>VFQN01000306.1_pt1 | contig 97615 bp, 43 predicted proteins | sample 3512371 | NCBI WGS metagenome assembly VFQN01 (sample SAMN10412370, study PRJNA504923) | tailings metagenome | isolation source: Replicate 2 from Balatoc abandoned mine | place: Philippines: Itogon, Benguet | collected 2017-08-28 | reverse complement strand
CAGCATCACGTGCTGGCCGTGGATCGTTACGCTCAACTTGAAAGCACATTAGAATCAGTCGTGGTCACGTCGATTCGCATTTGGGCGACCCCTGTTTTCAGGCCTTTACCCTTAGCCGTGTAGGTAAGGGTTTGCTTTGGCAGGAGGCTAGGTACAGCTGCCCAAGTTACCGTGTCCCCAGATATAACGCCTCCATGAGATGCTTCGGTGGGACCGATCTCCGCCGGAAACACCGCCTTGACGATAACCTTATCCAAAGGTCCTGCCCCCCCCCTATTGGTCACCCGGATGGTGTAGGTGACTTCCTCACCAATCTGAAGCGAAGTTGCATCATTGACAGCTTCAACCAGAATCGCACCCAAGACTTGCATGCCTACAGCGCCGATGGCCTCGACCGGGTCAGCGCGCTCGCCTCTTGCCAACGCGCGAAGCGAGTAATCCCAACCGGAGCTCCCAATCAATGTCGCACATACTCTCCTGCTCGCGCCGGGCGCAAGCGACCCTAGATTCCAGAGCACCTGACCGTTAGCCTCCTGCCCCTCTTCAGTTGCTGAACGGAACGTGAGACCCGGCGGAATCGACATTTCGACTATCGTGCCTCCCACCACCGCTTCTCCAGCACTCATAACCTCCCAGCAGATTCTAAACGAACAGCCGGCATCATGGCTGACATCGGACCCCAACCCTCGTTCCTCCAGGGTTGGCTTCAGGCAAGTAATCTCCAGCTTGCATTGGTCTCCGATCGTTGAATCTCCGACCAGACTACCTTCGCCATGCACGGGCACCTGATCTGCGGCGAGGCGGAAGCCGAAGATCCTGCTCCGGAGGCCGGGATCGCTCTCGCTCCGACACGCAGACCGGCACCCCTTGGCGCGGTTCCCATAGCTCCCGCCGCGGAGGACGCGCGCCGCTGTTTCGACGGTAAACCCGGTAGGATTCTTCATGGCCTCGGGTCGGTATTCACGACGCCCATCCGCACACCACTCCCACACGTTCCCATGCATATCATACAGACCCCACGCGTTCGGGTCCTTCCCCGGGACCGGGTGCGTCGTGTTTCCGCTGTTCTTGTTGAACCATCCCAAACGCTCCAGCGCCGGATCGTTTCCATCGGGTCCGGTACACCCCGACCCATCGTTGAACGCGGTCGCAGTGCCCGCCCGGCAGGCATACTCCCACTCCGCCTCGGTGGGCAGCCGAAAGACCAGGCCCGGGACCTCTCGGGTCATACGTTCGCAGAAGTCGCGGCATTGGTTCCAATTGACGGACTCCACCGGCAGTTCCAGCCCTTTGAATGAGCTTGGGTTATTGCCCATGACAGCCTCCCAGAGCGCCTGAGTGCACGGCGTCTCCGCCATCCAATACCCCCGCGTGATCGTCACCCAGTGCTGCGGTCCCTCGTTCCTAAAGCGCCCTTTCTCGCTCTCCGGCGATCCCATGAGAAACGTCCCCGGCGGAATCCAGCGAAGCCGAAGCCGCACACCCCGGACCTCGAACTCAACGAAGCCACCGAAACGGTCCTGGCCCATCTGAGTCGCCCACTCCGGCATAGGCGACCGCTCCAGAACCACGGCATCCCGGTCCGAGGTGATGCTCAGGCGCTGCTCGGCTGAAACATGCGCAACCAGTTCCCGAACGCCTTCCCGGCCCAAAATCCTGGGCTCGGAAGGCTTGCCAGCAGCATGGACTCCAAGTGCGAAGAGAGGCCATCGAGCACGAATGAATCCCAAGGGCGAGCCCGTCAGCATTCCCTCCTCCATCTCCAGTGGTGAGCGAGGACTCACCATCCGGAGAACGATCTGGGAGCCACGCCAGCGGACCTCCCAGTTCGTGTCGGTATCCGGTGGATGGATAAGTTGCCGGAGCGTTCCGAGGATGAGCTCTTCGTCTAATTCCGGGGGGTATGCTCCGCCCTCCACTTCACTCCAATGCCGATGAATCGCAAAGGCAGCGCTTAGCGTGGGGTCCGCTCGATCCACGTCAGCAAGATCGGCCCGCTCATGTTCCCGCCCCTGCCAGACAAAGAACCCCAGCCTCGCGGCTTCCACCCGGCGATCCCGTCGCGCGAGCTGGTAGTAGGTTGCCAAGGCGCGCCGCCGGATCTCCCTGGCCTCATCGAGTTCGTCGGGTGGGATGAGCACGCCCGCTCGATCCAGGTGGATGGTTTCCAACGCCCGAATGACCCGCGCGACACCTCGATTCCAACGCAGCGACAATTCACGGAGGAACGGGCGAGCTTCGATTTCCATCGGGTCAGTACTGCCCGCAAGCCTTCGGATCAACGCCTGCGCGTAGCCGGATTGCACCATCCGGGCCGAAACGCCGTCGCTCATGCGACGATCATTCCACGCATCATACTCGGTGCCGACGTCGCCGCCTGTCAGGGCCGTCCCGAGCCGGAGGCTGCGCAGGAGGCCGGGCTCGATCCGGGCGAAGGGCGACAGCAGGGCGATCACTGTGTCTCGCGTCTTTGCTCGAGGGTCCACTTGATGCGGATTCGGCGTGTGACGGGGGCGCATGGATTGCCCGGCCCCGCTACGCGGGGGGCTCTCGACCCGGTCCCAGCAGGCCATTCTCCACGCCGATGTCAGGCGCACTTCCCATAGGTCCTGCGGCACGGGAACCAGCGCGGCATGGCGCACTCCCGCACGCTTGAGCCTTGAACCGAAATCGCACCATTCCTGCATGCCTGTCGCGTCCCGCAGATAAAGCCCCATGTCCCCCAGCACCAGGACGGCATCCTCCCGGATGGGCCGCCGCCTGTCCTCTGGCTTCCAACTGAGTCGCACCTGGCGATGGGCATGAACCGCCTGCAACCGCCTGAGCAGAGCGCGCATGTCGTCCCAGAACACCGACAGATCGGGACGCCAGTCGAAATGCACTCGGAGACTGCCCGGCCATGCAGGATAGCGGAGCCGCGGCAGGCGGGTCACCGGCCGTAACGCGGCGAGGTCGGCGAGGAGCCGTCGCGTGTCCAGGCGATTTGCTTCACGCCGTCCGCCAAGGGCACGGCGAAGAAACGGCCATAGGCGAGGCCACGGAAGCAGCTCGGGATGCCTCGGCGGCGAAACAGGAAGCGCATCGAAGTCCTTCTCGGACAGCGATTCCAGGTGATCGAGGTCGATCACTGGTCCGGGTACGGACTCGACTTCAACAGGCCGAGACTCCGCCACCCGTAGAAAGGTGACGTCAGAAGAAGATGTCAGGCGTTCCCTGGGCGGCGGTGGCGGCGGTGGCTTCGGCCCGGGCCGGACCTTCGTCGGCGGCTGCAGGGCTGAGGTATCCCTCTCCTTGAGCGTTTCCCCCGCCATGCCGCAGAGCTGAGCCGCAAGCGTGGGTGGGATCTCCGGGATATCCCGCAAGATCCGCATCACGTCCTGGCGCCCCGCGACAGTCCAGCGGCTCATTCGGTGTCGAGCGCGGCGTTCTTCCGAAAGGCCAACGGCGCCACCTGTTCGAGGGCTGTGGACTGAGCCTCGGGCGTGGGCAGGGTCGCCAGCAACCGAAGCACGTCCAGGAACTCGGCAGCCCCGGGCCGATGCGGACCATGGTCCTTGCAGGCCGCGCGATCCTGGAGCAACTGTTCCGCGGCCCGGCGACACAGTGCATTCTCGACCTCTTTCTGGGACACATGATCCCGCCCCCGTTTGAGGAGGAAATCGAGGCGTGCCTTGTCATTCTCACCCAGCGTCATCTTCAGAACCAGGCACCGCCGCAGAAATGCGACCGGCAATTCCCGGTCCTCGTTGGTGGTGATCACCACCAAGGGCGCATGCGAGCCCTTCGGCGGGCGGACCGTTTGGCCGGTGAGCGGAACCTGGAACCCGTGGTTCCCGAGGGATTCGAGCAGGGTATTCGGAAAGTCCGCCTCGGCTTTGTCGATTTCGTCGATGAGGACGACGCAGCCTTTCTCTTGGGTCCAAGCGGTAGGCCGGGAAGGCTCACCACAATAAGGACAACAGGGGACCTCAGCTGAACTGCCTCGGCAGGCGTCGGAACAGCACGATCGTTTGGCCTGAGCGCAAGCGTCCTGCCAGTCCAAAGCCCACCAGAGCGGACCCGGCTTGAGAAACCTGCTCTGGTCCAGTTGCTCCCGCCAATTCTTGATGCGCCGATCGGCACCCAGAACCTGGGCTTGGGCCAAGCGCGATACAGCGTCATAGGAGTAGAGGACGTCCGAGGCTTCGGAACGCGGATGCACCACGAACGGCAGAAACGGAACCTCCATCACGTGCGCCACGGCACGAGCCAACTGGCTCTTCCCGATGCCCGCTTCCCCACGGATAAGCAGGGGACGCCCGGTGGTCTGAGCAGCGCGAACTGCCCAGACGCTTTCCGCATCGAAGCGATGTCGCGCTTCGGGCCACGATCCGTATTCGGGAAGCGGGATGACCTTATCCAGTGCAGGATCGAAGACCGGCGGGATTTGATGGCGGCTCATGGAGAATTCACGTCGAAGGTGCCTCCTTCGACGCGAGGCTGTCGAGGCGTTCGAGCACAACTCGAAGCGCCACCGATATCTCGACAGGGTCACTCGTCTTTTGCCTGACGGCATCCGATTTTTTCAAGAGCAGCAGCGGCAACTTCCCGCTCCCAACCCTGTCCAATAGCGCCTGGTGTAGCGGACCGTCCGACGCCTCGAAGAGGGTGTAAAGGGGCTGCTCAACGTGCCACATACCCCGGAGAGCGCCCGCGACCACATTCAATTCCAAGGGCTTCTTTTCATCCACTTCGAGTTTGGGATCGCAGCGCTTCAAGAGATCCCTGAGGAAATCGTCAATGATCGAGGCGGGCTGCAAGCTCTTGGAAGGCAGCGAGGAGGAGGCAAATGGGACCATATCCGCCCCGTCGCCCGAGGCGGTGAAACGCGCCCGGCGGTTCAGCAGAGCGGCGACGACCAATTCAGCAACGCGCGTCGTGGAATCCTTGTGCAAGGGAATCGGCTTTGCCTGCCCCACTTTGGTTTCTTCAACAACCCTCCTCTGATCACCCATATAGGCCTCGTCACGAATCGCAAGGGGAGCGAGTCCGCAGACTACCTCTCGGATTTCCGCGAGGTATTTCTTTGACCCACGTCGGTCGAGCCATTTTCGCAGATCGCCGAGAGTGGCTGCCATTCCCGCCCCGAGAACGAGGTCGACAAAGACCTCCGTTGATGACGGCAAGACTTCACCCGACTTGTTCACGGCATCGACCAACTCCGAGCAAAGGTCCGAGTTCCCCGAGAGCAGTACTCTCAGGTTGTCCCGAAGCGCCTGACGCAACAATACCTCTGGTCCGGCAGGCGGACCCTTCGGTGGTGGAGTGCCCCCGCCATCACCGCCGAGGCCCTCTTCGCCAGCAGAATCCCGGCCGGGCGCCAGAATCACGACTTCGGGATGATCCGGGAGCAACCTCGCTCGCCAACCCGGCGGAGCCTTGCACTCCAACGATTGCTTCCAAAACTCCGCGCTGACCGCGACCTCACCAGCCTTCGGCAGCGAACAGAGCTCATCCGCCTTCAGAATCCCGGTTCCCACCGGCAATCCGTCCCCCACGACCACCACCAAGCCTGTCGCGACCGAGACTCGGAGTTCGACTCCGAGTTCTTCTTCCTTGTGGCACTTCAACGCGAGTTGACATGCCGCCGACATCACCTTGGGAACGCCCAGATCTGGCAGGAATACCCAGACCCCTCCATCCCCTGCCGGGGCATACCAGAATCGGCCTCGCTCGGCTGCATCTCCAAGACTATGAGACCCCAGAACCTCGAACGCGTGCCGCCGCAACTTCGCCACGATCTCCCATTGGCCATCCGAATTCCTTTGCGAGAAGCCCACGAGATCAAAGACGACGACATGCGCGCTCCGAGGCCCCGTGTAAGGCACCGTCGGCGCCTTCGCTCGGCGCTGACCCGGTGAGACCATCAACCACCGATAATGCAGCGTCGTCTTCTTGACCCTCCCTTCGTGTGCATCGCTGAAGTTGAACGCTTCCGATCGCGTTGACTGGCAAAACTCAGAGTGCACCCCTGCCTCGACGGCGATCCGATTGTCGGAATCCGCCAAGTGCGCCAACCTGGCCGCGGTACTGATCGCAGGTCCGGCCAGAGCCCACCGACCGAAGTCATGGGTTGGTTCGATAGGCCCCACCGAAACACCCACGGCGAGACGCACCCCCTTTTTCGCGGCGCCCTGTAGAAATGCCACCGCCACCTCAATGGCCTGCACCGCCTCCCGCACAAACAGAATCCGGCCGTAGACACTGGACTGGTGATGCACGAGGGCTGTGTTGGCAGGGAGTGCGTGCTTCTCGGCGAGCTCCCACAGGGCAATCTGGCATCCTGCGTTGATCTCGGCCTTCATGTCCTTCAGCCCGACGATCCGGAGGAACACGACAAACCGACGCTGCTTCCCGGCCGCTTTATCAGCTTCTGACAATGGGTTCTCAATGAGGGGCGAGTCGCCAGCTTGGCTTCTGGCGGCAGAGCCCGCATTCGAACCCTTGGACGGACCAGTCTGCTTGGGTGTCTCCCCGGTAGCAGGCTGGAGTCTCTTAGCCGCTTTCTGCTTGCGTGCCGCCTGCACAGGAGCCTCGTCGGGTGAAGGATAGAGGACCGCGCTACCAGCGATGTTGTTCAGGTGTTCCACGCTTTGTCCTCGCTGGTCAAGGACCGTAGCCAGTGCGGGCGCATGGGACCCTTGTCCCACAGCCTTAAGGTTCCCCACCTCGACCCCCCCCTTGAGTTGGGAGCGCAGGGAAACAAGGTGTTTCGCCAGTTCACCGATCGCGTGGCGCAATTCACCCGGCGTACGACCCTTTCCTTGGGAAGGCTTGGAATCATACCAGTCATGGTGACGATGGCAGAGATAGACGAGGTTCTCACGCGCCGGATTGGCATGATCCTGGTCGATGTGGGCGACCTGACCTTCCATAACCTTGTCTTCATGATCCAACCACCAACATAGGCAGCACCGACGCCTTGAGGCGATCAGGACGTGGTCAATGACGCGCTGGGGAATTCGCTTTCGATTGCCGCCGCGTTCTTTAGGTGACCGAGCCATGGGTGACGCGTGCGGTGATGCATGCGGCCGCAGACGATTTCAAGCGCGATCTGGAGGACTAGCCCGGATATTGCATACAGGGCGAGGCCATTGAGGCGATGACCACTCCGGACGGCCAGCGCAGCGCCAACCGTGTCCAGTTCTCCGGTCGCCCAGGCGGCTCTCCCTCCGAAATGGAGGCGGCTGCGAACCTCTGGGAGCCTTCCGAACATCGAACAACACAACCCCTTCCTACCCGAATCTAAAACCAGGAAGTATAACTTATAATCCGTGATCTCTGGTCCAACTATCGGGGGCCACTTCACACACCACCTCAGGGCGGTGGAGCGAGGAGCAGCGATGCTTCGGTGGACATGCCCCTGGCCTTCTCATGCGTATCGAAACCCAACAGGCTGTTCGATGTTGGACCGTTCGCCAAAGCACCGACGATGGCGTCGAGTTCCGCTGCCGCAATCCGTGAGGCGCGCTCGCTGCCGATGGACAGCCCGGAGCCCCGGCCCCACGCCCACCCTTCGACTTGCTGGAATCACTATGGTGTTAGGCGTTTCGCATAATCTGGCTTTGTCGGTTCCACCGGCTTGACCCCCGGGAGTTGGGCGTGATGGATTGTCATGCATTCCGTTATCCGTCGTGATTCGCATCCAGGGGGGTGACGCGACGGGACGGTAGGTTCACCCCACCCACCCCACCCCATCGCATCGCATCGCATCCCATGACTGCTCACGCGAGGTTCTCGAACGTCATCCGCCTGGCGGCGCTGGCTGTTCTCGGTTGTCTGGTTGTCACCACGGCCGGGACGCGGCGCGTCTCGGCGCACAACGCGCATCCCGGCGGGGGGATGGAGGGGGGCCACGGCGACGACGGCCCGCCGATCTCGGCGATCACCAACGCGGTGGTCCTGAGCAACACCCTCACCCCGTTCGTCGATGCCCTGCCGATCCCGTCGGTGCTCCAGCCCAGTCGCACCACCAACAACTACTGCGTGCCGGTGCTGCCTTCGATGTGCTTCGACGGGCCGCTCGATGTCTACGACATCCCGATGCTCTGGATCTCCAACCACGTCTTTCACTCCGAGCTGCCACCCATCCAGGTCTGGGGTTATGCCGGGCAGTACCCGGGCCCGACCATTGAGACCGAGGTGAACGTGCCGATCGTGGTCAACTGGATCAACGCCCTGACCAACAACGGCGGCAAGTATCCCTACTGGTCGTCCATCGACCCGGCCCTGTTCCACGGCGGGCATGGGTCCGGCGTTTCCCCGGACCAGATCCGAACCGTGGTGCATCTCCACGGCGCGGCGGTCCTGCCTCGGTACGACGGTTATCCGACGAACTGGTTCCTGGCGGGACAGTCCGACGAGTACTTCTACGGCAACATCGATCTGAACAACGACGGACAGACCCTGTGGTATCACGACCACGCCGTCGGGGTGACCGCCAACAACGTCTATGCCGGGCTCGCGGGTTTCTACCTGGTTCGCAACCCCGCCAACGACGCGGCTCGCGGCATCGTGCTGCCTTCCGGGAACTACGAGATCCCGCTGGTGTTCCAGGACCGCGACTTCGCGGTGACCACCTGGACCAACAGCGCCGGGGTCCAGTCCGAAACCAACCTCTATCTCGCCGGCCTGCCGTGGCACAACTACCCCGTGGTCAACGGCAAGATCACCCCGTTCCTCCAGGTCGAACCCCGGCCCTATCGCTTCCGCATCCTCAACGGCGCGGGGTTCCGGTCGCTGGCCCTTCGCATGGCGATCACCGACGCCCAGGGCAACCTGGACACCAACCCCGCGGCTCCCTATTCCCCGACCTTCACGGTGGTCGGCAACGAGGACGGCTACCTCCAGTACGCCGCCTCCAACGTCATCCGCATCGCCACCATGCCGGGGGAACGGCTCGACGTGATCGTGGATTTCTCGGCGTACACCAACGCGCCCTACACCAACATCACGGTTCAGAACGCGTTCAACCTGCCCCCGGCCCGATACATGGGCCCGAACGGTCCGGTCAGCGGCGGCGGCGGCGGCGGCAACGCGGTCGACGTCGTCGGGCCCCCCTACGTGACCAACCTCATGCAGTTCCAGGTGGTCATCGCCACCACCTCCCCCCCGCCTCCGGCCGTGGTCATTCCCTCGCCGCTGGTGCCGGACTGGGTGCCCACGAGCGCCATGGTCCAGGCCGCGGTCACCAACCGCCAGCTCACCCTCGACCTGAACCCGGACTCCGACTACCTGCCGCCCGCCGGCCCCCCGTTCATCGAAGGGGGCGGTCACCCGTTCGCGCTCATCAACCTCCTGCGCTTCGACGATCCCATCAACGACTTCCCCCATGCGGGCGACACCGAGATCTGGGAGATCATCAACCTCTCGAACGAGGCGCATCCGCTTCATGTCCATCTGCTCGACTTCCGGGTGGTGAACCGCCAGCGGTTCGCGGCGAACCCGGACAACCTGGGCGAAGCCTGGAACGGCAACCCCGACATGCCGCCCGCCATGGTGGCGAAGTACATCAACGACCGGCGCCTGAAGCAGCTCCAGCCCCTGGCCACCTACCTCAGCACCAACAGCGGCGACCTGAACCTGCCCCAGGCCTTCGAGACCGGCCCCAAGGATGTGGTCCGCGCCGCGCCCTTCGCGGTGACCCGCATCGTGATGACCTGGCCCACGAACCAGTTCTTCTACACCACCCCGAGCGCCTCCTCCGGCGACCCCTCCACCGCCGGGCGGTACATCTACCACTGTCACATCCTCGACCATGAGGACAACGACATGATGCGGCCCCTGCAGGTCCTGCCCCCGTGGCAGCCCGGCCTCGCCCTGGTCCCCGCACCGTCCCCCACGGCCTCGCCGTTCCCCTACCTGATCGCCCATCCCTACCGGGCCAACGAATCCTACGCCCTCGAGTCCACCTCCGACCCGGTGGCCGGACCGTGGATCCCCGCCCCCAACCCGGACCAACCCCCGGCCATGCGGGACACCACCTCGCGAACGCTGATTCACACACCCCCGCCACACACCCAACCGCGGCATTTCTACCGGGTCCGGGTCACCGGTCCGGGGCAGTGACCGCCCGGCGGCGATTCGGCCGGTTCGCCGGCCGGCTCGAAGCTGGCTGACCGCGGAACGCTCGGGCATCGTCGCGTCGGCGATGCCGGCCCCCGAACCCGAACCCGACAAAGAACCCGAAGCCCGAACGAAGCCGAAGCCCCTGGAGCCCTTCCGTTCGCGGCCCGAGGCGCCCGGGGTGGTGGTCTTCGCCCACGTTCCACCGCCCCACCACGGTCAGAGCTTCGCGGTCGCGCTGCTGCTCGAACAACTGGGCAAGGACCCCGGCGATCCGGACCGGTCCCTCCGCGTGTTTCACGTCGATGCCCGGCTGTCCGATGACATCGAGGCGATCGGCCGGTTTCAGCCACGGAAGATCCTGCGCCTGCTCCGGTACTGCCTTCATGCCATCCACCTTCGACTGAAACACCGGCCCCGGGTTCTCTACTACATCCCCGCCGCGCCGATGCGGTCGGCGGTCATCCGTGACTGGCTGGTGATGGCCCTCTGCCGTCCGTTCTACCGGCGGGTGGTGTTCCATTGGGAAGCCGCCGGCCTGGCGGAATGGCTGCGGGACGGCGCGCGGCCCTGGGAACGATTCCTGACCCACGCGCTGCTCGACCGCCACACCCTGAGCATCGTGCTCGCGGAACACGGTCGCGCCGACGGCGAGGCCTTCCGCGCGCGAAGGGTGGTCGTCGTTCCCAACGGCCTTCCCGACCCCTGCCCCGATTTCGAGACCCGGCTTCGGCCGATCCTCGCCGCACGCCGCGCGCGGTTGAGGGAACGCGCGCGCACCCCGGGGTCGCCAGCGCCCGTCCTGGTCGCGCAGGCGCTTTATCTCAGCCTTTGCATTCCGGAGAAGGGGCTGTTCGACGCGGTCGAAGCCGTGGCGCGGGTGAACCGGGAATTCGCCACCCGGAACGTCGCGCTGCGCCTGCGGCTGTCGGTCGCGGGACGATTCTGGAAGGACGAGGACAAGGCGCGGTTTGACGCGCGGATCGCCGAAGCGGACCTGCGCCTGCCGGACGGCGCGGTGCTGCCGGCGGTCGGAGACGGGGCGGGTGAAGGCGCCGGGTCGGCGGCGGTGGTGTATCGCGGGTTCGTGGCCGCGGCGGAGAAGCGGGCCCTGTTCGAGTCCTCGGACCTGTTCCTGTTTCCGAGCTACTACCCTGCGGAATCGTTCGGGCTCGCGCTCGCGGAGGCGATGGCCTTCGGGCTTCCGATCGTGGCCGCGCGCTGGCGGCACATCCCGGAGATGTTCGCCCCGGGCCACCCCTTCCTGGTGCCGCCCAAGGCGCCGGAAGCCATCGCGGACGCGGTGCTGCGGCTGTTCGACGGCGAGGACGCAGAGGATCCGCGGCGGCGATTCGAGGCGTGCTACACCGACCGGGCGTACGGGGAGGGCATGCGGAGCGCGCTGCTGTCGGCGGCGCGGGACACCGGGCGTTGAGGCGCGGGTCCGGGGGGTGTGAGGTTACTCGTAGCGGAGCGCCTCGATGGGGTCGAGGTTGGCCGCCTTGAGGGCGGGGAAGAAGCCGAAGACCACGCCGATCACGGCGCTGACCGTGAAGGCGAGGATGACCGAGGTCTGGGAGATGAGGGTGGGGAAGCCGGCGAACTTGGTGAGCAGGGGAGCGAGCCAGTAGCCGGTGCCGATGCCGAGCAGGCCGCCGACCGCGCTGAGCAGGACCGCCTCGAGGAGGAACTGTCGGAGCACGTCCCTGGCGCGGGCGCCCACGGCGAGGCGGATGCCGATCTCGCGGGTGCGTTCGGTGACGCTCACCAGCATGATGTTCATGATGCCGATGCCGCCGACCACGAGGGAGATGCCGGCGAAGGCGCTGATCAGGATGGTCATGACCCGGTTGTTGGCGGTGGCGAACTCGCTCATCTCCTGCTGGGTCCGCAGGGAGAAGTCCTCCTCCTTGTCCGGGGTGATCTGGTGGAGCTGGCGGAGGACCGCGGCGATCTCGTTGGTGGCGTCCGGCATGATCTCGGGGCTGGCGACCTGCAGGCTGAACGAGCGGAACTTGGTGTCGCCGGTCAGGCGTTTCATCGCGCTGGTGTACGGCATGAGGACCACGTCGTCCTGATCGCTGCCGAAGGCGTTGGCGCCCTTGGCGGCGAGCCAGCCGACGACGGTGAACGGGACGTTCTTCATCCGGATCACCTGGCCGACCGGGTCGATGCCCTCGCCGAAGAGGGTGGCCGCGGTGGTCTTGCCGATCAGGCAGACCTTGTTGGCGGTCTGGACGTCCAGTTCGGTGAAGTTCTGGCCGGACTGGAACTTCCAGGCGCGGATCTCGGCATAATCGGCGCTGACGCCGTAGACGCCGACGGAGGTGTTCTGGTTGCCGGCGGCGACCTGGGTGCTGGTGCGGACCTCGGGGCTGACGCCGACGACGCCGGGCACTTCGCGACGGAGGGTTTCGTAGTCGCGTTCGGTGAGGGTTCCGGCGGAGCCGAAGCCGCCGCGGACACCCCCGCGGGACATGTTGCCCGAGAAGATGATCACCAGGTTGTTGCCCATGCTGGCGATTTGCTTCTCCACCTCGGCACGGGCGCCGGCGCCCATGCTCACGCCGACGATCACGGCGGCGATGCCGACGATGATGCCGAGCATGGTGAGGAACGAGCGGAGGATGTTCCTTCGGATCGCACGCAGGGCGGTTCTGAGGATGGCGAGCATGGTGGGGAAATCAGGCGAGGTGGACGGCCTTCTGTTCGGCGTCGAGCCGCGCCAGGGCGTCGGCGGCGAACGACCGTTCAACCACGGGATCATCGCTGCGGATCAGGCCGTCCCGCATCACGACCTTGCGCTTGGCGAAACTCGCGATGTCGAGTTCGTGGGTGACCATGACCACGGTGATGCCCTGGTCGTTGAGGGTCTGGAAGACACCCATGACCTCGACGCTGGTCCGGCTGTCGAGGTTGCCCGTCGGTTCGTCGGCGAGCAGCACCCTCGGCTCGTTGACCAGGGCCCGGGCGATGGCCACGCGCTGCTGCTGGCCCCCGGAGAGCTGATTCGGTTTGTGATCGAATCGCTTCGCCAGCCCGACCATTTCGAGCGCCTTCATCGCCCGTTCCCGCTGCTCCCGCGCGGGCACCGGCGGCCTCGAATACATCATCGGCAACTCCACGTTCTCCAACGCCGTGGTCCGCGACAGCAGATTGAACCCCTGGAACACGAAGCCGAGCTTCCGATTCCGCAACGTCGCCAGTTCGTCCCGGTCCAGCTTCCCGATATCCACCCCGTCGAGCAGGTACCGCCCCTCGCTCGGCCGGTCCAGGCAGCCGATGGTGTTCATCATCGTCGACTTCCCCGAACCGCTCGCCCCCATGATCGCCACGAACTCCCCGGGGTGGATCTCCATCGACACCCCCCGGACCGCGCGAACCTCCAGGGAACCGTTGCGGTACACCCGGTGGAACTCCTCCAGCTTGATGATCGGATCCATGCTCGGGCTCCGGTACCATTAGCGCCGCCGCGCGCCGCCGCCAAACGGGCTGCCCAACGGATTGCGCACCGGCTCGGACCCTGCTGCGCTCGCCACCACGATGCCCGTCGCCACCGCCGCATCCTCCGGCAGACCGTCGATCACCTCGGTGAAACTGGCGTCCGCAATCCCCACCTTCACCGTCACCGGCCGCAAAACCGTCCCGCCCCCGTCCTTCTCGACCAGGTAAACCGTGGCGTTGCGCGGACCGGCCGAATCGCTTGAACGCCGGCCCCCGCCGCCACCTCCGAAACCACCACCTCCGCCCCCGCCCCCGCCGCCACCACCGCCACCCTGGGCGAAGCGGGCCCGCATCTCGGCGGTGATCCGGTCGTACTGCGCCTTCTGTTCCGGGGTCAGCGAGGCTGCGTAGGCGGCGCGTTCCTCATCGGTCGGACGCCGGCGTTCGCCACCGGACGTCCAGGGCATCACCGGCAGCCCGGCGAAGGGACCGCTTTCGATCAGTTCAACCTTGGCCGTCGAACCGGCGGCATCGGTGGCGTTGGTCTCGCCGACGATCCGTGCCCCGGCCGGAGGCCGGAAGCGCAAGGCCGCGTTCGGAACGCGCAGCACCCCCTTCTTCTCCGCAGTGATGATCCGGGCGTTCGCCGTCATGCCCGGACGAAGCTTGAGATCCCGGTTCTCCACCCCCACCACCGTCGTGTAGGTCACCACCCCCTGGTTGGTGGTCGGCGCAAACCGAACCTGCAGGATCTCCCCCTCGAACTGCCGCCCGGGAAAGGCGTCCACGGTGAACTGAACCTTCTGCCCGTCCTCGACCCCGCCGACGTCGGCCTCGGAAACCGCCGCCTCGATCCGCATCTTGGCGAGGTCGTTGGCGATGACCAGAAGCGTCGGCGCGTTCATGGCCGCGGCCACGGTCTGCCCGATCTCCACCCGCCGCGAAATCACCACGCCGTCCATCGGCGCGAAAATGGTCGTCCGCTCCAGATCCACCCGCGCCCGCTCCACGTTCGCCTCCCGGGTTTTCACCGTCGCCTTGGCCTGGCTGAGGTTCACCCGTCGGGTGTCGTACTCGGACTTGGAGATCAGGTTCGCCGCGAGCAATTCCTCGGCCCGGTCGAACTCCAGCTTGGCCAGCTCCTCCGAGGCCACCGCGTTCGCAAGCTGAGCCTCCGCCTCAACCAGGGCGCGCTGGTACGACGCCGGATCGATCTGGGCCACCAACTCCCCCTCCTTCACCCGGGAGTTAAAGTCCACCTTGATGTCGGTGATCATTCCCGAGATCTGGCTCCCCACCTCCACCATCCGCACCGGGGTCAGCGACCCGTTCGCGGTCACGGATTGAACGATGTCCCCGCGGTTCGCCGGGCTGGACTGAAACTCAAGCGGCGCCTTGGAAGGCTTCCTGAAATACGAGACCCCTGTATACGCTGCACCCGCCGCGAGTATCACAACGACCAGCCATTTGATCATAAATTCCTGGGACCATTTGCCCTTGCCTCAGGCCGGTCCGACAATCCGAATCCGCCACGGACTCGTCTGACCCTCGACCTTCGACCCCGCTCAAGACTCCGGGCGGGCCCGGGAGGTTACACCGTTCCCGCCGCGCCACCGCGTTCTGCGCGCTCGCCCAACCCCCGTCCTTCCCCTAGTTTTCCAGCGACGATGTCCTCCTCGCCATCCGCCTCCGCCCGCGTTTCGGTCGTCCGAGGTCAACCGGATTACCGGAACCCCGCCGCCCTTCAGGCCGCCCTGACCGAATGCCTCGAGCGGCTGGCCCTGCCCCCGGACTTCATCCGACCCGGCGACCGCGTGGTGCTGAAGCCCAACTGGGTGAAGGAACACGACGAACGACGCCCGGGCCCCGGCGCCTGGGAACACGTGGTCACCCACCCCGCGGTCATCGAAGCCGCCATCCGCTGGGTCGCCCCGCGCCTCCAGGGACGCGGTTCCATCGTGGTCTGCGATGCGCCGCAGACCGATTCGTCGTTCGCCACGCTTCGGCGATACTGCCAGCTCGATACCGTTATCGAAACCTGCCGCCGCGATTTCCCGGGCCCCACGATCGAGCTTCTGGACCTGCGCCCCGAGGAATGGCACGCCGTCGACGGCGTCACGGTCTCCAAGACCAGGCTGCCCGGCGATCCCCTCGGCGACACCCACGTGGCCCTCAACGAAGCCAGCGAATTCGTCGGCTTCAACGGCTGTGGACGCCTCTACGGCGCGAGCTTCGACATGGCCGAAACCAACGCCCGGCACCAGGGCCAACGCCATGAGTACCTGCTCTGCCGAACCCCCATGGACGCCGATGTCCTGATCAACCTGCCCAAACTCAAGACCCACAAGAAGGTCGGCCTGACCTGCGCCCTCAAGAACCTCGTCGGCATCAACGCCAACAAGAACTGGCTCCCCCACCACACCGAAGGCACCCCCGACCAGGGCGGCGACCAGTTCCCCAAAAGCACCACCAAGGCACGGCTCGAACATTCCTGGATGGGCACCGCCAAGCGGGTCCTGAAGAACAGTCCCGCCCTTTCCCGCTTCTTCGTGCCCCTCAAAAAGGCCGGGCGCCTGTTCTTCGGCGACACCCAGCAGGTGGTCCGATCAGGCAACTGGCACGGAAACGACACCTGCTGGCGCATGGTGCTCGACCTCAACAAATGCCTGTTCGGCTTCACCGGCGCCGGTCAACCCCGTCCCGCGTCCCAACCCCGCCGCTACCTGGCCATCGTCGACGGCATCATCGGCGGCGAAGGCAACGGCCCCATGGCCCCCGATCCCGTCCCCTGCGGGGTGCTCATCGCCGGCACCCACCCCCTGGCCGTGGATTGCGTGGCAGCGACCCTCATGGGCTTTCAGTGGAATAAGATCCGTATGCTCGCCGGAGGCTTCGCCATGCGCCCGCCCCACTTCGTCGACTTCGATCCCACCGCGATCCAGGTGACCTCGAATCACCCCGGCTGGAATCAGCCGATGCAGGCCCTGTCCGACACCTTCGCTTTCCGGCCGCACTTCGGGTGGGTCGGCGCCATCGAAAAGCAGCCGCAACCCCGATCCCCTGCGTCCGGAACACAGGGTTCGCCTAGGTGATCGCCGGAGGCCCATACGGCCTGTCGGTTTTTTTGAAGAAACGGTTGGACAGGTCCTAGTGGGTATCCCTACCGTCCACTTCCGCGGAACCCCATGAGAAAGCCCCCAGCGTCATTCCGCGTTCATCGCGTGCTTCCACCGAAGGGCTTCGGTTTTCAGAACTCATTGTCCTTTAAGACTTTACTGGATCCGCATTGGATCGGTTGTCCCACCCCACCCCCGATCGCGTGCCGCCCGAATCCTGGCCAGCCTGGGTGTTAGCAACGTCTTTCACCCTCCTCGCCGAAGCCCATTCCCTCGGGAACGGGCCTGTTCCGGTGTCGCCCCAGGCGCCCCAGGCCGCCGCACCCAGTTCGCTCTCCGTCGCGCTCGACCAACTGCACTACCGCGTCGACACCCTGGCCTCCTCCTTCCGCGTCAGCATCGTCCTCGCCCCGGTCCCCGGCGCCGGCATCCTGAGCTACGGCGTGACCCTGAAGTTCGATGACAGCGCCTTCGAACTCGGCCGCCCCAGCATCGAAATCCCCGCCGGCCTCAACTTCAACGGCTTCGCCGGACCCGGCGCCCTCTCCGATTCCGGCCCCGGCTTCGTCTCGGTCAAAGGCACCGTCGACTTCCTCGGACAGGCGGTGGTCCGCTACGACGCCGCCCTGATCCTTTCCGTCGTTCTCGAACCCAAGAACGTCGAGGTCGGCCAGACCACCCTGCTCGACCTCGAACCCTACTTCACCGCCGGCCCCAACGAATCGTTGTTCATCGACGGCAACGGCCAGGTGCTCGACAGCCAACTCGCCTTCCAGTCCGCCATCGTCGAATTCGTCCCCGAACCGTCCTCCGCCACCCTCCTGGCCATCGGAGCCGCCATCCTCGGCTCCCGGCGTCGGCGCCGTCCCCAGGCTTCGACCCCCCCCTGTCGGACCCCCGCACGCAGGAGGGACCGATGAGACATCTTGGCGCTGATACGGACGCCTTCCGCCTCGAGTCGCTCGAGCCCCGCGTCCTCCTTTCCGGTGCCCCCGTCGACCTCCCGGCATCGTCCGTCCCGGACCTCGCCGACCCCTCCCACGGCGCTCTCGAAGTGGCCGCTCCCGCCGCCCTCGAACCCCTCTCCGAAAGCCTCGCCGAGGACCTCTCCCTGCCTCCCTTGGGCGCGGAGTCCGCCACCCTGCCAGGCCTTCAGGATCCCGTCCCCGCCCCGTCCGAAACCTCCGCCCAGACGGCCGGGCCGGACGCGGCAACCGAGACCCCCGAAGCCCCTGCCCTCCCGACGTCCGAGTCCAATCTCGAATCGTCTACTCAAGTTACGGAAAATGATTTCTCCGCGGACGACGGTGTCCTGGTGGATGCCGGATCCGAGGATACTCCCGCTGACCAGGATCAACCCGACGGCCCCGGGTTGCCTGGGGTTGCGGATCTTCTGGTGACCACGCTTCGGGCCGGTCAGGGACCGCCGGAAGGCTCCGATCCTGGCGCTTCCATCGCCTCCTCCGCTTCACGCGACCTGGCTCTGGCCAACGAATCCTTTACCGCATCCAACGACGCGGAAACCTCCGCGCGCCCGTTCCGCCTGCTTTCAACCACCTCCGGAGGCACGATTTCCTCCGATACGACGTGGAGCGGCACCGTCCACGTCACCAACAACCTCTTCGTCTCCAGCGGCATCACCCTGACCCTCGAACCCGGGACGGTCGTCAAGGTCGGGAATGGTCACGTCCTCCAGATTCAGGGCACCCTGCTCGCCCGCGGCACGGCCTCCCAACCCATCCTCATCGTCTCCGACCGGGACGACTCCGTCGGCGAGGATCTTACCGGCCCGGGCACTGCGACGCCTGCTGCCGGCGACTGGGAGAACCTCATCTTCCATGTCGGATCGTCTGGCTCGGTACTGGAGAATGTCGAGATCCGGCATGCGGGCATGAGCGCCCGGGGCAATCGCGACTACCGGGATGCGGTCTCGATCCAGACCCCCAACGTGGTGCTCCGGGATGTGCGGATCCGTGCTTCCGCCTGGACCGCGATCCGGGTCACCGGTCCGTTCGCGCCGACGCTTTCCGGGGTGGACGTGCAGGGCAGCGGCAACGTTCCGTTTCACTTCGCCCTGGGCGCCCAACCGGTGATGGACCGGTTGAGTGTGTCGAACAACGCCGCCGAGGGTCTGTGGATCGACGGGGGAACGATCGGGACGGAGCAGACCTGGGACTATGTCGGAATTCCTTACTTCCTGACCGGTGACCTGGGGGTCGCGCCCGGAGTGACCCTGAACCTGGGCGCCGGCACGATCGTTCGCATGGCGCCCGGCGCCCGCTTCGATGTGCTCGGCACCCTTCGAGCCCTGGGCACGGCCGAGGCGCCGGTGATCATCACTTCCCGAAAGGACGACGCCGCCGGCGGGGACGCCGAACATGACGGAACCGAGGGCAATCGGGCCCCCGCTCCCGGAGACTGGGAATCCCTCACCTTCCACCAAACCTCCAGCGAGTCCGTGCTCCGCCACGTGGAGGTCCGCTACGCCGGGATGACCTCCCCGGGAAATCGTGATTACCGGGACGCGGTGTCCATCAGCAGCCACGCCAGGTTCTCCTTCCTCAAGGTCCATGACGCCGCTTCCACCGGCATCCGCGTGCTGGGCGCCGTCTCCCCCACCCTCGAGGACGTCGATGTCCAGCGGTCGGGCAACGTCCCGTTCTACTTCAATCTCAGCTCGCAACCCGTCCTCAACCGCCTCACCGCCGCCGATAACGCCACCGAGGGCCTCTGGATCGACGGAGGGGTGATCAACGCCGACCAGGCCTGGACCTATGTCGGCATCCCGTACTTCCTCACCACCGACGTTAACGTTGCCGGCGGAATCACCCTGACCCTCGGTCCAGGCACCATCTTCCGCATGCCCAACGGCGCCCGACTCGACGTCCAGGGCATCCTGCGGGTCGCCGGCACCGCCCAGGCCCCGGTGATCCTCACCTCGGCCTGGGACGACACAGCCGGCGGGGATGCCGCGCACGACGGTTCGGAGGGCAACAGGGCGCCGACCCGCGGCGATTGGGAATCCCTCCATTTCCATCCCACCTCCGGCGCGTCGGTCGTCGAACACCTCGAGGTCCGTTACGCCGGCATGTCCGCCCGCGGCAACCGGGACTACCGGGACGCGGTCGCCATCAGCAGCAGCGCCAGGTTCTCCTTCCTCAAGGTCCGCGAGGTCGCTTCCACCGGCATCCGGGTGCTCGGTCCGGCCAGCCCCACCCTCGAGGACGTGGATGTCCAGCGGTCGGGGAACGTTCCGTTCTATTTCAACCTCATCTCGGCCCCCGTCCTGGCCCGCCTCTCCAGCTCCGACAACACTATCGAAGGGCTTTGGATCGACGGCGGTGTTCTCAACTCCGACCAGGCCTGGACCTACGCCGGCATCCCCTACTTCCTCACGACCGACGTTACCGTTGCCAGCGGGGTCACCCTGACCCTCGGTCCGGGCACCATCTTCCGCATGCCCAACGGCGCCCGGTTGAACGCCCAGGGAACCCTGCTGGCCCGAGGGACCGAGGCGGCCCCGATCATTCTGACCTCGGACCGCGATGATTCCGCCGGCGGCGACGCCCGCCACGACGGTTCCACCGGAGCCCAGGCGCCGGCGCCCGGCGATTGGGAATCCCTTGCGTTCTTCGCTGGATCCGACGCCTCCGTGCTGGAGCACTTCGAGGTCCGTTACGCCGGCATGTCCGCCAGGGGCAACAACGACCTGCGCAACGCCATCGACATCACCGCCTCCGCCCAACCGACCCTCCGCCAGGTCAAAGTCTGGTACGCCGCCTCCCATGGCGTGCGAGTCGACGCCAGCCGCCCGGTCCTCGACGGCATCGATGTCCGATACGGTCCGGGCGTTCCGTTCTACTTCGGCCTCGCGGCCGATCCGATCGTTTCCAACCTCACCGCGTCCGACAACGGGACCGAGGGCCTCTGGATCGACGGCGGTGTTCTCAGCACCTCGCGACGCTGGGCGGTCACCAGCATGCCCTACATGGTGACCACCAACTTCCGGGTCCCCGCCAACACATCCCTCACCCTCGGCCCGGGCGTGGTGGTCAAGATGGCACCCGGCGCCTGGCTCGCGGTCAACGGCACCCTGATCACCGAAGGCACCCTCGAAGCCCCCGTCGTCATCACCTCCCAAAAGGACGACACCGCCGGCGGCGACACCTTCCGCGACGGCGCGACCGGTGACGCGGCCCCGCGCCCCGGCGATTGGCAGACGATTTACTTCGAGGCCGGTTCCTCCGATTCCGTGCTCCGGCACACCGACATCCGCTACGCCGGCCAGACCGCCCCCAACAACAATGACGCGCGACCCGCCGTCGATATCGCCTCCGGCCTCGCTCCAACCTTCGAAAACGTCCGCATCCGCGACTCCTTCTCCCACGCGATCTACGCCAAGGGCAGCAGCACCCCCACCCTGCGCCAGGTGCATACCGAGAACTCCCGCGGGTTCGCCCTGGTCCTCGACGTCGGCGTGGTTCCCGTCATCGAGGGCTTCACCGGCGCCGGCGACCGGAACAACGCCATCCACGTCGCCGGCGGCGTCATCACCGGCGAGCGCTCCTGGAACTACGGCGCCCTTCCTATCTGGGTCGGCGACGACCTCCGCCTCGCGGCCGAGTCCAGGCTCACCATCGCCCCGGGCACGGTCGTCAAAATGGCCGACGGCGCCTGGTTCGCCATCAACGGCAACCTCCAGGCGGTCGGCACCGCCGATCGCCCCATCACCTTCACATCGATCCACGACGACACTGTCGGCGGGGATTCGAACGGAAACGGTACCGCCACCGCGCCGATCAAGGGCTCCTGGCAGAGCATCTACTTCGAGACGGGCAGCACCCCATCGGTCCTCGAACACGTCACCATCCGGCACCTCGGCCAGACCGCGCCCAACAACAACGACGGCCGCGCCGCCGTCGACGTCGCCGCCGATCTCGCCCCCACCTTCCGCAACCTCACCATCGAGGATGCCTTCCTCACCGGCATCAAGATCGACGGCGGCGCCACCCCGACCCTCGACTCGGTCACCCTCCGGCGGATCAACAATTTCGCCATCACCCTCGCCGTCTCCGCCGACCCGGTGATCCGCAACCTCACCGGCGTGGCCAACGGCCGCAACGGCATCCGCATCGACGGCGGGGTCATCACCGCGAACCGGACCTGGAACTACGGCGACCTCCCGGTCTGGGTGAACGGCAACCTTCGCGTCGCCCAGGACGCCCGCCTCACCATCGCACCCGGCACCGTGGTCAAGGTCACCGACGGTGCATGGATCACCGTCGACGGCCGCCTGGACGCCGTCGGCACCGCCGCCCAGCCGATCCGGTTCACCGCGATCCGAGACGACACCGCCGGCGGCGACACCAACGGCGACGGTTCCGCATCCCTGCCGACCCCGGGCGACTGGCAGACGCTTGCCTTCGGCAGCACCTCCGCCGGCTCGGTCCTCGACCACGTGGACATCCGCTTCGCCGGCGAAACCGCTCCCCGCAACAACGACCGCCGCCCCACCATCACCCACGCCGGCATCGATCTGACCATCCGCAACAGCCGCATCTCCCAGGGCGCCGGCATGGGCATCTCCCTTTCCGGTGGCGCCAGGCTCGAGCTGTCGGACTCCCTCGTCTCCAACTTCGGCCAAACGCTTCTGAACGTCGCCAGCGGCACCGCGACGGTCAGCCGTACATTCTTTGCAGCGGCACCCCTCGGCATCGACATCGCCGCCACCGCCGCCGCCCAGGCCGCCGTCACCCAGTCCGCCTTCGTCGCCCTCACCGGCAACGCCGTCACCCACCGCGGCACCGACTTCGCCAAGGCCCTGTTCAACGGCAACTGGTGGGGTGACGCCGGCGGCCCCCACGACCCCTCCAACGCCGACGGCCGGGTCAACGACAACCCCGCTGGCACCCAGGTCTCCGATTACGTCGATTACTCCGGCCCCCTCGCCGCCCGCCCACCCGTCCCCGGCGCCGGCCCCATCGTCCGCTCGATCTCACCAACGACCGGCTCCGGAAGCCTGGCCGCCTTCCTCGTCACCTTCTCCGATCCCATCGACCCCGCCACCTTCAGCACCGAGGACGTCACCGTCACCGGCCCCAACGCCACCAGCCTGCCCGTGGTCTCGGTCACCCAGGTTTCCTCCAGCGTGTTCAGGGTCCAACTGGGCGCCCCCAACGCGACCACCTCCGGTGCCTACACTCTCCGCGTCGGCCCCAATATCGCCGCACCCTCCGGCCTGCGATTGGACCAGGACGCCGACGGACGCGATGGCGAGGCCGGCGACGACGTCTTCATCGGCACCATCACCCTCGACAATGTCGGACCCCGGGTGATCTCCCACACCCCCTCCGGCACCATCGGCCAGCCCGTCGACACGGTCATCCTGGAGTTCAGCGAACCCGTGGTGGTCGGCAGCTTCGGGCCGGAACATATCCGCATCCATTTCGGACCCGACCCCACCGGAACGGTCCCCGGGCTCCAGGCGACGACCTATTCGCCAACCATCGCCGTCAACGACCTGAACGCCGCCCTGAGGGTCATCGCCGGGAACTGGAACCGGCGCGCGATCCAGACCGTCGTCTTCGTCGACCACGGCAACGGCGGCAACTTCAACGCCAACCAGCCCTTTCCTCTTCTCTCCGACTCGTTCGTCACCACCTACCAGGGCCGCGTTTCCATTCCAACCGCCGGCGCCTGGACCTTCGCGGTGGTGAGCGATGATGGCTTCCGCCTCCGCATCAACGGCCGGGAAGCCGCCTTCGCCACCTCCCGGGCCCCGGGTGCACCCGACCTTCTGACCGTCGAGTTCGCCGCGGCCGGCGATTACGACCTGGAACTGATCCACTTCAACACCTCGGGGCCCGCGACGATCGAACTCTCGGCCGCCCCCGGCACGGTCGCGGCGTTCGGACCCGAGTTCATCCGCGTGGGCGATCCCTTCGGTGGCCTGGCCGTCACCTCCCCGGCCTCCCCCGCGCCCTCGCACGCCATCGAATCCATCGTTCCCCTCGATCCCACGCCCGCCCTGGTCCAACCGGGGCTCGGCGGACCCTGGGACGGCCGCGGCTTCCTGCTCCGCACCGTCACCGGGGCCACGACGGTCGGCGATCTCAACGCCGCGCTTGCCGTGCTCACCACCCCCGCCTCCCAGGTGGAGAGCTTCATCACCAACGCCGGCATCATCGATTTCGGCATGAGCAGCCCCGGGCTCTTCACCGCCACCACCGGGGTCTTCGCCGGCCTGACCGCCGGTCAGACCCGGGAGAACCTCGTGGTCGAGGCCATCGCCCGCGTCGTCATCCCCACGGCCGGCGCCTGGACGTTCGGGGTGCACAGCGACGACGGCTTCCGGCTGACGGTCGGCACCGAGTCCTTCGAGTACCCCGTCGGTCGCGCCCCATCCACCAGCCTCGCGACGTTCAACTTCACCGCGCCCGGCGAATACGACCTGCGGCTGGTCTATTTCAACGGCGCCGGCGGCGGCGGCGTGGAGGTGTTCGCCGCCCAGGGAGCTCTGGAGGCGTTCGATGCGACCTTCCGCCTGGTCGGCGACACCCCCACCGGCGGCCTCGAGGTCCGCGCGGAACAGGCGCCGCCGCCCCCCATCCGAACCGGCACCCCCGGTTTCGTGGCCACCCGCTTCGCCGTCCGCTTCTCCCCGCTGTCCACCAACGGCACCTATCACATCGAACTCGCCCCCAACCCGTTCGACGCCGGCGGCAACCGCCTCGACCAGGACGCCGACGGACGCGACGGCGAAACCGTCGAGGACCGCTACCTCGGTTCGTTCACCATTGATCGCCAGCCGTTCCGGATCGTCTCCACATCGCCCAGCCCGATTGCCAACGGCGCCCTCGACCACATCGACGTCACCTTCTCCGCCCCGGTTCAGCCCGGGTCCTTCGCCCCGTCCGACGTCGAGATCCTCGGTGCCTTCGTCACCGCCAGAATCCTCTCCGTCGAAGCCCTCTCCCCAACGGTCCACCGCATCCTGCTGGATCCCATCACCGGCGAGGGCGACTACGAAATCCGCATCGGCCCCGGCATCGCCGACATCGCCGGAAACCTCCTCAACCAGGATCTCGACGAACGCGGCGGCGAACCCGAGGACCGTTACGTCACCTTCATCCGCGTCGAGAACACCGCTCCGCGCATCCTGGACTACAACCCCAAAGGCACGGTCGGCGCCGGAATCACCACCATCGACCTGACCTTCAGCGAGCCGATCCTCCTGGAGTCCTTCACCGCCGCCGACATCACCGTCACCGGACCCGCGGGCACCCTGCCCGCCCCGGTCTCGATTGTGCTCCTCGAGGGCAGCACCTACCGCGTCACCTACGCCACCCCCTTCCTCCACGGCACCCACGTCATCGCCGTCGGCCCCGAAATCACCGACCTCAGCGGACGCCCCCTGGATCAGGACGCCGATGGCAACCCCGGCGAGCCGCTCGACGACCGCTTCGTCAACAGCTTCACCATCGACGCCACCGGGCCCAGGGTCACCAGTCTCAACCCCTCCGGGCCGTTCAACGCCCCGTTCAACCAACTCACCGTCGAGTTCTCCGAGCCCATCAACGCCGCGTCCTTCAACGCCGCCGACGTCCGCCTGTCCGGTCCGGCCGGCGATGCCACCGGAATCGGCATCACCCGGGTCAACGACCGCACCTTCCGCATCAGCTTCGTCCAACAGACCGCCCACGGCGCCTACTCGCTCACCCTCGGCCCGGCGATCACCGACCTGCTCGGCAATGCCCTCGACCAGAATAACAACGGTATCCCTGGCGAACCGGGCGACGCCTTCACCGCCGCTTTCGACCTGCTCCTGCCCGACATCGCCACCACCAACCTCGCCGTCCCCGCCTCCGCCCAACCCGGCCAAACCATCACCGTGAGCTGGCGGGTCACCAACCAGGGCAACGCCGCCATGCCCTCTCCCTGGACGGAAACGGTCATCATCTCCTCCACCGGCAACCCCACCGGAGCCGCCGCCGCCGTGGTGGTCGGCGCCACCTTCAACGCCACCACGCCGCTCGCGCCCGGCGCGACCGCCGATCGCTCCGCCGAAATCGTCATCCCCATCACCTTCTCCGGAGACATCACCATCTTCGTCTGGGCGGATTACGGCCCGGCCCGGGTGACCGAATCCAACGAGGACAACAACCGAGTGTCCGCGCCCCTCTCCGTGATCGTTGGCCCGCCTCCCGTCGACCTCCAGGTCACCACCGTGACCTCCCCGGCCACCGGCGCCTCCGGCGGCTCGATCGTCCTGAGCTGGACCGTCGCCAACACCGGCGGCCTCGCCACCACCGCCACCTCCTGGACGGACCGCGTGTTCCTCTCCGACGACCAGACCCTCGACGACTTCGACCTGCCGATCGGCTCGGTGACACGCTCCGGAGCCCTCGGTCCGAGCACCTCCTATTCGGTCACCGAAACCCTCACACTCCCCCAGGCCATCGGCGCCGGCACCTACTTCGTCTTCGTTCTGACCGACGCCGACGACGCCGTCCCCGAACCGGGTGCCAACGCCAACGCCAACAACGCCACCCGGAGCGCAACGCCCCTGGTCGTCACCGCAGCCCCCACCCCGGACCTGGTGGTCGCCTCCATGGAAAGCCCGGCGACGGCGGTTCTGGGTGCCCCGTTCAGCGTCTCCTGGACCCTCCGAAACCAGGGCCAGGCCCCAACCACCACCCCCTGGACCGATCGCGTCTACCTGACCACCACCGGCACACTCCAGGGCGCCATCCTCCTCGGTTCCTTCCCGTCGACCGCCAGTCTCGCGCCCGGCCAGACCGCAACCCGCACCGAGAGCTTCACCGTCACCGGCCGGGCCGATGCCGAGTTCCGCGTCCTGGTGGTCACGGATGCCGACAACGCCATCTTCGAGCGGGACGGCGAAGCCAACAACTCCTCGACCTCCACCGTCCCCCTCCGCCTCGGCCACATCGACCTGGTCGCCACCAATGTTCGCACCGAGGGAACCGCGCAGGCCGGTCAGCCGATCACCCTCCGCTGGCAGGTCCGCAACGCGGGATCCGCCTCCACCGCCACCAACTCCTGGGTCGACCGTGTCTACCTCAGCAGCAACGACACGGTCGGCGCCGGCGATGTGCTGCTCGGCGAAATCAGCCGTGCCTCCGAACTCGCCGCCGGATCCGCCTACGACGCCAGCCTGTCGGCCAACCTTCCCGAGGGCATCCAGGGTGCCTTCTTCATCCTGGTGGTCACCGACGCCGCGACCGCCATCCCCGCCGAAGGCGGCGCCGGCCGCGCCAACAACACCGCCGCATCCCCAGCCATCGAAGTCCTCCCGGGCATCTACGCCGACCTCACCGTCATCGCCGCCTCCGCCCCCGACCGGATCATCGGCAACCCCGCCGACATCACCGTGTCGTGGACGGTGCGCAACGACGGCCGCGGTCCGGGTCCGGTCTCCCAGTGGACCGACCGGGTGGTGCTCTCGATCGACTCCGTCTTCGGCAACGCCGACGACATTCTGCTCGCCGACATCGCCCATGACGGCCTGCTGCCGGTGGGCGCGACCTATTCCGAAACCAGGACCCTTCCCCTGCCGGCAAACCTCGAAGGCCGCTACCGGTTGATCGTCCGCACCGACGTCGAGGGCCTGGTTCCCCAGGTGCCCAACACCGCCCCGGACCACATGGCCGCCGCTCAAGTCGTCGAGATCCTTCGCGGACCCTACGCCGATCTGGTCGTCGAATCCGTCACCTCCCCGGGCTCCGCCACCAACGGCCAGCTCATCAGCCTCGGCTGGACCGTCGCCAACCGCGGCATCGCCCTCACCGATACGGACAACTGGTCCGACCGCGTCTTCTACACCACGGATCCCGCCGGAACGACCGGCCTGCGCCTGCTCGGTACCTTCAACCGCGCCGGCCGCCTCGACGTCGGGGAGTCCTATACCCGATCCGTCGAGGTCACCCTGCCCTCCGACGCCTCCGGCACCGTCTACCTCATCGTGGCCACCGGCGGCCCCTACGAAGGCCTGTTCACCGACAACAATTCCCGTCGGTCCGATCCCATCGCGGTCACCTTCGTCCCACCGCCCCGCTCCGATCTCGAGGTCATCCAGGTCGCCGCCCCAACCACCGCCTTCGACGGCGCCTCCATCGACGTCACCTGGACCGTGCGCAACAACGGCCCGGATACCGCGGTCAGCGGGTGGACCGACACGGTCTACCTCGCCCCCAATGGTTCCCTCGCCGGCGCCACCGTCCTCGGGTCCTTCGTCATCAGCCCGCCCCTGGAGGCCGGGAAGTCCTACACCCGCACCATCGCCTTCACCCTCCCGGCCCGCATCCAGGGCGTCTACACCATCATCGTTCGGACCGACGTCTCCGGGGCCATCGACCCGGACGCGTCCGGAAACAACCAGCTCGCCTCCGCAGCCCTCGTCGTCTCCCTGCGCCTGCGCCCCGATCTCCAGGTCACCACCGCCAACGGCCCCGAAATCGTCACGGCCGGCACCTCGGTCGACGTGTCCTGGACCGTCTCCAACCTCGGCGCCGCCGGAACCCCCGCCGGGGGATCCCGCTGGACCGATGCCGTCTACCTCTCGCTCAACAATGTCCGCGACGGCGGCGACATCCTTCTCGGAACCCTGCCCAACGGCCAGGCGCTCGCCCCCGGCCAGACCTACACCTCCTCCGCCACCTTCAAACTGCCCCGTGAGGTCAGCGGAAACGCGTTCATCCTCATCGTCCCGGATTCCGGCGACGTCGTGGACGAAGTCCCCTCGCCGCTGCCCGATTACTACGCCCTGCCCATCGCCATCGACGCTGTGCCCGTCCCTCCGCCCGATCTGGTCGTCACCCAGGTCACCGCGCCGCCCGAGGGATTCGACGGCACCAACGTGGTCATCCGGTTCTCCGTCGAGAACCGTGGACCCGGGCCCACAGCGACCGGCAGTTGGACCGATTCCATCTGGCTCAGCACCGCCAAGGACCGCCCCAATCCCAGCCGCGGCGACGTCGCCATCGGTTACGTCGGCCACTCCGGCGTTCTCCAGCCCGGCGAAGGCTACGAGGTCGCGGTCACCGTCCGCCTGCCCCCCACGCTCCGCGGCCAGTTCTACGTCACCGTCTGGGCCGATTCCGGCGATGCCATCTACGAAACCGCGCTCGACGCCAACCTGAATCCGGACGCCCCCAACGACCTCCAGGGAAGCAACTTCCGGGCCGGCGGCCCCATCACCATCCTCCTTCAGCCGTCCGCCGACCTCGTCGTCACCCAGGTCACCGCGCCCGCCAATGCCCTGGGCGGCAGCCAGGTCACCCTCACCTGGACCGTTCGAAACGAAGGCGCGATCCCCACCAACGTCGATCGCTGGGTCGACTCGGTCTACATCTCCGATGAGCCCGAGTTCAATTCCCGCAACGGCAACCAGCTCCGCGTCTTCGCCGCCCCGAACTTCGGCGTCCTCCTGCCCGGCCAGTCCTACACCCAGACCGCCACCTTCACCCTCCCCCCCTCCGCCGAGGGCCGCCACTTCATCGTCCGCACCAACGAAGACCCGAACCTCCTGACCAACGCCGAGGATCTCCTGCTCCGCGAGGTCGAGGCCATCATCCGCCGCGCCGAACAGGAACTGGGACGCCCCCTCTCCGATGTCAGCCTCGCCGACGTCCGGCAACTCACCCCCGGCCAGATCCGCCGCATCCTCACCGGCCCGCAGTCCTCAGCCCCCGAACTGGTCTTCGAAGGGCCGTTCACCGAGAACAACGCCCGCTCCGCCCCCTCCACCATCACCAATACCCCGCCCGACCTCGTGGTCACCGAGGTCCTCGTCGATCCGACCGTGTTCTCCGGTGAGGAACTCCGGATCACCTGGACCGTCCGCAACGACGGGGCCAGTCCCGTGTTCCCCGGAACGAAACAGTGGACCGACTGGATCCTCTTCTCCGAAAGGCCTGACTTCACCCCGTCCGCCGTCAGCCCCATCGGCAGCCTCGTCCACGTCCAGGAAACCCCGCTGCTCCCCGGCCAAAGCTACACAGCCACCGCCTCCTTCCGCGTTCCGGAAGGCATCTCCGGCGCTCGCTACATCCACGTCGTCGTCGATCCGAACATCGGCTTCCGTCCCAGCTTCTCCATCAACCTGAACGGAACCTCCCGCGGAACGTTCCCGGATTGGCCCAACTACTTCTCGCGCCGGGTCTGGGAAGGACCCACCAAGTCCAACAACGTCGGCACCGCCGGCACCGAGGTGATCTACCGCGAGGCCGACCTCTTCCTCGTCACCGCCAGCGGCCCGGCCCAGGCTGATTCGGGAAGTCTCTTCACCATCCAATACACCACCCGCAACGACGGCACCCGCGCCACCCGCTCCGATTTCTGGTTCGACTCCGTCTACCTCTCCCGCGACACCACCATCGACTCCTCGGACAAGTTGATCGGCACCACCCGGCACGAAGGCATCCTCGACCCGGGCGCGACGTATTCCGGCGTCATCGAGGCCCGCCTGCCGGACAACATCGAGGGCCCGTTCCACCTCATCGTCATCACCAACGCCGGGTACGGACCCGGTCCGGGCGACGACCCGTCCTCGTTCCCCGGAGTGATCACCACCAGCAACCGCCCCGTGCTCAACGAGTACGCCGGCACCGCCTCCAACCAGCGTCTGCTCGATGTCAGCGTCCGCTTCGTCCCGGGCCCCGACCTCCGCGTGGTGGCCCTCACCGCCAACGATCGCGTGCTCGTCGGCCAGACCTTCAACGTCACCTGGACCATCGCCAACACCGGCGGCGGCGACGTCCCCGACCGCCAGGCGCGCTGGGCGGATTATGTCTACCTGTCCCGCGATCAGTTCCTCGACGTTCGAAGCGACACCTTCCTCGGGTATATCGAACGCCGCGAAACCCTCCAGGCCGGCGCCGACTACACCATCAGCACCCATTTCTCCGTGCCCCGCGGCCTGCTCGGCGCCTACTACGTGTTCGTGGTCACCGACCCGGCCAACTCCGGCCGCCCGCGCGGCGCCGTGGTCGAAACCAACGACACCAACAACATCCGGGCCACCGAGGTCCCGATGCTCATCGACCTCCCGCCTCCCTCCGATCTCCAGGTCGATGCCGTCGTCGGTCCCGCCCACTCCAGCGTCGGCGACTCCACCACGGTCACCCTCACCGTCACCAACCGCGGCACCCAGCCCGCCTCGGGCTCCTGGTTCGACACGATCTACCTCTCCGCCGACGGCATCTGGGACTACGGCGACCGCCTCATCGGCACGGCCAACCCGCCTGAGGCCGGACGCACCCTCGCCCCGGGCCAGTCCTACACCACCACCGTCCAGGTCAGCATCCCCCCCACCCTCCCCGGCACCTACCGCCTCATCGCCCGCACCGACACCTTCAACGACATCCATGAAGGCCCGCGCGATGACAACAACCTCGGCGTCGGCGCCGACACCCTTCTCATCCGCGTTCCCGTCCTGACCGTCGGTATCCCCGAATCCCTCGCCATCACCGCCCGCGGACAGGCGCTCTACCAGGTCGAGGTCGGCCCCGGGGAAACCCTGGAGTTCCGATACACCTCCTCCACCGGCCTCAACGAGATCTACGTCGCCTACGAGGCCGTCCCGAGCTCGCTGAACTTCGACGCCGCCTTCGAGGCCGGTCTCGAGTCCTCCCAGACCGCCATCATCCCCACCACCCGCGCCGGCACCTATTACGTTCTCGTCCGATCCCAGGGCGCCGCCACCTCCGGAACCCTCACCGCGCACTCCCTTCCCTTCGGCATCACCAGCCTCTCCCCCGATCAGGTCGGCGCCGGCCGCTACGCCACCATCACCGTCCGCGGCGCCCGCTTCGATCCCCAGGCCACCCTCAAACTGACCCGCCCCCAGTTCGGCGAGTTCATCCCCATCAATTACCAGGTCGTCGACGCCACCCGCATCGTTGCCGTGTTCGACCTCCGCGACGCCCCCCTCGGCCTCTACGACATCCAGGTCACCCAGCCGAACGGCGACGCCGCGGTCGTTCCCTACCGCTTCTTCATCGGACCGCCCCAACCCCTCGATGTCTCCATCGGCCTCGGCGGGCCCGACGAGATCTTCCTCAGCAAGTCCGGCTTCCCCAGCGCGTACTACGGCGTCTCCCTCGACAGCCGCACCAACCTCGACACGCCCTACGTCTTCTTCCAGTACGGCGTGCCCCGGATCCGCAACACCACCTTCATCCCCGGCGAACGACTCGTCTTCCAGACCAACCTCCAGGGCGCCCCCAACGTCCCGAACGTCTCCTGGCCCAACCTCGATCCCACCCTCAACCTCGACGGCGTCCTCACCGCCTCCGGGTTCGCCAGCGACTTCCGCGCCCTCGGCTTCGATGCCCGCTCCTTCGCCCTCGAGATCTACCCAGGCATCGCCGAACTGCTCGCGGTCAACCCCAACTTCCTCCGCGATCTCGACGAATCGTCCCTCAAGGAACTGGAGTTCGAGTTCTACATCTTCGCCGCGGCCACACCCCTCACCACCGCCGAATTCGTCACCTTCCAACGCTCGCGCGCCGACGACCTCCGCGCCCGCATCCTCGCCGAGCCCACGGCACCCCAGGCCCTCGTCGTCGCCGCAGCCGATGCCGCGGCCTTCCAGGATTTCTACCTCCAGTCCCTCGCCCGCGCCGGCGTGCTCCGGTACGAGGACGTCCCGCCGTCCGCCCGGACCCGCGCCGAATTCAACAGCAACCTGGCGGTCATGGTCGCCGGCGTCCTGGCCAACGAGGAGGGCACCGAGTTCATCACCAGCCAGACCGACGAACTCGCCGCCTTCTTCGACCAGATCCGAACCTGGGCCGGCCACAACCCCGACGCCTTCGGCGGCCCCGCCATCCCCGATGGCTCCGCCTACAACCTCGGCCTCTCCCACCCCACCCGCTTCGAGGCCTTCCGCATCCGCGTCCGCGTCCCCGACGACTTCTTCTTCTTCCTGTCCTCCACCGAAGGCGGCGGCTCGCTGCCCCTCGACCCGGCCATCCGCGACTTCCTCAACGGCCCCGGCGGAACCGCCCCAGGCATCTCCCTCCGCGGACCCTCCCCCGCCGAGGCCGCCCTCGGCAGGGTCCCCGGCGGAAACACCCGCCTGCCGTACCGCATCGAGTTCGCCAACCCGACCGATGGCCAGCCGGTTCGCGAAATCCGCATCGTCCAGGAGATCGATCCCGACCTCGACATTCGTTCCTTCCAGATCGCGACGGTGCGGTTCGGCGACCTCAACCTCGGCCTGCCCCAGGGCCGCGGCGCCTACTCCGCCGAGTTCGATCTGACCGCCCAACGCGGATACGTGCTCCAGATGTCCGCCGGCATCGACATCGTCACCGGCGTGGCAAGCTGGGTCTTCCGCGCCATCGATCCGGTCACCGGCCTGGTCATCGACGCCGGCACCGCCGGCCTCCTGCGCCCGGGTGAAACCGGCGAGGTGAGCTACAGCATCCGCGCCAACCCCGAGGCCCCGACCGGCGCCACCCTCGAGGCCCAGGCCCGCGTCTTCTTCGACAACGCCGCGCCCATCGACACCAACCGCGTGTCCGTCACCCTCGACGCCCAGGCTCCAATCACCACCCTCACCACCCGCGCGCTCCCCGGCAACCGTTACCAACTGGACTGGACCGCCACCGACGATCCCCTCGGCTCCGGGGTCCTGCATTACTCGGTCTACGTCTCCATCGACGGCCGTTCCTATTCCGCCCTCGACCCGCGCACCACCCAGACCACGTTGTCCTACGTCGCCCCCGAAGGGACGTCGCCGGTGTTCCTCGTGCTCGCCGCCGATGTGGCCGGCAACCTCGAAGCCCCGCCCGTCGGTCTCCAGATCACCCTGTTCCCGCCCGCCCTCAACCTCGGTTCCCTGCCCGCCGCAGTGGTCGTCGGTCGCGAGGCGCTGCCGGTCCTGCCTCCCCCAACCCTGCCGCCGGTCAACGAATTGTTCGTCCAGGCTCTGCTCGGCGTCCCCGGCGCACTCCCCACGTCACGGCTCCCCGCCTTCAACCGCGTTCTCAGCCCCTTCAGCGCCGCCTCCTTCGCCCGCGGCATTCCCGCCTCCGGCGCCGGCATCGGCGCCATCGGCCTGGTGATCGCCCCCGACGGCTCCGTGCTGGTCTCCGGCGGCTCCGGCCGGAATCAGTTGTTCCGCATCCCCGTCGGCGGCAACCCGGCGGCCGTGCCGTTCGCCACCCTCGAGGCCCCGGTCTACGCCCTCGCCTTCGACCGCAACGGCACCCTCTGGGCCTCCACCGGCGGCGGCGCCCTGCTCGAACTGGATCCCGCCTCCGGCGCAATCCTCTCCCGGCACAGCATCGGCATCACCCTCGGCCTCGCCGCCGCCCCCAACACCGACCGCCTCTACGTGGCCACCGCCGACGGCGTCCAGGTCTTCGACACGGTCCGCCGCACCTTCGCCGCGTTCTCCACCACCCGGGTCGAAGGACTCGCGGTCGCCCCGGATGGCTCGCTCTGGGGCATCGAATGGCCCGGCGACAACAACGCCGCCAGGGCCGTCCTCCGATTCGACAACCGCGGCCGGGCCTCCATCGCCGCCGACCTCGGCCGCCACGCGGTCGCCCTCGCCTTCGGCGCCCCCGGCACCCGCCTCGCCGGCCTCCTCTTCGTCTCCACCGCCTCCGGCGACCTGATCGCCATCGAAACCAACTCCCTCACCTCCGCCACCATCGCCACCGGCGGTGCCCGCGGCGCATTCCTCGCGGCCTCCGCCGATGGCCGCCTCTACGTCGCCAGCGGCACCGGCGTCGACGTGGTCTTCCCTTCCCGCCCCCCGCAGGTCCTCGCCAGCGATCCCGCCAACCAGGCCGGCGTCCCCACCGGCCTGAGCCAGGCCACGATCACTTTCGACGCCTCCATGTTCCGCGGCGCCACCTCCGATGCCCGCTCCGTCACCCGGCCCGAGAACTACCGCGTGATCGACATGGCCACCGGACTGGATGTCCGCATCGGTGCCGCCCTCTACGACCCCGAGTCCCGCCGGGTCACCCTCGTCTTCGACGCCCTCGCGCCGTCCACCTACGAACTGCGCGTCGCCAACTCCATCCAGGACGACCTCGGCAACCCCCTCGCCCAGGCCTACGCCGCCGAATTCGTCATCGCCGAGGACCGCACCACCGCGCTCGCCCCGGGCCTCGAATACGCCAACACCCGCCTCGATCGCCTCTCCGGCACCGTCTCGTTCGATGTCCGCCTCCGCAACACCACCGAGGCAGCCCTCGACGGCCCCGTTCGTGTCGCCTTCCTCGGCCTCCAATCCCAGGGCCTCCAGGTCTCCCCAACCTCCAGCCGCATCCGGATCGACGGCACCGGCCTCGCCTACGTCGACCTCGTCCTCGAAGGAGCCGCCCTCGCCCCCGGTGCGGTCAGCGACTGGGTCACCATCACGGTCCGCAATCCCGACGGCGTCGCCGTCGACACCACGACCCGCATCCAGGTCGGCGCACCCCGGGATTCCCGCCCGGTGTTCACGTCGGCCCCGCCGGCCAACGCCACCGCCAGCACCCCCTACCAGTATCGCGCCACCGCCTCCGATCCCGCCGGCCAGGGCCTCTCCTTCGTCCTGATCGCCGGTCCCAACGGCGCCTCCATCGATCCCAACTCCGGCGTGCTCGTCTGGAACGTCCCCGCCGGCGGCGACAACAGCGTGTCCTTCGAGGTCCGCGCCGTGGATTCCCGCGGCGCCTACTCGCGCCAGACCTGGACCGTGGGTGTCGACGGCCTCGACCTGCCCCCGGTCCTCGCCCCCATCCTCGACGCCCGCACCACCGCCGGTCAGCCGTTCTTCATGACGTTCGCGGCGGTCGATCCCGAGGCGCGCCCCCTGGTGTTCTGGATGGAAAACCTCCCCGCCGGCGCAACCTTCGACGCTCCTAGCCGCACCCTTCGCTGGACTCCCGGCGGCACCCAGGCCGGCGTCTACCCGGACCTCCGCATCACCGCCTCCGACGGCGTCAACCAGACCACCCAGGCCTTCACCCTCGTGGTGCTGCCCGGTGATCTCCCGCCCATCTTCCAACCCGCCCTCGATCGCACAGTCAGCGAAGGCACCACGCTCGCGTTCACCCTCCGCGCCTCCGATCCCGAGGGCGCGCCCATCCGCTTCACCTCCCCGAACCTCCCCGCCGGAGCAGTCCTCGTCCCGGGCACCGGCCAGTTCCTCTGGACCCCGACCTACGCCCAGCACGGGGATTACACCGTCACCTTCGAAGCCGGCGACGGCTCCTCCGTCACCCGCCAGGATGTCCTGATCCGCGTCCTCAACGTCAACGGCCCCGTCCGCTTCGTGCCCCTCGACACCCTGGTCATCCCCGAAGGCCAGCCGCTCTCGGTCCGCGTCACCGCCATCGATCCCAACGTCCCGGCTTCCACCTCCGACTCCGGGCTCGGCAGCCAGAACCCGTCCACCCTGACCTTCAGCGTCGCCAACCTGCCCGCGGGCGCCACCTACGATCCGGTCACCCAACTGCTCACCTGGCGCCCGACGTACGCCCAGGCCGGTTCCTACAACCTCCAGTTCACTGCGGAGAATGACGGCGACGGCACCGGATCCCCGGCCCGGGATCAACTGGTGGTCCGCATCGAGGTGATCGACTCCAACGGCACCCCCGAGCTCGACCCCATCACCAACCAGTTCGTCGATGTCGGCAGCTCCCTCACCATCCCCATCCGCGCAGTCGACCCCGATGCCGGCCCCCTCCGCATCACCGCCGACAACCTCCCCGCCTTCGCCTCCCTCGTCGATCAGGGCGATGGCACCGCGTCCATCCTTGTCCAACCGCTCCCCGGAAACCGCGGCAACTACACCATCACCATCCACGCCACCGACAATGGCAACGGGGTCCCCGCCGCCGCCCTCACTGGCTCCACCTCCTTCATCCTCTCCGTCCGCGCGCCCAACGAACCGCCCGTGCTCGTCCCGGTCGGCGACAAGGTCGCGGTCATCGGCCAGGCGCTCGTCTTCACCGTCCGCGTCGACGACCCCGACCAGGATCCACTCACCTTCGCCGCCGACAATCTCCCGCCCGGAGCCACCTTCGCCGGCACCACGGTCTACGGCTCCGCCCGCTTCACCTGGACCCCGACCGCCGCGGACGCCGGCGCCCATGTCGTCACGCTCCGCGTCTCGGACAGCGGCAACGACGGAGCGACCACTCCTGCCTCGGACTCCGAAGCCATCCGCATCGTGGTCCGCGCCTCCAACCAACCCCCCATCCTCGGCGCGGTCGGCAACCAGACCGTCCGCCAGACCGAAACCCTCCGCTTCACGGTCCGGGCCACCGACGCCGACGCCGACCCCATCACCTACTCGGCGGATCCCCTGCCCAACGACGCCCGCTTCAACCCGGCGTCCGGGGAGTTCACCTGGACGCCCGATTTCAGCCAGTCCGGCGACTTCGTCATCAGCTTCGCAGCGTCGGACGGGAACCGCACGGCCAACGAAACGGTCACGCTCCGGGTTGAACGGACGAACCGGGCGCCGTTCGTCGCCACACCCGCCCCCACCCTCGGCCAGGAGGGACTCCGCCTCGGGTTCACCATCGCCGGCGGCGATCTCGACGAGGATCCGCTGTTGTTCTTCGCCCAATCGCTGCCGCGCGGCGCCTCCTTCGATCCCGGGTCCCGCCTGTTCTCCTGGACCCCGGGCTACGACCAGGCCGGCATCTACGAGATCGTGTTCGTGGCCCAGGATTCCTCCGGCGCGCGCGGCTCCGCCACCGCCCTCGTCCAGATTCTCAACGTCAATCGACCCCCGGCGTTCCCGCCCCCCGACCCCCGCCAGATCCTCGCCGGCCAAACCCTCAACCTCACCCTCGCCGCCGCAGATCCCGACGGGAACCCGGTCTCCTTCGCCATCACCAACCGGCCCGCGGGAATGGCCTTCGACACCGCCGCCGGCGTGATTACCTGGACCCCGGTCGCCGCCCAGGCCGGACGCTACGACCTCCCGGTCACCGTCAACGACGGCTTCGCCTCGGTCACCCAGATCGTCACCCTCGTCGTCGTCACCGACCCGGTCCTGCCCTCGGTCCGCATCGAACGAACCCCCAGCTTCCCGGTCCTCCCCGGCGCAACCGTCACGGTCCAGATCTCCGCCTCCGGCATCGCCCCCATCCACTCCCTGTCCCTGTCGATCAACGGCCAAACCCGAACCCTCGACGCCTTCGGCCGCTTCGCCTTCCAACCCACCGACCCCGGCATCTACTCCGTCACCGCCTCGGCCACCGACCGCGACGGCTTCACCCGGACCGTCACCTCCGAAATCCTGGTCCGCGATCCAGCCGATCGTTCGTCCCCCGACGCGACCCTCTCCGGTCTGCCCGCCGGATCGGTGGTGAACGCGCCCATCGCCATCTCGGGCACGGTCCAGGACGCCAACCTGGATCGTTGGACTCTCGAAATCACCGACCTCAACGGCAACAACCGCGTCACCCTCGCCTCCGATCGCGCCAACGCCTCCGGCCAACTGGGCACCCTCGACCCCGGCCGCTTCGAGAACGGTGCCTACCGCCTCCGCCTCGTCGCCATCGACATCGCCGGACGCACCACCACCTCCGAGCGCCGCATCGAGATCAACACCGCCACCAAGCCCGGCGCCTATATCCGCCTGGAAACCGACTTCACCCTCTCCCTCGGCGGAATCTCCATCCCCATCGCCCGCCGCTACTCCAGCCTCTCCGCATCCACCGCCGGCGACTTCGGCTACGGCTGGCAGTTCGTCCTCGCCGACCCCGCGATCACCACCAGCCTCAGCCCAACCGGCCGCGAGGAGGATGGATTCTTCGCCCCCCTCACCCGCGGAACCCGCGCCTATGTCACCCTGCCCAACGGTGTGCGCGCCGGCTTCACCTTCGACCCCGTCGCCATCGAAAGCGGCGATCGCTCCTACTTCCGCCCGGCCTGGACCCCCGACCTGGGCGTCACCTTCACCCTCGCCAGCGGGTCCGCCGTCCTCCGCGCCGACGGCAACGCCTTCTTCCAGGTCGGCACCGGCCTGCCCTACAACCCCGATTCCGGCCGGTTCGGCGGCTTCGACTACTCCCTCACCGCCCCCGACGGCACCCGCTACCTCTACACCCGCGCCGAGGGCCTCCGCGAAATCTGGGGGGCCAACGGCCAGCGCCTCGCCTGGACCGATAGCGCCATCACCGCCCAGGACGGCAGCCGCGTCGCCATCGAACGCGATGTCCTCGGACGCATCGCCCGCCTCGTCGCCCCCGATGGCTCCCAGGCGGTCTATGACTACGACCATCACGGAAACCTGACCCAGGCGACGGTGCTCGAGACAAATCGCCGCTCCTGGCTCGGCTATCGCGCCGGCGCCAACCACCTCCTCACCGAGGTCATCGCGCCCAACCCCCAGGCCATCCGGTACGACGCCCAGGGAATCTTCCTCGGCTCCGATCCCATCGAGGCCATCCTCGGCACCCCGCGCGAGTTCATCGCCCAGCCCCGCACCGGCACCCTGTTCGCCGGCGCCACCGACCGGCTCGCCTTCGTCATCAACGACGCCGAACAGGCCACCTCCCGAACCGGCCGCATCACCCTCGGAATCCAGATCTCCACCACCGGCGGCTGGCAACCCTCCATCAGCGTCGACGGCCGCAGTCTCCCCACCACACCCACCTCCACCGGCGCGTCCCTGCTCCTCGTCACCCTCGACAACCCCGGCCCCCACCTGCTCCAGATCGGTGCCACGTCCGAGACCGCCGAGGGCGATTACACCGTCACCTTCTTCCTCGCCGGCGATGCCAACGGCGACGGCATCGTCGACGGCGCGGACGATGCCCTCCTCACCGCCGCCTTCGGATCCTCCACAGGCCAGCCGGCCTTCCTCCCCGCCGCCGACTGGAACCGCGACGGCCGGATCGACGAAGGTGATCGTGCGTATCTCGACGCCGGCTTCGGGGTGGTCCTCAACCGCGCGCCCACCCTCCAGCCGACCCCCGTCTCGGTGCTCGCCGGGGGCTCCATCACCATCGATCTCCCCGGTTTCGCCTCCGATCCCGACGGCGATCCCCTCCATTTCCTCGTCAGCCAGGTCCAGGGCGGACAACTCCGGTTGATCGATGGCGGTGTTCGCGCGGTCTTCATCCCGGAACCGGGCTTCTCCGGAGCCGCCTCCTTCCGCCTCCGCGCCGACGACGGCTCCCTCCGCTCCCAGGAAGCCGTGGTCACCATCGACGTCCAACCGGTGGCCTGGACCGGCTTCCGCATCGAAGGCGGAGACGCCGTGCTCCAACCCGGAGCCACCACCCGATTGCGCCTCGTCGGCGATCACGCCGGCGGTTCCCTCGAACTGACCCCCAACGCCTTCACCGTCGCGTCCTCCAACCTCAACGCCGTGAGCGTCGCCCCCGACGGCACGGTGCTGGCCAAGGCCGCAGGAACCGCGATCGTCGAGTTCCGGCTCACCGGCGGTGGGGTCATCGCCACCACCGTCACCGTCGGCAACCCCGACGGACGCCTGCTGGAGTTCTACCCGTCCACCTACGCCCTTCGACCCGGCGAAACCCGCCAGATGATCGTGCGCGAACGCCTCACCGACAGCGTCGCGGATCGTTCCACCGCCGCCGCCGGCAGCCGGTACTTCGTCAGCGATCCCTCCGTCGCCTCGGTCACCGCCGACGGCCTGGTCACCGCGCTTTCCGCCGGCCGCGTCAGCGTCACCGTGGTCAACGGCGGCCGCTCCACCGTGGCCAACCTCACCATCGCAAACCCCGCGGCCAACGGCACCGTCCTCGACTCCAACGGCGGCATCATCACCAACAACAACATCACCGTCGGCGTCCCCGCCGGCGCCCTCGAGGCCGCAACCGCCATCCGCGTCTCCGAGATCCGCCAGACGGAACTGCCCTTCGCCCTGCCCACAGGCGTCGACTTCCACACCGGCGTCCGACTCGAACTCGGCGGCAGGTACCTCGACGAGGCGCTCAGCCTCGAAATGCCCGCCCCGGCCGGCGCCGCCCCGGGCGATGTGTTCTACATCTTCCAACCCGGCTTCCTCAGCCCCGGCGGTGACGCGCCCCAGGAACAGGTCTGGATCGTCGCCGACACCCTCGTGGTCGGATCCGACGGGATGATGCGAACCACCTCGCCACCCAACCTCGGCTTCTTCCATCGCCCCGGCGACGGCGGCCAGTTCTTCACCCCGGCCAACATGGGCATCGCCGCCGTGGGCTCCGCCTCCCTCATGGGCGTGCTCTTCGCCATGGACGACTACGGCACCCGCCTCCAGTCCTACCAGAGCGTCTCCGGCCGCGGACGCGTCTCACCCCTCGTCAGCGCCGAAGTCGCCACCGGCGGTTCCGGCCCCAAATACATCGCCTTCCCCTCCCTGCTCGGTGACCTGTTCCTCCCCCTGACCTCCTCCCTCGATTACCGCATCTCCTCCCGTTACGGCGATCCGAGCGGGCTGGTCACCGTCTCCACCACCGAGGTCCGCATCAACCCCGGCGAAACCGTCGCCTACGGCATCCCCTCGCCCCCGCGCTACATCGTCAAAAGCCTCCCGCTCCCCATCATCCAGGGCATCACCTTCGACTTCGGACCCGAACCGACCAGCCCCAGCCCGCGCATGGTCCTCGAGGGCGCCGATTTCCTCCTGACCAAGAACCCCTGGGTCGGTGCCCCCGACTTCCTCGGCGACTCGATCGAGGACCTGTTCGTCACCATCGAGATCGGCGGACGCGACACCTTCGACACCGACGGCAACCCCCTCGCGGTCGGCGGTCGCGACATCGTCATCGAGGGATTCCTCCTCACCGCCCGCGGCACCGGCACCCTCGAAGTGCCCATCCCCATCGGCGCCATGGTCGCCGGCGGTTACGTCACCGTCTCCCGCCACGTCTACGCCCCCGTCGACGGCGAATGGGAGGTCCAGACCGTCACCGGCAACCCCGCCCAGCTCATCCCCAGCAACCGCTACTCCTTCGCGGTCAATTCCGGCGACGACTCCGTCTCGGCCATCGACCACTTCCACACCGACACCCTCCATTTCACCACCCCGGGCACCGGCGCCCCCAACAACATCATCAAACTCGATCCCGAGGAGGTCGCCCGCATCGTCTTCAACTCCGACCTCCCGACCACCTCCCTGTCGCCCCGCAATTCCACCTTCAGCGGCGACGGCACCCGCCTCTACGTCACGCTCAACGGCGGCGCGGGCATCGCGGTCATCGACACCGTCGCCCTCCAGGAGATCGACGCCGACCCCAACACCTTCGGCGTGCAGCACATCCGCCTCCCCCTCGGCTCGCGCCCCTTCGATCTGGTCGCCGAAACCAGCGGCCGTTACCTCTACGTCTCCGACGAATCGTCCAACACCGTCTTCGTCGTCGACATCGATCCCTTCTCCGCGACCTTCCACCAGCACGTCCGCTCCATCCCCCTCGGACCCGCCCCCCTCGGCCTCCGCGGCATCGCCCTCAACGCCGACGAAAGCCGCGTCTTCGTCACCGCCCCGGGCAGAACCCTCTTCGGCGCCTACGGCGGCGAATACGGCGCCGTCCTGTTCATCGACACCAACCTCGCCACCCGCGGCCAGCCCGCCGTCCCGGATATCGGCCAGTCCTTCCTGTCCGTCGGCCCCGAGCCCTACGACGTCACCGCAACCGACGATCCCGACGTCATGTTGATCGTCGACCGGCTCTCCGACACCAACGGCGTCGGAGTCCTCCGTCGCATCCCCAACCCCGGCTCCCCCGACGCGCCCCCGGCCTGGGAGGTCCAGTTCGTCAGCATTCTCGAGTTCGGCCGCATCCCCCGCCTCATCGAAGGCCGCGCCACCCACGTCTTCGGCGTGACCAACGCCTCCAGCATCACCTTCCTCCCCGCCGACGTGCTCAAGGACGACATCGGACCCCACCCGTCCTTCGCCTTCATCACCGGCTACAACAAGTTCATCCAGGGCGACCCGCGCCACGACCCGAACCTGCCCCTCCTCCAGACCTACAACTACGAATACAAGTGGACCCGCGAGGCCCTCATCCGCGCTGGCTACGACATCGATGAGGTCCGCCGCCTCGTCGGCACCCCCATCAGCGTCAACGTCCTCGCCGGCGGCAACGTCGGCGTCATCCGCAACCCCCTCGGGTCCTTCGACAACCCCGAAACCCGCCCGCGCCTCGTCGCCGCCACCACCCCCATCGCCAACAGCTTCGTCGAGGGCATCTCCATCGCCCCGGGCTCCTACGCCGTCCTCGCCGGCTACCAGGCCCTCAACCGCGTCTTCGCCTTCGACGCCCGCCGAATGGTCGCCCTCATCGAGTCCGAAGCCAAAGGCTCCGTCGTCCCCTCCTTCAGCCAGATCCCCGAACCCCTCCCCATCCCCGACAGCCTCTCCCGCCTCCTCCGCGGCGCGCTGTCCTCCGTGCCCATCGACGTCGTCGACCCCCTCATCGGCGTCAACGCCGACTACCGCTTCCATACCGCCCCCAACGGAAACCTCGTCTACGGCGTGCCCCCCACCGGACCCGACGGCCGCTCTCCCAACGTCTCCGCCCCGCTCCTCCTCGGCCGACTGCCCCGCGGCCTCTCCTCCCCGGCCATCGGCTTCGGCCAGCCCGTCGTGCTCGGCATCACCCCCTACAACCAGGTCCCCTCCCTCAACCAGTATCCCAACGACGTCCTCCAGGTCGCCACCGGCATCCAGTCCGCCGCCGACATCCACACCGGCTCCCTCCAGGAAATCCACAACCTCGTCACCTACTCCTCCCTCGGCCAAACCCAGGGCATCCAACTGCACTACGACTCCCTCCGCGCCGATCCACTCCACATCTACTACTTCGGCGTCACGGGCATTCCCAAGGACGCCGCCGACCGCACCCTCGTCGTCCGACTGACCATCCGCGACGACGCCGGCAACATCGCCACCGCCGAGGGCATCTCCCGCACCGAAGCCGCTCGGCTCGGCCTCGATGGCAACGAGCTGTTCTTCAAGCTGCCCGATACGCTCAAGGAAGGCGCGATGCACGGCATCGGCATTCCCATCGACCTCTCCGACCTTCCGACCGGCCTCTACACCGTCGTCCTCGAATACGGCCTCTTCAAACCCGACGCCGCCGGCCGCTACACCAACGGACGCTTCTTCAACTTCACCCAGCCCTACGCGGTCGTGAACCTCAGCGAAGGCCCGTTCGGCGCCGGCTGGGGAATGTCCGGCCTCAAGGAACTCCACCTCGGCGACAGCGGCGTCCTCCTCGTCGACGGCTCCGGCGTCGAGGAGATCTTCCTCGCCCCCCTCACTCTCGGCGACCCCTTCAGCGCCCTCTCGTCCGCCGACTATTCCGACCTCCGCCAGAAATCCGACGGCACCTTCATCCTCCGCGACCGCTACGCCACCGAGTACGAGTTCAACAAGGACGGCAAACTGGTCGTCGTCCGCGATCGCAACCAGAACGAGACCATCTACGCCTGGTCCGGCGACGTCCTGCTCTCCATCACCGACCCCGTCGGCCTCATCACCCGCCTCCAGTACGGCGGCTCCCGCGTCGCCTCCATCGTTGACCCCGCCCAGCGCACCACCCAGTTCCAGTACGACGGCGCCGGCAACCTGACCGCCATCACCGACCCCGACTCCAGCCGCCGCACCTTCAAGTACGAGCACGGCGAGTTCGAGCACCTCATCACCTCCCAGGTGTTCAAACGGGGCAACGACTCCAGCGACCCCCTCGGCAACCCGTTCCGTGAGGTCATCCTCTACAACGACTTCGGCCGCGTCATCGGCGGCACCCGCGTCGACGGCAGGAAGTTCACCCTCACCCCCGCCCAGATGCTCGCCGTGGCAGACCTCGACCTCGCCCGCGACATCACCAAGACCGTCCCCACCGCCGAACTTTCCGTTCGCAAGGCCGACGAAACCGCCTACTCCGCCACCGCGCAGTACACCGACTTCACCGAGCGCACCATCACCTTCACCATGACCGGGTTCGGCCAGTACAAGTCCTCCAAGGACGAGGCCGATGGAGTCATCACCGTCACCGAACGCCGCGACGCGACCGACGGCTACATCACCAAGGTCACCGACCCCGTCGGCAACGTGGTCGAGTACGAGTACGACGTCTTCGGCAACCTCATCCGTCGGTCCGACTACCCGGATCGCGACGCCCGCAAGGCCACGGAATCCTACGAGTACGACCTCCGCTGGTCCCTGGTCCGGGTCCACCGCGACGCCACCGGCCGATCGTTCACCAACTCCTTCGACGCCTTCGGCAACGTCACCAGCACCCTCATCCAGGACCCCAACGCCCCGGCGGGCTCACCGTCCAGCGTCACCCTGCGCTTCACCCACAACGACCGCGGCCAGATCCTCACCTCCACCGATGGCATCGGCAACGTCACCCGCTACCAGTACGACGGCTACGGACGCACCACCCGCATCACCTACGCCGACGGCTCCGTCCAGTCCTTCGCCTACGGCGATCTCACCGGCAACCCCACGTCCACCACCGACGAGGCCGGCGTCGTCACCACCCTCGCCTTCGATGCGATGAACCGGCAGCGGTCCAAGTCGATCGCCACCCCCGACGGACCCGCGGTCTGGCTCAAGGACTACGACGCCGAGGGCAATCTCGTCCGCGAAACCAATTCCCTCGGCAACATCACCACCCACGCCTACGACGTCCTCCACCGCCCGATCAGCATGGTCATCGACCCGGGCGGCCTCGCCATCACCTACCGCTACGGCTACGAACACGGCAGCCTCCCCACGCCCTACAGCGTCCCCGGCAGCAAGGAATACGGCTACCGCTACGCACAGGATCCCAACGGCAACACCACCGCCCAGGTCTTCGACAAGAACGGCCGCCTCATCCTCGAATTCGATGCCCTCGGCCACCGCACCCAGCACACCTACAACGACGCCGGCCAACTGATCCAGACCCGCCAGCCCAACGGCGGCATCATCACCTTCACCCCCGACGGCCGCGGCCGCGTCATCGCCCAGTCCGGACCCGAATCCCAAAGGGTCGAGTTCCAATACGACGACGCCAACCGGCGCATCCGCGAAACCCAGTTCAACGACCCGGCCCAGGGCGGCAACCAGACCACCCGCACCGCCCACAACCTCTTCGACTTCGCCGCCATCCGCACCGACGCCCTCGGCAACGTCACCGAACTCCACTTCGACGACGCCGGCAACGTCACCCTCCGCATCGAGGCCCGCGGCAAACCCGAGGAGTTCCGCACGACCTACTCCTACGACGCCCGCAACCGCGAGATCTCCCGCACGATGGCCGGCACCGCCACCATCCTCACCACCTACCACCCCAACGGCCTCATCCGCTCCGTCTCCGATCCCCGCGACTCCGCCTGGGTCACCACCATCGAATACGACGCCCTCCGGAATCCCGTCGTCGAAACCGACGCCGCCGGACGCCGCTGGATCTCCACCTTCGACAGCGAGGGCAACCTCGTCGGCCGCGCCGACCCCCGCGGCGATCACACCCGCTGGACCTTCGTCTACAACAAGGCCAACCGCCTCATCGAGGAACGCGATCCCTTCGGCCGCTCCACCTTCCACGACTACGACAACGCCGGTAACCGCATCAAATCCACCGACCGCCGCGGCGCCGTGGTCACCATGACCTACGACGCCCGAAACGACCTCCTCACCCGCACCGACGCCACCGGCACCGCCATCCATACCTACGATGCCATGGGCTGGATCGCCTCCTCCTCCGACACCCGCGGCCCCGCTTTCACCACCACCTTCGAATACGACAAGGCCGGCCGCCTCATGGTCCTCACCGACGCCCTCGGCCAGGCCACCACCTACGCCTACGACCGAATCGGCAATCGCATCCGCGAAACCGGCCCCCTCGGCCCGCTCTCACGCTCCGAAACCACCTACGACGCCCTCAACCGCGTCATCGCCACCACCATCGCCCCGGGCACCCCCGACGAAGCCACCGTCACCACCACCTACAACGCCCTCGGCCAGGTCGCCACCACCACCGATTCCCTCGGCCGCGTCACCCGCCTCGCCTACGACGCCCTCAATTACCTCGCCGAATCCATCACCGCCTTCGGCACCCCCGACGCCGCCGCCTGGCGCTTCGTCAACGACAAGGCCGGCAACCCCCTCTCCGCCACCGACCCCCGTGGCGAACCGTTCACCACCCGCAACACCTACGACGCCCTCGGCCGACTCATCGAAACCGTCAGCCCCGTCGGCAACCCCGCCGACGCCCGCACCGCCACGGTGCGCATGACCTACGACGCCGTCGGCAACCTCATCTCCAAGACCGACCCGCGAAACGAATCCTGGACCACCCGATACGAGTTCGACGCCCTCAACCGCCTCATCCGCGCCACCGACCAGGCCTCCGCCGTCACCTCCCTCGAGTACGATCCCAACGGCAACCTCATCGCCCTCACCGAACCCGACGGCCGCCGCACCCGCTACGAATTCGACGCCGTCGGTCGCCAAACCAAGATCATCGAATCCGACGGCGCCACCACCACCTTCACCTACGACGGCAACGGCAACGTCCTCTCCCAGACCGGACCCCGCACCTCCGCCGGCGGCACCCCCTACGCCTTCGTCTACACCTACGACTCCCTCGGCCGTCGCATCACCAGCACCGACCCCGAAGGCGGCGTTTCCCGGTTCGCCTACGACCGCGGCGGCAATCTCCGCGAAATCATCGATGCCCGCGGCTTCACCACCACCCTCACCTACGACCACCAGAACCGCCTCGTCCGCCGCGCGTCCGAGGTCGGCGGCGGCGCCCCAGACGCCGTCGAGTCCTACACCTACGACAAGGCCGGCAACCCGCTCACCTACACCGATCCCCGCGGCTTCGTCACCCGCTACGCCTACGACAACCTCGACCGCATGGTCCGCCTCGAGGAACCCCCCACATCCAACGGCGGCGCCCCGCGCGTCACCACCTTCAAGTATGACGGGGCCGGCAACCTCACCGAACGCACCGACCCGCGCGGCGCCTACTACACCACCCGCTACACCCACGACGCCCAGGGCCGCGTCATCCGCGAGGAACGCCCCCAGGGCTCCGAGGACAACCCCCTGCCCCCTGCCGTCTTCATCTCCCGCTACGATCACGCCGGCAACCTCGTCGAATCCGTCGACCCCCGCGGCGAGGCCTACATCACCCGCTTCACCTACGACACCCAGAACCGCATCACCCGCATCGAACGCCCCCAGATCTCGCCCCTCGGCAACCCCGGCCCCGCCGTCGAAACCTTCACCTACGATTCCACCGGCAAACTGCTCTCCCAGGCCGACGCCCGCGGCGCCGCCTTCTCCAAGTCCTACACCTACGACGCCCGCGGCCGAATCCAGAACGTCACCGACGCCGCCGGCAACGTCACCACCTACACCTACGACGAAGCCGGCAACCTCATCCGCCGCGTCGACGCCGACAGCGCCTCCGGCACGTCCCGCACCTACACCTACACCTACGACGGCCTCGGACGCCGCACCTCCGAGACCATCAACAACACCTTCGTCACCACCTTCGAGTTCGATCGCAACGGCAACATCACCGCCATCCGCGGCCCCATGGCCGACCCTGACGGCCGGCTCTACGTCGAAACCCACACCTACGACGGCCTCGACCGCCGCACCTCCACCACCGATCGCGCCGGGTTCACCACCACCTTCACCTACGATCCCGCAGGCAACATCATCTCCGAAACCGACGGCCGCGGCTTCACCAGGACCATGGCCTACGCGCCCTCCGGTCACCTGATCGAACTCCGCCGGCCGTCCGGCACCGCCTCCGCCCCCGGCGATCTGCTCCACTTCTCCTACACCTACGACGCAGCCGGGAATCTCCTCTCCGAAACCGATCCCAGGGGCGATGCCTTCGCCACCCGCTACACCTACGACGCCCAGAACCGCCTCACCCGCCGCGCCGTACCCATCGGCGGCAACGACGGCACCCAGGTCACCGAAACCCGCTACGACGCCCTCGGCAACCCCATCGAAATCCGCGACCCCCTCGGCCGCGTCACCCTCCAGACCTACGACGCCCAGAACCGCCGCGTCGCCGTCGATCGCCCCGCCGGCACCGGACCCTCCGCCCGCACCATCCGCGAGGTCTTCACCTACGACGCCATCGGCAACCTCGTCCAACACCAGGGACCCGGCGGCTCCGACTTCACCACCCGCTTCGAGTACGACCGCCTCGGACGCCTCGCCAAAACCACCGACGCCGCCGGCCAGGTCTCCTCCTTCACCTACGACCGCTGGGGCAATGTCGTCGAAAACCAGACGCCCTCCGGCACCGTCACCTACTCCTACGACGCCCTCAACCGCCTCCTCGTCACCCGCGACGCAAGCGGAGCCGAAACCCGGATGGAATACCCCGGCAACCGCTCCATCATCCGCCTCCGCGACCCCAACGGGAACGTGACCGAGCGCTTCCTCGACGGCCTCGGCCGCGTCATCGCCGAAACCGATGCCCTCGGCGTCACCCGCCGCACCACCTTCGATGCCGCCGGCAACCGGCTTTCCACCGTCGACGGCCTCGGCGTCCGCACCGAGTTCGAATGGGACGCCCGCAACCTCCTGCTCGCCGAACACCGCGCCGTCGGCACCCCGGTCGCCGCCTCCGCGTCCTACACCTACGACAACGTCGGCCGTCTCATCTCCGTGACCGACTTCCGCGGCGCCTTCTACCGCACCGACCACACCTACGACGGCCTCGGCCGCCGCATCCGCAGCACCCTCCAGATCGGAACACCCGACCAGCCGGCCACCGCCGAACTGTCCTGGCAGTACGACGCCGCCGGCAATCTGCTCGCCGAAACCGACGCCCGCGGCTTCCGCACCGAGTACACCTACGAGGCCCGCAATCTGGTGGTCGAAATCCGACGCCCCGACGGCACCCCATCCGCCCCGGCCACCGCCGTCACCCGCTTCCTCCACGACGACGCCGGCCAGGTGATCGAGGAAACCAACCCCCTCGGCCATGTCACCACCTTCGCCTACGACCGCGTCGGCCGCGTCATCGAGCGTACGGTCGAATCCCCGGACGGCGACCTGACCTGGCAGTGGGCCTACGCCTACGTGCTCAACCGGCTTCGCATCGACGAAACCGATCCGCAGGGCGTCACCGTCCGCACCTTCCACGACCAGCACAACCGCCCCGTCCGCGTCGAAGACCCGCGCGCCGGGGTCACCGTTATCACCTACGACCCCGCCGGCAACGTCGCCTCCAGGGTCAACGGCCGCCTCGCGGTCACCTACACCTACGACGCCCTCCACCGCGTCCTCACCTCCGCCGACGCCGCCGGCAAATCCACGGCCTTCAGCTACGACGCCGAAGGCCGCGTGCTCACCCAGACCGACCCGCTCGGCAACGTCACCCGCTCCACCTACGACGCCCTCGGCCGCCGCACCCGCACCACCGACGCCGCCGGCGGCAACGTCGACTACACCTACGACGCCCAGGGCAACATCCTCTCCGTCACCGATCCGCTCGGGAACACCACCTCCTTCACCTACGACGCCGCCAGCCGCCTCCTCACCGAGACCACCCGCACCGGCACCCGATCCTTCGAATACGACGAGGTCGGCAACATCGTCGAACTGACCGACCGCAACGGCCGCCGACGCAGCTTCGAGTACGACCGGGCCAACCGCCGGATCGCCGAGGCCTGGCTCGACCAGAACGGCGACGCCATCGCCGAGATCACCTTCGACTACGACCTCGTCGGACGCCTCCTGAGCGCGGACTCGGAAGACGCCTCCATCACCCGCGATTACATCGCCGACGCCACCGGTCGCATGTCGACCGAAACCGTGGTCTACGGCGACAACGCCCTCACCACCCGCCTTGCCGTCGCTTCCGACAGCCTCGGGCGCCCCACCACGGTCTCCCTGTCCTCCGCCGGTTCCACCCTGGTCGAGAACACCTACACCTACGATTCCGCCACCGACCGCCTCGCCGCCATCGTCCAGGAAGGCGCCTTCGCCTCCGCCAAACGCGTCGAGTTCACCTATCAGCCCGACATCGACGCGCTCGCGTCCATCGTCCGCTTCGCCAGCGCCAACGCCTCCGCTCCCGTCGCCACCACCACCCACACCCTCGACAACCGCGGTCTCGTCACCCGCCTCGAACATCGCCTCGCGTCCGGTGCCGTCGTCACCGCCTACGACATCGTCTACACCGACGACGGCCTGGTCAGCACCATCACCACCGCCTCGGACGTCGCCGCCTTCGCCTACGACGTCCGCCGCCAACTCACCGCGGTCCAGCATTCCGATCCCCAGTTCCCCGACGAGTCCTACTCCTACGACACCGCCGGCAACCGCATCGCCTCCCACCGCCACCCCGGCTACGTCGTCGGCATCGACAACCAGATCACCTCCACCTCCACCGCCGCCTTCCTCTACGACGACGAAGGCAACCTCACCCGCCGTCGCGACACCGCCTCCGGCCTCATCACCGAATACACCTGGGACCACCGCAACCGGCTCTCCTCCGTCCTGGTCAAGGACCTCGCCGACGTCCCGCTGCGCAGGATCGACTACCACTACGACGCCCTCGATCGGCGCACCGGCGAAACGGTCACCACCATCGGCGCAGGTCAGGGCACCCAGACCCGCTACTTCGCCTTCGACGGCCTCGGTGCCATCGCCGAATTCACCGACGCCGATGGGCCCGACGACCCGATGGCTCCGCTGCCGTCCATGGCCTATCTCCGCGGGCCTGTCCCCGACATGGTCATCGCCCAGGACTCGGGCGCGGCCGGTTCCGTCCTCTGGCCGCTCGCCGACCAACAGGGCAGCATCCGCGACGTCATCACCAGTTCCGGTGCCTTCGCCGATCGCATCCGCATCGACGCCTTCGGCAACATCGTCTCCCGCTCCAACCCCGCCCTCGACCAGCGCCACTTCTTCATCGGCCGCGAGTGGGACGACTTCGCCGCGCTCTACCAGATGCGCGCCCGCTTCTACGATCCGGACCTCGGCCGGTTCATCAGCCAGGATCCGCTCGGCCTCGCCGACGGCACCAACCGCTACGCCTACACCCGCAACAATCCGTCGAACCGCGCCGACCCGTCCGGCCTCTTCGCCCGCAAGGAGGAGACGCTCACCGGCCGCGACAGCCGGTTCGTGGACGCCGACGCCCAGGGCTCCAAGGCGTTCTGGATCTCGTTCTGGTCCCTCGGCCACGCCAGCTACGACGTGCAGACCGTCCAGGGAGCCGACGGCAAGTTCCAACTGGTGGGCGTCACCGACCAGGCCATCGTCAAGGGTTCCAGCGAGGACAACCTCGCCAACCTCGGGCTGTTCTTCTACGGCCTGGTCAACAAGGGACTCTACGGCCTGGGCAAGGAACTGCTCACCATGGCCCTCGACGTGCCCAAGTTGTTCGGCATCGGCACCAAGCAGGGCTTCCAAAGCCAGTTGTTCCGCATGTCCGAGAACATCCACGGCTTCAACGACGCCATGCGCGCCGCCGGCGGCCTGATCGCGGCGCCGTTCATCAGCGTCTGGAGCCTCGGCGAAGCCATCGCCTCCGGCGACCCCGAGGCCGCCGGCGAACAACTGGCCGGGAACCTCCCCCTCCCCAGCCGCCTCGGCAGCATCGCCCGACCCGCCGCGAAATGGGCCACGGTCACCGGCTTCGTCCGCAGCGCCGGCGCCGCCTTCATCGACAACCTGAAGCCCCCGTTCCTCAACGAATCCATCGCCGTCGCCGGCGGCATCAAGGGCCTCGCATCCTCCATCGCCAAAAAGACCCCGTCCCTCGTCGAAACCCTCCGGTTCTCCTACGCCGAGTACCGGTTCTACGGCCCCAAGGTCGCCACGCTCAGCCTCGCCGCCCGCACCTCGACCGCGGTCTCCGCGCGCCTCGGCTCCTTCGTCGAACGGATGCGCGCCATGCCGTCGGCCCGCGAGATCATCGGCAATGCCTACCAGTCCAGCGTCGATCGCGTGAAGGCCGTGTTCCGCTCGGTGGAGAACGAGGCCCTCGGCAAGGCCGAACACCTCTCCCACGTCACCAAGAACACCCCGGCCCAACGCGTGGAGGCCCGCCTCAAGGAGAACCTCCGCCACATGTACGAGGAACGCGTCCGCAAGGGCCACACCGCCGAGGAGGCCCGCCGGGTCGTCGACATGCACGAGGCCCACTACCGCAAGACCGAGATGACCAAGGCCATCCGGCACGAGGTCGCCCGCGACGCCGCCTCCCTCAAGTACAACGACGTCTGGATGAAGAAGGTCAAGGGCGCCAAAACCCAGGAGGACCTCGCCGCCATCCGCAAGGCCGCCTCCGCCGAAGCCGCCAAGACCTACGACAACGTCATTCGCCAGAACCGCTACGCCGACAACCCCATCGAGATCCGCCTCCTCGACTCACCCGCCCGCGCCAACCTCGACGACATCGCCCTCCTGAACGCCATCGGCGCCGATCTGTCCATCCGCGTCGGCCTCAAGAACGGCGATCCCACCGCCCAGGCCCTCGTCTACCTCCTCCGCGAGGCCAAGGACTGGGCGCCCCTCCGCAAAACCTTGCTCTCCCAGATCCGCGACGGCCGCACCCTCCACGCCTTCCGCGACATGGGCGCCGTGGATTCCGCCACCTTCAACGCCCTCCGAAAGGCCGCCGAGAAGTTCGGTGAAGGCCAGGAACTGACCGTCTTCGGCAGCTTCGGCACCGACCTCGTCACCTTCGCCAACCGCCACATGCTCGTCACCGCCACCCGCGCGGGTAACATCAACCTCCGCACCCTCATGGCCGCCTACGGCCGCGGCGGCGAAGCCATGGTCCTCGGCCGCATCATCCCCGATATGGGCAAGGTCGGCGGCCCGTTCTCCGACGCCGGCGACTTCGACTTCGCGGTCTACCGCACCCGCGACAATTCCCTCCCCGGAAACGAGGCCGTCGTCTGGAACCGCGACCAACAGACCGTCCAGGCGGAGATGATCAAGAACATCCTCCCCGCCGACAAACAGCACCTCCCCGCCGACTTCGATTACGCCCTCTACGAAAACGAGGTGCTCCGGGGCTTCGACACCAGCTACCGCGGCCGGGCCCGCTTCGGATTCGACGAATCCACCCAGTCCTATCAGTTCCTCGGCCGGGTCCAGTCCGTCATCTACGGCGAAGGCGGGGCTGTGCTCCGCGATTTCCCCCAATTCTTCACCCGCAATCCCATCAACCAGGTCGCCCAGCCCGCCATCTCCGCCCGGTTCAACGTCGAAAACCTCGAACGCATCGGCTGGTGGACCGCCGGCATCCCCTACTTCTGGAACGACCTCGCCCAACGCTCGCAGTCCACCAACCAATGGTTCCAATCGGGCGACCTCCGCGATTACTCCAGCCTCGCCCGCCTCTACCTCCGCGGCGCCGGCACCTTCCTCGGTGCCTTCGGTCGCCTGATCGGCAACGTCGCCACCGGCGCCGGCAACGCCATCTCCTATGCGGCCGCAACCTTCTCCTCCGCCCTGCCCGACCTCCGTCCCTCGCCCCCCTACCTCGGCCCCGGCTCCTACGTGCCCGCCCCGCCCACACCCCCGTCCGGCATCGGCATGGCCTCCCCCACCGCCAACCCCAGCGCCAACGGCAACCCCGGCTCCGGCCCCCTCTTCGCCGGCCCGCAATCCCCCACCACCACCCCCAACGCCACCCCGACCCTGCCCGCCCTCCCGGCCTCCGCCGCCACCGCCCAACCGGCCACCCTCGGGTTCACCGACCTGACCCACGCCATCCTCCTCGACCTTCCCTTCGCCACCTCCTCCGTCCGAAACGGCGGATTCACCACCCCGGACGCCACCCAACACCCCGCGCTGTGGCAGTCCGTCGGCAACGTCACCATCCTCGCCGGACAGGCCGTCCTCACCGAAACTCCAGGCCGCCTCCTCACCAGCCTCTCCCAAACCCTCGTCATCCCGTCCGGCGCCCGCCGCCTCACCCTCACGGTGACCATCGACCAGCTCCGCCAGGCCGCCGGCCAGCCCGGCGACGCCTTCGAGATCGCCCTGCTCGACGCCACCACCGGTCGCCCCCTCGCCGGCACCACCTCCAGCCTCACCCAGACCGACGCCCTCCTCAGCATCCAGTCCGACGGCACCCGCCACCTCGCCCGCGGAACCACCGTAACCAGCCCCGGCCAGAACACCCTCGAGGTGTCCATCGATCTCTCAGCCATCCCAACCGGCACCAACGCCGCCCTCTTCCTCGATCTCATCGGCTTCGGCCCCGCCGATAGCACGGTCCGCATCGACGACGTCCGCATCCTCACCGGCCCGTCCATCACCCTCGGCCTCGATCCCTCCAGCGACGGCGGCGTCCAGGGCGACAACCTCACCCACGTCTCACCCGTCATCCTCTCCGGCCTCACCCAACCGCTCCAGGTCGTCACCCTCGACCTCGACGGCGACGGCTTCGACGACGGTTCCACCACCGCCGATGCCTCCGGTGTCTTCCTCTTCCGCGGCGTCCTCCTCGAGGACGGCGAGAACCGGTTCCGCGTGCGCACCGCATCCGACGACGGCGAGGCCATCGCCGAATCGGTCATACTCCTCGACCGCCAGGCGCCGCGTCTGGCTGCCGCCATCATCAACCAGGGCCAGATCCAACGCTCCATGGTCGGCTCCATCACCCTCCGCTTCACCGAGGATGTCACCCACTCCCTCAGCGCCTCCGACATCGCCCTCCGCAACTTCACCACCGGCCTCGATCTCGACCTCTCCGGCGCCCTCCTCACCGCCCAGCCCGATCACTCCATCGTCATCACCTTCCCCAACCTCCCCGGCCAATCCCTCCCGGACGGCAATTACATCCTCACCCTCCGCAACGCGAACATCACCGACGCCGCCGGCAACCCGCTCGAGGGCGATGTGCAGATCCACTTCTTCCGCTACTTCGGGGATTCGGACGGCGATCGCGATGTCGATTACCTCGACGCATTCCGCCTTCGCGAGGTGCTCAACACCCAGGCCCCGACCCAGGCCAGCCTCCAGATCTTCGACCGGAACGCGGACGGCACCCTCGGCGCCGACGACCTGTCCGCATTCCAACTCCGCCAACTGACCTTCCTGCCCCCGCTCCCGCCCGAAACCCGGCTCTCCACCACCGACTCATCCCCGGCCAATCGCGCCGGAAAGACCACCGACCGCCGCGGCCTGCCCTCGTCCACACCATCAGCCCAACCCTCGAACACCCCGGCCGCCCTCCGCCGTGCTGAGCTTTCCAAGGCCGGACCGCCCGTCATTCCCACCTCCAAACCCCAGGGCGGCTCCACCCGCAACCCGACCGCCGCGACCCAGCCAGCGCTGACCGCGCCTGCTTCCCTGCCATCCTCCAAGACCCTCCGGGATAGCGCCGCCACCCGCTACCGCCCGGAACCGGTGACAACCCTGCCACTGCTGTCCCCCACCACCGCGCAGGCCCACTCCAACCGCCTTGTCCGGTCCGAGCCGCGTCAGGACAACCAAACCGCCAACGTTCACACCCCGCCATCGTTCCCACGGACGGTCGCCGGCACCCAGCGTCCTGTGCCCGCCCCGCCCTCCTACCCGGCCGGCCCCCGAAACGAACCGCGCCCGGCCAGCGCTCAGGGGCATCCGGCCGCCCCGACCAAGCCCGTTCAACCCACCCACCCGCGGCAAACCGGAACCGTGACCGCGCTCCCGGATACGGTCTTCGTCCTGCCCGAAGCCCCGGCTGCCACCGTGGCTTCCGTCGCCATCCCAACCCCGACCGCCAACCCCTCCTTCAACCCGGCATCCCCCCTTCCCCAGAACCTGCGCAGGGCCAAGGTGAGCGAAACCCGCGCGGACCCGACTTCGGACACCCCGTCCCTCCCGCCGCTGCGAACCCCCGCCCCGGACCCCCTCCTCCGCCATCTCCCCTGGCTCTTCACTCCGTCGCCTTGAAGTCCGGGCGCCTCCTCCCCATCAGATCCGTTCCGTTATGCAGCCCCAGGAACCGAACCCCGCCGCCTTCGGCCCCGAACACGCCGCCGCCTACGACGCGCGCTACGCCAAACTCGCGGCGATGCGCGATGCCTTGAACCTGATCGCCAGCGCGGTGCTCGCGGATCTGCCCGCCACCGCGCGCGTGCTGTGCGTCGGCGCCGGGACGGGCCAGGAAGTGATCTGCCTCGCGCAGAAGTTTCCCCAGTGGCGCTTCACCGCAGTCGAACCGTCCGCTCCCATGCTGGCCGTGTGCCGCCAGAAGGCCGAGGCCGCCGGGATCGCCTCCCGCTGCGAATTCCATGAAGGCTACCTCGACTCCCTGCCGCCTTCCTCCGCCTTCGATGCCGCCACCTCGCTGCTGGTCTCCCAATTCATCCTCGCGCCTGCGGAACGAACCGCCTTCTTCCGCACCATCGCCGCACGACTGCGTCCCGGCGGCTACCTGGTGACCGCAGACCTGGCGTCCGACACCGCCTCCGCGACCTACCGCAGCCTCTTGGACGTCTGGCTGCGATTGATGCGGGAAACCGGGTCGGCGCCGGAACAGATCGAGAAGCTGCGCACGGTCTACGGGCGCGACGTCGCAGTGCTGCCGGTGGAGCAGACCGCCTCCATCATCGCCTCCGGCGGCTTCGAACCGCCGGTCCTCTTCCTTCAGACCTGCCTGATCCACGCCTGGTACACCCAGCGAACCCCGGCCCCGGCCTGACCGACCGGATGGCCGGCCCAAGGCCGACCCCGATCCCGCGGGGCCGTGGACCGTATCACGGAGCCACGCCGACCGAGCGGATCCTGAAGTAGCGGGCGCCGGTCGTCGGCAGCGCCAGGCGAACCTCCGCCGGCTGGCCGGTGCCGACGATCTCCTCGCCGAGCCCGCTCCATTCACCTCCGGTCGCAGTGTCGCTGGCCTGTACTTGGTACCGGCGCCCCGCCGCAGCCTGCCAACGAAGGTCGAGGCTGCGTTCCCCCTGTCCTATCACCGACGCCTCCAGCACAAACCGGCTCCGATCATCCAACGGACAGGTGCCTGCTTCGAATTCCTCCCGGTCCAACATGCCGTCGCCGTCGAAATCCTCCCCCCCGGTGCGCGCAAGATTGCCGAACCAGGTGAGTTCCCAGGTGTCGTCCAGACCGTCCCCATCGCTGTCCTGCGGCGGGCTGCCCTCCCAATCGAGCACGAACACATCGCCGGCCTGGTTGTCGTCCCATTCCAGAAAACCATCCGCCTGCGAGCTGAAGACCAGCCGCTTTCCATCGGCACTGAACACCGCCGGGCCGGCGGGATCCGTCGGGAACAATCCGTCGCGGACCCGGGCCACCCGTGTCGTCCGCTGTTCGATCAGGTCGCGAACAAACACATCGGCCGCGGCGTCGGGATCCGCGGCCACCAGGTCGGAGGCGGGGCTTTGAAATGCCAGGAACCGGCCGTCGGCGGAAAAGCTCGGCCACCTCGACACAGGCAGGCCGGACAGCGAGCCGTCAGGCGCAACCTCGGCACGGGCCACCGTCCGTCCCTCCAGATCGACCACCCAGGTGGAGCCGACCGGCGATGCGGTACGACCGTGCAGCGCCACCCACCGGCCATTGCGTGAAATCGCCGCGACGTGGGAGGTCCAGGGCACGTCCCCGGCCAACGCCAACTCCTGGAAAACCGCCTGGCCGTCGTCCCGCCATCGCACCCGCGCCGGCAGCGGCACCGGGTCGGTCTCGGCACCTGGGTCCGTGCCGGGCTCGAAGATCACCACGCGCCGTCCATCGTGACTCAGGGTGCCGGAACTGCCCGCCGGTACCGCGAACTCCTCGCGAACACCCGAGACCGGATCAAACAGCGTCAGGGGAGGCGCAAGGGTGGTTTCGCGGAAGTACAGGGTCCGACCCCCGATCCCCGCCAGGGTGACCTCGATGCGCCTGGATGCCCCGGTCTGAACAAGCCCGTTCCGACCTTCCACCAAATCCCGCACGACCACCTGCCCAAGCAACCCAGCGCCTTCGACCAGATCGCGAGCGTTGTTGAAGAACGCGACGTAACGGCCGTCGGCGCTGATCCGCAGGTGCGAGAGTGTCTGCATCGTCGCAGGCTTGCCGTCCGGCGTCAGCGCAACCGCCCGCGTCGTGCGTGCGGCCAGATCCCGAACGAACACCTGCGGGGTCCAGACGGTGGTTCCATCCTCCCTCGTGACCAGGAGCTCAGCAGTGAACGCCACAAACCTGCCGTTGGCGGAAAGCGCGGCCTCGCTGAACCCAGGCCTGGACGGTCCCCCGGGCTCGCCGGGCACGGTGACCAACTCCGTCCTGCCAAGCACCAGATCGCGCACAAAGAGGTCCGGCTGCCCCTTGGCGTCACCCGCCACCAGATCGTCTGCCGTGCTGGCAAAAAGAACCCGCCTGCCGTCCGCGCTAACGCCTTGCCGAATCAGAGTGCTCCGGCCGTACGCCACCTCCGAGGTCCTGCCCACCGCGGAGGAGGCAATGACCACGCTCCGCGACGCCGGCTCCCACTCGAACACGTCGAACGCCGTGTTCCGATCGCCGGGTACCAGCGCATCCGAGGCGCATTGGAACACCAACCGCCCAGCCGCGTTGAACGATGGTTGTCCGTACTCCACGCCACCGATCGGCAGTCCCGAGGCGTTGGTCGTGACCAGTCCGACGTCACCGGTCGCCGGATCGATGAGATACAACTGGAAGGTGTTCGCCGGCGTTCCGGCCTCCACCAGGTTCGTGGCCGGACTGGTGAACGCCACCCGGGTTCCCCCCGGCGCCACGGCCACTTCCCGGGCCCGGACCGGCAGCCCGGTGAGCCGGTTGGTCACCGTGACCGCCCCCGTCGACTCGCGCCACAGCCGAAGCGAGGCCGGTTGCCCGGAAAGGCTCGGCTGCGCAAACGCCAGCACCTCACCCGTCGGGTCGAAGCTCAGGACGGTCGGCTCATCGATCAGCAAACCATGCGTTCCGATCCCGCCACCCACGAAACGAACACCCTCGGCCCCCAGGTCGAACACCTCCACCACGTTGGTCATCGCGGAGGTGGAGATCGAACCGACCAGCCAGGTCCCCACCGCAAGCCGCGAACGCCCCGGGGCGAACGCCAGCGAGCGCGCTTCCACAGTGCTCCGCCCGCTCGAGCCGATGAGATTCAATTCAAGCCGGGTGGTCGTCCCCGACTGCATGTCCCTGACGTAGGCCCCGGACGCCGTTCCCGTCGGACCCTGCTCCACCACGTTCGTCGAAAGGGTCCGGAACGCCACCCATCGCCCATCCGCACTCGCGTCGTAATCGTCGACATCATGGGACGGGCCCTGTCTCGCCTCCGCGGAAACCAGCGTCGTGACCCCGCTCCCCAGGTGCCGCAGATACACATCCAACCTCCCCTGGTCGTCGGGCCCCGTCGGATCCAGGTTCGTCGCCCGACTTCCGAACACCACCACCCGACCGTCCGCGACGATCCGCGGCGCATGATTCTCACCGTCCGCCATCGTCCCGTCCGTCGCGATCGAGGCGATCACGGTCCTGCCCTCGACCATGTCCCTCACGAACACGTCCGCCACCCGATTCGTGTCCCCCGGCACGAGGTCCGACGCGCGACTCACGAACGCAACAAACCGGCCGTCGGCGGTAATGTCCGCGGCGTAGGAGTCACCATTCCCGGAGACGCCGGCCGGATTCACGCTCACCAGGGTCGTTCGTCCGCCGGCGACCTCGCGCACGAACACATCCCTTCGGATGCCGTTCACGTCATTGGTCGTGAGATCCGAGGCGGTGCTGGAGAAGACGATGAAGCGACCGTCTTGGCTGTAGCGCGGGGAATCGGACCCGCCGTTGCCGGTGAGACGGGGCTGGGGTTGAGCACTGGGATCGGGTACGGACACCGGTCGTGCGAGGCGTGGTTGGGCCAGGGCTGCGGTGGATCCCAGGCCGACGATCAACAGGGCGCACGCGATGAACCGGGGTGTCGCCGACCGGATGCAGGAAAGCGAGTGGGGTTTCATGGGTGGGCATTGATCCTGCGGCTGGCGGCCCGTTGCAGGCGCAGCACATCCGGATTGTTCGGGGTGGGATTGCCCAACGGCATGGTGATTCCGGGGCGCAGCCCAGGTCGGGTCCGGGCGTCGAGCCATCGCCACACTTCCACATGACCGTCGGCGAAGGACATCGTGGCGCCCCCGTCGTGGCGCATGGCCGGATAGTCCACCAGCGTCGTGCGATTCGGCTGAAACGGATCGTGACCCTCCATGCTGATCTGGAAGCACGCGTCGTTCACGCTCTCCTCCCGCTCATCCACGAACACCAGGAACTCCGTGGGACTGGGAGCCACGATGGCATTCAGGTTGGTGTAGATCCGGTAACCGGCGGTCCATGGCGCCTGGCGCTCCCCGACGTAGCTGTTCATGCCGACGGATCGAACCCTCAGCTCGCCGGTCCCGGACCGATGCCGGGATACGTCGGCCGGGCACCGGTAAATCGAGACCGATTCCACATACCGGCCGAGCTGGGAATCCAGGAGAAGTCGGGTGTTGGTGTTCGCAGGGGAGGAAGCGGAATCGATCCAACCCGCCGCCCAGGTGCGTGACACACTGGCCGGATCCTGGGCAAAGCCGCCGTCCAGGTTGCCCGGCAGGCGCCCCTCATGATCCATCGCGTAGGTGAGCCACGCACGGGTGAGTTGCTGGAAGTTCGCCATGCAACCCTGCAGATCTCCCCCCGTTCGAAACCCACCCAGGGTGGGCAGGGCCACCAGCCCCAGCATGCCGGCCGCCACGCACAGGGCCAGAACCTCCACCCGGGCGAAACCTCGCAGGCCCTGCTCCGTTCCACTTTCTGAAGTCACTCGACCTCGAACCCCAGTGAACTCATGACCCGGTCCATCTCTCTTCCCACAACCAAGGCGGATACTCATGTCAGTTCCTTTTCTCAAGCCAGTCGGATGACGGGCACGGTTCCACCAAACCCAGGCAGCCACAAGCCCGGAACGCCTCCCGCAACATCCCCCGGGATATACGGCTGCAGACCAAGCCTCGGAGGGGCGACGAGAACCCCACCAACCCCCCGGACACCCCCACCCGGAACCTGTCCCCCTATCCACCCTAGCCCATGGCGTGAGCCATGGGTCCGCAGGCACGAAGAACGGAACGAGCCCCGGAGGATCCGATTCCAAACCGCGGTCTCGCCAACCCCCGCCTTCACCGCGGGCTCCGGTTCTCATCGCCCCCGCCGCTTGCGCCGCCGCGGTCGGCCCCTCCAGACTCCGGCCCGTTGATCGACCCGCGTCAGCCATGGTCCCGTTTCGCTCTCGCCACCATCGTCGGCGTGGCCTGGGCGTTGTCGTTTCCAACCCCCGGCATCGCGGGATTCGCCTGGGTGGTGCCCGGCCTCCTCCTGGCAGTCACCGTCGGGGCTCCCGCGGGGCTTGCGTTCCGTGTGGTCTACGTGGGTTCACTGGCGCACTTCATCGTGAGCCTCTCCTGGCTGCGGTTCATACCGTTCCCGGCGGGCGCCTACGCCGGCTGGTTCGCGCTGAGTCTGTTCCTTGCGATCTTCCCGCCGCTCTGGGTGCTCGCGTGCTGGCGGTTGGCCGCCCTGGTCGGCTTGAAGCCCCCTGCCGGCGGTTCGGCCTCGCAGGCCCACGTGCCCGGGTTGCTCCGGAGTCTGGCCGCACTGTCCTGGGCACGCCTGAACCTTCTGTTCATCCTCTGCGCCGCCGCCTGGGTGACCTGGGAAATGCTCATCACGCGGCTTTTCGGCGGGTTCCCCTGGAACCTCCTCGGAGCGTCCCAGTACCGGATGATCCCCCTCATCCAGATCGCATCGGCGACCGGCGTCTACGGGGTCTCGTTCCTGGTGGTCTGGTTCTCCGTATCTCTCGTCAGCGCGGTCGCGCTGCTGGTTCACGCTCCCGATCGCGCCGCGCTCTGGAGGCGTCCCCTTGTGTTTCCCGCGCTCATGATCGTCGCCGTCACCGGGGGCGGCTTCCTGGCGGTGCTGTCCGACACGCCAAATCCCCGCCGGGTGGAGATTGCCCTCGTCCAACCGAACATTCCCCAGACCGTCATCTTCGATCCCGACGCCACCACCAACCGGTTTGAGACCCTGTTCCGCCTCACCGAGCAGGCCCTGGCGACCGGCCCGGACCTGATCCTCTGGCCGGAAGCCTCCCTGCCCGGAGGCCTGGCCCCGGAGGATTTCGAACGCCTCGCCTCCCGCATCCGCGAAGCCCGCGTCTGGATGGTGTTCGGCGCCGACGACGTCGAGGAGCTTCCTGCGGAAGCGCCGGCCGCGGAACCTTCCCAGCGCGCGTACAACGCCTCGTTCCTGCTGGACCCCGACGGCCGGGTGGCGGCGAGCTATCGCAAGCGCCGCCTGGTGATGTTCGGCGAGTACATCCCCTTCGGCCGCTGGTTTCCCGTGCTTCAGCGACTCGCGCCCATCGGCGACGGCTTCCACCCGGGGAAGACCCCGGTGCCCTTCCGAATGCCGTCCCTCGGACTCACCGTCTCCACCCTGATCTGTTTCGAGGACAACTTTCCCCAGGAAGCGCGCGCCCACGCCGCGCCGGATGTCGATGTCCTGGTGAACCTCACCAACAACGCCTGGTTCGGCGAGGCCGCGGCACAATGGCAGCACGCGGTGAACGCCGTGTTCCGCGCCATCGAAACCGGCCTCCCCCTCGTCCGAAGCTGCAACAACGGCCTGAGCTGCTGGATCGACACCCGCGGCAGAATGCATTCCCCGCGCCTCAGCGCCGGAAAAAGCATCTACGAGGCCGGGTTCGACATCGTCTCGGTCCCCTACGGCGGCCGCCGTCCGACCTTGTTCCAGCGTTTCGGCGATCTGTTCGGCTGGACGTGTGTCGCCGCCACCCTCACCGCGCTCGGCCGCACCCTCCGCTTCCCCCTCCTCCGCCCACCCATCCCCGCACCCCGAACCCCGTCATCCCGATGAAATACGACGCCCAATCCCTCCTGGTCCGGCCCCAGTCCTACCTGGGTGACCCGGATCTGTTTCTCTCCATCACGCCCGAATCCGCTGGCTGGGAACACCTGTCCTTCCAGGCCCGCCGCCTCGCGGCAGGTCAATCATGGTCCTTCGACACCGGCGACCATGAACTGGTCATGGTGAACCTCAGCGGCCGGTACACCGTCGATTCCTCGCGCGGACGGTGGACGGGCTTCGGCGGTCGAACCAGTGTCTTCACCGGCGCCGGCCACGTGCTCTACCTGCCCCGCCGCACCACCTTCACCATCACCGCCGAGGTCGCCGGCGAGTTCGCCGTGGCCTGGACCTCCACCGATCAGGACCACCCGCCCTTCCTCATCGAACCCGGAAGCGTGCACCGCCACATCCGCGGCGGCGACAACGCCAGCCGACAGATCAACGATCTCCTCCCCCCGGGTTCGCCCGTCCACAAACTGGTCGTCGTCGAGGTCTACACCCCGAGCGGCAACTGGAGCAGTTACCCGCCCCACAAACACGACCGCCACCTGGTCTCCGATGAAGGCCAGCTGATCGAGGCCGACCTCGAGGAGATCTACTTCTACAAGATCGATCCACCCGACGGCTTCGCCTTCCAATGGGTCTATACCGACGAATCCTCGCCGCTGCACGGCGCCGGAAAACCCATCGACGCCGTCATCCGCGCCGAGAACCACTGTGCCGTCCTGGTTCCCGAGGGCTACCACCCGGTCACCAGCATGCCGGGTTACACCACTTACTACCTCAACGTGCTCGCCGGCAGCGCCCAGAGCCTCGCCAACCAGGACGATCCCCGGTTCACCTGGGTCAAGAACCACTACCGCGCCGTGGATCCCCGCGTGCCCCTGTACTGAGCCCGCGTCCGATCCCCCGCAGCCCCTCCTTCGCGGCCCCGCCCTCAAGCAGGGCCCCATCCGCGTCTGCGATCAACCGCCGCGGGCGAACCCGGGAGCCGGCGTCCGCACGAGCATGGACAGCCACCGGCCCTGCCCCTTAGCCTCACGGACCCATGCAGCACGAGGCGCGCGCGTTCGACACCCTTCATATGGGGCGGTCCTCCATCGACCTTTACAGCAACGACGTCGGCCGGCCATTCGTGGACATCAAGAGCTTCGCCGCCTACGTCGGCGGCTCGCCCACCAACATCTCCGTCGGCGGCCGTCGCCTCGGCCTCAGGACCGCCCTTCTCACCGCCTTCGGCCAGGATCCCGTCGGCGATTTCATCCGCCATTTCCTCGACAAGGAAGGCGTCGAAACCCGGTTCATCCCGCGCAAGCCGGGCCATCGGACCAGCGCGGTGGTGCTCGGAATCGAACCCCCGAACCGATTTCCCCTGGTGTTCTACCGTGACCGCTGCGCGGACATCGAACTGACCATCGACGACGTGCTCGCAGCGCCGGTGCGGGAGTGCCGGGCATTCCAGTTCGCCGGCACCAACCTCAGCCGCGAACCCAGCCGCAGCGCCACGCTCTTCGCCGCCGAAATGGCCCGCCAGGCAGGCGCCGAGGTGGTCCTCGACATCGACTTCCGCCCCGACCAATGGCACGACCCGCGCGCCTTCGGCGTCTCCATCCGCGGCGCCCTGCGCCTCGCCGACATCGTCCTCGGCACCCAGGACGAGATCAACGCCGCCATGCTCACCGACCCCGCCCACATGCAACAGACCCAGTCGGTCTCCGACACCCGGGTCCAGGGCGACGTGCAGGAGGGCATCCGAACCCTGCTCTCCCTCGGTCCCAAAGCCCTGGTCGAAAAGCGCGGCGAAGCCGGCGCCCGCGTCCATGTCCGCGACGCATCCGGAACCACCGAGGTCATCGACGCCGCGGGTTATCCCGTGGAAATCGCCAACATCCTGGGTGCCGGCGACGCCTTCGCCTCCGGGTTCCTCTACGGCCATCTCAACGGCTGGGGCTGGCGCCGCTCCGCCCGCCTCGGCAACGCCTGCGGCGCCATCGTCGTCATGGCCCACGGATGCGCCAACTTCATGCCCACCCTCGCCGAGGTCACCGCCTTCGCCAACGCCCGCGGCGGCTTCGATTGACCTCGCCCTTCCGCACCCCGCACCCGCACTCCCCTGCCCGCTGTTAACCTCAAACGTATCCCCGACCCGGTGAACACCCCTACCGAACGACTGACCCTGGCCCAGGCCGTGGTCAAATTCCTCATCAACCAGCACGCCGAACGCGACGGCCAGACCCAACCCTTCTTCGCCGGGTGCTTCGGCATCTTCGGCCACGGCAACATCAGCGGCATCGGACAGGCCCTCCAGCAGTTCCCCGAACTGCGCTACTACCAGTGCCGCAATGAACAGTCCATGGTCCATACCGCCGTGGCCTACGCGAAGATGAAGAACCGCCTCCAGACCTTCGCCTGCACCTCCTCCATCGGACCCGGCGCCACCAACATGCTCACCGGCGCCGCGGTCGCCACCATCAACCGCCTCCCCGTCCTCCTCCTCCCGGGCGACATCTTCGCCCGCCGCAACGTCGCCCCCGTCCTCCAACAACTGGAGTCCAGCCAGTCCCAGGACGTCTCGGTCAACGACTGCTTCAAACCCGTCAGCCGCTACTGGGACCGCATCTACCGCCCGGACCAGCTCATCACCGCGCTCCCCGAGATGATGCGCGTGCTCACCAGCCCCTCCGAGACCGGTGCCGTCACCCTCGCCCTTCCCCAGGACGCCCAGACCGAGGCCTTCGATTTCCCAGCCGCACTCTTCCGCCGCCGCGTCTGGTCCATCCCCAGGAACCGGCCCGACGCCCGCTCCGTCGCCCTCGCCGCCGAGGCCATCCGCAAGGCCAAACGCCCGCTCATCGTCGCCGGCGGCGGCGTCCACTACAGCGACGCCACCGACACCCTCCGCGCCTTCGTCGACGCCACCGGCATTCCCGTCGGCGAAACCATGGCCGGAAAGGGCGCCCTCCGCTTCGATCACCCCCTCAACCTCGGGGCCATCGGCGTCACCGGCACCCTCGCCGCCAACCGCGCCGCACGCTCCGCGGACCTCGTCCTCGGCATCGGCACCCGCTACAGCGACTTCACCACCTGCAGCAAGACCGCCTTCCAGGACCCGAACGTCCGCTTCATCAACCTCAACGTCACCGAGTTCGACGCCTTCAAGCACGGCGCCCTGCCCCTCACCGGCGACGCCCGCGCCACCCTCGAGGAACTGGCCCCGCTGCTCGCCGGCCACACCGTCCCGGCCCCCTACCGCCAGGAATGCGAAGCCCTGCATCGCCAATGGGAGGCCGAGGTCGACCGCATCTACGCGATCCGCCACTCGCCCCTGCCCAGCCAGGGCGAGCTGATCGGCGCGGTCAACGAACTCGGCGACCCCGACGCCGTCATGATCAACGCCGCCGGCAGCATGCCCGGCGACCTCCACAAACTCTGGCGCTGCCGTCACCCGAAGCATTTCCACCTCGAGTACGGCTTCAGTTGCATGGGCTACGAGATCGCCGGCGGACTCGGCATCAAAATGGCCGACCCGTCCCGCGAGGTGTACGTGCTCGTCGGCGACGGCAGCTACCTGATGCTCGGCAACGAACTCATCACCTCCATCCAGGAAGGCTACAAGCTGACGGTCATCCTCATGGACAACTCCGGCTTCAACAGCATCGGCGGCCTCAGCCGGTCCCTCGGCCAGCAGGGCTTCGGCACCCGCTACGTCTTTCCCAAGGAAGGCCGCCTGCCCGGCGATGAGGCGGGACCCGACGCCGAAACGCTCCCGGTCGATCTCGCGATGAACGCCCGCGGCCTCGGCGCCCACGTCATCGAATGCCGCACCCACGCCGACTTCGTCGCCGCCCTCCGCGCCGCCCGCGACATCCCCCGCACCACCGTCATCCACGTCCGCAACGACCGTTACGCGGGCGTGGGCGGCTACGAGAGCTGGTGGGATGTCCCCCCCGCCGAGGTGTCCACCATGCCGGCCGTCCAGACCGCCCGTAAGGCCTGGGAAGCCAGGCGCCCGGACGAACGCGACTTCCTCTGATCCCATGAAGACCATCCGCGTCGGCAACGCCCCGTGCTCCTGGGGCACCCTCGAATTCGAAGGCCTGGGTGGCCAGGGCATCGGCTACGCCCGGATGCTCGACGAACTGGCGGGCACCGGCTACGCCGGAAGCGAACTGGGCGACTGGGGCTTCATGCCCACCGACCCCGCGACCCTCGAATCCGAACTGCGCCGCCGCCGGCTCACCCTGCTCGGCGCCTTCGTCCCCGTCGCCCTCGCCAACCGCGACTCCCACGCACCGGGCGAAACCGCCGTGCTCCGCGTCGCCCGGTTGCTCGCCGAGGTCCACCAACGCTCGGGCGCCGATACCCAGCCGTTCCTCGTGCTCGCCGACGACAACGGCAGCGACCCGGTCCGCACCGCCAACGCCGGCCGCATCACGCCCTCCCAGACCCTGGACGACGCCCGCTGGGGAGCGTTCGCCGACGGCGCCAACCGGATCGCCGGCGCAGTACGCCGGTCCACCGGCCTGCGGACGGTCTTCCACCACCACTGTGCCGGCTACATCGAGACCCCGGACGAAATCGCCACCTTCCTCGCACGCACCGATCCCGCCCTCGTCGGCCTGGTCTTCGACACCGGCCACCTGACCTTCGCCGCGCCCCGCACCGACCGCACCGCCGCGCTGGAGGCGCTGGACCGTTTCGCCGACCGCATCTGGTACCATCACTTCAAGGACTGCGACCCGGCCATCGCCCTGCGGTCCCGTTCGGAGGGATGGGATTACTTCACCTCGGTCCGCCACGGGGTGTTCTGCGAGCTCGGCAAGGGCTGCGTGGATTTCCCCGCGATCGTCGACTGGCTGCGCCGGCGCGAATACGACGGCTGGGTTCTGGTCGAGCAGGACGTCCTTCCCGGCATGGGCAGCCCCCGCGAGAGCGCCCAACGCAACCGCGACTACCTCCGCTCCCTCGGCCTCTGATCCGCGCCAAACGGTCCAATCTCCCCACTCCAGGCTCCTTCAACCCCACCTCCGGTCGTCAGAGAAGCCGTGCATCGAATGAGAATGGCTCCGGCTCGCCTATTCTGATTCGACGGAAGTCCGGGTGCGACGGGTTGAGCAGGTAGTTGCGCTCAGGAGGGATGATGGCGCTGGGCAGTTCCATCACCGCCGAGCGTGCCTCCCTCACCCAGAGATCGCCAAACCTCATCGTGGAGGATGGTGGAGGTTGCTCGGCCCAGTCTGCCGGCAGTTGGGTTGGGTTCACTACCTCCACAAAGGCGTCCTCGAACTCGATGGGGATGACGACAAACTTGAGTGCCACGGGGGGATTGAGATGAACCAGGATCTCCAGTGCGGCGAGGGATCGCGTCGCGCTGGTGTAGACCATGCGGGTTCCAGGCGAGTTCCACCGTCCACCAAAGCGCCAAGCTCCCTCCCCATCGAACGCAGTGCCGGCGAGCCTGTCCTTCACAATTCGCCAGGCCAATCGCATCAGGTGAAGACTCCGTTCTCGATGCGGCCCAACAGATTCTCGACCTCGCGCGCGCCGATTTCGGTGCTCGCATAGCTCAGGGGCACCGCACCACCGAGTCCGACCTGAGGCGCATGGAGCCAGCGTTTAGCAGCCTCCAGGTTATCGAACACCCGGGAGGCCTGGCCCAACAGTCGGGCATAGCGAACGACCCGATCCGAAACAGCAGGCGGCAGCCTGCCTGCGGCGCCCTTCCGGCGATGAAACGTTGCCTTCGAAATGCCAAGCATCGGGGCCAGTTTCTCGGACGGCATATCCAGACAGGACTGCAGGTCCTCCAACTCCCGGAAGGGGAGCCCAGCCTGAACCACCGCGATTAGCTTGGCGGGGGGGAACCTGGCGGTCGCAGAGCCCGGATCGGTCCCATGAACACAGAACCGGACTACACCGACCCCGGAGGCTCCCACACGCACCGCACGGAGGACGTCCTGGGGAACCGCATGCGCCCGAAATGCATTGGATTTGATCTTCGCTTTCGGCTTGGGTGCCCTGCGTACCATTTGAGTCCATAACTAGTCGCACCTGCGCCGCATGGCAACCGCGGAGTTGTGCTCGATGCCATCGGGGTCCCGCCATCTGCCGTCCTCCAGGCCCGTGGGCGGTGCGGTTTCCGGCTGGTCAACCCCCGGGTGGGATTGCTTGGCTCGGCGCCGGCCCACGACGCCATCCCTGCGAATGAATCCTTCGATCAACCTCGGCATCATCGGCGCCGGCCGCATCGGCCGGCTGCACGCCGCCAACCTCTGCCAGCGAGTCCCCGGCGCCAAGGTCGTCATGGTCACCGACGCCCTCGCCGCGTCGGCCGAGTCCTGTGCCGCCCAGCTCGGGATCCCAGCGCACGGAACCGACTACCAGGCCGTGCTCAACCGCCCGGACATCCAGGCCGTGGTGATCTGTTCCCCGACCGACACCCACACCGGGATCATCCAGGCCGCTGCCGCCGCCGGAAAACACGTGTTCTGCGAGAAACCGATCGATGTCGACCTCGGCCGCATCGACCTCGCCATCGCCGCGGTCAGGAAGGCCGGAATCGTCTTCCAGGTCGGGTTCAACCGGCGCTTCGACCCCAATTTCCAGCGGGTCCGCACCGCGGTGGCCTCCGGCGAAATCGGAACCCCCCACCAGGTTCACATCATCAGCCGCGACCCCAGTCCGCCGCCGATCGAATACGTCCGGGTCTCGGGGGGGATCTTCCTCGACATGACCATCCACGACTTCGACATGGCCCAGTTCCTCGTCGACAGCCCGATCGTGGAGGTGTTCGCCACCGGGGACGTCCGCGTCGACCCCGCCATCGGCGAGGCGGGCGATCTCGACACCGTCGTGGTCCTGCTCAAGTACGCCAATGGCGCGACCGCCGTCATCGAGAACTGCCGCCAGGCCGCCTACGGCTACGACCAGCGCGTCGAGGTCTTCGGCAGCGCCGGCGCCATCCGCATCGACAACAACTACCCGAACAACGCGATCCTCAGCACCCGCGAATGGGTTCGCCGCGATCTGCCCCACCACTTCTTCCTCACCCGATACACGGAGAGCTACATCGCCGAGATGCAGGCGTTCCTCGAGGCCATCCGGCACGGCCGCCGATCCCCGGTCTCCGGTGAGGACGGTCGCATCCCGGTGGTGATCGCCATGGCCGCCCGGAGGTCCCTCCAGACAAACCGGCCCGTCCGGCTTTCCGAAATCGGGTGACCACCCGCCATCCCGCCAGGCGCCGCCCCATGCCCGCCGCCCCAATCCCCGGCTCCAGGCCCCTGCCATGAAGCCGCCCACGCCGATTCCCCGGCCGCGGGTTCCCGGCGATCCGCTGGCGGAGTTCGCCCTTCGCGGACATGTCGCCGCCATCACCGGCGGCGGCGGGGAATTGTGCGGCGTGATGGCCCGCGCCCTCGGTCGGATGGGCGTCAGGGTTGCCATCCTCGACCTCGACCCCGAAAAGGCCCGGGCGCAGGCCCAGGCCATCCAAACCGAGGGCGGCGAGGCGATGGCCCTCGGCTGCGACGTCACCCATGCGCCGGCGATCACCCGGTGCTACGACGCCATCCGCGAAGCCTGGGGCGCCCCGGACCTCCTGATCAACGGCGCAGGAGGCAATGACCCGCGCGGCAGCACCGCCCTTCCCTTCCACCCGGCGCCCGACCCGGCAGCCCAACCGGCCGCTGAACCGTCGTTCTTCGACCTCGACCCGGATGGCTTCCGCCAGGTGTTCGATCTGAACTTCCTCGGCACCTTCCTGGTCACCCGGACCTTCGCCCGCGGCATGGTCGAACGAGGTTCCGGTTCGATCGTCAACATCTCCTCCATGAGCGCGCTGACCCCGCTCACCAAGGTCGCCGCCTACTCCGCCGCCAAGGCTGCGGTCGCCAACTTCACCCGCTGGCTCGCGGTCCACTTCGCGCACACCGGCGTCCGGGTCAACGCCCTCGCGCCCGGGTTCTTCCTGACCGAACAGCTTCGGTTTCTCCACATCGACTCGGCGACCGGCGAACTCCTGCCTCGCGCAAAGCAGGTGATCGCACACACGCCCATGGGCCGGTACGGGGATCCCGCGGATCTGGTGGGCACGGTGGTGTGGCTGCTGTCGGATGCCTCGCGCTTCGTCACCGGAATCGTGGTGCCGGTCGACGGCGGGTTCTCCTCGTACTCGATCTAGAGGCACGGGCGGGAAGGAAGGAACCCCGCGGGAACGCGACAGCGCCTTTCAGCCCGTGGCTGGGTCCTGGATCTCAGAAAACCGATTCGAGCCTCACGGGCCAGCGCTGACCGGACCAGTTCCCGGGGCCCAGCCCGAAGTGGCCGGCGATGGCCCGGCCGCATCTTCCGCAGCAGCCATCCACCAGGGCCCAGGTCCGGATGACATACCCGTCCCGTTCGATCACCGCCGCGCCACAGTTGGGACAGTAGGTGGTGCTGCCCTCGCGGTGTCTGCGGTTACCGATGTACACGTGGTGCAGGCCCTTGGACAACGCGATCTCCCGCGCCCGAACGAGCGCGTCCACCGGCGTCGGAGGACGGTCGAGCATTCTGAAGTCGGGGTGGAACGCCGTGAAATGCCAGGGCACGTCCGGCCCGAGCTCGGTGGCGAACCATTCGGCCGCCGCCTGAAGTTCGTCCTCGCCGTCGTTCTCCCCCGGAATGAGCAGGGTGGTGACCTCCAGCCACACCGGCGTCTCGCGCTGCACATACCGCAGGGTGTCGAGCACCGGCTCGAGCCGACCGAGGCAGTGCCTCCGGTAGAAGCCCTCGGTGAAACCCTTCAGGTCCACGTTGGTCGCGTCCATGTGCCGGAAGAACTCAGGGCGGGCCTCCTCGGTGATGTAACCGGCGGTCACCGCCACCGTCGCCATCCCGCGCGCCCGGCAGGCGTCCGCGACATCGACAGCGTACTCGGCGAAGGGGACGGGATCGTTGTAGGTGAGCGCGACGGACCGGCACCCAAGCCGCACCGCGGCCTCCGCGATCGCTTCGGGCGAGGCGGGCTCCGCCAACCGGTCCACGCTCCGGGCCTTGCTCATCTCCCAGTTCTGGCAGAACCGGCAGCCCAGGTTGCAGCCGGCGGTTCCAAACGAAAGCGCACCGGTCCCCGGGAAGTAGTGGTTCAGCGGCTTCTTCTCGATCGGATCCACGCAGAAACCGCTGGTCCGGCCGTAGGTGGCGAGTTCCAGCGCGTCCCCCACACGGCGGCGAACGAAACAAAACCCACGCTGCCCGTCCTGCAGCTTGCAGCGTCTCGGGCACAGCTCGCATTCGAGGCGCCCGTCCGCGATGCGCCGCCACCACCGGGCTGGATGCCGGCTCTCCATGATTTCGTTCACAGACCCTCCCCTCTCCCCCGGCTGCCACCCTCCCCGTCCCCCTCCGCATACCTGCGCACGGTGAACCGCCACATCCGCACCGGTTCACCAGGTCCGATCCCCGCCTTGCGCCGCGCGATCTCAAGCTGCCGGGCCACGGTGTCGATTCCCTCCACCGCGGGCAGCAACACCCCGCGCCGGCCGTCCCCGGCGTCCACCACCACCCCGTAACGCGCCGGATCCAGCTCCTCCGCCGTCCTCGCGGGCTCGGGTTCGTCCAGCACGCTGACCTCCAGGCGGATCTCCACGAGTTCATCCCGCCGCAACGGCCTGAACCTGCCGTCGCGGAACGCCGCATCCCGCGCGAGATGCCACACCTCCTCCGCCGCGCAGAGGCAATGCGGCGTGAGGCTGCCCACGCATCCCCGCAGATCACCCCGGACCCCGTGGATGGTCACGAACACGGCACGCCGCTCGCCTGCCACCCCGTTGTGGGGAAGCTCCGGCGGCACGCCCGGCCCACCCCCGGCAAACGCCGACGCGATCGATTGGCGCGCCACCTCGACCAGTTCCCGCCCACCCTCCGGATCCCCGACCGCCTCCTCCGCCCTCCGTTCCGCGTGCAGCACCCCGACGCCATATCCGACCCCGAACGGGCCCTCGTACGACAGCACCTCGTGTCGGTCCGACCTCCAGTCGACCGCCGCCGCCGCCACCCAGATCGAATCCACGGAATCCTCCGCCGCCATCTCACGCACCCACGGATCAAGGTCGCGGATCGCCGACAGCCGCCCCTCCCGGACGCAGTCCACCAGCGCCGCGTCGAACCTGGCCGCTCCTGGATCGTAGCCCGCGGGAGCGCCGGGCATCAGCCGGTGGCTCATGTCCCCGCTGGCGATCACCACGATGGGAACCGCCCCCAGCCGCGCGGCCTCGGCGATCGCCTGTCCCAGGTCCGTGTGCCCCGGTCCCTCCGACTGGTTCAACCCGATCACCAGGGTGCGCCCACCCCATCCCGCATCCCGCAGATGCCAAAGCGGCACCACCGCGCCATGGTCCAACTCGTCGCCCGGCAACCAGCGGAGTTCGAGTCCCCGCCGCCGCGCCGAGTCCTGCACCAGCCCGGTGAAGGTGCCGGCCCCCGGGAGGTCCACCTGGACATCCGAAACGCCAAACCGGTCGAGGCTGCCGTGGATCGATTCCCCCCGGTACAACCCGTAGGCCCAGCCTTCACGCTGCGCGTGCGGGGTGATCAGGACCACCACGTCGGGCCGGGTTTCGACCACCCTGCGTGAAACCTCCCCCATCGCGTCCATCGAACGCCGCACCGCACGCGCGCGCGCGCCCTCCGCCACCCCCGGAACCAGCACCGGAGCGTGGGGCATCCACGCCGCAAGACTGACCTGCCCATGGCCGGAGGACGTTCTCATGGTCACCCGCCCGTGCCGCGGCACACCCCGGGATCATTCGATCCTCTTCCGCGGGACGTCTCATCCAAGCGCGATCCCGTTCCGCGGCAAAGCAACCGGTGGCGAAATGGAGAACCACCCCACCCTCGCCCACCTCGCCAGCCCGCTCCGCGCCTACGGAAGCACGGCCACCGCAGGCCCTTCCGCCGGGAGCACATTCAGAACCACCGGCCGCGAAGCCTGACCATCGTCCGCACGCGCCCGCAGGTGGAACATCCGCCGCCCCGGACGTGCGATCTTCGATGCGGTCACGAAGAAATCCCGTTCACTCTCCCCATCAACGATGAGCAACCCGTTCAACCCGATGTTGTCCACGTACACCCCGTGCGGAAGGTTCCGCCCCGAATCCTCGTTCCCCAGCTCAATCTGCCCCTTGAAATCCCGCCTCACCGCCCGCACACGCGCCTGAAGGGTCTGCCCGGCCCTGAGTTGGAACTCCAGCGGCCGGCCCTCGACGGCCACCACCCCGGAACGATCCGCTCCCGGCAGAATCTCAACCGTCACCTTGGCCGGCGGTCCGACCTGCAGATCCCCAAGCGTCCCAACCTCCTGGCGCACCTCCGCGCCGTCCACCGTCGCGCTCGCAATCACCCGGACCAACCGGTCCTCGGCCTCCCCAGGGCTCGCCGCGTCCTCCGCGGCCATCAGAACACCCGCCGCCGCAATCTGCCCGGACTCGATCTCGATCGGAGTGCTGGCGGTGAACCCCTTCGGCAAGGCCTCGATGTCGATCCGGATCGGTCCCTCGAACCCCTCCTGCCGCTCAGCCTTGAACAGAAGCTCCCTGGCGCTGCCCGGACTGACCTTCGCGCCGCTCCCCGAAGCCAGCGAAACCCGAAAGCCCGGACGCGGCGGACGCACACCCAGGGTGTACGAGTAACCCTCGGACCCGCCGAAACCGCGCACGTCGGTCACCCGCACCAGATAATCGCCGTCGGCCGGCGGGCGGAAGATGAGGAAGGAATCCGTGCCCCGACGGCGGCCTGGATCGTCGTCGTTCACGTAGTTCAAACGAAACACCGGCAGGCCGTTGGGGGTGGGGGTCGATCCCGCGGGCCAGGGCGCGACAATGTACGCGGGTTCGCCGAGGGCATGCGCCAGGGCGGTGGTCCCGAAATAGGTCCATCGCCGGCCCTCGCCGGGATACACCTTGAAACCCGAGTCGGGCCCGCGCGGATACAACCACAGCCGGACCACCTCCCCGTTCGCATACAGGTACTCGTCCAGTTCCATCTCCGCCCAGTTGTGCAGCCGGAAGTCGTCCGGCGACTCCGAGTCCTTGCCGCGGAAGGTGAACCAGGAATCCCGGGTGGCCTGGAGGACCACCTGTTCGACCGGCCGACCGTCCGGGTGCAAAACCTCGATACGCGAATCGAGCTTTGACCCGGACCGCGCGGCGTCGACCTCCAGCGCGATCGGGATTCCGGACAGGGCCCTGAAGCGGAACAGGTCCGCGTCGCCGGATCGGCCGATGCTCCCCGCCACCGTCGCCGGCCAGGAGATCGGCATCGCCCGGGCCGCGTCGTCGTTGGGCTCCGATTCCTTGACTGCGACGGGTTCACCCGCCGGCGCGGAACCCCTGGCAACCGCGGCAGCAGCACCATGACCAATCCCGCCCGATTCCTCCCCGTCCTCACCCGGGTCCCCTTTCACCACCGACACCGCCTCGGTGCGGCCGTCCATGCGCGCGATGAGAAAACGGCCCGAGTCGGGGATGGCAACCACGGCCGCCGGAATCTCCGGCTGCGGGGGATAGACATGGAGCAGGCGCAGATCCGGAAGGCTCCAGAGCTTGAGCGTGCGGTCGTTCGCGCTGGAGAGCAGGTGGCGTCCGTCCGCGGTGACGGCAATCGCATGCACCCCGCTTTCATGGGCGAACCGCGAGTGCAGCACCGGATTCAGCCCCGGGGCGTCCCGGGTGACGAACCGCCAGGCGTGAATGCGTTTGTCGCCGCCGGCGGCCAGGATGTGCTGGCCGTCGGGGGTGAACCGGACCGCCAGCATCTCGCCCTGCGGCTGGTTGAGGGTGTCCAATCGGGTGCCGTCGGACACCCGCCAAAGCTTCACGGTCTCGTCGGCGCTGGCCGAGGCCAGCACCCTGCCGGAGGGATGCCACGCCAGGTCGAAGACCGCCCCCTTGTGCACATCGATGGACCGGACCAGCGAGCCGTCGGAAACCCGCCAGAGGCGGATGACGCGATCGTACCCCGCCGTCGCAAGCCATTCGCCGTCCGGGGAAAACTCGGCGTCGTAAAGGATGTCGGTGTGTTCCCCGAGTTCCAGGACGCAGGCGCCGTCGGCGACGTTGAACACCCTGGCCACGCCAGCCAGGCCGGCAACGCCGGTGGCCGCCACCAACCGGGAACCGTCCGGGGAAAATCCCAGGGCGTTCACCTTGCCGGGCAGTCCGGTGATCTCGCGCACCAGGGTCTGATGCAGGGTGTTCCACAGTTCGATCACCCCGGACCGACCGAGGGCGAGTTGCCGGCCATCCGTTGAGTAGGCCGCCGCGGAGTACCCGGCAGGCCCTCCCGCCGGTTTCAGCCGGGGCACCGCCAGTTCGCGCAGAATGGAGGTGTCCTTCGCCGGCCCGGGCGCGCCGGAGGCCACCCAGCGGCGGAGGGTCTCGAGGTCTTCCACCGGGACCCGTGGCTCGTCCTTCGGCGGCATGACCGGCCGCTCCCTGCCCTCGATGGACCGGATCAGAAACGAGGCGTCGGGATCGCCGGGCCGCACCGGATCCCCATGATCCTCACCGCCCTTGCGCAACTCCGCGTAGGTTTCCACCGAGAACTTCGCCTCGCGTCCGCGGTCGTCGTGGCACCCGGCGCAGTACGCCCGGAGAATCGGCGCCACGTCGCGGGCGTAGTCCAGACTCGCCCCCGTCCCGGCAACCCCGTCCGGGTCGGCCTTCGCGGCCTCCGCCCGCAGGCCCGGGAGGGACAGCGCGCAGGCCAGGGCCAAGGCCAGGGAGAAGGCCAACCACCAGGTTCTCGGACGGGCTCTCATGCGGCTGGACCTCGGATTCAGTGCTGGAAAAGGAACTCGGTCGAGGTGAGCAGCGACCAGTAAAGGTCCTCCACGACCTCCCGTTTCTCGGCGGGCGAGGCCTCGGAAAGCCAGCGCTCGAACGGCTGGCGCTCCTCGGCCACCGGCGGGCGCGACAGGCAGGTCATCCAGGCGTCCTCGATGATCCTGGCCGGCGGCGGGTCGGTCGCGAGGATGCGGGTCACCCGGCTCTCGCGGGCGGCGAGCTTGTCGTTCACCGAGGTGCCGTTCGCCAGGTGCAGGACCTGGATGAGGTTCGGCTGGTTGGACCGCTCGCATTCACAGGTGATCTCCCGCTGGTTCCGGCCGAAGGTCTTCAGGAAGTACGACTTCACCGCGGCGTCCTTGAGCTGGATCGCCCGTGTGTCGTTGGTGTACGCCGCGATCTTCTCGGTGGACCCGTCGTTCAACGCGATCTCCGCGTAGGTGTCGGAAACGCCGGTGACGTCCGCGATCGCATCGTTCAGGACCTCGGCCATGAGCCGGCGCGGATAGAAGCGGGCGTAGTACCGCCGTTCGTCCCGGTTCTCGGGCAGGGCTTCGCTCGACCGCCGGTAGGTGTGCGAAACCAGGATGGCGCGCATCAGGGACTTCAGATCGAAGCGGTCGCGGATCAGCGCGTCCGCCATGGCGTCGAGCAGCTTCTCGTTGCTGGCCGGGTTCGAGGCGCGCAGGTCGTCCACCGGTTCCACCAGCCCCACGCCCATGAAGTTCGCCCACACACGGTTCACGATCGCGCGGGTGAAGTAGGGGTTCTCCGGGGAGGTGAGCCAGGAGGCGAGCACCTCCCGTCGATCGTCGGCGGACCCGGGATCGAGGGTCGGCGCGTCCAACGGAGCCGGCGGCTGGGGCCGGCCGGTCCGCGGCTGGATCAGGTCGCCCTCGGGCTCGACATACAGCGTGCGTCGTCCGTCCCCGCTCCGGGCATCCCCGCCCCAGCCCTTGGCCCGGACGCGGGCGAACAGGTTGGCGAAGGCGTAGTACTGGTCGTTGGTCCACTTCTCCAGCGGATGGTTGTGGCACTTGGCGCAGTTGATCGACAGGGAGAGAAACGCCTGGCTGACGTTCTCGGCCATGGACTCTGGGTCCTGGTGGATCGCGTAGAAGTTGCTGGCGCCGTCGTCGTAGGAGGAACCGCGCGCGGTGACGACCCGCCGGACGAGTTCGTCCCAGGGGGTGTTCTCCGCGACTCGGTCGCGGATCCACTGGTAGTAGGCGGCCAGCGCGTCCGGCCGGAGCTTGGCACCCGAGACCAGGAGCAGGTCCGACCACTTGTACGCCCAGTAGTCGATGAACTCAGGCCGGGACAGAAGGTGGTCCGCCAACCGCTCGTGCTTCCGTGGGGAGGTGTCCCGGACAAACGCCCGGACCTCCTCCGGGGTCGGCAGCCTTCCGATGGTGTCGAGATAGGCCCGCCGCACGAAGGTCGCATCCGAAGCCGGCGGCGAGGGCTTCAGGTTGAGCTGCGCGAGCTTCGCGTTCACCCAGCGGTCGATTTCCCCCGACTCCGGCAACCCGGCATACACCGACGCCGGGACGTCGTTCGAATAGGGCGCGGTGATCCGCGAAATGGCGATGCGCGACGAATACCAGGCGGTGACCGCCCCTTCCCCGGGCCCGATCACCGTCACTTCCCCGCCGCGGTCCACCGAGGCGACCGTCTCATCGGTGGAGGTGAACTTCACCCACCGGGTCACGTCGCGCACGGTGCCGTCCCCGAACCGCGCCTCCACCCGGAGCCGGACCTTCTCGCCGGGTTTGGGCCGGCTCTCCCCCGGGACCACCTCGAGCGCTGTGAGCTCCGGATCGTCCGACCGCGGGGGCGGACAGCCCGCGGCGATCCAGGACGCCAGGATCCGGTATTCCTCGGAATCGACGGCGAACCGTTTCCCGCCCTTGTGACGCAGGGCCGCGGTCGGTTTGGTCAGCAACAGGCTGCTCCCTGGGTCGGTGGGTTCAACCCGCCGGCCGCGCAATTCCCGGGTGATGGCAAAGTGATCGGCTTCGGCATCGTACCCGAAGAGCGAGAGGCGGAATCCCCCCTTGCCCGCGAGCGCCCCGTGGCATCCCCCGCTGTTGCACCCGGCCTGGGAGAGGATCGGCAGCACGTCGTGGCGGAACGAGGGCGCCGGTTCCGTTTCGGCCGCCCTGACCGTGGCGCCTGCCAGCCACCACGCCGTCACCCCCAGCACCCACCCCAACACCCGGAACCTTGGGCCATTCATGTGAAAAGCTCCCGGATGGGCTCGGTCCCGAGATCGGTGAGCGGAAACGGCCTGCCCCCGGGCCCTGGAAGGTGCGAGGCGTGGTCCAGGCCCAGGCTGTGGAAGACCGTCGCCACGATGTCCCCGGGTCCCACCGGACGCTCCGCCGGAAATCCCCCGATGGTGTCGCTCGCCCCCACCACCCGGCCGCCCCGCACCCCGCCGCCGGCAAAGTAGGAGGTGAAGCATTGCGGCCAATGGTCCCGGCCCCCCGCCGGGTTGACCTTCGGTGTGCGCCCGAACTCCGAAAGCGCCGCCACCAGCGTGTCCCCCAGCATCCCGCGCTGATCCAGATCCTCGATCAACGCGCTGTAGGCCTGGTCGTACATCGGACAGACGATGTCCTTCATGCCCTCGATCGAGGTGAACGGCTTCGACCCGTGAATGTCCCAGGTGATCTCGTCGAAGACGGTCAGGAAGGTGTTGATGGTCACAAACCGCACCCCGCTCTCCACCAACCGCCGCGCCAGAAGGCAGCATTGCCCGAACCGATTCCGTCCGTACCGGTCCCGAACCCGATCCGGTTCCTTCGTCAGATCGAACGCCGCACGCGCCGTCTCGCTGGTCATCAGCCGGAATGCCGCGTGGAAGTTCTCGTCCAGCAACCGGGCATCCTCGCTCGCTTCGAACGCCTTCACCGTCTGGTCCACGACGTCCCGCATCCGACGCCGCCGATCCAGCCGGGTCGCCCCGATCTGGTCCGGGGGGAGCAGATCCGGCACCCGGAAGTCCGGCTGGGAAGGATCGGCCATCAGGGCGAACGGATCGTGCGCCTTGCCCAGGAACCCGCCCGCCTGGCCGTTCGGAAGGTTGCCCCCGCCCCGCCCCATCAACTGCGGCAGCACCACAAAGGGCGGAAGATCCCCCTTCCGTCCCATCCGATACGAGACCACCGACCCCGCATGCGGCGTGTGAATGCCCCCGGTGAACCGGCGCCCGGTCTGCATCATCTGCCACCCGGCGTCATGCACCGCCGCCCCGTCGTGATGACACGAGCGAACCAGCGAGAACTTGTCGCCGATCGCCGCGTGCCGCGGCAGCAGTTCCGAGATCTCAAAGGCGTCGGACCGCGTGCGGATGGGCTTGAATGGCCCGCGAATCTCGCTGGGCGCGTCCGGCTTCATGTCCCAGAGATCGATGTGACTCGGACCTCCGAGGTTGAAGATCATGATGCACGACCTCCGGTCATGCCCGGGCTTCACCAGCCCCGACTGGTCCGCCCTCAGGTATTGGGGCAGGGACAACCCGAGCGCGGACAGCACCCCGATCTGGAGAAACTCGCGCCGCGAATGCCCCGGCCCGCACAGGCGGGCGCGGTCGTCCGGGGATTCGGCCAGGAAATCGAGCATGCCCGCGTGATTACCGGAATCCCGTTCGCACGTCCACGGCCATCGCCACACTCCACCGCGCGGTCAACCCGGATACCCTCCGGCGATGTAGCTGTGGAGCTGCTCGATGGTGGCCTGCTGCGCGTTCATGATGAAGTTCACCAGGTCGCCGATCGACACGACCCCCACCACCCGGTCGTCCTCCAGCACCGGCAGATGCCGGACCCGGTTCTCGATCATCAGCCGCATGCACTCGGGCACCGGCGTCGCCGGGGATACCGACACGATCCGGCCGGTGATGATCTCGCGCACCTTCGTCTCCCGTGAGTTCCGACCGGCGAGCGCGACTTTCCGGGTGTAATCGCGCTCAGAAAACACCCCGATCAGGCGGCCATGGTCCATGACCAGCAACGCCCCGATGTTGCGGGCGGCGAGTTGCTCGATCGCCTCGTACACCGTGTTGTTGGGTGAGATGCCGAAGACCTCCCGGCCCTTGCTCCCAAGCAGGGCTTCAACTGTTCCGGTGACTTCCATCCTCGCTCCTTCGATGTTGGCGGTTTGGTTGTTTCCGCCCCGAGGCCGCCCCGCGGAATCCAGGCAAGCGGCAGCCCTCCTGGGTTCCGTCCGTGCCCGGCTCTCGGCCGTCGCACGGGTGGCTTCGTGGGATGCACGGACCTTCCCGCCACCGCCCGCGGCTCGTCAAGCCCTCCATGAGCCCGGGTTCACCACGGCATCACCTCCGCCCATCCATCCACCCCCCGCCCATCCCCCACGCGCTCAACGGTCCCGGGCCTCCAACACCACCACCACCGGACGGTGGTCCGACGCCAGACCCCAGTCGGCAACCACCGGCACATGGGATGCCCCGGCCACCCACTCCCTCGCCGCCCCCGAACTCAACAGGATGTAATCGACCCGCCCATACGTGTCCTCGACCCCGTAATGATGCGTCCAGGCCACCGTGCGCGGCCGCCACCTCGGGTTCGCCGTGTACCCCGTGTCGCCGTTCCGCTCAAACGGCCGCGTGTCCACCAAACCCTCCCGCCCGCGCCCGATCAGCAGCCGGATCGGCGCCGCGTCGTGCGTGTCGTTGAGATCCCCCAGCACCACCACGTTCGCCCCCGGCGCCGCCCGGAGGCGCGCCTCGACCTTCTCCCGCAACAACCGCGCCTCCTCCCGCCGCATCTCCCGTTCATCCGCCTCCGGTGAGGCGCGCCGCGACTTCAGATGCGCCACGAACACGGTCAGCCGATAATCCGGGCGCACCTGCACCTCCACCTCCAGAAAACCCCGGCTGACCTGGAACCGGCGCCCCGACAACAGGTAGCTGTCCCGGACGTGCGGGCGTCTCGCCACGATCGGGTGCCGACTCAACAGCGCGACCTGGATGTTCGTGTCCGGTCCCGACACCCACTCGTGATGCTCCATCGCCCATCCCAACGCCGCCATCCGCGCCCGCAGATCCGCCAACCCGGCCCGCCCACCCACCTCCTGCAACCCCACCACGTCCGGCGCCAACCCCCGTAGCACCGACGCCACCTTCGCCTTCGATGCCTCCGACTTCGCCTTCCTCGTGCCCGTCGAGGTCATCACGTAGTTCTCCACGTTGTAGGTCACCAGCGTCACCCGCGGCACCACCCCATCCCCCGCCATCACCCGCCCCATCCCCAACCCCAACCCGACCGCCAGAACCACCCGCCACCACCGTTTCAGACGGAATCCAGGACGCATGCTCGATTGTCGCATGCCCCCATCCTCCCCGGAGCCGCCCGCACCTCAAGCACCCGAAATCAGGCCGTCAGAAAAACCGAAATCGGACCGATCGCTGGCATGGAACGTGCCTATTGCTGGCCATGGGGCTCCTGTCCAACACTCCACCCATGGCCGTTCACCCAGGACGCATTCTCATCGCCGATGACCAGGCCGATGTGCTCGCCGCACTCCGGCTCCTGTTCAAGGGGGAGGGGTTCGAAACCGAAGCGGTCCAGTCGCCCGCCGCAGCCGTCGAAGCCCTCGCCCGCCGCGAATTCGACGTGCTGCTCATGGACCTCAACTACACGCGCGACACCACGTCCGGTCAGGAGGGCCTCGACCTGCTCGACCGTGTCCGCGCCCTCCCGGACCCGCCCGCCGTCGTGGTCATGACCGCCTGGGGTTCCGTGGATCTCGCGGTCGAGGCCATGCGCCGCGGCGCCCGCGATTTCGTCCAGAAACCCTGGGAGAACGCCCGCGTCGTCGCCATCACCCGCAACCAGATCGCCCTCAAGCGCTCCGAACGCCAAAGCCAGCGCCTCCAGGCCGAAAACGAGATCCTCCGCGGCTCCGTGCCCAACCTCATCGCCACCTCCAAGGCGATGCAACCCGTGCTCGACCTCATCCAGCGCGTCGGCCCCTCCGACGCCAACGTGCTCATCACCGGCGAGAACGGCACCGGCAAGGGCGTGGTCGCCCGCGCCCTCCACGCGGTCTCCCTCCGCGCCTCCAAGTCCCTGGTCACGGTCAACATGGGCGGCATCACCGAAACCCTCTTCGAAAGTGAATTGTTCGGCCACGTGAAGGGCGCCTTCACCGACGCCAAATCCGACCGGGTCGGCCGCATCGAACTGGCCGAGGGGGGCACGCTGTTCCTCGACGAAATCGCCAACCTCCCCCTCGGCCAGCAGGCCAAACTGCTGAGGGTCCTTGAAACCGGGGAATACGAACGCGTCGGCTCCTCCCGCACCCAGAAGGCCGATGTCCGCCTCCTCACCGCCACCAACGCCGACCTCCACCAGGAGGTCGCCGCCGGCCGCTTCCGCCAGGACCTCCTCTTCCGCCTCAACACCATCGAGATCCACCTGCCCCCGCTGCGCGATCGGCCCGAGGACATCCCCCTCCTGGCCAACCAGTGCCTCGCCGAACAGGCCCGCCGCTATCGCAAGAATGTCGAACGTTTCGACCCCTCAGCCCTCCACGCCCTCCAACGCTGCCCGTGGCCGGGCAACATCCGCGAACTGGAACACGCGGTCGAACGCGGCGTCCTCATGTGCTCCGGCCCGGAGATCAAGGCCGCCGACCTCGGACTCCGCCCCGCCCGCGAACCCGAACCGCGCGTCGAGGACATGGCCCTCGAGGACGTCGAACGCCTGGTGATCCGCAAGGCCCTCGCCCGCTTCGACGGCAGCGCGGTCAAGGCCGCCGAAGCCCTCGGCCTCAGCCGCAGCGCCTTCTACCGGCGCCTCGAAAAATACGGGCTCTGACCCGCCCTCATGCCCCCGCCAACCCCCCAGCCCGCCCCCGCCCGCGTCCCCCACCACCGACGCATCCTCCACGGCGCCATCCTCCTGCCCCTCCCGGGCCTGCTCACCGCCCTCGGCCTCCTCTGGACCTGCCCCATCCCCTTCCCCGCCCAGGTCGCCACCACCACCCTCCTGCTCGGCCTCACCGCCCTCGCCGCCCGAACCCTCCGCGAACGCCTCGCCTACTCCCTCCGCACCCTCGCCAACATCATCGCCGCCATGCGCGACGGCGACTTCTCCATCCGCCCCAGCGCCGGCCCGTCCTCCGATCCCCTCGGCGCCCTCGCCTCCGAAATCAACCTCCTCGGCGACACCCTCCGCGAACAGCGCCTCGGCGCCCTCGAAGCCTCCGCCCTGCTCCAAACCGCCATCGAGGAAATGGATGCCGCCATCTTCACCTTCGACGAACACCACCGCCTGCGTCTCGCCAACCGCGCCGCCCAACGCCTGCTCGCACGCCCGGTCGAACAGCTCCTCGGCCGCACCGCCACCGAACTGGGCCTCGAAGACACCCTCGCCGGCGACGCCGCCCGCGTCGCCCCCAGAACCTTCCCCGGCGGCATGGGCCGCTTCGGCTTCCGCCGCTCCCGCTTCCGCCAGGGCGGCCTGCCCCACCAGTTGCTCGTGGTCACCGACCTGAGCCGCGCCCTCCGCGACGAGGAACGCCAGGCCTGGCAACGCCTCCTCCGCGTCCTCGGCCACGAACTGAACAACTCCCTCGCCCCCATCAAGTCCGTCGCCTCCAGCCTCGAAAGCCTCTGCCGCCGCAACCCCAGGCCCGACGATTGGGAAACCGACGTGCTCGACGGACTCACTCTCATCTCCGCCCGCGCCGACGCCCTGAGCCGCTTCATGCAGGCCTACGCCCAGCTCGCCCGCCTCCCCGCCCCACGCAAAGCCCCCCTCCCCCTCCACGACTGCGTCCGCCGCGTCGCCGAACTCGAAACCCGCCTCCAGGTCCACGTCGAGCCCGGCCCATCCGTCACCCTCGAAGCCGACCGCGATCAACTGGAGCAGCTCCTCATCAACCTCGTCCGCAACGCCGCCGACGCCGTCCTCGAACTGCCCCAGGCGCCCGCGGATTCGCCGGCCGCCCAGCCCGCCGCCAAACCGGCCCCGCCGCCCATCACCATCTCCTGGTCCAAGCAGGCAGGTGAGCTGGAAATCCGCATCGAGGACACCGGACCCGGGATCGCCAACCCCGCGAACCTCTTCGTCCCGTTCTTCACCACCAAGCCCAAGGGCTCCGGCATCGGCCTCTCCCTCTGCCGCCAGATCGCCGAGGCCCACGACGGACGCCTCTCCCTCGAAAACCATCCCGCCCGCCCCGGTTGCATCGCCCGTCTCCGCCTTCCGCTGGCGGCCTGAACCGCCCCCCGTTCCCAGGCCATCCCGTTTTCGGGACGCCTCATTCCGCCAGCGGAACGGCCACCCCTCTCCGATCCCGCCGTTCCGGTCCCAACCCGGCGCCGCAACGGGTCGAACGTCCCCGCCCGACCCGGCACACCCACCGGCCAGCGCGGGTCGGAACCCAGGGCCCGGGTTCCTATTCCTCGTTCCACGAACACTTTAGGCTTCGCCTCCCGGACATTCCCACCTGCCCGCGTCCCGGTGCGTTCTCCGATTCGCCGCGTTTGAACCGAGGTTTTTCGTTCTCTGGCACGCCACGTGCAACTCCACGACCGTTCCGTGGGTGTCCATTCGCGTGGATCGCAGTCAACCGGAACCTCCACCCAGAAAACACCATGCCTGTCCTCTCAAGATTCTACGGGATCATCATCCGGATGGTCTTCGCGCAAAACCTCGACGCGCGCTTTCACGCCACCTACGGCGACTCCGAAATCGTCGTCGGGCTCAGCCCGCTCCGCATCATCCAGGGCGATGCGCCCGCCCGCGTCCGGGAACTGGTGCTGGAATGGGCCCGGCACCATTACCTCGACCTGATCGGGGCCTGGCACCGCTGCGCCTCCGCTCTCCCCGCGCAACCGATCGCGCCTCTGCGCTGACCGATCGAACGTTCATGCGCTCCCAGCTTTCCATGACTCCCTTGCTCGAACGATCCCCCCATGGGCACGCTGCCGGCCACGCGATGGATATCCCACGCCCCGACCGCGTTGCTGCCCGGCGCCGACGCCGCCTCCTCTCCTCGGCCATCACCATCCTCGTCCTGTCGGCCCTGTCCTTCGTCATCTTCCGCCTCGAACCGGCCGCCCCGAGTGTCGAGAAAACCTCCGTCTGGCCCGGCACCGTCCAGCGCGGCGAAATGCTCCGCCAGGTCCGCGGCCCCGGATCTCTCGTCCCCGAACAGATCCAGTACGTCCAGGCCGAAACCGAGGGTCGCGTGGAACGGATTTTCATCCAGGCGGGTTCCGAGGTGACCCCCGACTCCATCGTCATCGAACTGAGCAACCCCGCCCTGAAACAGGAGGCCTTCGACGCCGAGTGGGCCCACAAGGCCGCCGAAGCCCAACTGGAACGGCTCCGGGCCACCATCGAGAACGATCGCCTCAACCAGATCTCCCAACTCGCCTCCCTCCGCGCGGAACACGCCCAGGCCCACCTCGAGGCCGAGGCCGACGACAGCCTCGCCCGCGAAGGCCTCGTGGCCGAACTGGTCCGCCGCAAGTCCCGATCCCGGGCCGACGACCTCAAGTCCCGCATCGACATCGAACAGCGCCGGCTCGACGTCGCCAGCAACAGCGCCAGCGCCCAACTGGCCGTCCAGCAGGCCGAGGTCCGCAAACTGGCCGCCCTGCTCGCCCTCAAACAACGGCAGGTCGCCAACCTCCTCGTCCCCGCCGGCATCGCCGGCGTGCTCCAGCAGACCGGCGAACGCGAACCGCTCCAGGTGGGCCAGCGCGTCTCCCCGGGCGCCACCCTCGCCAAGGTCGTCGTCCCTACCGAACTGCGCGCCGACATCCGCATCCCCGAAACCCAGGCGCGCGACATCCTCCGCGGCCAACCCGCCACCATCGACACCCGCAACGGCATCGTCCCCGGCCGCGTCCAACGCGTCGATCCAGCCGTCCAGAACGGCACCGTCCTCGTCGAAATCAAACTGGAAGGCGCCCTGCCCAAGGGAGCCCGCCCCGACCTCAGCGTCGAAGGCACGATCGAACTGGAACGGCTCTCCGACGTCCTCCACATGCCCAAACCCGTCCAGGGCCAGGAAGCCACCACCTCCAGCCTCTTCAAAATCGTCAACGACGGCCGCGAGGCTGTCCGCGTCCCGGTCCGCCTCGGCCGAAGTTCCGTCACCTCCATCGAGGTCCTCGAGGGCCTCCAGCCCGGCGACCAGGTCATCCTCTCCGATATGAGCCAATGGGACGCGCACCCCCGCGTCCGCCTCCGCTGATCCCCCCATCCCATGAACCCAGCCCCCCTCATCCAACTCGACGCCATCACCAAGGTCTTCCTCACCGACGAGGTCGAAACCCACGCGCTCTCAGGCATCCACCTGTCCATCGCCAAGGGCGAGTACGTCTCCATCGCCGGCCCGTCCGGCTGCGGAAAATCCACGCTCCTCTCCATCCTCGGCCTGCTCGACACCCCCTCCCAGGGCGCCTACTCCCTCAACGGCCACCCGGTCGCCAACCTCGACTTCGCCCAGCGCGCCCGCATCCGTAACCGCGAAATCGGCTTCATCTTCCAAAGCTTCAACCTCATCGGCGACCTCACGGTCTTCGAAAACGTCGAGCTGCCCCTCTCCTACCGCGGCCTCGCCTCCCAGGAACGCCGCACCGCCGCCCTCGCCGCCCTCGACAAGGTCGGCATGTCCCATCGCCTCAACCACTACCCATCCCAACTGTCCGGCGGCCAGCAGCAGCGCGTCGCCGTCGCCCGCGCCCTCGTCGGCAACCCGTCCATCCTCCTCGCCGACGAACCGACCGGAAACCTCGATTCCAAGAACGGCGACGCGGTCATGGACCTGCTCCGCGACCTCCACCGCGACGGCGCCACCATCTGCATGGTCACCCACGACCCCCGCTTCGCCCGCCACGCCGACCGCACGATCCACCTCTTCGACGGCCGCGTGGTCCAGGAACACGAGGCCGTCGCGGGCTGACGCCCGCCACCCTCCCAGGAGACCCGCAGCCCCGGCCTGCCGTCCGCCTCATCCACCCCTCCACACCCCTCCACACCCCACGCATCCGAATGATCCATCTGAGGAACATCGAGCGCAGCCACAAGACCCGCGCCGGCGAAACCCACGTGCTCCGCCGCATCGACCTCGATATTCAGGAGGGCGAGTTCATCACCGTCATGGGACCGTCAGGCGCCGGCAAATCCACCCTGCTCTCCATCCTCGGGTTCTACGACCACGCCTGGTCCGGCGAATACACCTTCCGCAACACCCCCGTCCACACCCTCAACCCCAAGGACCGCGCCGCGCTCAACAAACGGGAGGTGGGCTTCGTCTTCCAACAGTTCCACCTGCTCGACGACCTCACCGTCGCCGAAAACCTCGACCTCCCCCTCAGCTACCGCGACCTCCCCAAATCCGAACGCCAGGCCATCGTCGCCGACACCCTCGACCGCTTCGGCATCGTCGCCAAAAAGGATCTCTTCCCCAGCCAGCTCAGCGGCGGCCAGCAGCAGTTGGTCGCCGTCGCCCGCGCCATCATCGCCAGTCCCTCCCTCCTCCTCGCCGACGAACCGACCGGCAATCTGCACACCGACCAGGGACGAACGATCATGGATCTCTTCAAACGCCTCAACGAGGCCGGCACCACCATCGTCCAGGTCACCCACAACCGCGACTGGGCGGCCTGCGGCAACCGCACCATCCACCTGCGAGACGGCTGGCTGGAACCGGCCGCCTGAACCGCTCCCTTCCCTTCCCCCCTCCCCCATGAGCTCCCCCATCCGCCTCTGGTTCCGCCCCCTTCTCAAGCACCCCGCCTTCTCCGCCGCCGCCATCCTCACCCTCGCCCTCGGCATCGGCGCCAACACCGCGATCTTCAGCGTGGTCCACGCCATCCTGATCCGACCCTTCCCCTACCCGGCCTCCGACGAGGTCACCTTCGTGTCCGCCTCGAGGCGCGACCAGCCCGAGAGTTCCTTCCCCCTGTCGTTCCCCGACCTCGAGGATTTCCAGCAGGAGAAGTCCGGCTTCACCCACCTGGGCGGGGCCCTCGACGCCCAGTTGATCGTCAGCGGCGAATTCGCGGCGACCCGCGTGAAGGGCGCCCATGTCTCGCCGTCGGTGCTCGAGTTGCTGCGCGTTCCACCCCGGCAGGGACGCCTTCTGCGCACCGAGGACGACCAACCCGGCGCGCCCAGGATCTGCGTGCTCGGCCATCGCGCCTGGGAACGCTTCTTCGCCCTCGACCCCGCGGTGGTGGGCAAGACCATCGTGCTCGACGGCAAACCCCACGAGGTCGTCGGGGTCATGCCGCCCGGATTCAGGTTCTGGGATGCCTGGTTCTACCTTCCGCTCGCCCACGGCATTCCTCCCGAGATGCGACAGGTCCGCGGGGCGCGCATGGGCATGTGGGGCATCGGCCGCCTCGCCCGCGGCGTCACGCCCGAACAGGCCCAGCAGGCCCTCGACGTCGTCGCCCGGCGCATCGAACAGGCCTTCCCCGGCGAAAACAAGGGCGTCACCGTCAAGGTCCGCCGCCTCTCCGAAACCGTCGGTTCCCGCATCCGCCCGGCCCTCATGCTCCTCTTCGGTGCGGTGGCCTGCGTCCTTCTCATCGCCTGCGTGAACGTCGCCAACCTGCTGCTCGCCCGCGGCAGCAGCCGGACCCGGGAACTGGCGGTCCGCTCCGCCCTCGGCGCCACCCGCGCCCGAATCGCCCGCGATCTGATCGCCGAGAACATCCCCCTCGGCGTTCTCGCCTCCCTCGCCGGCGTGGCCATGGCCTTCCTCGGCCTCCGCGCCCTGCTCGCCATCATCCCCGGCGAACTGATCCCCGCCGAGGCATCCATCCGCCTGAGCTGGCCCGTGCTCGGGTTCACCCTCGCGGTCGGCATCCTCACCGCCGTGCTCGCCGCCGTCCTCCCGGCCTGGCACGGCGCCCGCGCCGCCGTGGCCGATGCCCTCAAGGACGGCGGCCGATCCGGTACCGGCCTCTCCGGCACCCGCATCCGCGCCAGCCTCATCGTCGCCGAGGTCGCCCTCGCCCTCACCCTGCTCATCGGCGCCGGCCTCCTCCTCCGAAGCCTCGCCGGCATCGCCCGCACCGACCCCGGCTTCCGCGCCGACGGCCTCCTCGTCGCTTCCATCGAACTGCCCGACACCCGCTACGGCGACCCCGACCGCGCCCACGCCTTCCTCCGCGAACTGGTCGAGCGCGTCGCCCGCTTCCCCCAGGCCCGCCAGATCGGCATCGCCTCCACCCACCCCATGTCGGGAGGCGGCTTCAACCTCCCCATCTACATCCACGGCCGCCCCTTCGACCGCGAAAACCTCGAGAGCATCCAGTACAACTCCGTCTTCCCCGGCACGCTCGAGACCCTCGGCATCCAGATCATTCGCGGACGCCACCTCGAGGCATCCGACCGCGCCGGCGGAGAACCGGTGGTGGTGATCAACGCCGCCGCCGCCCGCCGCTTCTTCCCCGACGAGGACCCCATCGGCCGCCGCATCATCGTCGGCGTGCCCGCGGTCATGGCCGGCGACAACCCCACCGGCTTCATGAAGGCCCTGGTCGATCCACCCCCCGCCCGCATCGTCGGCATCGTCCAGGACACCCGCCAGTTCGCCCTCACCGCCGAGACCGAACCCGAGGTCTATTTCCCCTACGACCAAAGCCTGCTCGTGCCCCCCGCCCGGAACAACGTCTCCCTCGTGGTGCGCACTTCCGGCGACCCCCGCGACCTCGCCGGCTCGATCCGCCAGGAACTGCGCAGCATGGAACCGCTCCTGCCCCTCGACCGCATCCGGACCATGGACGCCATCATCTCGGATTCCCTGCGCGGTCAGCGCTTCATGGTGGTCCTGCTCGGCACCTTCGCCGCCACCGCCCTGCTGCTCTCCGCCATCGGCATCTACAGCGTCGTCGCCTGGCTGGTGAGCCAGCGCACCCGTGAAATGGGCATCCGCCTCGCCCTCGGCGCCCAACCATCCGGGGTCGTCCGCCTCATCGCCCTCCAGGGACTGCGCCCCGTCCTGATCGGCCTCGCCCTCGGCGCCGTGCTCGCCGTCCTGCTCTCCCGAACCCTCGCCAGCCAACTGGTCGGCATCACCACCACCGACCCCCTCACCTACGTGGCCACCGCCCTCGGCCTCGCGGTCATCGCCGCCGTCGCCTCCTGGTTTCCCGCCCGCCGCGCCGCCCGCGTCGATCCCCTCACCGCCCTGCGCGCGGAATAGCCACCACCACCAACAACACCTCCAACAACGCCACCGCCGGCGCCGACGGAATCAATGGCGGACAACCCGGTAGAACCGCCCGGGAAGGAACAGGCTTCCGCGGTCCACCACCTCGACCCGCCCGGCGGCGTCGGGCACGAGTTCCTGCACCACCCGCCATCGCCGCAGATCGCTGGACGCCTCCAATCGGGCCAGGCCGCAGGATCCCACGGAGATCGTCATCGACACCGCGCCCCCGCCAGTCACCTCCACCCGCTCAATGCGCGGCGGGTCGCTGAGACAGCCCGAACCCGCCGCCGCCTCCAGGAACTCCAGCCCGTAGACTCCGTCCTCCAGAACCCGCTGTTCATACCGCACACCCGGCGCCAAACCCGTGACCTCGATGTCCGTGAACGCCCCGGTCAGCCCCTCCCCGAATCGAATGATGCCGAACCGGTCCCCAGCCACAGGAACGAACCCCCCGCTGAACTGAACCACGAGCTTCCCGTTCAGGGTGACCCCGCGCCGGACGTCGATCCGATCCACTTCCGTCGCGCCGCGTCCGCGCACTTCCGTCACCAACCGACCGTTCGCGTCCTGGAGATAGCTGCCCTCGATCCGAAGCACCGGGCTCTCCACCGATCCCGGCCGGCAGGTGCCCTGTGAAATGACCTCCACGTTCCCCACCAGCGTCCCGCTCCCGTTCAAACGCCCCCGGCTCACCCGCAGCACCCCCGTCGGCGGCGGCCCGCCAGCCCCAAGCTCCGCGCTCCCGGTTCCAAGATCCACCACCGCCGGGTGAATCAGGGTGAACTCCCCGGATATCCCTTCCGAGGTGACCTGCAGGAACCCCCCGTTCGCCACCCGCACCGTCCCCTCCCAAACCCGAAACCCCGAAACCAACCGAACGCTCGACGATGCCCCGGCAATCGACACCAGGCTGCCCACGCCGGCCACGATGACGTCATCGGCGTTCGCCCCGACGTCCAGGCTGTCCGCCTGAACCCGCCCCCCGCCCAGCACCATCAACTGGCCCGCACCCAGAATCCCCACCCCCAACGCCCCGTCCTTCAGGTCCAGCAACGAATCCGCGCCCTCCACCGTCACCTCACCCCTCGCCCCGGCATCCCCGAAGGGGCTGAAGGGGGTCACCGACACGAATCCGCCCCGGCCGGTGAACTCCAATCGCCCGCCCTCGCTCACCCGAAGCCTCCCCTCCCCGTCCTTCCCCACCAACACCCGCTCGACGACGTCGAATCGCGCCGTTCCCCCATTCGCCCGGATGTTCAACGCGCTCACGCCGGTCGAATGCCCGATCTCCACCCGCCTCGCCCCCGCCCTGCCGCCGCCCGCCACGTCCACACTGCCGGCTCCGCCCACCCCAGCCACCCCGATCGTCAGATCGCCGGCACAGTCGAACTGCGCCCCGCCCAGCCCCTGCGGACCACGCCCCACCACCAACTGCCGGCCCTGCCCAACCTCAACCTCGGGCGCGGTCAACGCCCCGCCGTCCCGCACGTACGCGTTGCCGGCGAACAACGTCAACGGCCGCCCAACCTGGATCCGCGAGCCCGGCCCGTGAACGTTCAGGGACGCGAACCTCGCCGGATCCGACAACACCAGGGTGTTCAGCACGCAATGCCCCCCGTTCGTCGCCACCACCCGCGCCGCCGCCGGCAGCAGCAGCGTGTCCGTCACCGTCCACGCCGACCCCACCCCGTCCACCACGATGTCCCCGAAGCCAGCCTCCGCGTTCCGGTTCACCATCGCGCTCCCGCTCCGCAACGTGACGTCGGTCAGCGTCCGGAACTCCCCGATCTCAACCCGGCTCCCTCCCTCCGCCTCGATCCGCTGACTGCCCAGCACCAGCCGGCCCGCCTCGAACCGCCCCGCATTCCTCAAGGTGATCCGCCCCACCTCACCCGCCCCGCCCGCGTGAACCCACCGCCCGCCGTCCACCACCACATCCGGAGCCGCAACCCGGGTGGTCATCGTCCCCCCGTTCCGCACCCATAACTCCCCACCCCCGGCCAACGGCCCGAACCCCGCCTCCACCCCGTCCACCACCAGCCGCCCACCCAGATTCAACAGCTCGGTCACCTCCAGCTTACCCGCACCCCGCACGAGAAGCTGATCCACCACCACCAACACCCGCGTCGTGAAGTCACCCCCGAGATCGAAGGTCACGTCGAATGGCACGAACGGCGGCGTCGCCGGAGGCGCCATCTCCGCCAGAAGCGTGTTCTGGCCCCCGGGGAAAACCACCGTGTACGCCCCCTGCGCGAAGTAGACGGCCTCCCCGGGCGCCGGCGCGCGATTCGGACAGCCGAACGACGGATCCCACCTCCCCGCATCGGTGAACACCCCGCTCACCGCCCCCCTCCAACTGAAGCTGCAGTTCTGCCCCACCGCCTCCGCGCCCGCCCCCACAAGGAGCGCGCATCCGACGACACGGCACCCACGGTCAAGGGAACAACGATACGAGGTCTTCATGCGATCAAGGAGCATGGCTTCTTCCGCCGGTTTCCGCGGAGATTCGATTCCCGCCACCGCCCGATCGAGCGGAAAATACGCGGGACCACAGCCGTCTTCCGTCAACCCCAACCCGCGCACCCGGTTGAGACGAATTCAACGTTCCAATTCTCCCGGGTCTCCCGAATCCTCGGCGCGTTCGCGTCACGCCTGATGTCCGCCGACCCCTTCATCGAAGTGCCCGGGTTTCCCCCGCTGCCGGTTCTTCACGAGGACCCGCGCTGCCTCGCGATCGACAAGCCTCCGGGCCTGCCCTGCACCGCCGCGGAGGCCGCCCACGGCCAACCGCACCTCGAAGGGCTGCTCGAACAAGCCATCGCCGCCCGCCCGCCCTGGGCCCAGGCACGAGGCCTCTCCACCCTCCGCGTCGTCCGATCCCTCGACTCCGAAATCGGCGGCATTCTGCTCCTGGCGCGAACCCCCGGCAGCCGCCTCGCCCTCGCCGGCGCCCTCCAGGAACGTCGCACCCTCGCCGAATACATCGCCGTCATCGGTGGCAAACCTCCCAAACGCCGCTGGACCTGCTGCCTCAAGATCCGGCCCGACCCGGACCACCCCGGCCGCGTGCTCACCCACACCCGCCAGGGTCAGTTCGCCGAGACCGACTTCGAGGTCGCCGCCCACGGCGAAGGCATGGCCCTGCTCGTCGCCCGACCCCACACCCACCGCTCCCACCAGATCCGCGCCCACCTCGCCGCGGTCGGCCTTCCCGTCCTCGGCGACACCCTCTACGGCTTCGGTCGCCAAACCGTGGTCCGCCAGCACGGCCGGATCCCGAAACCGGCCCCGCCACCCACCCGAACCCGCACCCCGCCCCTCGCCCTCCGCGCCGTCCGACTCGCGTTCGCCTGCCCCTTCCACCGCGAAACGCTCGACCTGCGCGCATCCTTCGACGCGTTCCTCGCGGACTACGGCTTCGGGGTGCTCGAGCAGCCCGCGGAGGATTGAACCCCGCGTCGTCCGACTCCCCCGGCCATCCCCAAGCCAGCCTTCAGACCATGCGATTGGAGCTGCCGCCCGCCCTCAACCGCCTGCTCAAGACCGAACCCGTCCTCCGCCAAGCCTACCTCGTCGGCGGCTGCGTCCGCGATGCCCTGCTCGGCCTGCCGGTCAAGGACATCGATGTCGAGGTCTTCGGCGTCTCCTACGACCAACTGGCCACCGCCCTCCGCGCCCACGGCCGCGTCGACCTCGTCGGCCGCTCCTTCGGCGTCGCCAAGGTCGCCCTCGCCGGCGACACCCACGACTTCAGCCTTCCCCGGCGCGATTCCAAGACCGGCCGGGGCCACCGCGGCTTCGACGTCGAACTGGCCCCGGACATCACCCCTCGCGAAGCCGCCGCACGCCGCGACTTCACCATCAACGCCCTCATGCTCGACCCGCGCACCGGCGATCTCCTCGACTTCTTCGGCGGGGTCGAGGACCTGGGCAACCGGGTCCTTCGCCACACCAGCCCGGCCTTCGACGAGGACCCCCTGCGCGTCCTGCGCGGCATGCAGTTCGCCGCACGCTTCAACCTCCAGGCCACCCCCGAAACCCTCGAACGCTGCCGCCGCATCGCCCATTGCTACTCCGAACTGCCCGTCGAACGCGTGCGCGAGGAATGGTTCAAATGGGCCGCCCGCAGCACCCGCCCCTCCACCGGCCTCCGCTTCCTGGAAGCCTCCGGTTGGATGTCCCATTTCCCCGAACTCGCCACCCTCCGCCACGTTCCCCAGGACCCCCAGTGGCATCCCGAGGGCGATGTGCTCGAACACACCCTCCACGCCCTCGACGCCCTCCCAAACCTCCCCGCCTGGCGCAACGCCCCCGACACCGACCGCATCGTCGCCTCCCTCGCCGTCCTCACCCACGACATGGGCAAGGCCACCTGCACCCGCACCGTCGAACGACTCGGCCAGACCCGCATCGTCTCCCCGGGACACGAAATCGAAAGCGCCCGCCTCGCCGAAGCCTTCCTCCGTCGCATCCAAACCCCCAACGCCATCGTCGCCCGCGTCCTCCCCCTCGTCGCCAACCACATGGCCCACTTCGACGCTCCCACCGACCGTGCCATCCGCCGCCTGGCCCGCCGCCTCACCCCCGAAACCGTCCAGACCCTCGGCCTCGTCATGACCGCCGATGCCTCCGGCCGCCCCCCACGACCCGCCGGAATCCCCGACTCCGTCCAGGCCCTGCTCGATGCCGCCGAACGCCTCCGCGTCGCCGACGACGCCCCGCGCCCCATCATCCTCGGTCGCCACCTGCTCGCCCTCGGCCTCCGCCCCGGCCGCGAGGTCGGCCACTGGACCCACGCCGCCTTCGAAGCCCAGCTCGACGGCGCCTTCTCCGACCTCCCCTCCGGCCACGCCTGGCTCGCCGCCCAACCCGCCTTCCCACCCGCCGCCCGCGACGCCGCCCTCCGCCTCACCACCCCTCGCAGACCCGATACCCCGTCCGATCCCGGCTGAGAGAGGGTCAGCGGACCCTCCGGCCAGGGACCTTGACCCGAACCACCCCCGAAACCCCAGCCCCGGAGGGCCGGCGGGTTTCGGAACACCACACGGCGCGGAGCGGGCAAGATCCGGGCAAAGGCGGGCAATCTTTGGCTGGTCACCTTCGCGGATCCGGCCTATGAATGATAACGCAAACTCAAACCCCATCAGGCCTATGCACAACCTATTCCACCATCTCGCGGACGAGCTCCCGGAGTATCGGGAAGACATCAACCGGCTGTCCTCGACCGACCCGAAATTCCAGGAGCTGATGGCGAAGTATCGCGACGTCGACCATCGGATCCGGCTGGCGGACGAGAACATCGAACCGAAGTGCGACGAGACGGTGGAAATGTACAAGCGTCAGCGGTTGTCGCTGATGGACGAGATGGTGCACCTGATCCGGACCGCGAAAGCGGCGCGGATGGTGGCCTAGGTGATTGGGCCGTCGGCTGGCTCCGTCGGCGGCCCGTTTCCGATGCGCAGGACCGGTCGGGTGTGGTGGAACGGTGGATTCGCGGGCTCGACATGCCCCGAGGCGGGCCGGTAATTCGGGGCGTGGGCGATTCCGAGACATTCCGGCACCGGCATCGGGTGACCTATGCCGAGTGCACCGTGGGCAACCACATCTATCACAGCCGGTATCTCGATCTCCTGGAGGCGGCTCGGGGGGAGTATTTGCGGCATCTGGGGTATCCGCTTCGGGCTTTGCAGGAGGCGGGGGTGGTGTTCCCTGTGATCGAGGCGCGCCTGCGGTACTTCAAGCCGGCGCGATACGATGACGTGCTGGCGGTGGAGGTGTGGCCGTCGGAGTTGGAGGGGGTTCGGCTCGGCGTTTTTCACCGGCTGGTTCGTGAGGAGGACGGAGTGGTGCTGATGGAGGCGGAGACGCGGCATGTCTGCACGCGATTGGACGACCGGCCGTGTCGGATGCCGGCGGAACTGGTGGCGGTGTTGCGGCCCAGGGTGAGGACGACGGTGCCGGGACCGGGTTGAGGCCGGCGTGGAGCGGATGGGCATCGGGGTGTCCCGTTGCCTCACGGAAAAATGACACCGAAGGAGATCGTCAGATGAGGGGCAGAG
>VFQN01000305.1_pt1 | contig 97649 bp, 81 predicted proteins | sample 3512371 | NCBI WGS metagenome assembly VFQN01 (sample SAMN10412370, study PRJNA504923) | tailings metagenome | isolation source: Replicate 2 from Balatoc abandoned mine | place: Philippines: Itogon, Benguet | collected 2017-08-28 | reverse complement strand
TACCCGCAGGTCATCGCGATCTACACGCTGGCGATGGCGGCGATGCTGGTCTCCACCATCCCGACGTTCTCCGGCAAGCTGATGGGTGAGCGCATCCGCGGCGAGTTGCTGCTGCCGATCCTCACCGCCGTCGCAGCGCTGGTGGGACTGCTCGTGACCTACCCGTACGGCACGCTGTCGGTCGTCACGCTATGCTACCTCGCGACGATCCCGCTGAGCTTCCGCCGCTACCGCCAGCTCCAGAAGGAGTGGGACATACTGCACCCTGCGACGGAGACGCCGAAGGAGGGGACCGCCGGAGCTGCCGGATCAGCCGCCATCTCGCCGCCTGTCGCAGCCAATGACACCAGCCCGGACGAGGCTAGACGCGGAAGGACGTGAGAATGGGCGGGTAGGTCGGAGGTCAGCCTGCAGCCGCATGACGCGCACTGGTGTTCGCTCGCCTCGTCACGCTCCCCGCATCAGCTTTTCGCGAAGACTGCTCGGCAGCGATTGCAGCCACGCCTCTTCGCCACCCGGCTCCGGCAGGACGTTGCCGAACTCCAGCACGCCGTGCGCCGGGATGTCCGAGATATAGACCCATACGGCTTGCTCGGAGATGCCGAGGATGTCGCTCGTCTCGGCCATGATCCGGCGGAGGATGGCGGCCTTCTGCTCCTTGGTTCGTCCAGAGCGGATGAGCGCATTCACCCACACATGATCGGCGGACGCAGGCTCACCGCCGATGAACATCGCTCCCTGCCCCACCGTGTAGAAGACCACCTGCACGAAGTAGCGCGGCGCGGTTGCCTCGACCGCGTGGATGGCCGTCACGCTCGCAACGATCTTCTCGCGCTGCGACGGCGTGAGCTCTTTCATGGACGTGAAGGCGTAGGTCGGCATGGTCGACGCTCCTTCTCGAACGAATTGTCGCCAACAGATCACCTGTCAATCTAGGCGAAGTTGACCGCCCTCACTTCGTCTCGTCGGCAGCGCGGTGATAGATGTCATCCGTGCGCTCGATGTCGTCCTCGCCGAGGTAGCTGCCGATCTGCACCTCGATGATCTCGACCGGCACCTTGCCGGGGTTCTCGAGGCGGTGCCACTGCGTCGCGACGATGTAGGCGCTCTCGTTCTCGCGCACGAGCTGTTCGCTGTCGCCGATCACCACCTTCGCGGTGCCGTGCACGACCACCCAGTGCTCCGACCGATGGTGATGGCGCTGCATGGACAGCTTGGCGCCGGGCTTCACGTGCAGCAGCTTGACCTGGAAGCGCGGTCCCACACTCAGCGTCTCGAAAAAGCCCCAGGGCCGAAGGTTGCGGACGTGCTGCTCGTGCTCCTTGCGGCCTTCCTTCTTGAGCCGCGCTACGATCTTCGAGACATCCTGCGCGCGCGCCTTGTCGGCGACCAGCAGGGCGTCGGCGGTGTCGACGATGATCAGATCCTTGACGCCGATCGCCGCAACCAGCGAGCGCGGCGAGTGGATGTAGAGCCCGCTGGAACCCTCGATGATGGCATCGCCGCGCGCGTAGTTGCCGTCGGCATCGTGCTCGGCGATCTCCCACAGCGACGACCAGGAACCGACATCGCTCCAGCCGACGTCGAGCGGCAGCACGGCGGCGAGATTGGTGCGCTCCATCACCGCGTAGTCGACCGAGATGCTCGGCGCGGCGGCAAAGGCGTTGCCGTCGAGACGGAGGAAACCCAGGTCCTCGCGGGCGTCTGCGAGCGCGGCACGGGCGGCGGCAAGAATTTCCGGCGCCAGCCGTGCCATCTCCTCGATGAACGTGCGCGCGTGCAGAACGAAGATGCCGCTGTTCCAGAGGTAGGTGCCGGCCCCGAGATAGGTCTCAGCGGTCGCCGCGTCGGGCTTCTCGACGAACGCGTCGACGGCGAAGGCGCCGCCGTCGCTGCCCGGTAGCGCATCGCCACGCCGGATATAGCCATAGCCGGTATGGGCGGAGGTCGGCTTGATACCGAACAGGGTGAGACGACCCTGCGCGGCAACCGCACCGGCGCAGCGCACGGCAGCCGCGAACGCCGCGGCGTCACCGATCACATGATCCGACGGCATGACGACTATGATGCCCTCGGCATCGCGCGCGGCGACAGCCAGGGCAGCAACGGCGATTGCCGGAGCAGTGTTGCGGGCGGTCGGCTCGAGATAGATCGCCTCGGGCGTAATGCCGGCCCGATCGAGCTCCTCGCGCACCAGGAACCGGTGGTCGTTGTTGCAGAGCAGGATCGGCGGCGCGAAGCCGGCGGCCGGCGTGAGGCGGCGCAGGGTGGCGCCGAGGAAGCTCGGGTCGGATTCAGCGAAAAAGCTGATGAATTGCTTAGGATACATGGAGCGGGAGAGGGGCCACAAACGGGTCCCCGATCCGCCTGAAAGTATGACTGGAAAAAGCGTCGCCACAGTTATTCGTCTCCACTTTGATGCTTCAATCGACGCCTGATTAGAGCACGGCAGGATCGCGAGATCGACCCCGCGCGATCCCCGGCGATTTCAACGCCGCCGAACGCATGCATAGAATAGTCCGCATTCAGATTGCGCAAGCAAAAGGGCGCGTCGCCGCGCCCCTTCCTAACTCGTCTCTATGACGCTGGATCGGTTCTACTTCAGGCTGCCGCAGAAGCGCTGGATCCGGGTGCACGCGTCCTCCAGCACATCCATCGAGCTCGCATAGGAAATGCGGAAGAACGGGCTCAGCGCGAACGCCGCGCCATGCACGGTCGCCGCACCCGTGTCTTCGAGCAGCGCGGTGACGAAGTCTTCGTCATTGTTGATCTTCTTGCCGCTCGGCGTCGTTTTGCCGATCGCACCCTCGCAGCTCGGATAGACGTAGAATGCCCCCTGCGGCGTCGCGCACTTGATGCCCTTGGCCTGGTTCAGCATCGACACCACGAGATCGCGGCGCTCCTGGAACGCTTTGTTGTTCCTCGGGATGAAGTCCTGCGGACCGTTCAGCGCCTCGATGCCGGCCCACTGGGTGATCGACGAGGGGTTTGACGTGCACTGCGACTGCAGCTTGCGCATGGCATCGATGAGCGGCTTCGGTCCGGCACCGTAGCCGAGACGCCAGCCGGTCATGCAGTAGGCCTTCGAGAATCCGTTGACCGTCAACGTACGCTCGTAGAGCCCCGGCTCGACCTGCGCGATCGTGAAGAACTCGAGGTCGTCGAAGATCAGATGCTCGTACATATCGTCGGTCAGGATCCACACGTGCGGATGGCGCATCAGCACGTCGGTCAGCGCCTTCAGCTCCTCGCGCGTGTAGGCGGCGCCGGTCGGGTTCGACGGCGCATTGAACATGAACCACTTGGTCCGCGGCGTGATCGCGGCCTCGAGAACCTCCGGCTGCAGCTTGAAACCTTGCTCGAGCTTGCACACGGCCTCGACCGGCTTGCCGCCGCCGAGCAGCACGATGTCGGCATAGGACACCCAGTAGGGCGCCGGCATGACGACCTCGTCGCCCGGATTGAGGGTCGAGAGCAGCGCGTTGTAGAGCACCTGCTTGCCGCCGGTGCCGACGGAGATCTGGCTGCGGTTGTACGTGAGGCCGTTCTCACGCTTGAACTTGCCGCAGATGGCATCCTTCAGCTCGGGAATACCGTCGATGTCCGTGTACCGCGTCTTGTTATCGTGCAGTGCGCGGATCGCGGCTTCCTTGATGTTCTCGGGCGTATTGAAATCGGGCTCGCCCTGGCTGAGCACGATAATATCTTTACCCTCTGCGGCCAGCGCGCGCGCTTTGGCCGAGATCCCCATGGTCTGGGAAAGCTGGATCCGGTTCAAGCTGTCGGCAAAAAAGCCCATGGCAGGGGTCTCTCGGTTGGTTCCTGGGGTTAGCCTCCGCCCCTTAGGCGAGGCGGCGCGGACACTAGAGCATCATCGGACCGCACGAAACCGCTTTTCGTGGTCCGGTGTAGACGAGAGTGCTCTAGGCGCGCCCGCCCCCCAGCGCAAGCGGCGATTGGCCCCACATAGGGCGAAAGTCCCGCCCGGCCGGGCCCCGAGAATTGGTTTTGACAGCGCCGGGCACGCGTGGCAATGAGCAGCCCCAAAAGCTCCCGAAAATCATCCGCCACCTTTGGCGTGAGGCCAATCCATGTCGATGAAAACCGAACGCGGCACCAAACGGACGTGCCAGAGCGCTGCCTGCGGCTCCCGCTTCTATGATCTGAACCGCGACCCCATCACCTGCCCGGTCTGCGGCACCATCTACGAGATGATGACCACCACGGCGGTCGGCGCCGTCGCGGCCGTCGCGGCGGAGAAGGCGCCCCGTCGTGCCGCCTCGGCCAAGAAACCCGAATTCGTAAGTCCGGCGACGCCAACCGACGCACCCGATGTCGAGGCCGACGACGCGCTCGTCGAGATCGATGCGGACGATGCCGCGATGGACGACGACGACGACGAAACCTTCCTCGAGGCCGAGGAGGACGAAGGCGGCGACGTGAGCGGCATCGTCTCCGTGCCGGAGGGCGACGAGGAGCCCTGATCACTTCACAGCTAGAGCGTGGTCTCCCCGGAAGGATTCGCTGCGCGATCCGTCCGAAGCGTGCATCATGGTCTACATCGTAGGTTTGGACGGTGATTGGCTGTGAGCACGCGCGCGCCCTTCGAGATCGGTGGCCAGCAGGTGCCCGCGGGTACCCGCGCACTCGTTGACCTGCCGGTCTCCAAGCTCTCCAATCACACGCCGATCACGCTGCCGGTTCACGTCCTGCACGGCACCGAAGGCGGACCGACCATGTTCGTCTCGGCCGCCATTCATGGCGACGAGCTGAACGGGGTTGAGACGATCCGGCGCATTCTGCGTTCCGTCCAGCCGTCCGGGCTGCGCGGCACGCTCCTTTGCGTGCCCATCGTCAACGCCTACGGCTTCATCGGCCGGTCGCGCTACCTGCCCGATCGGCGCGACCTCAATCGCTCATTTCCGGGCTCGCCGACGGGCTCGCTCGCGGCCCGCCTTGCCCATATCCTGCTGACCGAGGTCGTGCGTCGCAGCCATTTCGGCGTCGACCTCCACACCGCCGCGATCCATCGGGTCAACCTTCCGCAGATCCGCGCCGACTTCAACGAGCGGCCGGGCTGCCGGATGCTGGCCGAGGCCTTCGGCGTGCAGGTAGTGCTCGCGTCGCCCGAACGCGACGGATCTCTCAGAGCCGCAGCCGGCATCTCGGGCGTCGACGTCCTCGTCTATGAGGGTGGCGAGGGACTGCGCTTCGACGAGTTCGCGATCAAGGCCGCGGTCGAAGGCATCGGCCGGGTCATGGTCCAGCGCGGTATGCTGGAACTGCCGGGCGGCGAACTGCCGCCGCCTGCGCCCGAGATGCGCCGTGGCCCCCTTTATGCCGACGCCTCGAAGTGGGTGCGCGCGTCGGACGGCGGCGTATTCCGCAGCGCGCGTCGGATCGGCCATGCGGTCAGCACCGGCGATCTGCTCGGCAGCGTGTCCAATCCGTACGATGACTCCGAGGTCGAGGTGCGCTCACCCTGTCGCGGCGTCATCATCGGCGCGACCACGTTGCCGATCGTGAACATGGGCGATGCCCTGTTCCACATCGCCTGGGCGCGCGAGCATCAGCGCCAGCGGGTCCGGACCGCGCCGCGTGGCGTGGACGCCGCCGCCGAGCCGGTGATGGACGAGGACGAGATCATCTGAGCAGGCCTCGTACGCCGGGTCGGAGCGGATCTGCGTTGTCCGCCAAAGGACTGCGAACCTGAGCTGACGTCGCCACGAGGCTCCGTCGGGCTGGACCACCCCGACCGCAGGGTTCGGCGCAAGCACCGAAAAACCACAGCTCGCGCAAATCGATGCGCCGACAATGTTGCGATCTCGACGCAGTGGGTCCGGTCTGACACTTTTGATCCCCAGCAACCTTCCGGCGGTGGATTGCCGAGGGATTGCATCCGGCGAATATTAACTCCGTCGCTTGCTGCCGTACTGAGTCGGGGGCGGTCACGGGGAAAAGTTATCAGTTTGGGAGATGGCGATGTTGTTAAGGGCATTGGGGCTGAGCGCATGTCTGGCGCTGGCTGGTTGCTCGTCGACGAACACGGGGAGCGACAATTTCTTCGCGACGAGCTCGACCGGCACGGAGGGCCCGCAGCAGAAAGAGCAGAAGACCGCTCAACTCCCCAAGTGCGCGCAACCGCTCGGCACCGTGTCGCTGATCGACAAGGACATTCCGGCGCTGGCCGAGACCGGGCTGACGTCGCCCAATACGATCCTGCGTATCATGATCACGCAGTCCAACTGCTTCCAGATCATCGATGAGGAAGCGGTCGCGCAGGCGAGCGCAAAGCGGGGCAAGCGTGGTCGCGTCGCGCAGGCCGACTATTTCCTGACGCCCGACGTGCTCGCTCAGAACCAGAACGCCGGCACCGTCGACGGCAGCTTCGCGAGCCTCCTGCCAGGTCGCGTCGCCCAGGTCGCGAGCGGCCTGTCGGTTAAATTCCAGAATGCCGAGGCGGCGATCTACCTCACCAACGGCAAGACCGGCGTGCAGATCGCTGCCGCGACGGGCAAGGCCACGACGGCCGACGCGGGCATCGATTTCTTCAGCTCGTCCGGCGGACGCATCGGCGGCGGCGGCGCCTACGCCAATACGGACATCGGCAAGACGATCTCTGCCGCCTTCCTCGACGCCTACGCCAATCTCGTGAGGCAGATGGGACCGCCGCCGCAGCAGGTGGCCCGCGCACCGGCGCGCAAGGGTTAGCCTCGCCGCCCTCCCAAACTTACGACCTGAGATATGAGCGGGCCGCCCATCAGGCGGCCCGTTCCAGTATGACCAGCGTCGCCGGCGCCTCGTCGCGCGGATCAGGTGGCACGGGCTCGCGCGAAATCTCCCGCCAGACGCTTGGGTCGGGCTCCGGGAATAACGCGTCACCGTCAGGGCGCGCGTGAATGCGCGTGAGATATATGCGATCCGCCAATGGCAACGACGCCGCGTAGATCTGCGCGCCACCAATCACCATGATCTCATCGACGCCGCGTTCGGCCGCCTTGCGACGCGCGATGGCGAGCGCCTCGTCGAGGGTCGCGGCGCGCTCGACACCGTCGGCAGTGAATGCCGCGTCGCGCGTCACCACGATGTTGTCGCGGCCGGGCAGCGGCTTGCCGATCGAGTCGAAGGTCTTGCGGCCCATGATCACCGGCTTGCCGAGCGTGATGCGCCTGAACGTCTTGAGATCCGACGGCACGTACCACGGCAGCTTGCCGACGCGCCCGATCACGCCGTTCTCGGCAATAGCGACGACGAATGCGATTTTCGGCTGATGCCCGACGCTCATGTCTGACCTTTATTGCGAATAATGCGCCCCTGCATATTACACTTCCTCCGGTTCAACACCTGTCCTGAGAGCTGCCCGGGCCTATTGCTGCACCGCCGGATGAAATGGCTGACCTGGCGCCTCCAAGGTCGCTAGTATCGAAATTGGATATACTCACTGCCCCGCAGCTGAATAGGGAACTCAGGTCTCCGCATGCCCCGCTACGTCATCTTCGCCGCCGCCGCTGCGTTCGCGTGCGCCGCCGCAACAGCTGCCCACGCCGCCGACCGCGCCAAGGTCGCAATGACGTGCAGCGCCTTCGGCACGGCTTTCGCCTACGACTGTACGCTCGACGTCACGAACGCACGGACGGGCGCCCCGATCGATGGTGCCGGCATCGTCCTAGGCGCCGACATGCCATCGATGCCGATGGTGCACAACGTGCCGCCGCATGAGTTCAAGCCGACCGGCAAGCCAGGGCAGTACGCTGCCCGCATCCAGCTCGACATGCACGGCGCCTGGGCGATCAAGCTGCGCATCACCGGGCCGGTGCGCGACGAGGTTGTCGAGGTCTACGAGTTCGGCGAGAAGGACGCGACACCGCGCGGCAAGACAACCGCCGCTCCCCCCGGGCGCGCCCGGCCCGGCGGGCACAAGCATTAATGGTCCCGCCCGGCAAGTCCATGGATGCGGAATGTCCGACTGAGTGCTATCAACGGCCCAGCCTCAAAGAAATGTGAAACGCCAGGAGAAAATAACCGCGGGAGTAGTGCCGGGGCCGGATCGGCTGAGGCCCGAAACGGCGCAATAACGGGGTGCTCCAGGCTGGCGGCCGCGACACACGGCTGACTGGGAGCGATCGAGGGAAGCGCAGGCAACAGGTGTCGATACCCAATCTGATCACGCTTGGTCGGGTCATCATGATCCCGATCATCTTCTGGCTGCTGGTCAGCGGACAGACGCGCGGCGCGTTCTTGCTGTTCGTGCTGGCCGGCGTCACCGATGCCGTCGATGGCTGGCTCGCCAAGCGCTGGAACATGAAGACCGAACTGGGCGCCTATCTCGACCCGATGGCCGACAAGCTGCTGATCGTGTCGATCTACGTGGCGCTCGGCGTCGCGGCGGAGCTGCCCTCATGGCTGGTGATTGCCGTCGTCTCGCGCGACATTCTGATCGTGCTTGGGGTAATACTGGCCTGGATCATCGACCAGCCGGTGACGATCAAGCCGCACATCGTCAGCAAGGCGAACACGGCGAGCCAATTGCTGCTGGCGGCGCTGGTGCTCGCGGACGAGGGTTTCGATCTGGAGCTCGACATGCTGAGGATGGCGCTGATCTGGGTGACCGCGCTGCTGACGGCGTCGTCGCTCGCCGTCTATGTCCGGGCATGGGTCGCCCACATCGCCGGCGACAAGGGGTAGTTGCCGACCGCTCGGCGCGGCGACGGCTTGGAGGGACGACCGCGTGCCGAATGATGACAGCACCGCTCTGCGCGCCGACCGTCAGGCCGCCTTCTGGCTCGTGGCCGGGGTGGCGCTGCTGGTCCTGATGTGGATGCTCGGCGACGTCCTGCTCCCGTTCGTCCTGGGTGCCGCGATCGCTTATTTCCTGAATCCGCTGGCAGACCGCCTTGCGCGGACGGGAATGGGGCGCACGCCCGCGTCGGCGCTCATCATCCTGCTCTCGGCCCTGCTCCTGCTGGTCGCCCTCGTCGTGATCGGACCGCTCGTCTTCGACCAGCTCCGCCAGCTCGCCGAGACGCTACCGGGGGACCTGCGCCGCCTGCGCGTGATGCTCGAGGAATGGGCCAAGGGGTCGCTCGGCGCGGGCTATGAAGGGATCGCCGCGAGCTTCGAGCGCGGCCTCGCCGACGCCGCAGATAGCTGGTCCGGCTCGATGAAGTGGGCGCTCCAGCAGCTCTGGAGCCGGGGCCTGGCGCTCGTGAACCTGCTCTCACTGCTGCTGATCACGCCGGTCGTCGCGTTCTACCTGCTCGCCGACTGGCCCCGCGTCATCGAGCGTGTCGACAACGCACTGCCGCGCGATCACGCGCCCACCATCCGCCGGCTTGCCGGCGAGATCAACGCCGCCGTCTCCGCCTTCGTGCGCGGGCAGGGCACAATCTGCCTGATCCTCGCCGCCGTCTACGCGATCGGCCTGACGCTGATCGGCGTCCGCTACGGGCTGCTGATCGGCCTCACCGCCGGCCTGCTGAGCTTCGTGCCCTTCGTCGGCTGGGCGCTCGGCTTCGTCATGTCGGCCGCCGTCGCCGTTGCTCAAGGCTGGCCGGACCTGTCGCTGCTGGTCAAGGTCGTGGTGCTGTTCGCGGCGGCGTCCGCACTCGACACCGCCTTCCTGTCGCCGAAGATCGTCGGATCACGGGTCGGGCTGCATCCGGTGTGGCTGATCTTCTCGGTGCTGGCATTCGGGTCGCTGCTCGGCTTTACCGGCGTGCTGGTCGCGGTGCCGGTAGCCGCGGCGATCGCGGTGCTGGTGCGCTTTGCCGTCGGCGTCTACCTCGATAGCGCCATTTATCGTGGGCACGGTGCAGCGATCGACGAGCCGGCGGCGACTGTCCCCGCCGTGCCGCCCATCACGGCGCAGCCATCGGCCGCCAGCGCAACCATGCCGCGGGGAACCACTTGATGAGCAGTGAGCCGAACCAGTTCGTGTTCGACTGGGGCGCGCGTGCGGCGCTCGGCGCTGAGGATTTTCTCGTCGGTCCCTCCAACGAGGCCGCCGTCGCGTTGATCGATCGCTGGCCGGACTGGTCGATGTCCTCGGCGCTCGTGGTTGGCCCACCTCAATCCGGCAAGAGCCATCTCGCGCACGTGTGGCAGCTCCGCTCGAACGCGACGATGCTGGCGGCGTCAGAGCTGACCGAGGACAGCGTGCCGGAGCTGATGCACAAGCCGGCGCTGGTCGTGGAGGATATCGACCGCGGCATCGCCAGCGACAAGGCGCTGTTCCATCTCCTCAACCTCGCCCGCGAGCAGCGCACCTCGCTGCTACTGACGTCACGCGTCCAGGCGGGCGAGCTAACCGTCGCCCTCCCCGACCTGCGCTCGCGCCTGCGCGCGCTCGCCGTCACCGCCATCGGTACTCCAGACGACACCCTGCTCACCGCCGTCCTGGTCAAGCTGCTGGCGGACCGCCAGATTGTGGTCGCGCCCCCGATCGTTCACTATATGGCCCGTGAGGTGGACCGCTCAATCGCGGCCACCGTCCAACTGGTCGAGGAGATCGATCGCGTATCCCTGGCGGCCCGCCGACCGGTGACGCGGGCGCTCGCCGGTGAGGTCCTCCTGCGCCTGCGGGAATCAAATTCCGGCACCGACGCCTGATTGAACGTTGATCAAGCGTTGTGTCATTTGAATGTTGTGAAGCAATGGCAGGTATACTTCCCCCATGCCGGCCTTTCCGTGCACGGCAGGTGCACTGAGGGAGAGATACGGTGTCGACAAGCAAAGTGCGCACGCGATCGAAGGGTGAAACCAGTGGGCTCGCGCAGCCGACGGTGACGTCGGATGCCGTGATCGACGCCCCGCAGGGCCCGGCGCGCTATAACAATCGCGAGCTGTCCTGGCTGCAATTCAATACCCGCGTGCTCGATGAGGCCCGCAACCGGCGCCACCCGGTGCTCGAGCGTCTGCGCTTCCTGTCGATCTCGGCGTCGAACCTCGACGAGTTCTTCATGGTCCGCGTCGCCGGCCTGCACGGACAGGTCAAGGCCAAGGTGACCAACCTCAGCAACGATGGCCGGACGCCCGCACAGCAGCTCGAAGCCATCAACAAGTTCGTCGCCGGCCTCTCAGCCGAGCAGCAGACGTGCTGGAACGACCTCAGCCGCGAGATGGCCGAGGCAGGCATCGCGATCGTTTCGCCAGACCAGCTCACCGCCAACGAGCGCGCGTGGCTCGAGACCTACTTCCTCACTCACCTGTTCCAGGTCCTGACTCCGATCGCGGTCGATCCCGCGCATCCGTTCCCGTTCATCCCGAATAAGGGTTTTACGGTCGGCCTCGAGCTGACCAAGAAGAAGGGCGGCGAGACGATGCACGCCCTGATGCCGATCCCGGCGCCGATCGACCGCTTCCTGCGGCTGCCGCCAGGTGACGGCGGTGCCATCCGCTTCATGCGCATCGAGATGCTGATCGGCCACTTCATCTCGCAACTGTTTCCCGGCTACGTCGTCAAGCAGCAGGGCGCATTCCGCATCCTCCGTGACAGCGACATCGAGGTCGAGGAAGAGGCGGAAGATCTCGTCCGGTTCTACGAGAGCGCACTGAAGCGGCGCCGCCGTGGCAGCGTGATCCGGCTCGAGATCGACGCGTCGATGCCGCAGGAGCTGCGTGCATTCGTCGTCGAGCAGCTTAAAGTCGGTGAGGCCGATACCTACGTCCAGGAAGGGCTGCTCGGGCTTGCCGATACGTCGCAGCTCATTGTCGACGACCGGCCGGATCTCGTCTTCAAGCCCTTCAACATCCGCTTCCCCGAACGCATCCGCGAGTACAACGGCGACTGCTTTGCCGCGATCAAGGCGAAGGACATCCTCGTCCATCACCCCTACGAATCGTTCGACGTCGTCGTCCAGTTCCTCCGCCAGGCGGGCGCCGACCCGGACGTGCTGGCGATTAAATGGACGCTCTATCGTACCTCGAAGGACAGCCCGATCATCCGGGCCCTCAAGGAGGCGGCGGAGCTCGGCAAATCGGTGACCGCCGTCGTCGAGCTCAAGGCGCGCTTCGACGAAGCCGCCAACATCCGCTGGGCGCGTGACCTCGAAAGCGCGGGCGTCCATGTCGTCTACGGCTTCATCGAACTCAAGACACACGCCAAGCTTGGCCTGATCGTGCGCCGCGAGGGCTCGGAGCTGGTCTCGTACTGCCACATCGGCACGGGCAACTACCACCCGCAGACCGCGCGCATTTATACCGACCTCTCGTTCTTCACCGCCGACGCGGGAATCGCACGGGATGTCACGCGCATCCTCAACTTCGTCACCGGATATGCGGAGCCGGCCGAACTCGAGGTAATGGCGGCGAGCCCCAACGGCATCCGCGAGCGCATCCTAAAGAACATCAAGGATGAGACCGAGCATGCGCGCGCGAGCCGCCCGGCCGCGATCTGGATGAAAATGAACGCGCTCGTCGACACGCGCGTGATCGAGGCGCTCTACGAGGCGTCCAACGCCGGGGTCGAGATCGACCTGATCGTGCGCGGCATCTGCTGCCTGAGGCCGGGTGTGCCGGGCATGTCCGACAACATTCGGGTGAAGAGCATAATCGGCCGCTTCCTCGAGCATGGCCGCATCTACTGCTTCGGCAACGGTCACGGGCTCCCGCATCGCAGCGCGCTCGTATATATCAGCTCCGCGGACATGATGCCGCGCAATCTGGATCGACGCGTCGAAGCCATGGTACCCATCACCAACCCGACGGTTCACGCCCAGATCCTTGATCAGATCATGAGCGCGAACTTGAAGGACAACCAGCAGAGCTGGCTCGTGCTGCCCGACGGATCGAGCCGTCGCATAACCCCCGAGCACGGCGCAAAACCGTTCAACGCGCACGAGTATTTCATGTTCAATCCGAGCCTCTCCGGGCGTGGCCAGTCTCTGAAGAGCAATTCGCCGCGTCGCGTCGAGCTGGAGGATACGGGAGAGAATTCAGGCAGTGGCGTCCGCTGACCCCAGGTTGGAACCACTCGGACGGTTCAGTGACCTCGAGCCCATCGCCGTGGTCGATATCGGCTCCAACTCCGTGCGCCTCGTCGTCTACGAGGGCGCGGTGCGTAGCCCGGCACCGCTCTTCAACGAGAAGGTCCTGTGCGGCCTCGGCCGCACCGTCGCCTCGACCGGCCGGCTCGACGCCGACGCGGTCGAGCGCGCGATCGAGGCGCTGCGGCGATTTCACGCGATCAACCGCGTCCTCGGCGTCAAGAACGTCCGCGTCGTCGCTACGGCGGCGGTGCGCGAGGCATCGAACGGTCCCGAGTTCATCACGCGCGGTGAGCAGGCCATCGGCGGCAAGATCGCCGTGTTGTCCGGCGCCCGCGAAGCTGAACTGGCGGCCAGTGGCATTCAGATGGGCTTTCCGCACGCCGATGGCATTGCCGGCGACCTCGGCGGCGGCAGCCTAGAGCTAATCGACATCTCCGGGACGCGATCAACTGCGGCGACCACGCTGCCGCTCGGCGGGTTGCGGCTCATCGATACGGCGGGCGGCAAGCTCGATCGCGCGCTGGAGCTGGTCGATGCGAGCCTCGGCGAGGTCCCGTGGCTATCTGCCGGCGAGAATAGATCATTTTACGCGGTCGGCGGCACGTGGCGGTCGCTCGCCAAGCTGCACATGGACCAACGCAAGTATCCGCTGCGCGTCATGCACGGCTATGCCATCCCGCTGCGCGATTGCATCGACTTCTGCGAAAGCATCCGCCGCGCCAAGAAACCTTCAGACATTCGCGGCATCGATGGCATCACGAGGGCACGGCGCGAGGTGCTGCCATACGGCGCGCTGGTGCTCGAGCGTCTGCTGCGCCGGATGAAACCGAAGACCGTCGAGTTCTCCGTTTTCGGCGTGCGCGAAGGGCTCGTTTTCAGCCTGCTGTCGGCGCGCGAGCGCGCACGCGACCCGCTGCTCGCCTTCTGCGAGGATCATGCGCGGCTCAATTCGCGCTCGTTCGATCACGCCCGTGAGCTGTGCGCCTGGACCGATGCCCTGTTCGAGAGCGGGGGACCGCAGGAAACGACCGAGGACCGGCGCCTGCGCCATGCCGCCTGCCTGATCTCCGACATCGGCTGGCGCTCCCATCCCGACTATCGCGGCGAGCAGAGCCTCAACGTCATCGCGCACGCCGCGCTCGGCGGTATCGACCACGAAGGCCGCATCTTCCTTGCCCTCACCGTCTACTTCCGTCACGTCGGCACGGGCCGCGTCAATGGGCAGGAGGACGAGCTGCCCGTTGCGCTCAAGGCGCTCGTCTCGCGGCGCACCCTCAAACGCGCCCGCATCCTCGGGGCAGCCATCCGGACCGCCCACATGCTGTCCATTGGGATGCCGCGGATCATCGACGAGACACCCCTCCATTACGACGACGGCAAGCTCATTCTGACGCTTCCCGCCTCCCATCGCGACCTCGATGGCGAGCGGTTGAGGCGGCGCTTCGAGGTGCTCGCCGAACTCGTCGACCACAAAGCTGAAATTCGGTACACCGCCTGATGGAGCCGGCGGTGGCTTAGCCATATCTTACGATCCCTGCCTAAAATGCTGGGGATCAAGAAAAATGGCGCGAAGTTGCCGAAATTGGGTCCTAATCAGTCGTTTCCTGCTGATAGGTTTGCCCGCCGGGCCCATTCAGGGCTCGAATCGTGCTCTCTGTGGGGTGACGGCAAGCGGTTGAACTCCCGCGGCGGAAGCACCGGCTTCAGTCGCGTAAATATGCTAATTCCTCCGGATAGTAATGGGTTGCGCGGTCTCTATGGCTGATGACCTCTACAAGGTCCTGGGTGTCGCCAAGGGCGCCCGCGACGACGAGATCCGGCGGGCCTACCGGAAGCTCGCCAAGGAGCTGCATCCCGACGTGCGGCCGGATGATCCTGCCGCCAGCGAGCGCTTCAAGAAGGTCACCGCCGCCTACGACATCCTAGGCGATGCCACGAAGCGCCAGCGTTACGACGACGGCGAGATCGACGAGCAGGGCGAGCCGGTGCGCACCTACGCCCGCAACGGTGCAGGCGCGGGAGCGGGCTGGCCGGGTGGATTCGGCTCGGGTGCCGGCCGCGAGGGCGCGGCGGGCGGCGTCGGCGACATCTTCTCCGAGCTGTTCGGGAGGGGAGCGGGCCGCAGCGGCCCCGGCTTCAGCTTGCGCGGCCAGGACGTGCGCTACACCCTCGAAATCGATTTCCTGGAGGCTGTCGGCGGCGCCAAGAAGCGCGTGACGATGCCCGAAGGCGGCGTCCTCGACCTCAACGTTCCGGAAGGCGTCGCGGACGGTCAGGTGCTCCGCCTCAAGGGCAAGGGCACGCCGGGCCTGCGCGGTGGCGACCAGGGCGATGCGCTGGTCGAGATCCACGTGCGCCCGCATCCGAAGTTCAAGCGCCTCGCCAATGATATCCTGCTCGAGGTGCCGATCACGATCGACGAGGCAGTGCTGGGCGGCAAGATCGAGGTCGCCACCGTCTCGGGGCGCGTGGCGCTGCAGATCCCCAAGGGCACCAGCTCGGGGCGCATCTTCCGGCTCAAGGGCAAGGGCGTGCGCAACGCGGCTGACGGGTCCACCGGCGACCAGCTCGTGACGATCCGCATCGTGATGCCGGAGAACGTCGACGATACGCTGTCCTACTTCATGACCGAGTGGAAGAAGACCCACCCCTACGATCCCGGGCGGGATTGAGTACTTCCGATTGAGATGGTTATTCATGGCTCGGGGGAGCCTTGAAAATTTCGCGCGAAGCAGCGCTCACACTCTCGATTGCGTTACGCCCAACATCAATTCCTTGCTTTGTGAAAACTGAGCAATGAGCGACGCTTCTATACACAAGCTCGCCGATCGACTCCTGAGCATACGATTGGCGGTGGCCGATGTGCGAGCTGCGGACAGCGCCAGCAAGATGGACGCTGCTTGGCTCGAATTCCTGAGGTCCGCGTCCCGATTCTACTCAACACTAAGCACAGCTTCAAAGGTAAGCGGCAAAGCTAAAGCGTGGTTTGGCCGCCAAAAGAGCATTCGAAGAACAGATCCTCTTCTCTCCTATATTCATCAGGCCCGAAATGCCGAGGAGCACGGATTGCGCCACATAACCGTTCGTGACAGCACTCAAGTGGTCCTGCACCCTGGCAGCGAAGTTTGGCTCAGGTCTGACGGAAAGCAGTGGCACATCGAGAATGCATCCGGGGACTATCGGCCTAGCCATGACGTGGTCGCACTGGTGACAGTGACTAATGAGGAATACGGAGACACGTTCGATCCCCCAACCATAAGCCAAGCTGGAGTCCTTCGCGAAATGACGCCTTTGGAGGTAGCAAATGTCGCGTCAGAGCGCTTCGAGGCGCTATTTGTAGAGGCCAGATCGGTAGTCACTGCCGCCCGAGGATCGTCCCGAACGTGACCTTTGTACGCCAAGGACCTACGTTATCGTTCACAGCTTCAGCAGCGGCCGGCGTATCTCGTAGAGCATCAGCGCCGTTGCCACCGCGAGGTTGAGCGAGTCGAGCTGTCCGGCCATCGGGATCTTCACGAGGCGATTGCAGACGGCGCCGACCTCGTCGGAGAGACCCGGCCCCTCGCGACCCATCACCAGCAATGTCGGCCCTGTATAACCGCCGTCGCGGAAGTCGGCGGTGGCTTCGAGATGTGTGCCGACGCGATCGCCGGGCCATCCGGCAGCCCAGTCGACGAACGCCGCCCGTTCCACTTTCACGATCGGCACTGCAAACAGTGAGCCCATCGTCGCCCGCACCGCCTCGCGCTGATACGGATCGCAGCAATTCCCGACCAGGATGACGCCGGAGGCACCCACCGCGTCGACCGTGCGCATGATGGTCCCGAGGTTGCCGGGATCGCGGATCTCGTCGAGCGCCACCCACAATGAACCGGCAGGAAGCGTGCCCGCGTTCGGCAGCGCCGCCCAACGCTGCTCGAACACACCCATGACATTCTGCGGGTTGTCCTTCGCCGCGAGCTTTTCGAGGATCGCCTGAGTCACCTCGAGCACTTCCGCACCACCGCTGAGCGCCCAGTCGATCAGACCGCGATGGAGCGGCCCGTCGCGCGCTTCCGCGCCATGCACCAGGATGCGCGGCGTCCAGCCCTGCTCGCGCGCGGTGATCAGCACCGACGCACCCTCGGCGACGAACAGTCCGGTGTCGCGGCGCGCCTTGCGCATCTCCAGCGAGCGGATGAGCTTCACGCGCTCGTTGGCGAGCGACGTGATGGCACGCGCGCTTCCGCCAGCAGTCATGGGTGGCCGGTCAGATCGCGAGGTCATCGCCGCTCCAGCGCGTGAACAGCGACGTCGGCACCGCGCGCCCGCCACCCTGCTCGCGCAACGCAAGCTCACCGCTTTCGAAGCGGCCCCCCTTGCCCGCGAGCACCTCGCGGCAAAGCTGGTCGAGCATCAGCGCGGAGGCGCGAATGGCGTACGCGGTGAGCACGATCGCGCTCTTCGGCCCCGCGACCAATTCCGCGCTCGCCCGCAGCAGCTCGGGGAGATGCTCGAAGATGTCCCATGTCTCATTGTTGGGTCCGCGGCCGAACTTCGGCGGATCGATCAGGATGACATCGTAGCGGCGGTTGCGGCGCACCTCGCGCTGGATGAACTTGCGCGCGTCGTCGAGCATCCAGCGCACCGGCGCGTCGGCGAGGTTCGATGCGGCTTGGTTCTCCTTCGCCCACGCGATCGCCTTCTTCGATGCGTCGACATGCGTGACCTCGGCGCCAGCGCGGGCCGCGATCAGCGTCGCCGCCCCCGTATAAGCGAAGAGATTGAGCACACGCGGCCGTGCCGCCGCCCCCTCGCCCTTCTGCGCTGCGATCGCCGCGAGCATCCATTGCCAGTGCGGCATCTGCTCGGGGAACAGCCCGAGATGACGGAACGCGCTCAGCCGGCAGGTGACCTTGACGCCGTCGCCGAGCCGCACCGGCCAGCTCTCGGGCACCGGCTTGACGGTGCGCCAGCGCCCGCTCTCGGCATCTTCGTCACCGGAGAAGATCGCGTGCGCGCCCTCCCATGCAGCGGCATCGGCGAGAGGCCGCCACAGTGCCTGGGGCTCCGGCCTGTCGACCACGATCTTGCCGAAGCGTTCGAGCTTGCGTCCGTTACCGCTGTCGATGAGGCGGTAGTCCTCGAAACCGTCGCTGATGATCAGCGACAGGGCCGACGCCGACGTAGGCGTGGCCGACGACCCGGGCTGAGGACGAGGCTTGTGCATGGCACCGGGTCATAATCTCTTGCCGCCGGCACTGCAACGTTCGGCGCAGACAGGGCTAACAAAACGGGCGCTCAAAGAGCGCCCGCATCGTCATTCCAGCCCGCGATCCGCGTCAGAGACTGCTGGCGTTGAACGTATCGCATTGCTGGATCTGGCCGGCCTCGAGGCCACGCCGGAACCACCGCACGCGCTGCTCCGACGAGCCGTGCGTGAACGCCTCAGGCACGACGCGACCCTGCGTCTGCTTCTGGATCATGTCGTCGCCGATCGCAGCCGCGGCCCGCAGCCCCTCCTCGACGTCACCCGGCTGGAGGCGATTCTTGAGCTGGTGCGCGAGCGATGCCCACACGCCGGCGAAGCAGTCGGCTTGCAGCTCCATGCGCACCTGCAGCGCGTTGGCCTGGCGCTCCGACATGCGTTCCTTGGCGGATTGCACTTTCTCGGCGATCCCGAGCAGGTTCTGCACGTGATGTCCGACCTCGTGCGAGACCACGTAGGCTTGCGCGAAGTCACCGGGCGCGCCGAAACGTCGGCTCAGCTCGTTGAAGAAGGAGAGATCGATATAGACCTTGCGATCGAGCGGACAATAGAACGGACCCATCTGTGCGAGACCCCGGCCACAGGCCGAATTCGTCGCACCAGAGAACATGACGAGACGCGGCTCCTGGTACTTCTGCCCGAACGACTGGAACACACGGTTCCACACGTCCTCGGTGTCGGCGAGGACGCGGCCGACGAACTTCGCAGCTTCCTGCTCGTCCGCCGACGCCTGCCTCTTGCCGCCGCCCGGCAGCTCGAACGGATTGCCGCCCGGCGGGCGATCGATACGCTGGTTCTGCGGGAGCTGCGGGAAACCGTCCGGACCGCCGCCGCGCAGAAGATCGAGCGGATTGAGCCCGAACAGCAGCATGATCGCGCCGATGATCAGCAGCGTCGTGATACTGAACCCGCCACGGCCGACGCCCATCGGAATCTGGATGCCGCGGCCGCCGCCGGGAAAGCCGAAGCCACCCGGGCTCTGCCCTCGCCGATCCTCGACGTTTCTGCTCTCGCGGTCCGAATCGTCATAGCGCATGGCTTTAACTCCTGGCTTCATCCCAATTGCTGGAGCCGCTGCCAGCCAAAGGTCGAGCCGTCAAAGATAGTTCAGCACACGGGCGAACGCGGAACAAGTGGCGCTACTCGGCCACCAATGCAAGGCCTTCTTGTGAACCTCGTCTCCGCGGCTGTCACAAGCGGAAGACGCCGCGCTCCTGCGCGTCCAACCGACCGACGAGATCGACCTCCCAGGCGAGATACGCGCGAGCGGCCTCGACGTTTCCATCATGGCGCTGGTGGGTGTGAAAGATGAAGTCGATCCGATCGGGGTCGGCGGGGTTGTCGGGCGAGACATTGAACGTTTGCCCGTCGGCACGCCAGGCATCGGCGCCGCCCGCCAGGACCGCCACATCCGCAACGCCGAGCTCGGCGAGATCGATGCTCGCCGCGGCTGCGATCTCCGGACTGTCGGCAATCAGCACCACCGGCGCCGCGCTGTCGCCGAGCGCGTCGGCTAGCCGCGGACGGATCGACCAGATCGAGCCCGGCACGTGGCCCTCGCGATAGGCTTGGCTCGACCTCAAGTCGAGAGCCCGCCCGCCGCCCGACCACAGCAGCGCCGAGACACCCTGCGGCGTCACCGCGCGCAGCTCCTTCATCCGCGCCTTCAATGCCGCGGGACCGCGTGGCGCCCGGTCGGCGGGAACGGCCGCCGCGACTCCGTCTGCCTCCTCAACGCCGCCCAGCACGTACGCCTCATGGCCGAGCTGGCGCAGCCACGCCGCGACCATGGGCGCCCGGATGCCATCCGTATCGGCGAGCACGATGCGCGCGCCCTTGACGCCGATCCACTGATCGGTCGCCTGCTGGAGCTGGCCGCCCGGGGCGTGCACGAAACCGGCGATCGGCCGCGCCGCGATCTCCTCCGCGGTGCGGACGTCGAGCAGAAAGGTCGTGCGGCCCGGATCGGCGAGCCACACGCGCACCTTGTCGGCATTCGCGCCCTCGACAGCGTGCTTCGCGGCATGCGCTGCGGCCCGCTCGCGCCGCTTCGAGAGTGTTGTACCGTCGGCCGGTGCCTCCGGGTACTTCCGCTTCGCGCCGCGCTCGACCTCATAGCCGGCAAGGAACCAGCCCTGAGTGCCATTCTCGAGTGCCACCACTTCGTTCGGCACGCCGACGTCGATCAGCGTCTGCGCACCGATGATCGAGCGCGTACGCCCCGCGCAGTTGACGACGATCCGCGTCTTCGGGCTCGGCGCGATGGCGTCTATCCGGAGTGCCAGCTCGCCGTTCGGGCAGGAAATGCCGCCGGGAATGCTGAAGCGCTGGTATTCGGCCCATGTGCGGCCGTCGACGATCACCATGTCGTCGCCGCGCTTCTGCATCGCGACCAGCTCGTCGGCGGTGATGCGCGGCGTGTGGCGTTCGAGCTCGATCAGCTCGCCGAATGTCTTCGAGGGCAAGTTGACGCCATCGAACAGGGTGTAGCCTGCAGCTTTCCACGCCGGCGCGCCGCCATCGAGGATTGCGACATCGGTATACCCTAGTCCCTCGGCGCGTTTCGCCGCTCGCGCCGCGACGCCGTCCCCGTCGTCGATAAGCACCATGCGCACGCTGCGCCGCGGCACGAGTCGCTCAACATCGGCTTCGAAGCGGCTGTAGGCGCACGGCACAGCGAAGAACGGATGCCCGTCCGCGTACTGTCCCGCCTCGCGCACGTCGAGCAGCGCAATCTCACCGCCATCGGATAGCATCGCCTTCAGTCGGGTAGCGGCGACGATCTTGGCCATTGGGCACCTCGTGGTTCTTGTTGTCGGCCGATCACCCATACCATAGTGCCGGCGCCCGCCAAGGCGAAGGCGGGACGACGTCCGGGCGCCACGTCCGCATCAATTGACAGTCTTCCGCGCCAGGGGCTACCGTCCCTCCTAATTCAGAAAAACACTATACCTGGGAGGTTGCCTATGCTTTCTCGGCGCACCACGCTCGCCGGAATGCTGCTTGCCGCTGCCACGCTCGGCGTTTCGCCGGCCATGGCCCAGAACTTCACCAAGCAAGTCACGATCATCGTCCCCTACGCGCCGGGCGGCAGTTCCGACATCCTCGCGCGCCTGATCGGTCCCAAGCTCTCCGAAGCGATCGGCCAACCGGTTATCGTCGAGAACAAGCCGAGCTCATCCGGCAACGTCGGCGCCGACTTCGTCGCCCGCGCGCCGGGTGACGGGCACACGCTGCTGATCACCGACGTCGGCACGCTGTCGAGCACGCCGAACCTGTTCAAGAAGCTCTCGTTCAACGTGCAGACCGACCTCCCGCCGGTCGGCATGGTGATGTTCTCGCCTTATCTCTTCGCGGTGCATCCCTCGATACCGGCCAACACGTTCGAGGAGCTCATCGCCTGGGACAAGGCGAACCCCGGCAAGCTCAACGTCGCAACCAGCGGCGTCGGTTCCGTGCAGCACCTGACGGCGCTGGTGTTCACGAAGAAGTACGGGATCAAGTGGGGCATCGTTCCGTATCGCGGCGGCGCGGCGGCCGTGCGTGCCGTCGTCTCCAACGAGAGCAACGTGATCTTCAACGGCGCCATCGCGACGCAGCCGTTCGTCGTCCAGAACCAGCTCAAGGGCCTCGCGGTCTCCGGCGACAAGAAGCTCGCGGCGCTGCCGGCCCTGCCGACCTTCAAGGACATGGGCACGCCGGTCTACGATACCGGATCGTGGCAGGGCTTCTTCGCCAGCAAGGGAACGCCGCCCGCGATGATCGCCCGGCTCAACACCGAGATCCGTAAGATCCTCGCGACACCGGAAGTGTCGAAAAAGATCGTCGAGCTCGGCGGCGAGCTGAAGGACGGCACGCCAGAGGACCTCGGCAAGTTCGTAACCGCCGCGATCGCGCAGTGGGGCGAGGTCATCAAGGCCGAGAACCTGTCGCTCGACTGAGGTTTCGGCAGTTCTGGGGGTGCTGCCAGCGCGGCGCCGCTTGATCGGACCGGCGGGAGTTTCCCGGCCGGTCCCTCGTGATCGTCGCGGAGGGTGTCTGGCCATGGGCTCGCGGATCAATATCCCTGATCTCGCATTCGGCATCCTGCTTCTGGCGGTCGCCGTCTTCACATGGGTGATGGTCGCCGATCTCCCCGTCGGCACCGCAACCTCGATGGGACCCGGCTACGTTCCCCGCGGCCTCGCGCTGCTGATCGGCGCGTTCGGACTGGTCCAGGGCGGCCGCGCGCTGCTCGAGCCGTTCGCTCCCTTTCCCGCCGTCGCGATCCGCCCACTGCTGCTGGTCGGCGCCGCGGTCGCGGTGTTCGCGGTGGTGCTCCGCGTCGCCGGTCTCGCGATCACCAGCGCCGCAGTCATTGTAGTCGCCGGTTTCGCCGCCTACGACGTGCGCCCCACCGAGAATTTGCTGCTGGCACTCGGCCTCGCCGTCTTCTCAGTCCTGCTGTTCGTGCTGGCGCTCGGCCTGCCGATCCCCATTTGGCCGCAATAGGCCATTCGCCGCATGGACCTCTTCACCAACCTTGCCACCGGATTCGCGGTCGCCTTCACGCCGATCAATCTAGCGTTCTGCTTTCTCGGCGTGCTGATCGGCACGCTGGTCGGCGTCCTACCAGGCATCGCGCCGATCACCACGATCGCGATCCTGCTCCCGTTCACGTTCTCGCTGCCGCCGGCGTCGTCGCTGATCATGTTGTCCGGCATCTTCTACGGCGCCCAGTATGGCGGCTCGACCACGGCGATCCTGGTCAACGTGCCCGGCGAATCCTCGGCGGTCGTCACCTGCCTCGACGGCCACCAGATGGCCCGCCAGGGCCGCGCCGGGCCAGCACTTGCGATCGCCGCGATCGGCTCCTTCATCGCCGGCACGATCGCCACCATCGTCATCGCGACGGCGAGCGTGCCGCTGAGCTGGCTCGCACTCAAGTTTGCCGCCGCCGAATACTTCAGCCTGATGGTGCTCGGCCTCACCGGCGCTGTCGTGCTGGCGCATGGCGCTCCCGGCAAAGCGGTCGCGATGGTGCTGCTCGGCCTGCTCCTCGGACTCGTTGGCATCGACGTCAACTCCGGCCTGCCGCGCATGACGTTTGGCATCGGCGAGCTCGGCGACGGCATCGGCTTCGTGCCGGTCGCGATCGGCCTGTTCGGCATCGCCGAGCTGGCGGTGGCGCTCGGCCGCCCGCAGGACCGCACGCTGCTCTCGTTCAAGGCGCGCAACCTTTGGCCGAGCCGCGACGACATGCGCGCCTGCGTGGCGCCGATCCTGCGCGGCACCGCGATCGGCTCGATCCTCGGCGTGCTGCCGGGCGGCGGCGCGGCGCTCTCCTCGTTCGCCGCCTACGCGGTCGAGAAGAAGGTATCGCGTACCCCCGAACGGTTCGGGCACGGCGCCATCGAGGGCGTCGCCTCGCCGGAGGCCGCCAACAACGCCGGCGCGCAGACGAGCTTCATTCCACTCCTCACGCTCGGCATCCCCGGCAACGCGATCATGGCGCTGATGGTGGGTGCGTTGATGATCCAAGGCATCCAGCCCGGCCCGCAGGTGATGACCGAGCAGCCGCAGCTCTTCTGGGGCCTCATCGCCTCGATGTGGCTCGGCAATCTGATGCTGATCGTCCTCAACCTGCCGATGATCGGGCTGTGGGTGTCGCTGCTGCGCATCCCCTACCGTGCGATGTTCCCAGCGATCGTCCTGTTCTGCTGCATCGGCACTTACTCGATCGGCAACAGCCTGTTCGATGTGTGGGTGATGCTGCTGTTCGGGGCGCTCGGTGTGTTCTTCATCAAGGTCGGCGCCGAGCCCGCGCCGTTCATCCTCGGCTTCATCCTCGGGCCGCTGATGGAGGAGAACTTCCGCCGGGCCATGAACCTCTCGCGCGGCGACCCGCTGGTGTTCCTCCAGCGCCCGATCAGCGCGCTGCTGCTGGCGATGGCGGTGGCGCTGCTTGTCATCCTCATCCTGCCTGCGGTGCGTTCGAAGCGCGAAGAGGTGTTCCAGGAATAGACCTCGCCGGCCGCACGTTATGCCCGCGGCGGCGAGACCTGCGCGCAAACGACCACTCGCGGCGCGGCGTGCGGCGACCTATAAGCGGTTCGCTGACGACTTCCCATTGCCATTCGCGCGCGCACCAGGGCACCTGACGGCATGTCACGATCGTTTCTGGTGCTTTTCACCGGGCTGCTGCTCGCCCTCAATGCGTTCTCCTGCGACATCACCCTGCCGGCGTTCTGGTCGATGGAGCGCGGCCTCGGCGTGCCGATCGAGCAGGTCCAGGCTGTCATTCCTGTGTTTCTGTTCTGCTCGGCGATCGGCCAGCTCGTGTTCGGGCCGGCGTCGGATGCCTACGGGCGCAAACCGGTCATCCTCGCAGGCGTTACATTGTACGTCGCGGGCGCGCTGATCGCTGCGTCGGCGGACACGCTCCAGGTCGCGTTGTACGGCCGTGCATTGCAAGGCTTCGGCAGCGCGTGCGGCGCCGTCATCGCACGCGCCCTGCTGCGCGATGTTCACTCCGGCCCCGAGCTTGCCCGCACGATGGCGTTTGCGACCTCGATGATCTCGCTCGGCCCGATCGTGGCACCGCTGGTCGGGTTCGGGCTTGTCGAGATCGGCGAGTGGCGCGGCGTTTTCATCGGCATGGCGATCTATGGCAGCGCGCTCGCGACGATGGTGATCCTCGGGCTGCGCGAGACCAACGTGGCACCGGACCGCCGCGCCATCCATCCGTCACGCCTCGGGCTTGCCATCGGTCGCGTCTTCGCCAACCGCCAGTCCCGCTACTTCGTGCTGCTGTCCGGCATCAATTCGTTCGCGGTGCTCTCCTACGTGACCAACGCACCGCGGCTCTACAAAAGTGCGTTCGGCATCGAAGGGCTGGGCTTCACTGCGCTATTCGCCGCGACCGGTGCCGGCATCATCGTCGGCCAATACCTTAATGCCCGCCTCATCAGCCGGCTCGGCGTCCTGCCCACGACGCGTGGGGCGGCGGTCATCATGGCGACGACTACGGTCATCATCGCGGCGCTCGCCCAGTTCAGTGTATTGGGCCTAATTCCATTCGCGCTGCTCATGCTGGTCTTCAACAGCGCTTTCCTGGTTGTGATGTCCAACTCGGTCAGCCTGATCATCGATCCGCACCGCGAGATCGCGGGCGTCGCTTCCTCCACCGTCGGCTTCGTATCCCAACTCGTCTCCAGCATCCTGCTCGTGCTGACGCTGCCGGTGTTCAAGGGCAACCTGCTGCCGTGGTCCCTGGGTATGGTGCTGGTAACCAGCACCGTCGCCATCGCGATCTACGCCTACCGGCCAAGTCCCGGCGGTGTGAAGTAGGCTGATCAGCCGACGGCAAATCATCCCGAATCGACGTGCGACAATTTGTCTGGACAGTCGCTTCGACTCGGTTCAGCGTTGCTATCCGCTGGCGGACTGTACGCACGCGCGCCGGACGCTGGCGATCGCTGGAAAAGCAGAAGGACCGCATACCATGGATGCTGCCGCTATCATCGTCATGCTGGTCGTCGGCGCCGTCGCAGGCTGGCTGGCGAGCTTGGTCGTAGGTGGGCCGTGGAGCCTGCTCGGGTACATCATCGCGGGTATCATCGGTGGCGTCGTCGGCGGCTGGCTGCTGAATGTCGCCAAGGTCAACCTCAATGTCGGCCCTCCCATCGTCAACCAGATCCTGACCGCGGCTATAGGCGCCATCGTGGTCATCCTGATCGCGCGTCTCATACGATAGCAACGCGCTGACAGATCGTGTAATTTCGGGGGCGGGCGCCAGCGATGGCCCCGCCCCTCTTGTTGCCCGCACCGGAAGAGAGCACCTAAACGCTGATGGTCACCATCCTCGACACGATCGCAGGCAAGCGCACCGGCGCCGCCCGCCACCCCGAGAAGGCAGCGCGCCCGGACACGCCGGTGCTGCGCAAGCCGGACTGGATTCGCGTCAAGGCGCCCGGCTCGCCGGTCTACAACGAGACCCGCAACATCGTCCGCCAGCACGGCCTGCACACCGTGTGCGAGGAGGCGGGCTGCCCGAATATCGGCGAGTGTTGGAGCCAGCGCCACGCCACCATGATGATCATGGGCGACACCTGCACGCGCGCCTGCTCCTTCTGCAATGTCGCGACGGGCAAGCCCAACCCGCTCGATCCCAATGAGCCGCGCAACGTCGGTGAGGCTGTCGCGAAGCTCGGCCTCAACCACGTCGTCATCACCTCGGTCGACCGCGACGATCTCCCCGACGGTGGTGCGCAGCATTTCGCCGAGGTCATCGGCTGGATCCGCGAGCTGGCGCCGACAACGACCATCGAGGTACTGACGCCAGACTTCCTGCGCAAGGACGGCGCGCTCGAGGTCGTCATCAAGGCGCGCCCCGATGTCTTCAACCACAACCTCGAGACCGTGCCCGGCCTCTATCCGTCGATCCGCCCCGGCGCGCGCTATTTCCACTCGCTGCGCATCCTCCAGCGCGCGAAGGAGCTTGACCCGACGATCTTCACGAAGTCGGGCATCATGGTCGGGCTCGGCGAGGAGCGCGAGGCCGTGCTCCAGCTCATGGACGACCTGCGCACCGCCGACGTCGACTTCCTCACCATCGGCCAGTACCTGCAGCCGACCCGCAAGCACGCCGAGGTCAAGCGCTTCGTCACGCCGGAAGAGTTCGAGAGCTACAAGCGCACCGCGCAGTCGAAGGGCTTCCTGCTCGTCTCCTCGAGCCCGCTGACGCGGTCGAGCTACCATGCCGATGCCGACTTCGCCCGCCTCCAGGCGGCCCGCGCCGCGCAGGTCGGCTGAAACATGCCCTCTTTCGAAACCCGCCGCACGGTGCCGTTCACGCCGCACGAGATGTTCGACCTCGTCGCCGATGTCGAGCGCTATCCGGAGTTTCTGCCGTTGTGCGAGGGCCTCCGCGTCCTCTCCTATGATGGCGAAGGCGATCGGCGCTCGCTCGTCGCCGCCATGGACGTCGGCTACAAGGGCATCCGCGAGACCTTCACGAGCCGCGTGCAGCTCGACCGCTCCATCCCGAGCGTCCGCACCGATCTCGTGCAGGGACCGTTCAACCGGCTCTTGAACAAGTGGGACTTCACGCCGACGCCCGGCGGCTGCGAGGTGAAGTTCTTCATCGACTACGAGTTCAAGTCGATGATCCTTCAGATGCTCGTCGGGGCCGTGTTCGAGCAGGCATTCGGCCGCTTCTCGGAAGCGTTCGAGGCGCGCGCTCACCAGGTCTACGGTCACCGCAGCCCGAGCGTCGACGCGACGACCTGAGCGTTCACGCCCTTACCAGCGCATCCACCATGTCGAAGACCGTGTCGACCGTCGCGATGCGGATCTCGTGGCGTCCGATCTCGCCGAAGCGGCACTCGCGATGGACCGGCGCCGCACCCTTCTTCTGCACGGCAATGTGCACGAGCCCGACCGGCTTCGTCGCGGTACCGCCACCCGGTCCCGCAACACCTGTCACGGCCGCCGCGACATCCGCCCGTGAATTCGCGAGCGCGCCCGCCACCATCGCCAGCGCCACCTCGCGGCTGACCGCCCCATGTGCCGCGATAAGCTCCGCCGGCACGCCGATCATTTCGGATTTCGCCTCGTTCGAGTAGGTGACGAAACCGCGCTCGACCACATCCGACGATCCCGCGATCTCCGTCAGCACGCCGGCGATCAATCCGCCGGTGCAGCTCTCCGCCGTCGCGATCATCAGCTTCTTCGCCCGCAAGGTCGCGAGCAGCGCTTCGGACTTGGCGATCAGGGCTTCGGAAAACATGGCACGCACCTCGCTTCAATTCGTCGTCAACCGGCGATCGTCGGACAATTCCGCATTTGAACGCTGCGGCCGGCTCCGGCACTATCCCGGCAATCGCATCGATCGGCAGCAAAAACAAGGACTGCGCATATGAGAGTGACAGCCACCATTCTGATCTCGCTAGCTCTGTCCACGTCGGCTCTTGCGCAGCACCACGGCCACCAGCGGCATCAGCAGCACGCGCCGGGCCCGTACGTGGGCCTCCAGCAGCGCGAGGTAAAGGCGCTGAGCGAGCAGCAGATCACCGATCTCCGCCAGGGCCGCGGCATGGGCTTCGCGCTCGCCGCCGAGCTGAACGGTTATCCAGGCCCCATGCACGTTCTGGAGCTGAAGGACCAGTTGCAGCTCACGGCGGAGCAGCACCAACGCTTCCAGCAGCTCTTCGACAGCATGAAGGCGGAAGCGATCGCCGCGGGCGAGGTGCTCATCGCGAGCGAGCGCGCGCTCGATCGCGCCTTCTCGGAAGGCACGATCACCTCCGACAAGCTCGCGGCGCTCACTGCGGAGGTCGGCACCGCCCAGGGCCGGCTCAGGGCGGTCCACATGAAGTACCATCTGTCCTCGGCGGACTTGCTATCCCACCAACAGCGCCAGCGCTATGCTGATCTCAGAGGCTACCGCTGAATTTCGATAGGGAACACCATGACCGCCAAGCTCACCGCCGATGCCAAGGGCGTCTACGTCATCGCCGCCACGCCGTTCCATGACGACGGCCGCATCGACTTCGAGAGCATCGACAGCCTCGTCGACTTCTATCTCGCCTGCGGCGTGCAGGGTATGACCATCCTCGGCGTCATGGGCGAGTACCAGAAGCTCTCCGAGAGCGAGACGCTTGAAGTGTCGAACCGCTTCCTGAAGCGCACGGCGGGCAAGATCCCGGTCATCGTCGGCGTGTCGAACCCCGGCACCAACCAGCTCGTGAAGACGGCGCGCGTCGCTATGGAGCAGGGCGCGGCCGGCGTGATGGTCATGCCGATCTCGGGCCTCAAGACCGACCAGGCCGTCGAGACCTACCTTCGCGGGGTTCTCACCGCACTCGGGCCGTCGATCCCCGTCTGCATCCAGGACTACCCGCTGCTCAGCGGCGTCTTCTTCACGGCGGGTCTGTTCGTGCGCCTCGTCGACGAGTTCCCGCAGATCGCCATGTTCAAGCATGAGGACATGCCGGGCCTCGCCAAGCTCTCGGCGATCCGCAAGGCCTGTGACGGCAAGGCGCACCGCTACATCCCGATCCTGTGCGGCAACGGCGGCATTCACCTGCCGCAGGAGTACCTGCGCGGCGCCGACGGCGCGATGACCGGCTTCGCGTTTCCCGACATGCTTGTGCAGATGCACGCGCTGTTTGCGGCCGGAAAGCCCGAGGAAGCCGAGGATATGTATGACCTCTACCTGCCGCTCATCCGCCACGAGCTGCAGCAGGGCATCGGTCTCGTCATCCGCAAGGAGACCCTGCGCCAGCGCGGCGCCATCAGCTCGGCGGCCATCCGTGCGCCGGGCCCGAAGCTCGACGCCACGGACACGGCCGAACTCGCCCGCCTCCTCGCTCGCGTCGAGCGCAAGACCGGCCAGCCGATTGCGGCGATCCGGAAGGCCTGACAGCAACCGCTCAGTCGGCCCGATTGTTGCCAATCCGCCACGCCCGGCGGCCACAACCGGCCGCCGACGACACGATGCCTGCTCGCGGCGATTGCGTTCCGACCGATCCCCCTCGCAAATGCCATTTTGGCCCGCTAGGCTTCCCCTCGGGAGCTTGAGGGATCCAAGGAAACGTACGGAGTTCAAGGAGATGTCGCGTCTGGCGCGCCCTGCCGCGCAAGCGAAGCCGACATATGACGTCGTCGTCGTCGGCTCCGGTTATGGCGGCGGCGTCGCGGCATCGCGGCTCGCGCGCATCGGCCTGAGCGTGGCCGTTCTCGAACGCGGGCGCGAATACCTTCCCGGTGAGTTCGCCGAGAACCTTATCGCTGCCAGCACCTCGATGCAGATCAACGGCAAGGGGCGGCGGATCGGCCCCGCCGATGCCCTGTTCGATCTGCGCGTCGGCAAGGACATCCATGCCCTCGTCGGTTGCGGCCTCGGCGGCACCTCGCTGATCAACGCGTCGGTCTGCCTGACCCCGGACAACATGGTGCTGGAGGACGAGGCGTGGCCCGAGGAGATGCGGGTCGACCACCGCCTCAACGTCGGCTTCCACCGCGCCCGTCAGATGCTCGCGCCGGCGCCGCTGCCGCTGTCGGTCGAACCGATGAAGCTCGCCTCGCTCGAGCGCGCCGGCGCCGCCCTGGGCCACCACGTCGAGCGCGTGCCGCTGCACGTCGCTTTCGAGACCAAGACCAATGCCGCGGGTGTCGTTCAGCCGGCGTGCACGATGTGCGGCGACTGCATGGGCGGCTGCAATACCGGCTCCAAGACCACCGTGCACTCGACCTATCTCGCCGACGCGGTCAATCACGGCGCGGAGCTGTTTACCGGCGCCAATGTCCGTCTCGTCGAGCGTGCCGGCGACCTGTGGCGCGTCGTCTTCCGCAAGAACGGAGCCGACAGCGGCCATGTGCCGGTGGGCGCCGTCACCGCCGCCATGGTCGTCCTCGCCGCCGGCACCTTCGGCACCGCCGAGATCATGATGCGCTCGCGCGAGCAGGGCCTGCGCGTATCAGACCGCCTCGGCTGGCGCTTCTCGACCAACGCCGACGTCATGTCGTTCGGCTACAACTACGACAAGCCGGTCAACTCGGTGGGCATCGGCCATTCGGGCCGCGCGAAAGTGCCGCCACCGGGGCCCGCCGTCGTCGGCCTCATCGACCTGCGCCGCCGCCGCGATCCACTCGACCGGCTCGCGCTCGTCGAAGCAACGGTGCCGAGCGTGATGGCGAGCCTGATGCCGATGCTGCTGGCGACCGGCGCGCAGCTCGCCCCCGACGAGAAGATTACCGGTGGCATCGCCGGCTTTCTCGCGGATGCACAGCGCAACGCGACGAGCATGATCGCTGGCGCCTACAAAGGCCCCGTCCATCACAGCCACGCCTTCCTCGCCGTCGGCCACGACGGCGCTGCCGGCCGCCTCGTATTCGACGACGACACCGTCGCGGTACATTGGCCGAACGCCGCCGACGAGCCCGTCTTCACGCACATCTCTGCGGCACTGCGTACGGGCGTCGCCGCCAACAACGGCACCTACGTGCCTAACCCCGTCAGCAGCAAGCTGCTCGGCGGCGACCTTATGACGGTCCACCCGCTCGGCGGCTGCAGCATGGGACGCGACCGCACCACCGGCGTCGTCGACCACAAGTGCCGCGTCTTCGATGGCGATCCGTCGCGGCGCGCCGACGCGGTGCACGAAGGGCTCTACATCTGCGATGGCTCGGTCATGCCGCGGCCGCTCGGCGTGCATCCGCTGTTCACGATCACGGCAGTCGCCGAGCGCGCCATGATGCTGTTCGCCCGCGAGCACGGCCTCGCGCTCGACGTCGCGCCGCGTCCCGACGCGCCGCGCCGCGAATTCCACGCCGAGCCACGCGCCGACGCGGGTGCCGGTCTCGTCGCGCGCTTCAACCGCCTGTTCGAGCGCAGCGCGAAGGCCTAGTCATTCATCGCACGGGGAGGCCTGATGCGCCTGTCTTCCAGCCTTGACGAGTTGCAGCCGGAATACGACGCCATCGTCGTCGGCTCGGGCTACGGCGCCGGCGTCGCGGCCTCACGGCTCGCCCGCATCGGCCTCAAGGTCGCCGTGCTCGAGCGCGGCCGCGAGTTTCCGCTCGGCGGCTTCCCGGACACCATGCGCGAGGCGACCGAGGAGCTGCAGTACACGCTTGGCGACCAGCGGATCGGCAAGCGCACGGGCCTCTACGATCTGCATCTCGGCCGTGACATGCACGTGTTGACCGGCTGCGGCCTCGGCGGCACGTCGCTGATCAACGCCAACGTCTCGCTGCCGCCCGATCCACGCGTATGGGAGGACCCACGCTGGCCGTCGGCGCTGCTAGCGGATGGACTGCTCGAGGAGGGCTTCCAGCGCGCGACGCGGATGCTGCGACCGGTGCCCTATCCCGACGCGGTGCTGCTGGAAAAGCGCGCCCGTCTCGGCGAGGCCGCGAAGGCATTCGGCACCGAGATGACCTCGCCGCCGATCAACGTCACTTTCACTTCGGGTCCCAACGCGGCCGGCGTCGAGCAGCCGGCATGCACGCTGTGCGGCGACTGCTGCTCCGGCTGCAACGTCGGCGCCAAGAACACGATCCAGATGACCTACCTGCCGGACGCAGTGCGTCACGGCGCCTCGATCTTTACAGAAGTCACTGTCAGCCACGTGCGCAAGGATGGTGACGGCTGGCGCGTCTTCTACGTCCCGACCAGCCAGCGCAAGAACCGCTTCGGCACACCCGACCGCTCCGTGCGCGCGAGCATCGTCGTGCTAGGCGCCGGCGCGCTCGGCTCGACCGAGATCCTGCTGCGCTCGCGCGAGCAGGGGCTCGCGCTCTCCGACCGACTCGGCGAAGGCTTCACCGGCAACGGCGACGTGCTCGCGTTCGCCTACAACGGCGATCTGCCCGTGAATGGCGTCGGCGTCGGCCATCCGCCGCGCGCGGGCGTTCCGCCGCCGGGACCGTGCATCACCGGCGCCATCGATCTGCGCGGCGCCGGACGGCTCGAGGACGGCATGATCATCGAGGAGGGCGTGCTGCCCTCGGGCCTCGCCGAAATCCTGCCCGCGACGTTCTCCGTCGCAGCGCAGCTCTTCGGCCGCGATACCGACAGCGGAATCGTCGATACGGTGCAGGAGCGAGCACGCCAGGCTGACAGCTTCCTCCTCGGCGCGTGGCGCGGCGCCATGCACAACACCACGACCTATCTCGTGATGGCGCACGATGACGGCCGCGGTCGCATCGTCCTCGGCGATCGCGACATCGAGGTTCAATGGCCGGGCGTCGCCGGGCAGCGCGTGTTCGGCAACATCGAGGCGAACCTCGTCAAGGCCGCGGCCGCGAACGGCGCGACCTACGTCCGCAATCCCATCCAGAACACGTTCCTCGGCAAGAATCTCGTGACCGTTCATCCGCTCGGCGGCTGCGGCATGGGCAGCGACCGCAACCGCGGCGTCGTCGACGACACGGCACGCGTCTTCGACGGCGCCGACGCCGATCCGCGCGCCGTGCACCGCGGCCTCTACGTGTGCGACGGCGCGATCATCCCGCGCCCCGTCGGCGTCAATCCGCTGCTGACCATCACCGCGCTCGCCGAGCGTGCCATGATTCACCTCGCCCGCGACATCGGCCGATCGCTCACCGATGCACCGTCCCCCAAGGCGTCCGTCATCTCGCCGCCGACCGCATCTACCATCGGCAGCGCGGCCGGCGTCACGTTCACTGAGCGGATGCACGGCTACATCGCCGACGCTACCGACGGCGACTACGAGGCGGCGGCGCGCGCGGGCGAGCTCATCGGCCAGCAGTTCGCCTTCACGGTGACGGTGCGGATCGACGACGTCGACGCCTTCATCCGCGACCCGAAACACACAGGCATCCTGACCGGCACGGCCGACGCGCCGCACCTGTCACCGGAGCCGCTCGACATTTCCGACGGCCAGTTTCGCCTCATGCGGCGCGACGAGAACGCGGTGGAAACGCGGCGGTTCGAATACAATATGCTGCTCACCGCGCGCGACGGTCGCCGCTTCCGCTTCTCGGGTCACAAGGTCGTGCACAACGATCGCCTGCCGGGCGACCTCGTCCGCGATACGACGACGCTGTTCCTCTCGCTCGCGGATGGCGACGGCTCGACGCGCGGCGGCCGGCATCGCTACGGCATCCTTAGGATCGCGCTCAGCGACTTCACGAAACAGGTCCGCACGATCCAGGGCATCGGCGGCCGCTCGCCGGTCGATCGCGCCGCCGCGGTCGCGAAGTTCGGCGCCCTCTTCGCGGCGCAACTGTTCGACATCTACGGTGGCATCTTCGCGCCGCTCAACCGCTTTGATCCGGCACGCGCGCGCAAGAAGCGCGACCTGCGCGCGCCCGAGCCGCAGGTTCACTATTTCACCACCGCCGACGGCAAACGCCTGCGCCTGATCCGTTACGCGGGTGGCAAGAAAGGGCCGCTGCTGTTCACGCACGGCCTTGGCGTGTCGAGCCTCATCTTTACCATCGACACCATCGACACCAACCTGCTCGAATTCATGGTCGCCGCCGGTTACGACTGCTGGCTGCTCGACTACCGCGCCTCGATCGACCTGCCGTACGCGCGCGACCTGTGGACCGCCGACGACGCGGCGCGCGAGGACTACCAACCCGCCGTCAACCTGATCCGTGAGGTGACCGGCGCGAAGACCGTGCAGGTGATGGCGCACTGCTTCGGCGCGACCACCTTCACGATGGCGATGCTCGGTGGCTGGCTGACCGGCGTGCGATCCGCCGTCATCTCGCAGATCTCGACCGATGTGATCGTGCCGTATTTCCCGCAGCGTCTGCTGGCGCAGCTTCGCGTACCGTCGCTGTTCAGCGCTATGGGGATGAATCACGTCAACGCCCGCGCCGAGACCTCCGACGGTATCGCCGAGCGCGTGGCTGATGCGATAATCCGCGTGTTCGTTCCGTTCCGCCGCGAGGAGCGCACGCGCAATGCGACCTCGAACCGGATCACGGCGCTCTACGGGCCACTCTACGAGACCGCGCAGCTCAACAATCTGACGTTCGAGGCAGCGCTACCGGAGATGTTCGGCGAGGCCAATATCGACGCCTTCAAGCAACTCGCACTGATTGCGCGCGGCGGCACCATCGTCGACGCGTCGGGCGGCGATATCTACCTGCCGCACCTCGACCGCATGGCGATCCCGATCACCTTCATCCACGGTGAGCGCAACGGCTGCTTCCTGCCCGAGAGCACGGCGCGCACCGTCGCGCGCCTCAGCGAGCGCAACGGCGCGGCGCTGTACAATCGCCACGTCATTCCCGACTACGGCCACATCGATTGCATCTTCGGCAAGTCGGCCGCGAGCGACGTCTATCCGCTGATCCACGCCCATCTCGAGAAGACGGCGGAGAGCTGACGGCACCTCAATTGCGCCGTCTGCTTATGACGTCGGCGCCGGCGTTGCCTCTGCAGGTGTCCGCGCTGCTGCCGGCGCGAACTTCTCGCCCGGCCAGTCGTCCGGACGATTGACAGACGAGGCATAGATCACGATCGGCTCCTCGATGAGCTGGATCGGGATCGGCCGCCGCGCCACGAGCAGCGGATTGTTTGGCAGCGACGGCTTGTCCTTCGCCGGTTCCATCCAGTGATCGGCCTTCGGCGTCCTGTCGAGACCGATCGGATAGATCGTCAGCTTGTCGGGCTCGAATTTCATGCGCAGGAAATTGCGGTAGTCCGATATCCGCAGCGCCGCGAACGCATCCTCGGTGTGCATGCGCATGAATACGCCAGCGAGAACCCAGTAGGCGCCCCACAGCAGCGCGCCAATGAACCCGCCGACGAAGATCATCTCCAGCGGATAGAGCACGAAGCCGACGATCTTGCGGACCTCCGCGTACGGCAGGCCCTTGTCCTTGTCGCCCATGCCCATGTCGTCGTGGAGCGGCTTCAGCGGCGGCAGCGGCTCATTGCCGGGCAGCGCATACGGCTGGCCGGTGTCACGCGCCTCGCGCTCGCGGTCGATGATCCGCCGCTGCTGTATGGCCTGCGGCGATATCGGCTCCAGCGTCTCCTTGATGACGTCCCTGACGATGCCTTCCTGCTTGTCGCGCTGCTGCCAGATCGCATCGACATAGCTCTTGATCGTCGGCGTGGCCGCGTTGTGCCACATGATCAGCAGGAGCCCGAGGGCGAACATGACGAAGATGTGCGCGAGGAAGTGCAGTGAGCCGACGGTGCCTCTGACGAATAGATTCTTCCATCGCGGGCGCTCGACGGCATCGACGTAGGAGCAGAGCAGGAACCAGAGGCCGCCGATCATCGCCGACAGCGTAATCGACACCAGCATCGCCTGGATCAGATAGAGCGGCAGGAACGCAATCAGGCCCCAGTACGTGGACGGCGTCACCGCATCCATCTGTCCGTTCGAAATATTGTACCGCTCGGCGATCGAATAGAAATTCCAGGTCACCATCCAGTAGATGAACCCGATGCCGACGCCGAAGAAGTAATTGGTGAACGGAAACGCGAGCCCCTTGAGGCCGAGGAAGAAGCTCGTCGTCTTGCTCGGATAGACCTTGGCTCGGCGCTCCTCGACCCGCTTGCGGCGCGACGCGCGGCGCGACGGAGGTACAGCAGCATCCGGCTCGTCATTGGCGCTCGGTGCGGCGGCATCGCTCCCCGCTGACGTGTTGCCCTTGAGGCGAAGGTCGTAGCGGCCGGGGCGAACGCCAGCGTCGGGCTGGAGCTTGGTCTCCGCGCCTTCGGGGATCACCATGTCGGGATTGGGCCAGGTGATCTTGATCTCGTTCTTCAGTGTATGCGTCGGATGGAGGAACGAGCCGCCCCCGCCCGCCGTGAACAGATGGACATCGAGACCCGGCGCGTAATAGCGGTTGTAGTGGTGCCAGTCGCCGGCGATGACGGCGCAGATCTTGATGCCGCGCTTGCGTGCGATCGAAGTGATCTTGAAAAAGTTGCTGTCTTCGTCGAAGCCCTGGTCGTCCGCGATCATCCAGGTTGGCTCGGCGATGCAGATGATCAGGTTGTCGCCGGGTCCCATCAGCCCGGCGATCGCCTCGAAGTAATTGACCTGCGAGATGTCCAGGTACTGGGAGAACTGGATGTCGCAGCCCCAGATCCACCATCGGTACGGTAGCTCTAGCGCCCAGTAGCTGCGGTGCTGCTTGCACTGCCAGCCGCCGATCTTGTTGCCGTTCTGTTGCGACATGCGATCGCGCGCCGAGCAGAACAGGCTGTCGAATGCGGAAAGGCCGTCATACCAGTCGTGGTTGCCGGGGATCGCGAATAGCTTGCGCTCGGCGACGGGAACGTTGAAGGCCCAGTCGTAGGGCGTCTGCAGACGCAGCTTGTACTCCTCGCGCGTCGCCTGCGGGTAGCATTGGTCGCCGCCCATGATGAGGATCGAGCCCGCGGTCAGCGGCTCGGTATCCTTGATGTCCAGGCGCGGCTGCGCGAGCAGGTAGGCGGTCGTGTAGGTCGGCAGGAAGCCGTCGCCAATGTCGGCGATGTAGTCGATCCAGAACGCGCCGTTCTCGCCGACCGAAACGCGCCGTTCCGGATCCTCGCTGCGGATGTCGGAAAAATTGTAGCGGTTGATGATCGTTTCGATCGGCGCGACATCGGTCGCCGCCTGGATCAGGCGCTGGTCGGCGTACTGGCCGAACACCGACGAGATGATCGTGCGCGTGCCGACACGCGCGAGCAGCGCCGGCTCGTACCACCCGACCATGCCGGGCAGCTCGCCATCGCGCAGCTTTTGAATAGGCTTCTTGTCCATCCCACCCCCTCAGGTCGAGTACCCTGGACGTACACGTCTCCCTGGGCGCTGCCCACCACGGCGCGCGCGAGCAGCTAGGCAAACGCTATCCGCGCCGTCGGAACAGGTCTCCGGGCGCCGGCAGCGCTCGCCAGCCACCAAGCTACCATAGCACTCTAACCATCGTTCAGGTGGCAGGCAGAAATGCGGCCGGGCGCGATTTCCTTGAGCACTGGCACTTCATTGCGACAGCGCTCGAACGCGTGCGGGCAGCGCGGGTGGAAGTGGCAGCCGCTCGGCGGGTTGAGCGGCGAAGGGATCTCGCCCTTGATCGGGTGGAAGGTTCGTTTGGTCGTCGAGATACGGGGAACTTCCGCCAGCAGCGCTTGCGCGTAAGGGTGGTTCGGCCCGGCGAACAGGTCCTCCGTCGAGGCCGTCTCGACGACGCGGCCCAGGTACATGATGACGACGCGATCGGTGATGTGCTGCACGACGCCGAGGTCGTGGCTGATGAAGAGATACGTGAGATCGAACTCGCGGCGCAGGTCCATGAACAGGTTGATGATCTGCGCCTGGATCGAGACGTCGAGGGCCGCGATCGCCTCGTCGCAGACGAGGAACTCCGGATTGACGGCGAGCGCGCGTGCGATGCCGATGCGGCTCCGCTGGCCGCCAGAGAACTGGTGCGGATAACGCCGCTTCAGATCGGGATCCAGGCCGACACGCCGCAAGACGTCGTCGACGTAGGCCGCGAGACCGGAGCGCGTCGTCATGCCGTGAACGAGCGGTGCCTCCCCGACGATCATCTCGACCCGCGCGCGCGGATTGAGTGAGGCGAAGGGATCCTGGAAGATCATCTGGATCGCGAGACGCGCCGCGTGCGCCTCGGCACTGGTCTGCGCGGCGCGGGACTTGCCCTTGAAGCGCACCTCGCCCTCGGTGGGCGTCAGCAACCCCGCGATCATTCGGCCGAGGGTGGACTTGCCGCAGCCGGATTCTCCGACGAGGCCAACCACCTCGCCTTTGCGGATATCGAGATCGACGTGATCGACCGCGTGCACCGTCTCCTCGCGCACGTCCGCGCCGAGATGACCCGCGATGCGCCCGGCGAGATCGGGCTTCTTGACGAAGCGCTTGGAAAGGCCGCGCGCCGAGACCAGGGCCTCACCCGTTTCGCCGATATCGCTCTTGATCGCCTCGCTCATCGCATTCATGGCGCCGCTCCTACAGCGGCGGGGGCGGCAGTGCCGACCGGGTTGAAGCAGCGCACCTCTCGGCCTGATCCGAGCTCACGGATCGGCGGCGTCTCGAGACAGGCGTCGATGGCCTGCTGGCAGCGGGTGCGGAAGGCGCAGCCCTTCGGGAGATTGAGCAGCGACGGCGTCATACCGGGTATCTGCGCGAGCGGTTGGCCGCGCTGGTTGTGGCTCGGCACCGAGCCGATCAGGCCCTTGGTGTAGGGGTGCTGCGGATCGTTGACGACCTCAGCGGTACGCCCCGTCTCGACGATGCGGCCGGCATACATGACGGCGATCCGGTCGGCGAGCGAGGAGACGACGGCAAGGTCGTGCGTGATCCAGATCATCGCGGTGCCGGTGCGTGCGCACAGCGCCTGCGCCTCGGCGAGGATCTGCGCCTGGATCGTCACATCGAGCGCGGTCGTCGGCTCGTCCGCGATGATCAGGTCGGGCTTGTTGATGAAGGCGATGGCGATGGCGACGCGCTGGCGCATGCCACCGGAGAGTTCGTGCGGGTAGTTTTTGAGCCGGCTCTCGGGCGAGGGAATGCCGACCTCGGCCAAGGCCGCCCGCGCCCGCTCCAGCGCCTCGGCTTTGCTCACCTTGTGATGCCCGCGCACGGTTTCGATCATCTGCGTATCGATGCGCAGGACCGGATTGAGCGTCATCATCGGGTCCTGGAAGATCATCGCGATGCGGTCGCCGCGCAGCGCCTGGAGCTCGGCCTCGCTCGCCGTCGTCAGCTCCCGACCCTTGAAGCGGACCGAGCCCTCGACGATCCGTCCCGGCGCGTCGATGAGCCCGAGGATCGAGAAGCCGGTGATCGACTTGCCCGACCCGGACTCGCCGACGAGGCCGAGGATCTCTCCCGGCGCCACGTGCAGCGAGACGCCATCGACCGCCTTGACGACGCCCGCCTTCGTGAAGAAGTGCGTCTTGAGCCCGTCGACCGCCATCGTCGGATCGCCGTTCGCCCGTTCTGTCCCGCTCATTTGCTGAGCCTCGGGTTGAGCACGTCGCGAAGCTGGTCACCGACGAGGTTGATGACCACGATCGTCAGCAGCAGCACGAGGCCGGGGAAGAAGCTGATCCAGTAGTCCCCCGACAGCATGTATTCGAAGCCGTTCGAGATCAGGAGGCCGAGCGACGGCTCGGTCTGCGGAAGGCCGACGCCGAGGAACGACAGCGTCGCCTCTAGCGAGATCGCGTGCGCGGTTTGCACCGTGACGACGACGATAAGCGGCGGCAGGCAGTTCGGGAGGATGTGACGGAAGAGAATGCGCGCATTCGAAAGCCCAAGGCAGCGCGCCGCCTCCACGTACTCCTTGCGGCTTTCGACCAGCGCCGAACCGCGCACGGTGCGGGCATAATACGCCCACTGCACCGTCACCAGCGCGATGATGATCTTGTCGACGCCCTTGCCGAGGATCGCGATCAGCATCAGGGCAACCAGGATCGCCGGAAACGAGAGCTGGAGATCGACAAGCCGCATGATGATGCTCTCGGTCCGCCCGCCGGTATAGGCGGCGACGAGCCCAATCGCGGCGCCGAGCGCCATCGCGATGAGGCCCGACATGACGCCGACCGCGAGCGATATCCGCAGGCCGTAGAGCATGGCGCTGACGAGATCGCGCCCCGCGCCGTCGGTGCCGAGCCAGTGCGTGTAGGTGCCGCTCGTGCTCCGCGTCCCCGGCTTCAGGCGGCTGTCCATGATGTCGACCTGGGCGAGGTCGTAGGGGTTCTGGGGTACGATCCACGGCGCAATCAGCGCCAGCAGCGCGGTGACAACGAGAAGTAGGAAGGCCGCGGTCGCCAGCCGGCTCTCGGTGAAGTCCGCGACGAACCTCCGGAGCGGCGTCTGGACGGCCGGACGCTTCTCGGTTCCGTCCGCAACATCCGTGGATCTCGCATCGACGACGCTCATGCCGATTTCTCCCCAATGCGCACTCTGGGATCGAGGATAGAGTAGAGAATGTCGACGACGAGATTGATGACGACGAATAGCATCACGATGATGATGAGGTAGGCGACGATCACCGGCCGGTCGAGAGTCTGGATCGAGTTGATCAGCAGCTTACCCATGCCGGGCCAGGCAAAGATCGTCTCGGTGACCACGGAGAAGGCGATCAGGTTGCCGAACTCGAGCCCGAGCACGGTTACCACCGGAATGAGGATGTTCTTGAGCAGGTGGACGCCCACGATGCGGCTGCTCGAGATTCCCTTAGCGCGGGCGAACTTGATGTAGTCCTGATGGATCGCCTCGCGCGTGCCCGCGCGCGTCAGGCGGATGACGAGACTGATCTTGAGCAGTGCCAGATTGATCGCCGGCATGGCGACATGGCGCAGGCCGTCGATCGTGAACAAGCTCGACGTGATGCCGAGGAACGTTGCGGTCGGCCCGCGCCCGGTCGACGGCAGCCAGCCGAGCATCACCGCGAACACCATGATCATCATGATGCCGACCCAGAACGTTGGCAGCGAGAAGCCGAGGATCGAGGTCGCCATGATCGACTTCGACGCGAAGCTGTCCGGCTTCAGTCCAGCATAGAGGCCGAGCGGAATGCCGAGCAGGATCGACAGCAGCGTCGCCGCGATCGCGATCTCCATCGTCGCCGGCATGCGCTCGACGATGAGCTTGAGCGCCGAGGTGCCGTGCACGAACGAGGTGCCAAGGTCGCCAGTCAGCGCATTGCGGATGAACGTGAAGTATTGGATGTAGATCGGCTGATCGAGACCAAGGCGTCGGATCGTCCGCTCGATTTCGGCCTGATCGGCCTGGGGATCGATGAGCAGATAGATGGGATCGCCGACGACGTTGAGGCCGAGGAAGACGATCACCGACATCGCCAGCACAACGGCAGCGCTCTGCATGAGGCGGCGGATGATGTAGGCGACCAAGCAACGCTCCGAATGAAATGGGACTGCCCCCGCGACGTGGCGGGGGCAGCCTGAACCGCAGGTGCCTTATTGCGCGCTGACGCTGTTGGCGACGGTGTTCTCGTCGGTGCGCGGCTCATATTTCAACCCGGCGCGCGTCGCCCACGTATTGAGCTGATAGTGGCTGACGATGACGCCGACATCCTCGATCGCGATCTCGCTGGCCTTGGCCAGGAGCTCCGCGCGCTTGGTGTCATCGACGGTGGCGAGCGCCTCGTCGATGGCCTTGTCCAGCACCGGATTGGAGTAGCGACCGCGGTTGGCCGTGCCCATGCCGGTTGTCTTGCTGAACGTCGCGACCAGCGACTTCAACGGTGACGAGACTTCGCCGGTGCCGGCGCCCCAACCGACGAGGATGAAGCTGAACTCAGGATTGCCGCCCGCGCCCGCAGAAGCGCGGTTGAAGAACACTGCCGGCGGCATCGTCTCGACCTTGGTCTCGACGCCGATGCGGGTGAACATCTGTGCGACCGCTTCAGCCATGCGCGCGTCATTGATGTATCGGCCGTTCGGGCTGTGGATTGTCATCTTGAAGCCCTTCGGGAAGCCCGCATCCGCGAGGAGCTTCTTCGCGCCTTCGGGATCGAAAGCTTCCGGCTTCAGCTTCTTCGAGGTGCCGAAGAAGTCGTCAGCGAGGAACTGAGAAGCTGGCACCGCCGCCTTTTCCATCAGACGATCGATGATCGCCGGGCGGTTGATCGCCTTGGAAAGCGCCTTGCGAACGCGCACGTCTTTCAGGGGATTCTTGATCGTTGCGCCGTCATGACCGGTGATGAACGGCGACTCGTCACGCCACTGGTCCATGTGGAAGAAGATGACGCGATTTGAGAGACCCTGACCGAGCGCGACTTTCGGATCCCCCTTGAGGCGCTGGATATCCGTCGTCGGCACTTCCTCGATGACGTCGACATCGCCCGCGAGCAGCGCGGCGACGCGGGCGGGTCCGGTCTTGATCGGACGGATCGTTACCTTGGCCCACTGGGACTTGCCGCCCCAGTAATCGTCGTTACGCACGATGACGTAGCGGTCACCCTTCACGAACTCCGAAAACTTGAACGGCCCAGTGCCGATCGCCGCCTTGCCGGAGTTGAAATCTTCGGTCTTGGCACCGGTCGCGGCCTTTTTCGAGATGATCGCGATAGTGGCCATATCGTTCGGCATCAGCGGATAGGGCGCTTTCGTCGTGACGCGGACCGTGTGATCGTCGACCTTGGTGAAGGTCTTGCCGCGCACATAGAGCGCGAAGCTGCCCGGACTGTTCTCGACGTTAGGCGCGCGCTCCATCGAAAAGATCACGTCGTCGGCGGTGAACGGCGAGCCGTCATGGAACTTGACGCCGGTCCGAAGCTTGAACTCCCAAGTAAGGTCGTCGATCGTCTTCCAGCTCGCCGCGAGACCCGGGATCAGCGACTGCTTTGCATCGAAATGCACGAGGCGATCGTAGACATGCGAAGTCAGCGCATTGTTCGGCGTGAGATTGTGGAAGTGCGGGTCCATCGCCGATGGTTCGGCGGACAGCGCCATGCGCAGATCCTGCGCCGCGGCAATGGTGGTAGCGCCCGTCGCGAAACTAGCCGCGATCATCGCCGCCAGAATCGTTCTCGGCAGACTCATTTGGTATCTCCTCCGGTTGCAGATCGGCTCTTCGCGAGCTCTTTTCTGGTGATTACTTGGCCATCCCCGAACCTGATGGGCCGCAACCTAGCACATGATCGCCATCTGCCAAGGCGCATCGGAGCCGCCGCGCAAATGGCACGGCAGCACCGTCCGCAAACGCACGCGTCTGATGGCTACCAGGTCCGGCGCGAGCCGGTGTCGATGTGGAAAAATCCGCGGCGATAGAGCTTCAGGCCGCCGACCGAGCCGTGACTGCGCAGGAACGAGTACACCGCGCGCGAGCTGGCGCCGCCGACCCGGAAATCGACCGCGTTGCCGGAAAGGTGGTGCGAATGGCGCGCGCCGCCGACACGCGCATTGTGACGGCGGCCACGGCAGGTGGAGTTCACCGTCACTGGGCCGAACGCACTCGCGACCTGATGGATGACAGCGCGCAAGCTCGAATTCAGGCAGCCGGAGTTCGCGACCCACTTGACGCCGCCGCCGGTGAGGCTGCGGCCGACTTCAGGGCGCGGCACGTAGCTGTCGCCGAGGCTCGCGGTGCGCACGCCTGATCGTCTGTAACCGCGCGTGCCGGTGCGCATCTTTCGCGATGGCGTGCTGCGCGAGATGCGCTTGCTGCCGCCGGTCAGGCTTTCCCGCGTTTGCCGGGGCTCGGTCGCGCCGAGGCTCATCCGCTTCGACTGGGCGCCGTTATGGCTGAAGCGCTGGCGGGTCTGGCGGCGCGCGGTGCGCTCGCCGCCCGAGGTCTGCTTGCTTGCCGCCCGTTTGCTGCGGCCGGCAGAAGTGGCGGCATTGCCCCTGAACTCGAAGGTCGCGTCGGCGTGGGCCGGGGTGATCGCGACGAAGGGCACCAGCACGGCGCCAAGCCCGATCGAAACCGAAACTGCTACCGCCCAGCGGCAGCCGCTCATGAACGCACGCATGTCCTTGTACTCCCCTAGTCCACCCGACCGGCACTGGCCCGCCTCATCGAGACCGGCCGCCATCGCTCGAGCTGTCCACAGCCCCCGCCGCGGACAAAGGGGTAGTTGCATGTCGCCTGGAAGGTAAGGTCTTGTTTACTCTATTGGTTAACGCCCCGGACGCGATTTGCGCCCGGCCAGTGGCTCATCCACCCTCGTGGAACAGAACCGGCTCGCCGAGACCAGATCCCAGGATCTCGCCGTCCCACATGGCGCAATGGCCGCGCACGAATGTACCGATCGGCCAGCCGCGAACGCTGCCACCGTGGTAGGGCGTCCACCCGGCGCGCGATTTGATCCAGTCGTTGGTGATGGTCATCGTGCGCTTCAGGTCGACGACCGTAAGGTCGGCATCATAGCCGACCGCGATGCGCCCCTTGCGCGCGATCCCGAACAGCCGCGCGGGACCATGGCTCGTCAAATCGACGAACCGCTGCAGCGACAGCCGGCCGGCATTTACGTGATCGAGCATCACCGGGACCAGCGTCTGCACCCCAGTCATGCCCGAATGGCTCTCGGGATAGGGATGGTCCTTCTCCTCGCGCGTATGCGGCGCGTGATCGGAGCCGAGCACGTCGACGGTTCCATCCGCGATCGCCGCCCACAGCGCCTGGAGATGGTAGGCGTCGCGCACCGGCGGGTTCATCTGGGCGTAGGTCCCGAGCCGATCGTAGCAGTCCGGCGCCACCAGCGTCAGGTGATGCGGCGTCACCTCCACGCTCGCCCACGTCTTGTGGTCGCGCAGGTATTCCATCTCCTCCGCCGTCGAGACGTGGAGCACATGGACCCGCTTCCGGTAGCGCTCGGCGAGGCCGACAAGCCGCTCGGTCGCGATCAGAGCCGCCGTTTCGTCACGCCAGACCGGATGGGACGACGGGTCACCCGGCCGGCGCAACCCAGCCCGCTCGCGCAGCCGCGCCTCGTCCTCGGCATGGAACGCGGCCCGCCGTGAGATCGCCGCGATGACCTTCTCGAGCGTCGCCTCGTCCTCGATCAGCAGATCGCCGGTCGACGCGCCCATGAATACCTTTATCCCGGCCGCGCCTTCGAGATGCTCGAGGTGGGGAATGTCGTCGACGTTTTCCCGCGTGCCGCCGACATAGAAGGCGAAGTCGCAGTGCATCCGCCCGCGCGCCCGCGCGACCTTGTCCGCCAGTGTCTCCTCGGACGTCGTCAGCGGCTTGGTATTGGGCATCTCGAACACGGTCGTGACCCCGCCGGCGACCGCAGCCAGGCTGCCCGTCGCCAGGTCCTCCTTCTGCTCGAGGCCGGGCTCACGGAAATGGACCTGGGTGTCGATCACGCCGGGGAGGACATGGAGGTCCTTGGCGTCGATTACCTCCGCCGCGCGGGAGGCGGAAATGTCTCCAATGGCCGCGATCCGCCCGCCAATGATGCCGATATCCCGCACGGCCTCGCCGTCCTGATTGACGACGGTTCCCCCCTTGACGATAAGGTCGAAGAGTTCTGCCATACCCGGCCTCCAGGAACAGTTGATGCGCCGCCGCACGCTACAGGCTGCGGGATACAGCAGATGAGAGGGGCGCGCCAGCCGCGCTAGTGTGGCGTTTCGGAAGTTACCTTCCAGTGGCGGCTGGCGACGAGGGAACTTCCGAAACAAGAGCCACACTAGCAAGTCAATGTTTCTAGTGTCCCTTTTGATTTCGAAGTTCGCTCGGACGCCAGCATCAAGGTATGGCGAACTTCGGCATCGGGACACTAGCCGCGCAAAGCGGGAGACATGAGCGATATGAGCACCCCAGTTATCGCATTGCTTGCCGATCGCGGCGTCGTGTCGCTGTCGGGGCCGGATGCCGAGAGCTTCCTCGACAATCTGGCGACGAACGACCTTACGGGCATGGCCGAGGGCGAGGCGCGTTTCGCCGGCCTGCTGACTCCGCAGGGCAAGATCCTGTTCGAATTCTTCGCCCTGCGAAGCGGCGAGGGCTGGCTGCTCGATACGCTGGCCGTAAAGGTTGGCGATCTGGTGAAACGGCTGACGATGTACAAACTGCGCGCGAAAATTGTGCTCGCGGACGTGTCGGCCGAGTACGTGGTCGCCGCGGCATGGGGCCTTGCGCCGCCGGCTGTTGGCGATGGCTGGAGCTACCGAGACCCGCGCAGCCCCGGCATGGGCTGGCGGCTGCTCCTCCCATGCGCGACCAGCATCGCCGCCGGCGCCACGGAGGCCGACTATCATCACCACCGCGTCGCCGCCGGCATCGCCGAGGGTGGCCGCGACTACCCTCTCGGCGATACGTTCCCGCACGAAGCCAATTACGACCGCGACGCCGGGGTCTCGTTCACGAAGGGCTGCTTCGTCGGCCAGGAGGTCGTGGCGCGGATGCAGAACAAGACCGTCGTGCGCAAGCGCGTTGTCGCCATTACAGGCAGTGCGCCACTCGCGCCGGGAGCCGACATCCTCATTGGCACTGCCGCGATCGGCACAATCGGCTCGGTCGACGGCAATCGCGGCCTCGCCCTCCTGCGTGTCGATCGTGCGGTGGAGGCCGCCGACAAGGGGCAACCTTTGACCACTGCCGACGGTGCCACGATCACGGTCGATCCCACCGCACTCGACCGCTATCGCGTCAGCGCCGCTGCACGGGCCGCGCTCCCATGACCGCCGCCGAGGAACCCGTCCGCTGCGCCTGGCTCGGCATCGCCGATGCCGAATACACCCGCTACCACGACGAGGAATGGGGCGTGCCGAAGTCGGACGACAAGGCGCTGCTCGAGAAGCTCGTCCTCGAAGGCTTTCAGGCCGGCCTGTCGTGGATCACGATCCTCAGGAAACGCGACAACTTCCGCAGGGCCTTCCACGATTTCGACGCGGAGACGGTGGCTCGCTACGGCAGTCGCGATATCGAACGTCTGATGGCGGACCCCGGCATCGTCCGCAACAAAATGAAGATTGAGGCGACGATCGATAATGCCAAAGCCTACCTGAAGCTGCGCGAGCGCTCCACGCTCGGAAAGTTCCTGTGGGACTTCCTCGACGGCAAGCCGGTGATCCACGAACGCCGCGCGATGCGCGAGATCCCGCCCGAGACACCCGAATCCAAGGAGATCTCGAAAGCGCTCAAGAAAGAAGGGTTCCGCTTCGTCGGCCCGACCACGGTCTACGCATTCATGCAGTCGTCGGGCTTCGTCAACGACCACCTCGTGGATTGCCATCGCCACGCCGCCTGCGCAGCACTGCAGCGGAAGTTCAAGGCGCCAAGGAAATGAGCGGGCCAGAGGAGCAGGAACGACCTAGAGCGTGGCAGCGGATGCTGTCGGGTCGCCGCCTCGACCTGCTGGCGCCGTCGCCCGACGATGTCGCGATCGAGGACATCGCGCACGGACTCGCCCGCGTCGCACGCTGGAACGGTCAAACACGTGGCACACACGCGTTCTCCGTCGCCGAGCACGCGGTCGTGGTCGAGGAGATCACGCAGGCGCTGCAGCCCGACTGGGACAATCGCTGGCGGCTCGCAGCGCTACTGCACGACGCGCCGGAGTATGTGATCGGCGACCTGATCAGCCCGTTCAAGGCGGCCATCGGCTTCGACTACAAGGCGTTCGAGAACCGCCTCCTCGAAGCCATCCATGTACGTTTCGGCCTGCCGGCGCAGCTACCCGCCGAGGTGACCGCCGCGATAAAGCTCGCTGACCGCATCGCCGCCTACTACGAGGCGACCGTACTCGCCGGCTTCACGCGTGAGGAAGCCGAGCTCTACTTCGCCATTCCCGACATTCCGGCTGGCCTTGCCGCACGCCTCGCACGCCTCGACCCCGCCCCCGTCGCCGCCGCGCAAAAGACATTTCTGGATCGCTTCGCCGACCTTGTGGGCCTCTGATTATCATACTTATTGCGCGAAAACGCGCACATCGCTATCTTCATAGCATGCAACACAGGAAGACCATTTCCCTCACCGCAAAGGACGATGCCTTCATCTCCGGGCAAGTCGAGTCGGGCGAGTACGGCAACGCCAGCGAAGTGGTGCGCGCCGGGCTACGCCTGCTGGAGCAGGAGCAGTTGCGCCTCGTAGCCCTGCGGCAAGCGATCGAGAAGGGCGACCGGGACGCGAGCGCCGGGCGCACGGCGCTGTATGAGCGGGGGCAGGTGGCCGAACGATTGAAGATGCGGCTCGCTAAGCGCTCGCGCGTAGGCACTTAGACGCGCATGGCGCGCAAGCCGCCGCCACTCGGACCCAAGAGTTTGCGCCTCACGCGCGCGGCCGAAACTGATCTTGACGAGATCATTGACCACATCGCCGATCAAGCGGGCATCGAAATCGCCAGCCGGTTCGCCGATCCATAGACCTCGAGTTGGCCAACCTTGCCGATCTCGGTCACAGCGGCGTCTCGCGCGAATGGGTGAGCCCCGGACTTCGCCTCACGATGATCGGCGACTACTGCGTTTACTTCCGCACCTCTCTTCAGGAAACATTGATCGTGGGCGTTCTTCACGGCTCGCGCGACGTATCGCGAATCAGGTTCGATGAACCGAAGGCGTAGGCGCGCCCTCACTTCCCCCTGAACACTGGTTTCCTCTTCTCCATGAAGGCACGGCGGCCTTCGGCGTAGTCCTCGCTCTCGAAGCACGCTTCGACAAAGCGATCGAGCCGCGCCAGATCGGGATGCTCGGGATTGGCGACCAACTCATCGACCGCTTCCTTGGCGGCGCGGATGGAGAGCGGTGCGTTGGCCGCCATCTCAGCCGCGACCTTCCGAGTCTCGGCCTCCAGCTCCGCCGACGCTACCACGGCGTTGGCGATCCCCATCGCGTAGGCATCGGCGGCGCCGTAGCGGCGACCGGTGAACAGCATCTCCTTCGCCTTCGCCGCTGACACGACCGACAGCATCGGCCGTATCCAGCGCGGGTTGTAGCCGATCGACAGCTTGGCCGCGGGAATCGAGAACACCGCGTCGGCGGACACCCAGCGCATGTCGCAGCACATCGCCAGCTCGCAGCCGCCGCCGAAGCAATAGCCGTACACCATGGCAATGGTCGGCTTCACCGCACGGCCGACGGCCTCGAATGCCTCGTGATTGATCTCATCGTAGCGTCGCGCTTCCGCGCCTGTCCGATTACCCTCGAACTCGGAGATATCGGCCCCCGCCGAGAACGCCTTGGTGCCGGCCCCGCGCAACACGATGACCCGCACGTCCGGATCGGCCTCGGCCTGCCTTATGAGCGCTGGCAGCGCCTCCCACATGTCCCGCGTGTACGCGTTGAGACGGCCCGGGTTGTCGGCCACGAGAAAGCGGATGCCGCCCTCCGTCGCGGTGCGCATGGTCGGCGGCGTCGGCTCGGTCGGCATGGTAGCTCCTGGAGGATTTGTGAGAGGCGTCAGTGGCTTTGGGTGGTGGGAAAGCCCCGCGCATACTTTAACCAGTTATGCCCGGCACGGCGCCACCATCGGGAGGCATGGCCGCCCCCATCCCCGACCATAGCTACCAGTTAACAGGTTGATAACAGACGATCCCACCTCGGCGCAGTTGGCCATTGCCAGCCAGCACAATATTGCCTATTTTCCGGGCGCTATTTGCCTATCCTCGGTTCTGCTCCGCGCGGTCCACCCCCCTTGAACAACAATTCGGCGACGTCCGGTTACGGGTTTGCTGCGCTCGCCCTCATCGCAAGCTGGTTCGTGCTGTGCGCTCCGTGGCTTATCGGCGACGTCGCGATCCCGTATGACGCCAAAGCGCACTTCCAGGCGCAAGTCCAGTTCCTTGCCAACGCACTCCATTCGGGACAGTCGCCGTTCTGGAACCCGCACGTGTTCGCGGGCTCTCCCCAGATCGCCGATCCGCAGAGCCTCGTGCTATCGCCGGCGGTTCTGATCGCGCTGTTCGATCCGTCGCCGAGCTTCCAGCTCGTCGATGGTTTCACATTCGCGATGCTCGCGTTCGGTGGCCTAGCCATCATCCTGCTGTTCAAGGACAAGGGTTGGCACCCTGCGGGCGCCATCGTCGCGGCCCTCGGGTTCGCCTTCGGTGCCTCCGCGGCATGGCGCATCCAACACATCGGGCAGGTGCAGTCTTTCGCTTTCTTCGCCATCGCTCTTTGGCTGATTGCCCGCACCCTCGACCGGCAATCGATTAAATGGGGCATCGCCGCGGGTGCCGCCTGCGGACTGCTGATCGTCGAGCCGGATCAGGTCGCCTTCCTCGCCAGCCTCATACTGATCGGCTACGTCATCCACTACTGGCTCGACGGCGACGGCAGGCGCGCCCGTTTCGCGTCGACCTTCAAGCCGCTCCTCACGGCGGGTCTCGTCTGCTTCGTCATCTCGGCGCTGCCGCTGCTGATGACCATTCTGTTCCTCTTGTCGTCGAGCCGCCCGAGTATCGAGTTCGACGAAGCGACGCGCGGCTCGCTGCATCCCGCGTCGCTGCTGACCATCCTGTTCAGCGATCTCTACGGCGCGTTCGACAAGGCGGTACCGTACTGGGGTCCGTTCAGCGGGACCTGGAATCCCAAGGAGATCACGCTCTCCCAGAACATGAGCCAGCTCTACGTCGGCGCGCTGCCGATCGCGCTGGTTCTTGGTCTCGGCCTGTCGCGGCCGCTGCTGCTCGGGCGCGAGATCCGCTTCTACACCGGCGCGGCGGTGCTCATGACGCTCTATGCGCTCGGCTCGAATACGCCGTTCTACCGGTTTCTCTACGACGTGGTGCCGGGCGTCGCGCTGTTCCGCCGTCCCGCCGACGCGACGTTCCTGGTCGGTGGCCTGATCTCGATCCTCGGCGGCTACCTGGTGCACCGCTGGGTAAGCGACGGCAACTTGTTCGCGCGCAAGCGGCTCGCAATCGGATTCAAGCTGACAGTGCTGCTGGTGCTCTCGGCGATCGCCATCGCCGTCGCAGCCTCGCAGGGCCGGGTCGACGTCGCGATCCAGCCGATGGTGACCAGCATCGCCTGGCTCGCCGCCAGCATCGGCACGCTCGCCCTGGTGACGCGGTTCCAGCGCCGCCCGGCTTGGGTGATGGTCACGGCGCTCGCGACCATTCTCACAGCCGACCTCGCGCTCAACAACGGTCCGAACGAATCGACGGCGCTGCCGCGCAAGAGCTTCACGATGCTCGATCCGGACGCGCCGAACGAAACCATCCGCGTCATCAAGACCCTCGCCACGCCGCTGCCAGGCTCGGCGCGTCGCGACCGCGTCGAGCTTGCCGGGCTCGGCTTCGACTGGCCCAACGCGGCGATGGTCCACGGCTTCGACCATACGCTCGGGTACAATCCGCTCCGGCTGGCCGACTTCACGCGTGCGGTCGGCGCGGAGGACTCGATCATCGGGCCCAACCAGCGCAAGTTCACGCCGCTGTTCCCATCCTACCACTGTCGCCTCGCGAACCTGCTGGGGCTGCGCTACATCGTGTCGCCGATACCGGTCGAGAAGATTGATCACGTGATGAAGCCGACCGACCTGCGGCTGATGGCACGCACGCCCGACGGCTATGTCTACGAGAACCCCGAGGCGCTTCCGCGCGTCCTCTTCGTTCACAACTGGCAGCTCGCCGACTTCAAGCGCATCATGCGTGACGGCCGTTGGCCGTCCGCCGACCCACGCAACACGGTGCTTCTCGACCAGCGCCCGGTTGTACCGGCGTCGCTGCCGCTCGAACCGTTGGCGATCCAGAAGCCGCCTAGCGTGCGCATCACACGCTACGAAAATACCGTCATCGACATCGAGGTCGACTCTGCCGAACCGGGCTTCGTCGTCCTCAACGACGTCTGGCATCCCTGGTGGTTCGCGACCATTGACGGCGCACCGGCACGCGTTCACAAGGCGAACGTCCTGTTCCGTGCCGTGATCGTCGGCCCCGGCCGACACGCCATCCGCTTCGAGTTCGCCCCCGTCGCCGGCGCACTCCAGGAGTTGAGATCGAAGCTGAGCCTCTACCGCTCAACTGAAGTCCAGCCCTCTCCCGCGCTGCCGGACCAGGAAGATCCGACCGCGCTGCTCGAGGCGTTCTGAGTGAACGCGTGGAATAGTCCGCAATATTTCTCTCTTGCGGAGTGAAAGTGCCGTCGCTTAGGCTTGCCCCAATGGGTGACGCCTGCACATCGACACGGGCCGCCAGAAGATGTGCGACGATATCCTTCGCGCTGCGAGGGGCCGCATCGCACTAAGCGACCCACGCGGAAGCGTTGGCATCGCGAAGGGGAGGTTGCATGGCGGTTCAAGGCCCGGCCGATCCGGCGGCCGGTGAAAGCGCGAAGCCGACGCGCTTCAATCGAGAGATGTGCGCAGGTGTCTTCCTGCTCGTTTCGGCGGCCATCGCATACTACGCCGCATGGCCGTTAGACGCCGGATCGATGTCCGGAGTCGGGTCCGGGCTGATGCCGAAGGCCGTTGCCATCGGGGTCGCCGCTTTCGGCGTCTATCTCGTGGGCCTCGGCGCCTTCGGCTCGGGCGAGCGCATCCAAGGCTTCTCATTTCGCGGCATCATCTTCGTCCTCGGCGCGATCCTCGCTTTCGCGGCGACCGTGCGCCCACTGGGGTTGCTCGTCGCGGGGCCGCTATCGATGATCATCGCGGCGATTGCAGACTCAGATACGCGACCGGTCGAGATCGTCGTCTTCACGGCATCCATGACCGTGGCCTGCTACCTGCTGTTCAAGGTACTGCTGCGCCTGCCGATCCCTGTTCTGCCCCCGCTGCTCGGCTACTGAAGGTCGCGCCATGTGGGATCTCGTCGCCAACTTGCAGCTCGGCCTCGCCGTCGCCGGATCGCTGAAGAACGCTGGGCTCTGTTTCCTCGGCTGCCTGATCGGGACGCTGATCGGCGTACTGCCTGGCGTCGGCCCCATCGCGACCATCGCGATGCTGCTGCCTTTGACCTTCGGTCTCGACCCCGTAGGCGCGCTGATCATGCTCGCCGGCATCTACTACGGCGCCCAGTACGGTGGCTCGACGACCGCGATCCTGGTCAACATCCCCGGCGAGGCGACGGCCGTGGTCACCGTCCTCGACGGGCACGAGATGGCCAAACAGGGCCGCGCCGGCATCGCGCTCGGCATTGCCGCAATCGGCTCGTTCATCGCCGGCACGATCGCCACAGTGATCATTGCGGCCGCCGCCAAGCCGCTGACCACGCTCGCGCTGCTGTTCGGTCCCGCCGACTACTTCGCGCTGATGGTGCTCGGCCTCATGTTCGCCGTCGTTCTGGCGCGCGGCTCGGTGCCGAAAGCGATCGCCATGATCCTGTTCGGCATCCTGCTGTCGACCGTCGGCACCGACATCGAGACCGGCGAGGAGCGGCTGACTTTCGGCTGGATGGAGATCGCGGACGGCATCGACTTCGCCGTTATCGCCATGGGTATGTTCGGGTTCGCCGAGATCCTGCGCAACCTCGAGCACAAGGAAGCGCGCGCCGTCGTCAGCGGGAGGATCGGCCGGCTGCTGCCAAACCTCGAGGATTTCAAGACCTCGCTCAGGCCAATCCTGCGCGGCACGGCGATCGGCTCGGTGCTCGGTTTCCTGCCCGGAAACGGCGCCGTGCTCGGACCATTCGCCTCCTACTCGGTTGAAAAGAAAGTCGCCGCCGATCCCTCGCGCTTCGGCAACGGTGCGATCGAGGGCGTCGCGGGACCGGAATCCGCAAACAACGCCGGCGCCCAGACCGCTTTCATTCCGCTGCTGACGCTCGGCATTCCGCCGAACGCCGTCATGGCCCTCATGGTCGGCGCGATGACCATCCACGGCATCGTCCCTGGTCCGCAGATCATCACCAAGCAGCCGGAACTGTTCTGGGGCATGATCGCCTCGATGTGGATCGGCAATCTGATGCTGCTGATCATAAACCTGCCGCTGATCGGCGTGTGGGTGAAGCTGCTCCAGGTCCCCTACCGGTTGATGTTCCCGGCCATCATTATCTTCTGCTGCATCGGCATCTACTCGATCAATAACTCGCCGGTCGAAGTGATGCTGACCGCCGCGTTCGGGCTGTTCGGCTACCTGCTGATCAAGCTCGGGTTCGAGGCGGCGCCGTTACTGCTCGGCTTCGTGCTCGGCCGGCTGATGGAGGAGAAGCTGCGCCAAGCCATGGTGATCTCACGCGGCAGCTTGTGGACGTTCGTCGAACGGCCGGTCTCTCTGACCCTGCTCGTGCTGGCGCTCATCATATTCATCGTCTCGGCAGTGCCCGCGATCCGCAAGAGCCGTGAGACAGTCTTTACAGAATAGTCCGCTCACCGTCCCAGCAACGACAACAAGAAATGCGACGAACCCCGACACAGTCGATCAGGAGGAAAACCTAATGAAGTTGATCCACCGCATAACCGTCGCCGCAATCGCCGCGCTCGGCCTCGGCGCCGGCCCAGCGGCCGCGCAATATCCGAACAAGCCAATCACCGCGATCGTGCCGTTTGCGGCCGGCGGCCCGACCGACGTCGTCACACGCCTCGTCACCGAGCACATGTCGCGCACGCTCGGCCAGCAGATCGTCGTCGAGAACATCGGCGGCGCCGGCGGCACCATCGGCATGACGCGCGTGGCCGGCGCGGCTCCCGACGGTTACACCATCGGGGTCGGCAACATGGGCACGCAGTCGGCGGCGCCGGCGCTCTATCCGAACCTGAAGTACGATCCGGCGACCAGCTTCACCCAGATCAGCGTCGTCAATTACACGCCGCAGACCATCGTTTCGAAGAAGGATCTGCCGCCGACGTCGCTGAAAGATTTCCTCGCCTACCTCAAGAGCAACAGCGAGAAGTTGAACTACGGCCACGCTGGCGTTGGCTCGATCTCCTACGTCTCGGGCTTCGTCTTCAACTCGCAGTTCGGCTTCAAGCCGGGAATGGTCGCCTACAAGGGCACCGGCCCGGCGCTCAACGACCTCGTCGGTGGACAGATCGACTACATTGTCGATCAATCCATGAACGTGATCCCGCAGATCACCGCCGGCACGATCAAGGCGTTCGCCGTCGCCCACCCCGAGCGGATCGCGGCGCTCCCCAACGTGCCGACCACCAAGGAACTCGGCGTCGACTTCATCTTCAGCGCCTGGAACGCCATGGTCGCGCCGAAGGGTCTGCCGAAAGACATCCAGGACAAGCTCGTCGACGCGCTCGGCAAGGCGATGGACGATCCGGCCATCATCAAGCGCTACGAGGACCTCGGCTCGACCGCACCGAAGGGCGCGGACCGTGGTCCAGCGGGTCTGCAGAAGCTGGTCGAGGCAGAGGTTGCCCGGATTACGCCGGTATTGAAAGCAGCGGCCGCGAAGTAAAAGCACATCAGCTTGCCGTAAGGCTTCGTTTACTGGAGTGCCGACTGGGGGTGCCGCGCTGACCGGCACCCCTTTTCTTTTGCTATTGCTGGGTACTCAGTCCAAATACGTCGCCACGTTGACGCCTGAAGCGTATAGTTCATGCGCGGTACGACAGCGGATTGAGGCGCTCTGGCCAAACGCCGGCGATTGCCCGCGGCGGTGCCCGTCGATCGGGTGAGGCCGACGCATGAGCATCCAGCGGAAACCCGGAAGAAACCGGGGGCGGGTTAGGCACGCTGTCGAGGCATTCTCATCCGATCGCCGTGCGATCGAATGAGAATGGACAGTGCTCTGGGAGGCCGGCGTGATGGTGGCATTGATATTCGTGGTGGCGTGCGTGGTCGCGGTATTCGCTCTCGCGATCCGCCGGGCATCGATCGAAACCTGGGCGATCGCGGCGGCGGCGGCGGCCCTGATCTGGCAGACGGGACTGATCGACGGCCGGTTCCACGCCCCGGCACTCGGGCTCTCGGGCCTGATCGGATGGCTGCCGGCGATCGTGCTCGGCCTCCTCTCCATTGCCTCGCTACGGCGGAGCTGGCTGACCGGGCCCGTCTACCACGGCATCAAGAAGGCGCTGCCCCGCGTCTCCGACACTGAGAGCCAGGCCCTGGAGGCCGGCACGATCGGATTCGATGCCGAGATCTTCTCCGGCCGTCCGAGCTGGGAGCGGCTGCGGGCCGTGCCACCGATCGTGCTCACCGAGGAAGAGCGCGCGTTCCTCGACGGACCGACCGCCGAGCTGTGCGCGATGATCGACGACTGGAAAATTCGCCACGGCGAGCGCGAGATCCCCGACGAGATCTGGGACTTCGCCAAGCGGCACGGCTTCCTCGGGATGCTGATCTCGAAGCAGCACGGCGGCCTCGGCTTCTCGGCCCAGGCGCAGTCGCTGATCCTCGGCAAGATCGCCTCGCGCTCGGCAGACGTCGTCACCATCGTGATGGTGCCGAACTCGCTCGGACCCGGCGAACTAATCGAGAAGTACGGCACCGACGAGCAGAAGCATTACTATCTGCCGCGGCTGGCGAAGGGTATCGACGTCCCCTGCTTCTCGCTGACCGGCCCGACGTCGGGCTCCGACGCGGCGACCATGAGCGACATCGGCTGGGTGACGCGAGGCATCCACGACGGCAAGGATGTGCTCGGAATCCGCCTGTCGTGGGACAAGCGCTACATCACGCTGGGCCCCAAGGCGACGCTGGTCGGGCTCGCCTTCCATCTGTTCGACCCCGAGAACATCCTCGGCAAGGGCGAGGACATCGGCATCACCGTCGCGCTCATTCCCGCCGACCATCCAGGCGTCAACATCGGCCGGCGCCATCTTCCGTCCGGCGCCGCATTTCCGAACGGCCCCAACTGGGGCAAGGACGTCTTCATCCCGATGGAGTGGGTGATCGGCGGCCAGCGGATGGCCGGCAACGGTTGGCGGATGCTGATGGAATGCCTCGCGGCCGGCCGCGCGATCTCGCTGCCGTCCTCGGGTGCGGCGGGCGCCAAGGCCATGCTGCGCTTCACCACCGCCTACGGCCGCATCCGCAAGCAGTTCGGCCTCGCTGTCGCCAAGATGGAAGGGCTCGAGGAGCCGCTGACGCGGATGATCGAGACCGCCTACGTCAACGAGGCCGGTCGCGCCGTGACCGCGGCGATGGTCTCGACCGGCGAGAAGCCGTCGGTGATCTCGGCCATCATGAAGTACCAGTCGACCGAGCGCCTGCGCCAATCGGTCAACGACGCGATGGACCTGCACGGCGGCCGTGGCATCTGCGACGGCCCCTCGAATTATCTCCAGTCCGCGTATCAGATGGTCCCGGTCGGCATCACCGTCGAAGGCGCCAACATCCTCACCCGCTCACTGATAACGTTCGCCCAGGGGGCGCTGCGCTCGCATCCCTACCTGTTCGCCGAGATCAAGGCCTGTCAGGACCCCGACACGAAACGCGGCCTCGCCGCTTTCGATACCGCGTTCCGCAACCACATCTCCTTCTCGCTGTCGAACGCGTTCGGCGCCTTCGCGCACAACATTACCGGCGGCCTGTTCGCGCCCGTGCCTGAGAAGGCCTATGGCACCGCCGAGTGGTACCGCCAGCTCGGCCGCGCCTCGCGCAACTTCGCGCTCGTCGCCGACGTGACGGTGGCCATCCTCGGCGGCGGTCTCAAGACGCGCCAGAAGCTCACCGGTCGCCTCGCCGACGCGCTGTCGGAGCTCTATCTGCTCGCCTGCACGCTCAAGCGCTACGAGGACGACGGCAAGCCTGCCAACGATCGCCTGATCGTCGAACTCGCGGCGCGCAACGGCCTCTACCGCTTCCAGCAGGCCATCGGCGGCACGATCGACAACTTCCCGAACGTGTTCGTGCGCATACTGCTCCGCGCGCTGGTGTTCCCGTTCGGCCGCCCGTACAAACCGGCGAACGACCGGCTGGGCCACGAGGTCGTCAAGCTTGCGATCCAGCCTGGCGAGGTGCGCGACCGCCTGACCCGCGAGATCTACATCTCGCGCGACGTCAACGATCCGACCGGCCTCCTCGAGGTCACGATGGAAAAGGTCGTCGCTGCAGAGGAGGCCGAGCGCAAGCTCGACCGTGCGATCCGATCCGGCGCCGTCAAGCGCTTCCACGGCATCGACTGGCTCGCAGACGCCGAGCGTCTCGGCATCCTGACCACCGCCGAGGCCGGCCAGCTCCGCGAGGTCGAGGCGCTCACCGCACGCGTGATCGCTGTCGACCACTTCGATCCGGCCGAGCTCAAGCCGCACTATATGAAGCCCGGCCACAACATGCTCGGCGCACAAGGCAGTGCCGACGTGAGCCGGCCGCGCAGCGCCGCCGCAGAGTGAGAGACCACCGATGGCCGATACGACCATGCTGAAGGATTGGCGCTTCTCGATCGACGAGCAGAAGATTGCCTGGGCCATTTTCGACCGCGAGGGCGAGAGCCAGAACGCGCTCGGCCGCCGCCCGCTCGAGGAGCTGATGGCGATCGTCGAGCGCACCGAGGCCGGCGCCCGAGACGGCTCGATCGTCGGTCTCGTGATCCTCTCCGGCAAGGAGAAGGGTTTTATCGTCGGCGCCGACGTCCGCGAGTTTGAGCAGTTCACGACGGAAGCGGAAGTTTCCGAAGGCATCCGCCCGGTACTGGCAATGCTCGATCGCATTGAGAAGATGCCGGTGCCGGTCGTCTGCGGCATCCACGGCTTCTGTCTCGGCGGCGGCCTCGAACTGGCGCTCGCCTGCCACTGGCGCATCGCTACCCGCGACGACAGCACACGCGTCGGTTTCCCCGAGGTGCGGCTCGGCATCTTCCCCGGCTTCAACGGCACTGCGCGCTCGATCAGGCAAGCTGGCGCCGTCGCCGCCATGCCGATGATGCTGTCGGGCTCTATGATCCGCGCGGGTGCCGCGCGCGCCATGGGCCTCATCGACGAGCTGGTGCCCAGTCCATCCAATCTCGCGTGGGCGGCGCGCAAGGCCGTCCTGCGCAAGCGCAAGGCGAAGCCGATGGGCGGCTGGCGCAATCTCGCGCGGCTGTGGCCGGCGCGGAACCTGCTCGTCTCCAAGATGCGCGCCGAGACCGCCAAGAAAGCGCGCGAGGCGCACTATCCCGCGCCCTTCCGCCTGATCGACCTGTTCGAGGCGCACGGCAGCAACCTCGACGCCATGAAGGCTGCCGAGACGCGCGCGTTTGCGCCGCTGATGGTGTCGGACACCTCGCGCAACCTGCGCCGCGTGTTCAAGCTGTCCGAGATGCTGAAGGCACAGGCGCCGAAGGACCTCGCGTTCAAGCCGATGCGCGTGCACGTGATCGGCGCCGGCGTGATGGGCGCCGACATCGCCGGCTGGTGCGTCGCGCAGGGCATGGAGGTGACGCTGCAGGACCTCTCGGCCGATGCCATTGCCAAGGGCATCGAGGCTCAAGGCAAGCTGTTCGCGCGACGCTTCCGCACCAAGCCATTGCGCGACGCCGCCAAGGCGCGCCTGATCGCCGATCCCAATGGCGACGGCCTGTCGCGCGCCGACGTCGTCATCGAGGCGATCGTTGAGAGGCTCGAGGTCAAGCAGAACCTGTTCAAGAGCCTCGAAGGCAAGCTCAAGCTCGGCGCCGTGATGGCGACCAACACCTCGTCGATCATGATCGAGGACATCGCCGCCGCGCTGAGCGATCCCGGCCGCCTGATCGGCATCCACTTCTTCAATCCGGTCGCGCAGATGCCGCTGGTCGAGATCATTCGCGGCAAGCAGTCCCGCGAGGAGGACGTGCGCAAGGGTTGCGCCTTCGTCACCGCGATCGACAAGTTCCCGCTGATCGTGAAGAGCAATCCCGGCTTCCTCGTCAACCGCGTGCTGGCGCCGTACATGATGAGCGCGATGCAGCGCCTCGAACGCGGCGAGTCGCCGGAGCTGCTGGACGAGGCTGCGCGTACGTTCGGGATGCCGATGGGACCGATCGAGCTCGCTGATACCGTTGGCCTCGACGTGTGCGCGCACGTCGGCCGCATCCTCGGCTTCTCGGCGGAAGGCTCGCGCCTCGACCGGCTGGTTGCCGCCGGCAAGCTCGGCAAGAAGTCGGGTGAGGGTTTCTACGCGTGGAAGGACGGCAAGCCCGTCAAAACCGAGAAGCCCTACGACAAGCAGCTTCTCGAACGGCTGGGCCGTGAGCTGGTCGAGCCGCTGATCGCGGAATGCGAGAAGTGCCGCGACGAAGGCATCGTCGATAATGCCGATCTGGTCGATGCGGGCGTCATTTTCGGCACCGGCTTTGCGCCGTTTCGCGGTGGGCCGCTGCACTACCGCGCGACGCTCGGCCGATCGGCCGCCGCCACGCGACAGGCGGCCGAATAGTGGCGTGCCGCTCGCTCAAAGGAGCCCGAGCGAGCGCACGAGGATAATCGCGATCATCACCGGGACGACGACACGGACGAGCCACAGCCACGCGACGCCGAGGAGGCTCCCCAGCAGATCCGTGTCCGTGAGCGCGCGTCGTCGCTCGAGCGACCAGCCAACTAGGATCGCGATGAGCAGTCCGCTCGCTGGAAGCACGAAGTTCGAAATCCCCTGATCCATCAAGTCGAGGATCGGCTTCCCCGGCAGCGAAAGCCAGCTCACTGCTCCGTGCCCGAGCGCCGCCGGCAGTCCCAGAGCGAAGATGAACGCGGTCATCGCGATCGCCGCCGTCATCCGACTATAACCACCACGATGGACGGCGCACGCGACGCACGTCTCGAGCAGCGAGATCATCGATGACAGTGCCGCCGCCGATAGAAGGAAGAAGAACAGCGGCCCGATCACGCGTCCCGCTGGCATCTGCTGGAGGATCTGCGGGAAGCTCACGAACGCGAGACCCGGCCCCGCGGCCGGATCACCGCCAAAGGCGAACACGGCTGGGAATACGGCGAGACCGGCCGCCACCGAGAACAGGGTGTCGATCACCACGATGATCGTGGCGGCAGCCGGAATGCGCGTGCTCGAGCCGAGATAGCTGCCGTAGGTTACGAACACCGCCATGCCTATGCCGATCGAGAAGAACGCCTGGCCGAGGGCGTTGAGGTACAGCTCCGGCTTACGCAGCGCGGGCCAATCCGGCGCGAACAGAAACGCGACGCCGCGCTCCGAGCCGGGCAGCGTAATGGCGTAGATCGCCAGTGCGACGACGATGATACCGAGTAGCGGCATCAGCCACATGTTGAGCCGCTCGATACCGGCGTTGACGCCGAAGGCCACCACGACGGCGGTGATGGCCATCATCACGCCCTGCCAGAACACCACCGACGCGCCATCGGCGATGAAAGCCTGGAGATGGGTCGCGTAACCGCTGGTCGGGACCTCCCACAACGCCGCGCCGAAGGAATGCGCGAAGTAGCGCGCCGCCCAGCCCGCGATCACGGCGTAGTAGGCGAGGATCGCGCCCGCTGCCACGACGCCGATCCAGCCGACGATCCGCCAGTGTCCCGACGGCGTCGCCTCCTCCAGCGCCGTCACCGCATCCGCCGCGCCGCGCCGCCCGATCGCCAGCTCCGCGATCACTAGCGGGATGCAGATCAGCAGGATCATCGCCGTGTAGACGATCAGGAACGTCGCGCCGCCGTTCTCGCCCACGACGTACGAAAACCGCCAGATGCTGCCGAGCCCGACCGCGGCGCCGACCGTCGCCAGAATGAACCCGAGCCTCGACTGCCACTGCTCCTGCATACGTCACCTCAATGCATGTCGCGCCCGTCGCGAGCGGCGGCCCATGAGTGGAGGCTCGACCGGCGCAAAATCTGGGTGCAGCGTATCGACCATGGCCGTCCGATGCACGCCTTGATCACGATCAGGTCAAATCCGTGCGGGCTACGGTTGCAGCCGCGACATTGCGGGAAGTGCCGTTCCGAAAGGATCGCCGGGGAGGCAGTCGTTGCGCCGGGCGCTGCCCTCGGCTAATGCTGGCCACGGCTCATGCGCCGCGTCATCGGCGGTCCGGGAGACCGGGCCGAGAAGAGGCGCGCTTTCAGGCCCCGTAGCTCAGCCGGATAGAGCATCTGCCTTCTAAGCAGAGGGTCGCAGGTTCGAGTCCTGCCGGGGTCGCCAATTCAAGTTTGGGACGCTGGTACTGCTCAGCTTTTCCGCGTCCTTCCCAAACCCTCTAGGTAGGTTTGGGAATCCGATTCCGCTCGTTGAGGTGCGCAGGCGGGCAATGGCGGCCTCCGCGAGCTTCTTCTGCTCGGCTGCCTTCGTGTATCTCGACACCTCGGCGAGCGTAGCGTGGCCGGTGATGGCAGCGATTTCATTTGCTGAGCATCCAGCCTCGGCCAAGCGCCGAGCCGCAGCCTTGCGCAATCCGTGAGTGACGCATCGCTCCGGCAACCCTGCCTCGGCGATGCGATCGGCCATGAAGTTTCCGAACCCGTTGCCCGTAAATGCCTTGCCGAAGCTGGTCACCAAGATCGTATCCTCCCCTCGGCGCCATTGCGCTAACGCTTCAGCAAGCGCGGGGTGAACCGGCACCGCCAACTTGGCTCCTGTCTTTCCTTGGACTACGTGGATGACGCCGTCTTCGATGTCGGGCCACGCTATGCGAACGACGTCAGACCGCCGCTGGCCAGTGTAGAGGAGCAGCGCAAACGCCGTTCGCGCCAACGATCCCAGGGGCCAGCGGCGTTCGAAGGCCGAAATTTCATCGTCGGTCCAGGTGTGAAACTCACCCTCGGGAAATTTCTTGATCCGCGCGCAAGGATCGTCGTGACGCCAGCCCTTGTCGATCGCAAACCGAACGAGGACGCGGAGCTTCTTGAGCGCCTCGTTGGCGGCACCGGGACGGTCGGCACGCTTCGATAGTATCCGCTGGACATGTTCGCGCGTCATCTCGCGGACCTGCCGATGACCAATGCCCTCATCAACAATCAGGCGCTCGACGACACCCCGGTAGGTGCGCTGTGTGGCCTGTCTAAGTCTCAGAAAATTCGGGCTCGTGAAATAATCCTCCACAAGACGATTGAAGGAGCCCGGCGAGCCGCGCTCTTTTCGCTGCTGTTCGACAGGCTCACCGCGCGCCGCTTGTTCGTAGGCGCGCATGAACTGAGGCGATCCCGGCGCACCTGCGAGCGCAATTCGCTTCCCTCGCCCTGCCCTAAAGTAATAGCGCCAGCGCCCATGGCGGTCACGAAAGCGGTCAATGTGCTTGAGGCGAACGATCGTCATTCGAAGTCCGTCCAGCTGTTGGCGGTGCCGCTCTCCGGCACCGGTTGACCATCTTCGCCTTCGCGCGGGAGGTCGCGAAACGCGGCATCGAGTTCGTCGATGTCCCAAATGCGGCGGGTGCCTGCCAGCCGCGGGCGTGGCATCCGCCCGTCCCCGACCAATCGACGAAAGAAGGATGCGGATACGGAGATATAGGTTGCAGCCTCGCTTTCGGAAAGGCCGCGACGCACCGGGAGATGGACCGAAACGATTGCTTTGCGGGCCATGCGGATTTTTTGAATCGCTGCTCAGTCAATCCTTTTGTTCGCTGTATCATCACCGCAAATCATGAGATATGGGGGCCTGGGGAAGTCGCAAGTTGAATTTCCGGTCGATTACCGGAGCTGACATCAACCTCACCCTGCAATGGGGGAATATCATGCCAATGCTTGTAGACCCCACCCCGCGAACGCCCTCGGAAATGATGCCCTGGGAAAAGTTTCTAACCGCTATCCGTGCCACCGCGCACGAGGCCCTGAGGGTCAGGGCAAAGACCATGTGCGCCCTCGAAATCGAAGACTTTGAGCCGCTTCGCAATGCGATGCTGCGCGAGCTTGATGATGCCGACCAGGACGGACACTTGCCCGACGGCCTCATCTTCGTCGGCCTCAAGCTCGGTGTGTTCCCTGCCTTTGCATATCTTCCGACAGCCGCCAGTTGCTACGAGATCAAGCGCTTCTATTGGAGTTATTTCCAGAGGAACGCTCTTGAGGCGATCAAGACTGGACGCAACCGATTGCCCGACGATCTTCTGATCCAGCAATCCATCGAGAGCGACTTGGCGAATCGGCCGTTGTTTGTCCCAGTCGACGCCGTGAAGGATCTCCTGAACCTACGGCCACCCTCACTCGTCGACCTCAACAAGTTGGCCAAGAAGGTCATCGATGATCACCGGCTTAGCTCGGATTTGAAGTTGCGGAAGCGCGACTTCGTAGATCGCGTCATCGCTTTCGCACCGCTTTGCAACAAGGAGCGCGCCGAAGGGGCTTGGGCGAAGCATGCCCCACCCGACTGGAAGCGGCCTGGCCGGCCGCGCCGAGCCTGAGCTGTTGCGAGCTCATTTGATCGAGGAATCGGGGGGGCGAAATTTTCGCCCCCCTTTTTTTATTTTTGCGCGTCGTCGTCATGATCACTCGGACTCACGCTGCAGGAGTGAAACGAGCATGGCGTCAGGTCCGAAGAAGCGAGCAAGCCCAGGCCGCATAGAAGTTGATCGTACGCAAAAACCTGCGCCGCTGAGGTCGGCCGATGAGGTGGCTGCGTACCTCGCCATATCCGTTTTGGGCGTGTACAGGCGTCTCCGCGAAGGTCGTCTTCGCGGGCACAAGGTCGGCGGTCAGTGGCGCATTTCGGACGGCGCCGTGCGGCAGTTTCTTGAGGACAGTATTCGCGTGCCGAAAGGGGGAAACTCGTCGAAATGAGGAAAACATAACCCCGATAATCATGGCAATTTTGGGGGTGATATTTTCCTCATCTATTGAATCTGATCAAACCTGATCACCATATGCCGAAACTCGGAGGTAACAAATGAAAAATCCATTCTCGGCGGCGCCAGCTATGGCGGACGTTATAAGGCAAATTTCTGCTGATCCCGACCTCTCGCCTGCGCGGCGCGCAGCCGTTTGCTCCGCGATTCGCGTCGCGTGCCGCTGCATCAACATCCAACCGGAGATGGCGCCAGCCAATGTCACGTTTCTATCTGCCAAGTTGAAGGATATCGAACCGGTGGCCGTGGGACTGACGGCAAAGCGCCTTTCGACGATCCGCTCCGACCTGCTGTTCGCGTTGCGCCACATCGGACTGGCGGGGCCAGGGACGTATTTACAGCCGATGACCCAGGAATGGCGTGCGCTGTGGCAGCGGCTACCCGACAAATATGCGCGCACATCGATGTCGAGGCTGTTCCGGTTCTGCAGTGGTCGCGGCATCGCTCCAAAGCAGCTGACGGACGCGATACTCGACGAGTTTGAGGCCGCCCTTAGCGCCGAAACACTCATCAAGGATCCGCGCGTCACACGTCAGAACGCTTGCCGCGCCTGGAATCGGCTCGTCGGATCGGTGTCAGGATGGCCGCAGGTCACCGTGACCGTCCCGCGCTACGCCGACCACTACATTTTGCCATGGTCGGCCTTTCCCGAGAGTTTCGCGACCGATGTCGAGGTTCATCTCGCCCGGCTGGTACACGCTGATCTTCTCGACCTCAACGCACCGCCGCGCCCTTTGCGGGCGAAGACCGTGGCGAACTACCGTGTCCTCCTGCGCCGGCTCGCATCGATGCTGGTTCTCAAGGGGCATGACGCGAGGCATATCGTCGACGTCGCATACCTCGTGCAGCCGGCGCATGTCCGAGATGGTTTGCGCTTCTTGTTGGAACGACACGGCAACAAACCGCTGAGGTCGGCATTCGATCTCGCGACGCTCCTGACGAACGTTGCGCGTCATTGGGTTCACTCTCCGAAAGAGCACGTCGACATCATTGCACGGTATGCCAAGCAGTTACGCCCGCCGGCTGAAAGCATGGGGCGCAAGAACCGCGAGCGACTGGCACCGCTACGCGACGAGCGCAATCTCGCTCGGTTGTTCATGCTGCCCGGCAAGATCCGCAAGGAGGTTGAAGCGCGGCACAGCGTCGGGAGGGAGGACGCGCTTCTGCTGCAGCAGGCTGTTGCGCTCTCGATCCTCACGTACGCGCCAATTCGTATCGGCACATTGTCGCTCCTGCGCGCCGATCGTCACCTGAAGTGGTCGGCGCCGCGCAGGGGTGGTGAGCTCGTCATAGATATCGATGGCGACGAGACGAAGAATGGCCAATCCCATTCGTTTCCGGTCCCGCCGGATTGCGCGAGCCTCATCCGGATCTACCTTGGGAAGTATCATTCTCGATTGGTCGTTGGCGACAACCCATATCTGTTCACGAGCGATCTGCCGGGTCGGCCCAAGCGTTCGGACACGCTCGGCAAGCAGCTCTCACGGCTCATCCTCCGCAGCCTAGGCCTCAAGGTCAATCCGCACCTCTATCGCCATCTCGTGCATCTTGTGGTCCTGAACCGGTTCCCGGGCGCATACGCGATGATCTCCCGTATTCTCGGCCACAAGTCACTTGAGACGGCGCTCCGAAACTACGCAACGGAGGATACGGCAATCGCGCTGCGCGCCTATCATGATCTCGTCGAAGATGCTGCCGCCGGCCGCGTTCAACGACCGACGCTCAGGGCGGTCGCCACGGGACTCGACGGTTGGCAACAGGAGACTTGACTATGGCGCGCTACACGCATCCGTTTACCGTCGGACTCCCGCTTGATGCATGGCCGGACATCGATCGTCGAGCCTGGGAGCACGCCAACCGTGTCGGCGACATCCTCGATGGGTGCGGTTCCGCAGCAAGCTGGACAACGAACACACGCACATCCGGGCGCAAGGCTTACGGCTGCTGGCTTCGGTACCTGATGGATCGCGGTCGTCCTGACCACGTCGCCATCGGCGACCGACTGACCGCGGAGAACCTGCGTGACTACATCGGCGAGCTGCGGCGCCATCTCAGCCCGAATACGGTGCTGACGCGCCTGCGGCACCTTTCAATGGCAATCGGGGCAATGGATCCTGAAGCAGACCGGGAGCTGCTCAACCACGCGATCGACCGCCTGACGCCACTCGCTCGCCCAGTCCGCGACAAGCGTTCGAAACTCGTATCTCCGGTCGTTCTATTCGATCTCGGAATGAAAATTATGTCGGGGTGGAAAGATCGTATGGGCCCTGATCCGCGCTTGAATGCCATGGACTATAGAGACGGCTTGATGATCGCCTTCCTCGCGCTCTGCCCGATCCGTGTTGCGAACCTAGCCGCGATGGAAATCGGACGACACCTGATGTTCACGGAAGGGCGGCCGCGCGTCCGGTTCGCCGCCGCGGAGATGAAGGGCAAGCGCTCCCTCGAATTCGAGTTTCCACAAACGCTTCTGGAGCCACTTGGATTCTACCTGAAGCAGATCCATCCGATGCTGTACGCCGACGCGATACAAACACCGCCGCTTTGGCCGAGCATCAGACGGCACGAGCAGCAGTTGACGCCCCACGGCATTTACAATCGCATCACTCGGCTGACGCGAGAGCGCCTGGGTAGCGAGATCTCGCCGCATCTGTTCCGCGATGCGGCGGCCACATTCATCGCCGATTTGGCACCCGAGGATGCGCGCATGGCGGCAGCAGTTCTCCAGCATCGCAGCTTTGGCACGACGAGCCGGCATTACATCCACGGCCAGCAACACTTGGCGGCGCGCATGCATCATTCCGCGATCGGGGATATCGTCAAGCATTATGATCGGATAATGGCGGGTAACTGACGATCATCCTATCAGCGTGGGAGGAAAATATATCAGCCTCGTACAAGTCTGGCCTTTTGTCTGGGTCTCTCCCGTGCCGTCACTAGTGTTCCGACTCTGACGCTTGGTTCCCATCGTAGTGGAGGGCCAATTGGAGGATGGCCCGTCGTTATTTCTTGAGAATGGCATTTGCGGTTTTCGTCCAGACGAAGGGCTTGGGGTCTGCGTTGTGCTGGTCGAGGTAATCGCGGATCGCCTGCTCGAGTTCGGCGACACTGGCAAAGGTGCCGAGCCGGATTCGCTTCATCGTGATCTCGGCGAAGAAGCGTTCGACGAGGTTGAGCCACGACGCGCTGGTCGGCGTGAAATGGAGATGGAAGCGCGGATGTTTCGCCAGCCAAGCCTTCACCTCGGGCGTCTTGTGAGTCCCGTAATTGTCGAGCACGAGATGGATGTCGAGCGAGCTTTTCACGCTGCGGTCGATGCGTCGTAGGAAGCGGATGAACTCCTTCGCACGATGGCGCGGCTGGCACTCGCCGATGACGCGGCCGGTGCGCGTGTCGAGGGCGGCGAACAGCGTCGTCGTGCCGTGCCGCTTGTAATCGTGCGTCATCGTCGCGGCGCGACCCTTCTTCAAAGGCAAGCCGGGCTGGGTGCGGTCGAGCGCCTGGATCTGGCTCTTTTCGTCGACACACAGCACGAGTGCGCGATCGGGCGGGTTCATATAGAGACCGACAACGTCGGTGACCTTCTCCTCGAACATCGGATCGCTCGAGACCTTGAAGCGCTTGACGAGATGCGGCTTCAGCCCGGCCTCTTTCCAGATCCGCTGCACGCTTGTCCGGCTGACACCCATGGCCTTTGCCATCGTGCGCACGCTCCAGTGCATCGCGCTCGGCGGCGTCTCGCTCGCGGCCTTGGCAAGCACCTTCTGGCGTACACTCTCGGGCAGCGGCGGCGTGCCGGGCGGCCGCGTCTTGTCGCGCAGAAGCCCGTCGACACCCTCGTGCATGAAGCGTTCCTGCCACCGCCAGACGCAGGGCTTCGACTTGCCGGTCTCGCGCATGATCGCCATGGTTCCGAGCCCGTCGGCGGAAGCGAGGATGATCTTGGCCCGCCAAACGAACTTGGCCGATGTGTTGCGATCGGCCGCGATGGCGAGAAGCCGTTTCCGATCAGCCCCGCTCACCTCGAAAGATACGTTCTCTCTCATCTGCTGAGTATGACTGATTTGCCAGACCAGCGGAATCCTCTGTCAGGGACGGAACACTAGAGTCTGGACAATGGCGGTCATCACGGGTGGAGCGACTGCCGATCCCAATTCTGCTTGTTGGCGAACAGTTATCGGCCGATGGCGGAGACCAATGTCGCAAGGTCTGGACCAGATCGCTTCGCCCCCGCATTATACATCTGGTCAAGTACCATCGGACGAATATCGGCCGGAAGATCGGAGCTGCGAGGAAGCTTTGCCGGTTCAATCAGCACCGGCACCACTAAGGCTGAGTTCGTCAACGCGGCTACGATTGCCTCGTGAACAGGATCGTGTGTACCACTGGCTTTCATTGCATTTAGCCGTCCGAGCCAGTTATTTCCCATGATTACGAGCAGAACGTCGCCCACGGCAAACCTTTCCGGCAGCGTCTTTTGGAGATTGGCGCCTCGGAGCTCGACGCCGCGCACACCCTGAAGCTGCTCTTCAACAACTGTCTGCACGCTGTCTGCGCCAAAGCGGCGAGAGAGGCGCTCAGCCATCTCTTGTCCCTGCTCGGCCTCGTCAAAGCGATAACTAACATGGAACCTGTGCGATCGGCCGATGGCCCCTGCACGATCCTTTTCGGTGGCCTTGTCTGCGCCTGCACTAGGCAAGGGCGGCCTTTGGCTGGCCAGAACGGTGGCGGCACCCATGACAAGCTTCCGCCTCTCCTTTTCGTCCGTCACCTCCTGCCACTTCGCCGTATCCTCCCTCGGATATTTTTCATGATAGTGCACTAATTCTTGCAAAACTTCACTGTCTTGGCCTTTCAGGACAACCGCGCCGGCGCCGTCTCGCAATACAACAATGCCTCCCCACGGAGTCACGTAGACGTGTGCCACCTGACGATCGAGGTGATCGAAGTCGGCCGGGCGAGCCATCACCTCGTCAATAGACTTGTGGTCTTGAAGGATGCTTTCGACAATCGCGTGGATGGATTCATTCTCCCCACCAGCCAGATAACGCACTGCCAGGGCATCCACAGAGTGATTGCCCAACGGCGCAAGCCTGGCGGCCGCGGCGGCAACCTCCGCGTTCGACTCCAAGAGAGCATTCCACCGCTGACGGTCGAACGTGCCTTGAGCGGCCGGGACCGCTGACAAGTTTTGGTCCGCTTTGGTCGTCTCAGGAATACGCGGAAGCAGAGCAACAACGATCAAAGCCACAAGCGAGAAAATCAATCCGAGGATCGCCCAGGTGATGCCCGATCGCCCCTTGCTTTGGGCAATCGAGTAGCAAATCAAAGCAATCGCTCCTTTGATTAGAAGGACGAGAAATATCTCCATATGGGCTCCCAGTGCCGAATTTCTGGCCGTGTCAAAATCTGCGAAGACGATGGCCCTTCGGTCGAAGGAGCGACACGGAAGCCTACATAGTTACTGCGGTGGCGAAGATCATTCCTGAAGCGGTAGGCTGAGCGAGCGCTGCCAGGACTGTAGGACCAAGAACCACCGCGCCGCACACGCGTAAGGGTCTCGCCGCCAGCCCAGACTGAACCGTCAAGGGGAGCACCCCGATAGTCCGCATGCCACTGGTCCTCGCACCATTCCCAGACATTGCCATGCAGATCGTACAGCCCGAACCGATTTGCGGGAAATGATCCGACTTCAGCAGTCTGCTTGGCACTGAATTGGGCTTGGTATCGCGTTACCGTGTCGCCGAAGGCGTACGGCGTCGTCGTGCCGGCCCGCGCAACATATTCCCATTCTGCTTCGCTCGGGAGACGATACCTCTTGCCCGTCCGTAGCGAAAGCCACGCCACATACTCCTGCGCATCCTTCCAAGATACATTTATCACCGGCCGTCTACCCCTGCCCCAGCCCTCGTCGCTAGGCCGATGCTTGCAGCCACCGTCAGCCACACAGGCATCCCACTCCGCGAACGTCACCTCGAACTTGCCCACCGCGAACGGCTGCGTGATCGTCACCTTGCGCTGCGGTCCCTCGTCGCTACTGCGGCCAAGCTCATTCGGTGGCGACCCCATGATGAAATTGCCCGACGGCACCATGAGCATTTCCGGACAGTCCGAGCAATCCTTGAACCACGAAGTCTCGCCGTTACCCGGCGTCGATACACGCAGAGGAGAGGACTGACGGTCGGTTTGCAGCGCGGTGACAACGCGGCTTGTGAGAAGGGCGCAGACCCCGAGCGCAAGAAACCCAGCCGAAGCGGTGAGCCACCATCGGCCTATCGCGATGCGCTTTTGTGTAAGGAGGATCATCGCAACGCTGCCACAGAAAGTCAGTATGGCAGCGACAAAGTGAGTGCTCCGATCGAAGCTAGAGAGTGCAATCAACTGCATTAGGCCGGCGATGACTGCCGGTACTGATCCGACCCAATAGAGATTCATCTCAGCGCGTGACATCTTTCGTCTGCGAACATTTGCAAGCAGCGCGGCCGATCCTACGACGAGAATGCACGCCACCAGTATCGCGGACTGTTCGGCGTTCGACAGGTTGGGCAGCGTCCAGCGAAATTCGGCGTTGTGCTTGAAGACAATCATCGTCGCGGCAAAGGCGCAGCCGAGCCAATATAGTCCGGCCTCGGCACCCCGTATCGCCCCCCTCCGCCTCAGATAGATCGCAGCGACCGATGCCAGAACGAGCCAGGCGCCAATCATCGCAGTGCCTGCGCGTGAAGCGCCGGACTCGGCCCGCCACGGCAATCCTTCGCTCAAGGACCAAGTGGCCGGCACGCATACCAGCGCGCATCCCAGCCAATAGAGGCCACGTTCTGCTCCCGTCAGGACCGCACCTCGTGCCAGCACAAACGCGATGGTTGCGGCGAGGATGAGGATTGCACTGACGACCTCCCCGCTCGCCAACGGGCTGGTGGCCAGGGGCCATCTCCAGTTCAAGCTCTGGAAGCCAGCGCCCGCTGCCACGACGGCTGGTAACGTGAGCACCGCAAACGCGATGGCGAGCGACACACGCAGGCGACCAGCTTCGGTCCTGGCCGGCGCACAGTGCGGGCAGGTGGCATATTCCCGCCTCGAATAGGCATGTCCGGCCTGGCAGACGGCAATGACAAATGCGCCCGCTCCACGTGAGGGCAACTCCTGGAGTCTGGCCTCCGGAGGCGCCGAGGCGTCCGGAACTTCATGAGGCCTCGGGCAGTGAAGTATTGTCGCAGCATCACGCACATGGCCGCAGACTTCGCAGCGTACGATTCGCCGCTGCAACCCTGACCCAATGTTCACGGTTGCGAACTCCTTCCGCCAGTCCGCAAAGCGTAGCGATGTGCATCCTCCTTTCCGCAGATAGAGCGCTCGCTGCACAACCGCTGGGTCTGATTCCTCGAAAAGCTCGCCAGATCGTCTCGAAACTTGTCGTCCTCGGAAGGGGGAATCGCCAATGTGTTCGTGCCATCTCTGTTGATCCGGAAGCGCCGAAGCCACGCGAAAGGCTGGTCCTGCGTGAGCACGATCCGGTTACCGAGGGTGGCCCCCGCCCATGACAGGAAGTAGGGGTAGATAGGGCATCTCCTGCCCGTCAGCGCGCTCGGATCCGCCGGGGCGATGTAGACACTGTATTGACCCTCCAAACTGCTCACCGCGTTGAACAGCTTGATCTGAGTCTTGCCCAATGCGCTGATGCCCGCCTCGCGCAGCGAGCTATCGCTGAGAGCGCCCTCTTCATGCCTCGCACCGAGGTCGAAATACTTATGCCCGAGGAGTGTGGTTCGCTTCGTCGGGTCGACCGCCTCGAACTCCCTATTCGGCATGTTGATACCGGAACCGGCGTTGACCAGCGATCCATCCCATCGCACATAGAGTGTGAACTTAATATCCGAGCACTCCGGCATGATCACGCCAATGCTGAACCACCGCATGACGATACTGGCGTCCAAGTTGCGGTTGGCGCTGCGAGCCAGACTATCGCGCTCCTGCTGCACGCGTTGAAGCTGTTGCTGATGGGCAATTGCGTCTTGCTTGGCCCGGTCCCGCTCCCGCTCCAGCGTAGAATTGCGATCACGCAGCTGCTGCGCTACCGCAAGTTCGGCCTGAAGCCTGCGCTGCAGATCATCAACCTGATTTTGCAACCGCTGGCTGTTCTGTCTGAGGCTGTCGGTCGTCGCTTGAAGCCCGACGAGCTGTTGGCGCGCCCGATCAGCTTCGAGTTGCGCCTGCTCGGCCTTCGCCAAGGCCTCGGCCAACTCAGCTTCAATACGCTTGATCTGTCCCGACGATTGATCGAGGTTGTTCCGCAATCCTTGCACATAGCCTTGTGCATGATCGATGCCGCGCTTCAATTGCTCGACCCTCGCGGCCAATTCCTTGGCATCCACACCCTCGGTCAAGTCCTTCTGCACAGCCTCGATGGCACGGCGTGAGCTCTCCAGGTGATCACGCATGATGTTTACCGCCGGCGCATTGGCTGGGTCGCTGCGGTAGAAGGGAAGCAATATGATCACTAGAACCAGGAATGCCCCCAGCGCTTTCGTAACCACAGCGACGATGGCGATGTCGAATACCTCGGACTGCCGACGAGGACGAGCGAGCGGCATGGCGAACCCCTTCCTACCGCGCTTACTCCGGCGGTTCGGCAACATACATTCTATTGATAAGGTTTTTCAGGCACTCACTCGCCGCTCGATTGAGAGCGTGCTCTTCGCGTCTCTGCACCACGTTCTGAAGGCAATAAACGATCATGCTTTGAACGAGCGCGACGATGGTCGTGTAGAATGCGATGCCTAGGCGCTCAGTAACGCGCGTCAAATCCGGATTGTTGGCATCGATCCCCTCAAGGGCGACCGCTATTCCCACGACTGTGCCGATGAAACCGATTGTGGGAATGAGCCACACGAGGTAACGCAGCATGTGGTAGTTCATGTCGACGCGATGTGATATGATATCAACGCCTGAATTGAATACTGAGATCACCTGCTCAATCGATTTGCTGGAAAGAAACTGCGAGACCGAGAGGTCGATCAGGAAGGGAAGGTAGCCGCGATCCTCGCTCCTCAATTGGATCGCGTTGCGCCGGATGACTCCCAGACGCGGATCGGCAAACTCGAACATCGACTGATCATCATCGGGCAGGAGATGGCCTGAGATCAATCGATGCTCGTGCTCCGCGGCGCGCCAACGAACCCACAGTTGCGCGAGCGCGACGGCCATCACGAGATACATGAAGTTCTGAATTGTATAGGGGTAAGGAAACACCGTGTTCTCGCCATAGTCGAGAAAGAAGCGCGCCCATTTCGGTGGCAATGTCCCTTGCAATGCAACGATTGCCATAATCGTCGTGCCGATTGCAACAACATACGCGACAATCGAAGAACTTCGTTTTGGGCGCATTTTCGGGGCTGGCACGGCCTGACCCTCGTGCCTTGGATTTGCAAGCAATATGTTGCCATGGTCCATGCGCACACCCGCAATGCCAGCGCGTCAATCAGGGCGGAATGGGATAGTCGCTTAGATCAGTTTTTCGCCTCGATCGGACCGTTGAGATCAGGGATGGTGTCGTCGCGATCGGTAGGATGCCGAACAGGTGTACCGCGGCCGGCGTATGCGGTGGGTTCGAGCGGATCGATGGCGACCGCCTTGTCGAAATCGGCGACGGCGCGCTCGATCTCTTGCTTGCGCGCGTAGGCGTCACCGCGCCGAACGAAGGCCCTGGCGTACCGAGGATTAACGCTGATGGCCTCGTCGAAGTCGCGTATCGCTTCGTCGATGCTGCTCTTGGCGGCGTACGTTTCGCCGCGAAAGAGCAGCGCCTGCGCGTCGCGGCGATTGAGCTCGACCGCCTTGGTGAAGTAGCGGATAGCCTCCTCCGTTCGCCCGAGCGCTCTGTGCGCAAATCCTTGAAGGGATGCCGTCCAAGCATTTTTGGGATTCTTGCGCTCGGCCAATTCCAACTCGGTGATGGCCTCCTTGTGGCTGCCCTCAAGAATGAGGGTCCAGCCGCGCCCTAACTCCGCTTTTCCGCTGCCCGGGTCGATGACGCCCACTTTGTCGAAATCTTCTCGCGCACCTTTCGGGTCACCTGCGAGTGCGCGCTGCTCGCCTCGGGCGTAGTGGGCGTCCGCAATCTGGGGCTGGAGTCCTATCCAACTGCTGAAGTCGCTGATCGCGAGATCGCGACGGCCAATTCTTGCGTACGCTGCGCCACGCAGCGCATAAGCGGCACCTGCGCGTCTTCGCGCGTCACCGGAGCTGCTGGGGTTGACGGGGTTCTGCCGCAGAAACTCAGTGCAGCCGCGCACTTTGAGCCGTAGATCCTTGTCCTGCTTGCAGTCGTTGGCTGCATCGGCAAAAGCCGATGTGGCCGACAGGATCAGCGCTACTGAAAGGAAGAAAAGTCCGAGCATCATTCCCTCGCATGTCGAACAGTCTCAACTGCTGTTTGCGGCCCTTCCAGTTTGGGGGAGGTCAATCGCGAAGCGGCCGGGCGACGCGAAAGCCGATCGTGTCGAATTTCGTATATATTGCGTTGCTGTACCGCTTCGACGATCGCACGGCGTGCCACAGATTGTAAAACGATCCTCCACGTACCATGCGTTGACTGCAATTGCCGCCGACAATCCACGCTGAACCGTCGCTTGGAGCATTGTCGTACGTCGGATGCCAGCAGTCGGCGACCCATTCCGCCGCATTGCCGAGCATGTCGTGGAGACCAAAGGCGTTGGGCTGGAAGCGCCCCACCGGCGCAAGGTCGGCATAGCCGTCGTCGCAGTCTGTGACAGGGCTCCAGCGATGTGCTTTCTGCCCGCTTATGTCTGCGATATTCGCATAGTTGCACAACTGACGCGGATCATCACCGAAATGGTAGATCGATTTCGATTTGGCCCGCGCTGCGTATTCCCATTCCGCCTCGCTGAGGAGGCGGTACGTGGAGCCCGTTCGACTGGAAAGCCAGTGCGCGTAGGCGTCGGCGCCATACCACGACACATATGTAACCGGAAATTCGTGGCGCTCCGTTTTGGCGACGAACTGCGAACGCGCGCCCTCGCCTGTCAAAACGATCGAAGAGCCGACCTGCTGTGGTCCGCTCGCGAACCATCTCTCGTTGAGGCGCCCGTCCCGAGCGGTGGCGTTCAGAAAGGCCTCGAATTGCCGAACTGTGATCTCGAACTTGCTGACACTTAGGCCGCGGGCGATCGTCACCACGCGCTCTGGCTTCTCGCCTTTCTCGTTCGCCTCCTCCTTCGCACCCATCTCGAACTCGCCGCGGGGAAGCAAGATCATCTCGGGGCAGAGATCGCATTCCTTGAAAATGTCAGCCGGTTTGAGCCGGCGTTCATCCGCCAGGGTCAGTGACCGTCGGTCACGCTGGTCGGACTCCGCGCGCAGCAGAGCGGCCCGCGGCGGCGGCGCCTCGTGCCTGCTGCTCGCCGGTTTGAAATAGAACTCTGATACGAGCTTGGACAGCCGCTGCGGATGCTGCTTTTTCGCAGTCACTTCGAGCACGGTGGCAGTGACTCGCTTGAGCATCACCTCTACTTCGAGACCTGGAGAGTCAATATGCTTGAGAAGCCCCGCCATGAAGGGACTGTTGCGGGTGCCCGCACCGTCCTCAGCGATCCTGCCGGGCTCCGTGGAATAGACGATCAGCGTGTCGCGCCCGCGGTCGTCGACCCGTGCCAGGCCGCGGCCCAGGCTGACCGAACGCGTGCTCGAACGCTGGTTGCGGCGAAGCCGATCGGCCAGCGGATTGTTGCGGCAAGCGTCAAGGAAGACGAGGCTGATGGCAGCCGCGCCTTCCATGCGTTCGACAATGTATTGAGCCGGCTTTGTTTGGCGGGGGATGACTCGTTCGTTCTGCAGTTCCGCATCGATCGGTACTAGATAGTTGGTTTCCTCGAGCTGTATCGCGTGGCCGGCATAGTAGAAGAGCGCGACTTTGGCACCCTGGGCCTTTTCTATGAATTCATCGACGACCGCGTCGAATTCCTCCAGGCCGAGCTCGACCTTCAACGTGACGTCGAACTCGAGCTCTCCAAGCTTTGCGGCCAGATCACTGGCATCATTCAGCGTGTTGAGCAGACGCCCGGCCTCCCGGTAGCCTGCATTTCCGACGATGAGCGCAACGCGCTTTTCGCTCCCCACGGCATCTGCAAACCCGCACGAGAGAAAGGTCACAACTAGGATGAGCACAGTTCTCATTTTTTCTGGTTCTTTCTCGCTCATGCGTTTGCGGAGGCAAAATCAGTGCGCCTAGCCCCATCATCGGAAGCAAGATAATTCGGCCTCCTGGGCTTGCCCCGCTTCTAGTCACCAGTTACTCAATCTTTAAACATTGCTAGCCTAATCTAGCTTTCTTGGCGCGCGAAATTGAAGCGGTCGAGTTTTCAACTCTAGCCGAGCCGACCAACTTCGCCTAGTGCCGCGCGAGTCGCCGGGCCGATGATGCCGTCGATCGGGCCGTCGTAAAGCTTCGCATCACGCAGCGTCTGCTGGATGGTCATCCTCGCTTCTTTCGACACCTTCGCGGCTTGATCGATGGCGGTCCAGGCGCCCGCCTTCAGAGCCCTGATTACGAGAGCCGCCGCGAAATTCGGATTCCTAGCAACGCCCACGCCTTCGTCGTGCATCCGGGCTAGCGACTGCATGGCTAGCCCGTCGCCCTGCCCTGCGGCCTGCTTGAGCCAGCGCACCGCAGCCGGGATTTCCTTCACGACGCCGAGACCGAGCGCATACATCCGCGCGAGCCGCACCATCGCCTGCGTGCTGCCGCGTTCGGCGCCGCGCCGGTACCACTCGATGGCGAGGCGGTAGTTGCGGTCGAGCACCTTGCCGTCCTCGTGCAGGCGGCCGATGCGCACCATGGCCTGAACGTGGCCGGCGTCCGCCGCGGCGGTGTAAAGCCGCAAGGCCTCGAGCACGTTTGGGATGCCGCTGCCGCCCTCGCCATAGCGAACGCTCTCGGCGCGCTGGAAGAGCTCGTCCGGGCCCGTGCCGGGCACCTCGACGGACTCGTCGGCCTGCGCGCTTACAGGCGCCGCCGGTCTGGCCGCCGCGTGGGGGGCGGGCCGCTCGTCCGCAGTGCGGCGCGGCACGATCCTGAAGGTCGTCGTCGCGGTCGCGATCACCGTCTCTGGCCGCTTGAGTTCGATGGCGAGATCGCGCGTGAGCGTCTCCGCATCCCCCCGATAGGTCTGGAACGCACCGTGCTGCTCCAGCTCCTCCTTGCGGATGAGCCCCAGCGGGCGCTCCGAGGCGAAGACCTTGATCAGCTCGCGGCCGGCGGGCCCGCCGACGCGCAGCCTGTAGTCCGCGTTCTCGCCGGGGATCTCGACAATCTGGTTGGCGGGCAAGAAGTTGTCCGGCTTGTGCCTGTTCGGGAAGATGACGTGCGTGCGGCCCGAGGTTCCGACATCGAGGATCGTGATGTAGGCATCGCGGTTCGTCTCGACGTAGAGGGTCACGCTGTCGCCCGGGGCGTAGGTCGCGTCGCGCCGCCCGGTCCATGCGCGGACCTTGAGCTCGGAGCGCGGGGCTGCGAGAGCCGCCAGCGGCTTCTGCTGGATGCTGAGGTCGCGATAGGCGATGTCGCCCTGGGCGCTCGCGGGAACTACCGGGAAAATACCGAGCAGGACGGTCGCCAAGGCCGCGGACTTGATGGTGTGGGTGGTGAAGGTCATGTGTCGCCACTCCCTGTGGATGATCGAGCGATGCCTGGGGCGGCGCAGCGCTCTCATCGACATATCGGGATGGCGGCAGGAGCTAGTTCGATCGGGGCGCCAGCGAGACCGCGCAATGACGGAGCGCGGACCCGGTAGCGGCGCGGATGGTCGTGCCGGAGCCCAGCGAGTTGACGATATCGCCGAGGCCACGGCCGTTCAGGTCGGTGGGTTTGGGCAGCAGCCGGGCCAGTTCCGGCGCCGGCCCGGGGCTCGTCCCAAGCTCCGCAATGAGACGCAGGGCCGCGTGCTCGCGCTCGGCGACGACCAGATGCAGCGTTGCATCCCGCGACGGGGGAAACGCTCCTTTCGGCTGTCGCGCCTCGGGATCGGACGCCGCCAGGTGCCCATTGCGAAGCGACCACAGCGTACGCGGCACGCCCGGCGCCGATGTCTCCGCCGAAACCGCAATGCGAGCGCCGGCGCCCACCGTCAGGTGGAGCGGGGCCGGCGCGGTGCCGATCATCGGCGGCAGCTCCGGATCGTCGATCCGCACCGACCACGGGCAACCGTCGGAGGGCCTGCCGCTCGGCGCCAGCAGCCGCAAATGAAGGCTCGAGAGGCCGGTCGGGTCGGCAGGCACGGTCGGCGGCGGCTTGAAGTCGCCCGGCACGGCGAAGCTGCGGAACACGGCACCGGTGCGGCCTTCGATCGTCAGCCCCTTGCCGATGAGCACGCGCCGCATCGCCTTCACGCGATCGTGGGCCAGCTCGAAGTCGAGCGGTTCCGGGACGAGAAAGACCAGCTTGAAACCATCCGACGGCAGCGCCAGGGCGAGCGCCTTTCCGATGCGGGTGATCGCTGCGGCGTTGCGCTCGCCTTCCGCGCCGTTGCCCACGGGCTCAGTGGAATCGGCCGCAAACGAGATCGTGAACTCGCCCGCGCGATCGCGGGCGGCGACGCCGGAATCGGCGCACGTGGCGACGCCCAGCACGATCGTCATCGCGAATTTGCGGGCTCCGCGCATGCAACCTCCTCGGCGACAGTCCTGATGTCGAGCTTCTCGAACCCCGGCGCCTGTCGCACCAGGAAGCTCGTCGCGGCGTTGATCTTCTCGCCCGGCGGGGCGGCCGCCATCGCAGCATGCGCGCCGTCCCTGAGCGATACGCGATCGAACGAGGTGGCGCGACGCGCGAGCACGATAATGCGCGTGCGCTCAGCCGTGCCGTCGCTCGCCAGGATCTCGATGCCGAGACGCGGCGAGCCGCGTTCCGTGCTGACGCGCATCTCGCGGTCGTGGAACTCCTTCACGCCGCCCCTGTCGCTGACGCCGAGAACCGCAAAATGATAGCCACCGAGCAGCGGCGCGAGCCGCTCCGGATGCGCGATCTCGGCCGCGAGGACGATGCGATCGCCCTTGCCGAAGCGGCGCACCCGCTCCTCGTCAAAACAGTCGGGCTGCCGGACGAGCGCGCCGTCCGCCGCGTAGCGCACGCGCAACGGCGTCGCGACGTCACCGCTGCCCTGCACTGCCACCGTCGCCCAGGCGAGAGCGATCGGCGCGGTGAGCCACAACCACGATGCGACGCCCAGCGATACGGCGAGGACAGCCGCACTGGCAGCGGCAAGGCGGCGGCGCTGCGCCGGCCCCATCACCAGCGACGTGATGCCGAGCACCCGCGCCGCTTGATCGAGCGTCGCGACGGCGTGGACTTCGAGCTCGCGATTGCGGTCACGGAATGCTGAGATCAGTTTCGCGATCTCGTCACCGTGCGCCTCGAGCAACGAGCGCCCGTCGACCGTCTCTTTGGGCAGGAGCAGTATCTTCGGCAGCGAGCCGCCCTCGGCATCGAGCCGCGCGCGAATGGCAGCCAGCTTCTCGCTGATCATGGCGACCGGATAGACGGGAACGCCGTCGTCGTCGGATGCGGCAGCAGCACCCTCGCTGCTGAGCGCGCCGGTGGCGAAAACCGATGACATTCGGCTCTGCGCGCCGAACAGGAGCAGCGCCAGAGCGAGGCCAAGCTCGGCGCTGCGGCTCGTCTCCTCCGAGAGCCCGACGCCGACGCGACCGTCGGCGATCTCCAAATAGCCGATGAGCTGGCGCCGGCCCAGCAGACGCAAAGGAGCCGGCTGCCGGCTGACCAGCCGCAACCGCCGCAGCGCCGTCAGCGCCGCCTCTCCCGACTTGAACAGCTTGTACTGCAGGAGATGGGCGATCATCGGATTGAGGCGCTTCTCGTGCACCTCGCGCGGGCTGTTCGACGCGATAACCTGCAGCAGGACGCCGCCGTCCGCTCCCGCTTTGACGATCGGGATCATCACGAACCGCGGCGCGAGCGTCATGGGTGGCCCCTCAGACGAGCTCGAAGACGATCCTGAGGGCCCGGGTGCCCGCCCTGACCTCCGGCGTATTGTCGAGGATGCAGAGCGCCCGCCCCTCCCCATCGAATACCAGCGGATAGTGTATCGCGCGGTTCGCCGAGATCAGGATACCGGCGCGGCCCGCGTGCTCGTCGATGGCGGCAAAGCCGTCGAGCTCCAGCCTGAGCCACAGCTCGTCGCCCTGCGTCTCGATCGTCATCCGGAGGCCGCCTTCGCGCGCGTCGATGCTCGACGGCAAGGGCGCATCAGGCTCGGTTGCCGCCGCCAGTAGCTCGAAGGTGTAGGCGGCAGGGTGACGGGCCAGCGCCGCCCGCTGCGCACGCTCGTACTCGGCAAGTGCGGTCGCCACGTGGACCGAGGCCGTATGCGCAAAATCGTGCCAGGGGCGACGCGGGGCCCTATCATTGTCGCTCATGGGTATCCTTTCTCAGGTCTCGTCGTGATCGGCAGGTGTGCCGGCCACACGTTCTTCCGGTCGCACTTCCCTATCGGGATGGACCGGTCAGTCCTCCATGCGCTTGGCGAAAGCAATGAGCTTGCGGATGAGCTCGGCGGCGAACTCCTCGGGATCGGCTCCGGGGCGGCGTGCCTCCAGCTCACCCGAGGCGACAAGGTCGGCGATTGCCTCGCCGTCCTGCAGCTTCGCCAAAAACCAAGCCTCTGCGGCATCGATCACGCCTTGTTCGAGCGCCAGTTTCAAGCGGTCCGAGAACTCCAGCTCGTCGAGCTGCTGCGCCTCTTCGTCCCGCTCGTCGGCAATCTGCTCGTCGTGGAGCTCGAGCGGCCGTTGCCGCCCGCGCCGGATCGCCTCTCCGAGGCTTGAAGCCCAAAACACCTCGGCGCTCTTGAAGCCGGGCACGGGATGATCGCTCCAGGCGGTCTGCCAGTGCTCGAGCCGATCGTCCAGCCCGGCGCTGAGGCCGCGGACGGCAGCCATGAAGGCCGAAGCGTGCTTGGCAGTGTTGACAGAGATACTGTCTATCCAGTCGACAGGCCAAAGCCCGAGCCGGGCGAGCGCAGCCCAATGCGTATTGGTCACCTCCATGGATTTGATCATGAGGCTGCACAGCGCGTTATGCGTCTCTCTTCCGTGCAGCTTGGCAAGCTTCAGCGGTCCTGTCGTGATCGCTTGCCAGATCGTCAGCTCCTCCGGCACGCCGAGCCGGGAACCGCCGGCCACCAGCAAGAGCGGGCCGAGCCGCTCGCGGGTGCCTTTCGCCGGATTGCCGGGCGTGATCCAGGCATCGATCTGACCGAGGCGATGAGCCACGGCGGGCAAGTCGGTCGGCGTCTGCCCGGCGTTGGCGGCAGCGTCAGACTCGCGCCCGACTACCGCGTCGACCCAGCCCGGCGCCGCGCCGCGCCGGCACATGGCCTCGAAGAGCTCGTGGGCCTTGTGGCGCGGCAGGTTCCGCGCCAGCTGAAGCCGACGGTCGACGACGCATTCCAGATACCTTTGCGCCGCAGCATCCGGGCCGGAGGGGAGCACCATCAGCGGGTAGGCGACGAGGTTCTCGCTGTATTCCCGAATGGCCAGCGTGACGATGAGCGTGTGGCGCAGCCGCAGCGGCGAAACGACGACCTCGCCGTCGCCGTGGTCGAGAAGATGAACAATATGCGCTGCCAACTTCTGAACGAGCACGCGCCCCGACGCGGTCATGGCTCCTCCGAACACCAATGCACTACTCGACCCACCGCCTCGATACCGGCCGCGTTCGCCCTGCGCGGCCCGCCCCCCCACCCGGACGATCGCAAGCTTCCATCCCGATAGCGCTTTCGTGCGTCGGCGCCAGACAGCACAAGCACATGTAACGGGCTGAACAGAGGAGAAGACGATGGGAACGTATGTCGAGACCAACCTGACACCAAACGAGCGCGTGGTCCACCAGGCCAAAAATCATTGGATAATCTTCGTTTCCCCGCGCGCCGTGCTTTCGCTCGGCCTGCTGCCGCTGATCGACTGGTTCACCAATGAATTCGCAATTACCAACAGGCGCATACTGATTAAGGAAGGCCTGTTTTCCCGCCGCACAGTCGAGATGAACTTGGGCAAAGTCGAATCGGTCGGCGTCGATCAGACAATCCTCGGTCGCCTGATGGGCTATGGCTGCCTGGTGATCATCGGCACCGGCGGCACCAAGGAGCATTTCCACAACATCTCGTCGCCACTCGAGTTCCGGCAGGTTTTCCAGCGTCAGCTCGACGAACATTGAGTCGGTGGCGTGGCTGGCGCGGCGCGGCTAGAATGAATGCAGGGCGACCCGGGGGAAGCGCAGCTGAAACTTCACCAAGGCGAGCGAAATTATCGGCGCGCGCTTCACGCGCCGTGACACCGCTCACCGGAGCTGCAACCACCCCGGCGCGTCCCGCCAGCGCTGAGTTCACCATCCACGACATTTTCTTTGCTCATATCGAATGGACTTCGAAGGGAGAGAAGACGATGAGTTTCGTTTTGATCTCGCCGATTGGCGTGGTCGCATTTACGCCGTGACAATTGCGGCCGCCGACATTCCGACGAAGCATTTGGGCAGATGCTAGTGTGGTGGCAGCAGCGCAATCAAAAAAAATCATAAATATATCAGGGGGAGGAAAATCATGCGTAATGTGCTTATTTGGGTTGCCAGTATCGCGGCTGTCTCGACCGTCGCCATAGCCGCCGCCGACATCCCGACGCGATACTCAGGTTCGTTTCCGTCGGTTGGCACAGCCACCAATATTTCAGGTACCTTCAATGGAGCGTCGCTCGTACTAAGGTATATCAATACCCCGCCCAGGCGCAGCCGCAGCCGGCCAGATATCCAACTGCCGCCGCGACCACGTGCAATTTCGGCCAGATACACTTGTGTTGCAAAATCGCGCACCCAGACCAGATGTGACGGGATCTGGAAGGTCGACGCGACGGGAGTTACGGGCCCAAGTGGTGTCGATATAACGTGGAGGAACGGAAAGCCCGTCAAATTTCAAATGGATGGCAAATAGAGGCGAAGTGCGGATCAAGCCTGAGGTTCCAGTATTGCGGCGATTTGTTGGTCGACGATCGGTTCTGGCAGCCGATCCATCAAGATAAGCAACTTGCCAGCGGGAGAAGGGAAACATGCGCATCAGCATCGTCGCGGCGGCCGGACTCTTTGCATTCCCGGCAATTGCCATTTCAGCCACCGACATTCCGACACGGTATTCCGGCTCGTTTCCCTCGGTGGGAAACGTAACCAGCGTCACCGGTACCTTCACCGGCAAAACGCTGGCTCTGAAATACACGGTCGTTCGCGCCGGGAGATTCAGTTCAGTTACCGGCAACTACGACTGCGCCACCAAAAGCGCTATGACCACCAGATGCGAGGGGAGATGGGCTGTCGAGAAAACGGGACAGAAGGGACGTGGGAGCGTGGACGTGACATGGAAGGGTGGCACGCCGATCAAGACGAAGATCAAGGCTTTCAAGCCTTGAGGCAGGCTCGTTCCGGGAAGGCCTTCCAGCTATCGGAGAGGATGGACAAGGTGCGCACCACTCTCATTTGGATCATCAGCCTCGCGGCCGTCTCGACCGTTGCCATTGCCGCCACCGACATCCCGACGCGATACTCGGGCTCGTTCCCTTCGATCGGGCGGGCCACGAGCATCACCGGAACCTTCACGGGCAAGGCGCTGTCGCTGAAATACACACTCGTCGCCAACGGCCAGTTCCTCCCGGTCAGCGGCAACTACACCTGCGCGAACAAGTCATCGAACGCCACGCGGTGCGACGGCAGGTATCGGATGGAAAAGAGCGGGGCGACAGGCCGCCACGGCGTGGACATCACCTGGAAGTCCGGCAAGCCAAGCTATTTCCATATCGACAAGCCGGCGAGGCGCTAGGCGACGCCATGCACGCGAGCGGCAATCCCGGCGGCGCTCATGGTGGACGACGACGATGCGTCGCCTGAGCCTGCTGCTGTCCATGCTCCTAGCAATCTCGCTTCCGGCGCCATCGACGGGGCAGACCAACGATGTAAAGACCTGCGAGACGGGCGCGGCGCGAGACGCCATTACCGCCTGCGGGCGCCTGCTGCAGTCGGGCGCCTACAAAGGGCGCCATCATTTTCTGCTCAACCTGCGCGGCGGTGCCCACCAGAGAATGGGCAACCATGATCGCGCCATCGCCGACTTCGACGAAGCCGCGCGCCTAGACGCGCGGTTTGCGCCGGCGCTCATCAACCGCGGGATCTCGTGGGCAGCGCTCGGCGAGTACGATCGCGCCATCGGCGACTTCGACCAGGCGATCCGCATCGAGCCGAAGAACGCCTTTGCGCTCAACAATCGCGGAGGCGCATTCCGCGACAAGGGCGCGGGCGATCTCGCGATTGCCGATTTCGATCGCGCGATCGCGATCGACCCGAAGTATGCCGTCGCGCTCTACAATCGCGGCAATGTCTACCAGGACAAGCGCGAATACGATCGCGCGATCGCGGACTACAATTCGGCCATTGCCAGTCGCCCCAAGGACACCGATGCCTTGCGCGCGCGTGGCCGCGCCTGGACCGACAAGGGTGACCTGGAGCGCGCCAGGGCGGACTACCGCGCAGCGCTGGCGACCCCCGCGAAGGATCAGCAGGGCCGGGATGTGCAGGCCGCCGTGCGCACGCTCCTGGGCGTGCTCGAAAAAAGTCTAGAGGAAAGAAAGCGCCTCGCAAGCCTGGAGAAGGCCGAGCGGCTCAAGAGGGCCAACCCACCAATCGAAACCCCAAAGATTGTAGCAAAGCCACCGCCGGATCCGCCCGCGCCTCCCCTCCTCACGCGCAAGGAGAAGGTGCCGGACAAGCCGCCGCAGCTCGCGAAACCGGCGCCCCCCTCGCCCAAGGCGCCGCCCTCCGACATCGCGAGCGCGCCGGCGCCTGCGAGCCGCGTGGCGCTCGTGGTCGGCAACGCGCGCTACTCGACCTTCCGGGAGCTGGCCAATCCGCGCCACGACGCCGAGGACGTAGCGAAGGCGCTGCAGGAGCTCGGCTTCAAGGTCCAGCTCAGCCTCGATGTCGGATACGCGGGAATGAAGGAGGTGCTCGCGCATTTCGCCCAGCGCGCGCGCCTTGCCGACACCGCGCTGGTTTTCTACGCCGGGCATGGTCTGCAGCGCGACCAGGTCAACTACCTTGCACCGGTCGACGCGTTCATCGACGACGGCAACATGCTCAAGAACCTGATCGACTTGCGGTCCGTCATCGCCGATCTCGAAGGTGCGAGCCGCGTGCGCCTACTCATTGTCGATGCCTGCCGCGACAGCGGTGCGGTCCAGCGCGTGGCCAGTCGCCAGGCGCCGGTGACGCGCACGACCGGCATCACGCGTGGCCTCGCGCGGATCGAGATCGAGGATGGCAAAGGGACGCTGGTTGCTTTTGCGACTCAGCCCAACAACGTCGCGACCGACGGCGCGGGCCGCAATAGCCCGTTCACCAGCGCGCTCTTGAAGCATCTGTCGACGCCGGGGCTGGAGCTGCGCACGCTCCTGACCCGCGTTCGTGCCGAAGTGGTAAACGCGACCAGCGGACGACAACGACCCGAGGTCGTCGACAGTCTCGTGGGCGAGGTCGTTTTCAAGGCGGCGAGATGAGGGTCGGCACGCCGGGCAAGCATCCCGATAGATTTAATGCAGTCCGGGCAGTCGCGGTCCGCGGGGCTGAAGGCCGGGAATGCACGCTGCAACGAGGGCGGGCCTCGGACCCGCTGGGGGATCCGGCGGTCCGTCCCTCGTTTTTTGACTTAAAGGACGGAATGGTTAGTCTGAGCGGACCATTGGGATCTGATTTGGATCGGTCCACGATGCTGGGGGCGAAAGCGCTGTGAAACACCTGATGATTTGGGTATTCATGGCCATCGCTGTCCAAATGACGTCGGCCAATCCGGCGGCTGCCGAAAAGCGCATCGCGCTCGTTATCGGCAATTCCATCTACAAGCACACCCGCCTTCTCCCCAACGCGCAACGCGACGCCTCAAAGGTAGCGCGCTCGCTGCGGGCGATCGGCTTTTCGGTCACAGAATTGTCGGATCTCGGGTACCGCCCGATGCGAGAGGCGATCCGCGAGTTTGGACAGGTAGCGCCCAATGCCGATATGGCGGTGGTGTATTATGCCGGTCACGGCCTGGAGATCGCCGGCGAGAACTGGCTGGTGCCGACAAACGCGACACTCAGACATGAGCGTGATCTCGACTATGAGGCGGTCAGCCTGAGTTCCATCCTTTTCGCGGTGAAAGGAGCCAGACGTCTCAGGCTTGTCATCCTCGATGCGTGCCGGAACAATCCACTCGGCGAACGGATCGAGCTGTCGGCCCGCACCACACGCTCGGTAACGCGAGGACTCGCGCGCATCGAGCCCTCGGGTGACATCCTCGTCGCATACAGCGCCAAGCACGGCACGCTGGCCGAGGACGGAATCGCGGGTGAGAGCGGTCCGTTCGCCGCGGCTCTTGTGGCGAGCCTTCCAGAGCCGGGACTGGATGTTCGGATCCTGCTCGGACGCGTACGAGACCAGGTTGTGCGCACGACCGCAGGCCGGCAGGAGCCATTCACATACGGATCCATGGGTGGCGACCACGTGTTTCTCGTCGATCCCGCACCGATCCTGCCCGAGAAGACGGCAGCCGTTGAGCCACCGCCGCAACGGCCCACCGGACCCTCGGAAGACGATCTTGCGTGGCTTCGCGCCAAGTCTGCCAACAGGGCGGAGGCTCTCAAGGCTTATCTTTCGAGCTATCCCAATGGCGCCCATCGACTGGAAGCAGAGGCCGTCGTGGCTCGCCTTGCGAGCCTCGCTCGTAGATGGGCGACGCTTCAGCGAGGCCGCGACCACGGGGAGCTCGCAGCGTTTATCGGCGATGCCGAGGGCACCGAATACTTCGCGGTGGCACGCCAGCGACTCGCCGACGTCGAGGCGAATGAGCAGCGTGCTTGGGAAGTCGCGGAGGAAGCGAAGCTTCTGCGAGCCTACGAAGCGTTTCTCACCGAGTGGCCGCGCGGCCCCAACAGCTCACAAGCGGCGGCACGGATCAAGGAGCTCGACCTAATCCGTGCGCTTTGGACCCGATTGCAGGGATCGGACGACCAGGGCGAGCTTGACGAGTTTGTCCAGATGCATGGTTGGAGCGAATTCGGGGCGGCGGCGACATCGCGGCTCGTTGCACTGCGCAAGGAGCAGAACACACCGTCGCGCGATGATCTGAAGGTCCTTACAGCCGACGAGCTCACACAGGCGGTGGATGGCGCTCGACTTCTCCTCAGGACCTCCGGCGGCAGCATCAGCTTCGATCAGAAACGGCAGTCGGCGGTGCGCCAAAGATTAGGCAAGACCTTCTTTCGCAACCAGTTCCGGCGCCAGTTTGCCGGAGAGGGCGTATTTCAAGCGGAGGTCTTGATCGGCGGCAAACTGCAGAATCTCGACGGTCTGGGCGCGGTCGTTAAAAGCGAGGTAGACGGCACCGGATCGCTGTTTTTTCTCCAGATGTATGGCAGCGAGAAGGCCGCAGCGGATATCGATCGTCGCGATCGCCGGTTCTCGACGCTTCAGATCATTCAAGATCAATTCGGCCTGGTTTGTATCATGACGAGTTGGGAGTTCCTGGCTGCAACAACCAAACCAGAGAAGATCGTCGAACGCTGCAAAGCAGCCCGATAGTGGAGGGGACCAGATGATGAAAGTGATTGCGGCCTTGCTGGCCAGTGTCAGCTTGCTTTTTCTCGCGTCCGGTAGTGCGTTCGCCGCGCCGGGCGCCGCAATAGGTAGCGCAAGTGTGCGCTCGTCAAAGGCGGAGTACGCCTTCAGGGATTGTGGGAAGAAGCCGGCTAAAGACGTCGTCGATTGCATTGCTCGGGAGACCGGCAACTTCGCGGGTAGTATCGGGGGGTGCACGTATATTTCGAGCGTTGCACCGCGTGCACCAGCTACCGCGGGCACAGCAGCGCGTGCGATTGCAGGGGCGAAGACAAAAGAGGCGGCCTTGGCGATTTTGAACCGCGCCAGTTCAGTGCTGCGAGGTTTGGCAGCCAAGAGCAGTGGTGAAACGCGCGATGTCTACAATCGCGTCGATCGCGCCTTCCAAACAGCGATCAGTGTGCTCCGAAGCAAATCGTGACCATCGCAATCCGGCTCTGCATACTGCTGCTTCGAGGAGGCAAGGGCGTATTCTGGAGATCGAGATGGCTCGAACTCGCTTGATCCTTTGGTTCCTCGCAGCGCACTTGGCCGCCATTTGTATGTCCGGTTCAGCATTTGCCGAACGGCGCGTCGCGCTGGTGATCGGCAATTCGACCTACGCGCACGCGCCGGCACTGTGCAATCCGAGCAACGATGCTCGCGCGATCGCCGCGCTGCTGAAGCAGTCCGGCTTCGATGACGTTGCGCTGAAGCATGACCTCGGCTTCGACGGGATGCGACTGGCGCTGCGCGACTTCGGCCTCAGCACGCGTGGAGCCGACGTGGCGGTCGTCTATTTCGCCGGGCATGGCCTGGAGCTTGGCGGCGAGAATTTCCTGGTGCCGGTCGATGCGTCGTTGAAGTCGGCATCGAGTGTCGCGTTCGAAGCAGCGACACTGAGCGCCGTGCTCGATGCCATCCGGCCAGCGGGCCGGCTGCGGCTGGTGATCCTCGACGCGTGCCGGATCAACCCAATGGCGGCGCGCCTGGAGATGGCGGGCGGGCTCACGCGCAGCGTCCCGCGCGGTCTCGGGCGGATCGAGCCGACTGGCGACGTTCTCGTAGCCTACGCCGCCAAAGCTGGCACGGTTGCCGGCGATGGCAAGGGCACGCACAGCCCCTATGCCGAAGCGCTGCTGTCGACGCTCGGGACGCCGGGGCTCGACATTCGCCTCGTGATGGGGCGCGTGCGCGATCTCGTGCTGGCCAAGACGGCAGGTGCCCAGGAGCCATTCGTCTATGGCTCGCTCGGCGGATCGAACGTGACGCTGATATCGTTGAAGCAGGACGATGCAGGTGCGGTAAGCCCAGTCAGTCCGGACGCGAGCGCCGCGCGCGACTACGAGCTGGCCGCCAAGTTCGGCACCAAGGAGGCGTGGGATGCGTACCTCGCGGCGCATCCGAAGGGGTTTCATGCGGAGTTGGCGCGGGTACAGAGGTCAAAGCTCAAAGTGATCGAGCCACCGTCACGTCCCAAGGTTGAGCAGAATGCCTCGCTAGATGCCAAACCAATTGCGCCCCCTCGAGGTCCGTTCGATGGAAAGTGGACCGCGGACAACTGGTGCAAGGCCCCCGGTTCATCACCGGGAGGATCAAAGAATATGGGTCTGACCATCGACCAATCGTCGCCGACAACTGCCTCTGCCACCTACTTCGGTTACACGTTCCGAGATGGCCGTATATCAGGTAGCGAGGTTTTCTTTCGAGGAAATAGGGATGGAATGTACGACTTGAGCGGGCGCTTAACTAATCCTTCTACGATAAGTGGAACCTTTAAGACGTTTCAAGGCTTCACCTGCACGTTTACGGCACGCAAGAGGTAGCACAGCAAATCGTCCTGCCACTAGCCAACCATCTGCTTGAGATCTTCGCAGCTGTCGTGCTCCCGCTTAACCCTGCTCGGACGTAAAAATCCCAAGAAACCCCACCTGCGCCTCGCCCTTCTCCACATGCGCGCGGATTTTGAGCACCGCCTCCAGCGGCCTCGCGCTCCCATCGAGCGCTTCCAGCGCCGCGACGAGATCGTCGGTCGTGTGCGCTGACGCCAGCGCCACGACATGATCGGCGCCGAACGGCGGCTCGATCCTCAAGCGCGTGCGGAAACCCGCGCTCTCCGGCGGTACGCTGAGCGGATCCCTGCCCGCGCGCATCCGGCGCGGATAGAGAAGCTGCACCGTGCCGTTGCCCGTGAGATTGACGACCACGAGATGCGTGTGGCGCCGCTGCAAGAGCCTCAGCGTGCGCTCTTCGTTGGCGTAGAGCGTACGGCCGGCGTCACGCGACGGCTCGTCAATGCGCTCGCCGTCCTGCAGCAGTCGGACGTCGAGATCGCCGGCGTGAGCCGCAATTCGGTCGATAATCCGGAGGGCGCGCGCGCGATCGACCACCGGTTGGAGAGCCTCGCGCGCCACGTCGGCAGCAATCGGATCGCGACCGTTGGTGACGGCGCCATCGCTCGCGTCCCATGTGAGGTCGGGAAGCTCATCGCTGGCCGGCGGCCGCGCGCCGGCAAGCCTGCCGATGACTTCCCTGGCACCCGCGTCGCTCGTTCCGAGCAGCCTCAGCCTGATGGCCGGAAGCTCACCCGCGCTCGTTGACTGCAGGCGCACACCAGGGCGGACATGGAACAGCACCTCGTCGGGCCGCACGCCGCGCCGGGCATCGGGCGTCGGCCACTTCACGTTCAGATGCTGTAGCTGATCTGTGATGTTGAGCACCTGCCGGTGGACATACTGCTGCAGGTCCTGCCCCGTGACGGCGCCGTCCGCGCGTGATGTCGCGAGACCGTTCAGCGCCCGCGCGAACGCAACGCTGAGCGCCCCGTGTGGACGCCCTTCGATCGGCACTTCCGGTGTCAGCTCGTGGTCCTGGCTCGCGCCGAAGTACACGAGATTGTCCGCTTCCTCGCGCGAGAAGCGCTTCGCTGCGGCTACCGGCGCCGACTGCAGATCGTACGCCTCGATCGCCGCAGTCCGATAGCTGACGTCGGCTGCGACGCGTGGATGAACGGAGCGCGTCAGCGTGCCCGAGTGGCAGCAGTCGGCGACGAGAACGACGCGGACGCGTTTGGCGCGCGCGGCCTGCACCAGCTCGTTGATCTCATAAGAGACGAGACGATCCGCCTCGTTCGCGCGCTGCATCGAGTCGAAGCGGGAGAACAGCAGCGCGGGATTGTGGCCCGTCGGCTTTTCGGGGTTATAGCGGTCGAGCTCGAGGCCGCCGTGCCCGGAGAACGTCACCAGGACGGTGTCGCCGGCGCGGGTGCCATCGACCACGGATCGCCATGCAGCGAGGAAAGCGGACCGCGTCGCGTCTTTCTCGGTCAGCACCTCGACGCGCGACGCGATCGGCCGGACGGCGGCTTCGATGACGGCGACGTCATTGAGGCACCCCCGCAGCGGCCGGATCGCGCGCACCTCGCCGGCGCCTCCGCCTGGCACGGGCGTGCGTATCGTGCCGGTGTAGCTGTTGATGCCGATGATGAGCGCGTGAAGGCGGATGCCGCCCTGCGACGCCTGCGCCGCGGCTTCGATCATCGCCGACGGCTGCAGCATCGCCACCGTGGCGCCGGCACCGATGAGGAACTCCCGTCGACTGGTCATCGGCAGCCGTCGCCCGGATCGCTCTTGTCGAGGAAGCAGATCACGACGCGGCGCAGGACAGCATGACGCTCGGCCTCCGTGAGCGTCTCGGCGTTCTCGATCGTCGCGGGGCGCTCCTCGCCGAGACTCGCGACCTCGATCAGGCCGGCATCGTAGCCACCCGCGACGAAGACACCGCGCAAGGCTTCCGCGCGTCGCATCCCGAGCGCCTTGTTGAATGCGCTGGACCCGACCGGATCGGTGTGGCCGACGAGGCGGATGCGCGGCAGTGCAACGCTTTCGCTGCCCTTCTTGAGCAGCCTTACCGCCTCTTCCGCGTATTGCCGACCGAGATCGGTCATGTCGGCCGCGCTCGGCAGCGGACCGCTGCCGAGCGGGCGATTGAACTCGAAATGTACGGGCACCGGCACGGCGGTCGCCTCGACTCCGCCGGGCGCGCGCGTGATCAGGTCGTCGCCGCGCACGAATACGGGCGCAAGCGCGCGTGCCTGTGCGGCGCGGCGCACGAAACGATCGACGATCTCGCGCGGCGGACGCGGCGCCGACGAAGGAAGCACAGCGATCCCGCGCAGGGCAGCCTGATAGGCCGCGGAAACCGCGACGTGATCCGTCCTGCCGTCGGCCCCCTCCATATGGCCGAGCACATCCCCGATCGCGGCGAAGAGCTGCCACGGCTGGGCAAGCTGCTGGCCCGCCCGTAGAAGCGCGAGTTGATTTTCGAGCGGCATGCCGGCCGATCCGCCTTCGCGCGCGGCGCGCACATGGGCCAGCGCGGCGGCGTTGAGGAGTTGCTCTCTGACGGCAGGGTCGCAGGCCTCGATGCTGCCGCGGATGACGATCGCAGCGGCAGCGACGCCCGGGATGTCGCCGCCGCGCAGCGCCTCCTGCAGACGCGCCTCGAGCGCCGCGCAGGGCTCGCGCGCCGGCGCCGGGGCCGGCGCCAGAACGAAGGCAAGCAGGAGAGCGGACCAGCGCGCGGGCACGCTTCGTGTCATCGCCTGCCCTCCGGCTGGTTCGCGACTTCGCGCTCGACGATCTCGTAGACATGGTGACCGACCGCGCGGACCACATCGGTACGGCTTTCGATGAAGAGGTCACGGGTCCTAAGCGCCAGCGCCCCAAGAGTCGCGGCCGGATCCGCGAGCGTGCGGAAGCCCTCGTACGGTTGCGTCAGATCCTCGGTGCGGACGGCGGGCGCCAGCACGATGGCGATGATCTCCTTGCGTCCGGCGGGTCCGCGCGCGTCGAGCGCGAAGCCATCGAACTGCGTCGGGAAGCGCAGCGTCTGACCGGCCGCAATGGAGCGCGGCGTCTCGCCAAGTCGCGTTCCGGTGCTGCGGTCGTGGGGGAAGAGCTGGACGACGCCGCCATTGTCGTCGCGACTGTACAGGATCAGCGTACCGGCAATCGAGCTCGTGACGCGGATCCGGAAGCGATCGCCGATCGCGACTCGGCTGCCGGGCAAAAGGTCGATTGCAACCTGCCCCGACTGGCTCGGCGCGGCAGCGAGTTGGGACCCGAGCAGGGTCTGGATCGCCTGGTCCGCCGCCGCGAGCTCAGGTGGTCGCGCGGTCGGTGGCTTTTCGTCGCCGAAGTTCGCGCCCGGCACATGAGATTTGATCCAGTCCTGGTAGTACGCGACCGACGTATAGATGCCCCAGGCCTCGGGCTGCGCGCAGCCGAGACCGAAGCTCACGATGCCGACCTGCACAGCCTGGCCCAAGGCATCGCGCACCAGTAGCGGCCCGCCGCTGTCGCCTTTGCACGCATCGGTTCCGCCCTCGTCGTGGCCGGCGCAGAACGTCCCCTCGCTATCGAGCGATGCAATGGGCCGTCGCTTGCGGTAGCCCGCGATGCACTTCGCCTTGTCGACGATCGGCACATCCGCCTGCTTGAGCAGATCGGATCGCTTGCCCTTGGCGATCTCCTCGCGCGTCACGCCGAGCGCGAGCGGCGTGGTCAGACCGAAGCCCATGGTGGTCGCCAGCCGCGGCGGCTTGATTAGATCGGCCGCCATACCGCGCGGGGCAAGATACTGGCGCGCCACATCGGCCGGAGAAGCAAGCTTCAACAGGGCGATGTCGTTGCTCATCTCGTCGCGGTCGAATTTGGGATGGACGATCATCTCCGTGACCGCGAGGTCACGGCCATCGCGCGTGAGGTCGTGCGTTCCGGTGCGCACGATCAGGACGTCGCGCCTCAACTGCACGATCGCGCCGTCGGCGCGTTTCAGCCGCAGGCAGTGGGCGGCGGTGAGCAGCCACTGGCCGTCGATGACCGTTCCCCCGCAGTGGAAGACGACCTTGCCGTCCGGCAGGCGGACGAGGATGCCGGCCATGCTCGGCCACGCGCCGGCGAGCGCCGGATGCCCGCCGACGACGCGGTAGGTAATCATGCCGTCGTCCGGCGCAGGCGCCGTGACGCTGCGGGTCGCGGGCGGTGCGGAACGAAGCGTCTCGTAGATGCGGGCATCGAAGGCGGGGGCCGATGCGGTGCCGGGCTCGGCGGCACGGGCGTGGGTGGGAGTGAGGAGTGCAGTCGCGACGACGGCGGCAGCGGCCGCACGCCTCACGGCCCTCAACTGTCCCGGCTTCCACCCCGTCATGACACCGTCGATCGCTGATCTGTGCTGCTATGTGCTCTATCGGGATGAACCCTGTGTCTGATTAAATATAAGTGATCTACTGCCTGCGAAATGTTGAGGCGAGAGGAAGGGTAGAATTACTATTGTGAAGTCGATAGCTCGCCAGAGCGATACTTGCCTCTCGAAACGTTACGACGACGGTGTATGAGCCGCTTCCGAACGTGACAACATTGCCCGATGTGCTTGAATGAGTGATTGGCACCGGCTTGCCTCTGACGTAGTACCGGATGACTCGGTTACCCGAGACAATGATTGTTGTGCTATCGCCCCAGCTTCCGGCCGCTCCGCCGCCAACTGTCCAGTTACCAATCCACCTTCCATCAAAATTGCCTTGGGTTGTCTGCTTCTCCGCCTTAGGCAATGCGGCGACGACAGTACGTTTGCTCTCCTGCATCGCCTTCGCGGCCTCTGAGGCCTTTTGACGCTCGTCCGAGACTTTCTTTTCTGCCGCTGCCCGGTCCTTTGCCTCCCGCTGTGACCCCGCCCTCTCGGCGTCCTCTTTCGACTTGCGTAGAGCCTCGGCGCGCGTTGCTTCTTCCGCCTTGCGCTTCACCTCCTCTGCCTGCCGAAGCTCCTGTCGACGCTGCTCTTCGGCAGCTTTCTTCCGCGCCAGTTCGTCGGCCGCTTCCTTAGCTGGCACTTGTAGTGCTGCGTGCTTCTGCGCCTGCGCCACCTGCGCCCGCTGCAGTTCCTCAATCTTGGCCCGCAATCTTGCGTTCTCGATCTCCTCGGGCGACTGGCCACATCCTTCGACCTTGAGGCACACGGCAGGCGGGATGCCATGGGCAAAATGCAGGCTCGGCTGCTGGCCGCTCGGACGGCTGCCGAGCTCGCGGTTCACGTCGAAAAGCACCTCGTGCAGAAAGCTCTGCGGCTTTCCAGCCAGATGCTGGCGCAACAGCGCGTTGTACGGCGAGTGACCGCCGCGGGGGCCGTCTGAGGCAACGCCGCCGGTGGCGGCAGAGGTCGCGATCAGCGTACCGCGGTGCTCCTCCGCCGCCCGGCCGAGCGCGCGGAAGGCGACCGTGGCATCACCCCGCGAGGGGCAGCTCGGGAACGCCGCCGTCCGGCAGGCGTCGAGGATGATGACGCGGTTACGGGCCGGCCTCGCCGCCGCGATCACCTCATCGATGCCGACCGTGCCGACGAGCGCTTCCTCCCTCGTCTTGGGATCGCAGCGTACCGGCGTGTCGCTCGGCAAGAGCACATCGGCGCCGGCGAGGTTGAGGCCGTGGCCGGCGTAGTACACCAGCGCGAGATCAGCATCCTCAGTGATCCGTCGAAAACGAGCCAGCGCTACCAGCATCTGGGCGTGGGTCGGATTGGGTAGAACCGTCGTTGCGATACCGTTTGCCTCTAACAGCGTTGCGATGGCGCGGGCGTCGCTGACCGGGTTGTGCAAGGCTGGAAGCTCGGCATAGGCCGCCACCCCGATCACGAGCGCCACGCGCTTCTGCGCTGCCGCCGGTCCGAGCGCGGCCAACGACAACAAGACACCAACCAAGATGTTTCGAAAGACGAATATGAGTTGGGAGCCTATCATGGCTTGATCACTTGTTGCGGTCGCAGCGACGCGTCAAAAGCCTACACTCTGCTGAATCGAATGGTGCCAGTAAAAGTACCTTGGTTCGAGCTTCTGACAAAACCACCGACAATTTCTCCGGAGTCTTGAAAGGTCAGCGTGAAACTGTAATTCTGGCTAGTGCCGAAACTGTGAGTGTTAGTAGGATCGCTCCTGATGCTAAAGGTAACCACATTGCCGTTGACTCTGAGGTTGAGTAAGGGGAGCGACCGTCCTCTGTCGTAGAATTTAATGGGGCGATTGCCAAATATTTGCATCGTGAATCCGGAGCTCCTCCACCTACCATCGAAGTTACCTTGAGAGGCAGGCTTCTCCCCCTTCGGCAACGCGGCAACAACCGCACGTTCGCTCTCCTGCTTCGCCTTCGCGGCCTCCGCTGCTTTCCGACGCGCGTCCGCGGCTTTCTTCTCCGCCGCCGCGCGTTCATCGACCTCGCGTTGCGCCTTCGCCTTCTCAGCCTCCTCTCGCGACTTCTGCAGAGCCTCGGCGCGCTTCGCCTCATCCGCTTTGCGCTGCGCCTCCAGACGCCTTTCCTCTTCGACCTTCTTGCGCGCCAGTTCCGCAATCACCTCGTCGGCAGGTGGCGGGGCCGCCTTGGGTGGGGCCGGCACCTGCGCCGAGGCCAGCCGCTGCTTCTCGGCCTGTTCCCGCTGCTGTCGCCTCAACCCTTCGATCTCTGCCCGCAATTTTGCGTTCTCAATCTCCTCCGGCGATTGCCCGCATCCCTCGACCTTGAGGCACACGGCAGGCGGGATGCCGTAGGCGAAATGCAGGCTGGGCTGCTGGCCGCTCGGGCGATTGCCGAGCTCGCGGTTCACGTCGAAAAGCACCTCGTGCCAAAAGCTCTGCGGCTTCCCAGCCAGGTGCTGGCGCAGCAGCGCGTTGTACGGCGAGTGCCCGCCGCGGGGACCGTCTGAGGCAACGCCGCCGGTCGCAGCAGAGGTCGCGATCAGCGTACCGCGGTACTCCTCCGCCACCCGTCCGAGCGCGCGGAAGGCGACCGTGGCGTCGCCCCGCGAGGGGCAGCTCGGGAACGCCGTCGTCCGGCAGGCGTCAAGGATGATGACGCGGTTGCGCGCCGGTCGCGCTGCCGCGATTACCTCGTCGATGCCGACCGTGCCGACGAGCGCTTCCTCCCTCGTCTTGGGATCGCAGCGCGCCGGCGTGTCGCTCGGCAAGAGCACATCGGCGCCGGCTAGGTTGAGGCCGTGGCCGGCGTAGTAGACCAGCGCCAGATCGGCATCCTCAGTGTTCCGGCGGAAACGCGCCAACCCGACCACCATCTCCGTGTAGGTCGGATTGGGGATCACCGTTGTCGCGATACCATGCGTCTCGAACAGCGTGGCGATCGCGCGGGCGTCACTGACCGGGTTGTGCAAGGCTGGAAGCTCGGCATAGGCCGCTACCCCGATCACTAGCGCAACGCGCTTCTGCGCTGCCGCCGGCACAGCG
>VFQN01000304.1_pt1 | contig 98431 bp, 92 predicted proteins | sample 3512371 | NCBI WGS metagenome assembly VFQN01 (sample SAMN10412370, study PRJNA504923) | tailings metagenome | isolation source: Replicate 2 from Balatoc abandoned mine | place: Philippines: Itogon, Benguet | collected 2017-08-28 | reverse complement strand
GCGAAGAAGGCTGCACCGGCGAAGGCTGCTGCAAAGCCGGCAGCGAAGAAGGCTGCACCGGCGAAGGCCGCTGCGAAGCCGGCAGCGAAGAAGGCTGCACCGGCGAAGGCCGCTGCGAAGCCGGCAGCGAAGAAGGCTGCACCGGCGAAGGCCGCTGCGAAGCCGGCTGCCAAACCTGCCGCAAAGCCGGCTGCCAAGCCTGCTGCGAAGAAGGTGGCGGCACCTGCAGTGACCAAGGCGGTTACCAAGGCACCGGAAACCGCGCCGGCCGCTGCCGCAAAGTCGGAAGCGCCCGCTGCTCCGGCGCCGGCAACGCCGTCGACGGCTGCCACGCCGGGTATCAAGTCGTCGCTGAATCCGGCTGCTGCATGGCCCTTCCCGACGGGTTCGCGTCCGTCCTGATCGCGCGTCCTGCGTCATCGAAAGCGGCATGGAGATCGTTGTCTCCATGCCGCTTTTTTCTTTGACGAGGAGCCCATCCTGATCCGGTGTTACGAAGCTTTACTTGACCTGTCCCTTGTAAATCAGGAAGATGCGCGCGTCGTTGCTTGATCGCTCCCTCCGGCACACGTAACAGATACGTCGCCACCAGCAGTTCCAGTTTGACCCGGGCCTTAGCCCTGTCCGTCCGGGTTTCCAGAATGTTCCGACCGCCACTGCGGTCCGCGAACGCCGCGATTCAAGCTTTTCCGTACGCTTCGCCACGCTGCGAGGCACGGCAACAGCCCGTTAGCACGGGCTCCTCAGGCGTACTGCGTCCATCGCTTCTGCGATGTCCGTCGGAACGCGCGAAAGGAGTGCTGCATGAACAAGGTTTTCTCCGTCCTCAAGGGCACCGCAGCAGTAGTGCTGCACTTTGCGCACGGTGGTCTGCTCGCCGTCGGTCTCATGGTCAGTGTGTTCGTCGTACTGCGTGTGGCCGAAGCGGGTCTGACGCCGCGCATGCTGCCCTCACTGCCCGAGTTCTCGTTGCTCGGCAGCGCGCAACAGGTTTCGGCAGACACCGATCTGCAGATGCCCGATCTGCCGGCCACCGGCTCGGGTGTCGAACTGACCGCGCAGCAGAAGACGGTCGCCGACCATGTGTCGCGTCGTCACCGTGTAGCGCGTGCCGCGGTCGAGCAGTACGTGACCGACGTCTATGCCGCCGCATCCCGCTACAAGCTCGATCCGCTGTTGCTGATCGCGCTGATTTCGGTCGAGTCCGCCTTCAACCCGACGGCGGAGAGCGCCTGGGGTGCGCAGGGGCTGACCCAGGTCATCCCGAAATATCATCCGGAAAAGCTGGCGCTGTTCGGACCCGATGCGTCGCTGCTCGACCCGACCACCAGCATCTTCGTCGGTGCACAGGTGCTGCGTGAATACATTCGCCTGTCCGGCTCGGTCGAGGGCGGTCTGCAGCGCTATGTCGGATCGATCGAGGATCCCGATCAGGTCTATTCGAACAAGGTGCTGGCGGAATACCGACGTCTTTCCGCGACTTTCGGTCCGCGTCTGCAGACGGCGGAAGTGGCGCTCTGACGCCTATCCTGGTCGGCCGCACGGCCGGCTGGCGCGATACAACGGTTATCCACAGCCCGCTGGGCGCGCCGAACGGCTAAAATCTCTGGTTTTCGCACTGCACCATGTTTCGCCCATCAGGCGCGGCATCGGGTGCAGGGCGATGCAACTCGACCGGAGGAGTCGCCGTTCACCATGGATGAGCACTTTCGCAACGCTGCACTCGAATACCACCGCAAGCCCACCCCGGGCAAGATTTCCGTCGTTCCCACCAAGGCGCTGACCAACCAGCAGGATCTGTCGCTGGCCTACTCGCCGGGCGTCGCCGCCGCCTGCGAGGAAATCGTCGCCGATCCGCTGCAGGTCAGCCAGATGACCGCCCGCGGCAACCTGATCGGTGTCGTCACCAACGGCACCGCGGTGCTCGGCCTCGGTCCGATCGGCCCGTTGGCCGCCAAGCCGGTGATGGAAGGCAAGGGCGTGCTGTTCAAGAAGTTCGCCAACATCGACGTGTTCGACATCGAACTGGACGAGCGCGACCCGGACAAGCTGGTCGACATCATCGCGGCGATGGAACCGACCTTCGGTGGCATCAACCTCGAGGACATCAAGGCGCCGGAGTGCTTCTACATCGAGCGCAAGCTGCGCGAGCGGATGAAGATCCCGGTCTTCCACGACGACCAGCACGGCACCGCAATCGTTGTCGGTGCCGCGGTGCTCAATGGTCTGAAAGCGGTCGGCAAGGACATCAAGGAGGTCAAGCTGGTCACTTCGGGCGCCGGTGCAGCCGCGCTGGCCTGCCTCGACCTGCTGGTGCTGCTCGGCATGCCGATCGAGAACATCTGGGTGACCGACATCAAGGGCGTTGTGTACGAAGGTCGCATCGAGGACATGGAGCCGCTGAAGGCGCGCTACGCGAAGGTGACTGACGCGCGCACGCTGGGCGAGGTGATCCACGACGCCGACGTGTTCCTCGGCCTGTCGGCGGGCGGCGTGCTGAAGGCCGACATGGTCAAGCGCATGGCGCCGAAGCCGCTCATCCTGGCGCTGGCCAATCCGAATCCGGAAATCATGCCGGACGAGGTGAAGGCGGTACGCGACGACGCCGTGATCGCGACCGGTCGTTCGGACTATCCGAACCAGGTCAACAACGTGCTGTGCTTCCCCTTCATCTTCCGCGGTGCGCTCGATGTCGGCGCGACCACGATCACCGAAGAGATGAAGCTCGCCGCGGTGCGTGCCATTGCCGACCTGGCCCAGGTCGAGCAGAGTGAAATCGTGCGTGCCGCCTACGGTGAGCAGCCGATGTCTTTCGGTCCGGAATACCTGATTCCCAAGCCTTTCGATCCGCGCCTCATCGTCAAGATCGCACCGGCGGTGGCGCAGGCCGCGATGGATTCGGGCGTGGCGACCCGTCCGATCGAGGACTTCGAAGCCTATCGCCAGCAGCTGAACAACCTGGTGTGGATTTCCGGCCTGGTGATGAAGCCGGTGTTCGCCGAAGCGAAGCGCAACCCGAAGCGCATCATCTACGCCGAGGGCGAGGACGAACGCGTGCTCAGCGCGGTGCGCAACGTGGTCGACGAGGGCATGGCCCGCCCCATCCTGATCGGCCGACGCGACGTCGTGCTGGGTCGCATCCAGAAGCTGGGCCTGCGCCTGCGTCCGGAGATCGACTTCGAACTGGTGACGCCGGAAAACGACCCGCGCTACAAGGAGCTGTGGACCACCTACCACGCACTGACCGAGCGCAAGGGCATTTCGGTCGATTACGCGAAGATGGAAGCGCGTCGTCGCACCACGCTGATCGGTGCGCTGATGGTGCGCCTCGGTTACGCCGATGGTCTGATCTGCGGCACCTTCGGCAACTTCGCGCGCCACCTGCATTTCGTGCGCAACGTGCTCGGCCTGAAGGAAGGGCTGCGCAACTTCTACGCGATGAATCTGCTGAACCTGCCGGGCCGTACGCTGATGCTGTGCGACACCTACGTCAATTACGACCCGACGGCGGAACAGGTGGTCGAGATGACCGTGCTGGCAGCGGAAGAGGCGCGCCGTTTCGGCATCGAACCGAGGATCGCGCTGCTGTCGCATTCGAACTTCGGCTCCGACAATACGGTGACGTCGGACAAGATGCGTCGCGCCCTGGAAATCCTGCACGCCGATTACCCCGAACTGGAGGTCGAAGGCGAAATGCACGGTGACGCGGCGCTGGACATCGACATCCGCACGCGCATCTTCCCCAACTCCAGATTGCGGGACGAGGCGAATCTGCTTATCTTCCCGACGCTGGATGCAGCCAACATTTCCTACAATCTGCTGAAGACCGCCGCAGGCGAGGGCATGACCATCGGCCCGATCCTGCTCGGCGCAAAGCAGCCGGTGCACATCCTGACGCCGACGGCGACGGTGAGGCGCATCGTGAACATGACTGCACTGACCGTGGTGGAGGCAAGTCAGATTCGCTGACCCACGGCCCGTGCCCGAAAGGGGGAGGGCGTGGAGCAGCATGGAAGGACGGCGCTGGTGTTGTCCGGGGGCGGCGCTCGAGCCGCCTACCAGGTCGGCGTGCTGTCGGCGGTGCGCGAGCTGCTGCCCGACAAGCGGGTCAATCCGTTTCCCATCCTGTGCGGCACCTCGGCCGGCGCGATCAACGCCGCCGCACTGGGTGTCTACAGCGAGGACTTCGGCGACGCCGTCGACAACCTGCTGTACATCTGGCGCAATTTCGAAGCCGGCCAGGTCTATCGCGCCGACCCCTGGGGCATAGGCAAGACCGGCGCGCGCTGGCTGATGGCGCTGATGTTCGGCTGGGCGGTGGACCGCTATCCGAAATCGCTGCTCGACAACACGCCGCTGCGCGAACTGCTGGCTGCCCGGCTCGACTTCTCGCGTATTGACCGGGCCATCCAGCGCGGTGCGCTGTACGCGCTGTCGATCACCGCCTCCGGCTATACCTCGGGCGACAGCGTCGCCTTCTTCGAGGGCGGCGACGGCATCGAGCCGTGGAAGCGCATGCAGCGCGCCGCCTCGCGCACGCCGCTCAAGGTCGAGCACCTGCTGGCCAGCAGTGCGCTGCCTTTCATCTTTCCGGCGGTACACATCAATCGCGAATATTTCGGCGACGGCTCGATGCGCCAGCTGGCGCCGGTCAGCCCGGCAGTGCATCTGGGCGCCGAACGCATCTTCATCGTCGGCGTGGGGCGCATGAGCGAGAAGGATCCGCGCCGTCGCGGCCACGGCTACCCGTCGCTGGCGCAGGTCGCCGGCCACGCGCTGGCCAGCATCTTCCTCGACCAGCTGATGATAGATATCGAGCAGTTGCAGCGTGTCAACGACATCCTCGGCCGCATTCCGCCACACGTGATGGAGCAGATGGGCGTGCCCTTGCGGCCGATCGAAACGCTGGTGATCGCGCCGTCGGAGCGGCTGGACGACATCGCCGCCCGCCACGTCGATGCGCTGCCGATAGGCGTGCGTACCCTGCTCGGGGGCATCGGCGGCACCCGGCGCGCCGGCGGCGGTCTTGCCAGCTATCTGCTGTTCGAAAAACCCTTCACCCGGGCGCTGATAGACCTCGGTTACCGCGACACGATGGCGCGCGCGGACGACGTGGTGAGCTTTCTTGGCCTGAAGTTTGCTGCGGAAATGCCGTCAAGTACTACTTCACGATCGTGAATTCGCCCTAAGAACACTTTCCAGGCTCTTATTTTCGTTTGAGAATTTGACCTCGGAGGGTAAACTTCGGCCTCAATCGAACCGCCAGCAGGGGTCACACGCATGTTCCTGAAGTACCTGATGGTCAGCTGCACCGCGATGGCGCTGAGTTTAGTCGTCGCACCCACCGTCGAAGCCGCTTCCGGCAAGACGACCACCCAGGCCAAGGCCGGCAAGAAATCGGTCAAGGTCGCCAAATCCTCCAAGTCTGCGCGCATCAAGCAGGCGAGCATCAAGAAAACCTCCCGCAAGTCCGTCGCGGCGGTGCCGCGCGAGGCCGCCATGCCCGACATGGACGCACTCGGTCTGCCGAATGTGAAGTCGACCGCCGTGCTGGTGCAGGACCAGTACACGGGCGAAGTGCTGTTCGAGCGCAATTCGTCGGCCATCGTGCCGATCGCCTCGATCACCAAGCTGATGACCGCGATGGTGGCGCTGGACGCCAAGCCGGCGCTGGACGAGGTGCTTGAGGTGAGCGAGGAGGACATCGACCAGCTCAAGGGCACCCGTTCGCGTCTGGCGATCGGTACCCGGCTGACGCGCGAGGAAATGCTGCATCTGGCGCTGATGTCGTCGGAAAACCGCGCCTCGTCGGCGCTGTCGCGCTACTACCCGGGCGGCCACGCGGCCTTCATCGCAGCGATGAACCGCAAGGCGCACGACCTCGGTCTGGCCGACACGCAATTCTTCGACAGCACCGGTCTGAATCCGCGCAATGTGTCGTCGGCGCGCGATCTGGCGAAGATGGTGGCGGCGTCGGCCAGCTATCCGCTGATCCGCGAGTTCTCGACCACGCGTGACGGCTACTTCGCCGTCAATGGGCGCATGGTGCATTTCAACAACACCAACGCGCTGGTGTCGAACCCCGAGTGGGAAATCGGTTTGCAGAAGACCGGCTTCACCAACGAGGCGGGCAAGTGCCTGGTGATGCAGGCGTGGATGAACCAGAAGCCGGTGGTGATCGTGCTGCTCGATTCCTGGGGCAGGCTGACCCGCATCGGCGACGCCAACCGCATCCGCCGCTGGGTCGAGCAGGTGGCTCAGCAGGGCGCCCGTCAGGGCTGAGCTTATGGTCGCTCCGGGCAGTCGCGGCGAGGTCGCTCTCTTCGTCACCTGCCTGGTTGACCTGATGCGGCCGTCCATCGCCTTCTCGGCACTGAAGCTGATCGAGGCGGCTGGTTACGTCGCCGTCGTGCCGGAGGCGCAGACCTGTTGCGGCCAGCCCGGCTACAACTCGGGCGACACCGCGGCGGCGCGCGCGCTGGCGCGCAAATTCATCGCCGAGTTCGAACGCTTCCCCTATATTGTCGCGCCGTCCGGCTCCTGTGCCGGCACGGTGCGCACGCACTATCCCGATATGTTCGGCGACGAGCCCGCGTGGCGGGCACGTGCAGAGGCGCTGGCGGCGAAAACCTTCGAACTGACGCAATTCCTGGTCGATGTCGCTGGCGTGACCGAGGTGCCGGGCGATTTCAACGGTTCGGTCACCTATCACGACAGCTGTTCCGGCCTGCGCGAACTGGGTGTGAAGCAGCAGCCGCGCGCGCTGCTCGACCGCATGCCGGGCGTCAAGCGGATCGAAATGCGCGAATGCGAGGAGTGCTGCGGCTTCGGCGGCCTGTTCGCGGTCAAGTATCCGGACATTTCCGGCGCCATCGTGCAGCGCAAGTGCGAAGCGATACGTGGCACTGGCGCCTACGCAGTGGCGCTCGGCGACCTCGGCTGCATGATGAATATCGAAGGCCGGCTGCGCCGCAACGGCGACGAACTGACGCAGGTGATCCACATCGCCGAACTGCTCGCCGGCGACGCCGGGGGCCGGGACTGACATGGAAATCCGCTCGATGCACTTCGTGTCGCGGGTGCGCCAGCGGCTCGACGACCCGGAACTGCAACGCAACCTGAAGCGCACGCGCGGCCGCAATGCCGCATCGCGTGCCTCGGCAGTGGCCGCCTTCCCCGATTTCGACGCGGTGCGCGCACGCGCCACGGAAATCCGCGCCTCGGTGCTGCGCGATCTCGACGTCTGGCTGGAGCGTTTCGAGCAGAAGGCCATCGAGCGCGGCGCCACCGTGCTGTGGGCGCGCGACGGCGACCACGCCTGCGAACTGATCATCGACATCGCGCGTCGTCACGGCGTGCGCACGGTGGTGAAATCCAAGTCCATGGTGTCGGAGGAGGCCGGGCTGAACGCCGCGCTGGAGGCCGCCGGCATCCGCCCGGTCGAAACCGACCTCGGCGAGTACATCCTGCAGATCAACGACAACGAGCCACCGTCGCACATCATCATGCCGGTGATTCACAAGTCGAAGGAGCAGGTGTCCGAACTGTTCGCGCGCGTGCATGGCACGGCGCCCAAGACCGATATCGAGGAACTGACGCACGAGGCGCGGGCGGTGCTGCGGCCGGAATTCCTCGGCGCCGACATGGGCCTGTCCGGCGGCAACTTTCTGGTCGCCGAAACCGGCTCGGTCGCCATCGTCACCAACGAGGGCAACGGCCGGCTGTGCACGACGCTGCCGCGCGTGCATGTCGCGCTGACCGGCATCGAGAAGGTGATTCCGACGCTGGAGGATCTGGCCACGCTGCTGCGCATCCTGCCGCGTTCGGCCACCGGTCAGGCCATCACCAATTACGTGTCGATGCTGACCGGCCCGAAGCAGGCCGGCGATGCGGATGGCCCGGAGCACATGTATTTCGTGCTGGTCGATGGCGGTCGCGCCGATCTGCTGGGCAGCGAATTCGAAGCCATGCTGCGCTGCATACGCTGCGGCGCCTGCATGAACCACTGCCCCGTGTACCAGACGATAGGCGGTCACTCCTACGGCTGGGTCTATCCGGGCCCGATGGGGTCGGTACTGACCCCGCTCTATCAGGGGTTGGACAAGGCGATGGACCTGCCGCACGCGGCGACGCTGTGCAATCAGTGCGGCGTCGTCTGCCCGGTGTCGATTCCGCTGCCCGAACTGATGCGCACACTGCGTGAGAAGCAGGTCGAGCGCGGCCTGAGGCCCTGGTCGGAGCGCATCGCCACCAGGCTGTGGGCCTGGGTCGCGGCACGCCCGAAGCTGTATGCGCTGGGCACCCGCGTCGCCGTGCGCTATCTGCGCTGGCTGGCCGACGGGCGCGACCGCATTCAGGTCATGGGTGTCGCGCCAGGCTGGACCGCCCAGCGCGATTTTCCGGCGCCAGCGGCGAAGACCTTCCGCGAGCTCTATGCTGAGCGCCAGCGCGGAGGCGGGAAATGAGCGTGCGTGACGACATCCTCGGTCGCCTGCGTCGCCAGCTGGGTCGCACCGACAGCACAAGCGCCGCCGCACGCGCGCGCGTCGAGGCGACGATAGCGCAGCCACAAACCGGGCCGCGCGCTGCCGCCGACGGCTTGCTCGACCGTTTCATCGAACGCGCGCTGGCAATGATTTCAACCGTCGACCGCTGCGCCACCGAAGCGGAAGTGCCTGCGCACTGTGCCGACTGGCTGCGCGGGCAGGGGCTGCCGACGACGCTGGTCGTCGCCCCGGCGCTCGCCACGCTGGACTGGGCCGGCGCCGGTCTGAATGCACGCATCGGGGCGGCGACCGGCGACGATCTGGTCGGCGTCACCGGCTGCTTCCGCGCCATCGCCGAAACCGGCACGCTGATGCTCTGTTCCGGGCCGCAGTCGCCGGCCGTCAACAGCCTGCTGCCGGAGACGCATATCGCGGTGGTCCCGCGCCAGCACATCGTCGCCGACATGGAAGCCGCTTGGGCCGATGCCCGGCGCGAACTCGCACCTTGGCCACGGGCGGTCAATTTCGTTTCAGGACCGTCGCGCACGGCCGATATCGAACAGACCATCGTGCTTGGCGCCCATGGCCCCTACCGCGTGCATCTGCTGATCGTCGGCTGAGCACGACAGTCCCGGAGGCTGTCGGCCGAAGCGGTTTGCACGGATAATCCGCGCCAAGCGAGGCTTGGCCCGCCAAGAAATCACCGAACAAGAACCGCCTGTCCAGCCGCATATGTCCGCACAGCCAAAAGGCCGTTACGTCCGCCATCTCGTCCTCTGCCTGTTTCCGCTCGCGTCGGCGATGCACGACGCGCAGGCGCAGGACGAACCGGAATCGCCCTTCCTCGACGACGACCTGCCGGTCGTGCTGTCGATGACCCGCATGCCGCAGCGCATCGACGACGCGCCGGGCGCGGTCACGCTGTTCACCCGCGAGGACATCGAGCGCCTCGGCTACCGTCGCCTGCCGCAACTGCTGCGCCTGGTGCCGGGCATGAACGTGATGAGCGACACCGGGCATTCGCCGGCGCTGTTCTATCACGGCCTCGGCACGCTGAACCCGAACCGGATGCAGGTGCTGATCGACGGCCGCTCGGTCTATTCGCCCTATCTTTTCGGCTACGTCGACTGGGACGCGTTGCCGCTGACGATGGACGAGATCGAGCGCATCGAGGTGGTGCGTGGCTCGAATGCGGCCACCTATGGATCGAACGCGGTGGCGGGGGTAGTAAACATCGTCACTCGCACAAGCAACGATGGTCCAGCCGCAATCGTTTCCGTGACCGGTGGTAGCCCGGAGCTTGCCGACGCGTCAGCCCGATTCCGCCGCAGCTTCGGACCTCTGAGTATTGCGCTGAACGCCCGAACGGGAGGCGACGCGGGATTTGCCCATCGCTACGATTCGTCTCGCCTCAATGCATCTACCCTCAGGGCGGATCTCGCACTGGACGGTTCGGACGAAATCAATTTCATGGCCGGCCAGAGTTCCGGTACGCGAGGCGTCGGCTATCCACTAGGGGTAACAGGCAACCTCGATAACGGTAATGGCTTTCGCAATATCCAGACGGACAACTGGTTTGCTCATTTGCGTTTTCGTCGTCTCGTGTCTACGGACAACGAGTGGTCTATCGGGATCTACCAGAACGAAGACCAGGGCCGCGAGGCTTGGGCCGCTGATGTCGCGCCGGTGATCAACCAGGAACTTGCCGATCTGGGCATCCCCTTTAGCGTTGGTCCTTTGTCCGTGCCTATTGATTACAACCGCACCGCGACGCGTCGTAATCTGGATTTCCAGCACCTTTTCTCGGTTGGTTCGCAGGTCCGTGTCGCGTGGGGGGCGGAACTGCGACACGAGGAGCTCAAGTCGCGGCGGATGTTTTACGACGCCGGTCGTGCATCGACCAATCTATTTCGTATGTCGGCAAACGTCGAATGGAAGCTCTCGGAGTTGTGGACGCTCAATTTCGGCAATATGGTGGAGAGTTTCCGCAGCTATGCGACCAAGGCGTCCCCACGCGTGTTTGCAACTCTTCACGTGACACCGGAGCACGCCGTGAGAGGGGGCTTTAGCCGCGCCTACCGGCAACCTTCGCTGATCGAGGCGCAAGGTGATTCGCGGTTTATCTATCCCGAGATCGCGGCCGCGCTGACCGCTCTTGATCCTGTTCAGGGTCCGCTTCTGGCAGCCGGTTTCAAGCAGGGGCGGGCGACCCGTACCTTTGTCGGAACGCCATCGTTGCGGCCGGAACGTCTGGATTCGCTGGAGCTGGGCTATGTCGGGCAGTTCGGACGTTCCAGTCTTGAAATACGTGCGTTTCATGAGCGCTATTCTCAACTGGTGACAGAGGCCCGTTATGTCGACGCGGACTATCTGAATACTGGCATTACCTTTGTTGCGGGAGCCGACGTCGATATCGATGGTTTCGAGTACCAATACCGCTATCGCGGCGATGGTCGTGAGATCTGGTTCTCGCATGCATTGCCTCGTATTGCGTCGAACGCTACCTGCCGTCCGCGGCGCAGCTGTTACGAGGACACCGTTCCATCCTCCACGTGGTCGCTCACGTGGATGGAGGCCTTGCCGCAGGATTGGTCAGTGTCGGCGACACTGTTCGGCGTCAATTCCGCTCGCTGGTTCAACGGCAGCGAGCGCATCGACGCCTATCAGACACTGGACGCCCGCATTGCGAAGAAATTCCGCAGTGGTCCGACCACTTGGGAGGCGGCTCTTGCGGTGACAGATATTGGACCGCGTTATGAAACATTCAATGACGACCAGGGTACCCGTACCCCCTTCAACCGCGTCGCCCGGCAGACCATGCTGACGCTGCGCGCAAGCTGGTTCTGAAGCGAGCGCTGCGATCCCGTATCATGATCGCCGGATAAACAGGCGGTCTACGCAAGGAGGCGGGGTGCGGAGTCGGTTCGGACTCAATCGACTCGGATTCCGCAGCCGTGTGCTGGTGGCGGCCCTGCTGCCATCGGTGGCGATCGCGCTGGCGCTGGCTGTCCATTTCACGTCCACCCGCATCGCCGACATCGAGCGCGCGCTGATCGACCGCGCCATGCTGCTCACTGCCAGCCTGGCGCCGGCCTCCGAGTACGGTCTGTTTGCCGGCAACATCGACATCCTGCAGTCGATCGCCGACGCCTCGCTGCGCGAGCGCGATGTCGATGGGCTGGTCGTGTTCGACCGCGACCACGTGGTGCTGGCCCGGGCAGGGCGTACGCGCATGCCTGAACGCAGCGTGACCGATGGCCTCGGCGCGCCGACGCTGCTCGAAAGCACCGACGATTACCATCTGTTCGCCGCACCCGTGTTCAGCGTGCAGGCGCGACCCGACCCGCTGTTCGACGACGGTGACGAGACACCCGCGGTCAGCCGGCTCGGCGTGGTCGTGGTGCAGGTGTCGCGGCTGGGCAGTGCGCAGGCGCGACGCGAACTGATCGTCAGTGCAGCGCTGATCACCGCTGGTGGCCTGCTGCTGGCGGGCCTGTTCGCACGCATCCTGTCCGACGGCGCCACCGCGCCGGTGCGCGCGCTGGCCGACACCGTGCGCCGCATCGAACAGGGCGACTTCTCGGCGCGCGCGCGCACCGGCGCGCGCGGCATCATGCAGGTGCTGGAGGACGGCATCAACCGGATGGCTGTCACGCTCAGCGGGGCGCGGGCCGACCTCGAACAGCGGGTGCTCGACGCGACCGCTCAGCTGCAGCAACAGAAGGAGAGGGCCGAGCAGGCGAGCCGGGCCAAGACCCAGTTCGTCGACGCGCTGCTGCACGATCTGAGCCAGCCGCTGATGGCGATGGGCCTCGACATCCGCACGCTGAAACTGCGCCTGCGCGACGACGAAAGCAGCGGTCTGCTGACCCGGCTGGAGCGCTCGTCGATGAAGCTGGAGAACATGCGCGACGTGCTGCTCGACGTCGCACGGCTGGAATCCGGCGCCACCCAGCCGCGCATCACCGACTTTCCGCTCTGGCGCGTGTTCGAAAGTCTGCGCCTCACCTTCGAGGCACAGGCGGCGGAGAAGGGCCTGCGCTTCGAACTGTATCCGACGCGCGCCTGGTGCCGTTCCGACCCGCTGCTGCTCGAACGCGTACTCGCCAACCTGGTGTCGAACGCGCTGCGCTATACCGCACAGGGTGCCGTGTTCGTCGGCGTCCGCTGGCTCGGCGACGAGGTGCTGCGCATCGAGGTGCGCGACAGCGGCCAGGGCATTCCGCCGGAGCGCATCGACGACGTGTTCGACGAGTTCGTGCGCCTGCCCGGCACCGACCCCGGCAGTGGTGGCCGCGGCATGGGACTGGGGCTCGCCATCGTGCGCCGGCTGTGCACGCTGCTCGGTCATGCGCTGGCTGTGCGTTCACGCCCCGGGCGCGGTTCGAACTTCAGCGTGACGGTGCCGCGCGTGCATGCCTTCGTGCCGGCGCCGGTCGAGGACGAACTGCAGGGCCTGCGGCGGCTGGCCAAGCGTCGCGTCGCACTGATCGACGACGATCCGGCCATCCTGCAGTCGCTGCAGTCGCTGCTGGCGTCGGTCGGCATCGATGTGGTGTCCGGCACTTCCCCCGATTTCGTGCTGCGCCAGCTGCGCCAGGCGGGCGCGCCCGACTTCATCATCAGCGATTACCAGCTCGGTGACGGTGTGGATGGCCTGTCGGCGGTGCGCTCACTGCGGCGGGAACTGGGCGAGCACATTCCGGCGCTGATCATGACCGGACTGGCGGCCACGCGCGAGCTGGAGATCGAACTGGAGGCGCACGGCATTCCGCTGGTCGCCAAACCGGTGCGACCGGTGGTGCTCGACGCGGTGATCGGCGGCCTGCTCGACGCCGCAGAGGAGGGCTGACCGCCTATGCGCCGCCCTTCGGCGGCCGTCGCGGCAGGCGTATGCCCATCTGCGACAGCGCGAACACCGCCTGCGTGCGGTTCTTCACCGCGAGCAGACGCAGGATGGTCGAAATGTGGGTCTTGGCCGTGCCGTCCGAAATGCCCAGTTCGCGGCAGATCAGCTTGTTCGGCATGCCTTCGATCATCAGACCGAGCACCTGTATCTGGCGCGGTGTCAGGCCGATGTCGGCGAGGTCCTGTATCGTCGGCCGCGGCGGCTGCGGGTGGATGGCGTCGTCGAGCACCTGCTGCGGCACGTAGATGCCGCCCTTCAGCACCAGCTGCAGCGCGCTCACCAGCACCGAAGTGGTCGAACTTTTGGAGATGAAACCCATCGCACCCTGGTCGATGGCGTCGGTGATCGTGTGCCGGTCGTCCTGCGCCGAAATGACCACCACCGGCACGTCCGGGAATTCGCTGCGCAGTTGCGTCAGCAAGGTCGTGCCCTCGGCGTCCGGCAGGTTGAGGTCGAGCATGACCAGATCGGGACGGAGGCCGCCGCGCAGCATGGTCAGCGCGCGCGAGGCGAGCAGGGCGCAGCGGATGTCCGGCTCGCTGTCGATTTCGGTGAGCACGCTGCGCAGGCCTTCCACGACGAGCGGCTGGTCTTCGACGATCATTACCTGCATGGGCGTTTCTCGCAATCGGGCGACGGACGGATTTTATATGCTGCAGTGTTTGCAATTCTGCCGCAGCGCAATGGAGAACATGTCTTGAATCACGGCCTCATCCTGTTTGGACACGGATCGCGCGATCCGGAATGGGCGCGCCCGCTGCGCGAAGTGGCGGCGCAGGTGGCGGCGGGCGACGGCGCACCGCAGGTCGAGCTGGCCTTTCTCGAATTCCTCGAACCGACGCTGGAACAGGCGTGCGACCGGCTTGCTGCGGCCGGTGTCACGCGTATCGCCGTGCTGCCGATGTTCATCGCGCAGAGCGGTCACGTCCGCCGTGATCTCCCGGCGCAACTCGACGCGGCGCGTGCGCGTCACCCGTCGCTGCGCATCGACCTCGCTACCGCGGTCGGCGAAGACCCGCGCGTACAGGCGGTGATGGCCGAGGTCGCGCGTTCGGCGCTGGCCGGCTGAGCGCGCTCAAGCCGTCGGTTACGCTGCCGTTACAGCTTGCGATGAGCGGGGGGCGACGCACTCCGAGGCCGCCCGCTCGCTTACAACGCGGAGCACTTCCTTATGGTGAGCATGTCGGCCCCGGTCAGACTTCTGATCGTCGATGACGAGCCCTTCAACCTCGAAATCATCGGCGAATACCTTGACGGGCAGGGTTACGAGCTGACCATGGCGCGCGACGGCGTCGAGGCATGGGAATACCTCGAGAACGCCGAGATCGATTTCGACCTGCTGGTGCTGGACCGCATGATGCCGCGCCTGGACGGCATGGAACTGCTGCGGCGCGTGCGTCGCACGCCGCGTCTGAGCGGTCTGCCGGTCATCATGCAGACTGCCGCCGCGACGCCCGATCAGGTGCGCGAGGGCCTGCAGGCCGGCGCCCGCTACTACCTCACCAAGCCCTACGAACCGGATGCGCTGCTGGCCATCGTCAAATCGGCGCTGGAAGAGGCGCACCGCACCCGCGAAATCCGGTTGCAGGCCGAGGGCATGCGCCGCGCCATGGCTGCGCTGCGCCGTGCCGAGTTCGAGTTCAGCACGCTGGGTCAGGCGACCGAACTGGCCTCGCTGGCCTCGCTGGTATCGCCCGAGCCCGAGAACATCGTGATGGGCCTGAGTGAACTGATGATCAACGCCGTCGAGCACGGCAACCTCGGCATCAGCTATGCCGAGAAATCGCGGCTGCGGCTGGAGGATTGCTGGCAGGAAGAGGTCGAGCGACGTCTGCTGCTGCCGGAGTACGCCGATCGCCGTGCTCGACTGCTGATCGAATGCGGCGACGAGGCCGTGCGCTACACGGTCAGCGACGACGGCGCCGGATTCGAGTTCGCGCGCTATCTCGATTTCGATCCCGGGCGCGCCTTCGATCCGAACGGTCGCGGCATCGCGATGGCACGGCAGCTGTGCTTCCGCAGCCTCGAATACAAGGGCTGCGGCAACGTGGTCACGGCAACGGTGGAACTGCCATGAGCAGTGCAGTCGGCATGGCGCAGGTGGCGCCGGCACAGCAGGCTGCACCGCTGCGGCAGATGACGGTGCTGGTGGTCGACGACACCCTGGTCGGCCGCGCGACCGTTAGCGCGCTGGTGCGCCGGCTCGGCCATCGCTGTATCGAGGCGTCCGACGGTGCCGGTGCGGTGCAGGCCTACCGCGCCTACCGCCCCGACGTTGTGCTGATGGACGTCGTGATGCCCGGCATGGACGGGCTGGAGGCGACGCGCGAGCTGCGCCGTCTGGCGGCCGAAACCTTCCTGCCGATACTGCTGCTGTCCGCCCGCTCCGACGACGCCGACATGATTGCCGGTCTTGAAGCCGGCGCCGACGACTACCTGACCAAGCCGATCAACTTCGCCATCCTGACCGCCAAGCTCGCCAACTGCGCGCGCCAGATCGTCATGCATGCCAGCATGGCGAACTACCGCGCCGAGCAGGAGGAGGAAATCGAGTTCGCGCGGCACGTGATCGAGCGCCAGGTGCAGGGCAAGGCGGCCGACGATCCTCGCGTGCACTACTCGGTCACGCCGACCGCGCAGTTCTCCGGCGATATCGTCGCCGTGGCGCATTCGCCGTCCGGTGCTCTTTATGCGCTGCTGGCCGACGCGACCGGCCACGGTCTGGCGGCCGCGATCAGCGTGCTGCCGGTGCTGCAGGTGTTTTTCGGCATGGCCAAGAAGAACCTGTCGCTCGGCCTGATGGCCAGCGAAATCAATCGTCACCTGATGTCCACGCTGCCGGTCGGCCGTTTCGTTGCGGCCACCATGGTGCGTCTGGACGCCGGCGAGGGCGAGGTCTGGGTGGGCGGCACGCCCGAGGCGCTGTGGCTGGATCGCAGCGGCGCAGTGATCGAGCGCTTCGTGTCGGCCAATCTGCCGCTGGGCATCGACGGCGACGACGCGATGGACGTGCCGCCGCAGCGCTTCACCTGGACCCCCGGCGACCAGCTGGTGCTGTGTTCGGATGGACTGGTCGAGGCGCTGGGCATCCGCGGCGACGCCTTCGGCCAGCAGCGCTTTGAACAGGTGCTGCACGACGCAGTGCCGGCGCAGCGCCACGATGCGGTGCGCGAGGCGCTCGCCATGCATCTGGACGGGGCGTTGGCGCACGACGACGTGTCGCTGATGGTGATCGACCTCGACTGAGGCCTTCGCGCAAGTCCTTGTCACAGCTTGGTTTGGCGGCTTCCGGACAGTGCTTGGCACGGCGATTGCATCGAGCAGGTCCGGAATCCCTTTCCTGACTGAACAATGGCCGTTCTGAATGTCCTGGTGGTAGACGAATCGCGCAAGCGCGCCGCTGAAATCTGCGCCGGGCTCGCCTGCGCCGGTTACCAGGTGGCCGCGGTACTGTCGAGCGCCTACGACCTGCACATGAAGGTCGAGGAAATAAAACCGGACGTCATTCTGATTCAGACCGATTCGCCGTCGCGCGACACGCTGGAGAACATGGCGGCGATGGACCGCGAAATGCCGCGCCCGGTCGTGGTGTTCGCCAACGATTCCGACAGCAAGACCATACGCCGCGCGATGAAGGCGGGTGTGTCGGCCTATGTCGTCGACGGCCTGGAGCCCAAGCGCATCAAGCCGGTGATCGACGTCGCGCTGGCGCGCTTCGAGGAGCACCAGGAACTGCGACGCTCGCGCGACGAAGCGCGGCAGAAGCTGAGCGAGCGCATCTCGATCGATCGCGCCAAGGGCATCCTGATGAAGCTGCGTGGCATCGACGAGGATGCGGCCTATCACACGCTGCGCAAACTCGCGATGGAGCGCGGCAAGACCATTGCCGCGGTGTCCGAGGACTTCATCGCCACCGCGCGCCTGCTCGGCTGACCGGCCGGGCTCCTTCTTCTGTCCCCAGATCTTCCCGTCGGCGCACGCCGCTGCGTCGTGCCGTGCGTCGGCATTGCCGCTTGACCGCCTTCGGCGCGAGAGGAGGGGTGGTGGTTGCGTCGCGCCTTCGACCTGTGCGCACCGGTTCGACATGGTGCGTACGCACGCTGCTGTCGCACCGCACAAGTGCGGCCGCAGCCGACTGCACCTTCACGTCTCTTTTTTGATTGAGTCAGCAACCCATTGAAAAATTGAAGTTTTTGCGGTGGTGCCAAGGGCTGGCACGGCCCGTGCTATTCACAGGTCAAGGCGCAACAACGTGGTTGCGGCCAGCGAGGCGAGAAGCCTCCATAAGGGACAAGGGTGTCCATCCGGTCGGCTTCTCAGCCGCGGATGCACACCCTTTTTTCATTCTGGAATCGATCATGAAACTACGGAGAACACGATGGCTGAGCATCCGAAGCAGGCAGACAGCGTCATTGACACCAGCGCGACGCGTCGCAGCTTTCTCAAGCAGGGCGCCGCACTCGGTGTGGGAGCTTCGCTGATGAGCATGGTGCCCCCCGGCGTGCGTTCGGCGGCCTGGGCCGCCGGTTCCGACGCCCCCGAAAAGAAGGAAGTGCGCATCGGCTTCATCCCGCTGACCGACTGTTCCAGCGTCGTCATGGCGGCGGTCGAGAAGTTCGACGAGAAGTACGGCATCAAGATCATCCCGTCGAAGGAAGCGTCGTGGGCGGCGGTGCGCGACAAGCTGGTCAATGGCGAACTGGATGCCGCGCACGTGCTGTACGGCCTCGTATATGGCGTCCATATGGGTATCGGCGGCCCGAAGAAGGACATGGCCAACCTGATGACGCTGAACAACAACGGTCAGGCCATCACGCTCGCCAACAAGCTGAAGGACCAGGGCGTGACCGACGGCGCCAGCCTGCAGAAGCTGATCGCCGCCAAGCCGGGCGAATACACCTTCGCCCAGACCTTCCCGACCGGCACCCACGCGATGTGGCTGTACTACTGGCTGGCGGCCAACGGCATCAACCCGATGAAGGACGTCAAGGTGATCACCGTGCCGCCTCCGCAGATGGTGGCCAATATGCGCGTCGGCAACATGGACGGCTACTGCGTCGGCGAGCCGTGGAACAACCGCGCCATCATCGACAAGATCGGCTTCACCGCGGTCACCACTCAGGACATCTGGGTCGATCACCCGGAGAAGATCCTCGGCACCACCGCCGAGTGGGTGGCGAAGAACCCGAACACTGCACGCGCAATGACCGCCGCCATCCTCGATGCCGGCCGCTGGATCGACGCCTCGCTGGCCAACCGTCGCAAGACGGCGGAAACCGTGGCCGCCAAGTCATACGTGAACACCGACATGGACGTCATCCTGGAGCGCATGCTGGGCCGCTATTCCAACGGTCTGGGCAAGAGCTGGGACGACAAGAACGCGATGAAATTCTTCAACGACGGCGCGGTGAACTACCCCTACCTGTCGGACGGCATGTGGTTCCTGACCCAGCACAAGCGCTGGGGCCTGATCAAGACCGACCCCGACTACCCGGCCGTCGCCAAGGCGATCAACCGCACCGACATCTACAAGCAGGCCGCCGCCGCCGCCGGTGTCGCCGTGCCGAAGAGCGACATGCGCACGCACAAGCTGATCGACGGCGTCGTGTGGGACGGCAAGGACCCGAAGAAGTACGCCGGCAGCTTCAAGATCAACGCCGCGTAATGTTCCCGGCGCGGGGCCTGCCCCGCGCCGACCGGTACTGAAAGGAATACGCCATGAGTGCAGCAACCCTCACATCAGACAAGGTCGTGTCCATGCATGCCACCCCGTCCGCGGTGCCGGCCCCGGCCGCCAACGAGCCGGCCGCGCCGGTCGCGAAGGCCGCGCCGCGCGAGCCGCGCACGCCGATCTCCGAAATCCTGCTCGCGGTGTTCAAGGCGGTGTTCCCGCCGATCGCCGGCATGGCGCTGCTGGTTGCCGTGTGGGCGCTGCTGGCGGCCAAGGGCGGCAGCATTCCCGGTCCGCTCGCGGTCTGGGACGCGGCGAAGGTGCTGTTCGCCGATCCCTTCTACAACAACGGCCCCAACGACATGGGCATAGGCTGGAACGTGCTGTCCTCGCTGCAACGCGTCGGCATCGGCTTCGGCTTCGCGGCGCTGGTGGGCATTCCGCTCGGCTTCATCATCGGCCGCTTCGCCTTCATGAACGCGATGTTCGATCCGGTCATTTCGCTGCTGCGCCCGGTCAGTCCGCTGGCCTGGCTGCCGATCGGCCTGCTGGTGTTCAAGCAGGCGGATCCGGCGGCGACCTGGACCATCTTCATCTGTTCGATCTGGCCGATGATCATCAACACCGCGGTCGGCGTGCAGCGCGTGCCGCAGGACTACATGAACGTGGCCCGCGTGCTCGACCTCGACGAGTGGAAGATCGTCACCAAGATCCTGTTCCCGTCAGTGCTGCCCTACATGCTGACCGGCATCCGCCTGTCGATCGGCACCGCCTGGCTGGTCATCGTTGCCGCGGAAATGCTGACCGGCGGCGTGGGCATCGGTTTCTGGGTTTGGGACGAGTGGAACAACCTGAAGGTGGAGCACATCATCATCGCCATCTTCGTCATCGGCATCGTCGGCCTGCTGCTCGAACAGGCGCTGCTGCTGCTCGCCCGTCGCTTCTCGTACGGCAACAGCTGATCCCATCGAACTGCATTGAACTGAGGCGGCCGGCACTTTGTGTCGGCCCGCGAGGAGACCACCATGAGCAAGACCATCGTGAAAGTCGAGAACGCAGGCATGACCTTCGATACCAAGAAGGGCAAGTTCGTCGCGTTGCGCGACATCGACCTCACCATCGCCGAAGGCGAGTTCGTCACGCTGATCGGCCACTCCGGCTGCGGCAAGTCCACGCTGCTTAACCTGATCGCCGGCCTGACCCTGCCCACCTCCGGCAACCTGATCTGCGACGGCCGCGAGATCGCCGGCCCGGGCCCGGAGCGCGCAGTGGTGTTCCAGAACCACTCGCTGCTGCCCTGGCTCACCTGTTTCGAGAACGTGCTGCTGGCGGTCGAGCGCGTATTCGGCAAGAAGGAGGGCAAGACCAAGCTGAAGGCGCGCGCCGAGGCGGCGCTCGACATGGTGCACATGACCCATGCGCTGCATAAGTACCCGCACGAGATTTCCGGCGGCATGAAGCAGCGTGTCGGCATCGCCCGTGCCTTCGCGATGGAACCGAAGATCCTGCTGATGGACGAGCCCTTCGGCGCGCTCGACGCGCTGACCCGCGCCAGCCTGCAGGACGAACTGAATGGCGTGATGGAAAAGACCGGCGCCACCGTGGTGATGGTGACGCACGACGTCGATGAGGCGGTGCTGCTGTCCGACCGCATCGTCATGATGACCAACGGTCCGGCCGCCACCATAGGCGAAATCCTCGACGTGAAGCTGGCGCGCCCGCGCGACCGGCTGAAGCTGGCGCACGACGCCGATTTCGTCGAGTACCGCGCCGCGCTGCTCGAGTTCCTGTACCAGAAGCAGGTGAAGAAGGCGGCCTGATGGCCTGAGTGCCATGTCGTCGGGAAGGGCGGGCCGCGGCCCGCCTTTTCCATTTGTGCCATCGCTTCGCGCTCGGCGCGGAAATGAACCGTGGCGCGGGCGGTATCCCGCCCATCGCGGCAGTCTCCCGCGCTTATCATCGCCGTCATCGAATACAGCTGAGGCATGCCGATGACGGCCGACGCAAACAGGGTTCTGCTGATCGACGACGACGCCGAGCTCAGTGCGATGCTTGGCGAGTACATCGCCAATGAAGGGTACGCGGTCGAGCGCGCGGCCGATGGAGAGAGCGGTCTGACGCTGCTGCGCCAGGGCGACTTCGCCATCGTCGTGCTCGACGTGATGATGCCGCGCGTGTCCGGCATCGAAGTGCTGCGCCGGCTGCGCGCCTTCTCCGGCGTGCCGGTGCTGATGCTCACCGCGCGTGGCGACGATATCGACTGCGTGCTCGCGCTCGAACTGGGAGCCGACGACTACGTGCAGAAGCCATGCACGCCGCGCGAACTGGTGGCGCGGCTGCGTGCGATCCTGCGGCGCATCGGCGGCGCGCGCGCGCAGGCGGCCAGCGACGACGCCATCGTCGTCGGCGCGCTGGCCGTGTGGCCGCAGCGGCGCTGCGCCGAGTACGGCAGCACGCCGCTCACACTGACCAGTTCCGAGTACGGCCTGCTCGAAGTGCTGGCGCGCAACGCCGGCAGCGTGGTGTCCAAGGCCGAGCTGTCGCTGCAGGCGCTGGGCCGGCCGATGGGCCCTTACGACCGCAACATCGACGTGCACGTGAGCGCCATCCGGCAGAAGCTCGCGCCGCTCAGCGGCGGCCGTCCGCTGATACAGACGGTGCGGGGCGTCGGCTACCAGCTGGTGCGCGCCTAGTGGGCCGGCTGTTCTGGAAGCTGTTCTTCGCCTTCGTCGCCGCGCTGGCGGTGGCGGCGCTGCTGGTGGCGCTGGCGCTGTCGCTGATCTGGCCACGGGAGGGCCGCGGGCCACGGCCACAATCGGTGCTCATGGCCGACACGGTCGAGGTGCTGCTGCGCGAGCAGGGGCCGCCGGCGACCGTGGCGCTGCTTGAGATCTGGCGCGCGCAGCAGGTGCCGCTGCCTCTGCTGGTGCGGCCCGACGGCAGTGAGCTGTTCGGACGTACGGTGAGCGCCGAACGCCTGGAAGGCGCGCGGGTCGTGTCCATCGAAGGCGCGCAGTGGAAAGTGCTGGCGGCCGCGCGCGGTGATCGACCGCCGTCGGCAGCCGGTGTGCCACTGCCGCCGCCGCCCTTTCTCGAAGTGGTCGCGCTGCTGATCGGCGCGCTCACCTTCAGCGCCGCATTGGCCTGGTATCTGTCGCGCCCGGTGCGTCACCTCAGCCAGGCGTTCGACGCACTGGCCGGTGGCGATCTGGGCGTACGTACGGCGGCACGGATCGGCCGCCGGCGCGACGAGATCGCCGATCTCGGCCGCGGCTTCGACCGCATGGCGGCACGCATCGAACAGCTGGTCGACGCGCAGCGCCGGCTACTGCACGACGTGTCGCACGAACTGCGTTCGCCACTCGCGCGGATGAGTGCGGCCATCGGTCTGGCGCGGCAGGATCCGTCGCGGATCGAAGCGATGCTGGAGCGCGTCGAACGCGAGACGGCCCGGCTGGACACCCTGGTCGGCGAACTGCTGGGTCTGGCGAGACTGGAGCACGACGCCGCGCACACGCTGCCGCAGCCGGTGGCGCTCGACGCCCTGCTGCACGATGTCGCCGGTGATGCGCGGTTCGAGGCGGCTGCGCGCGACGTCGAGGTCGTGCTGTCGATCGACGGCGCGGGGCCGGTCGTCAAGGGTCAGGTCGAACTGCTGCGCCGCACCTTCGACAACGTGCTGCGCAACGCGGTGAAGTACGCGCCGGCCGGTTCGGTGGTGCACATCGCGCTGGGCCGGGCCGATGGGCGTGCTTGCGTCAGCATCAGCGACGGCGGTTGCGGCGTCGCCGACGGCGAACTGGAGCGCATCTTCGATCCCTTCTTCCGTGGCGAACGCAGCGACGGCAGCCACGGCGCCGGCCTCGGCCTGTCGATCGCGCGGCGCGCGGTCGAGGCGCATGGCGGCGACATCCGCGCGTCGAACGCCGAAGGCGGTGGCCTGCGCGTCGACATCCGGCTGCCGGCCGAGGGCTGACGCGTCTTTACACAGTCGCGCGGCGGCAGTGCTTGCCGCTGCACCGGTCGACCGCTGCGTCGGTGAAGGCCATCGGTGCTTCCGCACGATGCGGACGGCGGCGAAACTTGCCGGCGCATGACGCAGGGGTCGCTGCCGCACGCGACGCGGTGTCGCCGTGTAAAGAGTACGGCGCAACGCATCCCGCTTCCTTTACGTACGCTCACGCGCTTTTACCCGAAACGGCCGGTTGGCGCGCCGTTTCGGGCCGATAACTTGCCCTGTGACCGGTGGCTGCCGATGCCGGCGGCCGCATTTCTCATACACACAGGAGCATGAACATGAGCATATCGGGCGTGGGCAGCAGCATGGCTTCGGCGATGCAGTCGGCAATGCAGGCCAACCGGCCGCAGAAACCGGATGCGTCGGCGATGGCGGCGGACGTCTTTGCGCTGCTGGACAGCGGCAGCAAGGGCTATATCGACAGCAGCGATCTGGCCGGTGCGCTGGAATCGACCGGCAGCAGTGCCTCCGCCGAGGACCTGCTCGGCGCGATGGACAGCGACGGCGACGGCAAGGTGACCGAGCAGGAACTGGGCAGCCTGCTGCAGAAGGTGGCCGACCAACTGGAGGACAGTTTCGGCGCGGCGCGCGTCGGCCAGGCGATGGGCAACCGTCCGCCGCCGCCCCCGCCGCCGGCGGGCGAGGACGAAGGCATGAGCGTCGAGCAGCTGGGCGCGATGGCGGAAGAGGCCGAGGCATCGGGCAGCGCCGGGGCGAGCGAACTGGCGGCGCTGGTCGAGTCCTTCGACGAGGCGGACACCGACGGTGACGGCAAGGTGAGCTTCCAGGAGGCGATGGCTTTCCGCGAGTCGGAAGCGGCCGCCTCGGGCGAGTCGTCCGACAGCCGTCCGCCGCCGCCGGACGAGGCCGCGCGCGACGAACGCATGCTGGCGCGCGTGCTGCAGATGCTGCAGGAATACGCGGGCGACGGCAGCACGGCGACTACCGGATCGACGCTGTCGGTCAGCGCCTGAGCAGGGCATGTCCCGTTCCGGCCCCCGCGCCGGAACGGGACATGCCGGCCGATCGACGACAGGCTTGACGACGGGCAGTTGTTATATATAATGAGAAGCGTTCTCATCAAAGCGCGGGCACGGCCCGGGTGTTGACGGGAATTCACTCTGGCATCCGGCGGCAGGTCCGGTCCGGAGCCAGTACCTCGAATTGCCTCCCAGCGAAGACAGAAGGCCAGGCCGGGCAAACACCTTCGTTCATCGGGAGATAGATTCAATGAAGCAGTCAGTCCTCGTCCGTTCCGTCGTCAGCGTTGCCCTGATTTCGGCTTCCGCCTTCGCCCACGCCAACGGCACCCATGAGCAGTTCGTCGATCCGGCGGCTTCGCTGTCCTTCGATGGCTGGAACGAGCTCAACCGCAACCGCACCGGCGGCGCGCTGACGGTCGAAGAACTGGTTGCCGGCAGCGGCTCGAATGTCGCCGGCTCGGGCGACGCGGTGTTCACCCGCGTCAGCGGCGACCACTACCCGGCCGGTTTCGGCCTGTACGGCGGCGCCTCCACGTTCACCTTCACCGACACCACCGTCGATGCCGGCGCGACCGCGCTGGTGTTCCAGGGCATCATCAACGACTTCGACGGCCAGTTTGGCGGCACGCCCTTCAGCCTGACGCTGAGCTACAACGGCGGTAGCCAGGCCATCGCCGGCACGCTGGTTGACAGCGCACTGAACGGTGGCGTCAGCGACTACTTCCGCTACACATGGGATCTGAGCGCGCTGGGCACGCCGGTCGGCGCCTACACGCTGACGCTGAATGCCGGCTTCTCGCAGATGCTCGCCTTCCAGATCGACCAGGTCGCTGCCGTGCCGGAGCCCGAAACCTATGCGCTGATGCTGTCCGGCCTCGGCCTGATCGCGCTGTCGGTATGTCGGCGGATGCGCGGCGTCTGACCGTCGGTCCGCCAGCCGCCGTGTCGACGGCGGTCGCGGCAAAGCAAAGGGCGCCGCATGCGGCGCCCTTTTTTCTACCAGCGATCGGCGTCAGCGCAGGTTGCCGCGCAGTCTCTGCACGTCGAGCGAACTGACTGGCGCCGCGGTGTTGCCCCAGCTGCCGCGGATGTGCGACACCACCAGCGCCACTTCGTCGTCGCTGAGTGCGGCGGCGAAGGGCGGCATGCCGTAGGGGCGCGGGTTGCCACGCGTGGCCGGCGCGTAGCCGCCGCCCAGCACGATGCGCACCGTGTTCGCCGGCGGGTCCATCGTCACTGCGCGGTTGCCGGCCAGCGCCGGCCAGATGCCCGGCTTGCCCTCGCCACGCTCGCCGTGACAGTCGGCGCAGTGCTCGCCGTAGAGCTGGGCACCGCGCTCGCGTCGCAGTTCGTCCAGTACGCCGGTCGACTCCGCCTTCACCGACTGCGTCACCGGCAGCGACTTCAGATAGACCGCCATCGCGTCGAGATCGGCCGCCGACAGGTATTGCGTGCTGCCGAACACCACCTCGGCCATCGGCCCGGCGGCGGTCGCATTGCCGCTCACACCGTCGCGCAGCAGCGCCACGATGTCGTCCTTTGCCCAGTCGGCGACGCCAGCTTCGTGCGGCGAGGTGAGCGAGGGCGCGTACCAGTTCTGCACCGGCATCAGTCCGCCGGCCAGCGCGTCCGGATCGCTGCTCGCGCCGAGCGCGTTGCGCGGCGCGTGGCAGGCGCTGCAGTGACCCAGACCCTGCACCAGATAGGCGCCGCGGTTCCAGTCCTCGGGCTTGGTCGCGTCGGCGACGAACACGCCCGGCTTGAAATAGAGCGCCCGCCATGCCAGCAGCGCCGCCTGCGTGTCGTACGGGAAGCGCAGCGCGTGCGGCCGGTTCGGCTGTTCGACCGGCGGCAGCGTCTGCAGCCAGGCCCAGATCGCGTCGGCATCGGCGCGCGTGACGCGGGTGTAGCTGGTGTAGGGGAAGGCCGGGTAGAGCAGGCGGCCGTCGCGTGCACGACCTTCGTGCAGCGCCTTCCAGAAGTCGTCGGCCGTCCATTGGCCGAGCCCGGTTGTCGGATCCGGCGTCAGATTGCTGGTGTAGATCGTGCCGAAGGGCGTGTCCATCGCCCGGCCGCCGGCCCAGGGCGTGCCGCCCGGCGCGGTGTGGCAGGCCATGCAGTTGCCGGCGCGCGCGAGGTATTCACCACGCGCAACCAGTGCCGCGCGGTCTTCGTCCGCCGCGCCGGTGGCCGGCGGATCTGTTGCCGGTTGCAGCGCGAGATAGACGCCTGCCGATGCGGCGAGCAGCAGCGCTGCGATCAGGAGACGCTTCATCGCGCACCCTCCTGCACGCCGCCGCAGCGTATCGGCAGCGCCTTGTCGAGATGCGCGGCCGGCTTGCCGCCCTGGGCAACCGCCTGCGACGACAGCCAGTGGGCGACCGCCTGGATGTCGTCGGCGCTCATGCGCTGGGCGATCTGCGCCATGCAGTCCGGCGCGTGCGCCTGGCGGATGCCGCTTTTCCAGCCGGCGAGCTGGGCTGCCAGATAGTCGCGTGGCAGGCCGAGCAGGCCGGGTATTGCCGGCGCGACGCCGGTCAGTGCGCTGCCGTGACAGCTTTCGCAGGCTGGAATGTCGCGCGTCGCGTCGCCGCGGCGCACCAGTGCCTCGCCGCGCGCCAGTGTCGCGGCCTTCTGCGTGCTGCGCGCCGGCGGCGGGTAGGGCAGTTCGAGCGCCGCGAAGTGTCCGGCCATCTCGCGCAGGTAGTCGTCGCTGAGCGTCTGTAGCAGACCGGTCATCAGCGGGTACTGACGGCGGCCGTCGCGGAAGTTCAGCAGCTGGTTGTACAGATAGCCGGCCGGTTTGCCGGCGATGCGCGGGTAGTAGCCGTCGGCGGCGGCACGGCCTTCGGCGCCGTGGCAGCCGGTACAGGCGAGCACGCGCTGCTCCATGTCGCCAGCGGTGGGCGAGGCCTGCACGACGGAGCTGGCAGCGGCTGCGGCGACCAGTACGGCCGCAACTCTGGACAGGGCGGCGGTGAGCGGGGTGCGGATCATGGGGAGGCTGAGAGCAGTGCGACGATGCGTGCGGATGATAAGCGCAGCGGCCGCGGGCGCTGGGTTATGACCCGATGCACCGTAACGGTGCGGTCACAGGCTGCGTATCTTACGGAGCAGAGCGGTGGTCGAACGCTCGTGTTCGAAGGCGATCGATTCGACCCGGCCGCCGCGCGCCAGCACTTCGGCCGCACCGACGATGCGCTCGACCGGCCAGTCGCCACCCTTGACCAGCACGTCCGGCGTGCACGCCTTGATCAGGTCGAGCGGCGTGTCGGCGTCGAACCAGGTGACCAGGCTGACCGACTCCAGCGCGGCGATCACCGCCGCGCGGTCTTCCAGTGCATTGACCGGACGGTCTTCGCCCTTGCCCTGACGCTTCACCGAGGCGTCGGTGTTCAGCGCGACGATGAGCGAGCCGCCGAGTGCGCGCGCCTGCGCCAGGCAGGTGACGTGGCCGCGGTGCAGGATGTCGAAACAGCCGTTGGTGAACACCACCGGGCCGTGCAGCGTGCGGCGGCGTGCCGCGAGTTCGTCCGGCGGGCAGATCTTGGCTTCGAAGGCCGGCGTGCCGCCCTGCATCAGGCGGCGCCGGCGTACTGCTTGCGGAAGCGGTTCAGGTCGCCCACCGTCTTGAAGCTTTCGCCGAACAGCGAACTGAGGTTGCGCAGGATGCCGCCGATCACGCGCGCCTCGCAGTCCTTGTCGAAGCGGATCTGCTCGTCCAGCCAGCGCTCCAGCCACTCCGGGTCCGGCAGTCGCGACTGCACGGTGTCGCGCGGGAAGTGCGCCTTGCTCACGTGCAGATTGGTCGGGTGCATCGGCTTGCCGGCGCGGCCGCTGGCGGCCATCAGCATGCCGATCTTCGAGAACGCGGCGCGCGCGGCGTCGCCGGCCTGATCGATCGCCCGCTTCATGTACTTCAGATAGGCGCCGCCGTGACGGGCCTCGTCGCGCGACAGCAGGTCGTAGATGTGCTTGATCACCGGCTCGGTATGCCATTCGGAAGCGCGGCGGTACCACTGGGTCAGGCGCACCTCGCCGCAGAAATGCAGCATCAGCGTTTCCAGCGCCGGCGCCGGGTCGAACTCGAAGCGCACTTCGTGCAGTTCCTCTTCGGTCGGCGCCAGATCGGGGCGGAAGCGGCGCAGGTATTCGATCAGCACCAGCGAGTGCTTCTGTTCCTCGTAGAACCAGATCGACATGAAGGCCGAGAAGTCGGAATCGTCGCGGTTGTCGCGCAGGAACATTTCGGTGGCCGGCAGCGCCGACCATTCGGTGATGGCGTTCATCTTGATCGTCATCGCCTGTTCGTCGGACAGCAGCGAGGCATCGAAACTGTCCCAGGGCACGTCTTTCGCCATGTCCCAGCGGGCGGATTCGAGTGACTTGAACAGTTCGGGATAGAGCATGCAGGGCTCCTGAAGAAAAAGGCATTTTACGCGAGCAGAAGTCAGCCCGATGACAGCTCTCCGCGTGGCGAGGTCCGTGCATGCGCGAGCCGGCCGCTACGCAGCTGCCTATTCAATCATGGATGGACGCCGGCGGATCGCCGGAATAGCGCGTGTTTCCCGTCGCCCGGTTCAGTGGCTGGCGTGGGCGTCCCGCCAGGCGCGGACCGCGGGCCCGACGTCGGCGATGCCGCGTATGACGCGCACGCCGGCTTCGTTGCGCAGCTTGTCGCGCGCACCGGCGCCGCCGACCCACAGTTCCACCGTAGGCGGCAGGGCTTCGCGCAGCGTGCGGATGCCGGCAATGGCCTGGCGTACCGGGAAGGCGGAACTGAAGGACAGTGCCACGATGTCGGCGCTGGCGGTGAGGGCCGAGGTGCGGATGTCGGCCAGCGGCATGCGTGGCCCGAGCGAACAGCACTGCGCTCCTTCTGCGGTCAGCATCACTTCGACCATCAGCAGGCCCAGCGCGTGTTCTTCCTCCGGCAGCGTGGTCAGCAGCACGCGCGGCGGCTTGCCGGTGCGCGCGTAACTGGCCAGCGTTCCGCGCAGGAAGGACTGCGTCTGTTCGGTATAGAAATGCTCGTCCGGCACGCCGATGTCGCCGCGCATCCACGCTTCGCCGATGTCTACATTGAGCGGCGCGACCAGATCGGTGACCAGCCCCTGCAGGCCCTTTTCCAGCAGCGTCTGCTGGAACACCCGGCGCAGTGCCTCGACGTCATGGCTGCGGATGGCGTCGAGTATTTCACCGGCCAGCAAGGCCGGCACGCGTGAAGCCTGTTCGGCCTCGATGATGAGCTGCAATTCGGCCGCACTGGCCGCAAGCAGCTTGCCCGGACGCCAGCCCTGGTCCATCAGGCGGCGTATCAGGCGCAGCTTGCCAACGTCTTCGAGCGAGTACAGCCGCTCGCCGGCCTCGTCGCGGATGGGTTTGGGGAAACCGTAACGCCGTTCCCATACGCGCAGCGTGTCTTTCAGAAGGCCGGTCTCCCGCTCCACCGCGCTGATGGTCAGCAGGGACAGCCCCGATGCGTGAGCACTCATTTTGTCCTGGACAAATCGTTGACATGGCGACTCATGAGTCCTAGATTACGGCTTGAGTCTTGTTTTGTCCAGGACAAAAAGGGGGCGGTATGAACACGATCAAGAGTGCAGGAAGCGCGGTGGCGGTGCTGTTCAGCGTGTCCGCGTGGGCCGTCATGCCGTCGGCGGGCGAGCCGGTCGTGCATGAGCGTGCGGCGGCGCCAGCGGCAAAGACGTCTGCGACGACGCAGCCGGCGTCGAGCCAGACCGACGCGCTGGTTCATCTGCACCGCGCGGCGACCGGTGCCTACTTCCCGGCGCACCTCGTCGTCGATGCTTCGGCGCGCTGCTGCGAGTCGGCCCGTGCTGCGCGCTGACGTGCTGCGCATCGTCTTCGCGCTGGTGACGACCTTGACTTCGATGACTGCGGCTGCAGCCGACGCCTGCCCGACGCTGCTCGATCGTTCGATTCCCGGCCTGCTCGACGGCAAGCCGCGCTCGCTGTGCGAGTACAGCGGCCGCGTGCTGCTGGTGGTCAATACCGCCAGCCGCTGTGGCTACACCGGCCAGTACGCCGGGCTGGAAAAGCTGCAGGACAGTTACGGCAAACGCGGACTGACCGTGCTCGGCTTCCCGTCGAATGACTTCGGCAACCAGGAACCGGGCAGCGACAAGGACATCGCCGAATTCTGCAGCATGACCTATGGCGTCAAGTTTCCGATGTTCTCGAAGACCTCGGTCAGGGGCGCCCAGCGCCACCCCTTCTACGCCGATCTGGCGAAGGCCTCGGGTTCGGAGCCGGCGTGGAACTTCCATAAGTACCTGATCGGGCGCGATGGCCGGACGGTGACCGCTTTCCCCAGCAACGTGGCCCCCGATTCGAACGTGCTGCTGCGCGAGATCGAAGCGGCTCTGGGCAGATGACGCAGATCGGCGGATCGCACACGCGAATTCGAGCAGGTGAATCCATAACGCCCGTTCGCGTGTAGCGAAGGGCTGGAGGCAGAAAAGAATGAAGATTGCGGTCGTGGGGGCAGGCATTTCGGGCCTGTCGGCAGCGTGGCTGCTGTCGCGCCGGCACGAGGTGACGCTGTACGAGCAGGAGGGCCGCCTGGGCGGTCACTCGAACACCGTCGATGTCGAGATCGACGGCGTGAGCCATCCGGTCGACACCGGCTTCATCGTGTTCAACCGCGACACCTATCCGAATCTGTGCGGCCTGTTCTCGTTGCTCGGCGTGTCGATCGCCGACAGCGACATGTCCTTCGGCGTGTCGCTGCGCGAGCCGGACATCGAGTGGGCCGGCACCAATCTGGCCAGCGTTTTCGCGCAGCCGGCCAATCTGGCGCGCCCGCGTTTCTGGGGCATGCTGCAGGACATCCTGCGCTTCAATTCGGCGGTTACCGAGAGGGCGGCCAACGGCACCGCCGAGCACATTTCGCTCGGCGAATTCCTGGTGCGCAACCGCTATGGCGACGCCTTCCGCGACTGGTATCTGCTGCCGATGGCGGCGGCCATCTGGTCCTGTCCGACGCAGACCATGATGAGCTATCCGCTCGCCACTTTTGCGCGCTTCTGTCACAACCACGGCCTGCTGCGGGTGAACGACCGGCCGCAGTGGCTCACCGTGCGCGGCGGGTCGCGCGAGTACGTGAAGCGCATGGCCGCCGCATTGCACGACGTACGCCGTGCGTCGGCGGTGAAGGGCCTGCAGCGTGTGGCCGATGGCGTGCTGGTGCAGGCGGCCGGCGTGCTCGAACGCTACGACCAGGTGGTGCTGGCCTGTCATTCCGACGAGGCGCTGACGCTGCTCGGCGATACGGCGACGGCGTCCGAGCGGCGTCTTCTGGGCGCCATCCGCTACCAGCCCAATCATGCGGTGCTGCACACCGACACCGCATTGCTGCCGCGCAACCGCCGCGTCTGGTCGTCGTGGAACTACATGGCGGGCGCCGGCGCGCCGGACAGCCGGCCGGTCAGCGTGTCCTACCTGATGAACCGGCTGCAGCCACTGCCTTTCGAGCAGCCGGTGGTCGTGTCGCTGAATCCGTTCATCGAGCCTGACCCGGCCCGCGTGATCGCCCGCATCGACTACGCGCACCCGCTGTTCGACGGTCCGGCCATCGACGCGCAGGCGCGGCTGCCGGAAATCCAGGGGCGCGATCGCCTGTGGTACTGCGGCGCGTGGACCGGCTACGGCTTCCACGAAGACGGCCTTGCGTCGGCGGTGCGCGTCGCGCGTCACCTGGGCGCAGACATTCCGTGGCAGCGCAGCGGCGAGGTGCTCGCCGCATGAGCGATGTGCTGGCGGTCAGCCTCTGTCGCGGCGCGGTCATGCATGCCCGCGCGACGCCGGTGCGCACCCGCTTTGCCTACCGCCTGTTCTTCCTGCGCATCGCGCTGAGCCGGCTTGGTCTGCAGCAGGTGCCGATGCTGGCGTTGAACCGCTGGGCGCCGCTGTCCTTTCACTTCCGCGACCACGGCGCGCGCGACGGATCGCACCCGCTGCTCTGGATACGCGCGCTGCTGGCGCGCGAAGGTCTGGGCTGCGCCGACGGCGAAGTGGTGCTGCAGACCATGCCGCGACTGTTCGGCTATGTGTTCAACCCGGTCAGCTTCTGGTTCTGCCATGACCGTGCCGGTGCGCTGCGCGCCGTGCTGTGCGAGGTGAACAACACCTTTGGCGAACGTCACGACTATCTGGTCGCGCACGCCGACGGTCGGCCGATCGGCGACGGCGAGTGGATGGAAACGCGCAAGGTGTTTCACGTATCGCCCTTCTTCCCGGTCAGCGGCAGCTACCGCTTCCGCTTCGACCGGCGGGGCGATCTGCACGCGGTCGCCATCGACTACCACGACGGCGGGGAACGCCGGCTGCGCACACGCGTGTCCGGTCGTGCCGAAACCATGAGCCGGGCTGCTGCCTGGCGCGCACTGGCCGCGCACCCGCTGATGACGCTGGCGGTGATCGCGCGCATCCACGTGCAGGCCTTTCATCTGTGGCGCGCGCGCGTGCCCTTCTTCAGCAAACCGCAACCTCCCGTACAGGAAATGACCCGATGAATCAGCCCGACGTCCTGATTTCGCTCGAGCGCCGCAATGCGCTGCCGTTCGCCGCACGCCAGGTGTGCCGGCTGCTGGAGCGTATCGAACACGGCTGGCTGCTGATGACGCTGCCGAACGGTGAACTGCTGTCCTTCGGCCACCACGGCGAGCCGGTGGAAATGCGGGTGAAGGACTGGGCCACCTTCGATCACGTGATCGCGCGCGGCGACATCGGCCTCGGCGAAGCGTGGTTCGACGGACTGTGGGACAGCGACCACCTGGCGCGCGTGCTCACGCTGTTCGCGCTGAACCGGGAGGCCCTCGGGCGCGCCATACACGGCAACCTGCTGGCGCTGGCGATGGCCCGCATCCGCCACCTGTGCCGCGCCAACACGCGCAGCGGAAGCCGCCGCAACATCATGGCGCACTACGATCTGGGCAACGATTTCTACGCGCTGTGGCTGGACCGCAGCATGACCTACTCGAGCGCCTTGTTCGAAGGCGACGCGCAGCGCGATCTGGCGGCCGCCCAGCACGCCAAGTACGCGCGTATCGCCCGCGTGCTGCGCCTGCAGCGCGATCAGCCGGTGATCGAGATCGGCTGTGGCTGGGGCGGCTTCGCCGAGGTGGCGGCGCAGCAGAACGGTGCCTTCGTGCACGGCGTGACGCTGTCGCCGGCGCAACTGGCCTGGGCGCGTGAGCGCGCGCAGCGTGGCGGCTTCGCCGACAGGGCCAGCTTCGAACTGTGCGACTACCGCGATCTGCGTGGCCAGGTCAGCCGCATCGTGTCGATCGAAATGCTGGAGGCGGTCGGCGAGCGTTGGTGGCCGACCTATTTCGCCAAGCTGAACGGCCTGCTCACGGTCGGCGGCGAAGCCGTGGTGCAGACCATCAGCATCGCCGACGATCTGTTCCCGCGCTACCGCAAGGGCACCGACTTCATCCAGCAGTACGTGTTCCCGGGCGGCATGCTGCCGTCGCCGTCGGTGTTCGTGGACCGGGCACAGCGCGCCGGTCTGCAGCTGCGTGACGACTACCGCTTCGGCATCGACTACGCGATCACGCTGGCACGCTGGCGCGAAACCTTCGAACAGCACACCGACGCCTTGCGCGCGCTCGGCTTCGATACCCGCTTCCAGCGGCTGTGGCGCTTCTACCTCGCCTACTGCGAGGCGGGCTTCCGCGCCGGGTCGATCGACGTGCACCAGTTCCACCTGGTGAAGCCGTGATCAGGCGTCTGCTCTGCGCGCTGCTGTTCGCTTCGGCCTGCGCATTCGCACAGCCGCCGGCGGGCGTGGTCGATCTGCTCGACGATCCGAAGCCGCTGGGCAGCGGCGAGATGCGCTGGTTCGGTCTCAAGCTGTACGACGCGACGCTGTGGGCGAGTGGCGGCCGTTACCAGCCGGACGGCGGCTTCGCGCTGAGCCTGCGCTACGCCCGCGACTTCGACGGCGTGCGGCTGGCGCGCGCCAGCATCGACGAAATCCGCCGCCTGGGCGAGCGCGACGAGGCGAAGATCGCGCGCTGGCATGAGGTGCTGGCCCGCGTCTTCCCGGACGTGAAGGCGGGCGAGGTGATCACCGGCGTCAAGCTGGCCGACGGCAGCGCACGCTTCTTCCACCAGGGGCGGGCGCTGCCGGCGGTCGACGATCGCGCGCTGTCGGACGCCTTCTTCGCCATCTGGCTCGATCCGCGCACGCGCGAGCCGGCGCTGCGCGCGAAGCTGCTGGCCGAGGCCGGGCAGGCGCGGTGAACACCGCGCGGGTATTCGCCTACGGACTGCTCGGTGCGCCACTGGCGGCCGCCGCGCTGCCGATCTATATCCATATCCCGAAGCTGTACGCCGAACATTACGGCGTGTCGCTGACACTGCTGGGCGTCGTGCTGTTCGCCGCGCGTCTGGTCGATGCGCTGGCCGATCCGCTGATCGGCGCCGCCGGCGATCGCGCGCGCGGGCGTCGCCTCATCGTGCTGCTCGGACTGCTGCCGCTGGCGGTCGGACTGCCCGCACTGGTGCAACCGCTGGCCGGCATCGACCCGCTGCTCTGGCTGGTCGGTGCGCTGCTGCTGGTCTATGCCGGCTACAGCATCGCCACCATCAATTACGCGGCCTGGGGCGCCGAGCTGTCGACCACGCCCGCGCTGGGTACGCGCCTGGTGGCCTCGCGCGAGGGCTGGGCACTGGTCGGCGTCGTCGCGGCGTCGGTCGCCCCCGGCCTGCTGGCCGACGACGCACCGACCGGCCTGTGGCGCGCAGTGCTGTACTGGCTGCCCTGGCTCGCGCTGGCCGCGCTGCTGACCACGACCACGGTACCCGATCTGCGGCCGCAGGCAGTCGCGCAGCCGCTGCTGGTGACGCTGCGCGAGGTGATGCGGCACGCGCGCTTCCGCCGCCTGCTCGCGGTGTTCGCGCTCAATGGCATCGCGGCGGCGGTGCCCGGCACGCTGGTGCTCTTCTTCATCGCCGACGTGCTGCAGGCGCCGGAGCGCGAAGGTCTTTTCCTGGCGCTCTACTTCGTCGCCGGCGTGCTGGCGCTGCCGCTGTGGACGCGGCTGGCCGACCGCATCGGCCGCGCCCGCAGCTGGGCCGCGTCGATGCTGCTGGCGATCGCCGTGTTCGGCTGGGCATGGACGCTGGGGCCGGGCGACGCCACCGCCTTCATGCTCATCTGCGTCGGCTCGGGCATCGCATTGGGCGCCGACCTCGCGCTGCCGCCAGCGCTGCTGGCCGGTCTGATTGCGCGGCGCGAGGAGCCGCTGCCGGCCGGCGGCAGCTTCGGCGTATGGACCTTCGTCACCAAGCTCAACCTTGCGCTGGCCGCCGGCGTTGCCTTGCCTGCACTGGCGCTGCTCGGCTACCGGCCGGGCGAGCAGGGCGACGAGGCGCGCGCCGCGCTGACCGCCGTCTATGCGCTGCTGCCGCTGCTGCTGAAGGCGGCAGCGCTCTGTCTGCTGTGGGCCGGCACGCGCCGGCTCGAACCCGATCTGCAAGGAGCTTCATCATGAAGAAAATGCTGTGCCGGCTGCTGTCGGTGCTCGGGCTGGCCGCGCTGGCCGGCTGCGGCGGTGTGCCGGTGGAGAAGTACGCGGCGCAGAAGCCGGTGCTCGATCTGAAGCAGTATTTCAATGGCCCGGTGACCGGCTGGGGCATGTTCCAGGACCGCAGCGGCGAGGTGATCAAGCGCTTCGTCGTCCGCATCGACGCCCGCTGGCAGGGCGACACCGGTACGCTGGACGAGCGCTTCGAGTGGAGCGACGGCACGCAGAGTCGCCGCGTCTGGACCATCCGCCACCTGGGCGACGGCCGCTACAGTGGTCGCGCCGACGACGTGGTCGGCGAGGCGACCGGCGAAGCGAGCGGCAATGCGCTGCGCTGGCGCTACGTGCTCGCGCTGCCGGTGGACGACGAGGTCTACAACGTCGACTTCGACGACTGGATGTATCTGATCGACGACAAGGTGATGCTGAACCGCTCGGCGATGAGCAAGTTCGGCGTTCATCTGGGCGAGGTGACGCTGTCCTTCACCCGCGGCGCGCCCTGATGTTCGCGCCGCTGAATCCGCCCGTGAAGGACTGGGCCGGCAAACGCGTCTGGGTGATCGGTGCGTCGAGCGGCATTGGCGCCGCACTGGCGCGCCGGCTGATCGAGGCGGGCGCGCGTGTCGCGCTGTCCGCCCGCGACGCGGCGCGACTGGCCGATGTGGCCGGCCGCGCGCCGAACGTGCTGCAGCTTCCACTCGACGTCAGCGAGCCGGGGGCGTTGATGGACGCGTCCACCGAACTGTGCAAAGGCTGGGGCGGGGTGGATGCCGTGTTCTTCGTCGCCGCGCGCTACCGTCCGGTGCGCGCCTGGGAACTGGACGACGACGATGTCGACGCCACGCTGCGCACCAACGTCGCCGCCGTCATGCATGGCTGCGCCGCGGTGCTGCCCGGCATGCTGGTGCAGCAGTCCGGTGCGCTGGTCATCGTGTCCAGCGTCGCCGGTTACCGCGGATTGCCGAAGGCGCTGGTCTATGGCGCGAGCAAGGCGGCGCTGATCAATTTCGCCGAGTCGCTGTACATGGACGTGCACCCGCGCGGGCTGGGCGTGCATCTGGTGTGCCCGGGCTTCGTGGAGACGCCGCTGACCGCGCAGAACGACTTCACGATGCCGGCGCTGATCAGCGCCGACGAGGCTGCCGGCCACATCCTCGCCGGCCTGGCGCGCGGCGATTTCCACATCCATTTCCCGAAGCGCTTCACCGGCTGGTTGCGCGTGCTGCGGCTGCTGCCCTACCGGCTGTACTTCGCAGCGGTCCGGCGAATGACCGGCCTGTGAGCGGAGCGCCCGCCCTTCAGCGATCGACGCGGGGCCGCGTCAGGCGCCGGGCGGCGATCACCACGGCGCTGACCGACAGCGTGAGGCCGGCCAGCGCGGCCAGCCACAGCAGCGCGTAGCGCAGCGCCGGGCGCCCGGCCAGTGCCGGCAGTTCGAAGCTGTGCGGCGCGTTGAACAGCCAGCGGCGCAGGCGGGCGTCGCGGTCCAGGGTGCCGAGCAGGCGACCGTCGAGCGCATCGATATGCACCCAGGTTTCCGCGTCGTCCTCCAGTTTCACGCGCCACACCGGCAGTTCCTTCGCGTCGCGGCGGGCGTACCACCAGGCGTCCTCGTGTATCAGACGTTCGATCGCCGCCAGCCGCGCGTCCGGGATCAGCGCGCGCGCCACCGCCTCGGCGTGGTGTTCGGTCACGTCCGGGTGGCCGAGGTCGGGCATGTCCACGCTGCGCCGGAAGCCGTTGCCGGCGGTGAGCGTCATGCGTGCCTGACCACGCACCCAGTAGAGCTGCACCTCTTTCCAGTCCGCCTCGGCGAACAGCGGCACCAGCGCCTGTGCATCGTGCGGCCACGGAAACGCGGCGGCCACGCTGCCGGTGTAGCGTGCCATCGCCGCGTTGCCCGGCGGGGTGTTGCGCAGCCAGTCGCCAGGCGACATCGACAGCCAGCCGCTGACCATCCAGGCGAGCACGAACAGGCCGCCGCCCAGACCGGCCAGATGGTGCAGCTTCATCCAGCCGGAGAAGGGGCTGAGCGGCGCCCGCCGGCGCAGCCGCAGCACGCCCAGCAGCAACCCGCTCAGTGCCGAAATGCAGCAGATGCCGGACACCCACAGCAGGGTCTGCCGCCACAGCGCCGACTGTTCGCGCAGCGGCGTGAAGTAGAACCAGTGCGGCACGGCGCCGAGCCAGTTCCAGAAGCGCTCGCGTTGGGTGCTGTCGCGCACCACCTCGCCGCTGCGTGCCGACACGTAGAGCTCGGTGCCGGCTTCATCGTCCAGCGCGATGCGGTGGAAGGGGCGCTGGCGGTCCAGCGTCGCCAGCACTGTCCATTGGTCGCGTTCGACGATGCCCACGTGGCGCGCGCCCGGCTGGCCGGAGAAGGCACGTGCGATGGCTTTGGCCCGGGCGACGTCGATGGCGGTGACGCGTGCGCCGCTGCGCGCGCTGATGGCATGTCGCCCGCCGTCGGCCATGGTCATGCGCCACACCGGCTCGCTGCTGCCGTCCTCGCGCGGCAGCGCTTCCAGCCACAGACGGCGCGGGAAGCTGTGAACACCGGCGGCCTGCAGCGCCGCGGTGGGCGACACCCTGATCTGCGCCGCGTCGAGCGCGCCCAGGCCCTGCAGGCGTTCGGCGTCGCTCAGCGCGGGGAAGCCGACCACGCTCATCACCAGTCCTGAGCCGAACCACATGACGAACAGCAGGCAGCCGGCGATGCCCAGCCAGCGGTGCACCGAGGCCAGGGCGCCCGGCAGGCGGCGGGCGAGGGCGGGCAGGGAGGCGCTGAGCGGCGGGAACATGCGTGAAGGATCAACCGGCGCGCGAGGCGTCGGCAAGCGGGGCGGTGCGTGTTCCGGCGCGGCGCGCATACAGACCGGTCAGCCAGTCGAGTGCGCAGTAGAAGGCGCCGGCCGCCAGCGGCGGGTTGGCGGCCGTCAGCGGCAGGCCGGGGACTTCGGGCCGCCAGATCCAGCAGCCGAGCGCGGTGCCGTACAGCTCCATCGCCAGCGCCAGCACGAACATGGTTGAGTAAAGGCGCGGCGACGGACCGAAGCGCAGCGCGAGCAGGTAGAGCGCGAACAGCGGCAGGCTGATGCCGTCGGCCCCGAACAGCGCACAGGCCGCCACCAGGCCGAGCGCTAGCGGCGGCACGGCGTCTGTCACACCGTGCGGCAGGCGTTCGCTCAGCCACACGCCCAGCGCGAACAGCAGCACGTGGCCCGGCGGCACGAACAGCGGCAGATTGCCGAGGCGGTAGTCGTACAGCCCCCACCACAGCGACAGCACGATTTCGCCGAAGGTGGCCCAGGCGAGGCAGATCATCCACTGCGCGCGCTGCCCGGGCGCGGCGCGCAGACAGAGCGCGCCGAGCAGTGCCCAGGTCCACAGTGCGACGACGTGCGGCGCCCAGGCGGCGCCATGCGCGTCCAGCCAGAGGCCGCCGACGATGGTCAGCACGATGGCGAGGGCGAAGGGCGTGGTCATCTATATATATGCGGTCGGGCCGGGCGGGAGGTCGGCCGGGCCTGCATGGTAGACTCTGCGCCTCGAAAAATCGCGGGTTTTCCCATGTCCGGCAATACTTTGGGCACGCTTTTCTGTGTCACCTCCTTCGGTGAGTCGCATGGCCCGGCCATCGGCTGCGTCGTCGACGGCTGTCCGCCGGGGCTGGCGCTGAGCGCCGCCGACATCCAGGCCGAACTGGACCGGCGCAAGCCCGGCACCTCGCGCCACGTGACGCAGCGGCGCGAGCCGGACGAAGTGGAAATCCTGTCCGGCGTGTTCGAAGGTGTCACCACCGGCACGCCGATCGCGCTGCTCATCCGCAACCAGGACCAGCGCTCGAAGGACTACGGCAACATCGCCGAAACCTTCCGCCCGGGACACGCCGACTACGGCTACTGGCAGAAGTACGGTATCCGCGACCACCGTGGCGGCGGCCGCTCGTCGGCGCGCGAGACCGCGGTGCGCGTGGCGGCCGGCGCGATCGCCCGCAAGTGGCTGCGCGAGCGCTACGGCATCGAAATCCACGGCTGGATGAGCCAGCTCGGCCCGATCCGCATCGAATACCGCGACCGCGACGCGATCGCCAGCAACCCCTTCTTCGCGCCGGACGCCACCATCGTCCCCGAGCTCGAACTGTTCATGGACCAGCTGCGCAAGTCGGGCGACTCCTGCGGTGCCCGCATCGACGTGGTCGCCAGTGGCGTGCCCGTGGGCTGGGGCGAACCGGTGTATGACCGGCTGGACGCCGACATCGCGCACGCGATGATGGGCATCAACGCGGTCAAGGGTGTCGAGATCGGCGCCGGTTTCGCCAGCGTCGAACAGCGCGGCACCGAGCACTCGGACGAAATGTCGCCGCAGGGCTTCCTGACGAACAACGCCGGCGGCGTGCTGGGCGGCATTTCGACCGGGCAGGACGTGCGCGTGTCGATCGCCATCAAGCCCACCTCCAGCATCCGGCTGGACCGCCACTCGATCGACAAGGCCGGCAATCCGGTCATCGTCAATACGCACGGCCGGCACGACCCCTGCGTCGGCATCCGTGCCACGCCGGTGGCTGAAGCCATGCTGGCGCTGGTGCTGATGGACCACGCGTTGCGCCACCGCGCACAGTGCGGCGACGTCGACTGCCCGACGCCGCGCATTCCGGCGGCCGCCCCGGCCGACGTGATCGAACGGCTGCGCGCGCAACGCGACGCCGCCGTGGATGACCCGGAGCCGGACGAGGCCTGAGCGACACCCTCCGCCGATGCGCCCTGGCTGGCGCACCGGCGGCCCGGCAGCGGTTCGCGGCCTTGCTCGCCGTGAATTCGCCGGCCCCGCCTCCAGTTCTTCCCCGGGCCTGACCTCAGCGCCCGGCTGCAGCACCTTCCTCCCGATCTTCCCGACTGTCCGATCCCGTCGCCGACACCGGTCCGCGTGACCCGTGTCAGGCGGAATCGCCGTTGCCGCCAAGCAGTAAATCGTCACCTTTTCGGAAATGTTCCCGTCAATACCGGGACTCGGTCCCGGCCGGAGGGCAACAGCCGGTGTTCGGCCACAGACCGGGCCCGTCGGCCGATCCGGCCTACCCGTGCGGCATGCGCGCATTCCTCGGGAATGAAATCGCCGCCCGGGAAATTTTCCCCGCGTTATCTGCACGGGATGTTTTCCCTGTTTCCACGTGACGCGCCTCGGTACAAGACGGGAAACAAATAGCCCGTGGCGTTGTAGGAGTCCGTCCTACATCGAGGTCGATGACAAGGCATACAAGAAGAGGAGGGGCGAGGTCGCTGGCGGCACTCGCTCTGGCCGCTGGGCCATACACCGGTACCGCAATCGCGCAGGAGGAGGGGGTGATCGAGCTGGCACCGGTCGAGATTCGCGCGCCGCGTCTCATCACGCCCTTACCGGGCGTGGTGATCGATCGCGATCAGGCGACAACAAACGTGCAGCGTGCGACCGCCTCGGAGATTGAGCGTGCGCAGTCGATCAGCATCACCGATTTCATGAACGGACAGATGCAATCGGTCAGCGTCAATGACTACCAGGGCAATCCGTTTCAGCAGGATCTCGTATTCCGGGGGTTCTCCGCGTCCCCACAGATCGGCACGCCTCAGGGCCTTTCGGTTTATCTGGATGGAGTGCGTATCAATGAGGCATTCGGTGAAGTAGTGAACTGGGACATGCTGCCGATGAATGCCATCGCAAGCATGGACGGTCTTCCCGGTTCCAACCCGCTGTTCGGCCGGAATACACTGGGCGGTGCGATCGCGATCCGGACCAAAAATGGCTTCGACGACACAGGAGTCCAGGTTGAAGGACTGACCGGCTCTTGGGGGCGCCGCCAGTACCAGGGATCATTCGGTGCAAACAATGGCACCGTCGGCCTGTTCGCGGCTGCGAACATTTTTGACGAGGATGGGTGGCGCATCAACTCTCCATCCGAAGTTCGCCAGTTCTTCAGTGCCTTGACCGTTCGGGGTCGCAATGTCGAACTGAATCTCAGTGGCATCAAGGCAGACAATCGGCTGGTCGGCAACGGCCTCGTGCCGATTGACGATTTCAGGCGCGATACAGGCTCCGTATTCACATCGCCGGACAAGGTCCGGAACGACCTTTCGCACCTGAATCTTAACGGCCGTCTGGATCTCGATCAGCAAACGAGTCTTTCACTGCTTGCCTACCACCGCACCCTACGCCAGAACGCCATGGGTGCCGACTTCTACGACGAGTTTCCGGCGTTGGCCGACCGGGGGTTTTCCTGTCCCAACGGTAGCGCCGTGGACGGCGCGATTGATGGAGGTAGCGGCTGCGCCGGCGTGCTGCCGAACGGGCTGTTCAATTTTTCGTCGCTGAGCGGAAAATCCAATGGCCTGGCCATGCAGTTGAGCGTTGTGACGGAGCGCCACCAGCTGGTTGTGGGGGCAAGCTACGATCGCAATCGGCTGCGCTTCTCGCAGTCGCAGCTACTCGGAGAGATATCGGCGAGCCGAGAGGTGGTAGCTAATCCCGACAAGTTCTATGACGACTGTCTGGATGATCCGGCGAGTTGCGATCCGCTCAATCCGTACATTCCCGCCGCACGTTTTCCGGTTGTTCGCAACGAACTGACCGGTGGCAGCACGACCCGCGCGCTGTTCTTTTCGGACATATGGGCGCCTGTCGACAATCTGAACGTGAGCTTTGGAGCACGTTTAAGCAAGACGCGCGTGCTCAACAACCTGAGTTCGGATGTCGGCAAAGCGCTCTACAACTTCGATCCGCAGGAACTGGATCCTAAGGATCCCGCGTATTCGCCGGAGAGTCGCTTCGTCGCCAGCGCTGGCGACTACACCTACAAGAGTCTGAATCCGGCAATCGGTGTGTCCTGGCTGCCGTCGTCGGACCTCAGCCTGTTCGCCAGCGTCAGTCGCGGCGCGCGTGCCCCGTCGGCGATCGAGTTGGGCTGTGCGATCGATCGCACGCAGATTATCAATAGCACGAACTATCAGTACGGGTGTTCGATCCCGACAGCGCTGACCTCTGACCCCTATCTGAGGCAGGTACGTTCGTTGAGCACGGAGATTGGCGCGCGTGGCCGTTACAGCGGCTTCGACTGGAATGTGGGCCTGTTCCGAACCGCGCTGACGGACGACATCCTTTTCGTCCCGCTCGGGCGCAAGAACCGGGGGGTGTTCGACAACTTCGGCAAGACGCGTCGTGAGGGGCTGGAATCCGGATTCTCCGGACCGATCGGCAAGGCGCATCTGCGCATGAACTACACCTACCTCCGTGCAACCTATGAATCACCGGCCCGCATCATCAACCCGAACAACAGCAGCAACGAGGTCTCGCTGACCGACCTGCAGAACTACGTAAGCATCTCGCCGGGCGACTCGATGGCCGGTATTCCTCGGCACATCTTCCAGGCCAGTCTTGGCTATTCGCCGAGTGATCGCTGGGACATGACGCTCGGCATGGTCATGCACTCCTCTGCTTATGTACGCGGTAATGAAAACAACGAACACGCTCCGCGGCCGGCGTCGAACGAAGTCGTCGCGGGGGGAAACCGTGATCCCTACGACTATGTCGGCCCCGGAAAAACGCCGGGTTATGCGGTGTTCAATCTCCGTCTGCAGTACCGCATCGTGCCCGACATCACGCTTTTTGCCCGCATCGACAACCTCTTCGACCGCCGATATCTGACAGCCGGCGATCTTGGCCGCACACCTTTCACGGGGGGAAGCGGCTTCATCGATCCCAGCGGCTTCAATTTCAACTCGAGCCAGTGGCTGAACACGACATTCGTTGGGCCCGGTGCACCGCGTGCGTTCTGGATAGGCGTCAAGGTGGCCCTTGGTAGCCGTTCGGAGCGTCTCGCCACTGTTGATCCCGACGGTAGCTAGCGTTTTTTCCAACTTTCATTTCAACAGCAAGGAGGCGGTCATGAATACGCGCATACGCGCAACCTTCGCAGTTTTTGCGACAACCCTCGCACCGGTGGTTTTCGCTGGCGGCTTTGTCGATCTTCCGAATGGCGCGCTGGGTACTGCTGCGCCGTGCCTGAATAGCGTGCGCTGCAACGGCGTAAACAACGTTGCCGTCGATCCTTTCTACATTGCCCCCGGTGCCATCAAGGGTACCGCGACGGTAACGGTCGGCGTCGGTGGCGCTGCGACGACGAGGACGGTGAATGTTCACGACTTCCCCACACAGTTCACTCTGCTTGACTCCAAGGTCACGTCGTTTTCTGTCGCGTCGGCGGGTGGCCCCTATTCAGGCACCTTCTTCGATTACGTCTTCCTCGATACGACGACGGATACGCTGGTGTTCGGATCCCGCCTGGAGATGATCGGGTTGTCCGAAGCGAACGACATATTTCGTCGTGGTTTTAGCGACTATGAAACCGAGGTGGCCTGGACGCGCATCTACTCATCCTCGTCCGGGAATGATCTGCGCCTCTACTCCGCGGCTAGATCCGAGGTCGGCCTGAAAGGCGGCGCCGATCCGCTTCCCGGTTCGGCCAACTACACCAACGATGTGGTTGACCTGCGCTCGGACGTCAATCAGGCCGAGCGCAATCCATTCAGCGGTCTGTACCTTATCCGTACCGATGCCACGCTTGCCAACGGCTATTCGCTGGTTGCTGATGCGGCCGCGATCAGACAAGCCGGCGAGGAAGGGCAGGCTGTACTCACGCTGAATTTCCAGGCTTTTGCGCCGAATCCGATAGCGGCGATTCCGGAGCCATCCACCTACGTGATGCTTGCGTCCGGTCTGTTGCTGATCGGTGTTCACGCGCGGCGCCGTTCGACGTCCTCTCACCCTGTTTGATCCCCCCATGTACATAAGGAGAACACCATGCTGAACGCCAGAAGGACCTTGCTCGCCCTCGGACTTGCCGCGTCGGTCGGTACGCCAGCCTGGGCCGGAGACTTCGTGACCCTGCCCACCAGTGGAAATCTGCGGGTCGAGGACTACGAACAGTTCCAGATTGACTCGGGGCCGCTTGTTGGCCCGAATACCTACGCTTTCCCGTCGTTCCTGACGCTGGTGGAAGAACGCTCGTCATCGTTCGGGCTGGACGGAGAAGTGCTTGGAAACTTTGTCGACTACGTATTCTCGGATGCTGCCGGCAGTCTCTACTTCGGTTCGCGTCTGGTTCTTGCGGAACCCGACGGTGACGACTATTTCGAGATCAACGATCTTTTCCGGACCGGCTATGCCACGGCGGGGGATGTTGCAGTTGGCTGGAGTTACGTGACCGACTACGACCTCTACATCTATGCCGCCGGCCGCACGTCCGCCGGGTTCGGAGAGACCGACACGCTTGATCTGGACAGCGTGGGTTTCCGCTCCGACATCAACTTCGAAGAAGGCAATCCGCAGACGGCGCTCTATCTGATCAAGACTCAGGCTACCGGCTACCAGTGGCTCGACAACGCCGTGCGGCTGCGTCAGGGGGGGGAGGAGGGAGATGACGGCGTTATCAACATCTCGTTCGCCGGCTTCGCCCCCGTGACCGCGCCGGTTCCCGAGCCCTCCAGCTACGCGATGCTGCTCGGCGGTCTTGCCCTGACTGCATGGGCGGCGCGCAATCGCCGCAGGGCCTGACAGGACGTGTTTCCCCGGGCCGAAGACTGATCACCTTCGGCCGTCTCGACAGCTCGCGCGTGGGCTGGGCAATACCGTCATTCATCAATCAAGAACGAAAAAAGGAACAACATGGCTACGATCAAACATCTCGTTGCGTGCTCCGCGCTTTACCTCCTGGCCTGTTCCGTTCAGGCCGGCGGATTCGTCGACGTGCTGAATACTGGAGAACGTACTCCTGGCTCCGTCAACAACATCGAGACTGATCCCTTCTACATCTCGGGTATTCCGGCGAACTGGAGTTTGCTGGACACCCGCACTACCGCTGTCAGTTTCGATGTCTACAATGCTGGCCGCACGGCGCTGCTAGGTAACTTCACTGTTGGCACGTTCATCGACAGCGTGTGGAGCGACGCTTCCACGAACTCTCTGGTGTTCGGTAGCTATTTCAAGCTCGACGATGCCAGCCATGGCATTACCGAAATCAATGCGCTGGTGCGCTCGGGCTTCGGAGATTTCGATACCGTTTCGTCTGCGTGGACCCGAGCAGCTGGCATCTATGCAGGCGCCGCAAATGGCTATCGACTCAGGGATCCCGCCCGTTCGGACTACGTTGCGATCTATGACGCAGCAAACGCAGCGGCGGGGGGCTACCGCGATCTCGACAAGATCGCGATCCGTACTGATGTGAGCCTCGCCGAAACCAATCCGAATTCAGGCATCTACTTTCTGAGTGTGGATGCGACGGGCTACACCTACGAATGGAGCGATGACGTCATTCGGATCGTTCAGGGCGCTTCCAGCAGCGAGGGCGGTCGCATCTTCCAGGACACTCATCTGGCCGGCTTCCGCGCTGTGGCTGCGGTACCGGAACCGTCCGAGTACGCGATGTTCCTCGCCGGTCTGGGCATGGTCGGCTTCGTTGCCCGCCGCCGCATGAACCGCATCTGAGTTTCACGCCTCGACCCGGGCAACCGGGCGTTTCTTTGAGCCAGGCCTCGTGCCTGGCTTTTTTTCATCCGAACAGCCTGGCGACCTCACGCGGTGCGCAGCGCAGATACTGTGGCGCCACCTTGATCTGCGCGCCGAGCTTGGCTGCTGCGTGCCAGGGCCAGCGCGGGTCGTACAGCATCGCGCGGGCGACGCCGATCAGGTCGGCCTGGCCGGCGGCGAGTATGGCTTCGGCGTGCTCCGGCTCGGTGATCAGGCCGACCGCGATGGTCGGCAGTCCTGTTTCGGCGCGGATGCGTTCGGCGAAGGCGACCTGATAGCCCGGCGTGAGCGGAATCTGCTGCGCGGTCGATACGCCGCCGCTCGATACGTGGATGAAGCTCGCGCCGCGCGCCTTGAGCGCCTGCGCGAGGACCACGCTCTGTTCGATGTCCCAGCCGCCGTCCACCCAGTCGCTGGCGGAAATGCGCATGCCGACCGGCCGGTCGTGAGGGAAGGCTTCGCGCACCGCGTCGAACACCTCGAGCGGAAAGCGCAGCCGGTTCTCGAGCGTGCCGCCGTAGGCGTCATCACGTGAATTGGCCAGCGGCGACAGGAACTGGTGCAGCAGGTAGCCGTGTGCGCCGTGCACCTCGATGGCGTCCAGTTCGAGCCGCGCCGCGCGCTTTGCCGCGTCGGCGAAGGCGGTGCGCACCCGGCGCAGGCCGTCGGCGTCGAGTGAATGTGGCGGGTTCTCGTGCGCGGCGTGCGGGATCGAAGAGGGCGCCACGGTCTGCCAGCCGCCGGCGGTCGGCGCGATCTGCGCGCCGCCCTCCCAAGGTCGTGCCACCGAAGCCTTGCGGCCGGCATGGCCGAGCTGGATCGCGATCGGCATGCTGGAGTGGGTACGCACACCGTCGAGCACGCGACGCAATGCGGCTTCGTTGTCATCGTTCCACAGGCCGAGGTCGGCGGCGGAAATGCGACCGTCGGCTTCGACCGCGGTCGCTTCGATCACGAACAGGCCGGCGCCCGACAGCGCCATCTGGCCGATGTGCATCAGGTGCCAGTCGGTCGCGTTGCCGTCGCTGGCCGAGTACTGGCACATCGGCGCGATGACGATGCGGTTGGACAGCCTGAGGCCGCCGAGGTCGTAGGGCTGGAAGAGCGGGCTGGACATGAATGGGATCTCGCGGTCGTTGAAGGGCGGGCGGCGCGGCCGCAGCGCCCTGCAATCTACCGCCGACCGCCGGCCCGCGTCGACTTTCGCGACACCGGCGGCTGCATCGTCAGAGCCCCAGTTCGGACAGGCCGGGATGATCGTCGGGACGCCGTCCCTGCGGCCAGCGGAACAGGCGTTCCGACTCGCTGATCGCCAGGTCGTTGATGCTGGCGTGGCGGTGCGCCATCAGGCCCTTGTCGTCGAATTCCCAGTTCTCGTTGCCGTAGGAGCGGAACCAGTTGCCGGCGTCGTCCTGCCATTCGTAGGCGAAGCGCACGGCGATGCGGTTGCCGGCTGTGCACCACAGTTCCTTGATCAGCCGGTACTCGCGCTCCTTCGCCCACTTGCGGGTCAGGAAGTCGACGATCTCGGCGCGGCCGCGCAGGAACTCCGAGCGGTTGCGCCAGCGGCTGTCGGCGGTGTAGGCGAGCGATACGCGTTGCGGGTCGCGGCTGTTCCAGCCGTCTTCGGCGGCGCGCACCTTCTGCGCAGCGGTTTCGGACGTGAAGGGCGGCAGGGGCGGGCGGGGGGCGTCGGTCATGGCAAAGGCTCCGGAGGTTGAAAAGAGACAGGTCTGTCTACATACTTGAACAAGACAGGTCTGTCTGTCAACATGAATGGATGTTCACATCTCTCGACGATCTCGCCGGACCCGGTCCGCTGCCCGAACAGGATGCGCGGACCCGCGTACTCGAATGCGCCTACCGGTTGTTCTACCGCCACGGCCTGCGCGCCACCGGCATCGACCGCATCATTGCCGAATCGGGTGTCGCTAAGGCGTCGTTCTACCGCCACTTTCCGACCAAGCAGGCGCTGGTCGAGGCCTATCTGGACCTGCGCCACGCGCGCTGGATGGGCTGGCTGGAAAGCCGGCTTGCCGCTGCGCCGGATGCCCGCGCCTGGTTGGCTGCGCTGCCCGATGCGCTGGACGACTGGTTCCGCGCGCCCGGCTTTCGCGGCTGCGCCTTCATCAATGGTCACGCCGAAGCCGGCACGGACGCGCCGCCGATGACGGTGACGCACAAGCGGGAACTGGCGGCGCGGATCGAAGTGGCCTGTCGCGAGGTGGGTTTCGCTCGACCGGACGAGGTCGCCGCCGATCTGCTGCTGCTCATCGAGGGCGCCATCGTGCGCGCGCAGATGGAAGGCGCGGACGCGGCCCGCGCGCCGCTGGCACGGGTGTTTGCGCGGGTGCTCGCCGGGGCGGGGCGCGCATACGTCTGACACCTGATTCGTGGCTGGAGTCGGGGCCGGGGTTCTGGAGGGGCCTTGACCCCGACAGCAGCCCGCATCGAAGTCCGCAAAGGCCCTGTCGCTGCCAAGGCCGCTCTCACAGGGAGAGGAGGTGTGCGCGGTAAGTACAGCGACGGGGCTTTTCGTCAGCGGCCGGCGTTACCGCTGCGCCACCACGCCTGCATCGTTCGGCCGGTCGGCTCGATGGTTTCGCCGGCAGGGTTCAGTGGCCAGTGCCAGCGGGGACCGGCAGCCCAGCCGTCGGCGACGAGGCGTTCCGGCAGACCCGGCAGCAGCACTTCGTCCGGCGCATTCGCTCGAGTCTGCGCGTACTCGATGATCAGGCAGGCGTGCGGCACGCGGCCGAGTGCATCGATGTGCGCCTGCTGTATCGCCGCGCCGTAGCGCTCGATGGCCGACTCGGCCTCGCCGCGCTCCAGAAGCGTCGCGCACGGCAGCAGAGGCAGTTGCGACAGCAGGTTCACCGAGGCGCACCAGGCGTCGGCCGGCATCGCCGGTGCGGCGCGCAACGGATCGCGCGACAGGTCCTCCAGCACGCCGCTCACGTCCTGCCGTACACAGCGCACCCGCCCTGAGTACTTGCGAACGGCCGCACGCGCAGCCGGGCCGAAGCACACGTCTACGAGGTCTATGGCTTCGAACAGGTCGAGCAGTTCGCGCAGTGGCACGTCCTGCAGCAGACCTGCGCCCATGATCCACGCGCGCCGCGGTGCATCAGGTGCTGCGGCGGAAAGGCGGGCGGCGGCGAGCAAGGCAGCGCGCGTCTGCGCGATGTGCTCTGCCCAGTGCGTGCGCAGCCGGCGGTGGCGCACGGCGAGCGCGGCCGCCTCACGGCGCAGACCAAGGCGCTGCGCCGCCGGCAGACAGTCCAGGCGTGCCCAGGCAATCAGTTCCTCGATCATGCGGCGTCCGGCGGGAACAGCGCGCGGGCGCGTGGCGCCGGGTCGAGCCGATAGAAGCGGGCCAACTGCTCGTACAGATCCGGCCAGGCCTGCTGTATCAGGTCAGGGATTTCGAAGAAGCACTCCGACATGACGGCGAAGAACTCGGCCGGGCTTTCCGCGGCGTATTCGTCGATGCCGGTGTCCACGCCGGCGTCGACGTCGGCACAGAAGCGCTCGTAGGCGGTCGACCACACGGCCGCCCAGCGCTGCACGCTCATGCCGGCATGCAGCGGCGGCAGACCGTCAGGCTCGCCGTTGCGCATGTCCAGCTTGTGCGCGAACTCGTGGATGACCACATTGATGCCGTCGGCCGCCAGCGATTCCGGCTGCCAGGACAGCAGTACCGGGCCGCCTTCCCACGCCTCGCCGACCAGCGTGTCCTCGTATTCGTGCACGACGCCGGCGTCGTCGGTGACCCGGCGCGGCACGACGAAGTCGCCCGGGTAGACCACCACGCCGACCCAGTCGTCGTACCAGTCCAGCCCCAGGTTGAGCACCGGCACGCAGGCCTGCAGCGCGATCTCGAGCAGCATGTCGTCGGTCAGCACGGTGTCGTGGGCGCCGTGGAATTCCTTGCTGGCGATGAACTGCCGCGCCAGTTCACGCAGGCGCGGCCGGTCGGCGGGGTCGAGGAAATCGAGCCAGGGCAGGCGGGCCTCGATGCGGGCCCACTGTTCGTCGGGTACGTCGGGCAGTTCGGGTTCGACGGCGGAAACGAGTCGGCGCAGCCAGTGCAACATCCGGAAGTAATCCTCTCTTGCGCGGGGTGGGGGCAGCGCCTATTGTGAAGGCTCTGCAACCACGAAAGGAGGTGATCCGTGATGAAACGTCTCGCGATCCTGCTGGGGCTGGCGATGTTTGCGTCGTCCAGTGCCGTTCTTGCATGCCCGGGCGAAAAGCACGGCGACGCCAAACCCCAGAGCTCCCAGCCGGAGAAGCCAAAGACCTGATTCCGTGCAACTGTCGTGAGACAGGTGTGCGAGGGGCGACCGCGAAAGCGGTCGCCCTTTTTCGTTGACCTGGTGCGTCGGGAGCTCACCCTGCGGGGGTGGTGAATGGCGTGTGGGCGTCTGTGGCGGAAGACTGCGCCGTGAATCGAATACCGCGGGCCTGCAGCGGCTGCGTCGCGGCCAAGGCCGATCCCAAAGGAATCGCGCCCAATCGGTGATCGGAGCCGGAGTTCTGTGGGAGGGGTCTTCCGACCCCGACAGCAGCCTGTATCGAAGCCGGTAGCCTGCAACCGCCGCGTCGCGGTCAGAAGACCGCTCCCACAACGACGGCGCTCACTGCCGCCCGCTTCAGAACGTACCGTTCAGCGCCCGCCGCAGCGTGCTGGACGGCAGTTCGCCGAACAGTTCGCGGTAGTCGTGCGAGAAGTGGCCGAGATGCCAGAAGCCCCATTGCATCGCGATGTCGTGCACGCTGCGCGCCGGGTCGCTGCCGTGCTGCAGCGCGCGCCGCACGGCGTTCAGCCGCACGCGTTTCAGGTAATCCTTCGGTGCCATGCCGAGCACGCTGTTGAAGTGGTTCTGCAGCGTGCGGCGCGTGACGTGCAGGCGTTCGCACAGTTCGTCTACGCCGTCGACCGAGCTTTCCGGCTTCAGCGCGATGCGCCGCGCCTGCATCACGATGTCGAAGCGGCGCTGTTCGAGTGCTGTGCGCGATGGCGGCGCCGGGTCGTCGCCCAGGCTGTCGAGCAGCAGATCGACCAGATCGGCGCACAGATCGCCGGACGGGGTGGTGGCACCGACCGGTTCCAGCAGGCCTTCGATCAGGAAACACAGTTCGCTGTGCCGCGATGGACTGAGCGCGCGGCTGGCGACCGAGCCGTGCAGCAGCAGCTGTTCGAGCTTGTGTCCGTGGCGGCCGGTCAGGCGCGAGGCGAGCCAGCCTTCGTCGGCGACGATGCCGTAGATGCCGAAGTCGCGCGGCGTGCGCAGCGTGAAGCCGCTGCTGGCGCGCGCCATCATCAGATGCACCCCATCGCTGTGCGGCCGGCCGCAGAAGCGCACTTCACCGGTGCGCGACAGATCTGGCAGGCCCATCCACACCGAGCCCGACCACGGGCCGCACTGCTGGCTGGTTTCCTGTTCGGTGTATTCGTGGAACACCTGCAAGCGCGGGCCGTCCTCGACCAGCATTTCGCGGATGCAGCCGCTGAACACGCCACCCGACAACTGCTCGTATTCCTGATGCCAGCGCGAAATATTGTCCGCGTGCTCCGCGACGTCGTCGCTGCGGCACACGCGGATCCCGTCCTTCGGGGCGCTTCTGGTGGCGTCCTCCGCGGTCGGGGCTGGCGCGATGTCATGTCCCATGTTCTGCCTCTCCTCCTGTCGCTCGCGCGAACAGGAATGTACCGTGATTGCAGGGACTTAGCATTCCCCGTGCCAACTGCCGCAAACAGCTTTTCCGATTCGGGATAGTGCACTGCCGCGACTTTTCCGATTCCGGATAGTGGGGACGCCTTCCCGGTGATCGAATGAAAAAGAGGTTCCGCGCCGGGCGGAACAGATCCGGGAGAGGAAAACATGTCGTCAACACTGAATGCGACCGGGGCGGGCGGCCCGCAGTCGCTGAAGAAGGTGCTGGGTCCGCTGCAGCTGTGGGGCATCGCGGTCGGACTGGTCATTTCGGGCGAGTACTTCGGCTGGAGCTATGGCTGGAACTCGGCCGGCACGCTGGGCTTCCTGTGCGCCACCGTGCTGGTCGCGGCCATGTACGCGACCTTCATCTTCAGCTTCACCGAACTGTCTACCGCCATCCCGCACGCCGGCGGTCCCTTCGCCTACGCGCGGCGCGCCTTCGGACCCTTCGGCGGCTTCATCGCCGGTTTCGCCACGCTGGTCGAATTCGTGTTCGCGCCGCCGGCGATCTCGCTGGCCATCGGCGCCTATCTCAATGTGCAGTTCCCCAGTGTCGATCCGAAGATGATCGCGCTCGGCGCCTACGTCGTGTTCATCGCGCTGAACTGGGTGGGGGTGAGCATCGCCGCCACCTTCGAACTGTTCGTGACGCTGCTCGCCATCTTCGAACTGCTGCTCTTCATGGGCATCGTCGCGCCCGGCTGGAGCATGGCGAACTTCGTCGCCAATGGCTGGGCCGGCCAGAACGAGTTCTCCGGCGTTGCGCTGGCGGGCATCTTCGCGTCCATCCCGTTCGCCATCTGGTTCTTCCTGGCGATCGAGGGCGCGGCGATGGCGGCCGAGGAGGCACGCGACCCGAAGCGCACGATTCCGGTCGCCTACGTGGCCGGCATCCTTACCCTGCTGGTGCTCGCCTTCGGTGTCATGATCTTTGCCGGCGGCGTCGGCGACTGGCGCCAGATCGCCAACATCAACGATCCGCTGCCGCAGGCGATGAAGGCGGTGGTGGGCGAGAACAGCGGCTGGCTGCACATGCTGGTGTGGATCGGCCTGTTCGGCCTGATCGCCTCCTTCCACGGCATCATCATGGGCTACTCGCGGCAGATCTTCGCGCTCGCCCGTGCCGGCTACCTGCCGCGCTACTTCGCCGCACTCAGCCCGCGTTTCCAGACGCCGCACCGCGCACTGCTGGCGGGGGGCGTGATCGGCGTGGTCGCCATCTTCAGCGACTCGTGGATCAGCTTCGGCGGCCAGACGCTGACCGCCAACATCGTCACGATGTCGGTATTCGGTGCCATCGTCATGTACATCATGTCCATGGCCTCGCTGTTCAAGCTGCGCAAGAGCGAGCCGCTGCTGGAACGTCCGTACCGCGCGCCGTTCTATCCGGTATTCCCGGCCATCGCGCTGGCGCTGGGCGTGTTCTGCCTCGGCGCGATGGTGTGGTTCAACACGCTGCTGGCCGGCGTCTTCCTCGGCCTGTTCGCGCTCGCCTCGGCCTACTTCTTCCTGACCGGCCAGCAGCGCGCCGACGCACCGGAAGACGTGATGCTGGCCGGCAGCCGCTGAGGAGAGCGCAATGGCTTATCGCGTGACGGTGGGCGGGGAGGCGTTCAGCTTCCCCGACCTGAAGACGGTGATGGCCTGCGCCAGCCCGGCCCGCTCCGGCGACGTGCTGGCCGGCGTGGCAGCAGGCTCCGCGCTGCGCCGTGTGGCGGCGCGGCACGCGCTGGCCGACATCCCGCTGGCCACCTTCCTGAACGAGGCGCTGGTGCCGTACGAGGAGGACGAGATCACCCGCCTCATCGTTGACAGCCATGACCGCGCCGCCTTCGCGACCATCGCCCATCTGACGGTGGGCGGTTTCCGCGAGTGGCTGCTCGACGACGCGGCCGACGCCGACGCGCTGACCGCGGTATCGCCGGGCCTGACGCCGGAAATGGTGGCGGCGGTAAGCAAGCTCATGCGCAACCAGGACCTGATCGCGGTGGCGCGCAAATGCCGCGTGGTGACGCAGTTCCGCAACACGATAGGCCTGCCCGGCCATCTGGCGGTGCGGCTGCAGCCGAACCACCCGACCGACGATCTGCGCGGCGTGGCGGCCTCGACGCTGGACGGTCTGCTGTGCGGCGCCGGTGATGCGGTGATCGGAATCAATCCGGCCTCCGACAGCCTGCCCGCCATCGCCAGCCTGCTGCACATGCTCGACGAGCTGATCGAACGCTTCGACATTCCGACCCAGAGCTGCGTGCTGACGCACGTGACCAACACGGTGAAGCTGATCGAGCAGGGCGCGCCGGTCGATCTGGTGTTCCAGTCGGTCGGCGGCACCGAAAAGACGAACGCCTCGTTCGGCGTTAGTCTGGCGGTACTCGACGAGGCGTATGACGCAGCGCTGTCGCTCGGCCGCGGCACGCTCGGCGACAACGTCATGTATTTCGAGACCGGGCAGGGCAGCGCATTGTCCGCCAACGCCCACCACGGCGTGGACCAGCAGACCATCGAGGCGCGAAGCTACGCGGTGGCGCGCCATTTCAGGCCGCTGCTGGTCAACACCGTGGTCGGCTTCATCGGCCCGGAGTACCTGTACGACGGCAAGCAGATCATCCGCGCCGGGCTGGAGGATCACTTCTGCGGCAAGCTGCTCGGCCTGCCGCTGGGCTGCGACGTCTGCTACACCAATCACGCCGAAGCCGACCAGGACGACATGGACACGCTGCTGGTGCTGCTCGGCGCCGCCGGCATTCCGTTCGTGATCGGCGTGCCGGGGGCGGACGACATCATGCTCAACTACCAGAGCACCTCCTTCCACGACGCGCTGTTCCTTCGCCGCACGCTGGGCCTGAAGCGCGCGCCCGAATTCGAGCGCTGGCTGCAGTCCATCGGCCTGACCGATCCGAACGGCGAACTGCTGCGCGGCAGCGGCCGCGCGCTGGTCGACGGCATCACCTCGCTGGCTGCGTTGCCCTCGCCGCGCGCCGCATGAAACCCACATCCATTTCAAACAGACCGGGAGCTTTCTTCATGACTTCGATCCGCCACACCACGCTGCTTTGTGCAGCCCTGTTCGCCGCCGCACCGCTGGCACACGCCGAAGAGGCCGCGCCGGCCTCCGACTGGACGGTGCCGATGAGCGTCACGCTGGTCAGCGACTACATCTTCCGCGGCCAGTCGCAGACCTGGGGCGGTCCGGCGCTGCAGTTCAGCATCGAGGCGGTGCACAGTTCGGGCTTCTACGCCGGCTTCTTCGCGTCGAACGTATCCGATCACTGGCTGCCGGGCGCAGCGGTCGAAACCGACCTCTACGGTGGCTACCGCACCAAGGTGGCGGGCACGATAGGCGTCGATGTCGGCGCCGTGTATTACATGTACCCCGGAGCCAACTGGGACGATTCGCCCTTCACCGGCTTCAACGCACGCAACCGTCTCGACACTGCCGAAGCCTATGTCGCGCTGAACTGGGAATGGCTCACCTTCAAGACCGGGCGCACGTTGAACGAATACTTCGGCTGGAGCACCAACAACTCGCCTCCCGTGCTTGGCTTTGCAGGTGATCCCGCCGCCGGCGTCACCGGCAATACGCGCGGTTCGCATTACTTCGAACTGAACGCGGCCTACGACGTGGCCGAAGGGTGGAACGTCAGCGGTCAGATCGGCCGCCAGATCGTGCGCAATTCGACCGGACTGGACATCACCTACTACAAGGTCGGCGTCACCCGCGCGCTGCCGGATGGCTGGTCGGCCGGCGTGTTCTACTCGGCATCGAGCGAGCCGAACGCTTACAAGGACTTCGTCAGCCTGGACAACGGGCGGTCGGATTCCGATATTGCGAAGGACAAGCTGTTCGTCAGCGTGACCAAGGCCTTCTGAGATGACGCCGGCCCCGGGCAGCGACGGTCGGGGCCGGCGCAAGGAACGTGAAGAGATGTGCGATGAAGGATGAAGACAAGGACGGCGCGCTGAGCGACAGCAAGGATGCCTGGACGCTGTGGCGCAGTTTCACGTCGGCGCGCATCGGTCTGGGCCGCGTCGGTAACGCCGTGCCCACCGCGGAAGCGCTGGGCTTCGGTCTGGCCCACGCGCTGGCCCGCGATGCCATCCATACGCCGCTCGACGTGGCGGCGCTGGCCTCCGAACTGAACGCGCAGGACTGGCCGGCACTGCCGGTGAAAAGCCGTGCGCCCGACCGCGAAACCTATCTGCGCCGGCCCGACCTCGGCCGTCGGCTCGACGCCGATGACCGCCTGCGTCTGGACGGCATGCGCGGAGAGGGCTGCGACCTGGCGGTGGTGATCGGCGACGGATTGTCGTCAGCTGCGGTGGCACGGCATGCGGTGCCGCTGCTCGCGGCGCTGTATCCACTGCTGCCAGAAGAGTGGTGCATCGCGCCGGTGGTGATCGCCACCCAGGCGCGCGTGGCGCTGGCCGACGAGGTCGGCGAGGCGCTGGGCGCACGCATGGTGGCCATGCTGATCGGCGAGCGGCCGGGGCTCAGTTCGCCGGACAGCCTGGGTGTCTATCTCACATGGGCGCCGCGCGTCGGCCGGTCGGACGCTGAGCGCAACTGCATATCGAATGTGCGGCCCGAGGGCCAGCCCTATGGTGCCGCCGCCTATCGCCTGAACTGGCTGATGCAGCAGGCGAGTGCACTGCGCCTGACCGGCGTCGGACTGAAGGACGAGAGCGACCACACGCTGCCGCTGATCGACCGGGCAGGCGCGCCGCGGCTCGACTGAGAGCAAGGCGCGGCGGCAAAGAAAAAGGGCGACGCATCTGCGTCGCCCTGAAACCCGATTCAATCTGGTCGAATCAGGAGGAGGTTCGTAGGCTTCAGCGCTTGAGCTTCTTCATGCGCTCGGCCGGGGTAATGATGTCGGTGAGGCGGATGCCGAACTTGTCGTTCACCACCACCACCTCGCCCTGCGCAATCAGCGTGCCATTGACCAGCACATCCATCGGCTCGCCGGCCATGCCGTCGAGCTCGACCACCGAGCCGTGGCCCAGTTGCAGCAGATTGCGGATCGAAATCTTGGTACGGCCCAGTTCCACGGTCAGCTGCACCGGGATGTCGAGGATCATTTCGAAGTCGCGCAGGCCTTCGGCAGGCTTGTTCGCGCTTTCCCCGAACTGCTGGAATATGTTCGCCGGCTGCGCCTCCACCGTTGCGTGGTCGGCGTCCAGTGCGGCGAGTGCTTCGTCTGCGGTGGTCTGTTCCGCCATCGCGGCGGCCCAGTCATCGTCACTGACTTGTTCTTCGGCTTCGGCCAGATCGCTCATGGTTTTTCCTCACCTGTCTTCTTGCCCTGGGCGTTCAGGGCGTGCTCGATCAACTCTTCCTCGCCGGCCATGAAACGCTCGATGCGCAATGCGTAGTGCCCGTTCTGAACGCCGTACTTGCACTGCAACACGTCTATGCCATCGACCGCGGCCGTCACCGTCTCTGGGATAGTTATCGGAATGATGTCGCCAACCTTTAGGTTGTTGAGGCCGCCCAGCGTCAGCGAGCCGTCGCCGAGGTTCACCGACAGTTCGACCGCGGCGTCCTGCACCTGACGGGTCAGCAGCTTGATCCAGCGGTTGTCCGAACTGACGCTATCGCTCTGCATCGACGAATTCAGGATGTCGCGCAGCGGCTCGACCATCGAATAGGGCAGGCAGATGTGCATCTCTGCCGACACACCGCCCAGCTCGACGGTGAAGGTCGAGGCGACGACGATTTCCGACGGCGTGGCGATATTGGCGAACTGCGAGTTCATTTCCGAGCGCATGTACTCGAACTTGATCTTGTGCACCGGCTCCCACGAGCGCTCGTACTCGGCGAAGAACACGTCGAGCAGGCCGTGGATGATGCGCTGCTCGGTCGCCGTGAAATCGCGCCCTTCGACCCGCGTATGGAAGCGTCCGTCGCCGCCGAACATGTTGTCGATGACCAGGAACACCAGGTTCGGGTCGAACACGACGAGACCCGTACCGCGCAGCGGCTTCACCTGGACCAGGTTCAGGTTGGTCGGTACCACCAGATTGCGAATGAATTCCGAGTACTTCTGCAGGCGGATCGGGCCGAGCGAAATCTCGGCGCTGCGCTGCATGAAATTGAACAGGCCGATGCGCAGGTAACGGGCGAAACGTTCGTGGATCAGCTCCAGCGTGGGCATGCGCCCGCGGACGATTCTTTCCTGGGTGCCGAGGTTGTAAGGGCGAATGCCGCCGGTGTCGTCCTCCTGGACGGCTTCGTCGGTTTCGCCGGTGACGCCCTTCAGCAGAGCATCGACCTCTTCCTGGGAAAGAAAGTCGGACATGATCTTCCTCGCTATTCTCTTCGGCGCTACTGCACGATGAAGGAGGTGAAGAGCACCGATTCGACCGGACCTATCGGTTCCTCGGGCTCGCCCTTGCGGTTGCGCGGTACCTCGCCGACGATGGCATTGACCGCGTGCTTGATGTCTTCCGCCAGTTGCTCGCGGCCTTCCGCGCTGCCAAGTTCCGAGGCTTTCTTGCCGGACAGCAGCATCAGCACGCGGTGGCGGATTTCCGGCATGTAGGCCTTCAGGTTGTCGGCCGCAGGTTGTTCATCGACGCGCAGCGTCGCCTTGACCTGCAGGTACTGGTCGACTGCCGTTTCGGGTTGCAGATTGACGGTGAAGGGGTCGAGTTCGACGAAGACCGGCGGCAGGCCCTTGGCTTCCGCGTCCTTCTTCTTCTTCAGCTTGGCCTTCTTCGCTTCCTTGGCCGCAGCGTCATGATCGTCCTCGGCAACGACTTCTTCGCCGTCCTCGCCTTCGTCGGCATGATTGCCACCCATCATGAAGAAGGCTGCGGCGCCGCCCAGTATCACCACCACCAGCAAGGCGATGATGATGACGAGCATCTTGTTGCCCTTCTTCTTTGGTGCGTCTGCTCCGGCTTCGTCCGGGGTGGCGGCTGCTTTGGCCATATTCGATGCTCCTGTCTGATTCGGAATTGTCGGCGGGCACACATGCCTTTCAATGTCCGAATAACGGCTGATTGATCCGTTTTTTTAGTGCCGGAGCGGTTTTTTGCTCGACAGGTGCATCCCGACCTTTGCGGCTGCCACGGATTTCGGGGGGGCGTCAGGCGAACAGATCGACCAGACCGGCACCGCGCCGCGCGGTCTGGCCGACCGCGAGCTCGCCGCTGTCGCGACCACGCTGGCCGCGCTGTTCTCCGCCCTGGCCTTCGCGCGAGGGCTGGTCGCTGCTGACGTTCGCCTCACCGAGCGAAATGCCGCCTTCGGCCAGCATTTCACGCAGACGGGGCATGGCCTGTTCGAGCGCTTCACGCACCAGCGGATTGGCCGATACGAATTGTGCGGTGCTGAGGTCGGAGCCGATCTCCAGCGTGATTTCGATGCGACCCAGATGCGGCGGCGTCAGCACCAGTTCGGCCTTGCTCATGCCCTGATCGGCCAGCCAGCTGATCTGGTGGCCGACGTCGTCGGCCCAGCCCGGCTGGCTCACCGGCGTGGCGACCGTCATCTCGGTCTTCGGCTGCTGGGCTGCCGCCATATGGGCGCGGAAGTCGGCGTGCTGTGCCTGCTGCATCGTGCCGGTGGTGTTGTCGGCGAAGGCGTCGGGCAGCACGTCGGCAGCGAGGTCGAAGTCCGGCAGCGTTTTGCCGTCCACCTCCACGTCGCTGCCGGCCTGGGCGGCAATCCCTGCCGCCAGCGGGTCGGTGTTGCCCTTTGCCGCTTTGCCGCCATTGCCGCCGGTGAGGTCGGACAACGCCGTCGTGGCTTCGCTTTCGCTGGAAGCCGCCGCTTTCAGCGCATCGGCCAGCTGCAGAACAGGTGTCAGCAGCAGGCCGGCGGCGAGCATGTCGGCGCCGCTCTGTGGGGTTTCGGTGGTGATCAGTTCCTGCGCGTCCTCGTCCGGCTTGATGGCGTCGGCCATCAGGTCGGCCAGCAGCTCGGGCGGAAGTTCGCGCCCCTGTCCGCTGGCCAGCAGGTTGTCCTTGAGCAGGTTGGCGAAGGCGGCGGCGTCTTCGCCGCTCAGTTCGCCAGCAATGCCGCGGATCTCTCCGACCGGGCCGGACGTGGCGAGCGGATTCGATGAAGTGGGCAGGTTAAGCGTCGGTGCCGGCATGGTGATCTCTCCTGTGACGGAGGGACCACAGCACTATCCGTGCCAGTTGCCGGGAAGGGTGGAGCAGCTCAGTCGTCGTTGACCTGACGGCCTGAACGGTCGTCGTTCACCCGCTGCTCGGCACGTGCCTGTTTGCGGGCGACGCCTGCGTGGTGGCGGTCGGACAGCGTTTCGAACGCCTTGACCCGGGTACGCGTGTCCAGCCACTCGCGCTGGCCTGCCTGGGCGAGATCGCGTGAGCGCTCGACCTGACGCTGCTGGTGACAGATGGCGTCATCGATGCGGGCAAGGAAGGCGCGGTAATTGGACCACTGGTTGGGCGTAAGGCCGCTGCGTGCAGCCGCCATGAACTGGCCCTGGTACTCGTTGCGGTACTGCTCGAGCATGTCGAGCTTGCGCGTGTTGTCCTGTTCGCTGGCCATCAGCGCAGCCAGCGCACGGGCGGCTTCGTCCATGCGCGTGACGCTGAGATCCAGGATGGATTGGAGTCGGAATTGTTCAGCCATGACTTGAAAGCATCGTTCCGATCATCGGGGCCGGGCGTGATCCAGATCACGCATTTTCGGCCAGTGACGGATTTTTGCAATCATGGCGTCTGACCGAAGATCTGGTGCAGCTTCATGACCGCATCCTCGTAGCCTTCGCGCTCGTCCATGCGCTGCTGCAGGAAGGCCTCCAGCGTCGGGAACATGTTCACTGCCTGGTCCAGTTGCGGGTCGGAGCCGGGGGCATAGGCGCCGACGGCGATCAGGTCGCGCGCACGCTGATAGCGCGACCAGTAGCCCTTGAAGCGGCGCACCAGATCGAAATGACTGGGTTTGACCAGGCCGTGCATGGCGCGCGATACCGACTGTTCGATATCGATCGCCGGGTAGTGGCCGGAGTCGGCCAGCTGGCGCGTGAGCACGAAGTGGCCGTCGAGGATGGCGCGCGCCGAGTCGGCGATCGGGTCCTGCTGGTCGTCGCCTTCGGCCAGCACAGTGTAGAAGGCGGTGATCGAACCACCACCTTCCGGGCCGTTGCCGGCGCGCTCGACCAGCTGTGGCAGCCGCGCGAACACGCTCGGCGGGTAACCGCGGGTGACGGGCGGCTCGCCGATGGCCAGCGCGATTTCGCGTTGCGCCATCGCATAGCGGGTCAGTGAATCCATGATGAGCAGCACGTGCCGCCCTTGGTCGCGGAACCATTCCGCCACCGTGGTCGCATAGGCGGCACCTTGCAGCCGCATCAGCGGGCTGGTGTCGGCGGGTGCTGCGACCACCACCGAACGCTTCAGTCCGGCGGCGCCGAGGATCTGTTCGATGAATTCCTTCACTTCGCGGCCCCGTTCGCCGATCAGCCCGACCACCACGACCTCGGCGGAAGTGAAGCGCGCCATCATGCCCAGCAGCACCGACTTGCCGACGCCGGAGCCGGCGAACAGGCCGACGCGCTGGCCGCGGCCGACGGTGAGCAGCGAATTGATTGAGCGGATGCCGGTGTCCATCGTGCGCTTGATCGGCTCGCGCAGCAGCGGATTGACCGCGCGGCTGGCGACCGAGCGCGAATGGCGGGTGACGATGGGCCCCATGCCGTCGAGCGGACGGCCAGCGCCGTCGACCACGCGGCCGAGCAGAGCATCGCCGACCGGCAGGTGCTTGGCGCGGTCGGAGGCGCGACGGCGCGGCTCCAGCCGCTCGGTCGGTGTCGGTCGTTGCGGAGCGGTTTCGAGCGGGATGACCTGGGCGCCCGGTGCGAGGCCGACCACGTCGTCGGTCGGCATCATGAACAGCTTTTCGCCGTTGAAGCCGACCACTTCCGCTTCGCAGCTGTTGCCGCCCGGCACCATGATGCGGCAGCCCGAACCCAGCGGCAGCTTGAGGCCGGCCGCTTCCATCACCAGACCGTTTATGCGGGTCAGGCGACCGGCGTGCTGATAAGGATTGACGCGTCCGGCGAGCGTGCCGCAGTCGGTCAGGAAGCCGGACCACTTGCGCACATGGGCATTCGGTTTGCCGGCCGCCTCCGGTTGCTCGTCCGTGCTGTCCGCGCTGTCCGGCTCCAACGTCGATTCAGTCATGTTCAAGCCACTCCGCGCCATCGACCAGCGATTCGACGATGCGGTCCCAGCGCGTCGGGACCGTGGCGTCGATCTGGCTGCCGCCGGATTCGACCTTGCAGCCGCCACGCGCGATGGCGCCGTCCTCGAAGATGCGGTGGCCGGCGTGCGTGAGCTGGTCGCCGATGTGGCTGCGCACGACCGACGCGTCTTCCGGGTTCAGATAGATGGCGGTGTGCTGGTGCGGCAACTGGTTGATCGCTTCGCGCACGACGGCGACCACCACCTCGGGATTCACACGTATGGTCTGGCGCACGACGTTGCGCGCGATTTCGACGCCGAGGTTCAGCACCTCGCGGGCGATCGAATTGTCCAGTGCGGCGAGCGCCTCTTCCAGCTGCTCGACCACGCTGTGCAGGCGCATCGCTTCCATGCGCACGCGCGCCGTGCCCTCCTCGTAGCCGGCGGCATAACCCTCGCGGTGCGCCTCCTGCTGCAGCTTCTCGATGTCGTCCGCGGTGGGAAAGCGGAAGGGCGCCGTCGTCTCGTCGTCCGTCTCGGCCGCAGCCGCATCCATCGGCGTCATCGCGGGGGGATGCGCCGGATCGGCGTCGACAGCCGGGTCGGGTGCCGGCGCAGGTGCCGACTCCGGCGTATCGAACACCGGCATCTGCCAGGCAGTGAAGGATTCGCTGTTCATCGTGCGCAGCCTGCCTCAGAGCGGGCCATCGTCAAAGCATTTCCTCGCCACCCTTGCCGCCCATGACGATCTGGCCTTCCTCGGCCAGACGGCGGGCGATCTTCAGGATTTCCTTCTGTTCGGCCTCGACTTCCGACAGCTTCACCGGACCGCGGCCTTCGAGGTCTTCGCGCAGCGCCTCGGCGGCGCGCGAGGACATGTTCTTGAATATCTTCTCGCGCAACTCCGGCGAGGCACCCTTGAGCGACAGCACCAGTTGATCGCCGCTGACTTCGCGCAGCAGCGTCTGGATACCGCGGTCGTCGATGTCCAGCAGGTTCTCGAACACGAACATTTCGTCGACGATCTTCTGTGCCAGATCGGCGTCGTATTCCTTCACCGCGTCGAGGATGGCCGACTCGTTGGCGCTGCCGACGAATCCGAGAATCTCCGCGGTCGCCTTGATGCCGCCCAGCGTCGTCTTCTTCATCTTGGCCGAGCCGGACAGCACGCGCGACATCGCCTCGTTCAGTTCGCGCAGTGCCACCGGCTGCACGCCGTCGAGCGTGGCAATGCGCAGCACCACGTCGTTGCGCAGCCGTTCGACGAAGAGCTTGAGCACTTCGGCCGCCTGGTCGAATTCCAGGTGGGTCAGGATGGTGGCGATGATCTGCGGGTGCTCGTTCTTGATCAGGTTGGCGATGGTGGCGGCATCGAGCCACTTCAGGCCTTCGATGCCGGCGGTGTCGGAGTCGTTCAGGATGCGCGACAGCAGGTGACCGGCGCGTTCCTCGCCCAGTGCCTTGGTAAGCATGTTGCGGATCAGCGTCTCGTCCGCCGACACGCGGCTGCCGGCAGCGGTCGCCTCGTCGAACAGGTCGAGCACCGCCTGCACCTTCTCGCGCGGCACGTTCTTCAGTCCGGCCATCGCGGTGCCGATCTTCTGCACCTCTCGCGGGCCGAGGTGGCGCAGCACCTCGGCGGCGGCGTCCTCGCCCAGCGTCACCAGCAGCAGGGCACTGCGTTCGATTCCTTCGTCATTCATCGCCACTCACCCAGTGCTTGATCACTTCGGCCACCGCCTTCGGATCGTTCTTCGCGAATTCGCGCGCCGATTCGAGTTTCGTTTCGAAGTCGAGCTGGGCCCGCGCTTCCGGCGACATCTCGAGCTGCGCAGCCGAGCCGCCGGCCAGAGCGCCCGGGATGGGCTGGCCGTTCTCGTCGAGCGTCACGTCGCGCACTTCGGGCTCGTTCTCGTCCGCTTCTGCCGGCGTGGTGAGATTGCGCACCAGCGGGCGCAGCACGCCGAGCAGCAGGTAGGCGGCGACGCCAGCGACCAGCAGATACTTCAGCAGTTCGCGTGCAAAGCCCATGGTTTCCGGGTCTTTCCACAGCGGCGTTTCGGGCGCTGCATCGACCACTTCGGTGAAAGGCGCGGAGGCAACATTGATCGTGTCGCCACGACCTTCGTTGAAGCCCATCGCCTCGCGCGTCAGCGCGGTGATGCGCTGGATCTCTTCCTCGTTCAACGGCACCTGTACCACCTTGCCGTCCTTGTCGGTCTCGGTCTTGTGGTTCACCAGCACCGCCACCGACAGCCGCTTGATCTGGCCAACCGACTGGCGCACGTGTTGCACCGTCTTGTCGAGTTCGTAGTTGGTGGTCGAGTCCTTGCGCGTGTTGATCGGCAGCATCGCCGGCTGGCCGTTGGCGCCTTCGACCGCCGGCGTACCCGGGGCCGGCGGCGTGGTAACCGGAGCGGTGGCCGGCGTCGGCGGCTGGTTGGTCAGTGCGCCCGGCACGCCGGCGGCGTTCGGCTGATTGGTTTCCGACTCGCTGAGCTGCTGGCTGCGGATGGCCGCGTTCGGCGTCGGGTTCGGCTTGTAGGTTTCGGCCGTCTGTTCGGCCTGGTTGAAGTCGATGTCGGCCGCCGTCTGCACGCGGTAATTGCCGCGGCCGACCAGCGGTTCGAGGATGCCTTCGATGCGCCGTATCGTGGCCGCCTCGATCTCGCCCACGTACTTCAGCTGGGTCGGGTTCAGCGACGCGTTGTCCTTGGCATCGCGGTTGTTCGACAGCAGATTGCCGTTCTGGTCCAGTACCGACACGCTGGTCGGCTGCAGCTGCGGCACGCTGGAAGCGACCAGATGCACGATGCCGCCGACCTGTTCCGGCGTCAGCGTGCGGCCGCCGAGCAGGCTGACCACGACGGACGCCGACGGCTTCTGGTCGTCGCGCAGGAAGGCGCTCTGTTTCGGGATGGCCAGGTGTACGCGTGCGCCATCGACCGCAGCCAGCGTACCGATGGTGCGCGCCAGCTCGCCTTCGAGTGCGCGCTGGTAGGTCACCTGTTCGGAGAACTGCGACTGGCCGAGCTTCTGGCTTTCCATCAGCTCGAAACCGACCGATCCGCCGCGCGGCAGCCCCTGCGCCGCCAGTTTCAGGCGGGTGTCGTGGACGAACTGCGACGGCACCAGGATGGCGTGACCACCCTCGGAGAACTTGTAGGGCACGTTGCCCTGCTGCAGCGCGGCGACGATGGCGCCGCCGTCCTTGTCGTTGATATTGGAGAACAGCACCTCGTAGTCGGGCGTGCGGCTCCACAGCATCAGCCCGACCAGCAGCGCGATGGCCATCGCCAGCCCACCGGCCAGCGCCATCTTCTTCTGCATCGGCATTTCGGCCAGCCGTTGCTGGGCCAGCGCCAGCGGCGTTGCCGGCGAGGCGGGGGCGGCGTTCGGATCGAGTACGGCGTCGGCCATGGTTCGTCTCTTGCAAGTTGCTCGAATGCCGGGTGTCGACGTACCGACACACCATCGAGGATGGGACGGATTCTCTGCCTCCCTCGCGCGGGGCGTTCCACGGATAAGGCGGGTTTTTGACCGGCTGATTCCGGCCAATCCGTGGCTTGACGCTTGCTACGCTGGCACCGTCGATCAATCCACTGTCTACGACACGCATGTCAGAGCCGTCCGCCAGCGCAGCCGAACCGGCCCGCATCGCCCCCGAGGAGGCGGCGCGGCTGGCGGAAGCTTTCCGTCTGTTCAATGCCGCTTCGGCCGAACTGACCGAGGCCTATGGCGCGCTGGAAAAGCAGGTGGCCAGCCTGACCGAGGAACTGGCGCAGGCCAACGGCGAACTGCGCCGTCAGTACGAGGAAAAGGCGCGCCTGACCGATCGTCTGAGCACGCTGCTGAACCAGCTGCCGGCCGGCGTGGTCGTGGTGGATGGAGCGGGGGCGATCGAACAGGCCAATCCGGCCGCACTGGACATGGTGGGCGCGCGCGCCGGCGCGCGCTGGGACGCTTGTGCGGCCCGGCTGCAGTCGGCAGACGCGCCGGCCGAATGGGACTGCACCGGCGCCGACGGACAGCCGCGCCGGCTGTCGATGAGCGAGGCGCGACTGGCGGGCGAGGACGCGCGCATCGTGCTGCTGCACGACATGACGCGTCAGCACGCGCTGAAGATCGCCGCCGCGCGCAACGAGCGGCTGGCGGCGATGGGCGAAATGGCCGCCTCGCTGGCGCACCAGTTGCGCACGCCGCTGGCGGCGGCGACCTTGTACGTGGGCACGCTGATTTCGCGCGACCTGGCGCCGGACGACGTCAAGTCGATAGCGTCACGCGCGCAGGGCCGGCTGCGTCACTTGGAGCGCCTGATCCGCGACACGCTGATGTTCGCGCGCGGCGAGGTGCTCGGCCGCGAAGCGATAGACGTGGCGATGCTGGTCGACGAACTGCAGCACACGGTCGAGCCGGTGGCGCGCCAGGCCGGTGTGCGGCTGACGGTGGAACCGGCATCCGGCAGCGTGTCCGGCGACCGCAAGGCGGTAGCCAGTGCGCTGGTGAGCCTGCTCGAAAACGCGGTGCAGGCCTGCGCTGACGGCGGCGAAGTGGCGCTGGCGGTCGAGGCGACCGAGGGCAGTGTCAGTTTCGTCGTGCGTGACAACGGTCGCGGCATCCCGCGCGAGATACAGGAAAGATTGTTCGAACCCTTCTTCACCACGCGGGAAGAGGGGACCGGGCTGGGGCTGGCGATCGCACGCGGCGTGGCGCGCGTGCACGGCGGCGACATCGAATGCGAGTCCGCGCCGGGCGCGGGCAGCCGTTTCACCTTGCGCCTGCCTGCGCAGACGCCTGAAGACGTAGTGCTGGAGAACGGGCAATGAGCGAGAAGCTGAACATCCTGGTGGTCGAGGACGAACCCAATCTGCGCGATGCGCTGTGCCTGGCGATCGAGTGCGCCGGTCACCGCGTCATCGGTGCGGCCGACGGCCCGCAGGCGCTGCGCATGCTGGAGCGCAACACCGGCGAGCACGCGCTGAACCTGGTCATCACCGACCTGAAGATGCAGCCGATGGACGGTCTCACGCTGCTGCGCGAAATCCGCGCCCGCGAGCCGGTACTGCCGGTGCTGCTGATGACCGCCTTCGGCGACGTCGAGAAGGCGGTGGCGGCGATGCGCGCCGGCGCCTGCGACTTCCTGCTCAAGCCGTTCGAGCCGGACGTGCTGCTTGCCCACATCGATCGCTACGCCGCGCCGGTGGTGGCACCGACCGACATGGTGGCGGAGGACGCGCGCACCCGCCAGGTGCTCGGTCTGGCGTCGCGCGTGGCGAAGTCCGAGGCGACCGTGCTGCTGACCGGCGAATCCGGCACCGGCAAGGAAGTGTTCGCGCGCTACATCCATCAGCAGTCGGCGCGCGCCGGCAAGCCCTTCATCGCGATCAACTGCGCGGCCATCCCGGACAACCTGCTCGAAGCGACCTTGTTCGGCTACGAAAAGGGCGCCTTCACCGGCGCCACGACTGCACAGGCCGGCAAGTTCGAACAGGCCGACGGCGGCACGCTGCTGCTCGATGAAATTTCTGAAATGCCGCTTTCGCTGCAGGCCAAGCTGCTGCGCGTGCTGCAGGAGCGCGAGGTCGAGCGCGTCGGCGGCAAGAAGCCGGTGCCGCTGGACATCCGCGTACTGGCCACCAGCAACCGCGACATGGAAGCAGAGGCGCGCGCCGGCCGCTTCCGCGAGGATCTGTACTACCGGCTGAACGTGTTCCCGATCGCCATTCCGTCGCTGCGCGAACGGCCGGGTGACATCGTGCCGCTGGCGCGCCACTTTCTGGCCGCCTGCGCCAAGGCGCAGGGCAGGGCGCTGAAGCTGGGCGAATCGGCGGCGGCAATCCTTGCCGGCCACGACTGGCCCGGCAATGTGCGCGAACTGGAAAACACGATGCAGCGCGCCGCCATCCTGGCGCCGGGTGATGCGGTCGAGGCGGAGCACATCGTGCTCGGCAGCCAGCGTGTCGCGCCGCGTCCGGTGAGCGAGCCGGCGCCGGTCGCCGCAGCTGCCGCACCTGTGTCGGCCGCCAACGACGCACCGCCGAGTGCCACGCCGGACGCGCCGCTCAAGGTGAAGTCGGTACGCGACATGGAACGCGACCTCATCCTCGAAACGCTGGCCGCGGTCGGTGGCTCGCGCAAGAAGGCGATCGAGAAACTGGGTATTTCGGAACGCACGCTGCGGTATAAACTTGCACGCTACAAGGCGGATGGTTTGCTGCGCGAGGGGTAAGTGGCGCTCTTCACCTGCTTGGCCCGGTTATTGCAAGGAAACGGCTGAACAGGTCATGAACGCCGGAATCGCCCCGGCGGGCAGTCCGTAACCGGCATTTTTTGCCGGCGGGCACAGGAGAAATTGCATGAACACCAGCCTCAACCAGATGATTACCGAGCTGCGCTCGACCGCGCAGACCGCGGCGAACAAGCCGGTCGGCAAGGTCGACGCGGCGTCCGGCGGCGCCGACTTCGGCGAAGCGCTGAAGAACGCCATCGAACAGGTCAATGCCGCGCAGCAGGAAGCGCAGAAGATGTCGGAGGGCTTCATCACCGGCAGCAATACCGAAGCCAATCTGCAGGACGTGATGATCGCGTCGCAGAAGGCCAGCCTGTCCTTCCAGCAGATGGTGCAGGTGCGCAACAAGCTGGTGAATGCCTACCAGGACATCATGAACATGAGCGTCTGAGCGCCGACGCGCACGAGCTCTACAGGAACCGGCCGCAGGGCCGGTTTTTTTTCGTCCGGCTCGCGCCGGTAGCATCCTTTAATTGACAATAATTCTCGTTTGAACGAAGCTCACCGAACCTGAGCGCCAGTCCTTCGCGGCCCGCCGGGTATTCCGGAACGGCGCATCCACATTGCCGCTCCGACCGCAGTTCCGCCAGCCTGTCGGCGTCCGCCGCCCCGCAAGCCTCCGCTTCCATCCGTCGCCAGCCGCGCCCGCCCCGGAGCCGCGTTGCCAGCCTCTTCGTCCTTCGTCGGCGGTGCATGTACCGCCGATCCGACTGCAGAGGTATCCGATGTCAGTACCGATAGACCTGACGCTCCGCGTCGTTCGCGCCCTGCGGCATGCCGCCGCGTGCAGCCTGATTGCGCTGTGCATGGCAGCACCGGCATCCGCCGGTCACTTTCCGATGTACGCCGCCTGGGCACAGCCGGACGGTCCAGGCAGCGCGATCACGCTGACCTACAGTTTCAGCAATCTGCTCGATGGCAGCCTGTTCGACGCTGCGACCGGCGCGCCAATGCCCGTGTCGCTGTTGCGCAGCGCGTTCGAACTTGCGCTGTGGGACTACGCCGCGGTGCTGCCCATCCATTTCATAGAGGTGACCGACGGCGGACCGCTGCCGGAAACCGGCGAGTACGACCCGACCGGCCTGGCCGACATCCGCGTGGGGCAGGTGGCGCATATCGCCGACGCGAACGCCTATGCCTATTTCCCGTTCTCGCCCGACAGCGGTCTGGCCGGTGACATCGTGTTCAATGCCGGGCGCTTCGGAAACGACTGGACGCCGCTCTGGTTCTACGCGGTCGCCCAGCACGAGCTGGGTCATTCGCTGGGCATGGGGCATTACGTCAACGACGATACGGTCACTGTCGGACCGGCTGCGTTGCTGTCCTACGAAGGGCCGGTGTTCCCGCTCGACGAGGCCACTCGGGCCGCGCTGCAGGGCGTGTATGGCGCAGGCGTCGGTTCAGTGACGCCGCTGTCGCCGGTGCCGGAGCCCGGCGCTGCGGCGCTGTTGCTCGCGGGCCTGACTGTGTTGTGCGCGAGGACGCAGGGTCGCGCATCGCGGGGGAGCGGGCGTCATGACTGAGCGTGCATGCAGATTTCACCGGCGGAGCGCCCGCGCGGCGCTCGCCCTGGCGCTGTTTGCCGGCGTTCCGAATGCGGTGTCGGCGCTGCAGATCGAGTTTGACTACCGCTACGACACGCGCGGCTTCTTCACCGATCTGGCGACTGGCGAGCCGCTGGCCGAACGTCGCGCGCTGCTCGATCTTGCCGCGTCGTTCTACGGTGGTTTCACCGACACGCTTACCGCCATCGCGCCCGGAGCGGACGACAACTGGTCGGTGTCCTTCGTGCATCCCAGCCTCGGCGGCCCGGGCGTGACGCTGGTGAACGAAACGATCGCCGCCGACACGCTGCGCATCTACGTCGGCGGCTCGCCGAGTGCGCCGGGCGTGCTTGGTTTCGCCGGCACCGGATCAAACCTGCAGGCCAGCGGCGACACGGCTTTCGTCGACGCAGTGATGACGCGTGGGCAGGCCGGCGTGGCGCAGGGGACCGACTACGCCACCTGGGGCGGCTATATCTGGTTCAACGCCAGCAACGACTGGTACTTTGGCGCGGACGCCGGCGGTCTGACTGCCGGTCGACCCGATTTCCTGACCACTGCGACGCACGAGATCGGACACATCCTCGGCTTTGGCGAGGCTGACTCCTGGTATGCCAATGTCGATCCGGACAGCGGACTGTTCGTCGGTGCGAACGCGGTCGTGGCCTACGGCGGTGGCGTGCCGCTGGACCGCTACGGCAGCCATTGGGCCGAAGGTACGTACAGCCTGCGCGACGGCCTGCTGCAGGAAGCGATGATGGATCCGAGCACGCCTGCCGGTGAGCGCCAGCTGCCGACTGCGCTCGACTATGCCGGTTTCGCCGACATCGGCTGGCAGGTATCGGCGGTGCCGGAGCCGGCTGGCAGGGCGCTGCTGCTGAGCGGTGTCGGCATCGTCGCGGTCGTGCGGCGACGTCGGCCTGCCTGAAGCCGGGTGCAGCTGAGCGGACGCGGGCTTCGCTCTGATCCGGCGTGCAGGTGCGGCGTTACACTGACCGCCGGAGGAAACGTTCATCATGAAAATCCGCTTTCTCGGTGCGGCCGGTACGGTCACCGGTTCGCGTTACCTGCTGACGCATGGCGGTCATCGCCTGCTCGTCGATTGCGGCCTGTTCCAGGGTGTGAAGAACATCCGAAGTCGCAACTGGAAACCCTTTCCGATCGCGCCGCGCGATATCGAGGCGGTGGTGCTGACGCATGCCCACCTCGATCACTCCGGCTTCCTGCCGCGGCTGATGCGCGAGGGCTTTCACGGCCCGGTGTGGTCGACCTCGGCCACCCGAGAACTGGTCGACATCCTGCTCGAAGACAGTGCCCATTTGCAGGAGGAGGACGCCCGCCACGCCAATCGCTACGGCTACAGCAAGCACCATCCGGCCGAACCGCTCTACACCACGGAAGACGCGCGGCAGGTGATGAAGCAGTTCCGCAGCACCGGTTTCGACGAGCCGGTCGAGATCGGGCCCTTCCGCGTCACCTTCACGCGCGCCGGCCACATCCTCGGTGCGGCCAGCGTGCGCGTCGACTGCGCTGGGCGCAGCATCACCTTCAGTGGCGATCTCGGGCGGCCGGAGGATCCGGTCATGCACGCGCCGGACCGTCTCGCCGCCACCGACTGGCTGGTGCTCGAATCGACCTATGGCGACCGCCTGCACCCGGACGAAGATCCGTACGAAACGCTGGCCGGCATCGTGAACCGCACCGCCGCTCGCGGTGGCACCGTGCTGCTGCCGTCGTTCGCGGTCGGTCGTTCGCAGGCGCTGATGTATCTGCTGTCGCGCCTGATGGACGAACACCGCATCCCCGAACTGCCGGTTTTTCTCGACAGTCCGATGGCGATAGACGTGACCGGCGTGTTCCGTCATTTCCGCAGCGAGCACCGGCTGACCCAGGACGCCTGCGACCGGCTGCATGCCATGGTCACCTACACGCGTTCGCCGGAGGACTCGGAAGCGCTTGCGTCAAATCGTTACCCGAAGATCATCATCGCCGGCGCCGGCATGCTCAATGGCGGCCGCATCCTGCACCACCTGATCGCCTTCGGAGCCGACCCGCGAAATGCGGTGGTGATCGCCGGTTACCAGGCTGAAGGCACGCGCGGCGATGCGCTGCTCAAGGGCAAGCGCAGCCTGCGCATCTTCGGTCGTGATGTGCCGATAGCCTGCGAGGTGGCGCAGGTCGAAGGTCTGTCGGCGCATGCCGACTGGAAGGAAATACTGGACTGGCTGCGTCCGGTCGATCGCGCCCCGCAGCGCGTGTTCGTCACGCACGGCGAGCCGGTCGCCGCCGACAGCTTGCGGCAGAAGCTCGAGTACGAGCTCGCGTGGTCGGCGCAGGTGCCGGAGCAGGACGAGGAGTTCGACCTTGACTGAACCGATGCCCGTCGACCGCGACGACATCTTCGCCGCGGTGCTCAGAGCAGAGGCGGCGGCTCGTTGATCAGCGCCCAGAACACGCCCATCTGCGTCACCGTGCGCGAGAACTGGTCGAAATCGACGGGTTTCACAACGTAGGCGTTGATGCCCAGGCCGTAGCAGCGACGCAGGTCCGGGTCTTCTTTCGATGAGCTCATGATGATGACGGGCAGCGCGCGCATGTTCTCGTCGGCGCGCAGTTCGGCCAGCATTTCGATGCCGTCCATGCGCGGCATGTGCAGGTCGAGCAGCACGAAAAGCGGCGCGTCACCTCTGCGGCCGGCGAAGCTGCCACGCTTGTAGAGGTAGTCCAGCCCTTCCGCACCATCGCGTACGACGACGATTTCGTTTGCCAGATTCAGCACGCGCAGGCCGAGCAGCATCAGTTCGACGTCGTTGTCGTTGTCATCGACGACGAGGATTTCACGCAAGTGCAGCGACATCAGTGGCTCCCGTTGAGTGGGCGGCGTCGGCCGGGGGTAGGTCGGATGGGTTGGGAAGGGTGAAGTGAAAGCTGGCGCCGTGACCGGGCGAGGCTTCGGCCCAGATGCGACCGCCGTGACGGTCGACGATGCGCTTCACGTTTGCCAGGCCGATGCCGGTGCCTTCGAACTCGGACGCGTGATGCAGCCGCTGGAATACGCCGAACAGCTTGGACGCGTATTTCATGTCGAAACCGGCGCCGTTGTCGCGCACGTGGAAGGTGTATTCGCCATCGTCGCCGCGCTCGCATTCGATGCGGATGCGGGCCGGGTCGCAGTCTCGCGTGTACTTCACGGCATTGGCGATCAGGTTGTAGAAGACCTGGAACATCAAGGTCCGGTCGGCGCGGATGCGCGGCAGCTCACCGATGCTGATGTCGAGTTCGCGTCCGTCAAGTTCGGGCGCCAGCTCTTCGAGCACGTCGTCGACCAGGGCGCGCGCATCGCAATGTTCAAGATGCATCTCGGCGCGGCTGGCGCGAGAGAAGGCAAGCAGTCCCTCGACGATGTTGCTCAGATGCCGCACCGAGGCGCGGATGCGCTGCAGATAGCTCAACGAGGCGGGCTCGGTGTCGACGACGCCAAGGCGATCTCCCAGTACCCGCGCGAAACCGTCGATGTGGCGCAACGGGCCGCGCACGTCGTGCGCGATGGCGTAGGACATCGCTTCCAGTTCGTCTATCTGCAGGCGCATTCGCTCGTTCATTGCCTGCAACTGTGCTTCGTACTGGTGCCGGCGGTCGATCTCGGCGCGCAGTTCCTCGTTGGCGCGGCGCAGGCTGTCAGGTGAGGGCAGGGCGAGCGCCAGCGGAATCAGTCGCCACAGCAATACCGCGGTGGCTAGCGACACCACCGCGGTGAAGGCGCGTATCCAGCCATCCAGCCAGAAGTCGGGGTTCCACAGCGTCCACACGTCCATCACGTGGGTAACGCCACAGGCCATGATGAATACGCCGAACATGACGAAGGCCGAGCGGAAACCGAGATCGGCACGTCTTCGCACGAACACCCAGAGCGTAATCGGTATCGTGAAGTAGGCCAGCGCGATCAGCGTGTCCGACAACACATGCAATAGCAGCAGGTCGCGTTGCCACGAAAAGCAGTAGCCGTGTGGAAGAAGGGTGTTCAGTTCCGTCATGGTGCTGCCGCTCCAAAGACGTCGCGCATCGCCCGAACGCTCGCGTTGACGAGCGCACTATAGCCCGCGCATTACCCGAGGCGTGCGCGTTCACCCATCAGTGTGGTCGGTCGCTGTGACAGCGCGATGCTGCACCGTGTTTCCGGAGGGGGCTGCCGCAGGAAGGGGGCGAGACGTACCGGTCATTGCGTGCCCGGGGCGGAACCGCCCGGGCACGCCATGCCTGCTCACGTCGGAGCGTGTCGTTGTGTTGGAGCGCCAGGCGATGTGCTGCCTGTCTCGCGCCGCTCAGCCGGGTGCTGACGTGAGACGGAGGTGCTCTTCATGTCTCCGCAACGCCGCTTACGGGCGAGCGATGCGGCGGCGCGCGGCGGCACCGATCAGACCGAGACCGGCCAGCAGCATCGCGTAGGTTTCAGGCTCGGGTACCGGCGCCATGAACGGCGCCGACGTGAGGCCACGCAGGTTCGCGTTGAGCGCGCCGTTGAAGGTGGCGAGCCCGGTCATCAGGTTGATCGAGTACAGACCGCTGTCGCCATTGTCCAGCGTCAGTGCGGCCCAGCCCATGCCCATCGCGTCGATCTCGAAGCCGTTGGCGCCGATCACGTTACCGGCAACGCCCAGCGACCCGACCTGACTGATGGTGGGTGCATTGAAGGCGCCGGGTGCGAAATGCAGCGTGTCGGTTGCCGTGTCGATGTAATACAGCGCCGTGCCCGCCGGGCCGCTGGACTGTGACGCATCCGAGTTGGTGTAGGCGACTGCCGTGATGCCGCCCGGGATGACGCTGGCGGCGTTGCCGACCACGCCGGTGTTCGCGTTGATGGCCAGATTGCTGCCGGTCTGGCTCACCAGGCGCAGCGAGGCTGCGCCGGCGAAGTCGGCCACCGGGTTGAAGTCGATGCCGTAGGACAGCGACGGATTCACCAGCGGGATATCGAGCGCCGACACGAAGCTTGCTGCCCCGGTCGTGACGTCCAGCGCGTAGATGCGGTTCAGGCTGCTTACGCCGTAGATCATGTTGTCGCTCGGGCGCAGGTCTATGCCGAGGATGCGTTCGCCGCTGCCCAGCCCGGTGATGGACATGAAGGTGGCGCTGGCGGTATTGCCGCTGCTGAACATGCCGATCTGGTTGCCGGTGGTGAGACCGACGAAATCGGCCGCGTGGGCGGCGGTGCCGGAAAGAGTGAGGGCGGCGGCGAGGACGGTGAGGGTGCGTGCTGACATGTCTGACCTTTCCTGAAAAAAGTAGGGGGAGGACGCGTCACCAAAGTGAGTCGTCACCCGCTCTACACAGGAGGGGGCCGCATGGATGCAGCTGTCACCGAAAATTCATCCGGCGGCGCCGGTCAGACTTCGCGCGCGTTGCGCTCTCTTTCCATGCGCAGGATGTAGCGCTGGATCAGCGCGTCGGCGGCGCCGGGCAGGCCGATGAACTGGCAGCCCGCACGCAGTTCGCTGCCGCCGCGTTCGGTCACGCGGAACATGTTGCGCACCTGCAGCGTTGCGGTGATGGTGCCGATCTCGGGCAGCGTGATCTGGCAGTTGTCGATCACGCTGTCGACCTTCAGCTCGATGCCGCTCGGCGGTGCGACGACGGCCAGACCACCGCCGGAAATATCCACCACCATGGCTTCGACCATGCGCCCCTCGCCTTCTCCGGCCGGCAGCAGGCAGCGCAGAGGCGGGTTCGGCGGCAGGATGAGGCGGTAGTAGTCGCGTCGCTGCAGGCGCAGCATGCGCGTCGGGAAGGGGATTTCCAACGCCGGATGGCCTTCGTGCTCGATCGCGGCGCACTGGCCGACCATGAACTGCACCTTCACCTTCTCGAGCGAGGTCAGGAACACCAGTGGCGACGCCTTCACCGCCTGCTCGAGCTGTGCCGGGTCACGCGGTGCGTCGAGTACGACCATGCCGCGTGCGTCGTCGACGGCCAGTACGGCGGTCAGAAACGGGTCGGGCGCGCGGCCGGCATAGACGGACAGATTGACGCGGCGATCCCGCATTGCCCGCAGGTAAAAGGCGATATCGGTCTGGCCGTCGAGCACGTAGCGTGCGAAATCGTCTGCTTCCAGCAGATCGAACCGGATGTTCTCGGTCATTGGGTGCATCCCTGTCTATGGGCAATTACCCGGTGCGGCGGCGCACCAGGCACGAATTCATTCAGATGGCAGTTTAACGGTTGGCGCCGGAACGTCGGTCATTCCCTTCTCGATGCGGTAGATCCAGGCCAGCAGCTCGGCGACCGCGACATACAGTTCGGGCGGAATGCGCTGGTCCAGATCCAGTCCCATCAGCAGCGACACCATTTCGCGCGACTCATGCACGAAAACGCCTGCTTCGCGCGCGCGACGGATGATTTCGTCGGCCACCATTCCGCGCCCCTTGGCGACGACACGCGGCGCGGCGTCGCCGGCACCGTAGGCGAGCGCAACGGCCTGGGCGCGCGGCGAGGTGTTCATCAGACGCTGCCCGTGCCGTCGTCGGGCGCGGCCGCAAGCGCCTCGTCCAGCTGGCTGAAGTTCACGCTGCCCAGGCGCAGACCGGCATCGGTCATGCGCTGCTGCAGGTCGAGCAGGGCGGTGCCCATGCGCAGGCGGGCATCATTGTCGGCGGATATGCCCAGCGTCAGTCCGTGGTCCTTCCACAGCGTGAGCGAAGTTTCGACCTCGCCCAGGCCCGGCAGGACCAGCCGCACGCGGGATGTCCACGGGACTTCCGGCGCGCTGTCACCTTCGCTGCCCGGTTCGCCGTGACGCTGAGGCTCAGGGTCGTCGATCTCGATCTTCATCGTCTGCCCCGGCCAGGCCAGACCTTCCCAGGCCAGCGTGTGCTGGGACAGGCCGAGCAGCTGGTTCTGCACCAGCGGCCGCAGTTCGGCGGGCGGGCCGGTATCGGCCTTGGCCGCTTCGGCGCGTTCGCGCACGCCGGTGTCGCTGCGCAGGGTGCCGGTGTCCGGCATCGATTCGTCGTCGGCGCGAGCGCTGATCGTGCTGTTTGCGACCTGTCCGGGTTCCGGCGTGTCGTCGGTCGCTGCCGATTGCGCGACGGGCAGGCCGGCGCGTGGCGCCGGTTTCTCGGGGTCGAAGGCGCGCTGCGGCTCGGCTGCGGTCGATTCGAGCGGCCGTTCGCCACTGACCCACTGCGCCTGATGCGATTCGTAGAACAGCCCGCTGGTGCCGATCGCCTGCGCCAGGCGGCTGGCGATCTGGGGCGTGGCGTCGTTTTCGAGCGTGCCGGTGGCCGCGCTCAGCATGGCGGCCGGATCTATCATCGGCTTTCCACTGGCGAGTCGGGTCGGCTGCGGCTCCGGACCGTCGAGCAGTCCGGCGATGGTGCGGGCCGGCACGCTCAGGCGTACCGGGCTGCCGGCATTGTCGGCCGGCGCATCGCCGTCGGTCGGCGCCGCATTGTCACCGTCGAGCGTGGCCACCAGCGTCTGTGCGCTGCGGCCCACATGAGTGAGGGCAACGGTGCGACCTTCGGGAATGGTCTGCGGCAGGCGCAGGGTGACGGTCTGTCCGCCCACGTCGGCGCGGGCGAGGCCGTCGCGCAGGTTCTGCAGGATGCGTGCGGTGTAGCGTTCGCCCGGCTCGAACTCGGGCAACTGGCCGGAAAGCGCTGCGATCGGGCCGGTGGTCTGGACCGATTCGCGCGTCAGCGCCGCCAGACGCAGTGCGAGCCCTGGCAGCAGGTTGTTCATGGTGTGCTCAGCCGTTGTCCGCCGTGCCCGCCGGCAGCTTGCCCAGATAGCTGGTGACCTGCTGCATCCACGGTTCGACGTGACGGCGCACTTCGGCGTCGTCGGCGAGAATCTGCTTCATCAGGTCGAACTTGCGCGCACGCTCGGCCGGTGAGGACACCGGCTCGTCGTTGTCGGCGAGTCGGCTGCGCATCGACGCGACGGCCTGTTCGAGATTGACCAGACGGTCCCAGTCGTTCGCGCGCGCGGCCTCCACCATGTCGCTGGAGATCTGACGCATGTTTTCGAGCAGTGACAGAGAGTTCATGTGATCAGGCCGTTTTGCGTAAGTGTCGCCGCGGCAATTCCGTCGTTCGGCCGGCGGTGAATGGTGTGTAAAGACTACAGCGGACCCCGTGCTCCGAGGCGTGCATGTAGACGCCTTTTACCTTTCTATTTTCCCGGTTTGCCGGTCAGACCGGCGCCCCTTGGACCAGTTTTTGCCGGATGTCCTCCCAGGCGCCCTTCAGCTCGCCCAGCAGGTGGGCCACTTCATCGAGCGCGGCCTTGTCGTTCTGTGAGTTGGCATGCAGCAGGCGCACGCACATGTAGTCGTACAGCGCGTACAGGCGCTGCGCGAGTTCGCCGCCAGCTTCGAGATCCAGGCTGACCTTGAGGCCGTTGCCGACGATGTCGATCGCACGCGAGATCGACTGACCCTTGCCCGCAGTGTCGCCCATGTCGATCTGGTGGCTGGCGGTCGATACCGACATCATCGCGCCGTCGAACAGCATCAGGATGAGCTGGTGCGGATCGGCGCTGGCCACGCGTGCCTCGACGCCGACCTGGTTGTAGGCCATGCGCGGGTTGGAAAGTGATGCAAACATGATGTTCTGGTCCCGTTAGAGGATGGCTGTATCGTCCGCTGCTCTGTCAGCTCGAATAGGTCGGCAGGCTGGCGAGTTGTTGTGTGAGGAAGGTACTGGTCGTGTTCATGCTGCTGATCAGCGAATCGAGCGCGGTGAACTGTCGGCGGTAGCGGGCCTCGATCTGTTCCATGCGGACGTTCAGCGCGTCGCGCTGGCGGTTCATCGCCTTCTTCGTCTCTTCCATGCCTTCGAGACGGTTGCCGATCAGGCCGTCCTCGTCGATCACGGACGAGATCATTGAGTCGATCTTGGAGGCCAGACCGGTCACGCCGGTACTGCCCATGAACAGCGACTTTGCGGCACCGCTCTCCAGCGCCGTCGTGAGCTTGTCGGAGTCGATCTTCAGCGAGCCGTCCTTCTGCACCGACACACCGATGCTGGCGAGCGAAACACCCGGCGCGATCTCTTCGGTGACGGCGGAAGCGAGACGCGAGCGCAGGCTGAGCACAGTGCTCTCGCCGTTCAGTGCCGCACCGGTCTGGGTGGTCGTGTTGTACGACGTCTGGTTCTTGATGGTCAGGATGGCGTCGTTGTAGCTCTTGACCAGCTTTTCGATGGCGCTCTTCGCGCCGGTGTAATCGGCGCCGACCGTCAGTGTCGTCGGGTTGCCGACGTTGGTGCTTTTCAGTGTCAGCGTGACGCCTTCGATGGTGTCCGTCAGCGTGTTGCTGCTCGAGGTGACGTCAATACCATTGATCTTGAGCACGGCATCCGAGGCGGTCACCTTCTCCGAAAGATTGGAGGTGCCGCCGGTCGAGGCGTCATAGATCAGCCGCGACAGGCCTGCGTTGTCTGTGTTGTTGCCGTCGCCATCGGCGGCGGTGATGCGCACGGTATTCGCGGTACCGCCATCCTGCGAGGTCAGCACGAGGCGGGTGCCGGTGCCGTCGTTGAGCAGGGATGCCGTCACGCCGGCGTCGGCCGCGTTGATCGCGTCACGCACGTCGGCAAGTGTCGCAGCGCCGCTGGAAATGTTGATGTTGACCGCTGTCTTGTCGGGGTTCGCGGTGAATGCGCCGCCGCTGTAGCTGCCCAGTTCTATGGTCAGCGTGCCGCTGCCGACGTTCGCGGTGCTGCCGCCGGCGAAAGCTGCCGACGCCGTGACCTGCGCGCGGGCCAGGCTGCTCACCTCGATTGAATAGTTGCCGGGCGTCGCCGTCGTCGAGGCGGCAACCGTTGCCACCGCGCTGTCGGCAATCGTTGCCTTGCGGGAGGCAAAGATTTCCGCCTTGCCGAGTGCTTCCGCTGCTGTCTGCAGCGTGGACATCGCGCCCTTGATCATGCCGTAGCTGGAAATTTTCGTTTCGAGCTTGGCCTGCTTCTCCGAGAGCAGCGTGAGCGGACGCTTCTCGACCGTCATCAGCTGCGTGACGATGGAGTTGATGTCCAGGTTGGTACCGAATGCGAGCGACGATGCCATGGCAGTCTCCTCAGGCCTTGCGTTCGATCAGTCCACTCTGGCTCTTGCCGAGCGACCGCGCAATCGCAATCAGTTCTTCGGAAGGAATCTGCCGCAGTACTTCCTTGGTGGTCGAGTCGATCAGCCGCACGATGGTTTTCCCTGTGTCCTTGTCGATCGTGAATAGCAGGTTCTGTGCCACCGGTTCGATCCTGCGACGAATCTCGTCCACCGTCTGTTCGATCTGTTCGTTGCTGAGCGCGGCCTCGCTGGGCGGCGCTTCCGCCTTCTTGCTCTCGGGCATAACGGGCTTTGCCCCGGTGGTCGCCTGGACGCCCGGGGCAGAGATCGTTGCGCTGTTCGGGATAGGCTGTACGGCCATGATGTTCTCCCTATGCTGGGTGGGGGGCGCGGTCGCCCGCGCCCCCTCATTGCTGCCTTACGCGATCAGCCGCGGAGCAGGCTCAGCACGTTCTGCGGCAGCGAGTTGGCTTGCGCCAGCATCGCGGTACCGGCCTGCTGCAGGATCTGCGCGCGGGTCAGGTTGGCGGTTTCGGCAGCGAAGTCCGCGTCGGTGATGCGGCTCTTCGAGGCGGAGATGTTTTCCGCTTGCGTCTGCAGGTTGGCCACGGTGTAGTCGAGGCGGTTCTGCTGGGCACCGAGGGCGGCACGCTGTTCCGACACGTAGGTCAGTGCGTCTTCGACCGAGGTCAGCAGCGCCTGCGAGTTGGCCGCAGTCGTCGCGCCCGAGAACGCGGTGATGTCGGTGTCCAGGGCAACCATGCGGGCATCCGAGTTGGCGCCGTTGATCTGCGTGTCACCGAAGGTCAGCGTCAGACGGTTGTCGGCGGCATCGTCGGCACCGACCTGGATTTCAGCGCCGGTGGCTGCGGTGGTGATGACAGTACCGGTGTTCAGGTCGGTAGCGATGTTCGCGCCGGTCTTGGCGGCAGCGGCTGCAGCCACAGTCACCTTCACGCCCAGCTCGTTGTAGTTCAATTCGAAGCTGCCACCTGCGGCGACCGTGACGGCGGTCAGGTCGATCGCCTGCGAGTTGGTGCCGTCGCTGAGGGTGAGCACGCCGGCTGCGTTCGAGAAAGTGAAGGTCGTACCAGCCTGGGCACCCGTGATGTCGACCTTGGTCACCGCGGCTGCGGTGCCGGTCGCGAGGTTGCGGCCAGCCTGCACGGTCGAGGTCGTGTCCAGTGCCTTGCCGAAGGAACCGTTCAGCAGTTGCTGGCCGTTGAACTTGGTACGGGTCGAGATGTTGTTGATCTCGTCGCGCAGCTGGGTCATTTCGTCGGCGATGAAGGAGCGCTCTGCGTCAGCCAGCGTCGAGTTCGAACCCTGGGTGGCCAGTTCCTTCATGCGGATGAGCATGTCCTGGATCTGCGACATGCCGCCTTCAGCGGTCTGGATCATCGAGATACCGTCGCTGGCGTTGCGGGCAGCCTGGTTCAGCGACTTGACCTGGGCGTTCATGCGCTGCGAAATCGCCAGACCAGCGGCATCGTCACGGGCGCTGTTGATGCGCAGACCGGACGACAGGCGCTGCAGCGAAGTGGCGAGCGAGCTCTGCGAAGAATTGAGGTTGCGCTGAGCGGTGAGCGAGGCAACGTTGGTGTTGATGATTTGCGGCATTTTCTTTCTCCTGTCACGAAGTGGTGTAGTTACGGCGCCCTGGGTTGCATGACCCGATGTTGATGTCGCCGATGATTCAAGTAACGGAGAGGGGAGAGAAAACTTTAGCCCGCTATCTCAATGAAAGCCTTTGTGCTCGTGGCTTTCAGGCGCAGGCATCGCGAAATGGCTTGCCGCTGCGGTGTAGGTTCGAGGGGCAAAAACTTTAGGGTTGCCCCGAAGAGTGCCTTGTGCTTTGGGGATGGCGTGAAATTCGCCCGGAAAGCCGCGTCAGCGCTTGATTTCAACTGTTACCAATTGTGATTGCCGCTGCGCAGGTGACGCAGCGGCGCTCACGCAGCGATGGCGGTGCCCGGTGCGACGACGACGCGGTTCTTGCCGGTCGCCTTGGCCTGATACATCGCGACGTCGGCACGTTCGATGGCCGAACTCTGGGCTTCGTCCTGCTGCACGACGGTGACACCCGCGCTGAAGGTGATCAGCAGCTTGTCATTGTTAGCGAGGAAGTAGCGCTTGGTCAGTTCGCGCTGCAGTCGCTGCAGCACGACGACGGAGTCATCGACCGAAGTTTCCGGCAGCAGTATGACGAACTCCTCGCCGCCATAACGCGACAGCGTGTCGTGCGGACGCAGGCAGTCGCGCACGGTGGCCACCAGATGCAGCAGCGCATCGTCGCCGGTGTTGTGGCCGTAGGTGTCGTTCAGGCGCTTGAAATTGTCGATGTCGAGCACGGCCAGGCAGAGCTGGGTGCCGCGGCGCGATGCGCGCGACACCTCTTTCGCATAGGACTCTTCCAGACCCTTGCGGTTGAGCGCACCGGTCAGCGGGTCGTGGCGCATCTTCTCGCTGGTCTGTTCGAGTTCGATCTGCAGACGTTCGATTTCGGCTTCGGCCGCACGCACGCGATCGCGCATGGTGTCGACCTCGTTGCGAGAGCGTTCCGTGGTGGCGCGCATTTCGTGCGTTGCCGTGATTACGTCGGCGATCACGCCCTGCAGCGCGCCGATGTCGTCGGCTTCCGCGATGGTGCGCGCATAGCCTTCCATCTTGTCGCCGAAGCCCGACGTGGCGTCGGTGAAGCTGCTCAGCTGCTCGACGAAGCCGGCCAGCATCAGCTTGATCTGGTGCTTGGCGTCGTCGATATTGCCGCGCAGCGAGCCCTGGCGTTCGATCACCTCGCGCAGGCGGCGCTCGACTTCGTCGAGCTCGCGCGCACTGATCGGGTGATCGCACAGGCCGCGCAACGCATCGATCTGGCCGCGCATCCAGCGGTCGTCGATGACCAGATCGCTGATATTGCGCAGCAGCAGGTCGAGCAGCGAAAGCAGACCGGTGCGGATTTCCGCCTGATCATCCACCACCCAGTTCAGGCGGTAGATCAGGTTGCGCAGCTTTGATGCGAGGTCATCCACGCCACGCATGTCGCGCACTTCACGCAGCACCTGACCCAGTTCGATCGCTTCGTCGCGCAGTTCAGGTGCGGTAATGAGCAGGCTGGATACGACGCCCTCGAGCGTGCGCGCGAACAGATCGCGCAGTGCCGCGTCGCTGTTGTCGGTCGGTGCGGCGCTGTCGGTGACCAACTGCACCGCAGGGACGGCCTTGCCGTCCTCCGCCGATTCCCACTTGTCGGCCAGTGCGCTCATGCGCGAGTACAGCGCATCCAGTTCGCCGTTCGAGGAATCCAGCACCTGCTGCAAGGCCTGGTGTTTCTGCGCGAAGGTCAGCGCCGCGTGGTTGCGTTCGAGTTGCTTGAACACGTCCTTGAGCAGGGCCGTCCATTTGCGCTGAGGCGCTGCCTGGGCGCGCAGCAGGCCGACCAGCGACCCGCTGATCGCCGACCAGCTGCGGCTGGTGACTGCGCTTTCGAGGCGCTGCACGAACTCGATCTGCGCCTGGTTGAGCCGCGGCAGCGTGCTGCAGACCAGTTTCAGCGCACGCTCGGGGAAGAGGTCTTCCGGCTTGGTGCCTGCGATCTCGTGGTACAGCGCGCGATAGTTCTCCGGCGTCGGCTGCAGCTGACGCATGGCGAGCCGCCGCAGGGCTTCACGAGCGATTTCGAGCGGCTGCATGGCGTCTGACATGTGCGGACTATTAACGGTTTGTAACGAATGCAAACTACGGCAATCGCCCTGCGGCCTTTAGGGGAAAGCCGTGCGAAATTTGTCACCGGGCGCTGCAACGCTGGCGCAGCCCATATTCAGTCGACCAGACCATGCTTCAGCCCGTAGTGGGTCAGTTCGGCGTTATTCTTCATGCGCATCTTCTCCAGCAACCGGGCGCGATAGACGCTGACCGTCTTGACGCTCAGATTCAGTTCTTCGCCGATCTGCGTCAGCGTCTTGCCCGACGCGATCATCACCAGCGTCTGGTACTCGCGGTCAGACAGCTTTTCGTGCGGCGGGCGCTCGCTGTCGTCGGTGATGGCGTTGGCCAGCTCCATCGCCAGCGTCGGCGACACGTACTTCTTGCCGCTGGCGACTTGACGGATGGCGGTCACCAGCTGCTCCGGCGCACTCTGCTTGGTCAGATAGCCGGAGGCGCCGGCTTTCAGCGCGCGGATGGCGTACTGGTCTTCCGGATGCATCGACAGCACCAGCACCGGCAGCTTGGGAAACTCCTTGCGCACGAGCTTCAGGGTGTCGATGCCGTTGCGGTCGGGCATGGAGACGTCCATCAGCACCATGTCGAAGCTGCCGTCGCGCAGCTTGTGCATGGCCTCGACGCCGTTCTCGGCCTCGCCGGTGACCACCAGGTCGGGGCTGTCGGACAGGATCTGGCGCAGACCCGAACGCACGATGGCGTGGTCGTCGGCGATCAGGATGCGGATGCTGCTCATCGTGCGAACTCCAGTACGGTGCGGCGGCAGGCCGGTACACGCAGCAGCAGCCGGGTGCCGCCGCCGTCGCGGCCGCTCGCCTCGAAGCGGCCGTTCAGGTGGGCGACCCGCTCGCGTATGCCGCGCAGGCCGAATGATTTGGGCTTGTTCAGATCGGCGGGCGCAAGACCGCGACCATCGTCGGCGATTTCCAGCACGATGTCGTCGTCTTCCTGCGTCAGCCTGACTTCGACCTTGTGCGCCTGAGCGTGCTTGGACACATTGGTCAGCGCCTCCTGGAACACGCGGAACAGCGCGATCGCCGTCTCCTCGTCCGGCGCGATGTCGTGGTCGATGCACAACAGTTCGCACTGCAGGCCGGTGCGTGCGGAAAAATCCTCGGCATGGCTCTCGATCGCCGGGGCCAGTCCGAACTCCTTCAGGATGCCCGGACGCAGTTCGCGCGCGATGCGGCCGACCGTGGTGATCGCGTCATCCACCAGCTTGCCCATGCTCTGCGAACGCGCGCGGATGGCTTCCGGGTCGGCGGCAGTCTTGTTCGCCAGCAGCGACACCTCGAATTTCAGCGCCACCAGCAGGCCGCCCAGTTCGTCGTGGATGTCGCGCGCGATCCGTTCGCGTTCCTCCTCTTTCGCGATCTGCAGGTGCGACGACAGCTCGGCCAGCTGGCCGCGCGACTGACGCAATTCGCGCTCGGTCAGCTTGCTCTGCGTGATGTTGGAAACGATGCCTTCCCAGATCGGTACGCCGGAGGCGAGCAGCCGCGGCGACGAGCGCAGGTTCACCCATTTCACGTCGCCGTCCGGCAGCCGGATGCGGCCTTCCCAGTTCACCGTGGACTGCGACTGCGCCGACTGCTTCATTGCGCGGTTCAGTTCCGGCATGTCCTCCGGCAGCACCATTTCGAGGAAGCGGCCGGGTTGGGCGATCAGTTCCGACGGCTTCAGCGCGAGCAGGGCGAGACAACCGTCACTGACGAACAGGAAGCGCCAGCCGCCGTCGTCGTGGCGCAGCAGCTGGAACACCATGCCGGGGATGTTGGCCGCCAGCGCACGGAAGCGTGCTTCGCTGTCGCGCACGGCGTCGAGCGCGCTGTGCCGCTCGGCGCGGTTGCGCGCCTCGCGCATTTCGCGCTCGACCGCCGGCACCAGGCGGTCGAGATTGGTCTTGCTCAGGTAATCGTGGGCGCCGGCGCGCATCGCCGAGACGGCGATGTCTTCCTCGATCACGCCCGACACGATGATGAAGGGCAGATCCAGCCCCAGTTCCTGCAGGATGCCCAGCGCCGCCATGGCCGAGAACTGCGGCATGTTGTGGTCGGACAGCACGACATCCCAGGAAGCCGAGCGCAACGCGGCGCGCAGCCCCTTCTCGTCCTCGACACGGATCGAGCGCACGGTGTAGCCGGCCTGACGGAAGCGATGCAGCAGCAGCACCGCGTCGTCTTCGGAGTCCTCGATCAGCAGGACATCGAGTGTGCGCTGGGCGGTCAGAACAGGCGTGACGGGATCGGGCATTGGATCAGGGCCTTCGTCCGCGGCGAACGGCTCGCCACGCTGACGCGCGAAGGCATTGTTGTAGTGTCCTGCAGTTTAATCCATGCACATTGCGCAGCGACAGCGCCGCGACAGGCGACGGCAGCGATATAATCCGCGACTCGCCGCTTTAGCTCAGTTGGTAGAGCAACCGCCTTGTAAGCGGTAGGTCGTCAGTTCGATTCCGACAAGCGGCACCAATAAAGAAAAGGCCGATTCCTTCGAATCGGCCTTTTTCACATGCGTCGCCGCTGCGTTCAGCGGGGCGCTCAGTTCTTCTGTTCCGGTCCGCGCGCGATCAGCATGTCGGCGACCGTGCGGATCGACGGCCAGTCCTTCATCGCCTCGACGGCCGGTCCGAAGCCGGCGGCGGCCGACTGCTGCAGCGCCTGTTCGGCCATGGCCAGCATGTTGGCCGAGTAGCTCTTCATCGCTTCGCTCTGCAGCGTGACGAAGTTCTGGTACAGCGCGTCCGGGCTGTTCGGGTCGGCGGCTGCAGGGGCGTCTGCGTCGGCCGCAGGCGTGACGCCCTGCAGCACGGCGAACACGAAGCGGCCGAGTGCGCGCTGGGCCTCGGCCGACTCGGGATTGCCGAAGAAGTCCGGGTCCAGCGTGATCGCCGGCGCGGCATCGCCCTTGCGGCACTCGATGCGGCCGTCGGCGGCCAGGCGGATGCGCAGTTCGGAAGTGCTCATCTGAGGTCTCCTCAAGCGGTGTAGCGGGCGTCCGGCAACGGCGCGCCCGCATCGTCGGTGGTGAAGGCGCGCAGGCCGCTGCCGTCGGCCTCGAACCAGCAGGCGCGGTCGCGCCAGTCGGCCAGCACGTGGCGCACGCAGGCGCCGCCATCGACTTCGTGCAGATGACGGGCCGGCCGGTGCGTGTGGCCGTGGATCATCCGCGCGACGTCGTGGTGGCGGAACATCGATGCGATCGCGTCGGCGTTGGCGTCCATCAGGTATTCGCCCTTGCCGGCCGTGGCTTCCTTGCTGCGCCGGCGCATGTCCTCGGCGATCGCATGGCGCTCGGCCAGCGGCTTGGCGAGGAAGGCGGTCTGCCATTGCGGGTTGCGCACCATGGCGCGGAACTGCATGTAGGGCAGGTCGTCGGTGCACAGCGTGTCGCCGTGCAGCAGCAGCGTCGGTTCGCCGCCGATGTCGGCAATCAGCCAGTCGCCGTGGATGCGCGCACCGGTGGCCGCGGTGAAGCCCGCGCCGAGCAGGAAGTCGCGATTGCCAGGCAGCACGTGCAGTTCGATACCGCGCTCGTGCAGCGCCCGCAGAGCACGGATCACCGGACGCACAGCGGGGTCGTCGACGTCCTCGTCGCCGGCCCAGGCCTCGAACAGGTCGCCGAGCAGGAACACGCGCTGCGCGTCGCGCGCGCGGCCTTCGAGCAAGGCCACGAAGGCCGCGTTCAGTGCAGGCGTGGCGGCGGACAGATGAAGATCGGAACAGAGCAGGTCCATGCCACGCACGCGGTGTTACGCCACTTCGGCGCGTTCGATCACCACGTCTTCCTTCGGCACGTCCTGGTGGAAGCCGGAGCGGCCGGTGGCCACGCCCTTGATCTTGTTCACCACGTCCATGCCTTCGGTAACGCGGCCGAACACGCAGTAGCCCCAGCCGTCCTGCGACTGTTCCTTGTCGAGAAACAGGTTGTCGCCGACGTTGATGAAGAACTGGGCAGTCGCGGAATGCGGGTCGGAAGTGCGCGCCATGGCGATGGTGCCGACCGTGTTCGAAAGGCCGTTGCCGGCTTCGTTCTTGATCGGGGCCTGGGTGTCCTTCTGCTTCATGCCGGGCTCGAAGCCGCCGCCCTGGATCATGAAATTGCCGATCACGCGGTGGAAGATGGTGTTGTTGTAGTGGCCGGCCTCGACGTAGGCGAGGAAGTTGGCCACCGTCTGCGGGGCCTTTTCGGCGTCCAGTTCGAGCGTGATGACGCCGTGATTGGTGTGCAGTTTGACCATGTTGTGTTCTCCGGTTGGGGCCGCTGGCGCGGCGGTCAGGGTTTGGCTTCGAGGACGCGGACGGACTGGATGACCACCGGCGTCAGCGGCACGTCCTGGTGCATGCCGGCGTTGCCGGTGCGCACCGTGGCGATGTTGTTCACGACTTCCATGCCCTTGATCACCTTGGCGAATGCGGTATAGCCGTAGCCGTCGCGTGACGGGTAGTCGAGCATGCGGTTATCGACCAGATTGATGAAGAACTGCGCCGTCGCCGAGTGCGGGTCGTTGGTGCGTGCCATCGCCAGCGTGCCCGGCGCATTGCGCACGCCCTTGTCGAGCGCCCGTTGCGCCTCGTTCTTCACCGGCGCCCGGGTGGCCTTCTGGTTCATCTGCGGGTCGAAACCGCCGCCCTGAATCATGAAGCCGTTGATCACGCGATGGAAGATCAGACCGTCGTAGAAACCAGCTTTGACATATTCGACGAAATTGTCGACCGTGGCCGGGGCGGCTTCCGGGAACAGCTCGATCACGATGGTGCCCTGGCTGGTCTTCATTTCGACCTGCGGGTTGGCGGCGAGGGCGAACAGCGGCAGCAGGCCGGCCAGCAGGCCGAACAGGAACTTCTTCATGCGGGTGACTCCGTGTGGGTGGGAAGCGTGAAAGACAGGTGGAGCGGCGGCCGGTTCAGGCCGAGCCCTCGAAGACGATGCGCCAGCGGCCGTTTTCCTTCTGCCAATATTGCTGCTTGCGCATCACGTTGCTCAGATTGTCGCTGCGGTAGTCCTGTTCGAAGGTGACGACCACCAGGTGGTCCCGGCCGGGATTGCGGAAGGTGCTCAGATTGCGCACGCCGACCTTGATCCATTTCTTCGCCGCATTCACCTCGCGCTTGTTCTTCGCGAAGGCGTCGAAGTTCTTGCCGTCGGCGCTGAACTGCGGCGAGTAGTGCGACAGCAGGCGGTCGGTGTCGCGGCTTTCCCAGTCGACGCGCCACTGTTCGAGCGCGCGGTTGAACTCGGCCCGCTCCGCCTGCCAGTCGTCCAGCGTCAGCCATTCGACCTGATCGCTGATGACCACCGGTACCGGCGCGCCCTGTACATACTTGTTCAGCGCCTGAAAATCGGGATTGGCCAGCACGACACAGCCGTCCGAGGCACGCGGCGGACGCGAGAAGGTGTCCGACGGCACACCATGCAGCCAGATGCCGTGGCCGTTGCGGCCCTGCTTGCGGTCCCAGGCGTTCGGATAGTTGATCGGCAATGCGCCCGCGCCATAGAAATCGGTCAGCTTCTCCGGCGGCAGGAAGCCGGTCACCTGATAGACGCCCAGCGGCGTCTTCTTGTCGCCCTCGCGCATTTTCTCGATGCCGAGGCGACCGTGCGATACATACCAGTCGGCCACGAAGCGCGGCTTGCCGTCGACGTTCTCGTACAGGTAGAGGCGCGAACGGCGCGCATCGACTACCAGCGCGTGGCGCTGATCCGCTGGCAATTGCATCAGGTAGCGCGGTACGCGATCGACCGGCGGCTTGTCGCGGTAGGCGCGGATGCGCGCGATCGCCTCGTCGCGCAGGTCGGCCAGGCGCTCGGCCGGCGCATTCGGCGCATTGCCTATCGTCGTCAGCGCGCTGGCGCGCGCCATCAGCAGGTCGCCGCGTATCAGGTGGGCGAGACGGAAGTTCGGCCAGATGTGGAGCAGGGCATCGACCTGTTCCAGCGCGAGGTCGAGCCGCTTGCTCTCGATCTGTCGGAACACCTGTTCGAGCATCGGTTCGGGACCGCTGTCGGAATAGCGGACAGCATTGCCCGACTGGCCTGAGCCGATGGCCAGCGGCACGCACAGCGAGGACAGGAAAAGGGCGTTGCGCAGTACGCGTGTGAGCGCGCGGCTGCGGGCGACCGGCGCCGTGCTCATCCGCCGACCCGCTCCTGCTGGATCAGCCAGCGGCCGTCGCGGCGCACCAGCGTCAGCGTCTTGGTCGTGCTTGTCTTCAGGCCGACCGCCTTGTAGTGCTGGCGGAAGGTGGCGTCGGCACGGTCTGCGGCGACCGACTTCACCTTCACGTTCTCGACGCGGACCTCGATTGCGCCCGGCTTGGCGATGCGCGACCGGCGCTCGGTTTCCCAGGCACCGCGGGGTTTGCCGTCCGGTACCTTGAAGTCGGCCGCGTAATAGCCAAGGTAGCTCTTCACATCCTTGCGCGACCAGGCGGCCGCCCAGTCCTGCACGGTGCGGGTGAGTTCCGCGACCGGCGGCACAGTGGCCGCCGGAACATCCGCCTTTGGCGCGGGTGCCGGCACTGCGGCGGCGGGTGCCGGTACGGGCGCGGGTGCGGCAGCGGTCGGTGCCGGCGGTTTCGGTGCTTCGGCGGGTTTGGCCGCCTCGGGCTGCTTCGCCGGAGCTGCTGGAGCTGCCGGCGTGCTCGGCGCGGGCGGAGCAGCCGGTGCCGGCGTGGCGGTCGCTGTCGACGGCGCGGCGGCGATCGGCGCAATGGCGCGTGGCTTCTGGTTGCCACGACTGCCGTTGCCGACCATTTCGCGGATCAGGTTCAGCTTGCTCTGTGCCGCCTTGTTCGACGAATCGAGCTGCAGCGCGCGGTCGTAGGCCTGCGTCGCCATGCGGGCGTAGATGTCGCCGAGGTTCTCGTGCGCCACCGCGTAGCTCGGATGGGTGCGGATCGCCATTTCGAGCGCCGTCTTGGCCTTGTCGTACTGCTTCTGCTGCGCGTACAGCACAGCCAGGTTGTTGTAGGGCTCGGGCAGCTCCGGGTAGTCCTCGGTCAGCTTCTGGAATACCAGGGTCGCCTCCGGGATCTTGCCCAGTTCGGTCAGGATGAGGCCCTTGAAGAAACGGCCCTGCGGATCGCGCGGTCGCTGCGCAAGGTAGATGTCGATCTTTTCAAGCGCCTGTTGCGGCTGCTTCAGGCGCAATAGCTGTTCCGCTTCCTGGATGCTGTCGGCGAAGACCGGTGAGACCGATGCGCACAGCATCATCAGGCCGGCGATCAGGCTGGAAACGAGGCGGGAGGCGGAGCGGTGCGTAAAGGCCATGTGTTAGACTTTTTGGCGTGAATGCGTCGTTTGACAACCCCGGATCTTATCAAGAAGGCGTGCCGGCGTCCTGTCGTTGCGTCTGATTCGAGTACTTGCCCGCAGAGCGGGTCTTCCTCTTCGCAGCCCTCCCGATTTACGGCCAGCCATGCTCAAGATTTACAACACCCTCACCCGCGAGAAGCAGGATTTCGTTCCGATCGAACCCGGCCGGGTGCGCATGTACGTGTGCGGCATGACTGTGTACGACTACTGCCACCTCGGCCACGCCCGCGTGATGGTCGTGTTCGACATGGTGACGCGCTGGCTGCGCGCAGCGGATTATCAGGTCACCTACGTCCGCAACATCACCGACATCGACGACAAGATCATCAAGCGGGCGGCCGAGAACGGTGAAACGATGCGCGCGCTGACCGACCGCTTCATCGCCGCGATGCACGACGACGCGGATGCGCTGGGCGTGCTGCGACCGGATCACGAGCCGCGCGCAACCGAATTCGTGCCGCAGATGCAGTCGCTGATCCAGCGCCTGGAGCAGAAGGGCCTGGCCTATCGCGCGGCCAGCGGCGACGTGAACTACAGCGTCCGCAAGTTCGACGGCTACGGCAAGCTGTCGGGCAAGTCGCTCGACGACCTGCGTGCCGGCGAGCGCGTCGATGTGATCGACGACAAGCAGGACCCGCTCGATTTCGTGCTGTGGAAGCACGCCAAGCCGGCCGAGCCGGCCGAGGCGAAGTGGGCGTCACCGTGGGGCGACGGCCGCCCGGGCTGGCACATCGAGTGCTCGGCCATGAGTTCGCAGCTGCTCGGCGACCAGTTCGACATCCACGGCGGTGGCGCCGACCTGCAGTTCCCGCACCACGAGAACGAGATCGCCCAGAGCGAGGGCGCGCACGGCCACACCTTCGTCAACTACTGGATGCACAACGGTTTCGTCCGCGTCGACGACGAGAAGATGTCGAAGTCGCTGGGCAACTTCTTCACCATCCGCGAGGTGCTGCAGAAGTACGACGCCGAGGTGGTGCGCTTCTTCATTCTGCGCGCCCATTACCGCAGTCCGCTCAATTACTCCGACGCCCATCTCGACGACGCGCGCGGCGCACTGACCCGACTTTATACGACACTGAAGAACGTGCCGCCCGTCAGCCGTGCGCCTGACTGGTCGACGCCGGCAGGAAGCCGCTTCCGCACAGCGATGGACGACGATTTCAACACGCCCGAAGCGATGGCGGTGCTGTTCGACCTGTCGGCCGAAGCCAACCGCAGCGGCGACGCAGCCGTGGCGGGCGAACTGCGCGCGCTGGCCGGGGTGCTCGGTCTGCTGGAACGTTCTCCCGAAGACTTCCTCAAAGGCCGTGCACAGGCTGGCGGTCTGGATGACGCGCAGATCGAGGCATTGATCGCGCAACGGGTGGCCGCCAAGAAGGCACGCGACTTCGCGACCGCCGACCGCGTGCGCGACGAACTGAAGCAGCAGGGCGTCATCCTCGAAGATTCGGCCGCTGGAACGACTTGGCGCCGTGCGTAACATGGAGTTTTGCAGTCGGGCATGCGTGCGATCACGATCAAATCGGCGTGGAACGGCCACAGTGACTGCGAAGGCTGCAGCATCCGCCAGTCGGTGCTGTTCGCCGACCTGGTGGAGGCCGATTTCGCGCTTCTGCATGAGCAGATAGACGACCTGGATTACCCCTCCAGCGCAGTCATCTATCACGCCGGCGCCCATGGCGACTGGCTGTTCACGTTGCGCGCTGGCGCGATCAAGCTGGTGCGCTACAGCAACGACGGCAACCAGCGCATCCTGCGCGTGCTGCGGCCGGGCGACGTGTGCGGCCTCGAAGCGCTGGTACGGCCTGGCTACGATCACACGGCAATCACGCTGGCGCCCACCAAGATCTGCCGCATCCCGCGCACCTTGATTGAACGCCTCAATCGGGAAACGCCGCGACTGCAGAAACCACTGTTCGAGCACTGGTACGCCGCACTGGCCGAAGCGGACGCCTGGCTGGCCGAACTGGCCGCCGGACACGCCGACGTGAAAACGCGGGTGGCGCGCCTGCTGCTGCGACTGCGCACCGAAGAGGCGCCTGGCAGGGCGATCCGCCTCAGTCTGGAAGACATCGGCGCCATCCTCGGCGTCGCCCCGGAATCGGCCAGTCGTGCGCTCGGTTTGTTGCGGCGCAGCAACCTGCTCACTGACGCGGACAGCCGCTACCACTGGCGCATCGACGCTTCAGGTCTCGCCGCACTTCTTGCGGCGCACGATCAAGAAAACTGATCCAACGTTGCCGAATGCAATGCCTTTCTCAGGCAGGACCTGCCGCGCCTGAACAAATCGCATCATTCGTGACTCTTATAGCAGACATAAGACCCCGTTATGGTTAAAGTGCGACCTCCGTAAGGATGACCGCAGGCGCAGTCGGCGGTCAGCAGGGTCCGACGCATACACCTACCCGGTGGATGCCGAGTCTGTTTCAACCGTCGAACCGGGACGGCAATGGTTACCACCCTTGTCCGATTCCGGTGGATTTTGGAGAGCGTCGCAATGAAAGTCGTCCTGTCGCCGGAGCAGCTGAACTCCGGAGAGATCCCCGTTCCGGCCTGGGTCAAAAACCGCAAGCTGGTGAAATGGGTTGCCGAGATCGCTGCGCTGACCAAGCCCGCCGCGATCCAGTGGTGTGATGGTTCGCAGGAGGAGTACGACCGCCTGTGCGCCGACATGGTCGCCGCCGGCACCATGCGCCGCCTGAACCCCGAGAAGCGCCCGAATTCCTATCTCGCCTGGTCCGACCCGTCCGACGTGGCGCGTGTCGAAGACCGCACCTTCATCTGCTCCGAACGCCAGGAAGACGCCGGCCCGACCAACAACTGGATGGCTCCGGCCGAAATGCGGCAGACGCTGAACGGCCTGTTCGACGGCTGCATGCGTGGCCGCACGATGTATGTCGTGCCGTTCTCGATGGGTCCGCTCGGTTCGCACATTTCGCAGATCGGCATCGAGCTGTCCGATTCGCCCTATGTCGCCGTCAACATGCGCATCATGACCCGCATGGGCAAGGCCGTTTACGACGTGCTGGGCGAGGACGGCGAGTACGTGCCCTGCGTGCACACCGTCGGCAAGCCGCTGGCCGCCGGCGAGCAGGACGTGCCGTGGCCGTGCAACGCGACCAAGTACATCGTGCATTACCCGGAAACCCGCGAAATCTGGAGTTTCGGTTCCGGCTACGGCGGCAACGCGCTGCTCGGCAAGAAGTGCTTCGCGCTGCGCATCGCCTCGACCATGGGCCGCGACGAAGGCTGGCTGGCCGAACACATGCTCATCCTCGGCGTGCAGAACCCGCAGGGCGAGAAGCACTACGTCGCGGCCGCTTTCCCGTCGGCCTGCGGCAAGACCAATTTCGCGATGCTCATCCCGCCCAAGGGTTTCGAGGGCTGGAAGGTGACCACCATCGGCGACGACATCGCCTGGATCAAGCCGGGCAAGGACGGCCGCCTGTACGCGATCAACCCGGAAGCCGGCTACTTCGGCGTCGCCCCCGGCACCAACGACAGCACCAATGCCAACTGCATGGCTTCGCTGCGTTCCGACACCATCTTCACCAATGTCGCGCTGACCGACGACGGCGACGTCTGGTGGGAAGGCATGACGAAAACGCCGCCGGCGCATCTGACCGACTGGCAGGGTAAGGACTGGACGCCTGAAATCGCCAAGCAGACCGGCGCCAAGGCCGCTCACCCGAACGCCCGCTTCACCGTGGCCGCCACCCAGAACCCGGTCATCGACCCGGCCTGGGACGATCCGGCCGGCGTGCCGATCTCGGCCTTCATCTTCGGCGGTCGTCGTTCGACCACGGTGCCGCTGGTGACCGAGGCGCGCAACTGGATCGAAGGCGTCTACATGGCTGCAACCATGGGTTCGGAAACCACCGCTGCGGCCGCCGGCCAGCAGGGCGTGGTGCGCCGCGACCCGTTCGCCATGCTGCCCTTCTGCGGCTACAACATGAGCGACTACTTTGCGCACTGGCTCAAGCTCGGCCAGAACCTGTCCGCGCAGGGCGGCGCGCTGCCGCGCATCTTCTGCGTGAACTGGTTCCGTACCGACGACAATGGCAAGTTCGTGTGGCCGGGCTTCGGCGAGAACATGCGCGTGCTGAAGTGGATGCTGGACCGCGTGGCCGGTGGCGCCGACGGTGCCGAACACCTGTTCGGTACCAGCCCGCGCTACGACGACCTGAGCTGGGCCGGCACCGAGTTCAGCCGCGAACTGTTCGAGCGCATCACCTCGATCGACGTGGCCGCCTGGCAGCAGGAGATCGCGCTGCACGACGAACTGTTCGATCGCCTGCAGCACCGCCTGCCTGAGGCGCTGGCCGCAGTGAAAGCGCAGATCGCGAAAAAGCTCGCTGCCTGATCAGGTGCTTACCGACCGCGGGGGTGCCGCGGTCGGCAGTTGCCCGCTTCGCCAATGAAAAAGCCCGCTTGTGCGGGCTTTTTCATTGGACGTGCCGCCTGCGTCAGCCGGCGAAGAAATCCTTCATCTTGTCCATCCACGACTTGGCTCGCGGGCTGTGGCTCGCCTCGTCGCTGCGGTTGATGTCGTCGAATTCCTTCAGCAGTTCGCGCTGACGTGCCGTCAGGTTCACCGGCGTCTCGACCACGACGTGGCACATCAGGTCGCCCGGATAGCTGCTGCGCACGCCCTTGATGCCTTTTCCGCGCAGGCGGAAAACCTTGCCCGACTGGGTTTCGGCCGGGATCTTGATCTTGGCTGCGCCATCCAGCGTCGGGATTTCGATCTCGCCACCCAGCGCGGCGGTGGCGAAGCCGATCGGCATTTCGCAGTGCAGGTCGTCACCTTCGCGCTGGAACACGGTGTGCGGCTTGATGTGGATCTGCACGTACAGGTCGCCGGCCGGACCGCCGCCCTGGCCGCGCTCGCCTTCGCCGGCCAGGCGGATGCGGTCGCCCTCGTCGATGCCGGCCGGAATCTTCACCTGCAGCGTCTTGCTGCCCTTGACGCGCCCGGCGCCGTGGCAATCATTGCACGGATCCTTCACCATCTTGCCGGTGCCGTGGCACTTCGGGCAGGTCTGCTGGATAGAGAAGAAGCCCTGCTGCATGCGCACCTGGCCGACACCGTTGCAGGTGGTGCAGGTGACCGGCTTGGTGCCCGGCTTGGCGCCGGTGCCGCCGCAGGTGCCGCAGTCGTCCATGGTCGGGATGCGGATGCGCGTGTCGGTGCCGCGCGCCGCCTCTTCGAGCGATACTTCGAGGTTGTAGCGCAGGTCGGCGCCGCGATAGACACCGCTGCGGCCGCCGCCACGTCCGCCCTGGTTGCCGAAGATTTCGCCGAAGATGTCGCCGAAGGCGTCGCCGAAACCGCCGAAGCCCTGGCCACCGCCTGCACCGCCACCCATGTTCGGGTCGACGCCGGCGTGTCCATACTGGTCGTAGGCCGCACGTTTCTGTCCATCGGACAGGATTTCGTAGGCTTCCTTCGCTTCCTTGAACTTGTCCTCGGCTTCCTTGCTGTCCGGATTGCGGTCCGGGTGGTACTTCATCGCCAGCTTGCGGTAAGCCTTCTTGATCTCGTCATCGGAGGCGTCGCGGTTGACGCCCAGGATGTCGTAAAAATCTTTCTTCGCCATTCGTTTTCACCACAGATGCGCCAAAGGCACAGCGCGTCAGGAAGGGCTCCTGCCGCGCTGTGCCTCGGTCGTTGAACTGCTCGCTGTCAGCGTCGGGAGCGCAGCTTACTTCTTGTCCTTCACCTCGGTGAATTCCGCATCGACCACGTCGCCGTCGTCGTCCTTGCGGCTGCCGGGTGCAGCGCCGCCGGCAGCTTCACCGGCCGCGGCCTGCTGTTCGGCGTACATCGCTTCACCCAGCTTCTGCGCGGCGGTCGCCAGCGCGGCGCTCTTGGCGTCGATCGCTTCCTTGTCGCCGGAGCGGATGGCTTCTTCCACTTCCTTCAGCGCGGCTTCGATCTTTTCCTTCTCGCCGGCGTCGACCTTGTCGCCGTGCTCGGCCAGGGCCTTGCGCGTCGAATGGACCAGCGCGTCGGCCTGGTTGCGGGCGTCGGCCATCTCGTGCGCGCGCTTGTCTTCTTCGGCGTGCAGTTCGGCGTCCTTCACCATGCGCTGGATCTCTTCTTCCGACAGACCCGAGTTCGCCTTGATGGTGATCTTGTTTTCCTTGCCCGTGCCCTTGTCCTTGGCCGACACGTGCAGGATGCCGTTGGCGTCGATGTCGAAGGTGACCTCGATCTGCGGCATGCCGCGCGGCGCCGGGGCGATGCCTTCCAGGTTGAATTCGCCGAGCGACTTGTTGCCCGATGCCATCTCGCGCTCGCCCTGGTAGACCTTGATGGTCACGGCCGGCTGGTTGTCGTCGGCGGTCGAGAAGGTCTGGCTGAACTTGGTCGGCACCGTCGTGTTCTTCTGGATCATCTTGGTCATGACGCCGCCCAGCGTCTCGATGCCCAGCGACAGCGGGGTCACGTCGAGCAGCAGCACGTCCTTGACGTCGCCCTGCAGCACGCCGCCCTGGATGGACGCGCCGACGGCGACCGCCTCATCCGGGTTCACGTCCTTGCGCGGCTCCTTGCCGAAGAACTCGCGCACCTTTTCCTGCACCTTGGGCATGCGGGTCATGCCGCCGACCAGGATGACGTCGTCGATGTCGCCGATCTTGACGCCCGAATCCTTCAGCGCAATGCGGCAGGGCTCGATTGAGCGCTCGATCAGCTCTTCCACCAGCGACTCGAACTTGGCGCGGGTGATCTTGATCGCCAGGTGCTTCGGGCCGGACGCGTCGGCAGTGATGTAGGGCAGGTTGATTTCGGTCTGCGCGCTCGACGACAGCTCGATCTTGGCCTTTTCGGCGGCTTCCTTCAGGCGTTGCAGCGCGAGGATGTCCTTCTTCAGGTCGACGCCCTGGTCCTTCTTGAACTCGTCGATCACGTAATCGATGATGCGCTGGTCGAAGTCCTCGCCGCCGAGGAAGGTGTCGCCGTTGGTGGCCAGCACTTCGAACTGGTGTTCGCCATCGACGTCGGCGATTTCGATGATGGACACGTCGAAGGTACCGCCGCCGAGGTCATACACGGCGATCTTGGAGTCGCCCGGCTTCTTGTCCATGCCGAAGGCGAGCGCGGCAGCGGTCGGCTCGTTGATGATGCGCTTGACGTCCAGACCGGCGATGCGGCCGGCGTCCTTGGTGGCCTGACGCTGGCTGTCGTTGAAGTAGGCCGGCACCGTGATGACGGCTTCGGTCACTTCCTCGCCCAGGTAGTCCTCGGCGGTTTTCTTCATCTTGCGCAGCACTTCGGCCGACACCTGCGGCGGCGCGATCTTCTTGCCGCGCACCTCGACCCAGGCGTCGCCGTTGTCGGCCTTGGAGATCTTGTAGGGCATCAGCGCGATGTCCTTCTGCACTTCCTTCTCTTCGAAGCGGCGGCCGATCAGGCGCTTGAC
>VFQN01000303.1_pt1 | contig 98553 bp, 97 predicted proteins | sample 3512371 | NCBI WGS metagenome assembly VFQN01 (sample SAMN10412370, study PRJNA504923) | tailings metagenome | isolation source: Replicate 2 from Balatoc abandoned mine | place: Philippines: Itogon, Benguet | collected 2017-08-28 | reverse complement strand
TCGGATGTCCGGTATGCAGGGCAATCCCCACCTCGGAGTCCCGCTTGAACCCACCGATCCCGGGACCATGTCCCGCCCGGGGATCGATCACGATAACGGGAGGTTTGGTCAGATCGACGCAATCGTCCCAGCAATCGTCCCCAACCTCCGTGATGCGCAACAGCGCGTAGTTGGCGGGTCGCTCGAACTGACGGGCATCGAGCAGCGTCTCGTACTTGAAATTGAGCAGCGGCGGCAGACCTGAACGCTCGTGCTCGAGCATGTTGTTGGCGCGGCGCCGCATGGTGTCGAAGAACAGAATTGAGCGCTCCAGCACATCGCGCTGATACGTTAGGATGTCGAAAACAGATGGAGCGGTTGTCTCTGCCGGTCTCGAACCGGACTGATCGCGCACTCTGCTGGAAGCCTCACCGCCGCTCGCCTTGGCTCGATAGGCGAGCGAGCGCGAGTCCGTCCGCGGCGTCTCAAATCGCTTCACCGTACTAGAAGACAAAGCCTTGGTGCTCTCGCGACTGGATTTTGCTGCATCGACCATGGCGGCCTCCTACCGACTGTTAGCGCTACAAAAAAATTCACCCGTCGGCGGAGCTCGCCAACCAAGCCCCCCCGATTTGCTTCGCGGCACGCGTCGACCCTAGACCCTGCCCGCAAGATACGTGTTTCAGCTCGATTGCAAATTGTTGCGAACCTTTTGCGCCGCAGCGAATCGCGCTCGCGTGCGAGCCCGCGCGGCTCAAGCGGCGCGACATCACAATGCGCGTGCGCCGTACGACGCAGATCGAGGTCTTGCTTACGCCTGACATGCTTGTCTCCACTTACTGGCGCCAAGCGGCGAAGAAATTGAACAACCACCCGAACACCAGCGCGACGTACCAGCCGTAGGCCACACTCTCGACGAGGCCGAGAAAAATGCCGGCCAGTGTCCAGCTGAAGCCCGGAAAAAACTGAAACCAGGGGATGTGATTGCCGACGTCCGGCACTGCAAGCCGCAGGGCCACACAAAGCAGGTAGGTGAGGGCGAAAAATGCGCTGAGGCTGAGCCCGAAGCCCGCGATGGGGATCGCGCCGTCAAGGCGGACCGCCGTTTGTGGGACCTTCTGGATAGTCATGACAAACCTCTTTGTTTGCACCAAACGAAAGCTTTTCGTGGACTGACCGCGTTGGCCCTCGCCTGTAGGTGATGCCATTGGGGCCACCCCCAACCTTGAAGGTGTCGACGACTGCGCGGCTTTCAGTGTCGATCACCGAAACCGTGCCGGCGACGATATTCCTGATGAATACGAAGCGGCCGTCGTTGCTGATTGCGACGCCGTGTGCGCCAGCGCCGGTGCGGATCGTCGCGACGACCTTGTGCGTGGCCGTCTCGATCACCGACACCGTGTTGTCGGGATCGGCTGTGGTTCCCTGATTGGCGACGTACACGAAGCGGCCGTCGGCGGTCGCGTGGACCTGGATGGGATTGCGACCGACGTCGACCCGCGCGATGACGGATCTCGATTTGGTGTCGATCACAGCGACCTTGTTCTCATCGCGCAGCGAGACGTAGGCGCGCATCCCGTCCGGCGTGAAGCCGACCTGCACCGGAGATTGACCAACTGGAATTTTGGCCGTCTCCGTCAGTCTCACCGTGTCAATCAAGGAAACGCTCTCATCATGGACATTGGCGACATAGGCGGCGCCACCATCGGGACTGATCCGCAAGCCGTGCGGGTAGCGCCCGGTTGCAATCCTCCGCACGATTGCGTTGCGCTTGAGATCGATGATGGCCAGGGCATTCTCGCCCGAGAGAATTACGAAGGCGCGTGCCCCATCCTTCTCGATCACGACATGCGCCGGGTGATCCCCGACCACAAGCGATGCCATCGGTCCCGCGTCTAGGTTGGCGGTGGAGCCCATGCGCTGGCCACTTTCGAGAAAACAGCAGCTGACCCTGTAAACCGGGGCCCCGCCTTCATGACGTTTGCAAGTCCGTGACTGCACATCTCTTCTTGATCGCTCGTCCGCCTCGGTAGTGTTGCTGGACCTGCACGAGTAAGGTGGGGCTTCCAGTAACTGGAAGGTCAAGGTCGGGAATGAGGGACCAAAATGATTCGTATTGGTGATGCGGCGCGGCAGTCCGGCGTGTCGGCGAAAGCGATACGGCACTACGAGATGATCGACCTTCTGCGACCTGCCAAGCGCGACAGCAACGGCTATCGCGCCTACAGCGAGATCGATATCCACGAGCTTCGCTTCATCAAGCGCGCTCGGACACTCGGATTTCCCATTGAGACCATTCGCGAGTTGCTCTCGCTCTGGCGCGACCGATCCCGCCCCAGCCGCAAAGTGCGGGCGCTCGCCGAGAGCCACCTTGGCTTTCTCGATGCCCGTATCCAAGCAACCGAGCAAATGGCGGTCTCGTTGCGCCGATTGATCGAGGCCTGTAGCGGAGATCACCGTCCCGACTGCCCTATTCTCGAAGACCTCAGCGCAGGCCAAGGCCAAGCTCCGATAGGCGTCAACCGGCGCGGCAAGAGCCGCCACGGGCCAGCGCGATAGCGCGTCCATGTCGCTTGCGCAGTACATCTTGCGAATTCCTCGGCAAATGGAGCCTCTAGGCCCCCGCTCACAGCGGGGGCCCTTGCGGCTTAACGAAGGGCCGTCCAGCGCCCTACATCATGCAACCCATGCCGGTGAGGATCTGGTCCGCTTTTTTCTTCTGATCATCGCTGAGCGCGGTATAGAGCGCGGCCAGCGCAGGCTTGATCTCCTTGAGCGCGCCATGCCTGCTTTCGATTGCCGCCAAGTGCGCATCGAGCCGCTCGACGGGCGTCTTGCCCTCTAGCGCAGTCATCATGCTCTGGCGCATGGCCTGCATGCTGGAGAAGTTCTTTTTCAGAGCTGCCGCATAGGCGTCCCACGTAGCCTGCTGCGCCGTTGTGATAGCGAGCTCGGCCTTGAGAAAGGCGATCCGCCCTTCGCCGAATGCTGGCATCTCGGCGCCCCCGGTCATCATGCCCATCATCGGGCAGTCGCCCATTCCCATCATGCCGCGACCCGGCATGCCCATCATGCGGCCCTGACCCATTTCAGCTCCCGGCATCATAGAGCCCGGCCCCTTCGGGCCTTGCTGTGCCAAGACCTGTCCGGCGCCAGCGCTCATACCGAGGGCTAAAACCGACGCAACAACGATGATCGACTTGCGTTTCATGATCTTCATGCTCCGTTAGCTGTGGAATGTGTTCACTCGGTCGCTGGACCGGCGCATCACGCGCGCGGCGTCCATGTTGCGGGATGTGCGACGAGACTTCGGTTGAGGATAACGCTCACTCGCTCGCGAGCGGCGCCTTGGCACGTCCGGATCGGCACGCGAAGAGCGATGCCAATCCTTCCGTCCGCTCACGCGGACGATCAAATGCCGATCGCAGGAGGCCGGTCGGCCGGGCCAAGATTGATGCCGTCGTGATCTTCGGCTCCGAAGATGTACGAGCGACGACCAATATCGCTTGCCAAGCTAAAATCATTCGAAAATGCCACAGCACTGCTGCAACATGTCACGCCACATGAGCCACAACCCGATGCACCTTGGCAGCAGCAACCCCGGCCATCGGCGCAACAGCCAACCGACCAGTCGGACGACAAAGTGATGACTGTTTCGGAGGTACCCCAAGACAATGCGGTAGCGGCAGATAATCTCTCTTCCGGCGGAATCCCGACTCCCACGCCGCTCGCAAGATCCGTGCGCGAAACCGCCACATCACCCACGGTCGAACCGGGCGACGCCCCGACCGTCCACTGGACCACCTCATTCCGCGCGATATCAGCTGACGCCGCGAACTCAGGTCTGACGCCCAATCGCGCGCTCTCGCGATGTGCAGATGGTTGCGCTAAAGGAATTGTCGCTCGCGAATCGCTAATGATCCTGGCCCGATCGTGATGGCCATCGTTCGAGCGACCATGTGCACTGGCAACCGTCGAGACCGTCGACGCAAGTACGAAGCCCAAGAGAAGGCTTCCCATTGCGTATCCCAGTCTTCCAGCCACACCATCACCCTCGACACGTGGAGCAGGAGCGTTCCGCCACAACGTTATAGATACTTGCCTTAGCCGTCAGGAACATTGACGGAGATCAATCGTGTCGCAAGAAACTGCCTCTCTGCCTGATCCGTTGGCGGGCACACCCCTGCGCAAACCAGATTGATCAGGTTCCAACGGAAGCTCCATGGTCCTGCGTATGGACCCATCCGCTACAAGCGTCGACAAACTAGTGCGCAGGTCGCTAGGCGCGCGGAGAAAAAGTACGCATCGCCTGGATCGCGCTGGATGAACTTCGCCGGCAGGCGAGGAAGCTTGCGAAGCGGAGGTAAGATGCATCTAACAGCGGCCCAGAAGGTACGCCGCTAGCTCCATCCGCTTTCATTTCACAGGCTCCATCAGTCGCAAGACTCCAGCACCGCTCCTCCGGGCCAGCTAGCCCTTCACTGTTTGTCGAGCAGGGCCTTCATTTGTCGAATCTCTTTTTCTTGGCTCGCAATAATACTGCGGCAAAGCCCCTTGATCTCCTCCGACTGAATTGGCGCCTTCTCGCACATCAGAATGGCGCCGGAGTGGTGGGGAATCATCGAGCGCAGGAACTGGTTATTCGTGACCGCCACCTGCTCTCGGATAAGCAGCAAAAAGATCACCATTGCGACTATGGACAGAGCTACGAGGACTTGGTTGATTTTGATCGAAGGATACATCGCCCGCATGAGTATGAGCTCTATCGTAACCATGGGCGACGCCATAAGGCCTGCCATGTAGACTTGATTGATGTTGTTATAAACGTTCCCGATTACATTAACCATGGCGTACATCAAAATGTACATGGCAATGAAGGACAGTACGGTCATTCCGGCGAGACGAAGGTAGGGCTTATGATCATGATGCTTTTCCATCGCACCGCCCTTCATAGTTGTGGCCCTTGGGCTATTTGCCTGTTCCACGTTTAACCTCATTGCGGCTTTCACTTTCGGCGTGCTTGCGTAACCACGACACGAGCCGACTAATTTCTTTCCTCTGGCTGGTGATCGTTTCCTCAGCGAGCTTGCGCGACTCTGCGTTGTCCGAGCCCTTGAGGCCTGCCTCCGCCATAACGATAGCGGCCTGGTGGTGCGGGATCATCGAACAAATCCAAGCAACATCGGAATCCTTCGCCATCATGCCGTCCATCATCGGACCATGCATTCGCATCATCGCGTCGTGAAGGCCCTTCTGCGTATCTCCCATGCGTTGCATTTTTGCGTGCATGTCGCGCATCTGGCCTTCCAACTTGGCCGTCATTTGCTTCATCTCCGCGTCTGGCGCCTCGAGAAAGGACTGACATGCGGCAGGTAACTGCACCTGCTGCGCCTGCACGCCGGCGGCGAAAAGAGAGCTGGCGCAAAAGATCGCGGCTGAGACTCGTATCATGGTATCCTCCTTTCCGTATCTATCAGCCCGCCATTCTCTCGCAGCTTTCGGCACAGCGGCGGCACTCCGCCACGCACTCCTCCATGCCGCCGATTGCTTCGCAGTCTTTTGCGCACGCTTCGCAGATTGAAGCGCATTCCCTGCAGGTGCGCTGGTGCAGATCGGTGTTGAGCAGCATGAAATGCGCCGACGTGCGACACATCTCAGCGCAGGCCAACATGAGCCGGAAGTGTTCGGGCTCGGTGTGCTTGCCTCCGGCCTCCAGACAGTGATTCATGGCCGTGCCCTGGCACATGGCATAGCAGCGAAGGCACGCTTCGATGCAGGATCTCATTTCGGGTGAAAGTTGATGCATGGAAAGCTTCCTTTGAGGTTGGGTTGATCAACCAACGTCCTGGCTCGAGCTATGTTCCCAATACTTCCAGTCTCCTATCAAAATTCTGTGCCCGGTCACCGCAGAGGCCTTCGGCGCTCCTATCGGCTTCTGGCAAACCCGCTCGCCCATGGCCAATCGCCCAACGAATTAATGGAAATCGAGCAACGCGCCGAGGCGGGGCTGCCGTCGGAAACAATTTGTAACCGAACTGCAATAATTGCGAATTGCGACTCGTCTACATTGCCCGCCTATTGAGTGCGCTGTTGGATCGGCCGAGCGACGAGCGGCCGCCAACAGTGGTGTTGTTTCGAGGGCGACGTGGACAGGGAGATGACTGGCCGATGGGACGATTACTTATCTTGGTGTGGGTCCTGTGGCCCTCTGCGGCTTGGTCGCTAGACACCTATCGTCAACATACGTTGCCGCGTGTGATTGGCGAAAGGGACCCGAGTGATCCCCGCGAACGCGTGCCGCGGGCAGGCTATCGACCTGTCACAGCCGCGACCAAGACTTTCCGTCCAGTTGATCCGTTGCCTTGGGATCAAATCAACCGCAGGGTCGCACCGCGACCGAAATGAGCGGCGGCACCTGCACGAGCATGTTTCAGAGTGGCTTCCTTCTGGGGGCGGAGACAATCCGGGAAAACGATCCGGGGGGATCAAGACGATGAGCGCTGAGGTGGGACGTAGCTTTGCTGGGGATCGAAACGGAGCTGCCGTAAAGTCGGCTGTTGCAGCAGTGAGTTTAATGTTGATGTTGAGTGGGTGCGCGAATTTTACTCCCGATGGGGGTATGAGCCGGGTGCAAACGGCAACGACTGTGGCCCTCAGCAAGGACGTCGTTCGCATTCGAAGCGAAGCTGACGCCGCGGAAGCCGAGTCCCGCGTCCGCGCGCTTATTGCGAGCGGCCTCTCCGCTGACAAGGCGGTGCAGATCGCGCTGCTCAACAATCGTGGCCTGCAAGCGGCCTTCGCTGAGCTAGCGACGAGCGAAGCCGAAAGCGTGGAGGCGGGGCTGCCTCCAAGCCCGACCTTTTCCGTCGCCCGACTCACCTCGTCGATCGCGTCCGGTCCCGCCTATGGCGGTGCACTGGAAGTCGAGCGCCAATTGCTCGTCAATGTCCTTTCTCTGTTGACCCTACCGCGACGTCGCGACATCGCAGAGCGCCGGTTCAATCAGGCGCAGCTCCGGGCGATCGAGAGTGTTCTCAAGACTGCAGCAAGTGCTCGGCGCGCCTACTACCGCGCCGTTGCCTCGGGCCAAACAGTGGCGTTCCTCGAAGAGGCAAAAGTCGCCGCCGAATCTGCGTCCGAAGTCGCCAAGCGGCTAGGAGAGAGCGGTGCCCTTAACAAGATCGACCAGGCGCGCGAGCACGCATTTTATGCCGAACTGGGCGCCCAGCTGGCGGCCGCAAAAATCAAACGAGGCGCTGATCGTGAGCGCCTGGTGAGGGTGCTGGGCCTTTGGGGTAAGGACGCCGGGCTAAGAGTTCCGGGAAAACTTCCGAGTCTTCCGGGTCGGACCAAATCGTTGCCCGACGTCGAGGCCGAGGCCATCGACAAACGAATCGACCTTGCAATCGCCCGGATGGAACTCGATATCCTCGCCAAGAGCTTCGGTCTCACTCGTGGAACACGCTTCATCAATGTGCTCGAAGTCGCCGGCATGAGTAACTTTGAGAAGGAGAAAGTTGTCACGCCGCAACCACCGCCGGATGCTCCCGAAATAGAGCGTACAAAGACTCGATGGCGCGGTCTCGAACTCGAGATTCAGATTCCAATCTGGGATTTTGGCGAGGCGCGCACGCGCAGGGCTGAAGAGACCTACTTGCAGTCCGTGCATCGGCTGGCCGAGCGGGCCATAAACATTCGCTCGGAGGTGCGCGAGGCCTATGCCGGCTTCCGCGGCAGCTATGATATCGCGCGGCACTATCAAAAGGAAATCCTGCCACTACGGAAGATCATCTCCGAAGAGACTATGTTGCGCTACAACGCCATGATCGCGGATCTCTCCGCGTTGCTCGTCGATGCCCGCGCTCGCATCATGAGCAACATTGCGGCAATCGACGCTCAACGAGATTACTTCCTTGCTGCCGCCGATCTTCAGGCTGCGATCATTGGCGGCGGCGCTGACGGCGGCGGCGCAGAGGGCCCCAGGGTTGCTGCCGCAGGCGGTGGCGATGGCGCCGGTCATTGATTGAGGAGCGACACACATGACGGTTACGCGTAGAGGGTTTATCGGCAAGACCGGCGCCGCCGCGGCGTTGATTACGGCGACATCGGTCAGCGGTCGCGCTCAGTTCGCGGGTCTTCCGGAAGCACCAATTCAAAAGTCGCCGCTCATGCAGCCGCCGCTTGTGCCGACAAGTGGCCCCGACTACCAGCCGGTTGTTACCTTGAACGGCTGGACATTGCCGTGGCGGATGAACGGCGACTGGAAAGAGTTCCATCTCATCGCCGAGCCCGTGGTGCGCGAGATCGCACCCGGCATGAAGGCACATTTGTGGGGTTACAACGGACAGTCGCCGGGGCCGACGATCGAGGCGGTCGAAGGGGACAAGGTGCGGATATTTGTCACCAACAAGCTGCCGGAGCATACGACCATCCACTGGCACGGCCAGCTACTACCCTGTGGCATGGACGGTGTCGGCGGACTTACTCAACCCCATATCGGTGTCGATAAGACCTTCGTCTACGAGTTTCAGCTGATGAAGAGCGGGACCTTCATGTACCACCCGCACGCCGACGAAATGGTCCAAATGGCGATGGGTATGATGGGCTTCTTCGTCGTTCACCCGAAGGATCCGAAGTTTCGCCGTGTCGACCGAGACTTCGTGTTCCTGCTCAACGCATTCGACATCGAACCTGGTTCCTATGTGCCGAAGATCAACACAATGCTCGATTTCAACATGTGGTGCTGGAACAGCCGCGCCTTTCCTGGCATCGATCACATCGTGGCGAGCAAGGGCGACAAGGTTCGCATCCGGTTCGGCAACCTTACGATGACCAACCATCCAATCCACATGCACGGTTACGATTTCAAGGTCACCGGTACGGATGGTGGTTGGGTCGACGAGAAAACTTCCTGGCCCGAGGTCACAGTCGATGTCGCCGTCGGTCAGATGCGTGCCTTTGAGTTTGACGCGATCTATCCTGGCGATTGGGCAATTCACTGCCACAAGTCGCATCACACAATGAATGCCATGGGTCACAGCGTGAAGACCTATATCGGCGTTAACAAGCGCGACTTGGTCAAGGGCATCCGCAGAGTGGCGCCCGGCTACATGGCAATGGGCTCCACTGGCATGGCCGAGATGGGGGAGATGGAAATGGCGCTCCCGGATAACACGCTACCCATGATGACCGGCTTCGGTCAGTTCGGCGCGATCGAAATGGGTGGCATGTTCTCAGTCGTGAAGGTGCGCGAGGGACTCGCGGAGAACGATTATAAAGATCCCGGCTGGTACCAACATCCACAAGGCACGGTTTCGTACGAGTACACCGGACCGAAGCAGGCCTTGCAGGAACCCCTTCGTGAACCGCAGAAGGCCAGTGGCGTACCTGCCAAGGCCGAGGTCAATGTCGTCAAACCCAAGGGCGGGCATCGTGGGCACCATTGAGCGAAGGAGGAGCGGAGCAATGAGTTACGCTTTGGTCGGACTGGCCGTCGCGGCGTGTATGTTGTCAGTGGGTCCATCAATCGCGGCGCCGGGAGAGAAGGGCCATACGCATGCGGTCTTCAACGCCGGTGAACCTGGCAATCCGAAGAAGCCGTTTCGCACGATTGTGATCATCGGGCGCGAGGGCGACGGTAGCATGTCGTTCACCCCCGATCGCATCGAAGTAAAGCGCGGAGAGCAGATAAAATTTATCATCAAAAACGAAGGCGAGCTGCCTCACGAGTTTCTACTGGACAGCGTCGAGGAGAACCAAAAGCACGCGATCGCGATGCAAAAAAACCCGGAAATGGAGCACGACGATCCGAATGGAAGGCGAACGGAACCCAAGAAGGTATCAGAAATTCTGTGGCGCTTTTCGAAGGTAGGGACCTTCGAGTTCGCCTGCCTTATTCCAGGTCACTATGAAGCGGGTATGAAAGGCGTCGTCACCGTTGTCGACGCGAAACCCGCCAAGAAAACGAAATAATCGCAGATGTATCGTAGCAAGGAGACCCCAATGAAGAACGCTCTCAAAATCGCCGCCGCAGCCACATTAATCGCTCTCGGACTATCGATGCCTTCGTTCGCAGACGAAGAAATGACGAAGGGCGAGGTGACGAAGGTCGACATGGACACAGGCAAACTCACCATTAAACACGAGCCAATCAAGAAGTTCGATATGGATTCGATGACAATGGTGTGGCGCGCGGGCGACCCGGCCATGCTCAAGGAAGTAAAACCTGGCGACAAGATAATGTTTCACGCCGACAAAGTGAATGGCCAGTTCACAGCGACTAAGATCGAGAAGTCAAAGAAATAGTGGCGAACTTCGCTCCCGGCGGTCCAATTGGATGGACCGCCGCGTCGCGATCCGGCGACTTCGAAGGCGCCTTTTCTGAGCTCAGCGGGGCCATAGAACAGTAGGTCTATGCAGCAAGGTGTCTTCCGAGACGCCTAGACTCTGGAAGCTGATCGCCATGGTGCCCGAACGCCACGTCGCAAAATCCGATGATCCACCGATCGAGCTCGCAAACCTCTCCGACGCTCGTATTCTCGTCGTCGACGACGACGCGCAGTTGCGCCAGCTGGTCACTAAATTGCTGCGCGCGGAAGGATACCGAGCGACAGCGGTCTCAGGCGGCCGAGAGATGCTTGAGCAGCTACAAACCTCAGAGGTCGATCTCATTGTTCTCGACGTGATGCTACCTGGAGTATCCGGAATAGAGCTCTGCCGGCGGGTCCGGCAATCATCGTCTGTGCCAATTCTGATGCTCACCGCACGCAGCGAGGAGGCGGACCGAGTGCTCGGTCTCGAGATGGGTGCTGACGACTATCTGACCAAACCCTTTGGTTCGCGAGAGCTTCTAGCACGGATCCGTGCGTTATTGAGACGGGTCAACACGTCACCCAACGTTGTTCAGCCATCGAGTGGCACCCTGTATAAGTTCGATGGCTGGATTGTCGATACCCTTCGCCGCCAGCTTACTAATCCTGATGGTGTCGTCATCGACGTAAGCTCCGGCGAATACGATCTTCTCCTTGCATTTCTCGAGGCACCTCAGCGCGTACTGACGCGCGAACAGTTGCTCGACATGGCGCGAAATCGCACCGCCGTCCCGGGCTTCGATCGTAGTATTGATGTCCAAATCAGTCGGCTGCGACGCAAAATGGGCAGCGAGGATGCCGAAGGCATTATCAAGACCGTACGGGGCGCTGGTTACATGTTTGTCGCTAACGTGACGCGGCTCTGAGGATCGATCACAACGAACATGAAACTCGTCCCAGACACGATCGCTGGCCGTACAATAGCGGTCCTTCTTGTCGGGTTCCTCGTGTTCCACGCGATCAGCATCTGCGCGTACCAGATCGGCGTCGATAGCGAGGTCGACATCACCAACGAGATCCGGCTCGCCGAACGACTGTTCACGATCAAACGTGCGCTCGCCAGTCTCCCGCCCACCGAGCGCGAGAAGACTGCGCACTCCCTGTCGGGTGGCCCAATCGAGGTGCACTGGAGCAATGTCCCGCTCACGGTGGAGAATACGCACGACGAGGCAATTTCGCGCGGGCTCAAACGTCGCCTCCTGGATCTGGCACCTGAAGTGGGCACAGATGGTTTGCGCGTCGGCGTACCCAGCCCGATCAGCGGCCGGACAGACGATCCGCACCTTGTACTCGTATCAATGAAGCTTGCGGATGCCAGCTGGACAAACTTCAGTCTGACGAAACTTTCCGGGACGCGCGCCACATTGACGAACGTCGTGCTCTCCACCAGCCTGATGGCGCTCGGCGTGATCGTGCTCTTGATCGTCGTTCTTAGGTCAGTCACGCGGCCGATTCGGCAGTGTGCTGCGGCGGCCCAGCAGCTCTATGTGAATGCCGAGCCGCATCCAATTGCTGTCTCTGGTCCTCGCGAAGTTCGTGACCTGGCCTCCGCATTTAATGGACTGCAGCAACGCGTGAAACGCCTCGTCGACGATCGCACGCTGATGCTGGCGGCGATCTCCCATGATCTCAAGACGCCGCTCACTCGGGCCCAGCTTCGCATTGAAGACATCGAGAGCGCTGACCTGCGCCGGCATATCGATGCCGACCTCCACGAGATGCTGATGATGATCGATTCCACCCTCCAGTTCATCAAGGGCGATCAAGCTGGCGAGGTCGTCAGGGACGTCGAACTCAATGCCATTCTTGAGAGCATTTGCAACGATCTGAGCGACCTCGGCTTCGCCGTGTCGTTCGCGCCGGAAGGCAAGATCGTTCTGCGGGGTCGACACCTTGCGTTGAAGCGGGCGTTCAATAACCTCATCGTGAATGCAGCGAACTACGGCCGCCAAGCTCGGGTAGCTGTGGCTCGGGTCAATGAGGCGGTTGAAATTGTCATCGACGACGATGGTCCGGGAATACCGCTCGATCAACGGGAGGCGGTGTTTGCGCCTTTCTATCGCCTTGAGAGTTCGCGCAATCGCGAAACCGGGGGCACGGGGCTCGGGTTGACCGTCGCCCGTACCATCATCCGAGGTCATGGTGGCGACGTTACCTTGCACGCTGCCCCATCGGGTGGCTTGCGGGTGCGCATCTCACTTCCGGCAACGCAGCAATCAAGCGTCAACGCGAAATAAAATGATACCGAAGAGAAATCACCATGAAACCTGCCTGTGCCAATCTTCTCTCCACCGGCGCAAGGACGCGCCGTTCAAGGTGAGGCGTTCCATACCAAGCTTCACCAGATCTCAGAGGAGACTTGATCATGACAAAGGGTCTGATTGCATCGATCGTGGCCTTGAGTTTCGTCGCGTCTGTCGCAGCATCGGCAATTGCGCATCCCCGGCCGCAGACCAGCGTCCAGAAGCCTTTCCCTCCAAAAGACTTCTGGGATCAACAGCGGATCAATGGGGAATAGCGGACACCGGCATTCTGTCCTCCTTCACATTGGGCCAAGCATTGCTTGGCCCAATGGCACTTGAGTTGATGGCAATCATACGAGACCACTCGGAGCTGCGATGCGATTTCATCACTGCACGCGCATCAGCGCGTCGGCCGCCCTGTTCTATCTCGCGACACTTGGCACGTCCTCCGCGCAAACGACCAGCGTCGAGAACGGTGCCAATGTCTTCAAGAAGTGCCGCGCATGCCACCTCGTTGGCGACACGGCGAAGCATACCGTCGGGCCGATGCTCAACAATATCATAGGGCGAAGGGCCGGCAGTGCCGAAGGATACAACTACTCAGACAACATCCGCGAGTTGGGCCAAACCGGCCTCAGCTGGAGCCAGGAAAGTCTCAATCGATATCTAGAGAACCCAAAGGCCGTCGTGCCGAGGGGCAAAATGGCTTTCCCCGGAATTGGCGATTCACAGGATCGGGCCGATGTAATCGACTATCTCAAGACGTTCACGAAATAACGCCATCGTTGGCCTCCGGCAATCCGGATAGACCAGCGAAAAGACGGCCGTGCCGCGAGCAACCCTTCCGCCCAGTTCGCTCGTTCGAGATCCAACGTCGAAGCTCCAGATCGCAAGACGGAGCGCGCAGCATGATGCACGATAGTCGTGTGGAAGTGGTGCCTGAGCGTCTCCTTGCAATTGCGCTCGTCGTACACGTGATCGTGGCGCCTATCAAAGTCGCTCTCATTCGCCGATAGCCGATGAGGGCCCACGGCTGGCGCTACGTGAAGTTGCACGAGCGCTGCTAGCCGTCTTGGTGCGGAGGTCGCGCAGCTACCGCTCAATGGGAATGGCGCATAGCCATCGATCGCCTCGTGAACCGTATTCGCGTCACTCGTGTATTGATCGCGATCAACTCGGGAAGCAGACATCTCAGACCGCCCTTAGCCAGCATGTAGCTTGGATCAGATCTCTCTCAATTCGCGAATCCCAAATGATCCTGTTTGAAGCGGAGAGACGCGGCAGGCTCGCGGTCGTGCTCAGCGAGCTTGTGTGCGAAAGTTGGCTCGCATAACGAACCTACCGGCCTCAAGCTCCGAAACCACTGCTGCCATCGTTCTGCGATCGATAACGCATCGATAGACACACATGATGCCGACGGATGGACAGCCATGTGTGCACTCCCTGGGGCAAGTCACGATGAAGTCAAATAAGGGCGATCGCTGCGCCTGCTGCTCATATGGCCACGTACCCTGCCCACCCGGCCGGGATGTGCGAGCCGGCGTGTTTGGGAGCGGAGCGTACCGTCAAACATCGGGTGCGCTTGGATCGGACTGAAGGTACCGAGCGCGCAGAAACGCCAATGCGGTGAACACCGCAGCCGGCACGAATACCCACTGTGCGAGGGGTGAAACACCAATATCGTAGCCAAGGATTGTCACGGTCGGCATTGCTTCATCGTAACCCCAGGATTGTCGAACGTAGACGTTGTGCCACTCGCTAAAGGCCGTGTAGCCAACGCCAAGTGGAATGGCGAGTGCGGCGACTTGCTTCACTTTCGCGCGCGGCCAGCTCGATGCTCTGAGCACCGCGAGCGATGCCACCAATACGCTTGCGGCTATGAGGAGGTCGCCGCCAGTGCAATGCAGGACCGCGAACGCAAGCTCGGCACGCGAGGCTGTGTTCCACAGACTGTAAAGTGGCAATTGCGCGATCTCCCAGACGAGATGACCGATCGCGCTCATTGCGATATAGAGCGCAATCGCGACCCCTAGGTCGCGCCAAGCCGGGCCGAAAGCCTGCTGTCCTGCGGTCATCTCATTCCTCACCGGAAAAACACATACTTGATGAGCGCGGCGATCACGAGCCCCGCGACGACTATTGCGACCAGGTGGCCAAGCCCCATCCCCCAGATCATCCAGCTGTCATTCATCATGTCGCTTGCTCCTCAGGTACCGCGGTGGGTTTCAAGATTTCATCAGGAGATACTGTATCGATCGAACCGATACCGATGCCCTTCACCAGCGCATAGATGGCCGGGATGACGACCAGCGTCAGCACGGTGGAGGAGACCATACCGCCGATCATTGGCACGGCGATTCGCTGCATCACTTCTGAGCCGGTACCGTGGCTCCACAGGATGGGCACAAGGCCCGCCATGATGGCGATGACCGTCATCATCTTCGGGCGCACGCGCTCAACCGCGCCTTCCATGATCGCGGCCGTGAGGTCGGCGCGAGTGATAGTACGACCATCGGCGAGCGCCTTGCGTTTCTGCTCCTCCCAGGCGTGATCGAGATAGATAAGCATGATGACGCCCGTCTCGGCGGCAACGCCAGCAAGCGCGATGAAGCCGACGGCGACTGCGACCGACAGATTGAAACCCATCCACCACATCAGCCAGAGCCCACCGACCAGTGCGAACGGTAGCGACAGCATAACGATCAGCGTCTCGGTCATGCGGCGGAAGTTGAGATAGAGCAGCAGCAGAATGATCAGCAGCGTCAGCGGCACGACGACCGCGAGTCGCTTCTTGGCACGCTCGTAGTACTCAAACTGCCCGCTCCAGATGGCGTAGTAGCCAGGCGGAAACTTCACCGAGGCGGCCACAGCTGTTTTCGCGTCGGCGACGTAGCTCCCGAGGTCGCGCTCGCGGGCATCGACGAAGATATAGGCGGCAAGTTGCGCATTCTCGGTGCGGATCGAGGCGGCCCCTCGGACTAGGGAGACCTTCGCCACCTGCCCGAGCGGGACCGAGGCGCCGTTGGGGAGCGCCACCAGCACCTCGCGCGCGATGGCCTGCGGGTCTGAACGCACGTCGCGCGGATAGCGCACCGAGACGCCGTAGCGCTCGCGGCCCTCAACGGTCGTCGTCACCGTCTCGGCGCCGAGCGCCGACGACACCACCTGCTGCACGTCGGCGATCATCAGGCCGTAGCGGGCGAGCTCGCGCCGGTCAGGCTCGATGTCGAGGTAATAGCCGCCGATAATGCGCTCGGCGAAAGCGCTCGACGTGCCGGGCACGGTCTTGATCGCGCCTTCGATCTCCCGCGCAAGCTTCTCGATAACATTTAGGTCAAGTCCGATGACCTTGACTCCGACCGGCGTCCGAATGCCGGTCGCCAACATGTCGATGCGCGCCTTGATCGGCATGGTCCAGGCGTTGGAAACTCCGGGAAACTGCAGCGCCTTGTCCATCTCCTGAATGAGGCTGTCTATAGTGACGCCCGGCCGCCAGTCCTTCTCGGGCTTCAGGTTGATGATGGTCTCGAACATCTCGGTCGGCGCCGGATCGGTCGCGGTCGCGGCCCGCCCTGCCTTCCCGAACACACTTTCCACCTCCGGGAAAGTCTTGATAATGCGGTTCTGGACCTGAAGCAGCTCGGCCGACTTGGTGATGGAAAGGCCGGGCAATGTCGTCGGCATGTACATGATTGTGCCTTCGTTGAGGCTCGGCATGAACTCGGATCCAAGCCTCGTCGCCGGCCAGACGCTGGCTGCCAGCACAAGAAGCGCAGTGGCGATCGTGAGCAGCTTGGCTTTGAGAATGCCGCGGATGATCGGCCGATACAGCCATATCAATACGCGATTGATCGGATTCCTGTGCTCCGGGACGATGCGTCCGCGCACGAACAGGATCATCAGCGCCGGCACCGCGGTGATGGAGAGCAGCGCGGCGGCCGCCATGGCGAAGGTCTTGGTCCAGGCCAGCGGCTTGAACAGCAGACCCTCCTGCGCCTCGAGCGCGAAGATCGGGAGGAACGACACAGTGATGATAAGGAGCGAAAAGAACAGCGAAGGGCCGACCTCGCACGCCGCCTCGATCAGCACCTCGGTGCGCGGCTTGTCGGGTAGTGCGCGCTCCAGATGCTTGTGCGCGTTCTCGATCATGACAATGGCCGCATCGATCATGGCACCGATAGCGATGGCGATCCCGCCGAGGCTCATGATGTTTGACGAGATACCCAAGGCCCACATGCAGACGTACGCAATCAGAATGCCGAGCGGCAGCGTGATGATGGCGACCAGCGCACTGCGCGCATGCAGCAAAAAGATGAAGCACACGAGCGCAACGATGGCGCTTTCCTCGAGCAGCGTGACCTTGAGCGTCGCAATGGCGCGACGTATGAGGTCGGAGCGGTCGTAGACCGGAACGATCTCCGTGCCTTCGGGCAGGCTGCCCTGGATCTCGGCGAGACGGTCCTTGACGTTGCCGATCACCGATAGCGCATTTTGCCCGTAGCGCTGCACGGCGATGCCGGAGACGACCTCACCCTCACCATTGAGTTCTGTCACGCCGCGCCGCTCGTCGGGCGCGAGCTCGACGTGAGCCACATCCTTGACCAGCACCGGCGTGCCATCCTGTGCCTTGAGCACGATGCTCTCGATGTCGGCGATGCCTTTGAGATAGCCACGACCGCGCACCATGAATTCGGTCTCGGCCAGCTCGACCACGCGGCCGCCGACGTCCAAATTGGACTCGCGAATCGCCTGGCGCACCTTCGATAACGGAATATCGAAGGCGCGCAGCCGGCGCGGATCGACGACGACCGAATACTGCCGTACGAAGCCGCCGACGCTTGCAACCTCGGCAACACCTTCTGCTTTGGCGACAGCGAAACGCACCTGCCAGTCCTGCGTCGTCCGCAACTCGGCGAGGTTCCGTTTCTGCGCCATGACGGCGTACTGGTAGACCCAGCCGACGCCGGTCGCGTCCGGCCCCAGCGTCGGCACCACGCCCTGCGGCAGCGTACGGGATGCGGCTGAGAGATATTCGAGCACCCTGCTGCGTGCCCAATAGATGTCGGTGCCCGCAGCGAAGATGACGTACACGAACGAGACGCCGAAAAACGAGAACCCGCGCACCACCTTCGATCGCGGCACCGACAGCATCGCGGTCGACAGCGGATAGGTGACCTGATCCTCGATCACCTGGGGGGCCTGCCCTGTATACTCCGTGTAAATGATGACCTGCGTGTCCGAGAGGTCCGGGATGGCGTCGAGCGGCACCTTGGTGAGCGCATAAAGGCCGGCCCCCGTCGCAAACGCGGTTGCAATCAGGACCAGCACCAGGTTGGTGGCAGACCAGCGGATGATGCGGGCGATCATGGCTGCTTCTCCATGACCGCCGGCGCGGGCGGATCGGCCTTGGGCGCATCGCCCGCAGGAGGCTCTGCCGTGAAGCCGGACAACGCCGCCTTGAGATTGCTCTCCGCATCAATCAGGAAGTTCGCTGCGACGACAACGTTCTCGCCAGCCTTGATACCCTCCGCGATCTCAACGTAACCGTCGCCGCGCAAGCCGACCTTGACGGGGCGCGGCTCGAAGCGGCCGTCACCGCGATCGACGATCACCACCTGGCGGTTGCCGCTATCGATGAGAGCAGAGACCGGCACGACGAGACGCTCGGCCTCGCCCTCGCCGGCATTGATCTCCACGTCAGCAAACATCTCGTGCTTGATGCGGTGATCAGGGTTCGCTATTTCGATACGCACCTTGGCGGTGCGCGTCGCCATCTCGAGCTCGTGCAGGACGAAGGTGACACGGCCGTCGAACGTCTCGCCCGGGAAGGCACGGAAGCTGACCCTGGCTGTGGAGCCGATCCGGATCTGGCCGATGTCCTGCTCGGCAACGTCGGCGATCACCCATATCGAGGAGAGGTCGGCAAGGCGCAGCATCTCGTCGCCTGCCTTCATCATCATGCCTTCGATGGCCTTCTTCTGCATGACGACGCCGGTGACCGGCGAAGGCCAGTCGAACGAGATGACCGGCTCGCGCGTGCGACCGATCTCGTCCATCACGGCCTGCGGAAGCTGTAGGTTCTGCAGCCGTCGCAGGGCGCCTCTCTCGTCGCGGTCGCCGGTCGCATTGGTCGAGATGCGGTAGTCGACCTGCACCTTGACCATGTCCGGGCTGTAGACGCGGAACAGCGGCTCGCCCTTTTTCACGTGGCGGCCCGTCTCGTTGACGTATAGCTTCTCGATGAAGCTGTCGGCGCGCAGCGCGATCGTCATCAGCGTGCGCTCGTCGGGTTTGGCGACGCCGGGCGCACGGATGGGCCGAACAAGGCGGCGCATGGCGGCCGGCTCCGACCGCACGCCCGAGCGCTGGATCTTGGCGATACTGACCTTGACCGTTCCACCGTCGTCCGCCTCGCCCGCGTAAACCGCGATGTAATCCATCCCCATCCAGTCCTTTTTCGGCACCGGCGAGGTATCGGGCAGGCCCATGGGATTGCGGTAGAAGAGGACTTTCTTCGGCGCGCCGCCGTCCCCTTTCGGCGTTTCCTTCGGCATTGCCACGGCGAAGTCCGCCTCCTGGTCGTCGTAGACGGAGACGTAATCACGGCCGTCGCCGGTCTTCTTCGGCTCGGCGGCGAAATCGGCGTCGTTGTCCGGGTGCTTCCAGTAGAGCACCTTGCGCTCTTTCGGCGCCGCAGCCGGCATGGCGGCCACCTCCGGGGTGGACGGCGATGTCCATTGGCGCGGATCTGGCCAGGTGCCGGCCCCGAGGCGGTAGCCGGCAATGATTGCGAGGAGCATCGCCGTTATGGCGATCCCCCCGGTGAGGAGCTTGATCATGGGGCGCTCCTCAGTCCTTTGCCTTGAATATTACAACTCCCTCAACGGTATCCTTCTCGCCGGGCACCTTGGCCATGACGCGGAAGGCCCAGCCGCCGGCCATGGTGAGGTCGGCCTTGAAGCGGTAGACACCCGGCTCGCCGTCCGGCACCGCCGCGTGCTTGGCCGTCATGGCCGCCATTTCGTCGGGTCCCATGTCGAGTCGCGTGCGGAACAGCACGGCTCCCGGGATGGGCTTGCCCGTGACCTTGTTGACGAGACGCACGGCCAATTCGGTGCCGGCGCCGTTCTTCACGTCGACGTTGACGGGCTGAAACTCGTAGTCGGCCGCACCTGCGAAGGCGATTGTCGTGGAGAGTGTGAGTGCAAGGCCGAAGAGTCCTGCGCGAAGGGCGTTCGAGAAGGTCATTGTCATATCCTGTCCATAGTGGGTTGACGCGCGACGGCGTCATGCCGCCATCGCGCAGCGCATGAAAAGGCCATGCGCCACCGCCCGCGAGGATGCGCGGGCTGATAACCGATGGATCAGGTTCGGGGAGGTGGTGGTTGCGGTTTTTCCGACCAATCAGGTGGAGGCTCAGGCTCGCTCAGTCGAAACTTTACCGCCCCAAAGCGGGCGAACGAGGCGGCCGATCGATCAATACTAAAGAGCTGGAAGCACTTGGTCAGGCAAAACTCGGGCGGGCAGGCTTTGCCCTTGGCGCAGCGCGGACAATCGTCCGTGCTCGATGCGCCTTTCATCATGGAGGCGCAGTCCCCCATCGGCGCTGCAGCAGAAACCACGCTATGCTCGCCGACACCTTTATGCGCCACACTTAACTGCACGCCCGCAAGCTTCGCAACTGTCGCCCAGGCCGAAGCGATTGGAGCGAGAACGATCGCGGCAGCAACAAGTGCCGACAATATTGTGCGAAGCGCGGGCAAGTCTTGGAACCTCCAGCGAGCAATCTCGAAGCTAGCCCTCGAGTGGTCAAGGCAAATTAACGTGCGTGGCGCAGCACCAGACAACTGCGTAATTCGAATTCCGGTCGGCCGCGGACGGATATTCGACAGGTTAAGCACGCTGGCGAGGACGGAGAACGGCTCTCAACAGGCCCGGTTGCGTCAGTGAATTGGTCGCGAGCATCAGGCTGCGCCCCTTCCAATGAATCATAGGTTGCTTGGGACTTTTTGGATTCAGCTGCAATGCGCCGTCAGTGGAAGGCCTCCGCTGCATGGTTGAGCGCGCATTTGGATGCAGCTAGTCCTCAAAAGTAAATTAAAGTGGTCCGAGGGAATCGTTGGATCCCGTGCCGGGGTACACAGATGATATATATCGCAGCAACCAAGTCAGTGGCTAGTATTGGAATGCTTTTGGCCACGATGACGTGTGTGTTGGGGTCCGACAAGAGCCAGTACTCTCTGATCGATCCAACACCCGAGCGGCTCCTGCGCGACATGACCACGGATCGCCCGGACACGACTGAAAGTCCGTTCACTGTCGATGCCGGGCGCTTTCAGATCGAGACCAATGTTTTTGGCTTTTCTCGCTCGCGCCCCATTGCCAGCGGCACGATCATCGACACTTACGAATTCGCGACCACCAACATCCGAGTGGGGTTGACGAGCAACGCAGAGGTCAACCTTGTTTGGCAACCCTATGGCGTAGTCCGCTCGCAGGCTTCCGACCCCTTCGCGAGCTTTCGCCACTCCGGCGTTGGAGGATTGGACGTTCGCGCCAAACTCAACCTTTGGGGCAATGACGCGTTCGACAAGCCGGGCTCGTCAGCGTTGGCCTTGTTGCCCTTTGTCACGCTACCGTTCAACAAGAACAATGGTGTGGGTCCGGAACACGTCGAGGGTGGTCTGATTATTCCATGGGCCATTAGCCTACCTAATAATTTCGGCCTGGGGCTAAACATCGGCGCGCAGTTTGTGAGGGGGGAGGGCGTTTCGAGTTATCGACCGGAGTATTTGACGTCAGCGTCAATCAGCTATTCATGGAATGACACATTTGGCACGTACTATGAGGTAGCGGCCCAATTCGGTGGATCCGACGGCGACATCGTCGTCCTTGGTACCGGCTTTACATACAAACTCGGCAAACACGTTCAGTTCGACGCCGGCGTAAACTTTGGCGTCACCTCAGCTGCAGATCGTGTCCGCCCGTTCGTGGGCCTCTCAACGCGCTTTTAGCGAATTACAGAATTGTTACACACAGTGAGCGAATAAATTGATGCTTTGCATCTGACCATGCCCTTCAGCGATATCCGATCTGATCGAGGGTCGACCCGCTAAGGTGACGAATATTGTTCGCAAGTGCCACATCTTCGGAAAAGGAAATCATGTCCAAATTCATATCTAGGGAGCACGACGCGCCGCGGTCGACGGCGGAGGCGTGGTGCCAGCACGGCCGCTGGCGACGCCTCATGATCATGCGCCTCACGTGGCCTACCGCGGTAAATTCATGTCTCTGCAATCACGCAGAGGGGAAGATCCCGTCTACTAGCGTGGCCAACACCCCGAGGTGCGGCAGGCAAAATGGGAACGTTGACAAACTCTCAGCGCGCTGGCCAATGCTGCTGTCTTCGTGAGCTCAACCGAACCACTGAGGGTGCGCCAGGTTTTGTTCAAACCGTAGGCGTTGCACACCCACCCAGCGATAGGCTTTGCTCCCGGCCTCGGTTGCTTATCAGCGCGAGCCTCCACGCCGTTTGCAAATTGGAAGTGTGCCAAGGAAGCGAGCATCAAGAAAATAGGGACTTGAAAGGGGCGACGTGGTCGTCGACCCAATGAGGAACGCTCAATCTGCATGACGTAGCTCCATCGAACCGGGTGAAGTTTCAAATTAGTCGCCCGTATCTGGTGCGCCCAACAATCGCATCAGTATTGATTATTGGGATTGAAAGATAAAAGCCGCAGCGCGTTGATGGTGACAAGCACGGTCGCTCCGGTGTCAGCCAGGATGGCGATCCAGAGCCCAGTCATCCCCAGAACGGTCGTAATCAGGAAGACGGCCTTAAGCCCCAACGCGATGATGACGTTCTGTTGAATATTTGTCATCGCCGCTCGCGCCAGTCGGATCTGCGCCGCCACGTCAGTCAACCGATTGCGCAGTAGCGCCGCATCCGCGGTTTCTAGCGCCACATCGGTGCCTGATCCCATCGCGACGCCGACACTAGCCGCAGCAAGGGCCGGGGCATCGTTGATCCCGTCGCCGATCATCATCACGCCACCGGACGCGGCCATAGATTTGATCTCGGCCACTTTGTCCTCTGGCATCAGCCCAGCGCGATGCTGCATTCCGAGACCGCCCGCGATGGCTGCGGCGGTACGTTCATTATCGCCAGTTAGCATGACCGAGGTGATTCCGAGCGCAGAAAGCTGGCGCACCGCTGCGATAGCATCGTCGCGCGGTTCGTCGCGCATGGCGATTAGGCCGAGGGCGCTGCGGGCACGGAACACGACCACGACAGTCTTACCTTCTTCCTCCAGCGTCATGGCGCGGCAGACGCCGTGCCCATCCAGCGCGCCCTGTTCCGCAGCGTAGTCCGGCGACGCGACCCAGGCGGGAGCACCGGCAACGGAAGCAGTAACACCTTTGCCGATGATGGCCCTCGCGTCCGAGGAGGGCAGCGCGGTCACCTTCTCGGTTTCGGCGCGGCGAAGGATCGCCTCGGCCAATGGGTGGCTCGATCCGGTCTCGACCCCTGCCGCGATCGCCAAAAGCTCTGCCTCTGTTGCCCCCAACGGGACCACATCGGTAACCAGCGGGCGGCCGATCGTCAGCGTGCCGGTCTTGTCGAAGGCGACACGCGTTGCTTTCGCCGTGGCCTCGATCACCGCACCGCCCTTCATTAATAGACCGCGCTTCGCACCCGCGGAAAGCGCCGACGCGATCGATGCCGGCACCGAAATCACCAGCGCACAGGGGCAGCCGATCAACAGCAGCGTCAGCGCGCGGTAAATCCAAGTGTCCCAGGTTTCACCAAAACCAAGAGGCGGAACCAGTGCCACGAGCAGCGCCACCCCGACGATAGCGGGCATGTAGTACCGGCTGAAGCGGTCGATGAAGCGTTCTGTTGGCGCACGGGAAGTCTCAGCTTCCTCCACCAGCTTAATGATGCGTGCAATAGTGTTGTCCTCGGCGGCGCGCGTCACGGTCACGCGCAACACCGCCTCAGCGTTTATCGAGCCCGCAAAGACACTTTCGCCTGGGCCCTTGGTGCGCGGCATGCTTTCTCCCGTCACCGGGCTTTCGTCAATGCCGGAGGTTCCCTCAACGATATTACCATCGGACGGGATTCGATCTCCCGGGCGTACGAGCACGGTTTGTCCGACTTTCAACGCGGCAGCATCGACGGTGCGGGTAGCGCCATTTACTTCCAACACAGCGGTCTTGGGGATCAGCAGCGCCAGTGCGCGAATACTGTTGCGCGCCCGATCGGCGGCGACGCCCTCTAAAACCTCACCCACGGCAAAGAGAACTAGAACTAACGCCGCTTCCTCGGCGGCGCCGATGAACAACGCGCCCGTGGCGGCTATGGTCATCAGCATCTCGATAGTGAAGGGAATTCCCGCCCGCAACGCGGCAAACGCCCTTTTCGCTACCGGCGCCACTCCGATCACACTGGCCGCGATGAAGGCCCAGTTCGCGATTTCCTCGGAGGCGAGAATTTTAGTCGTCCATGCCGCCGCCAGCAGAAGGGCCGTGCCGATCACCAGCCTTCCTTTGGCAGTGTGATACCAGGCCTTGGCAAGATCCGCGGTGTCATCATGGCGAGCGCCATCGCTTAGATCGTCTCTGTAACCGTTCGCGCTGTCAGCTGAAGAAATGGCGGCGATTGCGGACGGCGTTTGCGCTCGGATGCCATAGCCAAGCTGTTCGACCGCTTTCTCGACCTTTTCGCGGGAGGTGGTCTCCGGTTCCAGCCTTAGTATGAGCTTTCCAGACATCGGTGCCAGTTGCACTCCACTGACCCCCGGGAGACGCTCAACTGCAGTGCGGATCTTCCCTGCACACGCCGCGCAGTCCATGCCGGTGATGGTCCATTCGTAGACCTCACCGACGATTTCCTCTGCCATTTTTCAACCTCTTGTGCGGCGCCGCGATGACTTGTATGCCAACCAGCCGCCCCACCCCGCTTTTGCAGATTTACGGCGAGGCGTGTGGTTGGCTGCATATTTTGTTATGCATTTCTTTCTGACTAAGACCGACCGCGCATGATTCTTTGCACTGCGTCTGCCGCCGGTTTCAGTTGAGGGGCTAGTTTGGTCGCCGTAACGTAGTCAGCCAATGCAGCGTCGAGATCGCCGAGACGCTCAAGCTCTCCGCCCCGATTGTACAATGCGATAGCAAAGTCCGGCTTCAGCCGTATGGCCTCGGTATAATCCGCGACAGCTTTGTGCTTCGCCCCCAGCTGCGCGTGCGCGATCCCACGATTGAAATACAGACTTGCGTCGTGCGGAGTGAGTTTGAGCGCCGCATCGAAATCGACAAGCGCTCTAGTGGCGTCGCCTCCGTACAGCCATACTGAACCTCGGTTGGACAGCGCTTGAGCGTTATTGGGATCTTGACCGATTGCATATTCACAATCTGAAAGCGCGGCCAACAATTCTCTGCGGGTGAGATGTACCGCACACCACGTTGACGCACGCTCCGCGTGCTCAGGATCGTGTGGTGCTCGCCTGTCAGGAGGTTCTTCGGCGCTCGCTGGCGGACAAGCGAGGCAAAGGGACAGCAAAAGACCCGTCAGACCTCCCGCAGAACTACGGGTGAATGTTATTGCCATACCGCGTCGCCTTGCTCCGGGCGCGGCGGCCCACGTTAAGCCGCCGCGCGGCTATTGCCGCTACTTGATCTTGAACCGTCCCTGCGCCGTCGTGCCGCCTTTATCCGTCAACGTAAGTATAGCCGTCGCACCGGAAGGAATCGCACTTGCCGCGCCCTCCATCTTGTTACCGCCAGCTGGCTTAATCTCTACCGGCCCGACGCGTTGCGATCCCGCGGTGAGCAGCACCGTCGCCTTGAATCCTTCTGTCGGCGCATCTTTCGCGTCCTCGTCGCGCAGGTACAGCGTGATCTTGCCGTCTTTCGCGACAAGCTCGACGTGGAACTCGCCGACATCCTCCAGAATGCCCCCGTTCTGGGCCGTTGGATGCGAGTGCTTGTGGCCCTTATGATCGTGGCCCTTCTTATCCTGAGCGACCGCGGTCAACGACGCTAAGGCAAGAACGCCACCGATCAGCAGCGCACTAGTGAGCAGGCGAACGCGCATTGGTATTCTCCATATCATCGAGGTTGAGATCTTCAGCTTCCGTCGCGAGATCACCGTCGCGGTGGAACATGCGGTACAATGCGGGCAGGACGAGCAAGGTCAGCAGTGTCGACGAAATGATGCCACCGATCACCACTGTCGCGAGCGGACGCTGCACCTCGGCGCCGGCGCCTACAGCGATCGCCATTGGAACGAAGCCGAGCGACGCCACGAGCGCCGTCATGAGCACCGGCCGCAGTCGCTTCATTGCCCCATCGTGAATGGCCTGATCTATCGATAGACCCTCCCGCCGGAGGTTGTTGATGAAGGCGATGATCACCAAGCCATTGAGCACCGCGACACCTGAAAGGGCGATGAACCCCACGCCCGCGGAAATCGATAGCGGAATATCCCGCAACGCCAGCGCCGCGACGCCGCCGGTGAGCGCGAGCGGCACGCCTGTAAACACAATTGCAGCATCTTTTGCCGAACCGAGACTTGTGAACAGAAGTAGGGCGATTAATGCCAGCGCGATCGGCACCACGATGGCGAGGCGCTTAGAAGCCGAGATGAGCTGCTCGAACTGTCCACCCCAGCCCAGCCAATAGCCGGCCGGCATTTGAACCTGCCGATCGATCGCGGCTTGCGCCTCTTGCACGAACGAACCGAGGTCACGTCCGCGCACATTGGCAGAAACGACAACTCGTCGCTTGCCGTTTTCACGGCTGATTTGGTTAGGACCTGGCGCAAAGCTGATATCAGCGATTTCGCCGAGCGCAATAAAGCGACCCATCTTATTTTGCTGTTTGAACAACGCGGGTTGCGCCTCGCCACCCTTTTCGCCGTCCTGTTCTGGCAGGGCGATCGGCAATCTCTTCAAACTCTCGATGTCGGCGCGGCGGTCTTCGGGCAGCCTCACGAGGATCTTGAAGCGGCGGTCACCTTCATACAACGCACCGGCGATACGCCCGCCGATGGCGGTCTCGATGACCTCCTGAACCGCCTGCAGATTGAGACCGAGCCGTGCGAGCTTGGCGCGATCTGGCCGGATGGAGAGAACCGGCAGACCGGTCACTTGCTCGACGCGCACGTCGGCAGCTCCCGGCACACCTTGAAGCACAGTCGACACCCGGTTTGCGATTTCGACCAATCGATCGAGATCGTCGCCGAACACCTTGACGCCAATGTCGGCCCGCACGCCCGCGATCAACTCATTGAAACGGAGCTGGATCGGTTGCGAAAGCTCGTAGTTGCTGCCAGGAATTTCCTCCAGCGCCGCCTGGATTTCCTCAACCAACCGCGTCTTCGGCTTTTTGGGATCAGGCCACTCTCCGCGTGGTTTAAGCATGATGTAGGCATCGGCGATATTGGGCGGCATAGCGTCGGTGGCGATCTCAGCGGTACCGATGCGTGCGAACGACTCTTTAACTTCCGGGACCGAGCGAAGCCGCTCCTCGAGTTGAGCTTGCATGCGAACGGATTCAGTGAGACTCGTTCCCGGCACGCGCAATGCCTGCACGGCCACATCGCCCTCGTCGAGGCTCGGGATGAACTCGGTTCCAAGCTTCGTGGCCCCGAGACCGCTGAGGATGACAAGTGCAGCCGCGGCCGTTGCCACCACGCTTCTTTGGGCAACGGCAAATCGGAGGCAAGGCTCATAAATCGCCTTGGCCGATCGCATAAACAGATTCTCCTTCTCGGAGACCTTTCCCGTTACGAAGATCGCGACTGCTGCTGGAACGAACGTCAGCGACAGCAGCATCGCGCCAAGCAACGCCATGATGACGGTCAGTGCCATCGGGATGAACATTTTTCCTTCGACGCCGGTCAGCGTGAGGATCGGCAGGTAGACGACCATGATAATGACGGTACCGAAGACGCTCGGCGTGGCGACCTCCTTGGTCGCCGCCACGACAGTGGCAAAGCGCTCGCGACGCGTCAAAAGCCGGCCCACCATATGTTGGCGCTCGGCCAGCAGGCGCAGGCAGTTCTCGACGATAATGACCGCCCCGTCGATGATGATGCCGAAGTCGATGGCACCCAGGCTCATCAGATTGGCACTGATCCGTGCTTCAACCATTCCGGTCACGGCGATCAGCATCGAGAGCGGAATCACCAGCGCGGTGAGCAGCGCCGCGCGGATATTGCCGAGTAGCAGGAAGAGCACAGCGATGACGAGCACCGCGCCCTCGAGAAGATTGTTGCGCACAGTATTGATCGTGGCGTTGACCAGCGTAGTGCGGTCGTAAACGGTGCGAATAAAGGTTCCGTCTGGCAAGCTCTTGGCGATCTCCTTGAGCTTGGCGGCGACTCGAACCGACACCGTGCGGCTGTTCTCACCGATCAGCATGACCGCCGTGCCAAGCACGACCTCCTTGCCGTCATGCGTGGCAGCCCCCGTCCGCAGCTCCTTGCCGATCTCGACTCTTGCCACATCGCCGATGCGGACAGGGGTACCGGAATGTGAACCGACGGGAATGGAAAGGATATCGTCGACCGTCAACAGCTGGCCCGGTGCACGCACAAGATACTGCTCGCCGTTGCGCTCAATGTACCCAGCGCCCACGTTGGCATTGTTCTTGGCGATCGCTTCGACCAGGTGGTGCAGCGTGATGTTGAATGCTGTCAGTCGCTCTGGATCTGGTACGACATGGAGCTGTCGTTCGAATCCACCAATAGAATTGACCTCGACGACACCGGGTACGGTTCGAAGTTGCGGCTTGACCACCCAGTCGTGCAGCACGCGTAAATCGACTGGAGTGTAGTCGCCGCCTTCCGGCTTTTTCGCCCCATCCTTCGCTTCGACCGTGTAGAGGAAAATCTCTCCGAGGCCGGTGGAGATTGGCCCCATAGCGACTTCGATACCTTGGGGCAGCTGATCCTTGACCTGTTGTAGGCGCTCATTGACCAGCGTCCGCGCCCAGTAGATATCGGTGCCGTCATCGAAGACCACCGTCACCTGCGTCAAGCCGTAACGGGATAGAGATCGGGTATAGGAAAGTTTCGGCAAACCGCCCAGCCCGGTTTCAATGGGGAACGCGATCCGCTGCTCAGCCTCCAGTGGCGAATAACCAGGCGCGACGGCGTTGATCTGCACTTGGACATTGGTGATGTCGGGCACCGCGTCAATCGGCAGCCGCAGGAAATTGTACACGCCAAAGGCACCGAGCCCAAAGGTGACAAACACGACAAGCCAGCGCTGCAGAACGGAAAAGTTTACGATGCGATGGATCATGGCTGGACTCAGTGTTCGTGCGACGCTTCGCCCTTGCCGATTTCGGCGCGGAACAAGAAGCTGTTCCCGGTGACGACTTTTTCACCAGCGACGACACCAAAAAGGATCTCAATCATCTCATCGTCTTTGAAGCCGAACTCAACTTCTCGGCCTTCGAAGCCCTCCTTGCTCTGAACGAATACGACCGGCTTGCCGCCTATATATTGGATGGCGCTCTGCTTGATCGCCACCGGCACCATCTGCTCGGAGATCAGAACGCGGCCGGTCACATATAGTCCGGGTCGAAAACTGCCGTCTTTGTTGTCGATGACGGCCCGCGCCAGGAGGCTCTGCGTGTCGGTTACGCTGATCGGAGAAATATACGAAATCTGCGATGACTTCGGCCCGTTGCCGGGCGAGAGGCGGACTTCGACGGTCTGGTTGAGCTGAAGTTTTGGGGAGTCTTTCTGGTAAACGCGGAAGTCGACCCACAGTGTCGTCAGATCGGCGATGACCATTAGGCGCTTGTCCTTGTCTGCGAATTCGCCGAGGGCACCCTTACGCTCGATCACCGTGCCGCTGATTGGCGCGACTACATCGTACTGGGTGAGGCTTTCGTTGCTTTCAATCCGAGCAACGACCTCGCCCTTCGCTACCTTCTCGCCAAGCCGCTTCGTGACCGCGCGCACTACGCCCCCAAAACGGGGCAAGACAGCCACCACTTGCTCCTCGTTCGGTTGAATGATGCCGTTGATTAGAAGCGTTTCGCGGATGACGCCGCTGGATGCAGGTTCTATCGTGAGGTTAGCGTTCTTGAGCTGTGTTGGCGTCAGCTTGACCAGCATCTTCTCTGCGCCATGGTCGTGGTGACCTTTTTCACTCCCATGTCCATGCGCATCCTTCTCGCCATGTCCATGAGCGGATTTCGGAACTGCGCGTTCGATTGATAAAATGTACCAAGCACCCACGGCTCCAAATACAAAAATTGCGATGATAGCCAGTGTTCGAAAATATACGGAGACGCTGGATGAGTTTTTCGATTTATCCAGGCCCAACGGGTCCGATTTGCTCGACACTTCACTCATTTCACTGTCTCCGGGTGACCGTTTCCCATCCATGCTGGAATGGGCTGCGCGCGACCAAAGCTTCAACTTTCGATGCGGCTGTATGGCATCGGATGTCGGCATCGAGCTGCTGAACTTCCGCATCGTATTGGTCACGATGGGCGTCCAGTAGGTCCTTCACTCCGAGTCGACCCTGAGTGAAGCTGTCTTGAACGCCTGCTGTGGCGCGACGCGCGATCGGCAATACGCTGTCGAGAAGTTGATATGCTTCAACGCACGCTGCATCAAACTCGCTGAATGCATCGACTACCCGTCGCCGTATCTGCTTACGACTGGCCTCACGATCGTATTGGACCTTCTCCAGCCGGCGCTCAGCCTCCAGAATGCCGCCTTCATTGCGATCGTGAATTGTGAGTGGGATTGAGGCGCTGAGGCGCACGGCGGTATCGTCCGTTTCGAAGATGCGGCTCACGCCGATGCCGGCCGTTAGGTCCGGCGTGGCAGTTGCACCTTGCAGTCGCAATTCGCCTTGACGCTGTGCCAACACGGCGGTCCACGCTCTGATCGCGGGATGCTCGTCAAGACCACTAAGTAAAACTTGAAGCGCTGCTGGCCGATGTCCGTTGTGCCGGAGCTTGCCCACCACCGTGGCTGCATCACTTAATGTTCCAGTCCAATTGGCAACGAGCTGTCGCTTTGCATTTGTGAACTCGGACCGCGCCTTCTCGACCGCGACACGTGCTTTTGCGACAGCCAACTCGCCGCGTAACACGTCCGCTTGTGGAGAGGCCCCTGCCTGAACACGCTGTCGAAGGAGTGGAACAAGATCGTCGAAGCGCTTGGCCGATTGAGTCAGCAGTTCGACGCGTTGCTGCGTGCCGAGGACGTGGATGTAGTCGATTTTGGTCTGCGCGATAATCTCGCGCATGAGCACAGAGATCTCCGCGATCGCGACATCCTCTTTGCCGTGCGCTACCGCCAGACGTGCGCCGCGTTTGTCGCCCCGTTCAAATTTTTGCGCGAGCGAGATCGTTAGCTTGGCGCTGTCAACCCCGCGGTAGTTGCCACTGCCTAGAAAATCCTCCAGCTCGACGGCAAGCTCAGGATTGGGCCGCTTCCCGGCTTGGAAGACGCCGCCTCGGGCAGCCTCAACTTCGTATCGGCTGGCTGTGAGTCGGGGATCTGCCGCAAGGGCCTTCCGGATCGACTCCGAGAGATCAATTGCATTCGAGGGCTGGCCTGTCGACGCGCCAACAACTAGTGCGACAAGTAGTGTCCAACCTCCCCGAAGGGGGGCATCATGGGCGCGAAAATGCATATAGAACCGCCTTCATCAGCTTGCTCGACCAATAGCGGCCGCAAGCCCATTCAGGCGGCGGCCGGATTCAAGCAGCGATAAAGATAGGTGGGCGAAATACGCCAAATATCGCGAGAGTAGCCCAGGCATACCCGTCGCCTAACCAAAATTGGCTTGAAACCAGCAGCGGCGATATAAGCGGTATGCCACTCATGTTAGGTAGCTGCACTTGCTTCATAAGCAAGCAGGAGACACACTCGCCGTCAGCCTGCGTAGGAGCGCCATCATCGGGAGAATGCCCGAATTCAAATGTTTCGGCCGCTACCACAAGCCCGTCCGCGCTCGAAGCAGATGGATGCGAATGGTAAGGCGCCAAAAGAAAAGCAACTGTGAGCATCACAGCCACAACGCGCCGCAACAACATCCAATGTCGGTACCGTATCGACATGCTTTAAGGGTGGTCTCCAATCTGCGTCCACTTCCTACGAAGAATCGCAGCAAGCTGTCAAACCTCAACTGTCGAACGCTCAAGGGATAACAGCTTGGCGCGACGCATGTAGCCTCTTCGCAACATACGGTCCGGTGCGGCTACAATGTGTCTTTCCGACAACGTGCGTTTTTGGAGGCCGGCTCATCTTCTCCGCATCTGGTACACCGACCACGAGCAGAACTGCGCTTATTTTAGGCACCATCGCGCCTCTGCTGCTCCCAGAAAGGGTCGACGTGAGTGGGACGATTGATCAGCGGTCGGTCGGATGACGTTATGACACGCTCATGATCCACGTTGATGGGCCGCTCGACCGTGCCGGCTCGCGTCGATACGCTGGTCGCAAACGCTAGGATCGCGCATGTGATGGCAATCGATGTCTTCATTGCTGTTCTCCTCGACTGGTTTCTCTGCCGTTCGACGAGCCGGATTCACCGGCACAGCGTCGATGAGATCAACCTGAGGAGTCGACGATCAATAGTCGAACGGATCGCGGTAACAGCGAGTCACGCACTGTACGGCTCGTTACAAGCCGTTACAAAATCAGCGCTACGGCGCACGCAGATATCTTTAAGAAAATTGAATGGAGCATGGAGGGCAGACTGCGCATGCATCCAATTCCCCACATCCTAGTCGTCGATGACGATCGGGAGATACGAGAACTAACGTCGCGGTTCTTGCGCAAGAATGGCTATCGAGTGGATGCTGCGAGAAGCGGAAGGGAAATGATGCATTTTCTCGACGTCGCCCACGTCGACCTCGTGGTCCTCGACCGCGTAATGCCAGGAGAAGACGGGTTAGAAATATGTCGTGATCTGCGCAGCAGGAGCCGCGTTCCGATCCTTATGCTGACTCTACTCAACACAGAGATGGACCGCATAGTTGGCCTTGAGATGGGCGCCGACGATTATCTGGCTAAGCCGTTTAATCCCCATGAACTGTTGGCCCGCATCCGTGCGGTGCTGAGACGAGCCAACCAAGTTCCACTTCAGGTCATCATTGCGCCCGGCCGGTTTCGCTTCCTCGGCTGGACATTAGATCGCGGCCGCCGATTGCTGAAATCCCCTGACGACGTCGTCGTAAATCTCACAGACGGCGAATTCGATCTGTTGCTCGCCTTCGTCGATCGGCCCCATATCGTTCTCAGCCGCGAGCAACTTTCGAATCTTGTGCAAGGGCGCGCAGCACTCGCCTTCGATCGCAGCATTGACATGCAGATCATGCGCCTGCGAAGGAAAATAGAAGAAGGGCCGGATGAGCCGCAAATCATCAGAACGATCCGCAGCAAGGGGTATATTTTCACCCCCTCGGTGGAGGAATGCCCGGAGTGAACCAGTACCTCGACACAATAAAGGGCCGCCTCATCGTTGGCGGAACGTTACTACTAGTAAGCGCCCATATCCTTGGATTATGGCTTTATGCGACCCGAAGCCAATCTGCTATCGCCCTCCTGCACGACACACTCATTGCTGAGCGCATTGCGATACTCGCGCGGACTGCGGAGTTCCTGTCTGGCGACGAGCGTGCGCGGTTTCTAGCACTGCTGGCTGCCGAGCCAACCGCTTCGCCCGAACCATCATTTCCCAGTACAGAAAAATACCGCGCCGATCTTACCCGACATCTCGTTGGAGCATTTCTCGGACGAGCCTTTGATGAGGGTATCGCGGTAACATATTCGTCCACTGGGGAGGGCGTGGTTGAAGATCGTACGTCGCTGATGGTCAATGCTGCAGCCCACATGGATAAGCACCATCGGGCCTTTACCCCCATCGCCGAGATCGAGCGCATTGGCACGATCGTATCTACGGTCGCGCTCATGGACGGCACGACGGCCAAATTCACTGCGCGCGCGTTGGGTGCGACATCATTTTCGTTCTTCAACCTGAGCGCTGCTCTCGCAGCGATCATCGCATCCTCGGCCATCATCGCGGCATGGGCACTGCGTCACTGGACGCAACCTCTCGTGAGTTTCGCTCGGGCGGCCGAAAGGCTTGGAGCGGACATAAACGCGCCGGCGTTGCCAGAGCGCGGTATCTACAGCTGCAGCGTTCAACCGCATGCAAGAAAGAATTCGACGGCTTTTGGATGATCGCAATGCCTTGGCAGGTACCATTGCTCACGATCTCGGCACGCCGGTTACAAGACTGCGACTGCGGGCCGAGGAGGTCATCGATGACGAGCTAAGAGCACAGATGCTCGACGATATAGAACAGATGCGGCGCATGATGACAGCTACTTTGGAATTCTCGCGATTGACGTCGACCGTAGGACGCGTTGAGCAGTTGGATCTGAGATCGCTTACGCAAGCGGTGTGCGACGGTCTGGTCGATCTCGGAGCGAGTGTGACATTCGATGCGGGTGCAATTATTCCAATCCGTTCCGATCCGATCAACCTGCGCCGCGCGCTCGCGAACCTAATCGAGAATGCAACCAAATACGGAACCGATGTCTTCGTACGAATAGTTTCCGGTGATGGAGAAGTGTCGATCAACATAGATGACAACGGACCCGGTATCCCACCCGAAATGCACGAAGCAGTTTTTAAACCATTTTTTCGAATGCCGAACGACAACACATCAAACTCGTCCGGCACGGGCCTCGGTATGACAATCGCCCGAAGCACAATTGTAGGGCTAGGAGTTACTGTGAAGCTTTTCAATCTAACACCGCGCGGTCTTCGCGTCGTGGTTTCGCTGCCGAGCGGGCTCACCGCCGGCTAGCTGCACTTACTTTCGATAACGCATTTGAAGAAGGCCCAATGATTCTGGGAGTGGCAACTTTGTGTGCTTGATTTCGGGAGCCGGCACGCGGGCAGCCACGATTATAGCCAGCAGCGAGGCGACCCTGCTTCACCTTCTTCGATTGTGCCATCATGTTTCATCGTCACGCCACGACATTCGATGGTGCGATGCCGGCGATCAGCGAAAGCGACTTGGTCTTCACGGCGGCAGGACTTGTGAGACTGTGCCCATATCCGCCATCTCGACCACGGATCGCCGACATTTATCGCCGAAGCCCGGATCCAGTGTGCGCCGACTCCGTCCGACGCGATCAACTTATATATTGACAATTACATCGAGTTTTTGTGTCATCAGTGCGCGGATCGAATCTTTAGTGGAATGCACCGATGTAGCGTAAGCGTCGGCTTGGAATATTAGGAGGCAGGCAACGTTCATTATGGAGGAAGGAAGTGCCATTGTATCGCGTACGGCATTATGTCGGCCCACTTTGGCCGCCGACTCTGGAAGCCTATGACTACATGCGCACCTTGAGCCGGCGGGACTGGGCCTGGGAAGGCCTGCGCCGCATTCCGGCCTACCAGGATGAAGCTCGGGCGCATTCGACGAACTCAGACATAAGCACTCAATTGGAGAGCGGAGCGATCTTCACGCGGATGCACGGGCCATCGCCTCGTGCTGAAGCGTGGGCGCTCCGCTCCTTTCGCTGATCCGTCACGGACGGCAACTGAGGTGCATCCTATCTGGATGCCTGTAGAAGCTTTAAAGGCCCTCACGGTCTCTGCCGAGCGGGCCCATCACACGATTGGCGGCGCCACCTTCGTTCCAGGGCTTCCGGCTGTCCACCATATACTCATTGACGCAGAAGGGCGCCAACACGTGCTCTTCCGCAACCGTGGCACCGTCCTCCAATTGGAAATCGAAGGCGCCGACATTTTGAGTGGCGCGGTTGACCTCACCTTCATGATCCACGGCATCGGCGCGCTCGGCCGAACAGCGGAGACGACCATCGACCTCCACCGCATCCTGTCACAGCCTGCTCTCGCGGATGGAACAGAACCGCTCTGGACAGCGCGATCGATCAATCGGCGCGACGCCTGCATCGTTCACGATTGCATGATTGCCGGCGCCTCGTATCGCGAAGCCGCGATCGTGCTGTACGGCCCCGAGATCGCTCAACGCGATTGGCGCAGTAGTGGCCTCCGGGACCGCATACGTCGTCACTGGTTTCGTGCTCAGCAACTCGTCGCAGGCGGCTATCGAGAATTCCTCAACTGAAGCGCGGCGCGATTTGGGGAGTAGGCCAATCAGACTCTCCCTGCGCAGATCACAATGCGGGACATTGTCGATCCAACGAGAAGGAGTAGTTCATGCGCGATGATTGCAATGTCCCCTTTCTCACGGTTGAAGAAGCAGCGACCGTGCTCCGCGTGGCCAAACGGACCCTTGATAGCCACCGCTCGAAGAAGACTGGCCCGGTGTTTCGGCGCCACGGCGGTCGCATCGTCTACCGCCTCAGTGATCTGCTCGCATGGTCCGAGCAGCGCGCCGTCCGGACATCAGGACCGAGAAGGAAGAGCATATCGTCCCCTAAGGACGCTGAGCGTAGTGGCGATCGCCCTTCTTGCGCTGGCTTGGCCGAAGGCGGCTATCCCATTACTTTTCTGGAACGCCAGCCCCAGCATCCCGATCGGACTCTACAGGGCAACGCCGGGGGAACCGGTAGAAGGGAACCTGGCGATCATCCGTCTGCCTGAGCGAACACGAAAGCTTGCTCATCAGCGTGGCTATCTGCCTAGATCAGCGCTGCTGATCAAACCGGTCGCGGCGAGCGCTGGCGACACGGTCTGCAGGCACGGCGCCCGTGTAACGGTCAACAGAAACTGGCGTGCCACCGCCCGAATGCGCGATGGAGGTGGACGGATTCTGCCACGCTGGCGTGGTTGCATTCGTCTCACCGCGTCTCAGATCTTCGCTCTTGCCTCGACCAGTGCCAGCTTCGATAGCCGATACGTCGGTCCAATCGCTAACGGGGACGTGCTGGGGACAGCCGTCCCGATCTGGTCACGCTAGCGATCAGCCGCGCCGGAGCCGGGCCAAAGCGCTGTCGACCTTCGCCAGCGCCTCGACGAGTTGCGCTCGCAGCGATGCCAGGTCGCCAATGGGATCGTCCTCCCTCGAGAGATGATCTGGTTCGAGGCACGCCTCGACCAACGTCAGAAGCGTTTGCTCGTGCATGGGACCAGCGGCACGAGCCGCCTCAAGCGTGTCGCTGTCGACACTTCTCCCATCAAGAATCAATCGGCCGTCGCCGGCCGACAGCCACACAGAGAGCTGCGCGCCTATCAGCACAGCCTGATCAACGATCTCTTTGGGCAGCGCTATTCTGACATACGGCGCAGCATCTCCCGATGTCCGGAAACCCGCGACATAGCTCTCAGCAGGCACGAACTTGGTACCGTCTTTCTCACGCTCGAAGAACGGCAACGCCTCTGTTCCGGGCATCATGCTGTGTTCCCCGCACTCAGCCATTGGCCTCTCGATATATCCCAAAATGGTATAATCCGAAATCAGGATTACGCAGTGAAGCCGTCATTCTGGATCCCGGCTTCCTGCAATGCGCGACACGCTGCGCTCGCCGCGCCAAATCAAGCTTCGCTTGCTGCTGCGTGACCTCCGCGAGAAGGGCAACCTTACGCAAGCGGACGTCGCCGCGCGCCTGGATAGGCCTCAGTCTTTCGTCGCCAAATACGAGGGTGGAGAACGACGCCTTAGCGCGATCGAGTTCGTTGACGTTGCGCGCGCCCTTGGGCTCGATCCTGTCGCCGCCCTGCGGCAACTCCTCAGGGCCATCGATGTCGATGCTCCTTAGCCGACCGATCTCGCACCCTTCGATTGAAACCATGAGCGCACCCCATTGAATAGGGTCTGAATTTGAACGGACTGTGCTTTGCCTCATCGCACGGCACTTTTAGCACAACCGGCCAATTATGTGGTGTCGCATTGGTACCGCGTCCGGCAAAGGATGCTTTTCCCTTTTCAAGATAAATGGTCCGTCCTGTGGCTTGCCGGAATGGGGAGGTTGCAACACGCGGCCCAGCCAAGCGCCGATTGTGATCAGTCAGCCGAGTCAATTATTCTCCCGTACGGTGCGGTCTGATCATCGGGCGCGCTGCCCAACACAATGATGCAGCGTTGCCAGCCCCAAGTCGACTTCTCTCAGCGCCAGGGAGAATGGGCGCGCCCGCCCTCGATCTAGGGATCTCGGTCGGCCGGGCTCTATCTCGCGGCTGCGAGAGCCGCTCGACCGAGCCGCCGATCAAGACGGCGTCTCGGCGCATTCGCGTTACGATCCCTCCCGCGGTCGCCGTGGCACGCTCTCGCCTTCTGAGACCAGCGTCGTACTTGCGGATCTGCCCTCGCCGCGCCGGCGCTCAGCGTCCTTGATCGACGCGCGCCGGAGCGTCGGCGTCCTGTGTCATCTCGGCGGCCGTGTGATCGGCCCGGCGGGCGGTCGTTGCCCTGTCACCCTCTTCGCTCATGCCCTGCCCGGCGCCGTACCGGACGCCAGGACGCCGCTCCTCTGGCCGCCGTGGAGAGCCCTGTCCCCGCATAGCTTTGTGCGACGATGTGGCAGGCGTCGCCTCGGCGGCAACCCGCGCGTGCCGCGCGGGTCCTCCACTGCGTTCCGGCCCGTCTCCGCAGAGCGGAGCTCTGCTCCGGCGGGTGCCACCAGCTCCAGCCGCCACGATCTGCACGCCGCCGGCGGGGAATAGGTCTCCGCCGGGACAAAGTGAGGAACGACACCATGGCTACCATCGGATACGTCACCAAGCGCGAGGACGGCCGCTACGAAGGCGAGCTCAAGACCCTCTCCGTCCGCGCGTCGATCGCCATCCTTCCGGTCGGCGACAAGCTTTCCGACAACCAGCCAGACTTCCGCGTGATGTCGCAAGGCATCGAGATCGGCGCCGGCTGGCAGAGGATCGGCCAGACCTCCGGCAAGGAGTACATCTCGCTTTCGATCTCGGCGCCCGAGCTCGGCAGGACGTTGTACGCCAACCTCGGTCGAGCCTCCGGTCAATCCGATCCGAATGCGTTCGCCCTGATCTGGACGCCGCAGGATTGAGCCTCCGGCTCAAAGCCCTCGCGCCGACACCGGCGCGAGGGCTCCTTCGCGTTCCGCGAAGTGGCCCACCCGCCCGCCCAGACATGCGCCTGTGCCACAACCAGTGATGAGCGCAAGCAACAGGCCGAAGCTTGTCTTTCTCGCGCTCATCGCCGTCGTGCTCGATGTCCTCGCGACCGCTCTTTTCCACTTTCCGGCGCTGCCTCGGCACGCTGCGATGAGGTCGAGGATCGTGATCGCGGTGGCGCTTTTCGGAAGGGCGGAAGTGGTGTGTGAGATGGCTGGGCAGGACATCAAGATAAAGAGATGGAGTCGTTGGCGCGCCGATGCCCTGTTATTGCTGGGCTTCACGCGACTCCGTTTTTACGACCGTAGAGTCAGAGTGCGAAATAAGCTCTGTAAACCAGGCACTTTCGACGACTCCGCCTTGACGAATTCGAGCCTCTCAACATCTCCTCCGACACAACGCACCGTTGGGGGATCACCATGGGTCAAGACGAGTTCAAACCGAAGCTCGGACGCATCCGCGACAGCGCGAGCAATGTGCAACTGCGCACCAACACGCAGGTGCTCAGAGAGTCCGGTCGCACCGGAGCACGCGCCGTGCGGCAGCGCGGCCACATCACATCGGCGATGCCGAAGCGCGGTATGGGCGCCGGCGTGCGCGCCGCTGCCGGTCTCATCGCGCCAGGCAGTCGCCGCGTCATCGTCAAGGCGCGCTACACACGCATTGCCGCCGGTGATATGGGCGCGGCGCGTGCGCACCTCAAATATATCCAGCGTGATGGCACCACGCGTGAGGGAGAGGCTGGGAGGCTCTACGACGCGCAGCGCGACGATGTGAATGGTGCGACCTTCCTGGAGCGCTCAGAAAACGATCCGCATCAGTTCCGGTTCATCGTCTGCGCTGAGGACAGTGCGCGGCTCCCGGATCTGAAGCCGTTCATCCGCGATCTCCTCGCGCAGATGGAACGCGATCTCGATACCAAGCTCGAATGGGTGGCGGTCGATCACTTCAATACCGGCCATCCACACACCCACGTCGTCATCCGAGGTCGCGACGATCAGGGCCGCGACCTCGTCATGGCACGGGACTACATTGGCCATGGCGTGCGTGCCCGTGCCCAGGCCTTGATGACATGGGAGCTCGGCCCCGAGACGCAGCTCGAGCGCATCCAGAAGCTCTTCGATGAAGTCGGCCAGGAGCGTCTGACGCGCCTCGATCGTCAGCTCATGGCGCGCACGAAGGACAACATCCTCGTCATCACCGCCTACGAGGAGAACGATCCGACGCAGCGGACCTTGAGGATCGGACGCCTGCGGACATTGCAGCGGTTGGGGCTGGCCTCAGAGCGACAAGCGGGCGTCTGGTCTCTCGATGCCAACACGGAGACCAAGCTGCGCCAGCTTGGCGATCGCGCCGATAAGTTCAAGATGATGCAGCGCGCGTTGAAGGAGGCCGGCATCGAGCGCAGCGTCGCTGCCATGGCGCTGTTCGAGCGCGGACCGCGCAAGGTACCGCTCGTCGGCAAAGTGGTCGGCGTCGGCATGGTCGACGAGATCACGGATCGCACCTGGGTGATCATCGATGCCGTCGACGGGCGCGTTCACTACGCCGATCTCGGCCGCCTCAAGGCGGAAGCCGCGCCGGAACGCGGCAACATCGTCGCCCTTGCCGGTGGCGGCCTGCATGAGAAGCCGTCTTCGGTGCCGCGGCTGCATCTTCTGTCCGCGACCGACCTCGACCGGCAGACCGCCTATGAGGGACCGACCTGGCTGGATCAGGCCATCGTGACTAGGTGGCAGCCGGAGACCCGTACGACAGGGTTCACCGCCGAGGCGGACAGAGCCCTCAAGGCGCGCACCGACTGGCTCGTCAGCCGGCAGCTCATCGAGCCATCTCAGGACGGCGAGCACGTACCGCGCCCCGACATGATGAAGGCGCTGCGTCAGGCCGAGACGCAGCAACTCGCCACCGATGTCTCGCGGCGCCTCAACGCCGCCTTCATGCCGGCCCAGTCCGGCACCCGGATCACCGGCACCTACGACCACGCCATCACGACGCCGACCGGCAAGATCGCGGTCATCCGCCGCGAGGACACCTTCACGCTTGCGCCGTGGCAGCCGTCGCTCGAGCCCTTCCGCGGTCAAGCCGTCGCCGGGATCGTCGGTCCCACCCGCATGACCTGGACGCACGCCCGTGGAAGGGGCCTGCCAGGACGGGCCTGACGTTCAACGAAAGGGTAAATAGCCGGATTCGCACCTTTCGCTTGGTATCAGATCAGGAGGGCAGGCCAGGTCGTTGAACGTCTAGTCGGTGCCAAGGCCGTTTTATTGGGTTGCATTCGTTTGCGATCCGCCGCGTGCGGGGACGCTGGCTCAGAGACTGAGCGATCCCTGCCCTTGCGATTTAACAAAGGCCTCACCATCAACGCCCTGCTCTTTCAGGAAGGGGGCATCGCGAAGCCTGTTGCGCAATCCGAGCATTCGGGCTTCAGCGCGTTTGATAAAGACATTGTAGGCCATGGGCCTTATCATGATGTTGCCTTCAGTACGATCCTCGCCTTCAATGTCGTCGAGCTCAGAGCCGAGGACGAAGCACGTGACCTGTGTCGCGCGCGTCACCAGTTTTTTTGCCATGAGTTCCCTGACATACTTGGCGGCCTGGTCTTTTTGCGCGCTTTCAATTGGTATTCCAGGCCGCTTGATTTCCGCCACTACTAGACGCGCAACGCCGTTGACCTCGTGGTTTTCGTCATATGCATCGCGGCTGTAGAAGCCGACCGATCCGTCCGGCAGCATGACGTAATCCGGGCGATTCCGGCTTCCCTTGATGTCTGCGCCCCAGAGTTTGCGGATGACTTCGGTCATCCCGCGGTTGCTGGTGAACTCAAGAGATTCAAATTCCGGACCGAATACCCAGAGGCTCCGATCGAACAGCGGCTGCAAGTCGCGAACCTCGTCGGAATTTTCATCCCGGAGCTTCCTGTCCAGCTCTTCGATGAGCTTCAAGCGGGACATCACTTCATCGAGCGCCAGCTTGGCGGTGCGGACGTTCCAGTCGACGAGAATCTGATGGAGCTGATCCAGATCACCTGGCGGCATGCCATGCAGTCGGCGAACAAGCCCATACTTTGAATTGGAGAGTTCCAGATTGGCCAGTATGGACGCAACCTGTTGGACTTCATCCGTCGAGATGGTCGGGCAAGAATCAATCACCTGATCGACAAAGCCATCCCACTTATCGCGCCCGGCGGGTGAAAGCTGGCTTACGGTGCCCTGAAGATTCTCCCGCACAGCTTCTTTGGCTTCTCTGCGTCGGCCGGCGGTAAATGTCGCGAGATACTCGCTGACATTCTGATGAACGGCCGCACGCGTCGCCTGCCATGCTGCGTTGTCGGGCGCGAAACTCTTCCAATCCGGCTCCACCGCCGGGGCGAGGTAGTCCGCAATAACTATGACCTGAAAGCGCTTTGCCTCTGACTTGCGGCCGTCAAGAAACCGTTCCTGATCGAAGCCAGTCCATCCTTGAGTGCCAACGAGCCGATTGTTCACGCGCCAGGCGATACCATGTTGCTGCGTGGTGCGGTCAGCCTTGATCGCATCAAGATAAATGAGTTCGGCTATCCCAAACGGCGGCACCGGAACACTCGTTTCCTTAAGGCGCATCGAGGGCACGTCGTCGAAGGTGACCTCGGTGCCGTCGATTGTAACTACGAAGCCGGGATCTGCCAGAAAACGAGTTCCAATGATTTCACGCGCCTCTGCGGCATCCATTCGCGCCGACGTCACGGACACCGCCGAGATTTCGGTGCCATGCCCTTCTACGCCATCACGCCTGCTGATGGGCATGAGCTCGAAAGCATGCGAGGCACCTCGGCGCACTTCGTAGGTGGCCTCCAAGCCTTCTCGCCATGTACGAACGCGGTAAGGATCAGAGAATCGGAACGCTGCGTGTCGCCCGCGACCATTGCGGCCGTAAACCTTTCGAGCGCGTGCATCCTTGAGTTCAGGAGGCGGGGCGGTCTCGTCTCCCTCTTCCGCTATGCGGTTGTAGTCGAGCTTGCGCCAGCGGCGCTCGAACATCTCGGGAGTTAATCCCTTACCGTTGTCCGTGATCGAGAAAGCCTGTCCTGTCTTAACATCAGGCCAAACGATATCGACCCGACTCGCGAAAGCATCCCAAGCATTGGCGACGAGTTCGACGATGGCCACTGCGCTATCGCCGATGATCGAGCCTGCATGCTTGTCAAGAAATCGCTCGTCGAAGAGCGGGTCAATCCGTTTGGCCATCTAAATCTCCACAGCCATGTTGAGGCTGGTGATGTGCTCTGCCAAGACCGTGTCGTTGAATGGTGGGGGATTTTCCAGATAAGAGAGGCGAGGGGTCGATGCAGCAAAGCCGAGAGCCCCGAGACTAAGGCTCAAGGAATCAGCTGTGAGCCAAAACTTTCAACTTGCGCTAACTGCGTCCTACTACGCGTTGATCTGCTTCTGGAGCTCTGCCAGCCCTTCTACAAGTGCGTTGAACTTCGGTGCTTCCCCGAAAACCATGCGGCTGGTGCCCCGTTCGTAGTCCTGCTGCAGGTCTTTCAGGACAGTCTCCGGCGGCACAAGACGAACCGCCCCAGGCTTGGCATCGTCGGGAGCATGGAGCGCAACTCTCACCTTCTCGGCCAGCGCCTTGTCGGCGATGGCGGCCTTGCCTACGTCCGTTGGCCCGATGAGGACGACGTCATAGTGATGGCGAGACTTCCGGTCGGCTCCACTGATCTCCAGCTTGCCGGCATCATGTGCCCTGCACATGCCATCCAGTATGTAGACCTTGTCCCAGAAGGTACGTTCCGGCTTGATCAGCGTGATGCCGACGGTGGCAAGCTTCCACTCCTTGCCGTCGAGCGCGTCCTGTATGTAAGGCGCTATGTCGCGTTGATCGGCCGGCTCGCGAGCTGACCGTGCTCCCGTCTCGATAAGCACGGCCCGGCTTATATAGCCGTCAACATCCTTGTCTTCGCCAAGCGCCGTCTCGTAGCTGACTTCCAGGGCGGCCCCGTATGGGTCGACCGTATCAACCTCTTTGACTTTGCAGTCAGGCAGCAACTGCGTGAGCGCCGCGAGCATGTCCTTGGTCGTATAGGCCTTGAGTGTCTGCGGCAGCGCCTCGGCGTTTGACGTGCTCAGGACCTTCTTGCGCATCTTGTTGGTGATGTCAGGATTTGCAGGGTCCTTGTCATCGGCGAACCCTAGATCCGGCGCGGAGATGACAATGTCGATGTCTTCCGAGAAACGCTTGATGAGATCGTAGCCCTTGGAGAGGGACGTGCCGCCTTTGAAGAAGAGCTGCGGCGCGTCGGTGATGCCATGGAACAGCGCATCGAGGACGCGACAGACAAAGAAGTCCTTCTCGATTGCGACCGCGCTCGCCTTCCTCGCATCTGCCGTGCTTGTGAACACGGCTTCGCGATCTTCGCGCGGCTCCTTGCAGAAGCGCGCGAAGTCAGGATTGAGCGCTTTCGGATCGATCTTCAAGCGTCGGCCACAACCTTGTCGATGACATCCTGCATCCAGTCCGGCCTATACCGGCCATCGTCTGCAAGCAACTTCTTCGCGTCGGACGATAGCCGATTCCGCAGGGCCTTCACGACATCAGGACTATCCGCTGACTTCTGACCCAGGAACAGAAGGGCCTGCACCGGAAGAGCGGCAGGTGTATCGAGCCACGCATCGAGTTTGCGGCCGCATGGCCGCAGCTCGATGGTCCTGTTTCCGACCTTGATGTTCCTGCGGCCACCGCTTGTCCGATAGCGGGTCTGCACCGGAACGGCCGTCGTCAGGCCAAGCGCGTTGGCGGCTGCGATGTCGTCAGGCTTGATACTGACATGGTCGTGCCGCCTTATCGCATCGAGAACGGCATCCGTGTTTGCGGGAGCCGGTCCGCGCAGCAGCTTGCTGGTGCGGGGCAGGTCGTACATGCCCCGGGCAACCCGGCGAAGATCTCCGCCCTTGGCGAGGCGGGCGAGCGCCTGGTCGACGGTGCCACGTGCGCCAAGGTCCTGGAAATCCTTCCAGGTGAAGACCATATTGCCCCTACCATGGCCCCGGACACGGCGGATAATTTTTCCAGCTACTCCAGACATTTGCTCTCTCCGTGAGGGCTATCATATGTAAGAAATATAGCGCATTTTCCTTACAAATTCAAGTCCGCCAAGGGGCCGCCAAAGCTGTAGGAGATGCAAGGGCTTAAGTACCCGGCTGGGCGGGTCGCCTGCCGGGTACGAAGTCCATCCCTTAAGCCGGTTTGGCCACCGGCTTCTTGTTGTTGCTGTTGGCCGGTACGGCTTCCATCGCCTTGGAACGGCGCTCCATGATCTGGACCGGCGTTGCCGATGAAAGGACGGTCCCTACCCGCGTCTCGACCTTCGACCGGAAGGTCTGCTTCAGGCTGTAGTCCTCGCCCTTGAGCCGATCCGCGTCTTCCTATCCGAGCCCAGGTTCACGAGTGCAACGCCCTGCTCCTTGATATCATTGGAGACTCACGCGCCAGCTTCGATGTTTTGTCGCCGAACTCGATGCGGATGCTCACGCGCGCCGTATCAATATCGATGCCGCGCTTCTCCTTCAGTGATTCCTTCGTGCGTTCCTTGCCCTGCAGCAATCCGCAAGGGATCGAAGCCGGATGGCGGAAACCCGCACTCTCTCGGGGTTCCGTTCACGAGAGCCCGGTCCGGCCGACAGGACGGAGGCGGCCTCCCCTGTCTCCAGGCGAACTGCAATACGATTTCTCGCCTGCTGCCCCCGGAACGTGCTGAATGGAATGATCAAACCTCCCGCGGCTTGATAATTTACATAGTGATTTCATAATGTTGACTGTCGTTGCCTTGCGGCGGCGAGTCGATGACGGACCTGCCTGAAAATTTTTCGATCGGCGCGGTTCCGGGTTGGCGTTCCTCGCGGGATTAGGTGTGTAGAGGCGGGCCAGACGTGGACGCCTGCGAACCCCTGTTGCGCGCGCGAGGCGGTAGATGGCCAGACCACTGAACAAGATGAAGGAAGGGGGCGGATCCTATACCCGTCGCCCGGAGATCGAGGCCTGCATTGACGAGGCCCTGACGCAGAGTCCGGAGACGGTCCTGCGACGAGCGGCCATCCGGAACATCCGTGACCCGGAATACATGCCGATGGAGTGTCTTCTTCATCTGATGCGGGAAGCGCGGCTCAGGCAGGACAAGCATACCGAGGGCAAGCTCTACCTTCCCTTCATGGCGCGGTGCGAGGCGAGACTCAAGAAGGCGATACCTGATGGTGGGCGCGCCGATGCGGCCGGTATCCGCGAAGAGATCATGCAGGACTTCAACCTGTTGTTCGCCCGGATCGGCACGAATAATGACGCCACTGTGATCGACTACTACGAGGTCAACTTCAACCATGCGTTCCAGACGCTGAGGTTCAAGCGTCTTCGCAAAGACGATAGCCGCCGCAAGGTCATCGTCGATATCGGCGGAGAGCTGGATGAGGACGGCAAGCCGCTCGACGACGAGAGTGTCCTCGCAAAACTGTCGCAAGCCGTTCACAAGCCGACGCAGCAAGACACCTATGTATACCTGACCCAGATCGGCAAATTCCTGACCACGTTGTCGCCGGAAGACCGCGAAACCGTCAGGCTGGTGCTGATCGAGCGCTACACAATCCAGTCGGATGACCCGGACGAAGTGACCGCTGCCAAACTCTTGGGCGTCGGCCGTCGGGCCATCAACAAGCGGCTCGCCAAGGTGGCGCGCCTGCTCAAAAAGTTCCAGGAGGAGAGTTGAGCCATGATTACGAATAGATCGAATGACCTGAGCGAAGTGCTGTATGCGCTCGCTCTGGCGATGCCGGTCCCGGATGCCAAGACCCTCGAAGACTTCGTCCGCCGATATCCGCAGCACGCCGATGCGCTGACCGAATTCGCTGTCGATCTTGCGCTCGAGGCGCAGCCGGAGGGCGACGAGGAAGGTGATACCGGGGATGCTGACGAAGTAAGCCCTGCTGTCTCGCGCGCGATAAGCCACTTCCAGCAAGTGTCGTATGAATTGGAGAAGAGCTCCGGGACTGGCGCCGCGGAAGCGGTCGCCAATCCTCTTGCTTCCTTAAGCCGTGAAGATTTTCGCGCGTTCGCAGCAAAGGTTGGCGCCAATACCACTTTTGCTATGAAACTCAGGGACAGGGCGATCGAGCCCGACACGCTTACGTCGCGCACCGGATTTTGCAGGGTCGCCGCGGACGGGCTGAACATATCCGTGGACGAGATGATCGCCCATGTCCGGGCGCCATCATCGGTTCATGCCCATGCTCATTACAAGGCCGACGACAAGCCGGCAGCCTCCCGGCGCGAGACCTTCGAGGAAGCTGTCCGGAGTTCCGGGCTGACGCCCGAACAGCAACGCCATCTCCTGGAATTGTGAGGACGGTGTGGATGCATTCGAGACCATACGCATTATTGCTGCCCGGCTGCATCGTCAGCTGGTCGAAGGCGGAGCAGACCCGCTCGCGCCGCATTCTCTTATCGATGCCGCCATCAAGCACTTCGGTCTGGAACTGGCCTATTTGGAGCCCGGCAACACTGCGCTGAAAGGAGCGCGGGCGGTGTTCGATGGCCAAAGCGGGACGATATGCTGCGAGAATGTCGGCAGCGACGTCGACCGGGCCCTGCTGGTCGGACACGAGATCGGTCATTCCGTCATCCATGCGAAATCCAGCTGCTGCAGCGCGGATGATATAGACGCGTCCCGGTCGATGGAGGCCTCGCCGGTCGGCCTGCAGAAGGTGGAGGATTACGGCGCACGTGAACGACGCGAACTGGAAGCCAACGTATTCGCGCGTGAATTTGTTTTTCCGAGAGATCTGGCCCGCCGGCTTCATGTCGACGAGCTCAAGACAGCTTCAGATATCTCGGCGTCAATCGGTCTGTCGGTCCCACTGGTGCGCCAGCAGATCCTGGATGCCCTCCTTCTTCCCGAGATCGTGCCGGAAGCACCGAAGGCCCCCGTCGCGTTTGAAGAGGACAAGGCGCAAGAGACCGCTGCCATCCATCGTCATTCGCCTTACCAGCTCCGGGCTGGCCCGGGGACGGGCAAGACCCGCACGCTCGTGCGCCGGATTCAATCGCTTCTCGATGAAGGCGTGCACGCGCCGTCGATCCTTGTGCTCACGTTTTCCAACCGGACCGCGGGCGAGCTGGCGGAGAGGCTGACCAAAGCCATCGGGGAAGAAGCTGCTTCGATGTGGGTCGGCACCTTTCATGGCTTCGGGCTGGATATTGTCAGGCGCTTCCATGACAAGCTCGGCCTTCCCGCCGCACCGACGCTGTTTGATCGCAGCGATGCGATAGCAGTGCTTGAGGAGATGCTCCCCATCCTGCCCCTTGTCCACTACCGGAACCTGTGGGACCCGGTCATCGTGCTGCGGGAAATCCTGCAGTCGATCTCGCGCGCCAAGGACGAGCTCGTCACCGCGCAGGACTACCGCGGCCTCGCACAAGCGATGAAGGACAAGGCGGGGAATGACCCCGATGCGATCGAAGCTGCCGAGAAGTGTCTTGAGATCGCGGACATCTACGAACTGTACGAAGAGGCCAAAACGAAGCGCGCCGCCGTCGACTTTGGCGATCTCATCATGCTGCCTGCCAAGCTGATCAAGGACGATGATGGGGTGGGCGCCGCGGTCAGGTTGCGCCATCGCCACGTAATGGTTGATGAATACCAGGACGTGAACCATGCGAGCGTGCTGCTTGTGAAGGCGCTCGCAGGTGACGGCAGCAATCTCTGGGTCGTGGGTGATGCCCGCCAATCGATCTACCGCTTCCGCGGCGCTTCGTCGGCGAACATGGCGGCCTTTGCTGATGACTTTCCGGCGGCACAATCGGATCAGCTTGAGATCAGCTATCGATCGACACAGAAAGTGGTCGATACGTTCGGCGATTTTGCTGCCGACATGCCAATGCCTGCGGAAATGGCGCGGCTTGCCTTGCGGGCTGCGCGCGGCAGCGGCGACTCCCTTCCCGAAATCCGCACGTTTGTGACGCCGGACGATGAAGCGGCAGGAGTCGCTGCCAGCATTAAAGAACTTGAGCAAGCCGGCATTGCGTTGCGCGACCAGGCAATCCTCTGCCGCACCAACCGGCGGCTGAACGAGATCGCCAGAGCGCTCGAAGATCGTGGCATTCCCGTCTTGCACCTCGGCAGCTTGTTCGAGCGGGACGAGATTCGCGACCTGCTCTGTTTGCTGACGCTCGCGGTCGATCGGTTCGGCGCGGGCCTTGTGCGCATCTGCTGCATGAAGCGCTATGCGATGCCTGCGCAGGACGTGAAGCGACTGATCGACTATCTGGAGGATGGCGACCAGCCGACCATCACGCGCCTTGACGAGCTTGTATCGGTCCAGGACCTTTCTTCCGAAGCGGTAACAGCGGTCAGCCGTCTGGCAGGCGATTTGAAGGGCATCAAGCCGTCGGGCTCGCCATGGGACGTGTTGACGTCATACCTGCTTGACCGCACTGATCTCGCGCGATCGATGGCAGCTGGCACCGACATTGGCGCCCGCATGCGGGCCATCGCCGTGTGGCAGTTTTTGAACTTCCTGCGCGATCAAAGTCCGGTCTCCAAAGGACCATCCATTCAGTCCATGCTCGATCGTGTGCGCAACCTCGTGCTGCTGGCGGAGGAGCGGGACTTGCGCCAGGTGCCGGATGCGGCGCTGCAGATGAATGCCGTCAGGCTGATGACCGCGCACGCGGCCAAGGGACTGGAGTTCGAAGCAGTTCACATACCGGGGCTTACTGTCGAGAGCATGCCCGGCAAATACAGCGGCACGCGCTGCCCTCCTCCGGTTGGAATGATTGCCGGCGCGACGGGAAGCGTGGCCGACGCGGCGAAGGCGTCCCACGACCAGGAAGAGCAGTGCCTGTTCTTTGTGGCCATGTCGCGAGCCAAGACTCACCTTCGTCTTTATCGGGCCGAGAAGCAGGCGAACGGCGGCAATCGCACGTCCTCGCCTTACCTGGACAGGATTGCGCGACGGGCCAGGAATGTGCCGTCGCCGGCAATGATGCCTTTGCCCGCGGGCGGGCGCCGACCGGCCACAATCCAGGTGGCCATTCCCGATGATTGGGAAAGAACGCATAGCCGTATAGCGCTGTACGAGAAATGCCCGAGGCGCTTCTTCTACACGCATGTACTCGGTCTCGGGACGGCGCGACGCGCTACGCCGTTCAGCCGGACGCATGATTGCATCTACGAGGTCATAGCGTGGCTCGCGAGCGAGCGCCCGACCAAAGCCCCGACGTTTGAGGAAGCCCAGGCGAAGCTGGAATCGATCTGGCAGCTCCGGGGCCCGCCATGCGATCACGCGTTCGCGGCAGATTACCGGGCGCTTGCCGAGAGGCTGGTTTCTGTCCTGGTCTCGTCCGGCGCCGGCCAGCTGTTCCGCGAGGCGAAGCCGTTGGCGATCGATTATCGCAATGGAACCGTCCTCGTGAAGCCGGATGAGATTTCGGAGAGAGACGGCATCATCGTCGTGCGCCGCATAAGGACCGGCCAGAGGAGCGAGAAAGAGTTCGATGATCTCGAGTACGCGCTGTTTCAACGGGCTGCGGCGAAGCACTTCGGCGGCAGCGCCGTCGTCGAGGCCTTACATCTGACCGATAGCGACAGCATCGAAGTCCCTGCGCTTACGGCCCGCAAAGAAAAAACGAGAGTGGAGACCGCCGAGAACATCCTGGATGGCATCGCCACCGGGCGCTTCCCGGTCAAGTGGAATGCCTTCAGCTGCCCGCGTTGTCCGCACTTCTTCATTTGCGCCGCCTCGCCGGAAGGCCTGCTGACCGTCACGTAAATAATCATCGCCGCCCGGTTCCTGGTTTCCCTGCCTCGGGAAATTACCTTGGCAGGAGAAGGCGGTGGCAATGGTGCCGACCCTCGCTCTCCGTAAGGGTTGGGATCATGAAAACCATCGACATCTACTACCAGGGCGACGGCATCGGGTCCGTCGAGCACCTTGAATTCGGCGCCGACGAGACGTTCGCCGAGTTGCAGGCAGCGATCGCCAAGAAGCACGGTATCGAAGGCGACATCGTCCTGTTTCTCGAAGACGAGGCTGAGCCCGTCGAAGGAATGACCAAGCTTCGCGACAAGTCCGGCCGCGCGGGCATCAAGGCCCACGTGCACCGCTGCCGCCAGATCGAGGTCATTGTCCACTTCAAGGACAAGACCGTCCATGAGGCGTTCGCGCCCGGCACGACCGTGGCCCGCGTCAAGCACTGGGTGACGGTGCGCAAATTCGGCATGACCGAAGAGGAAGCGAGCCACCACCATCTGCAGATCGCCGGCACGACCGATCAACCTGACCCGGGCACGCATATTGGCGCGCTCGCGTCTTGCCCGAAGTGCAAGGTCGCGTTCGACCTCGTCACCACGCCGAAGGTTAATGGCTGGGGAGACTGCGCATGAGCCCGCCGGCACTGGCGGGGCCCGACGAGCGGGCCGTGCGAGCCGACCTCGCCAAGCCGGCGTTTCGGCTCGCGCAGTCGGAGGGTCGATGGCGACTGATTGCGATCGCGTGGCCAGCAGTTCTGGTTGGCGTTGTTGCGGGCGACGGCAACGAATTCGTTCTGCGCTTCGATTGCACCGGCTACCCCGCAACCGCGCCGACCGCCAGACCGTGGGATGTCGATAAATCGGCCCCCCTCGCGTTCGACCGGTGGCCGGGGAGCAAAGGCGGCCGCGTACGAGCGGTGTTCCGTCCCGACTGGAAGGATGGCACCGCGCTCTATTTGCCCTGCGACCGCGTCAGCCGCGAGGGCCACGACAACTGGCGCAACGAAACGCCGACGATGATCTGGCGGTCCGAGCGCGGCATCAACCAATACCTGGAGATTGTTCATGAGCTTCTCAATTGCGGCGACTATCAGTCGATGGCTCGCCCCGCAGCGTGAGCTCTCCTGCTCCTGGTTTCTGTGGCGGCGATTGACGGCGCGGCTGCGTGAACGCGGACGCAACGCGTCCCGCGAAAGCGGCGCCTTCCTGCTCGGGTTCCTGGAGCCCGGCGGCGCTGCGCGCATCGTCGATTTCGTTCTCTATGACGATCTCGACCCGCACAGCCTTGATACCGGGATCATCCGGTTTGACGGGAAATATTTCGGGAAGCTTTGGTCCATGTGCCGTGAGCGCAATCTCACGGTCGTGGCTGACGTTCATGTCCATCCAGGCGGATCTGGCCAAAGCTCATCTGACCGCGCCTATCCCATGGTTTCACAGGCAGGGCATCTCGCGCTGATCCTGCCGGACTTCGCGCGCGCGCCGATCCTGCGGGAAGACATCGGTATCTATCGCTACCTGGGCGGTGGCAACTGGCACTCCGTGCCACATGCGCACCGCCGGCGCTTTTTCAACATAGGATTGTAAAGGGGACTGCCATGGGCGGTTTCACACCGGCCGACAAGATGCACAGGCTTGCCAAACGCGCCATGGACAACGGCGCGGCGCAAAGCCGTGACGAAGCGGAAGCGATGCTGCGAGGTTACCGGATCGGGCTTACGATCCGGCGCGAGGAAGCATCGGACCGGGATCACCAGGCGGCTCTTCTGACGGCGGTTGCGCTCGGCCGCCGTGTATTCCTCGGCGGCGTGACGGTCGATGGCGATCTCGATCTGCCGCTGCTCGCACCCTTCCACTTCGCAACATTGCGCGAAGCGATCGTGGCCTTGGGCGGCGCCGTGTGCGCATCGCCTGGCAACAATGTTCCGCTCATCGCCATTGGAGGGCCACCAAGGGCACGATCAACGCGTTTCGAGGTTCGGACCGTATTCGACGGATGGCGCGGCGGGATCGTGCCGGGACATGCCGAAGGGCTTGACGCGGGCGTCATCGGCACGATGTCCTTGTGTCCCATGCTTGCGGCGGCATTGGCGGTCAACGAAGCGTTCCTTCATTTGTCTGGCGAGTTGCCGTCGGCCGGGCGCCGCCTCGTCGGTCTGGATCTCTGGTCTCTCGCATCAGGTGACAGCTGGCTCGCGGCCGGGAGTGATGCGCCCGAATTGCGCTACCTGCCGACCAAACTTTGGCTGATCGGTCTTGGCCATCTCGGACAGGCCTATCTTTGGGGCCTGGGTCTGCTGCCGTATGCCGACCCTTCTGCGGTATCGCTCGTCTTGCAGGACGATGACGTCATCACGCCTTCGACCGAAAGCACCTCGATCCTCTCGGACCGGTCGCTGATTGGCATGAAGAAGACACGGGCCATGGCTGCGTGGGCCGAACGCCGGGGTTTCCGAACGACCATTACGGAGCGCCTGTTCGACGGGGCCACGAAGCGGCGCCCGGAAGAGCCCTGCATCGCCCTCTGTGGACTGGACAATGCTGCCGGCCGGCGCGCGCTCGACCAGGCTGGCTTCGACTTCGTCGTCGAGGCGGGACTTGGCCGTGGTCACAATGATTTCCGGGGCCTTCTCGTCCACACCTTGCCGGGGGCACTGTCGGCCGCCGAACTCTGGAAGGATGAAGCAGGCGGCGACAAGTTGGCTGCCGGGGCGGCAGCTGCCTATCACAGGATGCTTTCCGAAGGGTCGCTGGATCAGTGCGGGGTAACGCTTCTTGCCGGCAAGGCGGTCGGCGCGCCATTCGTCGGGGCCGTGGCGGCTACCCTTGTGCTGACCGAAGTGCTGAAGCTGCTGCATGGGGGAAACCTGCACCGGCTCATCGATATGAACCTTGTCGACCTCGGTCATTTCCAGTCAGCGCCGCAGTTGCGCGACTTTTCTGGCTTCAATCCGGGCTTCGCGCTGGCGCAGGATTAACTGCGAGTGGCGGCGCCGAACTCTGGACCGATTGGTAACTGGCGCCGAATTTCGATGTTAAAACATGAGGAATTCGCTCGAGCGCTGGCGGAAGGGAGATCTTTAGAGGATTGATGTAGCGGGCTGTACAACGGGCAGCATCCATCGAGTGGAACGCAATGTTCTCAATCGAAGGCCCCGTGACGATGTTTGCCGATCCGCTCATGACCTCGCAGCCGCGCGAGCTGATTCCGATGAAGAACTTCGCGTGAAAATCCTGCTTGCGAACGTCCGCAGCGATCAGCTTCTCGGCGAGGCCATATTCGAGCAGCATGCCGTGATTCAAGCCCTCCACATCTTCCGCGACGTTCTTGTAATCACTGAAGGTCTTCGACGAGTGATGAAGACACCGAGCTCCGGGTTTATCAACGACAGGAGCCAGGACCAAATCGCCATCTTCTTTTCCTTGGGCAGGTAAGAGTGGCCCACGAACGGCACGGCGACCAGGATCTGGTCGGCGGTCAGGTGCCAGCGGATCAATAGCTTCTCAAGCAAGGCCAGATGTCGGTCTTGCTGAACAACCCGCTCAACCGATCTTCCAGATCGCACCCAGATATCCCCGCCAGCAGGTAGGCGTCAGTCTCGTTCTGGACATCTCCGGTGAAGAGAAACTTCGCATAGAAAGTCGCGATGTGGTCCTGCCCGCAATTGCATCCTCCGAACGGCACGTGAGCGACCAAATAGCGGTACGGCGGAGTGTGGGACGCGAGCGCGCGATTGGCGGCGTTCCAATATGCTTTCTTGATCCCATCCAGATCGCGGCGCATCGCATCCCAGGCCAACGTCTCAAGGGTACTATTCGATGTGGCGCAGACATAGAGCTGCGCTGCCGAATAGTCAAAGGAGTGGCTTGTATTCTTGGCCGGAAACTTATGCTGAACAATCTCGGTCGCGACATCCGCAATGTTGCCCGTATATGGCCCTTCAAGCTGCTCCGCGACGTAGAACGGCGCCCACGACTCGCGTTGATTTTTGAGCCGCATCACGAAATCCTTCTCGCACTTCTGGCAAGCAAGCTTCCAGTAGCCGTCGTCATTTACCGCGTTGAAACGGATCTCGGTGTAGCCGTGCGGCTGGCCGCAATGCGGGCATTTGGCAACGTATTTTCGACCAACGGAATCCATGCCTGCACGCCTCTACATCCGATCTCGATTGGTAGCGGAAATTACCCTCCGGCGCTTCCGCCTCGCAACCTTCGTCCATCCTCGATCATGTCGATGTCCTGGATTGTGTAATGCCGTCTTCGACGAGCGCAGACATGACCAAACCGATCTCGATACGCTTCAGGTCATCAACGGAGGTGCGGCCAAAGCCTTTTTCGATGTTCTTCCCGTAGAGAAGCCTGTCGGCGGTGGAACGTTTCAACTTCGGGACCGCATTGCGCTTGTGCCAATCCTCGATGTCGTTGCCCCATGCTTCCGGAGGTGATCGCTGATGGGAGTAGGTTTGATTTCAGCGCCTCGCGGCCGCTTGCGGCCGCGACCGGGCCCTACCGCGCGGCCTGAAGGCCGCGCACCCGAGCCCCGCGCGGCGGGTCTCGGCCCATGCGGGTCACGGTCCCGTGGCGCGGGACCACGACGTCATGAGAAACGGCTCACCACTTTTCCGAGCAACGCGGCAACCCGCGATCGCAACGCCTGCAGTGGGCGGCCATCTGCCGGCTGCCGTGGAGAGAGGCAGAGGAGCGCGGCAGTCATCGCGGCGGGCTGAATAGGTGAGAGAGGTCTCTCGCCGGCCCGTCGCGGAGACCCGCGATGTCCAGATCGACCACGCGTACGCGTTCCGGCGGCGACCGGACCAACTTTTATGACGATATCACCATCAAGATCATTGCCGAGCTTGAGAAGGGCCGTTTCCCCTGGGTGCAGCCTTGGGGCGCGCCCTCGGCCAGGGCGCAGCTCGCCATGCCGAAGAATGCGTCTACGAGCCGGACCTACTCCGGCATCAACGTCCTCATTCTCTGGGGGGAGGTCATCGAGAAAGCGTACACCGGCCAAAACTGGCTGACGTTCCGGCAAGCGCTGGCGCTTGGCGGCCATGTACGCAAAGGCGAGCGCGGCACCACTGTTGTCTACGCGGACCGCTTCGTGCCGGATGATGCACGGCGGAGCGCCGCGCAGATCGGCGGCGAGGCCCGCGCGATCCCCTTCCTGAAGCGCTTCACCGTCTTCAATACGGACCAGATCGATGATCTCCCAGATCAGATTGCAACAGCCGCACCGCCAGCGCCGCCAGGCGCCATCGAGCCGCGCGTCGAAGCGCTGATAAAGGCGACCGGCATCGACTTCCGCATTGGCGGCAACCGCGCCTTCTACAATCCTCCGCAAGACTACGTGCAGGTGCCGCCACCGCCGGCGTTCTTCGAGCCCATCAACTGGCACAGAACGGCGCTGCACGAGCTCGGTCACGCCTCCGGTCATAGCTCAAGGCTCAATCGCGACCTCTCCGGGTCTTTCGGATCGCGTAAGTATGCCTTCGAGGAGCTGGTCGCGGAGATGAACGCCGCGTTTTGCTGCGCGTCGCTCGGCATCACGCCCACGGTGCGGCATGCCGACTACCTCGCATCCTGGCTCGAGGTCCTTCGCGAGGACAACCGCGCGATTGTTCGTGCAGCATCGCTCGCCAGCAAGGCTGCCGACTACCTCCTCGGCTTCCTCCCCGAAGCCGGCAACGTATCCGCTTCCGCAGGGAGGGTCGCGGCATGATCCTCCTCACGCCGGAATTGCACGATCGCCTGCTGGCCAACGGCCGTCTGCGCGATGTCGATCACGTGCCCGTCGTCAAATTCTTCAATCCGGTCGGTGCTGCCACATGGCTCGCGACCGAACTCGACGAGGACAACGACACGCTCTTTGGGCTCGCCGACCTCGGCTTTGGTTGTCCGGAACTCGGCAGCTTCAGCCTCATCGAGATGGCGTCGGTGCGCCTTGCGTTCGGGCTCGGCATCGAACGTGATCTCTACTTCGAAGGCACGTTCCCGCTTTCCGTCTATTCGGAAGCTGCGCGGAGAGCCGGCCGCATCGTGTTCGACGAACGGCGTCTGCGCGAGGCGGAAGCCGCCTTGCGCGAGCGCGGGTGAGACGCGGCCAGAGGAAGAGAGGGGTGGTGAGTTTCGCGGCGGGCTGAAAGTCGAGAGAGTGGCTCTCGGCTGCCCGCCGCGGAGAACCATCATGACCAAGACCACTCAGAAGATCGCGCTCAGTGCATCGCGTGACATCCCCTTCAATAACCTCGTGCTGAGCCAGTCCAATGTGCGGCGCATCAAAGCCGGCGTCGCCATCGAGGAGCTGGCCGAGGACATCGCGCGACGCACGCTCCTGCAGAGTCTCACCGTGCGACCCGTGCTCGATGGCGACGGCAATGAGACCGGGATGTACGAGATCCCGGCCGGCGGTCGCCGCTATCGCGCTCTTCAACTACTGGTCAGGCAGAAGCGCCTCCCGAAGACGGCACCCATTCCCTGCATCGTCCGCGCGGCCAATGCAGATATCTCCGCCGAGGAGGACTCGCTCGCCGAGAACGTCCAGCGAGCACCCCTCCATCCTCTCGACCAGTTCCGCGCGTTTATGGCCCTACGGGAGAAAGGCCAGCCCGAAGCAGAGCTCGCTGCCGCGTTGTTCGTCGCGGTCAATGTCGTCCGCCAGCGGCTGCGGCTCGCCAGCGTCTCGGCGAAGCTGCTCGACGTCTATGCCGAGGACGGCATGACGCTCGACCAACTCACGGGTTTCACGGTCAATCCCGACCATGAGCGCCAGGAGCAGGTGTGGGAGGCTCTGCAGCATTCCTACAACAAGGAGCCCTTCCACATCCGCCGTCTGCTGACCGAGGGCGCCGTGCGCGCCGCCGACAAGCGCGCCCAATTCATCGGCACGGAGGCTTATGAGAATGCCGGCGGCACGATCCTGCGCGATCTCTTCGAGCCGGACGACGGCGGTTGGCTGCAGGAACCGCCCCTGGTCGAGAAGCTTGTCGCCGAGAAACTCGAGCGGGAGGCCGCCACCATCCGTGCCGAAGGCTGGAAGTGGATCGAGGTCGTGACCGAGCTCCCTTACGGCTATGGGCATGGTCTCCGCCAGCTCAGTGGTCGCAAGGTGCCCATGACCGACGAGGAGACGGCCACCCGCGATACGCTCCAGGCCGAGCTCGACCGACTCGAGGCAGAATACGCCGGGGCTACTGAGATGCCGGAGGACATCGACCGGCGTCTCGGCGAGATCGAGACGGCGCTCGAGGGACTCGATGACCGCCCCGTCGGCTACGAACCGGACGACATCGCGCGTGCTGGTGCCTTCGTCAGCATCGACAGTGCCGGAGCTCTGCGCGTCGAGCGCGGCTATGTGCGGCCCGAGGACGAGCCGCCACTCGCGGACGTCGACGAAGCCGAAGGCGATCAAGCCGATAGCCGGCGGATGACGTCATCCTGGGAGGACTTCGACGCGGATAAGGGCGAACCCGTCGATGAAACCGAGGAGGAAGACGGCAATCGCCCCTTGTCGGATCGACTGATGACGGAGCTGACGGCGCATCGCACACTGGCACTGCGCGAAGCCGTCGCGAACGATCCAGACGTTGCGCTGCGCGCTGCCTTGCACGCGCTGTGCCTAAAACTCTTCTATCACTACGGTTTCGACACATGCCTGGAGATCGAGGCGAAGAGCGTCTTGTTCGGCCACACGTCCGGGCTTGCGGACACGCCGGCGGCCAAGGCGATCGACGCGCGGCATAAGGCCTGGGACGAGGAGATGCCCGAGGATGCCGGCGATCTGTGGGACATGCTGGCAGAGCTCGACAGCGACAGCCGGCAGGCGCTCTTCGCCCATTGCATCGGCCTCACTATCAATGCCGTGCATCAGCCCTACGACCGACGGCCAAAGGCGCTGCGCCATGCCGGACGTCTCGCGTCCGCGGTCATGCTCGACATGGCGGCGGCCGGCTGGAGGCCGACCGTCGACGCGTTCCTTGGCCGCGTGACCAAGGCGCGGATTCTCGACGCCGTGCGCGAGGCCAAAGGCGAGAAGGCTGCCGAGTGCATGGCTCATCTCAGGAAGGCGGAGATGGCCAAGGAGGCCGAGCGGCTGCTCGACGGCACCGGCTGGATCCCCGAGCCTCTGCGCACGGTCGGCATCGGCAGTGCCACAGCCAAGGATATCGATCACGCGCCGCAGGTGATGGCGGCTGAATAGAACCGCTCAGGTCCCAGTCCACCTTTGCCCGGCCCTGTGCCGGGCATTTTTCTTTCGGAGACTTTCATGACCTACGGCACCTACCTACGCCTCGACATCACAGTGCACGACAGTTGGCGTGCCGTCGTCCGCGCGGCGGCCAAGAAGCTGACAGCGGAAGCACGCCACGATCCGGCCAAGCGCGAAGCCCGGCATGGCTTCTATCGGCAGATGCTCGAATGCCATCGCGAAGCGTAGGAGATCGTCTCGTATTGGCGCTTGTGACGCCTATATCGAGGTGATCATGAGCTCATCCGCTGGCGATTTGGCACACCGTCTCGCGCGCGAGGCCGAGGCGGTATGTCGTCAGTACCTTTCCAACGGTCGGCGCGTGGGGCGCTATTGGATCGTCGGGGACGTGCGCAATACGCCGGGACGCTCGTTGTATGTCCGCCTGTTCGGCCCCGAAAGCGGCAAGGGGGCGGCCGGCAAGTGGACCGACTCCGCAACTGGGGAGCACGGCGATCTGCTCGACATAATCCGTGAGAGCCTGGGGCTCATCGACTTCCGCGACGTTGCCGACGAGGCGCGCCGTTTTCTTAGTCTGCCGCGTCCGGAGCCCGAGCCACCGCACAGGACCCACACGGTATCGGCCCCGACCGGCTCACCCGAGGCTGCACGGCGTCTCATCACCGCGTCGCAGCCGATCCTCGGCACATTGGTGGAAACCTATCTTCGCCATCGCTGCATAGACCGACTGCACGATGTCGGAGCTCTGCGCTTTCACCCGCGTTGCTACTACCGTGCCGATCACGAGGCCCCACGCCAGAATTGGCCGGCGATGATTGCCAGCGTCACCGATCTTGGCGGCGCGATCACTGGCGCGCATCGCACATGGCTCGACCCATCCGGCACCGGCAAGGCGCCGATCGAGACGCCGCGTAAGGCCATGGGCACGCTCCTCGGCCATGCCGTTCGGTTCGGCTCCTCGGCTAAGGTGATGGCGGCTGGTGAGGGTATCGAGACGATGTTGTCCCTGCGCATGGTGTTGTCGGGGATGCCGATGATGGCGGCTTTGTCGGCCGCGCATCTGTCGGCCATCCTGTTTCCGGATACGCTGAGACGGCTCTATATCGCCCGCGACATCGATCCTGCCGGAGATGGTGCCGTAGCGACACTGACCGAACGCGCCGCGGCTGCCGGGATTGAAGCGATCACGCTGTCGCCACGCCTCGGTGATTTCAATGAGGATCTCGTCGCCTTCGGTCTTGATGAGCTGCGTGCGATCGTCCGTCCGCAGGTTCAGCCGGCCGACGTTGAGTGTTTTCGTCTCGCAGCGCTATCCGGCCGGTCGTGATCCGCACCGTCCGTGGCCGAGCGGCACGGACCGCACTCCATGCATACGAGCCGCGCCCGGCCTTCTAAGGGGCGATCGGGCCAGACCCGACTGAGGCCCGCAACGGCGGCGCGCGGCTAACGGCCGCGCTTGCCGTCCTCCGCTGCGCTTCGGCCCTGCAGGCTTCGCCTTTGGGTGCAGGCCGCAGCCGGTCCCGGCTGATCCGTCGCCGGAAGGCCGCGATGGGCGCGGCCTCGCTGAGGAGACGTGTTTCCATGACCTTCGATCATCTCCCTGACCGTACGGCGTCACCGACGGCCCAGCTACTCGATGAGCTGGCACTTTACGCGCATCGCCCCTTCGACGATGAAGCCGATCCGCGTCCACTCCCCGAGCCGGAAAAGCTCCAGGGTGCTCTCGCTGACATGTTCGACGCGCTCGTCGCGACCTTGTCGGATACCCGCCTCGAGCCCGATCTCGAGGTCCTGCTGTGGTCCGTCGTCAATATCTTCCACCGCCGCATCGACCGCATCGAACAGGAGCTGGATAGGAACGAGATCGCCCAGCGGACAAGCCAGCGCGAGCAGGACGGCTCAGAGGTCCGCTCCGTCGAGCTCGAACGCTTCATCCGGGAAGGTGTGACGCTGATCGAGCGTCGCAACAGCTTCGAATTCATCCGCGATGGCGCTGCCGAGCTGTTCGGCATCCACACGGGATCAGCGTGGCGTCCCCGCGCTGGATCGATGGTCAACCGGGCAACGATGACCGCCGCGATGATCGACAGCCGCGAATTCATCAATGCGCGTCGCCGCGCCGACGAGGAGACGCTGCTCCCGAAGGGCACCAGGATTGCCTTCGCCGGTGGCGTCGATTGCAATGATCATGACGACATCTGGGCCATTCTCGACAAGGTACTGGCGAAGCACCCCGACATGGTCCTCCTGCACGGCGGAGCGCCACGTGGCGCCGAGAGGATCGCCGCGTGCTGGGCGAATAACCGCAAGATCACGCAGATCGTCTTCAAGCCCGATTGGGCTCGTCACGCGAAGGCGGCGCCCTTCAAGCGCAATGACCAGCTTCTCGATACCATGCCGATTGGAGTCGTCCTGTTCCCAGGCTCTGGCGTGACCGACAACCTCGCCGATAAGGCGAAGGTGCGCGGCATTCCGCTGTGCGACTGCCGCAAGCGCGGCGGCGCATAGGCGCCGCTTCTCTCTCCATCATTGATGATTGTCATCGGAGCTATGGCAGCTCCGCTGCACGCGCGCTGCTGCGCGTGGCTGGGGCCAATCATCGGGGCACATCAGTATCTCTCGTTTCAACTGGCAGCGCTCGCGCGCACACGAAGGGCTCTGCCGACATTCCGCCGCAAACCCTTCACGGTCTTTCACGATAGCGCGCAATCGTGCGCAATTTACAGGATTGAATGAGCGCCCACTCTCTTGCGACCCTTTCAACGCGATGAAGTTCTCGCTCGAAAGGTTCGCGCCTCATGCTTCCGCTTCGTGCTGCAATCACCCAAGGCCTCATCGCCCTCGCGCTGGTGACGGCATCTCTCATCGTCGCGACGCAGTGGACCGCAGCAATGCTTGGGTATCACCCGGCACTCGGCACCGCATGGTGCGAACTCTTCGGTCTTAAACTCTACGCGCCTTGGAAGCTCTTCGTCTGGTGGCTGGCCTTCGACAGCCAAGCGCCCGACGTCTTTGTACGCGCCGGTGCCGTTGCCGCCTTCGGGGGGATTGCAGGCGGCGCCGTCGCTGTCGGGGGAGCCGCCCGGCGGGCCAGCCGTAAGAACCTCATAACAACGTATGGCTCGGCCCGCTGGGCGGACGGCGCGGATGTGCAAGGCGCCGGACTGCTCGGCGACAAGGGACTGATTCTCGGCCTATGGAATGGCCAGTATCTCCGCCACGACGGGCCCGAGCATGTCATCGCTGTGGCACCGACCCGATCGGGTAAAGGCGTCGGGCTCGTCGTACCGACACTTCTGACGTGGCGCCATTCCGCCGTCATTCATGACATCAAGGGCGAAAACTGGACGCTCACAGCCGGCTGGCGCTCGCAGTTCTCCCATTGCCTGCTGTTCGATCCGACCAATCCGCTGTCAGCGCGCTTCAATCCCCTGCTCGAGGTGCGGAAAGGTGGGATGGAGGTCCGCGATGTCCAGAACATCGCCGACATCCTCGTCGATCCGGACGGCGCGCGCGAACAGCGCGATCACTGGGAGAAGACCGCTCACGCCCTGCTGGTCGGCACCATCCTCCACGTTCTCTATGCCGAGAAGGAAAAGACGCTCGCGCGCGTCGCGACCTTCCTTGCTGATCCCGCCCGCTCGATCCGGCGCACGCTCTGGATCATGCTGACGACCAACCACCTGGGCACGGATACGTCTCCAGTTGTACATCCTGTCGTCGCGTCGGTGGCGCGTGAGCTCCTGAACAAGACCGACAACGAGCGCTCAGGCGTGGTCTCCACCGCCATGAGCCTGCTGGGCCTCTATCGTGATCCCATCATTGCCGCGACGACCTCGGCGTCGGACTGGTCGATCAACGACCTCATGCAGCTCGAGCGGCCCGTCTCGCTCTACCTCGTCGTCCCACCCTCCGACATCTCGCGTACACGGCCGCTCGTCCGCCTGATCCTCAACCAGATCGGTCGCCGCCTGACCGAGACGTTGCCTATGGAATCCGCGCACCAACGCCGATTGCTGCTCATGCTCGATGAGTTTCCGGCTCTCGGCCGGCTCGACTTCTTCGAGTCTTCACTCGCCTTCCTTGCCGGCTATGGCGTCCGCGCCTTCCTCGTCGCGCAGTCCCTGCACCAGATCGATAGGGCATACGGCCCCAACCACGCCATCCTCGACAATTGCCACGTCCGTATCGCGTTCGCGCCCAACGACGAGCGCACGGCACGGCGTCTTTCCGATGCGCTTGGTACCTCGACCGAGCTCCGGGCGCAGAAGAACCTGTCCGGCCGCCGCCTCGCCGCGTGGCTGTCGCACGTCACCGTGTCGGAGCAGGAGACGGCTCGGCCGCTGCTGACGCCCGGTGAGATCCTGCAGCTGCCCGCGGACGAGGGACTACTTCTCGTTTCCGGCGTAGCACCCATCCGTGCCCAAAAACTCCAATATTTCGCCGACCGCAATTTCATCGCGCGCCGATTGCCACCACCTACGCTCGCATCGGGCGGCTACGCGGACACGCCCCCAATCCGTGCCCATGACTGGCCGAGCGAGCCGCGCACGACACATCCGAAGCTCGACACGTCCTGGTCGGAGATGGTGACGGGCGACGAAGATCCGCCGCGCACTCGTCAGATCGCGCGCACCAAGACCAAGCCGAGCCGGCTTCACGACCTGCCGCTGTTCGCCGACCGCCCGATCGAAGCGGAAGCCGCGCCGCAGGCCGAGTTCGGCCGGTCCCTCGGCGATGATGACGACACGATTGTCCAGTTCCCGGGAGGCGTGCGCGTGTGATGGCCAAGAAACGCTATGCGCTCTATATCTCGCGCCCGCTCGCCAACAAGTTCGATCAGGTTGCGCAGCAGCGGCACGGCTCCAAGTCGGCCATGCTCGAGGAAGCCCTGCGTTTGAGCCTCGAGCCGCAGAGCGTGCCCGGTGCCGAAGAAGTCCTCGTCCGGCGTCTCGATCAGCTGCACAAGGTGGTCGGAACCGTCAATCGCGACGTCGCCATCGTCACCGAGACCCTGGCGCTGTTCGTTCGGTACTTCCTGACAATCACACCGCCCCTGCCGCAAAGCGAGCAGGAACCGGCCCGCCTTCTTGGCCGTGAACGCTTCCAGGTGTTCGTCGCCCAAGTCGGCCGGCGTCTCGCCACCGACCATCGCCTCGTGTCCGAGGTGCTCGAAACGATTGCCAACAACAATCCCGATCTCTTTGCCACCGCTATGGATGACGCGCCATTGCGCGCGCGGACGGCCGGAAATGGGAATGCTGCGCAACGGGAAATGCCTGCGGACGCGGCGCCAGTTGAACCCAAGGAGGACAACAGCCATGGCTGATCTCCTGTCCCTTCACGCCAGCCAGGAAGCGCAGGGCCGCCGCCGGCAGATGATACGCACCGCCTTCGGTCCGGCCATTGCCGCTGCATTGACCGATCCGACCGTGATCGAGGTGATGGTCAACCCGGACGGCCGTCTCTGGATCGATCGCGCCAGCGTCGGTCGTCACGACAGCGGCGAACGCATCGGCAGCGCCGAGGTCGAACGTATCATCCGGCTCGTCGCGGCCCATGTGCATCGCGAGGTGCACGCGGGCGCCCCGATTGTTTCTGCCGAGCTGCCCGAGACCGGCGAGCGCTTCGAAGGCGTCATGCCGCCCGTGGCGGTCGCGCCGTGCTTTTCCGTGCGCAAACCGGCCGACGTCATCTACCGCCTCGCCGACTACGTGGCAGCCCGTATCATGTCGCCCTTACAGGCCGACGCGCTGGCGATGGCCGTACGCGAGCGCCGCAACATCCTCGTCGTCGGCGGCACATCCTCCGGCAAAACCACGCTCGTGAACGCGCTCCTCGCCGAGGTCGCCGACTGCGACGAGCGCGTCCTCATTCTGGAGGATACGCGCGAGCTCAAATGCGCCGCCGCCGATTGCGTGGCCCTGCGCACCAAGCCCGGCGTCGCCTCGCTCGCCGACCTCGTCCGCTCGACGCTGCGTCTCAGACCCGACCGCATCATCGTCGGCGAGGTGCGCGGACCCGAGGCGCTCGACATGCTCAAAGCCTGGAACACCGGACACCCCGGCGGCATCACCACCGTGCACGCCAACTCCGCCGAAGCCGGCCTCTATCGGCTCGAGCAACTCGTGCAGGAGGCCGTCGTCACAGTCCCCCGCGATCTCATCCTCGAGGCCATCGACATCATTGCCTTCCTCGCAGGCCGCGGCGCCAACCGCCGGCTCGACTCACTCGTCGAGCTCACAGAGCTCGATGACAGCGGCGATTACCAGCTCAGGCCGCTCGGCACCCCAATCCTTCGACCCGTCGGTGGAGCATGACGATGCGCGGGTGTACCGAAACTGCTTGCTTCGCAACAGGGCTGCCGCCCTGCAACCCGCCTGGCGGGACACCTGCCAGACCGCCCGCCTTTTATAAATCAAAAAAAGGAGGGGGTTTGGGGGACACGTCCCCCAAGCGGGTACGGGGTCATGTCGCAGACATGCTTCCAGCATCGGGCCCGTTCGCGAAGCGACTATTGGCAATCGCCTTCACAATGATCAGCACGCCCGCGATGGCTGCCGGGTCCGGCATGCCGTGGGAGGCGCCGCTGCAGCGGATTCTCGAGTCGATCGAAGGGCCGGTCGCCAAGGTCATTGCCGTCGTCATCATCATCGTCACCGGTTTGAGCCTTGCCTTCGGCGACATGGGCGGCGGTTTGCGCCGGCTGCTGCAGATCGTTTTCGGGCTCTCGATCGCCTTTGCCGCTACCTCGTTCTTCCTGACGTTTTTCTCCTTCGCCGGCGGCGCGCTCATCGACTGACGTTATGGAGTTGCCATCACCATGCTCGGACAACCGGCCTCGCTGCCCGGCTTCGAAGTTGCCCTGCACCGATCGTTGACGGAGCCGATTCTGCTCGCCGGTGCGCCGCGCAGCTTTGCGATCCTCAACGGAACGCTTGCCGCTGCGATCGGACTTGGTCTGCGGCTGTGGATCGCCGGTCTCATCATCTGGCTCGTCGGTCACGCCTTCGCCGTCTGGGTCACACGCAAGGACCCTGAGTTTCTGACCGTTCTGTCCCGCCACGCCCGCCACAAAGGAGCGCTCTCATGCTGAACCTCGCGGAATACCGCAAGACCGCAACTGGACTCGCTGACTATCTGCCCTGGGCCAGCCTCGTCGCCCCCGGCATCGTCCTCAACAAGGATGGCTCTTTCCAGCGCACGATCCGCTATCGCGGTCCCGACCTCGACAGCGCAACGGATGCCGAACTCGTCGCGGTCTCGGCGCGTCTGAATAATGTTCTGCGCCGCTTTGGCGAGAGCTGGGCACTGTTCTTCGAGGCCGAGCGTGTGCCGGCCAACCAGTATCCGGGCCATCGCTTTGCCGATGCCGTCTCGTGGCTCGTCGATCAGGAGCGCTATGCGGCCTTCTCGGCGGACGGCGCGCATCATGAGAGCCGCTACTACCTGACCCTTCTTTATCTCCCACCACCGGAGCATCAGGGCCGCGCCGAGCGGCTGCTGTATGAGCGCCAGGAAGGCTACAGCGACGAGGCCGATGTCTGGGGCCAGCTTGCCTGGTTCGAGACGGAGACGACGCGGGCACTTGAGCTGTTGTCGTCAATCCTGCCGGAGGTCGAGGCGCTCGATGATGTCGCGACGCTCACCTATCTGCACGGGACCATCTCGGATAAGCGCCATCCGGTGACGGTGCCGAGCATTCCGACGCATCTCGATGCCATCCTCTGCGATACGTCGTTTCTTGGCGGGGTCGAGCCAAAGCTCGGGCGCCAGCATCTGCGCCTGCTGACCGTGACGGGCTTCCCCAACACGACGACGCCGGGCCTGCTCGATGCGCTTAATGATCTCGGCTTTTCCTACCGGTGGACGACACGCTGGATAGCCCTCGACAAGATCCAGGCCAATCGGCAGCTGACGAAGCTCCGACGGCAGTGGTTCGCCAAGCGGAAGTCCGTCGCCGCGATCCTGCGCGAGGTCATGTTCAATCGCGAGACGACGCTGGTCGACTCCGATGCCGACAACAAGGCGGCAGACGCCGATGAGGCGCTGCAGGAGCTTGGGGCCGATGACGTCGCCTTCGGCTATCTGACGACGACGCTCGTCGTAGGCGATGCCGATCCCAAGCGCGCCGACGAGAAGCTGCTGGCGCTGGAGCGGATTATCAACGGCCGCGGCTTCACAACGATCCGCGAAACCTTGAATGCGGTCGAGGCGTGGCTCGGCTCGCTGCCCGGCAATCCGTATGCCAACGTGCGCCAGCCGATCGTCCACACGCTCAACCTCGCGCACATGATGCCGGTCTCGTCCGTGTGGGCCGGTCCGGAGAAGAACCGGCATCTCGACGCGCCGCCGCTGATGATGACGGAGACGCGCGGTGCTACCCCCTTCCGGCTCGACCTGCACAGCGGCGATGTCGGTCATGCCTTCGTGGTCGGCCCGACCGGCTCCGGCAAATCGGTCCTTCTTTCCCTGCTCGCCCTCCAGTTCCGCCGCTTCATCGGCGCCCAGGTGGCGATCTTCGATCGTGGCCGCTCGGCACGCGCAGCATCCCTCGCCATGGGCGGGGAAAGCATCGAGCTTGGCCTCGAGGGCACGCTGTCGCTGCAGCCGCTCGCGCGAATCGACGAGCCCGGCGAGCTCGCTTTCGCGCTCGAATGGGTGAGCGGTCTCATCCTGAATGAGGGCGTGACAATCACACCCGAGATCAAGGAAGCGCTCTGGACCGCCCTGAAAAGCCTCGCATCGGCGCCGAAGGCCGAGCGCACGCTGACCGGCCTCGCCGTGCTCGTGCAGTCCACCTCACTCAGCCATGCGCTGGCGCCGTACACGCTTGAGGGCCCCTATGGCCGTCTACTCGATGGCGCGACCGAGAATTTGGCGGTCACCGACGTACTGCACGTCGAGATGGAGCCGCTCATGCAGCACAAGCGGCTGATCCCGCCGGTGCTCACCTATCTTTTCCACCGCCTCGAGGCCCGTTTCGACGGCCGACCGACGCTGCTCGTGCTCGACGAAGCCTGGACCTTCCTCGACGAGCCGATGTTCGCCGCTCGCATTCGCGAGTGGCTCAAGACCTTGCGCAAGAAGAACGTGGCCGTGCTGTTCGCTACGCAGTCGCTCGCCGACATCGAGCGCTCGGCCATCGCGCCTGCTCTCATCGAGAGCTGCCCGACGCGCATTTTCCTGCCCAATGACCGTGCCCTCGAGCCGCAGATGCGCGCGGTCTACGAGCGGTTCGGCCTCAATGGCCGTCAAATCGAGATCCTCGGCCTCGCCACGCCCAAGCGCGACTATTACGTGCAGTCGGCGCAAGGCAACCGGCTGTTCGAGCTCGGCCTCGGTCCCGTGGCACTGGCATTCACGGCCGCCTCGTCGCCCGATGACCAGAAGCTCATCGATCGCACGATCGCAGAGGCGGCCGACGCCGGCTTCGCCGATGCGTTCCTGCGCGCCAAGGGGCTCGACTGGGCGGCCGATCTGCTGGCGTCATTCCCCGGCGCCCAACGCCCGCGGACCACGCCGCCACCGCTGCCACGCATCGTTTCGACGGCGCCCCCTCCGACATCCGAGACGTCGCAATCCGACATGCCGGAAGCAGTGCAAGCGCCGGAGCCAGCGGCGGCACCAACAATCCGCGACGATCTTCTTGAGCACCTGGCGCAATTCCCCATATCGGCTAAGCCCAATCGTGCCGCACGACGGCGCGCGGCACGCGGGGTTGCCACTGCGCTCGCACTGGCACTCCTAACGAGCACCGCCATCCCGCCGCGTGCGCAGGCGCTGACCGTGTTCGATCCCGCCAACTACCAGCAGAACCTGCTGTCTGCCGCCCGTGCCCTCGAGCAGATCAACACACAAGTCCGCGCCCTGCAAAACCAGGCGCAAATCATCCTGCGCATGGATCAGAACCTGACACGGCTCGGTGGCACCCTTTCACCCGACCTTCAGCGCACCCTGACCGGCATCCAAACCCAGCTCCACGCCGGCCAGGGCATCGCGCTGAAACTCCAACAAACACAATCCACCTACGAACGCCTCTTCCCAGCCCAGGTCTCGACCGCGCTTTCGTTGAATGACGTGTTGCGCAACGCCAAAACCCGATGGGACGAGGAATACGCCGGCCTCAAACGCGCGGCCCTCCTGCAAGGCCAGATCGCCGACGGCATCGAAACCGACACACGCCTCCTCGGCGACGCCATGACGCGATCACGCAACGCCGCCGGCGCCCTCGATGCCACGCAAGCCGGCAACGAACTCACCGGCCTTGCCGTCAAACAGTCCCTCGCACTGCAAGGTCTGCTTGCCGCGCAGCATCGTGCCGAAACCTTCAGCCGAGCCCGCAACCTCGCTACCGAGGATGAAGCCCGCCAACGCTTCAAATCCTTCGTCGGTACGGGATCTGGGTACTCGGGAAGCCGATGAGAACGGGAGGAATCTCTATGTTCACCGAGATATTCGCTGCGCGAGCGGGGCCAGCCCCGCACCCCAGCCGGCGGGACACCCGCCGGACCACCCGTCTTTTGAAGCTACAAAGAAGGAGGGAGTTTGAGGGACACGTCCCTCAAGCGGGCGCGGGCGGCAGCCCGCTCGCGCAGCGACGCCACCGCGGCCACCGACGACGACAATAGCCGAAGCCTGAACATTCACTTCTGACGCGATCAACGGCGACCGCGATTTCTGCCGACAGCGAAGCTTTGCCAGGAGCTTGAGAAGCATATGGACGATCTCGCGATCATCGATCAGTTCACGGCGACGTTCAGTCGATACATCGACAGCGGCTTCGGGTTGCTTGCTGGCGATGTCGCGTTCCTGACGAGCATCCTGGTTGCCATCGACATCACGCTCGCTGGACTATTCTGGGCGCTGATGGGCGAGGACAATGTTGTCGCTCAGCTCATCCGCAAGGTGTTGTATGTCGGCTTTTTCGCGCTGTTGCTGTCGAACTTTCAGAGCCTGGCTGACATCATCTTCCGGTCTTTTGCGGGACTGGGGCTGAAGGCCTCGGGGACGTCGCTGACCGCAGCGGATCTGATGCGGCCAGGGTTTGTGGCGTCGACCGGGTTCGCGGCGTCGAAGCCGCTACTGGAGAAGGCCGGCGAGCTGATCGGCATCACGACATTCTTCTCCAATTTCGTGACGATCGCCGTGCTGATGCTGGCCTGGGTGATCGTTCTGCTCGCCTTCTTTGTCCTGTCGGTGCAGCTGTTCATCACCATCATCGAGTTCAAGCTGACGGTGCTGGCGGGCTTCGTGCTGGTGCCGTTCGCGCTGTTCGGACAGACGGCGTTTCTGGCCGAGCGCGTGCTCGGCAATGTCATTTCGTCGGGCATCAAGCTCATGGTGCTGGCGATCGTGGTTGGCATCGGCTCGTCGATCTTCGGCACGGTCATGCGCCCGACCGGCGAGGTGACGCTGACGCAGGCGGCGTCCTGCATCCTCGGCGCGATTGCCGTCTTCGGCCTCGCCATCTTCGTTCCAGGCATTGCCGCTGGATTGATCACCGGCGCCCCGCAGCTTGGTGCCGGCGCCGCGGTTGCGACAATGGCTGCACTCGGCGGCACGGCAGTTGCCGGCGGCATCGCGACGGCGGGTTCGGCCCGTATGGCCGGACGCGCGGCAAGCGGTGCCATCAAGTCGGCTGCATCGCTCTCGGGCCGTGTCGGCGCCGCTTATGAGGCAGGTGGCGCGGCCGGCGTCGCGCGAGCCACTGTCTCTGGACCGGCATCGCGCATGGCGGCAGCATCGGCAGCGCCAATGCGCACTGCCTATCGCCACGGCGCCGCACAGGGATACCGGGATGCTGCCCCGTCAGAAGAGGGTAGCGGCAAAGGTCCCGACGCCGATGATCCCGGCGGCAGCGCGTCCTCGTCGGGTCCGCCGCCATGGGCACAGAGCCTCGCCCGCCGCCAGCGCATGACCCAGGCCGGCATGATGGCTGCGCACGCGCTGCGCGACGGCGATCGCGCCGGTAGCAGCAGCGGCCCCGATCTCAAGAACAAGACGTAGGGGAGAAAGATCATGGCCTTCAAGCGATCGACCTTGCGCTATGGCGAGACGCCGGAACCCGTGACGCCTTACCAGAAGGCTGCGCAAGCGTGGGACGAGCGCATGGGCAGTGCGCGCGTGCAAGCGCACAACTGGCGGCTCGTGGCGGTCGGCAGCCTTGGGCTCTCCCTCCTGTTGGCGGCGATCCTTCTCTGGATCGGGCGAACGAGCGCGATCGTCCCCTACATTGTCGAGGTGGACTCGCGCGGTGGCGCGCGAGCAGTTGGGCCGGCGGTCGAGACCTACACGCCGAGCGACGCGCAAATCGCCTTTCATCTGTCCCGCTTCGTCGAACATGTGCGAGCGCTGTCGATAGATCCTGTCGTCGTCCGCCAGAACTGGCTCAAGGCCTACGACGTCGTCACCGACAAGGCCGCGGTCACGCTCAACGAGTACGCCCGCGAGATCGACCCCTTCTCGCGCGTCGGCCGGCAGACCGTCGCCGTCGACGTGACGAGCGTCGTGCGCGCTTCGGAGACGTCCTTTCAGGTGCGCTGGCTGGAACGAACTTTTGAGGGTGGGGCGCTGAGAGACACCAAACGCCTCACTGGCCTGTTCTCGATCGTCATCACGCCACCCCGGACCGTCGACGCGGTGCGCAAGAACCCGCTCGGCATCTACGTGCACGCCTTCAACTGGTCCCAGGACGTCACCACCGGAGAGTCCAAATGAGCACGTTGCGTTCTGTTGCAGTTGCACTCGTTGTGTCGAGTGGCCTCAGTGCTTGCACTCCCAGCGTCAAGGTGCCGGAGATCCCCATCCTCGACAGTCCGGCCCTGGCCGCCCGGCGCGACCCGGAACCAAAGCCGCCCGTTCGCTATGTCGAGGTGCCAACACCGCTTCCTCTTCCCGGCCAGCTCAAGCCAGTCGGCAAGGAGGCCGACAAGAAGAAGGATGCGCGCCCGCCGTCAGAGCGCGTGACAGGTGCCAACGCCGCGGCGCGTGTCGAGCCGGTCAAGGATGGCTATATCAATGCCATCCAGGTCTATCCCTACTCCAAAGGTGCGCTCTACCAGCTCTATGCCGCCGTCAATCAGGTGACCGACGTCGCGCTCGAGGCGGGCGAGAGGCTCGTCTCCGTATCGGCCGGTGATACCGTACGATGGGTGGTCGGCGACACGACGAGTGGCGACGGCAAGGATGCGCAAGTCCACATCCTGGTGAAACCGGTCGGCGCCGACCTCGAGACCAATCTCGTCATCACCACCAACCGGCGCACCTACCACCTCGAGATGCGTTCGAGCGACAAGACCTATATGGCGTCGGTGTCGTGGACGTATCCCGCGGCCGAACTCGTATCCCTGCGCAAGCAGCGCGACGAGGTCGCCGCCTCGCTGTCGTCAGTCGCAGACACCGGCGTCAACATCGATCAGTTGCGCTTCCGATATCGCATCGAGGGGGATGCACCCTGGAAGCCGCGCCAGGTCTTCGATGATGGCGCCAAGGTGTACATCCAGTTCCCGTCGGGCCTCGCGCAGGGCGAGGCGCCGCCCCTGTTCGTCATCGGCCCCGACGGCAAGTCCGCGCTCGTCAATTATCGCGTGCGCGGGGCCACCTACATCGTCGATCGGCTGTTTGCTGCGGCCGAGCTCCGCCTCGGCACGGCCCCTCAGCGGGTCGTGCGCATTGTCCGCACGGACGCGGTCTGGCGGGAGACACGCTCATGAGCGAAACCGACCCCGCCAAGAAGGCCGATACCGAGAAAGTCGCGCCGGAAACGCTCGAGCTGCGCGCGCGGCCGCAACCGGTGACGCGCATCAACCGCAAAGTGCTGATCGGCGGTGCAGCCGTCGTGCTGCTGCTCGTCGCCTTCCTGGTGCTGGTTGCGCTGCAGCCGCCAAAACTCCAGGTCGGCGCGCCCCGAGAGCTCATCAACGTCGAGAACAAGCCCACACCCGAGAGCCTCGCTCGACTGCCGGCGTCGTACGACGGCGTGCGCACCGAGCGTCCACCCGAACCGGTACGTCCGCCATCAGGCATCCCACAATTGACCGAGGTTGGCGGCGATCCCATCGACCAGACCGAACAGATGGAACGCGCTCGCCTCGCTCGCATGGCGGGTCAGGCACGGGAATCCCAGGTCTTCTTTCGCCTCCAATTGAAGGCACCGCCGAAGGAGAACACGACCCGTGCCGAGCCCGGCCTACAATCGCGGTCGGCTCCAAGCGCCGGCGATACTGGCGCGCTGACCGCCTTGCGCACGGGGGACCAAGCCCGCGCGCTCCCCGCAGGCAACCTCGAGCCCACCGGCACGGACGCGACAGAGAGCCTGCGCAAGCTGACGTTCCTGCGCTCCGGACCCGAGAAGGAAATCTACAATCCGCATGGCCTGCAGACGCCGGCCTCGCCCTATCAATTGATGGCCGGGACCGTCATTGCGGCAAGCCTCGTGACCGGGCTCAACTCCGATCTGCCGGGCTTCGTCATCGCCCAGGTCACGGAGAACATTTTCGATTCCGTCTCTGGTCGCTTCCTCTTGCTGCCGCAGGGCTCGCGCCTGATCGGCAAGTACGACAACGTCGTCGCGTTCGGCCAGGAGCGTGCGCTCGTCATCTGGCAGCGCATTATCATGCCCGATGGCTCCTCCGTCGTCATCGATAGCCTGCCGGCGACGGACACCGGCGGATATGCCGGACTCGCCGATCAGGTGGACCTTCACACCTGGCAGCTGTTGAAAGGCGTTGCGTTGGCGACCGTGCTTGGCGTCGGCAGTGAGTTGGTCTTCGGTGGTCTAGGTGGTTCTGGCGACAGCGATCTCATCCGCGCGCTGCAGCTTTCAACGCAGTCGACCACCAACCGTGCCGGCCAGCGCCTCATAGAGCGTCATCTCAATGTCCAGCCCACCATCACCGTGCGTCCCGGCTGGCCACTGCGCGTCATCGTGCACAAGGACATCATCTTGCGCCCGTACCGCGGCGCGACCACCCTCACCGCCAATTGATGAAGGAGAACGCAACGCAATGGCCGTCATCGGAATTTTCTCAGCCGTCAACGACGGCTACGCCGGCACCATCCGAACGATCACCATGAACGCGCGGGTGAAGATTGTCGCCAATGACCGCAAGGAGACGGAAGGCGCTCCAGACTTCCGCGTCATGCTGAGCGCGACCGAGATCGGAGCGGCATGGCGCCGGATCAAGCAGGGCACCGACCAGAGCTACCTGCGTGTGCGTCTCGACGATCCAGGCTGGCCGCAGCCGATATGGGCCAACCTGACAGAGGCTGCAGACGACGGCACGGCCCGGCTGATCTGGCGCCGCGATAAACCGGAGGGGGCCTGAGCCAATGTCTTCCCCCGATGCCCTTAAGCGCGACCTTCACCGGTCACGTCCGGATGGTTCGCGCATCCACCAGCGTCCTCGCCTCGAGGACTATCCACTCCACACATCGGAGAAGCTGCGCTTCGCCGACACCGACTGCAATGGTCACATCTCCAATGCCGTGTTTGCCGTCTGCTGCCAGAACGCGCGCATGGAGCTGCTGCACGATCCCCGCCGTGTACCAATGCCCATCAACGCGCAGTTCGTTATCGCACGGCTCGAGATCGATTTCCTCGGCGAGATGCGATGGCCGGGCCAAGTCGTGATCGGCTCGCGATGTGACCATGTCGGCCGCTCCTCGCTGCTCATGACACAGGCGCTCTTTGTCGATGGGCGTTGTGCCGCGAATGCGAGATCGACGGTCGTCCTCATGGATCGCGCAACACGGCGCGCGGCGCCTCTGCCACCGGAGACAGCCCTCGCGCTACGCGGATTCTGCGCGCCTCCGAAGGCCAATGGGGCGCTGCAGTCGCACTGGCCCGGTCAAGAGGAGTAGCTCGGCATGGCCATTACGATCTCACCGGTGGGCACCTCGTGCCTTCGCCCCTGCTACGGGCACGCCCCCGATCTGGACGGCGCGTTGCCGCGCATCCTGAGCAAGCCAGCAGAAGTTCGAGCAAGGACAGCCACTGACAATCGCACCTGGCGTCTCGTCGCCACCGTGCTGCTGCCGTTCGCAGCCGGCTACTATCTCAGCTATGTCTTTCGCACTATCAATGCGCTGATCTCTGGCCCACTCGTCAGCGAGTTTGGGCTCTCCGCCGCCGATCTCGGCATCCTCACGGCCGTTCTCTTCCTGACGTTCGGTGCCGTTCAGCTTCCGCTCGGCGCATGGCTCGATCGCTACGGGCCCCGGAGGGTACAAGCTGCACTCCTCTCCGTCGCGGCGATCGGCGCCACGATCTTCGCCTGCGCGCCAAATCTCCTATGGCTGATCCTCGGGAGAGCCTTAATCGGCTTCGGAGTTGCCGGTGCACTGATGGGAGGTCTTAAAGCGATTGTTCTGTGGTGGCCGGCCGAACGCATCGCGATGGCCAACGGCTGGCTCATCACACTGGGCGCACTCGGCGCTGTCACGGCGACGGCGCCGGCCGAGATGCTGATCGCGTCCATCGGGTGGCGCGGACTGTTCCTGCTCCTGGCAGCTCTAGCTGCCATCGCTGCCGTGCTGATCCAGCGTTTCGTGCCGGAGCGTCCCGCGCGAGGTCCAGACGAGGCCATCGGTGCGGGCACGACCATTCGCGCCATTTACCGAGACGCGCGCTTCTGGCGTCTCGCACCGCTTTCCTCGACGACCATCGGCTCAGCCTGGGCGTTGCAGGGTCTCTGGGCCGGACCGTGGCTTGCCGATGTCGAGGGCCTGCCACGCCACGATGTCGTCATGCACCTGCTGTGGATGGCAATCGCGCTCAGCGCGTCCGCGCTGATTCTCGGGATGACCGGCGATCGGCTTCGCCGGCGCGGCGTTTCCTTGTTGACGATCTTTGCGTTCGCGACCGGTCTTGCCATGCTGGCGCAGCTCGCGCTGGTCCTACGCTGGCCCGTCCCGACGTGGCTGCCTTGGATCGCCATCGCTGGCATCGGCGCCGCGACCGTCCTGAGTTACGCCATCGTATCGCAACTCTTCCCGAAATCGGCATCAGGCCGCGCCAGCGGCGCCCTCAATCTACTTCATATCGGCGCTGCCTTTGCGGTGCAGCTTGGCACTGGCTTCGTCCTAGATCTTTGGCCGATCGAGACCGGGCGCCCTCCGCCGGTGGCCTATCAAACCGCGCTTAGCATCAACCTCACTCTGCAGGTCGCCGCGCTTCTGTGGTTTATGCGACCGAGGCTACATGCGGTCTTTGCAAATCACCTTCATGCCCATCCCATTCATCCACTCGCCGCGATACTTGGCGTGCCGTGCGCGAACGCCACGCGCTATCTTCAAGCGCGGCGGGATTGGCGATCCCGAAAGAGCATCGCACAACACCAAGCCTCAGCGTGGCGCGCGGCTGCGCTGCTTTCGGTCACGACCATGGCCGTTATCGGGATTTCACTTCTGACCCAGACCGCCACAACAGCGGCGCTGCACCGCTCGCAAGGCGCATCGAACGCCAGCCAACAATTGTCGGCTCGGGCCCTGCCCGCGCGCATGACCGATCAAGCACCAACGCATCGAAAGGACCCGCCATGACGTCCACGATACAATCGGACACCGGCAGCGCTCCCACTCCCGAAACCGACGACATCTTCTGGAGCCTCAAGACGGTCCGACAGAAGACCGGTCTCTCGTCCGCAACCATCTACCGCTACATGGCCGTCAATCTGTTCCCAGCCCGGCGCAAACTTGGCCCCAATCGCGTTGGCTGGCTGGCATCAGAGGTGAAGGCGTGGGGAGAGAATCGCCCGGAGCTTGGACGGTGACAACGTTGCCGCGCTTTAATCTTCAGAAAGGGGCTGACCTGCCAGTTGGCTCGTACGATATGGCGCCCAGCTCATCGAAGCCCGGTCACGAAGGCTTCCATCTTAAGAATGGCGTCGCGCATCTGAGGCTCGTAGTGATAGTGGTTGTAGACGGCTGCGATGCGACTGCCGCCGGGCGTCGAGTGAGCTAGGACGCGCTCAGTAATATCCGGCGCAATGTCAAGACGCGGAGCATTCGTGGACCACGTCCGCCGAAGGTCATGGATGGTCCAGTGGGTCAGCTCGATCTTCTTGTCGAGCGCAACCTTGTTTTTGCTCCACGCGGAGAATGGGCGGTTGAGGCCAGGTGGCGAAAAATAGAGATCCCCGCACCCTCGGACCAAGCCAAGCTGTCGAACCGTTTCTTCACCAAAGGGAAGCGTATGCGCCTTGCCGGCTTTCATGATTTCCTTCGGAAAAGCGAATCGCATTTTCTTGGCGTTTATCCAGCTCAGCCTGAGAGACGCAATCTGATTGGCGCGCTGGCCGGTGAGCATTAGAATGCGAACGATGGCGGCGAAACGCGGATCTGGCCACCGATGAAGCGCGTCCCAAATCGCCTTCAGCTCATCATCGGTGAGGACGCGCTCACGCGCGTCGGGTTCCTTTGGCATCTTCATCGCGAGCATAGGATTTTGCTCAAGATACTCCCGTTGTACGCACCAATTGAGGAAAGTCTTCAGAGCCCGAGCTGCGTGGGCTCGTTCGCTCTGCCCTGAAATGCGATCCAAACTGTCCAGGATCCTCTTCTGGGTAATATCCCCAACGTTGTCGTTGAAGGTGAAAACCCTCCGGAGATGGCGCGTGTACTCCCGCAGGGCTCCTGGCGACACTTCCGGCTCACGCAGTGAGAGGTAACTGTCAACTGCGTCCGTGAACTTGATGCTGACGCGACGATTGGCAACGTCGCCATTCAAGAGGTGCTTTTTGGCCCGATCGCGCGCCTCAGCGAGCCCCATCACACCATACACACCAAGCTTGTGCCGGCGGCCGCTCCGAACTGCGACGAACGTCTTACGGTTCTTGCCAACGTACACGCCGAAGGCGGGTGTAGAGATGTCCCAAACATACGCGTTCGTGCTGGGCTTTAGGGCTCGGATGGTTGCGTCCGTCAGCTTCATTTTTTGCACTGTTTTTGCACCTCCGTTTGCAAGATGCAGTGAGATCCACTGACATATGACGAACGTCCCGAAAGAATTTATTTCAATAAAAATAGATATTTATGGCGACATTGAGTTGCGATGAGCTGCGGTGACATGATCGAGCAACAGCCTTCCAAGCTGATGACGAGGGTTCGATTCCCTTCACCCGCTCCAACCCTGGTCTTTAAGCGCTACCACGCGCTTTTGTGGCTGTGCCGAGCACATGGGCTATGCGGATCATCCTGTGAGCCGGCGGCTTCACAGCCATGAATTGGCCACGCGAATCACGATAACGTCGCGGCATGAAAGCGCCCATATCGAAGCTCGCCGAAACGCTCGTGATCATCTTTGAGATGGATGGCCACGAGGGTATCGAACGCTACGCGCGTGAGAACGGCATTCCGCTCGCTGTCTGCCGCAAGATCATCGCCGACTATGCTGTCTCGCGGGGCCTTCACGCGCTGGCGTCACTGCGGTAACAGCCGCGCGCGAGCGCAGCGTCACTTCGCTTTGATGCTGACGCCGGGGACGTTGATCTCGACCTTCGACTGCTGGCTCTCCCAGTAGAGATAGCCGAGCACGGCAACCGCCACCGCAAGCAAGCCGATCATCAGAGATTTCGAATCCATGCTCTCCCTCATCCATCATTCCGGCACCATTCGGCCGTCTGAATGGTGGAACGCGGCGTGTTGCGATGAGGTTCCCGTTCAACGCGATGTGTGAGCGATGTTCAGATCGACGTTGGCGTTTCAATAGGTCATGTAGCAGCCTTCGACCAGACCTTTGCCCTCTCCGGTGCGGCGGATCTTGAGGCTCGACGAGCGGGACGTGGCGAAACGGTAGTCCCGGCAGATCGCGGCGTCGGTGCTGCGCGTGAGCGTGCCGAGGGTGCGCTCGCTCTCCTTGAAATCGAAGATGACCGCAACGCCCTTCGCCGGCGGGCACACGCACACCCGGTAGACAGCGCCGGTGAACGTGTTGTTCGGGATGATCTCGAGCAGGACCGCCTCGTCTTCCCCCTCCGGAATGCTCCAGGGATAGCAGGGCGAGTCCGGGATCGCACACGCCGCCCGGGCGGAAGCGACGCCGAGGACCACGACGGCCCATGCGACGGCCACAAGACGATGTGCAAGACCTGACTTGGTCATCCGAGATGCTCCACTCAGATCGCCTCACTCGGCTTCAGGCGAGAACGCGCGCTCCAACCCACAGGGGGAGGGCTGTAAGCAACCGGCTCAGGTCAGGCTCGCGGACGTTCTGCGCCGCTTCGTCAGGCGACATCCAGGCGAGCGTACGCTCGCTCTCCTCGCGCCAGTGCACACGCTGCGTGTGAACCAGCAGCGGAAATACCGCGACCTGGCACGTCACCGTGGAGAACAAGCGGAGCCGCTTGCTGTAGCTGTAGGTGCCAATCGGGTCCGACGCGATCTCGCCGATCAGGCCGGCCTCCTCGATAGCCTCTCGCGCCGCCAGCTCGTGCGGACGCAGCCCGGCTTTCGGCCAGCCTTTCGGGATCACCCAGCGCTTCGTCTCGCGGCTCGTGATGAGGCAGATTCGCAGGTCGCCTGCGACCTCGATATATGGCAGAGCGGCGTATTGTCCGAGTTCGGCCACGTCAGGAATCTCCCGTTCCCCGGGGGATGTTAGACCTCTGCCGAAGACGTGCAAGCGCCGCCGTGCGCGAGGGTCGCGGCCATCCCTGTGGATATTGCCCTGCTGCCTCGACTCCTGGCGCCACAAGGGCCGAACATCACCGTTAACGATAGCACCTACGATATCACCGATGACTCTGGCACCTTGGAGGCGACCGACCATGAAACCTCGCATCTATCTCGCCGGGCCGACCGTATTCCAGGCCGATGCCGACGACGCCGGCGCGCGGCTCGTCGCACTTTGTGCCGAGCACGGCTGCGAAGGTCTCTATCCCCTCGATTTCGCTCTGGATGGGGACATGTCGGCCAAGACGATCCAGGCTGCGTGCCTGCGCGAGCTTCGGACCGCCCAGGGCGTCGTGGCGGACCTGAGCCCGTTCCGTGGTCCCCATGCAGACGACGGCACTGCGTTCGAGCTCGGCTTCGCTCACGCACTCGGATTGCCGATCTGGGCCTATACGACCGATCCGCGCCCGTTGATCGACCGGATCCCCGGCACCCGCTCGTCCACCGGTCACGTGCGCGACCACGCCGGACTGCTAATCGAGAACTTCGGCCGCGCGCATAACTCGATGCTCTCGGAGACCATCGTTCATCTGTCATCGACAGCGGCGGAGAGCATCCGCCTGGCCGCTGCGGCGCTGCGACAGAAGTGATGGCATCTTTCTGCTGCCGCCGCGCGCGAGAGCATCAGAACGGCCGGTCGAGAACGTAGCGCCGATTGTTTGGCGGGATCGTCTCGGGCTTCAGCTCGCCGCCCGCCAGCAGCACGTTCCAGAACGTATAGTCGGCCTGATGAACGATCATGCATTCGAGACTGCGCAGCAGCAGCTCGCCCTCGCCCGAATGCGCCATCGCGATATGGGCAATCTCCTCGGGCAGGCCGACGGTCAGGCAAATGTGCGCGCCGTACGCGGGATGGCGGATCGCCGGACGCCCGGTCTTCTTCTGCGCCGAGCGCCAATGTTTCCGGCGCACCGGATCGAACTCGAACGCCTTGCCGACGTCATGCAGCAGCCCGCCCGCGATTACCGTGTCCATATCGATCGCCAGTTCCGGATATGCAGCACTCATTTCCCGCGCGATGCCGATGGCGAGACGCGTGACGCCGCGCAGATGATCCGTCTGGTCGCCGCGCTTGGCCTCATTGGTATCCGGATTGCCGGCTGGCGGTATGTCGCGGATCGATGTGAAGCTCGAATTCGCAAGCGCATAGGCCCAGGCTTCAACGGCCATTTTCTGCAGATCGCCGTCAGCAATCTGCGCAATTTCGGGCAGCTCCTCGCGAACCTGCTGGCGCAGCGCCGCCGTGATCTCGCGCGCCGGCATCCGTCTGCCGTCCGACGTCCTATTCGTGGCCATTGAAGAGCCCCCTTCCTTGCGTTTTCTCGCACCAAACCTACCCGGCAGACGCGCGTCGGCGCAATGCCCGCGGGTCTGGCGCTATCGCCTCTGGCAATCGCGCGCCGCGAACCCCATGTCGGAAAGACTGGACTCCCTATCCCGACAACCGAGTACGGAGAGAGAACCATGACAATCAATCGCAAGGGCAGCGCGAGCTGGAGCGGTGGCCTCAAGGACGGCAAAGGCTCCATCTCCACCGAAAGCGGCGCCCTCAATGCGCACCCTTACGGCTTCGCGATGCGCTTCGAAGGCGTAAAGGGCACCAACCCCGAAGAGCTGATCGGCGCCGCGCACGCCGGATGCTTCACAATGGCCCTCTCCAATATTCTCGGCCAGGCCAACCTCACCGCAACCAAGATGGACACTACCGCAACTGTGACGCTCGAGCAGACCGGCGGCGGCTTCGCCATCACGGCCATCGCTCTCAAGCTCGAGGCGACGGTGCCGGGCGCCAGCCAGGAGCAGTTCGCCGAGCTCGCCAAGAAGGCGAAGGAAAACTGCCCGGTGTCGAAGCTGATGAAGGCGGACATCACGCTCGACGCCAAGCTGGTCTAAACGACGACGAGCTCAGTCCCAAACGACGCGATCGGGCATGATCGATTTCTGCCCGATCGCGTTCCTCTTCATGGCTGCAACCACACGTCCGACAAGTCCTGCCCGAGATAGTGGCTCGGCATCGCGTACCAGCCCTTGAGGCGCGTCGGTTGGACGACGATGCGCTGGAACCACAGCAGCGGCACCGCATTGGCCGCGGTCAGCACGTAACGATCGAGTTCGTTCACGATCCGCTTGCGTTCGACAGGATCCACAGTGCCGCGCTGCTTCTCGTAGAGCGCGTCGATCTTTGGGTCCTCGTGGTCCGAGTAGCCTACCGCCGTCAGCTTCTTCGACAGCATCTTGGTGAACTGAGCTGTCGGGTCATCGGTGTAGTCCGAGATGAACTCGATCGCGACGTCGAAGTTGCCGCCCGAAAGTGCCGACTGGTAGGGCGCGGTCTCGAACTGTTCGTGCGTTGCGGTGACACCGACGCGTCGCCACTGGTCGAGCAGATAGACGCCAGCGGTCGTGTAGGGGTCGGTGCCCGAGCGGTTGAGCAGCTTGAACGAGAGCTTTTCGACACCAGCCTCCTTGAGCAGCTTCGCGGCCTCGGCACGCGCTGCCGTCGGATCCTTGCCGAAGCCCGGCAACTTGACGAGCTCGCTCTCCGGCAGCGCCATCTCGTAGCCGGGCCGCATGACGCCGCCGACGTACTTGACCGCCGAGATCTTGCCGAGCGCGAGGCCGCCGCCCCAGCGGTCGATCGCGAGCGACAGCGCCTGGCGCACCTTCTCGTTGTCGAACGGCTTCCGCTTCGTGTTGAAGATGACGATCAGCGCGGAAACGAGCGGCTGCTCCTTCACCCACACCTTGTCGCCGAGCTTCTCCACGAGCTGGTCGCGCTCGGCCGGCGAGCGAAAGCGGAACTCGGCATCGAACTGCCCGCCGAGCAGACCCGGCAGCACGCTCGCCGACTTGACGAAGTACGCCCTGTAGCCGTCGAGGTAGGGAAGGCCTTGCCTGAAGTATTGGTCGAAGCGCTTCGCCGTCCAGGTCGCCCCGCGCACATGCTCGACGAATGTGAACGCACCCGAACCCATGATCTCGCGCTCGGGATAGGTCGGGTTCTGCTTCAGCTTCGCCGCGCTGTAGATGCAGTTGAAAGGTGATGCGAGCAGCGACAGCACGCCCGCGATCGGCCGCTTCATCTTGAAGACGACGGTGTGATCATCCGGCGTCTCGATGTCGCCGAAGTCGGCATAGTAGGAGCGCCGCACCGAGACGATGCCTTCCGGCGGACGGATGATGCGCTCGTAGCTGGCCTTCACATCCGCCGACGTCAGGGGCGAGCCGTCGTGGAACTTGACGTTGCGGTACAGCTTGAAAGTGTAGCTGAGACCGTCAGCTGCGACCGACCAGGACTCGGCAAGGTCGCCGGTCACGTCAGGATAGGTCGAGCCGTGAAACTTGAGCAGTGTCGAATAGTGGGGCGACACGGGATGCGTGTGGCCGAACGTGGTGTTGGAGTGGCAGTCGTAGTTCGGCGGCTCGGCGACGACGGCGAAATTCAGCGTCCCGCCCCGTACCGGCGTTTGGGCGACCGCGCCGCCGATCCAAATCAGGCCTGCCGCAGCAGCGACAGACCATCGCGCAATACGTCTCATCCAGCGTTCCTCCATAGTGCTTTCTCCGATCGTTTGCCGATCGATTGGGTGCGTCGGGCGAGCAAGAAACGGCAATGATCCGTGACAACCTGTCCGCGCATCGTGCTGGCAGCCTAGCACACCGGGGCGGGGCGGCGACCATCACCAATATGCGTGGCGCGGTGCACGCGTAGCGCATGGCGCCGGCGCTGCGGGAGTCGGCACAGATGTACAGGGCTGCTTCCGCATCATGCGCGTCCGGCATATGGTGTACCGTAGCGGCGCCAGGCGAAGCTCCCGATTGCGACGCCGTTCTATTGATTTCGATTCCTCCCGATTGTCCGGGAGAGCGCAGCCGGAGACGATGGAGGTGGCCGACATGAGCATTGCAGCCGGCCAAGTCCGCAACATCCTCTTCATCATGTGCGACCAGCTCAGGTGGGACTACCTGTCCTGCTACGGCCATCCCCATCTGAAGACACCGAACATCGACGCACTCGCGGCGCGCGGCGTGCGCTTTACACGCGCCTACGTGCAGTCCCCCGTGTGCGGCTCCTCGCGCATGAGCTTCTACACCGGCCGCTACGTGCACTCGCACGGGGCGACCGGGAATGATATCCCACTCAAGGTCGGCGAGATCACGCTCGGCGACTACTTGCGTCCGCTAGGCGTGCGGGCGGCGCTGGTCGGCAAGACCCACATGCACGCCGACATCGAGGGCATGGAGCGCCTCGGCATCGATCCCGATTCGATCATCGGGGTGCGCGTCTCGGAATGCGGCTTCGATCCCTACGAGCGTGACGACGGCCTGCACGCGGTCGGCCCCGCCGGCCGCTACGACCCAAAGCCTCCGCCGCGATACAATTCATATCTCAGGGACAAGGGCTACAGCGGCGACAATCCCTGGCACGACTGGGCGAATGCGGCAGTGGGCGAAGGCAATGCGCTCGCCTCAGGCTGGGCGATGCGGCACGCACGCAAGCCGGCTCGCGTGAAGGAGGAGGATTCTGAAACGCCCTACATGACGCGCCGCGCGATCGACTTCATGACCGAGGCCGGCGACACGCCATGGTGCCTGCATCTCTCCTACATCAAGCCCCACTGGCCCTACATCGCGCCGGCGCCGTACAACAACATGTACAGCGCCAGCGACGTCGTGCCGATCGTGCGCTCCGAGGAGGAGCGCCATGATCCGCATCCGATCTTTGCCGCGTCAATGGGGAAGAACGTGTCGAATGTCTTCTCTCGCGAGGAGGTGAGAGAAGAGGTGATCCCGGTTTACATGGGTCTCATCAAGCAGATCGACGATCAGCTCGGCTTGCTGTTCCGCTTCATGGGGGAACGCGGCCTGCTCGACAACACGCTCATCGTCTTCACCTCCGACCATGGTGACTATCTCGGCGACCATTGGATGGGCGAGAAGGATTTCTTCCACGAGCCGTCTGTGCGCATTCCATTGATCATCGCCGATCCGTCATCGACCGCCGACGCGACGCGCGGTTCGGTCGACGATCATCTGGTGCAGGGGATCGACCTGGTTCCAACCTTCCTCGAAGCCTACGGCAGCGATCCGGCCCTGCAGTGCCACCGACTCGAGGGGCGTTCGCTGATGCCGCTGCTGCGCGGCGAGCAGCCGACCGACTGGCCCGAGTTCGTCGTCAGCGAGTACGACTACTCGAACCTGCCAGTCGCGATGAAGCCCGGCTTTGGACCTTCCCGGGCGCGCATGTTCATGATTGCCGACAGGCGGTGGAAGTATATCCACGTGGTCGGCTACCGGCCGATGCTGTTCGACCTCGAGACCGATCCGAACGAGTTCCGCGATCTCGGCGCCGATCCGGCCTACGAAGCCGAGCGCCAGCGGATGGCCGGCGCACTAGCGCAATGGGGATTGCGGCTGTCGCAGCGCGCGACCATGTCCGATGCGCAAATGCTGGCTAAGCGCGGCAAGGCAATGCAGCGCGGCATCCTGATCGGCGTGTGGGACGAGAACGACATCCCGGCCGAGCTGTGGAGCCGCTACCTCGGCGATCCCGAATAGCGCGGGCCCTCAGCTCCGCCGCTCGAACTGATCGACCAGCGCCCGTCGCACCTGCTCGGGTTTGACGTCCAACGCCTGGGCCTGCCCCGCCACGTCCGCGGCCATCGCGTCGACGTCGTCGATGCGCGACAGTCGCGCGAACTTGTCCTCGCGTTCGGGCAAACAGAGCGAGCGGGCCACCAGCGTCAGATAGTTGACCACCGGCAGGAAGCCTGCGTCGGCGGCGCCACGCTGGAGCAGCAGCAGTTGGCGGTGGCAGGAATGATAGACGGACACCGTATGCGTGGCGCCGCGCCGGCGCGCCTCCAAGTCCCATTCCAGCATCCGCTGGCGATATCCGTCCCTGCCGCCGCACTTGCCGATCGCTTCGAGCGTGCAGTGGCGGCCGAGGCCATCGGCGGATGGCATGTCGACGAGGCTCAGCCCCGGAATGCGGGAGAGCAGCGCGAGCACACTTCTTCCATCCTCGCGAGAACCCGGGACATCGCTGTGCCAGTGGACGGCGACCGTCATCGGCACCGGACTGAGCCGCTCCGAAGGCACCGCCCGATCCAGAAAAGCAGCCACCCGCCCGCGCTCCTTGCCCGTGGTGGTGATCGTGCTCTGATCCCGCGTCGCCATTTGATTGTCGCAAGAAGGGCACCAGACGAGCATTTGCTCGGGCGTGAACGCGTCGACCTTGCGTAGGGTGTTACGCAGCAGATTGTTGGCGACCGTCGCCTCGCCACGGCCCTCGTGCATGATCCCGCAGCAGTGCGACGGCCCGCCAAGTGAAACGAAATCTGTGCCCAGCGATTTCAGGATGTCGTCGAGCACTTCCGCGAGATGCGCCGTCCGCACCATGTTGCAGCCGAGCCAGACGACGTATTGGTGATGCGGCGCCTCCTTCGGCATACTGGTCAGCCACGGCCGATCGACGTCGTCGCGCAGCAGCTCACCGAGTACGCGAATATTGCCGAAATACTCCGACAGCGGCTGGGGCTGGCCGGGTGCCCCGACGCTCCCGGTCCCCTGCTCCGTGCTCGGCGGCGTATGCGTCGGGTCTTCGCTGGCCATCGCTGCGGCTCCATGAAGCGAGGGTGCATCGAACGCGCGAGGCTAACACGACGCGGCAATCGGGCGCCACTCGTCACCGGCACGATTCGAGCTCAATCGCCCGCCACCAGTGCCTTCTGCCCGTTCAAATTCGCGCGCAATTCAGCATTTTCCGCTTCGAGCTTTGCGATTTTGTCGTGGAGCGGCTGCACACCTGCGACGATCTCCGCCTGTGTGAAACGTGGCGTTATGTGCTGCGGGCAGTTCCAGTCGAAAGCCTCGAGATGGAGCAGCAGGATGCGCTCTGGCCTCGCGCGATAGTCGCGATCTAGAACGCGTTCCTTCAGCGCCGGATCGCGATCGAGCGGCATCGATTCGATACGCGCAAAGATCTTGAGCCGCGCCCGGCCGGCGTAGTCCATTAGGATCAGTGACACCCGATTATCCGCAGCAAGATTGCCGACGCTGATGTACTGGCGGTTGCCACTGTAGTCGGCGAAGGCGAGCGTCTTTTCATCAATGACCTTCAGGAAACCGGCGGGGCCACCACGATGCTGCACATAGGGCCAGCCCGACTCGGACACGGTCGCCATATAGAAGCTGTCGCGCCCGCCAATGAAAGCGACCTCGTTCGGCGTGAAGGTGTCGAACTTCCGGTCCTTCTGGAAATTCTCCCAGAGATGGTCGCTGCCCATCTTCGCCTGGGCGGCGCGGACGCTCGGTGTGCGCGCGATGTCGAGAAATCCGTAAGGCATGATCGGGCCTCCTTATCCGGGACAGGTTCGGCAACTGGCCATGCCCTGACAATAGGCGCTGCCACTCCACGGTATAATCATCTACATTTGGGAATATTGATCCCACTAAATGGAACAGTGATGGACCGCCTCGAAGCCATGACGCTGCTTCTCAGCGTGCTGGAGCACGGCAGCTTCACCGCCGCCAGCCGTCACCTGCGCGTTCCGCTGGCGACGCTCAGTCGCAAGGTGAGCGACCTCGAAGCTCACCTCGGCACCAGACTGCTCGTCCGCACGACCCGTAGGCTAGCACTGACCGATGCCGGCACCGCGTACGTGGCTGCAGCGCGGCGCATTCTGGAACAGGTGGACGAGGCCGAGCGGACCGCGGCCGGCGAGTTCAGCACCCCGCGCGGCGAACTCGTCCTGACCGCCCCGATCCTCTTTGGCCGGCTGCACATCCTTCCGATCGTCGCCGAGTTTCTTGCCGACTATCCCGAGATCGACGTCCGGCTGTTGCTTTCGGACCGCAATCTCCATCTGGTCGAGGATCACGTGGACATGGCGGTTCGCATCGGCGCGCTCCCGGACAGCGGCACAATCGCGACCCGCGTTGGCGCGATGCGCAGGGTTGTATGCGTCAGTCCTAAGGTGCTGGCCACATACGGGACACCGAAGGCGCCGGAGCAACTGACCAATCTGCCGTGCGTCAACTTCGACTTTCCCTCGCCGCATCCGACATGGCGATTTCAACGGAAGGGCGTAGCGGATGTCGTCGATGTGTCGATCCGACCACGACTTTCCGTCTCGACGGCCGAAGCAGCGGTGTGGGCTGCGGTACAGGGCGTCGGCGCGACGCGCGTACTCCACTACCAATGCGCCGATGCCGTACACGACCGAAGGCTGAAGCTGATCCTCGAGAACTTCGAGCCCGCCCCGCTCCCGGTACACCTCATCCACGCCGAGCGTGGCATCCTTCCCTCGAAGATGCGCGTATTCCTCGATTTCGCCGCCGATCGTCTCCGTTCGAGACTGCGCATCTTCGACAGTCCAAGGGAGCGTACTGCGACAGGAAACAGCGATGCCTGAAGCCACATCCCCCAACGGTCTCCACCATGTTGTCGTCATCGGCGGTGGCTTCGGCGGCCTCGAGACCGTTCATCGCCTGGCCGGTTTGCCTTGCCGCATCACCATCATCGATCGCCGCAACCATCACCTGTTCCAGCCGCTCCTCTATCAGGTGGCGACCGCATCGCTGGCGACCTCAGAGATCGCCTGGCCGATCCGCCATCTGCTCCGCCTGCGGCGCGAGGTGACGACTCTGCTCGCAACCGTTGTCAGCATCGACAAGAGCGCGCGCCGTGTGATGCTCGATGACGGATCGACGATCGCCTACGATACCCTGGTGGTGGCCACTGGGGCGCGGCACGCCTATTTCGGCCACGACGATTGGGAGCCGTTCGCGCCGGGCCTCAAGATGCTGGAGGACGCAACCACCATTCGGCGCCGCATCCTGATCGCCTTCGAACGCGCCGAGCGGGAAACCGACCCACGGTGGCAGGAGGCGTTGCTGACCTTCGTGATCATCGGCGCCGGGCCGACGGGTGTCGAGCTGGCCGGCACGATCGCCGAGCTCGCTCACGCGACATTGCCGCGCGAGTTCCGCCGCATCGACACGCGCAGAGCACGCGTGGTGTTGATCGAGGGCGGGCCGCGTGTGCTCGCGAGCTTCACCGAGGATCTATCCGCTTATGCGCGAAAATCACTGGAAAGCCTTGGCGTCGAAGTCGAGCTCGGCCGCGTCGTGACCAAATGCACGAGCGATGGCGTCGTCTATGGCGACAAGACGCTTGCTGCCGCGACGATCATCTGGGCCGCTGGCGTTCAGGCGTCCCCCGCGGGCGAGTGGCTCGGCGCGCCCGTCGATCGCGCCGGTCGCGTAAAGGTTCAGCCGGACCTGACGGTGTCGGGACACCCCGAAATCTTCGTCATCGGCGATACCGCGTCGGTGACGTCACCGGACGGCTCGCCGGTGCCCGGCATTGCGCCCGCTGCCAAGCAGCAGGGAAAGTTCGTCGCGGCGACCATCAAGGCGCGATTGAAGGGCGGCGCTGGCGACAGCGTCTTCCGCTACAAGCACGCCGGAAACCTGGCGACGATCGGCAAGCGGCTGGCCGTGATCGATTTCGGCCGCTTTCAATTGCGCGGCGCGATCGCGTGGTGGATATGGGGCATCGCACACATCTACTTCCTGATCGGCGTGCGCAATCGCCTGAGCGTCGCTCTCAGTTGGCTGTGGATCCACACGCTCAGCCAGCGCGGCTCCCGGCTGATCACACAAGGCAACGCTAACCGGCTACAGTGATCACCCGCACGATCATCACGTCGTCCCGTAGATCCTGTCGCCCGCATCCCCCAGCCCCGGGACGATATAGGCATGGTCATTGAGTCCGCGATCGATCGACGCGGTCAGGATCGGCACATCCGGATGCGCGGCGGCGAAGTTCTCTATTCCTTCCGGTGCCGCGAGCAGGCAGACAAACTTGATGCGTTTGGCGCCGGCCTCCTTCAATCGATGAACGGCCGCGACGGCTGAGTTGCCGGTCGCCAGCATCGGGTCCGCGCAGATGCACAGCCGCTCGTGGATGCGATCGGGAAGTTTCAAATAGTACTCGACCGGCCGCAGCGAGTTCGGATCTCGATAGAGACCGATGTGACCCACGCGAGCCGAAGGGACGAGATCGAGCATGCCGTCGACGAGACCATTGCCGGCTCGAAGGATCGAAACGAAGCAGAGCTTCCTGCCTGCGAGCCGTGGCGCCATGAACGGCTCGAGAGGTGTCTTGATCTCGGCCAGCTCTGTCTCGAGATCGCGGCAGATCTCGTAGGTGAGCAGCAGTCCGATCTCGCGGAGCAGGGCTCGAAACGTCGCCGAGGGCGTGCCGACGTCACGCATCAGGGTCAGCTTGTGCTGAACCAGAGGATGCGTGACGACGGTGACGTTGCTGGCCGGCATCGCAAGTGGCTCCTTGCCCATGGGGAGTATGATCAAGCCTCGAGTGCGGCCGAAAAGAAGCGGGCGACTGCGCGGCGCCGAAAGCTGTCCTTGAGACAGGCAAGGTAGTCCACGCTTCGCACCTCGGCGCCGACGAGCTTGATCACATTCAGCCGGTCATCACCCTCGGCTTCGGATTTCCACAGGATCGCGAAGCCGAGATTCGCCGCGACGGCTTCCTTCACGGCCTCGCGGCTGTCGAACTTCAGAACGACCCGCGGCTTGACGCCCACCCGCGCGAGCGCCTGATCGATCGCCCGCTGGGTGTTGGACCCGGCCTCGCGCGAGACCATGCCCTGCTCCGCGAGCTCGTGCGCGGACACTTCCTGCCGTCCGAACCAGGCGTGACCGCGACCGACGATCACGCTGCCCTCATGGTGCTTGAGCGGCACGACATGCACGCGCGCGTCGCCCGCGATGCGCGGAAGGATGGCGAGATCGACTTGCCGCTCGAGAAGCTGGCGCCGGACCGTCCGCGTGTTCCCGAGCGTAACCTCGACGTCGATATCGGGCTCCAGCGCGCGAAATCGTGCCACGATCGGCATCGTGATGTGCGGGCCGTCGATGGCGAGGCGAAGTCGCTGCCGCTTTGTCAGCTTGGATTTGGTGAGGGCGTCCTCAATGTCACGCTCGAGATCGAGGAGCTGACGGGCGAGGACATGAAGATCGCGACCGGCCTGGGTGAGACGCAAGCCACGCCCGCGTCGCTCGAAAAGTAGCACCTCGTAGGCGACCTCGAGTGCTTTCACCTGGATAGACAGCGCCGGCTGGCTCACGCCAAGCACGGTCGCCGCTGCCGAGAAACTGCCGGCACGCGCAACGGCATCGAACGCGCGAAGCTTAGTGTAGAGCATGGCGAGATATAAAATCAGATTATAGGAGAAAAGCACAATTAATTTGTTCCCACTCCGGGGATGTCAAATACTCCGACGGGGATGAATGGTGAATTATAGTGGTACGTGAAGAGCTTGCGGAGAATCCGGATCATTGGCGGCGGGCTGCTTCGACTGCACTTGCCGAGGCCGAGTCCGCAACCGAAGAAAGTGTCGCCGCCCTCGCGTCTCTGGTGCGCATCCCGAGCCTGACCGGCGAGGAGGCTGCGGCTCAGGCCCACGTCGCGGCTCTCCTGTGGTCCATGGGTTTCGCCGTCGACCAGGCCGAGCCCGATCTTGGCAGGATGTTCCGACGCTTCCCCGAGATCGCTCAGTATCCGACCCACTGGCAGCACGATCTGATCCTGCCCTATGACGAATTGCCGACGATGGCGGCGCTCGAGGCGAGCGGTCTCCAGGGCGTGCTCAACTATCGTGACCGGCCCAATGTCGTCGGCCGCCTCGCCGGCAGTGGCGGCCGAGGGCGCTCCCTCATCCTCAACGGCCATACTGATACGGTGACCATTGAGCCGAAGGGCGAGTGGCGGCGCGATCCGTTTGGTGCCGAGATCGACGACGGCCTCATGTTTGGACGGGGCACGTCCGACATGAAGGGCGGGCTGATGGCTGCGATCATGGCCGTCCAGTACATCCGGCGCGCCGGCATCGAGCTCGCCGCCGACGTCATCATTCAGAGCGTCGTCAACGAGGAGCACGCCGGGAACGGCACCCTGGATCTCGTCTGCCGCGATATCAAAGCCGATGGCGCCATCGTCCTCGAGCCGACCGAGAATAGGATCTTCGTCAGTCACCCCGGCGGCCTCTACTGGCAGGTTGAGATCCCGGGGCTTTCACGGTCTCCGGGTGCCCGCTGGGCGGGAGACAGGCAGGACGGGATCAGCGCCATCGAGAAGCTGCCGGGCATTATTGCGGCGCTGCTGCGTGTCGAAGCGGCGTTCAACGCCTCGACGTACCGCGAAGGGGACACCAAGCCGTTCTCGCTCGTGATGGGACGCATCGAGGGCGGACACTACGAGACGGTCACGGCCGGACGCGTCCTGATCAAGGGCGGCGCATACTTCGCGCCCGAGGTCGGCCACGTGCGCGATGTCATGCGCGCACTGAGCCAGACCGTCGCCGACGCCAACGCCGGGGATGCTTTCCTGAAAGAGCATCCCGCGAAGCTGTCCTTCCTCCACCACGACGACAGCGTCCTACAGCAGCCGCCGCCGGCCGTCGCCCAAGCGATGTCCGCGGTACTGTCAGGACGCGGCGGCGATGGCCGCATCGGTCGCGGGCCGTTCTGCTGCGACATGCGCCATCTGGTGAACCAGGGCGGCATCCCTTCGATCGTTTTCGGGCCGGGCTCGATCGCCGAGGCCCATAAGCCGAACGAGCACATTTCGATCTCGGAATACCTCGCAGCGATCGAGCATCTGATCGCCTTCATTTGCAGCTGGTGCGGGGCGAAGGTCCAATAGGCAGTCTCGCGGGACTCTTGAGACAAGGAGAACGGGCATGTGGAAATGCAGATTGCTAGGCGCCATCGCAGCGGCCGGTATGCTCCTCGGCGGACCTCATGCCGAGGCCCAGCAGCCCAAGAGGGGTGGCACCCTCACGTACACTTTCCATCCCGAGCCGACCGCGCTCTCGACCATCGCCACGACCGCGGTCCCCGTCTCCATTGCCGCGTCGAAGCTCTATGAGAGCCTGCTCGAATATGACGGCCCTGGCCTGACGCCGAAGCCCGGTCTCGCGACCTCCTGGACGGTCTCGGACGACAGCCTGACCTACACGTTCAAGCTCCGTGACGGCGTGAAGTGGCACGACGGCAAGCCCTTCACCAGCACCGACGTGAAGTTCACGATCGAGAAGGTGGTCAGGCCGTTCCACAGCCGCGGCCGCACGTACTTCGGCAATGTCATTGCGATCGAGACGCCGGATCCTCTGACAGTCGTCTTCAAGCTTTCGGCCCCGACACCCTACTTCCTGAAGGCCTTCCAGCCGAGCGAGTCGCCGATGTTTCCGGCGCACGGCTTCACCGATGAGGAGATCGCGGGCGGCAAGATCCGCCAGGCGAAGATCATGCAGGCGCCGATCGGCACCGGCCCCTTCAAGCTCAAGGAGTGGAACCGCGGCAGCCACCTGATCTTCGAGCGCAATCCGAACTACTGGAAGGAGGGCCGCCCCTATCTCGATCAGATCGTCCTGCGCATCATTCCGGACGGCGCCGCGCGTGCGATCGCCGTCGAGAAGGGCGAAGTGGACGTCGCGCCCATGAACGCACTGCCGCCTTCGGAGATGCAAAGGCTCGGCAAGTTGCCGACACTGGTGCAATCACAAGAAGGCAGCGAGGCGCTCGGGCCGCTGATGTGGCTCGAGGTGAACCTGCGCGAGAAGCCGCTCGCCGATGTCCGCGTGCGCCAGGCGATCAGCATGGCCATCGACCGCGAGAAGCTCGTCGACGTCATATGGTACGGCAACGGCAAGCCGTCGCGCGGACCCATCGTGAGCGGCAATCCCAATCACTTCGACAAGTCCCTGAAGCCCTTCGAGTACAGCGTCGCCAAGGCGAACAAGCTGCTCGACGAGGCGGGATATCCGCGCGGCGCCGGCGGCGTCCGCTTCAAGCTCACGCAGAACTGGTTGCCCTACGGCGAGGAATGGGTCCGACAGGCCGAATTCATCCGCCAGGAGCTCGGCAAGGTCGGCATCCAGGTCGATCTGCAGGCGGTCGACATGGGAGGCTGGCTGAAGCGGGTCTATACCGACTGGACCTATGACTTCACGAGCAACTTCACCCACAACTATGCTGACCCGACGATTGGCGCCCAGCGCGCCTTCACGACGGACAGCATCAAGAAGGGCGCGTCGTTCAGCAACTCGATGAACTACTCCAACCCCAAGGTCGACGCGTTGTTCAAGCAGGCCGCTGCCATGCAGGATGGCCCCGAGCGCAACAAGGTATGGAACGAGATCCAGGCGATCCTCCGCGAGGAGATGCCGGTGATCTTCCTCATCGAGATCTCCTACACCAACATCTGGAACAAGAAGGTGAAAGGCCTCCTGACCAACGGCGTCTCGATGTACACTGGCTGGGACGGCGCGTGGATCGAGTGATCCGGCGCGGCAGACCGCGGGAAACCTGACATGTCGGCAAGAGGCAGATTCATCGCTGCGCGACTGCTCCAGGTCATTCCCGTGGTCATCGCCATCGCCTCCCTCAACTTCTTCATCCTGAAGATGGCACCGGGAGATGCGGCCGACATCATTGCCGGGCAGATGGGCCACGCGACGCCCGAGCTCATGGCGCAGATGCGCCGTGAGTTCGGCCTCGATCGGCCTCAATACGAGCAGTTCTTCATCTACATCGGCCGGCTGCTGATGTTCGATCTCGGCTACTCGCACATGCAGGCCGTTCCTGTTCGCGCCTTGATCATGGAGCGGCTGCCGGCGACCCTGATCCTCATGCTCAGCGCGATCTTCCTGGCGCTCGTCATCGGGATCGCGCTCGGTCTCGCGGCAGCACGGCGGCGCGGGCGCTGGCAGGACAACGTCATCTCCATCCTCGCGCTCGTCGTCTACGCGACACCGGCGTTCTGGCTCGGCTTGATGCTGATCGTGCTGTTCTCCGTGCATTTCGATCTGCTGCCGACCGGCGGCTACATGTCGATCGGCGAGGGGCACGGCGGACTGCGCCACGCCATTGACGTCATGTGGCACCTCATCCTTCCGACCCTGACCCTCGGGCTCTTCTACGTCGCGATCTACACGCGGCTGATGCGCACCTCGATGATCGAGGTGATGAGCCTCGACTACATTACGACGGCTCGCGCCAAAGGGCTCGGCGAGCCCCGCGTTGCCTGGGTCCACGCGTTACGTAACGCATTGCTGCCGGTGGTGACCCTTGCCGGCGTGCAAATCGGGCATCTTCTCGGCGGCTCGATCCTGGTGGAGACCGTCTTTGCGTGGCCGGGGCTCGGCCGCCTGGTGTTCGATGCCCTCCTGCAGCGCGATCTCAACACGCTGCTCGGTGTGCTGTTCGTTTCCTCCGTCGTGGTCGTGCTTGCGAATCTCGCCATCGACCTCCTCTATGGATTTCTCGACCCGAGGATAGCCCAGAAGTGACCGGCGGCAGCTCGTTCTGGACGCGCTTTGCCAGCAACCGTGCGGCCGTCGGAGGCGGGCTTCTTCTTGCCGCCATCGTTGTTGCTGCGGCGTTTGGCCCGCTCATCTATCCAGTCGACCCCTTCGACATGGTAGGGCGTCCGCAGCAGCCGCCCTTCGGCCGCTTCCCGCTGGGCACCGACGTCGCCGGACGCGACGTGCTTGCCGGCCTCCTAAACGGTGCCCGCGTATCGCTCCTCATCGGAGTCATTGCAACCCTCGCCGCGACCATCATCGGCGTCACGCTCGGCGCCCTCGGCGGCTACTACGGCGGCTGGATCGACAATGTCCTGATGCGCGTGACGGAGTTCTTCCTGACGATCCCGTCGTTTGTCTTCGCGGTGGTGCTGGTAGCCGTGTTCTCGCCCAATGTCGTCACGATCACGATCGCCATCGCGGTAGTCTCCTGGCCATCCGTAGCGCGGATGACGCGAGGCGAGTTCATGGCCCATCGAGACCGCGAATACGTGCTCGCCGCACGCGCGCTCGGCGCCCGCGACCGCCACATCATCTTCTTCCACATCCTGCCCAACGCGCTGCCGCCGATCGTGGTGGTCTCGTCGCTCATGGTCGCGACCGCGATCCTGACGGAGTCGGGGCTTTCATTTCTCGGCCTCGGCGATCCCAATCTCGTGTCGTGGGGCTACATGATCGGCGTCGCGCGCACCGTGCTCAGGACCGCCTGGTGGATGGCCGCCATTCCCGGCGTCACCATTCTCGTGACGGTCCTCGCCATCAATCTGGTGGGCGAGGGTCTGAACGACGCGCTCAATCCTCGGCTGTGGCGGAGATGATTTCCATGCAGGCGCTGGACGCACTGCTCAAGGATTTCGACGAACTGTCGGAGATCGGGAAGACGCCGGAGGGCGGCGTGCATCGCGAGGCCGCAAGCATCGACGATGGCCGCGCGCGTGACTGGCTGAAGCAACGGCTTCTCGCCGAGGGGCTGGACGTCCGCGTCGACGGCGTCGGCAACATGTTCGCGATCGTCGAACTGGTGGGCCCGGAGGCGCCGGCGGTGATGGCGGGCTCGCATCTCGATAGCCAGCCGCACGGCGGCCGCTACGACGGACCCGCAGGTGTGCTGACCGCGCTCCATGCCGCCCTCGCGCTTCGCGACGACTGCCGTTCCGGACGCCTGACCGCACAGCGCAACATCTGCCTCGTGAACTGGACGAACGAGGAAGGCAGCCGCTTCGCACCGAGCCTCATGGGGAGCGCCGTCTTCGCGGGTCTGCTGCCGGCCGAGGAAGCGCTGCAGTCCGTCGACCGGACCGGCACCACGCTCCGCGAGGCGCTCTCGACGATCGGCTATCTCGGCAGCGAAGCGCCACCAACCAACCTCACCGGCCTGATCGAGCTGCACATCGAGCAGGGCACCGCGCTCGAGCGGGCGAAATGCCCTGTCGCCGTCGTCGAAGGCGCCTGGGGCGCGGCGAAGTACGTCATCGAGATCACCGGCCGCGCGAGCCATACGGGCCCGACGCCGATGGGCGACCGTCGCGACGCTCTCATTCCGGCTGCCGCGTTGATCCTCGAGATTCGCGCGCTCTCCGACCGCACCAACGGGGAGCTGCTCTCGTCCGTAGGGCGGGTCGACGTGTCGCCCAACTCGACCAATGTCGTGGCGGACAAGGTGCGCCTTTTCGCCGAGTTGCGGGACCACAACGCGCAACGCCTTCAAGCAGCCTGCGAGCAGCTCGAGGCTGCGATTGCCGATCTCGCTGCCGACGGCATCACGACGCGATGGGAGAAGCCCACGGATCGCGCCGCCTCAACCTTCGCCCCGGCGCTCAAGCACGTCATTACCGAGGAAGCGCGCAAGCTCGGCATAGAGCCACTGCGGCTGATGACCGTCGCTGGGCACGACGCGCTCAACATCAACCGCATCCTGCCGGCCGCGATGATATTCGTGCCCTGCCGGGACGGTGTCACCCACAATCCCCTGGAATACACGGCGCCTGAGGATCTGCTAGCGGGCGCGCGCGTCCTGAAGGCCGTGCTGGGGCGCCTCGTCTCGGAGGCGTAGACGCCTGCTGCGATGCATGATGTTCGTCTGCTACCCAGTTTAGGCCACGCTCCAGTAATTGGCGGTTTGTTTTGTGAAAAGGCTGACTATCGAAAATGTGTCACCACGAGACGGCCTTGCAGTACTGTAGCAGGATGGCTTGTGGACTGACGACTTGGTGTGTAGCATTCAGACAATCGATGGAAGCACGACGCCGTATCCCTCGTGCTGAATTGTTTGATTTGCATTGCAACTGATTTCTGCGGCTACCCGACCGCGGCCCGGCAGGGTCATTGGCTGGTAGCCTGCTGCACGATCGAATGAGACACCGTTCGGCCGCAGGTCATCGTCGAGACGCTGCAGCTCGACCGAGGCAAGGCTATGGACCACCGCCAAGCGCTCCTGCAGGACACTGTGCTCGATGGCAAGTACAGGATCTTGCGGGCTATCGGCGCCGGCGGCTTCGGGATCACGTACGAGGCCTTCGATCTCGGTCTGAAATCCAGAGTAGCCATCAAGGAGTACTACCCGTCCCAATTCGGCGTGCGCGATTCAACCTTCAGCGTGCGCCCCCGATCACACAGCGATGCACAGCTCTTCGAGCGGCTGAAGGCGAGCTTTCTGCGCGAGGCGCGCACGCTGGCGCAATTCGATCACCCCGCCATCGTCCGGGTCCTCAACGTGTTTGCCGCGCACGGTACCGCCTACATGGTGATGAGGTTCGAGAGCGGGGTCAGCCTAAAGGCGTGGCTGGCCGAGCTCCCGCGGGCGCCGAACCAGGCGGAGCTGGACCGGCTGACGGCGCAGGTCCTCGACGCACTCGAAGTCATGCACGCAGCGGAATTCGTGCACCGCGATATCGCTCCAGACAACATCGTCATTCGACCGGATGGAAGTCCCGTCCTCCTGGATTTTGGCGCGTCGCGACGCGTGATGGGCGACATCAGCGGCACACTGACGGGAGTGGTCAAGAAGGGCTACTCGCCGCCCGAGCAGTACACGACCGACCTACGCACGCAGGGCCCGTGGACCGACATTTACGCATTTGCTGCGACTCTCTACGAGGCTATCACCGGCGCGCGCCCCATAGAGGCCTCCGAGCGGATGCTCGAAGACCCCATGCCGCAGCTCTCGCAGATCGCCAGGGGCAGCTATAGAGCCGAGTTCCTGGGGGCGATCGATCACGCGCTTGCTCTGAGGCCGCGTGACCGCCCGCAAACGATTGCTGAATGGCGGCGCGCGCTGTCGTCGCATAGGCGCGACACCCACCCGCCGACCAGCGACGGCCTCGATGCCGGTACTCGTCGTGCCGCAGCACTGGTGCCGAACTCGCAGCCCCCGAATGTACCGACACCCGAACCGCGATCGAGTATCGGTTCGCGTCAGAAACAGCTGCTCTTTGCTAGTCTGGCGAGTATCGCGCTCATAGGTGGCGTGATGGCCGCATCTCGATTTACCGGCGGCGGCGTCACTGATCCCACCGTGCACTCGAGAGAAGATCGCAGCGATGTGGTCGTGGAGAGGGAACGTCTCGCCGAGGCCGCACGCAAAGCGGAGGAGGCACGCCGCGTCGCTGCAGAGGAAGCCGCTCGGCGCGCACGCGAGGAAGCTGAACGCCTCGCCAAGGAAGAGGCCGCGCGCAAGGCGGAGGAGGCACGCCGCATCGCTGCCGAGGACGCAGCTCGCCGCGCACGCGAGGAAGCCGTGCGCCAAGCTAAGGAAGAAGCGGCACGCAAAGCGGAGGAGGCACGCCGCGTCGCTGCAGAGGAAGCCGCTCGGCGCGCACGCGAGGAAGC